>OFLZ01000006.1_pt1 | contig 240159 bp, 221 predicted proteins | sample 1541321 | NCBI WGS metagenome assembly OFLZ01 (sample SAMN04209223, study PRJEB22552) | human gut metagenome | biome: gut; material: feces | host: Homo sapiens | place: USA: Oklahoma | reverse complement strand
CATCTGGTAGAGCGCCACCTTGCCAAGGTGGAGGTAGCGAGTTCGAGCCTCGTAACCCGCTCCACAGACCAACCAGTCCGGTTGGTCTGTTTTTTTGTTCCCGAAAACCTGCGGGTTTAGCTCATCCGGTAGAGCGCCACCTTCCCAAGGTGGATGTGGCGAGTTCGAGTCTCGTAACCCGCTCCAATTTGTGAAAGCCTAAAGCGATTTGCTTTGGGCTTTTTTCTTTTTCCTCCTTAAAAAAGATTGCACACCGGGCATCGAGCTGATATAATCAACTAAAAGAACAAGATGACCCGACACAATAAGATGTATTTTAGGAGGATGACAGATGTTTGCTATCAAAAATTTTACAGACAATGATGACGTTAGAGTGCTGGGAAGCATGGGACCGTTCACCGTGGTGGAATATCTGAAGGATTTGAGCGTTACACCATCGACAGCGATGACCGCCTATTACTGCAACGAAATGAATGTGCGCAAACGTCAGGTCATCTGCGACCTATCCAAGGCGAACATCACCCTGCAGGCGGGCGCAATGCAGTGGATGGCAGGCAATGTCAATGCGACCACAGGACTCAAAGGGGTCGGTGACTTTTTTGGCAAGGCGGTGCGCGGCAAGGTGACCGGCGAGTCGGCAGTCAAACCGGAGTACACCGGCAACGGCGTGCTGGTGCTGGAGCCGACCTACCGCCATATCCTGCTGATTGATTTGGCGGACTGGAACGGCAGCATCGTGCTGGACGACGGGCTGTTTTTGGCGTGTGACTCCAAGCTCAAGCAGAAGGCGGTCATGCGCTCGAATTTCTCCTCTGCGGTGGCAGGCGGGGAAGGGCTGTTTAACCTCGGCGTTGTCGGGAACGGCGTGCTCTGTCTGGAATCTCCTTCACCAAAGGAGGAATTAATTGAGGTCACCTTGCAGGACGATGTGCTGAAGGTGGACGGCAACATGGCGATTGCCTGGAGCGGAACCCTTGATTTTACCGTCGAGCGCTCGGGCAAGACGCTGCTGGGCTCGGCAGCTTCCGGGGAAGGTCTGGTCAACGTCTACCGCGGAACCGGCAAGGTGCTGTTGGCTCCGGTGGGCGGCAACTGCTAACCTTTGTGCAGCAACAGGAGGTAGAGTGGATGAACCTTGCAAGCCTTGCCCAAAGGCTGGGTCAAATCAAAGAGAGATTTTAACGGCGTATCTGCCGCCTGTCAAGAAAAGAATACAGTTTATTGGATAAAACAAAGGAGCCTGTTTTCATCAGGCTCCTTTGTTTTATCTTTGTCTATGCTTTGGCTGCACGCTTCATGTCCAAAAAACCAATCAAGACAGTCCAGACATAGGCGCAGGTCTTTGGAATCATCAGCATTCCAATCATCGGGATGGTATCTGCCCACAGGACGACCGGGATGTAAAAACCGAAGCTGAGCACAATGGTCAGCCACATCCAGCCAAAGCTGCGGTCGTTGTGCTTCTTGGCACTCTGATAGAACAGGACGATAATCAGCAAACCCAGCAGTGCAAACGGGATGTTGCGCAGGATACCCCAGCTCAGCGGTGCATCGGCGCTGGTCCAGGCGTTCTGCGGGAAGAGGCACAGCAGGATGCGCAGAGCGGACAGCAGATAGACGGCGATGGTGATGCCCTTTTGTCCGCTGATGTGATAGCGGCGGCGCCAGACGTAGTACAGCAGGATGTAAAAGACCGTCATGGTGATGGAGGTGATGAACTTTCCGATTCCAAGGGCAACGGTGAAATTTTCCAGTCCGGTGGTACATAGAGCGACAGCGCGCGGCACCAGATGGAAGGCATCCCCGGCGCCCAGGGTGATTGCCATGATGCCGAACAAGGTGTATTCCTTATTTCCTTTGGCTTTGGCAACCATCAGGATACCGATGGTGATGACCGAAATCAGATAGACGACGTCGAACGAAGTTTCCATAATAGCCTGCATAAGAGGCACTTCCTTTCTTACTTTAAAATAGGTGGTGAGCCGGTTTCCTTTTAAGCGGCAGAGGAATGAGAAGAGGAGGTAAAGAATTTTACCCCGAACAGGATGCCCGCCAGCAGCAAAGCGGCTCCCAGACCGCTGTAAAAGACAGCGATAAACTGTGTGGGAACTGCGGGAATGCGGCGAAGGAGGATGCCGCCGCTCATCATGCCCGCCATGATGGCAAAGGATTTTCCATCAAAAAAGCGCAGGAACATCTGCCGTTCTTCCGGGTAGGACAGGATGCGCAGGGTGTGTTTTTCTACCAGCCTGCCAAAGATCATCCGGTCAAACAGCAGAAAAACAGCGGCGGACAAAAGGAGATGGAACAAAGATACAAAGGGAAGGTAGCTGATGATGCCGATGCGCAGGATGTTGGCTCCGGCAGCGCTCCACACAAGGCAGGCAATCAGCAGGAGGGTGCGTTTTTTTACTTTCATCTTTTTCACCTCATCCGATTGAATTTGAACAATGTTCAGTTTTGCCGGTAAAAAATTCCCTCTCCTCGGCAGAAAGAGATTCCCCGAAAGAGCAGGAAATTTTTTTTATTGATACAGATAGCGGCGGACCAGCACCAACAGGGCGCGGCAGTCCTGTTTGTCCTCCAGCAAGGCGGTGGTGATCAGCGTAAAGACCATCTGTACAAATTCTTCGCGACCAAGTTCCCCGTCAAAAGCATCCTTGCGGACGTTTGGGTCATTTTGCAGGACACGGAGCATACTTGCACGGATGTGAGCAAAGGAGCGCTCCATCATCTCTCTGCCCTTTTGCTTTTCGCTTGCGGAAAAGCTCAGCGAGTGCAGGGTGAAAAAGGCAGGATACTCCTCGCAGCCCTGACGGATGCTGTCAAACAACCATTTGACGCAGTCGGGAAAGCTGGAAAACTGGCTGGATTGCCCGGACAGATGGAAGATGTCGTGCCACACGCTTTCTACAACGGCGCAGATCAAATCCCCTTTGGAGGGGAAATAGTTGTAAACCGAGCCAACCGAAACACCGCAGGCGGCAGCGATGGCACGCATATTCACCGAGCCAAAACCGTTTTGGGTGATGAACTGGCGGCTGACCGACAGGATGGCGTCACGGGAGGTGACAGAAGTGTTCATGGCAAAGCTCCTTTCTTAAACTGAACAATGTTCATTTTACAGGATAAAATCCATTTTGTCAAGAGGGAAAGATGATTGAATTTATAAATTTAAGGTGATATACTGAACATATGAGCAGCGCATGGATGTGCGGCTCGGGTAAACGATGCAAAAGAAATGCCTGATATACAAAAAGGAGGAATTTACCATGAATATCAATTTCAACCAGAAACGGCAGCAGCTGTTGTGTGACAAACCGGGACCCTGTGCAGCAGTCGTCTTTTCGGGACGCGCACCCATGCGCTCGGCAGATGGAGCTTATCCGTTTTCTGTGGACCGCGATTTTTACTATCTGACCGGCATCGACCATGAAAATATGATTTTGGTAATGACCAAGGACCATTACGGAAAGACCAGCGAGATGCTGTTTATCGAGCCGTATGATGAAGTGCAGGCAAAGTGGGTCGGCGGCAGAATGAAACCGGACGAAGCGACCGCCATCAGCGGCGTCCAGGACATCCGCTATCTGGACACCTTTGAATCGGCGCTCAACCTGATGATTCGCGCCAACCGCGGCGAGGGCGAAACCAATCTCTGGCTGGATCTGTGGAAACACACACCGGAGCAGGAGCCGACCCTGGCACACAAGCTGGCACACAAGGTACAGCAGGAATATCCGGCAGTTCGAATCAACGACCTCTTCGGCGACCTTGCGCGGATGCGTGCCATCAAGAGCGATGAAGAAATCGAAAAGATGAAGATTGCGCAGACCACCACCCAGCACGCCATCGAAGCAATGATGAAGCACTCCTATCCGGGCATCAACGAAAGTGAGCTGGAGGGCGCATTTGACTTTGAGCTGGCAAAACAGGGTGTCAGAGAGCACGCCTTCTCCAGCATCGTTGCCGGCGGCGCAAGAGCCACCGTTCTGCATTACTCGGAAAATAATCAGGTGGTCAACGACGGCGAGCTGGTCCTCATTGACCTGGGCAGTGCGCACGAGCACTACTGCGCCGACATCTCCAGAACCTTCCCGGTCAACGGTAAATTCACCGAGCGCCAGAAGGAAGTCTACAATGTTGTACTGGCAGTGCAGGACCTTATCATCGAAAAAGCCCGCCCGGGCATGACCTTGATGGATTTAAACAACATGGTCATCGAGTTCTATGAGCAGGAGCTGCCGAAAATCGGTCTGCTCAAGGATGGCAAAACCGTTCGGGACTACTACTATCACAGCGTGAGCCACAGTCTGGGACTGGACTGCCACGATGTCACCACCCCTACCACCAAGACGCTGCGTCCGGGTATGGTTATCACCGTAGAGCCGGGATTGTACATCGAGGAAGAGGGCATTGGCGTGCGTATCGAAAATGACATCATCATCACCGAAGAAAAGCCGATCGACCTGTCCTCCAACATCCTGAAGACGGTGGAAGACATCGAAGCACTGATGGCAAAGTAAGCGGTCACGCAGGAGGAAACAGCCGATGGAAAAAACAGCGTGTCTGATTGTGGATGTCCAGCAGACAGCCACCGCTCCCTTGCCGGACGGCGGAGAAGGCGTGACCAAACGCCTCTCCCGTCTGATTGGGTGGTGCCGTCAGCAGATGGTGCCGCTGGTCTATGTTCGGCAGGCAGCAGAGGAGGGAGAAATTTCTCCGATTGACCCGCGCATCCAACCCAGAGAGGGCGAGCTGGTGCTGGACAAAAGCTACAGCAGCGCCTTTCTGGAAACAGAGCTGGAGGATTGGTGCGGACAGCAGGGCATTACCCAGTTGATTGTAGCGGGGATGATGACCGAGCTGTGCGTGGATGCCACCATTCAATCAGCCTTCGAGCGCGGTTATCAGGTGCTGGTGCCGCAGGGATGCTGCGCCACCTATGATAACGAATACCTGACCGCCGAGCAGGCAGAAGCATATTATGAACAGAAAATCTGGCAGGGAAGATATGCACAGGTCTTTTCGCTGGATGATTTGCTCACTCAAGCGACCCGATAACAAAAGGCAAAAAAGAGGATGTGAATTTTTCACATCCTCTTTTTGTATGTAAAGCGATTATCGTATGATGGTCAATGGTTATGGCATGATGGTTACAGCATACTGCCCTTCAATCCCTTTTTGAACACCAGGACGGCGGTCTGCGCATCCATAAAGGAAAAGCTGACCAGAGTAAATCCCTCCTTGTCCATCCGGGCAGTACATTCGTCGATTTTTTGCTGCACAGTTTCAGTTGTCAACTGTTGCAGAAGTTCTGTTTTATATTTTGGCATTTAGATTGGCTCCTTTCTTGCTTTGCAGGGTACCGCTCGTTACAGGCTGGCACGGAAGGTCTTTAGACATTCGCGAAAGCCTTCCCGCTCATACAGGCGGATGGCTCCCTGATTGTTGGAAAGGGCGCCAAGCTCCAGGTAGTCGGCTCCGTATGCCTTTGCCCAACCCTTGACTGCCTGAAGCAGCAGGGTGCCAAGACCGTTTCCGCGGGCATCCGGCAGAACGGCAAGGTCCAGAAGGTCTGCATAAGGGTGCGGGACAAAGCAACGGTAGGGCGGGGTGTGGGTCATCAGCACCAGTGCAAAGCCGAGCAGCTGTACACCGCACTGGGCAACCAGGATGTCCTTTTTGCTTTCGGTGATGATTTTGAGGATAAAATCAGGGTCCTGTTCGGCTGCCTGGATATACTGCGGCTGAAGATTGGACATTGCTTCAAACAGGGTGCGGTAGATTTCTGCGATTGCTTTGCGGTCGGCAGGCACAGCGTCGCGTACCCAAGGCTCCTTTTCGCCAAAGGGGAGTCGAAGCTGCTGCGGCAGCAGCTGGTAGTCCACAGCGGTGCGCAGCTTTCCGGTTTGGTCGCGCCAGCAGTTTTCCCGCACGCCAGTTTTGACAAAGCCCAGCTTTTCATAGACGTGCTGGGCGCGCTGATTTTCCAGCATAGTATTTAAGGTGATGCGGGCAATGCCGCGGTTAGCAAACAAATCCCGACAGAGCATGGCAATCAGGCGGGAGCCAAAGCCCTTTTCCTGCCGGTCGCTCTCACAGATTTTGATGCCGATTTCAGCGTGGTCGCTTTCTTCTCTGCGCCAGTTCATCTCTCCAATGGGCAGACCCTCGGATTCTATGATCAGCAGGTGGGTGCGGTTGTCCGGTTCCAAAAGCTTCTGGGTGATTTTTTCTACGCTGGTGCCCAGTCCCTGTGGAAATCCGGCGTGCTCCATCACCTTGCCGTCGTTCCACCAGCGGCACAACAGCGGCGCGTCAGCGGGCAAGGCGTCGCGGATGGTCAATTCATTTTGGTGCAGGTACATCTGTTTCCTCCTTCTTGTTTTAACAAAGCAGATAGAAAAAGACCGGTGTTCCTAAAAAGGAATCACCGGTCTTAAAAAGAACTTATTCAGCGTCTTCAGCGGAAACTTCTTCAGCAGCTTCCTCAGCGGAATCGTCCAGCAGAGCTTTCATGGACAGGCTGACACGTTTCTTGTCGAAGTCGATGTCAGTGATCTGAACCTGAACCTCCTGACCGATGGTCAGAACGTCCTGAGGTTTGTTGATGCGCTCGTTGGAGATCTGAGAAATGTGGATCAGACCGTCAACGCCCGGGATGATCTGAGCGAATGCACCGAAAGCAGTCATGGAAACTACTTTAGCGGTTACTACGCTGCCGATCTCGTAATCTCTCTTGAGTACTTCCCAAGGATTGTCCTCGGTTTTCTTGTAGCCCAGGGAGATCTTCTTGTTCTCGGTGTCGATGTCTTTTACATATACATCCAGAACGTCGCCAACTTTGACAACATCAGATGGATGTTTGATTCTCAGCCAGGACAGCTCGGAGATGTGAACCATACCGTCAACACCGCCCAGGTCAACAAATGCGCCGTAGCTGGTGAGGGATTTGACAACGCCCTGATAACGTTTGCCAACTTCAACTTCGCCCCAGAATTTTTCTTCCAGAGCTTTCTTCTGCTCTTTGAGAACGTCTTTGATGGAGCCAACTGCTCTGTGACGTTTCTCGTTTACTTCGCGGATGACAAAGTCAACCTTCTGTTTGAGCAGCTGCTCGAGTGGTTCGTTTTTGGAAACACCGGACAGGGAAGCAGGGATGAATACCTTTACGCCCTCGGTGATAGCCAGAACGCCGCCTTTGACAACGTCGGTAACAGTACCGGAGAGAACTTCGCCGGTGCCGGCAGCAGCCATTACCTTTTCAAAGCCAGCCTGTGCGTCCAGACGTTTTTTGGACAGCATAACAGTGCCTTCTACGTCATTTACACGAAGAACAACCAGTTCGATCTCGTCGCCTTTTTTCACGATGTCTTCCGGTTTCAGGCTTGGGTCACTTGTCAGCTCTGCAAGCGGAACATAGCCTGTGTGTTTGGTGCCGATGTCAACGGTGATCTCGTTTGGAGCCACGCTGGTAACGACAGCCTTCACCTTCTCCCCTGTATATGTACTCTTGAAGGACTGGTCAAGCATCTCTTCAAAGGACATTTCTTCTTCTTTCAAAATCTCACTCATGGTTTTTTGTACCTCCTTAATTATACGCACCGGTGTCGAAGCACCGGCAGTAACACCGACACGACTGCCTGCAGCAATCTGGCAGACAACATCCGCTTGACCGTTCAAAAGTTCCTGTGCCGTCTCGACCCAAATGGTTTTGCAGTACCGACTGCAGATATCTGACAACTTCCTTGTGTTCGAACTGTGTCTGCCGCCTATCACAATCATGATATCCGAAACTTCTGCCAAATGTGCAGCTTCTGTTTGTCGCATCAATGTAGCCTTACATATTGTATCAAATATTTTTGGTTTTGTATACAGCTTTTTCGCAGTTTCTACGCATTTTTGCCACTCCGACGTGTTAAAAGTGGTCTGAGCGACCATTACGCTGTTCATTTTAGCCAGATTTGGGCTGTTTTCGGTGATTTTTTGCAGTTCTTCGGCAGATTCAAATGTAACAAATGTTGCATTACAATGACCGATGATGCCCTTGACCTCGGGATGCTTGGCATCTCCGGCGACCAGTACCAGGGTATCCTGCGGCTGGTCAGCGACGATTTTTTGAATCTGGCGAACATACGGGCAGGTGGCATCTACATAGGGGATGCCGTTTTCTTCGAACGCTTCATAGACGCTGTGCGGTACGCCGTGGGAGCGGATGATGACCGGGACCTTTTCGGTTTGTTCCAGTGTCAGCAGCTCGGGCAGCTGTTCGACAGCCACCGCTCCCAGGTCGTTCAGCTCCTCGACCACCTGCGGGTTGTGGATGATTTCTCCCAGGGTGTACAGCTTGGGGGATTCGGTGCGGCAGCTTTCTTCCAGCTGCCGGTAAACGGTATCGACAGCGCGGCGTACGCCGAAGCAGAAGCCGGCTGTTTTGGCAACGGTAACAGGCATGGAAACCCATCCTTTCTGTGTGATTTTATTGGTCGCTCTCCTGCTTGGGTAACAGGGCGCAGGCAAAGACCGAAATCAAAAAGAGCGCACCGAGCAGGAAAAACACAAGGTCGGTCGTCAGGCGGCTGAGCGCAGAGGAGCCAAGCAGGAAAAGGATTTCGGTCAGGCGGGAAACCATGCTGTAAACCGAGAGAAGCTCAGCTCGGTTTTCACCGCGAGATAAGGCATCAATCCGTCTGTTCTGATACTGCTCCAGATAGACCCCAAGCACCGACAAAACGGTAGGGAACAGCAGCATGGGCAGCAGGATACCAAGGTTTGAAATCAGGGGGAAGGCGCAAGCCATGATGCAGGCGACAACCAAAAACAGCCGCAGGGAAAGCAGTGGCTGCCACCGACGCAGCCGGTGAACGATGCGCGGGACGCTCAGCTGGATTGCCGAATAAACAAGGATGAAAGCGGTCATATATTTTTCCGGGATGCCGACCTTGATCAGCAGTGAAACATAGAAAAAATTGACCAGCAGAAAGGCAACGCTGATACATCCCAGAAGAAAAACCAGCACGATGTCCGGTGCTGCCAGCGAAAGATGAACCGGGACCGCCGCCTGTTTTCTGCGCAGGTGGCAGGGCTTTGCTCCGACCGGCTTTAAAAAGAAAGAGCAGACCAGCGCGGCAAAGGAAAACAGCATGGTGAAAAACAGCAGGCTGTCGATTCCGCCGTAAGCGTACAGGACAAAAAATCCCAGCGAGGACAGGATAAAGCCAAGGTTGGAGCAGTTGTCGTTTTTGGAAAGATTTTCGGCAAAATCCTGCGGCTCCACCTCGTACAGATAGGCGGAAAAGGTGCCGGAAAAAAGGGCAGAGGCGATGCCTTCTGCGACTGCCTCGACAGCGAAGAGCCAGAAGCGGTCGGAGCAAAACATCAGCAGCCTTGCGGCAAACAGAAAGCAGGAGCCGACAATCAGCGTGTTTTTGTAGCCGAGCCGGTCGGACAAAAGTCCGCAGGGAACCTCAAAGAAAAAGATGCTGACCGACAGGATGGCTTCCAACAGGAAAAACTGTGCTTCGGTGACGCCGCAGCGGGTGCGGACCAGCAGAGAGACCGGTGCATAAAAAACAAACCCGCCGAAAAACGACATCAGATTTAAGAAAAATAAACGGTTGTGCAGGATAAGCTGCTTTGACATGAAAATCCCTTCCTTTTACAGGTTCCGGGCTTTCAGTTCCTCCATGGCAGCTTTTAGATTTCTGGTGGCGTCCTTTAATTCCCTTGCGTGGGACAGGTCTCCGGCAGCAGCAGCGCCGGTGGTGTGAATCCCCAATTCCTCACAGGAAATCAGAGTGCCGTAATTGACCACAACGCGGGAACGAAACCGCTTGTCAGGGTCACAGTAGGTGATGGTGACCGGCAGCACCGGCGCGCCGGTCTGCTGGGCAATCAGCGCAAGTCCCGATTTAAAGCGCAGCAGATTGCCGTCCTTGCTGCGGGTGCCTTCCGGGAACAGCCCAAGCACTTCGCCGTCGCGGATGACCTGCATGGCAGTTTCAATCGCGGTGGTGTCGCCGGTGCCGCGGGATACCGGAAATGCTTTGAGCCAGCGGATGACGTGCTTTAAAACCGGAATCTCAAACAGCTCTGCCTTTGCCATAAAGTGGATGTGGTGCTTTCGGATACCCTGACAGACAATCATCGGGTCGATGGCAGAGCAGTGGTTGCTGGCGAGGATGTACCCGCCGGACTGCGGTTCGTTTTCCCGTCCGTTGATCTCCAGTCGGAACCAGAAGTGCCACAGGAGGTTGACGGCTCGGATCGCAATTTCGTAGAACAAATCAATCTTCCTTTCAAACTAATTTTAAATCGAAGCGGAAGGCGCTGCGGCACTTCCCGAGAGATTCAGACAGAACAAGTAAAAACCTCCTTCAAAATGGGACAAAGCAGCCGAATCTTCAGCCAATCGGCTAGACGGTCAGCGAAAGCTGTTCAATTTTCCGGTCGATCAGCTGCTTGATGGTATCGACCGTCTGAACAAAGCTCAGCTCGGTGGAGTCGATCAGGACAGCGTCCTCAGCCTGGCACAGCGGCGCGGCGCTGCGGGTGGAATCCTGATGGTCGCGCCGGATGACATCCTGCAATACCTGTTCATATTCCACCTGCTGTCCCTTCTGGAGATACTCCAAATATCTGCGGCGGGCGCGGGACTGGCTGGAGGCGGTCAGAAAAATCTTTAACTCGGCATCCGGGATGACCACCGTGCCGATGTCCCTGCCGTCCATAATCAGGCTCTGTTTTTTTGCCATATCCTGCTGCAGGGAGAGCAAAAAGGCGCGGACCTGCGGGATGGCAGAAACGTCGGAGGCTGCCATCGACGCCTGCGGGGAGCGAATCTGTTCGGAAACGTCCTCGTCGTTTAAAAAGATGCGCTGACCTGCCTGCGGGTCGTAGGAGGTGGCGATGCGGATGTTGGGCAGACAGCCACAAACCTGTGCGGTATCTTTGGTATCAAGGTTTTGACGCAGCACATACAGACCGATGGCGCGGTACATCGCACCGGTATCAACATAGATGATGGAAAGGTCGCGGGCGATCTGTTTTGCGACTGTGCTTTTTCCTGCGCTGGACGGACCGTCGATGGCAATGCGAATCATAGTGGATTCCTCCTCAAAAAATGTCGTCATTTTGATTATAACACAAAATAAGCACGAAAGGCAGCGACCATCGAACGCTTAATTGTGCGGAAGATAAGCGTAATTGTGGTCGATGGTGATGACACAGAAGTAGCTGCCCATCTCCTTGGCACGGCGCTCGATGAGCTGCTCAAGCTCGCTGTCGCTTAAAGAGAAGGCGGGCGGTACAGCGATGTCGAACACCAGATTGGTATGGGTGGGACCGAATACCGCACGAAAATCGTGCATACTCAGCTGCGGGTCGATGTCGGTGACAATTTGCTGAACCTGTTCACGCAGACGGTTGGTGGGTTCATCGTCGATGACCACCGGGTCCATGTGAATCACCAGATTGATGTTCATTTGTGTGCCGACCTCACGCTCGATGTTGTCGATGATGTCGTGGCTGGCGATGATGTCGCTGTTGGCAGGAACTTCGGCGTGTACCGAGGCAAAGATACGTCCCGGACCATAATTATGGACCTGAAGGTCGTGGATGCCGATGACACCCTGGTAGGAGGTGATGCGTTCTGCCAGCTCCTGCACCATCTGTGGGTCGGGCGCCTCTCCCAGCAGCGGGTTGCCGGTTTCGATGACCAGTTTGATGCCGGAGACGGTGATAAAGATTGCCACCGCCATACCCATCCAGCCGTCCACCGGGATGGAGGTCAGGTGGTAGACCACCGCGCCGATGAGGACTGCACCGGTGGCATAGACGTCGTTGAGGCTGTCGGCAGCGGTTGCCTGGAGCGCCTCGGAGCCGATGAGCTTGCCGACGGTGCGGTTGAAGATGCCCTGCCAGAGCTTGACCAGGATGGAGATGACCAGAACAACGTAGGTTAAAACGGAGATGGTCACCGCCTGCGGGTGCAGAATCTTGTCAAAGGAGCTGCCCATCAGCTGAAGACCTAACAGGATGATGATAAAGGAAACCACCATGCCGGAGATGTACTCCATGCGGGCGTGTCCATACGGATGCTCGGGGTCGGCAGGCTTGCCGGCGATTTTAAAGCCCAGCAGAGTAATCACCGAGGAGCCGGCGTCGGAAAGGTTGTTGACCGCATCGGCAGTGATGGAGATGCTGTGGAACAGCAGTCCGACCAGCGCCTTTATCAAAAAGAGAAAGATGTTGGAAAGGATGCCCACCACCGCAGCCAGAACACCGTAGCGTTGGCGCACCTGCGGCTGCTGGGTCTGCTCGTGGTCGGGAACAAAGTGCCGAATCAAAAATTGTATCATGAAAATTCCTCCTCTTTGTTCGGGTCATTGGGATGGAGTCCGCAGATGAAAGACAGGGCGGACAGCGGCGGGATTCCTTATAAAAATGACCTGACAACAACTATTGATTGTACCGCAAAATGAAAATAAATGCAATCAATCGAAGGAATTTAATTGGAAGATGATTGAGAATTTGACCCGGATGTGTTACACTGAAAAACAGATTGGATTTACTTTGGGAAACTGAAAGCAAGGGGGAAACGTTTTGACTCAGGGAAAAAGCGTTTTGGAGCTGACCACCCGCATCGGTGAGGTGCTGCTGAAAAACGGAGGAGAAATCTTTCGTGTACAACAGACCATGCAGATTGTTGCCAAGGCATACGGTGTCAGCGGATTTCACGTCTATGTGCTGGCAAACGGCTTGTTTGTGTCGATTGAGGAGGACGGCAAACAGCTGTGCAGCCAGGTGGGCGCTGGGACAGAACCGGCAGAGCCGGTGGTTGCCAGCCAGATTCGCCATGTACCGCTGTCATCGGTCCATCTGGGCAGGGTAGCGGCGGTCAACAACCTTTCCCGAGAGATTGCCGCACATAAGTATACAGTTGAGCAGGCAAAGGAAAAAATTGAGCAGATCGACCAGATTCCGTTTACCAGCAATGCTTTGCAGGTGCTGGTGTCCGGTGTGGGCGCAGGAGCCTTCTGCTATCTGTTCGGCGGCAGCCCGCTGGATTGCCTGGCTTCCTTTATCTCCGGGCTGGTGCTGTGGGTCTTTGTTTTGTTTTTAACTGCCAAGGGAGCCAACAAAATCATGGTCAACATCCTCAGTAGCGCACTGGTGACGGCAATGGGTGTGCTGTTCTTTCATGTTCTGTTCGGGGACAATATGGATATGATTGTCATCGGTTCGATTGTTCCCTTGCTGCCGGGTGTTCCGCTGACCAATTCGATACGCGACTTCCTCAACGGCGATTACCTGTCGGGCACCATCCGCATGATTGACGCAGTGCTGGTAGCCTGCTGTATTGCGCTGGGAGTCGGTATTGTGCTCAGCGCCTTTCAGATGCTCACCGGCATCACATTGCTGTAAAGGGGGAAGGACGGATGTTATCCTTGTTGGCGCAGACAGCGGTGTCCTTTGTTGCCACCGTGTCCTTTGCAATCTTGTTTCAGGTCCCGCGGGAGCAGTATGTCTATTCGGGATTGTGCGGCGCAGCCGGCTGGCTGTGCTATCTACTGGTAATGCAGAACTACCCTTCGCCGGCGGTGGCTTCCTTTGCGGCGGTGGTGGTTTTAACGGTGATGTCCCGCATCTTTGCAGTGCGGCGCAAGACGCCGGTGACCGTCTTTTTGATTTGCGGCATCTTCCCGCTGGTTCCGGGTGCAGGCATCTATTACACTGCCTATAACTTTATCATCGGCAACAACCAGATGGCAGTGGCAAAAGGGGTGGAAACCATCAAAATTGCCGTTGCCATTGCGTTGGCGGTGGTGTTCACCTTCTCGCTGCCGACACCGGTTTTCCGCTTTGCAAAAAGCCGCAAGGGAAGATGATTTTTCTGAACCGGATTTGCTTTTGTTTACAATCAACATCTGCTGACAAGGCAGCGACCCGTATAAAAAGGGGCGCTGCCTTGTCATTTTATGCTAAAAGCAAGCGGATTCCTTTGTAAAATATTCCGACAGCTTTTGGTAAAGAACAGGAAAAATGGGTAGTTTGTATAAGAATTTTTGAAAACATCCCCGCAAATGCCCTAAAAAGGAACAAAACGCGTGTGGGAAAAGGCGAATGGCTCAAAAAAATATTGCGCATAGTTGTGGGAAATGATAAAATAATATGGATATTATTTTACGACTGCGGTTTGTTATTTTTGTAAGATAAAAAACAAACCGCCCTTTTGTGTTGTCTTTTAAAAATGGAGCTGAGGCAAACAGCTTACTTGAATGCAGAATGGAGAACAGTGTTGTGAAAGAAAAAAAGGGCTTGAGCAGGTATCGAAAGCAGATTGTGTTTTTGATGGACCTGTTCATTGTGAATTTTGTCTATTTTGTGATGATTTACTGGGTGCCGATTCGCAACGGCACATTGATCACAGAGATATTCACATGGATACCGAACCTGACGCTGATGATTGTCTGCCTGTGCGGTTTTTTGTGGGCGTCTAAATCCTATGACAGTCTGTGGAGATATGCCGAAACGGACGAGTACATCTCGCTGATTTTCATGGGAGGACTTGCGTATGTGGTGTATTTTCTGATTCAGAAAATATTGCCGATTCCAAAGATTCCCAGCGTGCTTTCGCTGTGCATCTATTCGATGTCGCTGCTTTTGATGATGACCGCACGGTTTATCTACCGCAAATACCGCATGAAGGTCACCAGCCGCAACCAGGGCAAAAAGGTGCGCTGTGCCATCATCGGTGCGGGCAACGCCGGCGTTGCGCTGCTCAACGAGATGAAGAACAATGTGAGCAACCATTACCAGCCGGTCTGCTTTTTTGACGACGACCCGGAAAAGGTGGGCAAATTCATCCACGGCATCGAGGTCAAGGGAAAGATCGACATGATGCCGCTGCTGCTGCGCAACACGATGGTCACCGAAATCATCTTTGCCATCCCTTCAGCAAACCCGACCCGCCGCAAGGAGATTTTGGAGATGTGCTCCACCCTGCACTGTCACGTCAAGGTGCTGCCGGACAGCTTTGCCGCGGTGCAAAGCGAAAACCTGACCCAGAATGTGCGCAATGTCAAAATCGACGACCTGCTTGGAAGAGAGCGCGTTGTCTTTAATAATCAGGAAGTGTTCGGCTTTTTGCAGGACAAGGTCATCATGGTCACCGGCGGCGGAGGCTCCATCGGCTCCGAGCTGTGCCGTCAGATTGCAAAGCGCGGTCCCAAGAGATTGATCGTGGTGGACATTTACGAAAACAACGCCTACGACCTTCAGCAGGAGCTGAAGATGGAATATGGAAATAAGCTGGACCTCAAGGTGGAGATTGCCTCGGTGCGCGACCGGGAAAAGGTGCGTGAGCTGGTCGGCTACTACCGTCCGCAGATCATCTTCCACGCGGCTGCCCATAAGCACGTTCCGTTGATGGAGGAGTGCCCGGAGGAGGCGGTGAAGAACAACGTCTTTGGGACCTACAATGTGGTCCATGCCGCCGACGAATTTGGAGTGGACAAGTTTGTGCTGATTTCCACCGACAAGGCGGTCAACCCGACCAACGTCATGGGAGCGACCAAGCGTTTCTGCGAGATGATTCTGCAAAGCATGAAGGGCAGAAGCCACACCGAATATGCTGCGGTACGCTTTGGTAATGTGCTCGGCTCCAACGGTTCGGTCATTCCGCTGTTCCGCCGGCAGATTGAGGCAGGCGGACCGGTCACCATCACCGACAAGCGCATCATCCGCTATTTTATGACCATCCCGGAGGCAGCGCAGCTGGTGCTGGAAGCCGGAGCGATGGCAGGCAGCTCGGAGGTGTTTGTGCTGGATATGGGTCAGCCGGTCAAAATTTTGGATTTGGCAGAAAACCTCATCAAGCTCTCCGGCTATGTGCCGTATGTGGACATCGACATCGTGGAAACCGGTCTGCGCCCGGGAGAAAAGCTGTATGAGGAGCTGCTGATGAAGAGCGACGGTCTGATGAAGACCACCAGCAGCAAAATCTTTATCGAGCGCCAGCAGGAAATCTCCCAGGAGGAGATGGATGAAAAGCTGGACATCCTGCACAAGGCTTTGCAGGCAGGCGGAAGGGAGAACATCCGTCTGGCGATGAAGCAGGTAGTACCGACCTACCGCGACCCGGAGGAGGTCAACTGCCAGGTACAGAACAACTAGATTTTGATTGACAGCAGGGAAAGGAGATGCCGCATTTTATGCATCAGGGCATTCAGGGAAAGGAAGTTACCTTTAAGGACGTCCTCATTTTGTTCTTGAAACGATTTGAAAGGATACTCGCCGTTGCGCTGGCTTTTGCAGTGGTGTTTGCAGCCTTTGGCGGACTGCGGGCGTACCGCTCGGTCAGTGCGGAAAATACACAGAAGTTGCAGGACGACTACCAGCTGAAGCTGGACGAGTACAACCAGTCCACCGAAAAGCTGCGCATCACCATCGAACAGCAGCAGCAGCGGCTGGACAGTATGCAGCAGTATGCAAAGGACAGCATCTACTACAATCTGGATGCTTTCAACGAGGCAGTCAGCGAGCTGGTGTTTTATGTGGATACCGGCTACCAGATTGTCCCCAGCCAATACTACCAGGCGCCGAACAAAACCGGAGAGATTGTCAGCGCCTATTGTGATGCCTACCGCAGCGCACAGCTGTACGACGGGATTCGCGATATTCTGGGCGATGAGGTGGAGATCAAGTACATCGACGAGCTGCTGAGTGTGCAGCGCGCAGGCGACATCAAGATCAAGGACAGCGTGGGCAATGTGACCGTTCGTCACAGCGACGGCAATCAGGGCGTGGTGCTCATCCGTGCCAGAGCGCAGGACGAGCAGACCGCTTCCGCCATCACCAGTTTTGTTTTTCAATATCTGCGGGAAAATCTGAGCAGCGCCATTGCAGAGCATACCACCACCGTGATTTCGGATTCCACCATGATTGTGGTGGACGACGAGCTGGAGGCGCTCAAGCGTTCCACCGATGAGGAGATGCGCCAGCTGCAGGAGTCGATCAAGACCAATCAGGCGCAGCTGGCAAATCTGGAGCGGGAGATGCCGCAGCCGCCGGCTGTTTCCAAGACGGCAGTCTTTAAGAAAGCGATCCTCTTTGGCATCATCGGCGGTGTACTGGGCGGCGTGATCATCTGCCTGTGGGTGCTGTTGGCATATCTGGCGGACAACCGTCTGGACGGAGCGTATCAGGCAGCCAAGCTGTACAATCTGGAGCTGTTTGCCGTAGTGGGCGCCGAGGGTAAAAAAAGAAAGCCGTGGTTTGCAGGACTGATCGACCGTTTGGAGGCAAACGCCAGCAGACAGCGATTTGCAGACAGTAAGCAGGCGGCAGCCTACACCGATGCAGCGGTACGCGCTCTGCTGCCAAAAAGCAGCTGCACCGTAGCGGTGGTCAGCAGCCGAAAGGATGCAGCGGCAGAACAGATGATGCAGCAGCTGACAGCCTGCACCGACGATACAGTGACCTATATCGCTTGTCCGGCAGTGCTGGAGGATGCAGCTTCGATGCGTACAGCCGCAGAATCGGACGCGGTGCTGCTGGTAGAACAGAGCGGTGTTTCTATCCTCTCGGAAATCAACCGTGAGATCATCCGTCTGGAAAAGGCGGAAAAAGAAATCGTAGGTTTGGTCCTGTCCGAGTAGACAGGACCGCACAGATAGATTTGACTTGATACAGGCGAAAGGGGAGTCAGCTATGAAAATTCCATTTTCTCCACCGGACATCGGGGAAGAGGAGATCGCACAGGTGGTCGATACCCTGCGTTCGGGATGGATCACCACCGGACCCAAGACCAAGGAGCTGGAGCGGCAGGTCGCACAGTTTTGCCGCACCAACCGCGCAGTCTGCCTGAACTCGGCGACGGCAGCGCTGGAGTTGACCTTGCATCAGCTGGGCATCGGGGAGGGCGACGAGGTCATCACCTGCGCCTACACCTACACCGCATCTGCCAGTGTGGCTTGCCATGTGGGAGCCAAACTGGTGCTGGTGGACTGCCAGAAGGACGGCTACGAGATGGACTATGATGCGCTCGAAGGTGCCATCACGCCGCGCACCAAAGCCATCATCCCGGTGGACATCGGCGGGGTCATCTGCGATTACGACCGCATCTTTGAAATCGTGCGCCGCAAACAGCCGCTGTTTACCCCATCGGACAACGCTATCCAGCGTTCGCTGGGACGGGTAGCGGTGGTTGCCGATGCAGCCCATGCCTTTGGAGCGAGCCGCCACGGAAAAATGTGCGGCGAGATTGCAGATTTTACCTGTTTTTCCTTCCATGCGGTCAAAAACTTTACCACCGCAGAGGGTGGAGCGGTGACATGGAATCCACTGGAAGGGGTGGATGATGAAGAAATCTACCGCAACTATATGCTCCTTTCGCTGCACGGTCAGTCGAAAGATGCGCTGGCAAAGACCCAGCTGGGTGCTTGGGAGTATGACATCGTGCTGCCGGGCTATAAATGCAATATGACCGACATCATGGCTGCCATCGGGCTGGCACAGATGAAGCGTTATCCTGCGCTGCTTGCCCGCAGAAAGCAGATCATCAGCCGGTATGACCGGGCGATGGAGCAGCTGCCGGTATCGGTACTGCGCCACTATGGGGAGGATTTTTCCTCCAGCGGTCATCTGTATCTGGTGCGTCTAAATGGCAAGGATGAGCAGTTCCGCAACGAACTGATTATTAAAATGGCACAGATGGATGTGGCAACCAACGTTCACTTCAAACCATTGCCGATGCACACCGCTTACAAAAAACTGGGATTTTCCATCGAGGACTATCCTAACGCATACGCCATGTACCGCAACGAGGTGACCCTGCCGCTGCACACCTGTTTGAGCGACGAACAGGTGGAGTATCTGCTGGAATGCTTTGCCAAGGTGCTGAAGGGATAGGTGAGAAGTTTGCTCAAAAGGTGGGAACAGCTGCCGCAGGAGCTGCAAAATGACAGCGTTCGTCCGTACTATGAAGCGCTCTCCCGCAAGCGCGGGCAGCTGCTGCTCAAGCGGGTGTTCGATATTCTGCTGTCGCTGGTGCTGCTGGTGCTGCTGTCGCCGGTCATGCTGATATTAGCCCTTGCCATCCGACTGGATTCTCCGGGTGAGGTGCTGTTCCGTCAGGTGCGGGTGACCCAGTATGGACAGGAGTTTCGCATCTTCAAGTTTCGCACGATGGTCGCCAACGCCCAGCAGCTGGGTACACAGGTGACTGTGCAGGGCGATATGCGCATCACCCGTGTAGGCAAACTGCTGCGCAAATGCCGCCTGGACGAACTGCCGCAGCTGCTGAACATCCTGATGGGACAGATGAGCTTTGTCGGAACCCGACCGGAGGTCCCGCGCTATGTCCGGCAGTATACGCCGCAGATGCTTGCCACTCTGCTACTGCCGGCGGGTGTCACCTCACAGGCGTCCATTCGCTATAAGGACGAGGACCGCCTGCTGGACAGCTCCGCCGACCCGGACAGGACCTATGTCGAACAGGTGCTGCCGGGCAAGATGGAGTACAACCTGAACAGTCTGCTGGACTTTTCGCTCTGGCAGGACTTCAAGACGATGGTGCAGACGGTGGGAGCGGTGCTGCACTAGGCGCACTATGATAAAGAAGGAATCAGACACAGATGAATGTTTGGATAATCAACCATTATGCTATTCCGCCGTCGATGGGCGGTCTGGTGCGGCATTATTATTTTTCAAAATTTCTGCGGCAGATGGGACACACAGTCCGCATCTTTACCGCCAGCGAGATTCACAACACCAACATCAATATGATTCGTGATTCTTCGCTCTATAAGGAGCAGGAGATGGACGGGGTACCCTATACCTTTTTGAAAACCCGCGACTACAGCGGCAACGGTCTGTCCAGAATCTATAACATGTTGGAATTTCCGCTGCGGATTCAACAAGCCGTCAAAAAATTTGTCAAAAACGGGGAGCGCCCCGATGTCATCTACACCTCGGCGCCCACCATCTTTGCGGCAGCCTCCGCTCTGGTTGCAGCGCGCCGTCTCAAGGTGCCCTGTGTGGTGGAGGTGCGCGACATCTGGCCGGAGTCGATTGTGGAATACAAGGGGATGTCCCGCAAAAACCCCATCATTCTGGCTTTGTATCAACTGGAAAAATGGCTGTACAAAAAGGCGGACCGCCTGATTTTCACGATGGAGGGCGGCAAGGACTATATCCGGGAAAAGCACTGGGAGGACAAGGTCCCGCTGGAGAAGATATACAACCTCAACAACGGCGTGGACCTGCAGGAGTTTGACCAGAACTGCCAGCAGTATCGCCTGGATGACCCGGATTTGCTGGATGAGAGCACCTTCAAGGTGGTCTACACCGGCTCCATTCGACTGGTCAACAACCTGGGAAAGATTGTGGAAATGGCAGAGTATCTGCAAAAGCAGGGGGAGAACAAAATCAAATTCCTGCTGTACGGCGATGGCACCGAACGGGAGCAGCTGATGCAGCTGTGCAAGCAAAAGGGCTTGACCAACATCCGTTTTCCGGGCAAGGTGGAAAAGAAGTACATTCCGTTCATCCTTTCCCGTTCGGACCTCAATATCAACCACGTCAAGCAGACGGGCATTATGCGCTTTGGATGCAGCCTCAACAAGCAGTTTGACTACTTTGCCAGCGGCAAGCCGGTGCTGTCCGATTTGACGGTCAACTACGACCTCATCGAGCGGTACGGCGCGGGTGTGACCCTGCCTACGCAGGACACCGAGGAGATGTGCCGTCAGGTGCTGCGCTTTGCTCATATGCCACAGGAGGAATACCGGCAGATTTGCCAAAATGCGCGCCGGGCAGCACAGGATTATGACTACCGTGCGCTGACACAGCGGTTGCTTCAAATTCTGGAAGACACAGTGAAATAAACAAATCGTAATTTTTATATAGAAATCAACAAAGGGGAAGAATCATGACCAAGGTTTGTCATTTATCCAGCGCCCATGCACCCAACGATACCCGCATTTTTCACAAGCAGTGTGCTTCGCTGGCAAAGGCGGGGTATCAGGTCAGCTTTGTCGTAAAGGCAAAGGATGCGCAGTCGGTTGGCTGCACCACCCAGAAAGGGGTGCAGGTCATCCAGGTGCCGGTGGATAGCTCCTCCCGTTTCAAAAGGATGCTGTTTGGAGCCAAGGCGGTTTATCAGAAGGCTTTGGAGGTGGATGCGGACATCTACGAGTTCCACGACCCCGAGCTGCTGCCTTACGGGCTGAAATTGGCAAAAAAAGGCAAGAAGGTCATCTTCGACAGCCATGAGGACTACCCGACCCAGATTATGGAGAAGGAGTGGATTCCTGCCTTTCTGCGGCGGATGATCTCCTCGGCGTACCGCGCCTATGAAACCCATGTGGTCAAACAGCTGGATGCGGTCCTCTTTCCCTGCACCAAAAATGGAATCAACATCTTTGAAAATCGGGCAAAGCAGGTGGTCATCCTCTCCAATGCGGTGATGCTCGAGGAGATGACACCTCCGCAGCAGGAGGCGCAAAAGCCGGGGGACACCATCTGCTGTACCGGCAGTCTGACCTACCAGCGGGGAATTACTCATTTGATTCGAGCGGCGCATCAGGCGGGAGTCAAGCTTATCCTTGCCGGGCAGTATTCCTCCGAGGAGTACCGCAGGGAGCTGGAGGCAATGCCGGAGTACAGCTGCGTGGAATATCTGGGCTATATCGGTCGTCAGGAGCTGGCGCAGGTGTATGCCCGCTCGAGCATCGGGATGTCCACCATCCTCAATGTCGGGCAGTATGCAAGTCTGGATAATTTCCCGACCAAGGTCTATGAATATATGGCGGCAGGTCTGCCGGTCATCGTGTCCGACTATCCCTTCATGCGCCGCAGCGTGCAGCAGGATGATTTTGGCATCGCGGTGGACCCTGCCGATGTGCAGGCGGTGGCACAGGCGATTGGTGCCATCCTCTCCGACCCGCAGCGTGCGCAGCAGATGGGAGAGAACGGCAGACAGGCGGTGCTGCAAAAGTACAACTGGGACATCGAGCTGAAAAAGCTGCTGGAGCTGTATGACAGCTTGTCTGAGCAAAACAGTTAGCAAAGGAAAAAAGAAAAACGGAAGAGGTTTTTTATGCTGACATTTATCGTATCCAGAGGGGTACCCACCGAAAAATATCTGACCAACGGCGTGTTTGAATTTGACCAGGCAAAGGCACTGGTGCAGGAGGGCTGCGAGGTGGTCTTTCTGGCGCTGGACCTGCGTTCGATTCGCCGCACCAGAAGATGGGGTCTGCACACCTTTACAAAACAGGGCGTGCGGGTGGTGGAGCTGAGTGTTCCGCTGGGCAACATACCCAAAGCAATGTTTTATCCTCTGGGAAAGCTGGCGCTCAGACGCCTGTACCGCAAGGCGGTCAAGCTGTACGGCAGACCGGATTTGCTCCATGCCCATTTTACCGATTATGCCTACCTTGCCTCCCTGCTGGCAGACGAGGAAAAACTGCCGCTGGTGGTCACCGAGCATTCCTCTCTGGTCAACCGGCAGCTGCTGCCTGCCGATATTGAAAAGCCGGCAAAGGCAGCCTACCGCAGAGCCGATTGCCTGATTGCAGTCAGTCCGGCGCTGGCAGTGCGGATGCAGCAGCACAGCGGGCGCAAGGTCGAGTGGGTGCCGGACATGGTGGATACCAACCTGTTTGCTTACAGCGACAGCCGTGAGCGGCAGCGGGCATGGATGGAGGAAACCCAGACCGAGGAGGAAGGATGCAGCTTTACCTTCCTCAGCTGCGGTAACCTGCGCAAGGTCAAACGGATGGACCTGCTGATTCGCGCGTTTGCACAGGCGTTTCGGGAAAGCCCGCAGGTCAGCCTGACCATCTGCGGTCAGGGAGAGGAAGAGGGTGCGCTGCGCCGGTTGATTGCCGAACTGGGTATGGAGCAGCGCATCGAGCTGGCAGGCTTGCGTCCGAGGGAAGAGATTGCAAAGCGGCTGGCACAGACCGACTGCTTTGTTCTGGCTTCCGAATCGGAAACCTTCGGCGTCTCCTATCTGGAGGCGCTGTCCTGCGGCGTACCGGTCATTGCGACCCGCTGCGGCGGACCGGAGTGCTTTGTCAACGAGCACAACGGCATCATGGTGGAGACCGGCAATGTGGATGCACTGGCGCGGGCAATGCTGACCATCTACTGCAATATTGATTTTTATAACCGTCCGGCAATCGCGCAGGAGGTCCGCAGGGTCTACTCCTCGCAGGCGGTTGCCCGCAGTCTGATTCGCCAATATGAAAATCTGCTGGACAGCCGGGAAACACAGTTGGAAAAAGAGGCTGTCTGCCGGTAAAATTTACATATTCTGCTTTATTTTTTGCCTGTGAGAGGATTATCATAAAAGGAGGACGAGGGGTTAAGGATGGAAACTTCAAAATATATCCGGCAAAACAAGGGCTGCTCCTTCCTCTGTGTGCCCAGAGAGCTGTGCGCGGCGTTTGTGCTGCTGTGGGGAATCAATCCCGAATCGTTTTTGTATAATTGGGCAATTTATGCACTGGTGGTCCTGCTGTGGGCAGGCTTTGCAATGGCTTCCCAGTGGAAGCTGTTCTGGCAGACGACGCTGCACCCGGCGATGCTGCTGTCCTTTGGATGGCCGGTGCTGCTGGCGATGTACGCGGTGGCAGGTCATGTGGAATTTCCCTTCCACCACCTGCTGATGCCGATTTTTTATCTGATGTTCTGGTTCTACTTTTCATTGGAGGACCGCTTTTCGCTCAAGCTGCTCACCTTTTTGACAACGGCGTACTACCTGCTGATTAATGTCGGGACAGTGTTTGCGCTGCGGCAGAACCCGGATGTTTCCCGTCTGCTGGCAAACGGGGACCCCGCGGTTACGGCGCCGCTGGCAAGCCCGCTGACCGGTGGCTATCAGCACATCTATTCGCTGACGATGTTCACCGTGGCGCTGGTTGGACTAATCTGGTATTACCGTCCCAAGCTGCTGGAAACCATCGGCTGGGGGATGGCGGTGCTGTTGGGACTATTGGTGATTGTGATGTCCAACTATTCCTTTGCGATTTTATTTGTCTTTGTCTTTTCTCTGCTGGTGCTGTGCCGTCTGCCCAAGCGCGGCGGACCGGCGACGGCGGTGGTGCTGCTGTGCGCGTTGGCAGCGATGGTGATTTTGCCGAACCTGTATCGGGTGTTTTATTTTATCGCAGAAAATACCGACAGCCTAAAGATGCAGCTGCGCTTTGCCGAGGTGGGTAACCTGCTCAGCGGAGCGGGCATCACCCAGGGCAGCGACGCAGGCACCCGCATGAAGCTGTACACCGCTTCGCTCAAGAGCTTTTTGTCGGCGCCGCTGTTTGGCATCGGCGATCTGATTTTAAAGACGGTGGATAACCCGCGTGAAATCGTGGGTGGACATTCGATTGTCTGCGATTATCTGGCGTACTACGGGCTGGTGGGCAGCGTGTTGTTTCACAGCATCCTGGTGACAAACTTTGCACGGATCGAAAAGATTTTGGACCGCCGCGGCAGATTTTTATATCTGGTCGTTTTTGTTCTCTACTATGTGCAGATCACTGTCAACGCCGGCTACAATGAGCCGCTCATTGAGGTGCTGTTCCTGATGGTTCCGGCGCTGCTGGTTTTGAACACAGAGCGCTACGGCGCACAGGTACCCGCTGTGGGTGCCTCCAGATACATTCGTCCGCGTTCGGCACAGCAGCCGTTGCGATGACAACCGCTTCGGTTAGAAAGGAGAAAGCATGAACAGGCAAAAAATTGCTGTGTATTGGGAAAAGCTGTGCGAAGGAATTTCTGCTTTGCACAAGCGCGGCTTTTTCCATATCATCGCCGGTTCCACTCTGGCAAAGATTGCAGGATTTGTTTCGGTTTTTTTTCTGCCGCGTTTTCTTTCCAAGGCGGACTACGGACTGCTGACTTATGTTGACAATATACGAAATTATGTTATGCTCTTCAATGGAATCGGTATCACCCAGGCGACCTTGCGCTACTGTGCGCAGAAGAGCAGCGATGAGGAGAAAAAGGGCTACTTTCTGGCCTCCCTCAAGGTGGGCATCCTCGCCGATGCGGCGATTATCCTGCTGACGGCGGCAGCCTATCTGGTTGCACCGCTGCCCTTTGAGGGCGCACGCTTTCAGCTGCTGATTTCCGCCTGCCTGCCGGTGTTCTACTTCCTGTTCACCGACATCCAGCTGCTGCTGCGTGCCACCTTCCAAAACCAGCGGTACTCGGTCTACAACTTCACCTACTCGTTTCTGCTGATGATTTTCCAGATTGTCTTTGCGGTACTGTGGGGAGTGACCGGCGTCATGGTCGGCAGATACATCTCGATGGGCTTGTGCGTGCTGCTGGGATTTTTGCTGATTCGCGACCTGCCGATGATGCAGGTCAAGGCGCTGATGCCCGACTGGGGACAGGTCAAAGCCATGATGCGCTTTAGCATCGTGATGCTGAGTGCATCGGCGACCTCGATGGTGATGAGCTACAACGAAACCTTTATCGTCGGTCAGATGCTCAAAAACGAGGAGCTGCTGGCAGAATATCGGGTGGCAGCCAATATTCTATCCATTTCGCTGTTTTTGCTGGAGGCGCTGCTGGTGTTTATCCTGCCGTATTTTATCCAGCACATCGGCGACCGCAAATGGATTTGGAACAGCTACAAAAAGCTGTTTGCCATCAACGGTGTGGTAATGACCTTGTTTCACCTGGGGCTGTTCCTCTTTGCTAAATTGTACCTGTATATCTTTGCGGGACCCGAATATATGGGAGCGGCGCCGCTGGTGCGGATGTTCCTGATTGCCTCCTGGATACAGGCGGTCTTCCGCGGGCTGTCCGGCAACATTCTGGCGGTGACGGGGGAGGAAAAATTCAACCTCAAAATCAACATCATCTTTGTCATCGTCCACGCGGTCATCGACATCGCGGCAGTAAAGATATTGGGCATCTATGGCGCTGCGATTGCGTTGATCGTGGTGTATCTGTTATCAGGGCTTATAATGAATCTTCATTTAAGAAATATATGCAATTCACAGACAGGAGAGATCGAACATGATGAAAACTGAGATGCTTCGCAAAATAGAAAATAAAGAGATCGTGGTCGGCGTAGTCGGACTGGGCTATGTCGGACTGCCGCTGGCGGTGGAAAAAGCCAAAGCCGGCTTTAAGACCATCGGCTTTGACGTGCAGCCGCAGAAGGTGGAGATGGTCAACGCCGGTCACAACTACATCGGCGACGTAGTGGACAGCGACCTTGCCGAAATCGTAAAGAGCGGAATGCTCTCTGCTACCACCGACTTCAGCTTTGTAAAAGATGTGGATTTTGTTGCCATCTGTGTTCCGACCCCGCTCGACGAGCACCAGCAGCCGGACATCAGCTATGTGCGCTCCTCCACCGAGGCGGTTTCCAAATACCTGAAGAAGGGAACGATGGTCGTTCTGGAATCCACCACCTACCCCGGCACCACCGAAGAGCTGATCAAACCAATCTTGGAGGAAGGCTCCGGCTTAAAGTGCGGAGAGGATTTCTACCTGGGCTTCTCTCCTGAGCGTGTCGATCCGGGAAACCTGATTTATAAAACCAAAAATACTCCAAAGGTCGTCGGCGCCATCGGCAAGGATGCTACCGAGGTCATCGCAGCGATGTACCGCGCAGTACTGGAGGGCGAGGTCTATGAGGTTTCCAGCCCGGCAGTTGCCGAGATGGAGAAGATTCTGGAGAACACCTACCGCAACATCAACATCGGTCTGGTCAACGAGCTGACCATGCTGTGCAACGAAATGGGCATCAGCATGTGGGAGGTTGTGGACGCAGCCAAAACCAAACCATACGGCTTCCAGCCGTTCTACCCGGGTCCGGGTCTGGGCGGACACTGCATCCCGCTGGACCCATACTACCTCTCCTGGAAAGCCAGAGAGTACGGCTTCCATACCTCGATGATTGAAAGCTCGATGATGATTAACGACAAGATGCCGGAATACTGTGTGGACCGCGCAGCCAAGATGCTCAACCGCCGTGCGAAAAAGGCGATGAACGGCTCGAAGGTGCTGGTGCTGGGCGTTGCCTACAAACAGGACATCGACGACTACCGTGAAAGCCCGGCGCTGCGGGTCATCGAGGAGCTGGAGCACGAGGGCGCACAGGTCACCTTCTTCGACCCATGGGTCAAGGAGTACAAATACAAAGGTCAGGTCCGCCAGAGCATCCCACAGCTGACCGAGCAGGTGCTTAGGGAAGCAGACCTTGTCATGGTTACCACCGCTCACACCAATGTGGATTATGAGATGGTGCAGAAGAATGCGGCTCTGGTCTTTGATACCAAGAACGCAATGAAGAAGGTAGCCGAGCGGGAGAACATCGAGGTGCTCTAATCGCAAGACGGTGACCGCCCAGAAAAGTGAGGAGCGAACAACATGAAATATGCGTTAATCGGCTGCGGAAGAATCGCAACCAACCATATCAAAGCAGTTTTGAACAACCATCTGGAGCTGGCAGCGGTCTGCGACGTCCTGCCGCAGCAAATGGAAAACCTGCTGGCAAAGCATGAGCTGCAAAACGACAGCTCCATCCATCGTTACACCGATTATCGGGAGATGATTGAGAAGGAGCAGCCGCAGCTGGTGGGCATTGCCACCGAAAGCGGCGTACACGCACAGATTGCCCTGTTCTGCATCGACCACGGCGTCAACGTCATCATCGAAAAGCCGATGGCAATGAGCATTGCCGATGCCAACGAGATCATCCACCGCAGCCAGGAAAAGGGTGTCAAGGTTTCTGCCTGCCACCAGAACCGCTTCAATGTGGCAGTCCAGCAGATGCGCAAGGCGCTGGAAGCCGGACGCTTTGGCAGATTGTCCCATGGCTCCATCCATGTGCGCTGGAACCGCAACCACGGCTACTATGACCAGGCAAAATGGCGCGGCACCTGGGCACAGGACGGCGGTGCGCTGATGAACCAGTGCATCCACGGCATCGACCTGCTGCGCTGGATGATGGGCGAGGAGATCGACGAGGTGTACGGCGTGACCCGTCAGCAGTTCCACGATTATCTGGAAGCAGAGGATATTGGCATGGCAGTTGTCAAATTTAAAAACGGCGCAGTTGCCACCATCGAAGGAACCACCAACGTTTACCCGAAAAATCTGGAGGAAACCCTCTATCTGTTCGGTGAAAACGGCACCGTCAAGCTCGGTGGCACCTCCACCAACAACATCGACGTCTGGGATTTTGCAGACGAAGGAGAAGAGGACCAGAAGAACAAGGGTCTGGAGGAAGCGACCAGCAACGTCTACGGAAACGGACATACCAGCCTGTATGCGGATGTGATTGAAGCCATCGAGCAAGACCGTGCGCCGTATGTGGACGCTTATGCCGGCAAAAATGCGCTGGAGCTGGTACTTGCCATCTATAAGAGCCAGAAGGAAGGCAGAGCAGTCAAGCTGCCTTTGGAAAACTTTGCCAGCATCGACATGAAGGGCGAGTTTTAAGTAAGCGATATAAGAGAGAAAAGGGGGGAATTTCCCCCTTTTTTCCGACCACGGAAAGGAACGGACGGAATGTCGGATTTTTTTGTGCATGAGAGCAGCTACGTCGACCCCGGTGTGACCATCGGAGAGAATACAAAAATATGGTATTTTTGCCATCTGCAAAGCGGAGCGGTCATCGGGAAAAACTGCTCCTTTGGGCAGAATGTCAATATTGCCGGCAACGTCCGTATCGGCGACGGCGTCAAGGTGCAGAACAACGTTTCCATCTATGAAGGGGTCGAGCTGGAGGACTATGTTTTCTGCGGACCGTCGATGGTGTTCACCAATGATCTGACCCCGCGGGCAAAATATCCCAAGGGTTCGGCAGGTTATAAAAAAACGCTGGTCCGCATGGGAGCCTCCATCGGAGCCAACGCGACCATCGTCTGCGGAAACACCATCGGCAGATGGGCGATGATTGGTTCGGGTGCAGTGGTCACCAAAGATGTGCCGGACCACGCTTTGATGGTGGGTGTGCCTGCCCGCCAAAGCGGCTGGGTCTGCGAGTGCGGCTGTGTGCTGGACGAGCAGCTGCATTGCAAAAGCTGCGGGCGGCAGTACCGTACGTCGGCAGAAGGTCTGGTCGAAGAAAAAGCAGAATCAGCTTCGTTTTAACAAGGGAAAGGGGAGGAAGCCTTTATGGAATTTCGCGATTTAAAAAAGCAGTATCAGCAGCTGAAGCCGCAGATGGACGCGGCAATCCAGCAGGTGCTCCATGATGCCAACTTTATCAGCGGCAAACAGGTGGCACAGCTGGAGGAAAAGCTGGCAGAGTATGTAGGGGTCAAACACTGCATCACCTGCGGCAACGGGACCGATGCGCTCAGCCTTGTGATGATGGCTTGGGACATCAAAGAAGGGGATGCGGTCTTTGTACCGGATTTCACCTTCTTTGCCAGCGCGGAGGTCGTTTCCTTTGAAGGCGCTACCCCTGTCTTTGTGGATGTGGACGAGCGCACCTTCAATCTTGACCCGGATCAGCTGGAAAAAGCGATTGCTGTTGTCAAACAGCAGGGCAAGCTGCGTCCGCGCGCTGTAGTAGCGGTGGACCTGTTTGGACAGCCGGCAGACTATGAGCGGATTGAAGCTATCTGTAAAGAGCATGGCTTGCTGCTGCTGGAGGACGGCGCACAGGGCTTTGGCGGCAGCATCGGGGAAAGAAGAGCGTGCAGCTTTGGAGATGCGGCAACCACCTCCTTTTTCCCAGCGAAACCCTTGGGCTGCTATGGCGACGGCGGAGCAGTGTTCACCAACGACGACCGGCTCGACGAGCTGCTGCGCTCGCTGCGGGTGCATGGAAAAAGCCCGGTCAGCAAGTATGATAATGTTCGCATCGGCGTGAACTCCCGTCTGGATACCTTGCAGGCGGCGGTGCTGGGCGTCAAGCTGGATGCCTTTGCTTCCTATGAGCTGGAGGCAGTCAACCGCGCAGCACAGCTGTACAGCGAGTATCTGGGAGAGGCAACCAAAACACCGGTCGTGCCAGAGGGCTTTGGCTCCAGCTGGGCACAGTACACCATCCTGCTGGAGGATGAGGCACAGCGCCAGAAGGTACAGCACGCCTTGAAGGAGCAGGGAATCCCGACGATGGTCTATTATCCAAAGCCGATGCACCTGCAGGGAGCATTTGACCAGCTGGAGCAGCCGGTCGCCTGTCCGGTTACCGAGAGCCTGTGTCAGCGGGTCGTTTCCCTTCCGATGCACCCATATCTGAGCGAAGAGGACATCCGTTTTGTGAGCAATGCGGTCAAAGCGGCGCTGGAGGAGTAGAGCAGCTACGCACATTCAACCACAAACAGGGCATTGCCTGTGGAGGAACAACATGAAAATTAAAAAAGCGGTGATTCCGGCGGCAGGTCTAGGGACCCGTGTGCTGCCGGCATCCAAATCCATGCCAAAAGAGATGCTGCCCATCGTCGATAAACCTGCCATCCAGTACATCGTGGAGGAAGCGGTACACAGCGGCATCGAGGACATTTTGATTATCACCAGCAGAGGAAAGACCACCGTGGAGGACCACTTCGACCGCAACCCGGAGCTGGAAGCCAGGCTGCTTGCCAGCAAAAAGCAGGAGGTCTACGACGAGATGGTGGCAATCTCCCAGATGGCAAACATCCAGTATGTGCGGCAAAAGGAGACGAAAGGTTTGGGTCATGCAGTATTGTGTGCAAAAGCTTTTGTCGGCAACGAGCCGTTTGCCGTGCTGTACGGGGATGATGTGGTACTGGGTGGCGAACACCCTGCCTGCTGGGAGCTGTGCCGCGCGTATGAGCAGTTCGGCGTCGGTGTAGCCGGCATCAAACCGGTCCCGATAGAGGACATCAGCAAATACTGCTCGCTGGCAATCGAGCCGGTGCCGGGACAGGAGCGCATCTTCCACCTGACCGACATGGTGGAAAAGCCCTCGCTGACCGAGGTGCTTTCCAACTACTCCATCCTGGGAAGGGTGGTGCTGCCGCCGGAGATTTTCTCCATCCTGGAACAGACACCGCCGGGTGCAGGCGGAGAAATCCAACTGACCGATGCGATGAAGGTGCTGGCAAAGACCCGGGGGATGATGGGCGTCGAATATACCGGCACCCGTTATGATATGGGCAACAAATTCGGCATCCTTCAGGCAATCGTTGAGGTGGCTTTGCAGCATCCTCAGGTAAAAGATCAATTTAGGGAATACCTAAAATCCATCGCAGCGACCTTATAAAAAGCAAAAACACAGCAGAATGTATAGTTCTGCTGTGTTTTTTTGTCCGAAAGGGGTATTGAAAGAGAGAAATAAAAGGTCTATAATAATTTTGTACAAGATGTGTGTAGTATTTGGAGGGGAAATTATGAATCGTCAACAAAAGATATTTGTGATGCTGATGGCAGCCTGCATGGCATTTACCGGTATTTCTACCATTTCGATGGCATCGGCAGCCGAAGTGCAGCCGCAGGAAAAAGTGGTTTGTCAGCAGGAAATTTTCTGGGTGGAAAATATCGAAGAGTTATTTTAATACAGGAAAAAGTGTATGGATTTTAAACACAAAATAAAAAGCAACAGTGTCCACAAAAAAGACGCTGTTGCTTTTTTAGCAGTTGTTGTTGTCTAAGTGCGGTCCGCAGGCGGCTCCTTCGGGGAGTAGCGCTTATTTAGAATGACCGAGGAGATGATGGAAACGACCACCAGCACCACAATCACCACGATGGTTTGTGGTGTGAGCGCCTCCCAAAAGCTGCCGGACAGGCTTTGTGCGAACAGGTCAGCAAACAGGACGTGAAGAATCATCATGGGTGAAAGACCCAACAGAGAGCCAATCAGGTAGCGGCGGTAATCCACCGAGCAGGCTCCCAAAAAGAGACTGCACAGGTCGCCGGGCAGGACCGACACGATGCGCAGCAGATAGGAAAACATCAGCTGGTTGGAATCTCCTACACTTTGCAGCTGGCGCAGCTTGGGATATTTGCAGAGCAGCTGCTCCACCATTCCTGCACCGAAGTGTCTGCCCAGCAGATAAGGAATGGTGCAGCTGACCACCAACCCGAGGTAGCAGACCGCAAGCCCGACCCATTTACCAAACCAAAAGGCAGAAACGATATACAGCACCGACAGCGGAAAGATGACCGACAGCGATTTGACGGCAAACAGAGCCAGGATGCCTGCGGCAGCCAGGAGAACATTGGAGGGCGTGTAGGAAATCAATCCCTGTATCGACATCCTGCTTCCAATATAGATGCACAGCAGCACCAGAGCGACGGTGAGGATGGGCGGCAGGATTTTGAGCATACGCGAAGAATGGGAAGAATCTTTTTTGGACATAGTTCCACCTCCTTTGCAAAAGAAGTTGATACCATTCATTTTATTCCCAAGACAACAAAAATCAAGTGCCTTTTTGTTAATTTAGTTCAAAAAAGTCTTTTCAAGAGCAAAATGATATGTTAAAATGGAGAAAACGTCAGCAGGACGTTTTCATTTTGGAAGGCAGTCTGAAGATTTTATCGAAAACAGACTGTTTTGATGGGTAAAGGAGTGGAAGATCATGGAAACGATCAGATTGGACGAATTTTTAAACTATCATTTTTTGTCCAACCTTCAGCTGAGCCCAAATGCGCACAAGGCAGCGTTTGTTGTCAGCAAGAGCAATGAGGACAGGGACGGTTATGCGGCAGGCATCTGGACAGTGGACCTGCAAACCAAAGCGTGCCGCCCGTTGACCGCCGGGAAGGATGAGCGCTCCTTCCTGTGGATGGATGATGAAACCATCCTGTTTGCTTCAAAAAGAAACAGCAAGAAGGAAGAGGTGGACAGCACCTATACCGACTACTATTCCATCTCGCTGTGCGGCGGAGAAGCACAGAAAAAGATGACGGTGCCGGCGGCAGTATCTGCCATCAAAAAGCTGGGCAAGGGCAAATATTTGGTCTGTGCAGACTATGACAATCATCTCCCGGAAAACTTTATGGAGATGGACCGTGCAGCACGCGCCAAGGTGCTGGCAGATCGCAAGAAGGAAAAGGATTATGAGGTGTTTACCGAGCTGCCCTTCTGGCGCAACGGCGGCGGCATCACCGATAAACACAGAGATCGTCTGTACCTGTTTGATTCCTGCGACGGCAGCATGAAACCGCTGACCGGTCCGCTGTATCTGCTGGAAGGCTACTCCCTGTCGAAGGACTGCAACAAATTGGTCTACTTTGGCAGCGAATTTACCAGCGTGCAGAGCCTCAAGCAGGAGCTGGTGGAGGTAGACCTTGTGACCGGAAACAGCGAGGTGCTCATCCCGATGGGCAGCTGGGACATCCACCGTGCCGATTATGCGGGTGACCAACTGATGGTGGTTGCCACCGAAAATAAAAACTACGGCATCAACGAAAACTCCGACCTCTATTGCTATGACCGCGACGGTCACAGCTTGCAGCTGGTCTGCTCGCCGGACCGCTCCTGGAGCAGCAGCGTTGGTTCCGACTGCCGGTACGGCGGCGGCAAGTCGATGGTCTGCGAAGCGGACGGAGTCAGCTGGATCAGCACCGAGCGCAACTGGTCGAAGATCAACCATGTTGACTTTGAAGGCAACATCACCCCATTGACCGCTGACGAAGGCTCGGTGGACTGCATGGACAAAAAAGGCGAAGTGATGGTCTATGTGGCAATGCGCGGCGATAAATTGCAGGAGGTATACAGCCTGACACCGCAGGGTGAAATTTGTCTGACCGGCATCAACGACGAGGTGCTGGAGAACAAGTCGGTCGTTACACCAAAGCTGATGCGCATTACCAACAACGACGGCGTGGAGATCGACGGCTGGGTACTGGAGCCGGTCGGATATGATTCCTCCAAGAGCTATCCGGCAATCCTGGACATCCACGGCGGTCCGAAGACCGTTTACGGCACCTGCTTCTTCCATGAGATGCAGTACTGGGCAAATCAGGGTTACTTTGTATTCTTCTGCAACCCGCGCGGCGGCGATGGACGCGGCAACGAGTTTGCAGACATCCGCGGACGCTATGGTCAGGAGGACTATGAGGACATCATGCAGTTCACCGACTATGTTCTGTGGAACTACCCGCAGATTGACAAGAGCCGTGTCGGTGTCACCGGCGGAAGCTACGGCGGATTTATGACCAACTGGATTATCGGTCACACCCACCGCTTTGCAGCAGCTGCTTCCCAGCGCTCCATCTCCAACTGGATTTCGATGGAAGGCACCTCGGACATCGGTCCTTATTTTGGACTGGACCAGTCGGGCGGCGACGCCTGGAACAACCCGGAGCAGGCATGGTGGCATTCTCCGCTCAAATATGCGGACAAATGCACCACCCCGACCCTCTTTATCCACTCGGATGAGGACTACCGCTGCTGGATGGTGGAGGCGCTTCAGATGTTCTCTGCCCTCAAGACCCACGGCATCGAGTCGCGCATCTGCCTGTTCCACAAAGAAAACCACGAACTTTCCCGTTCCGGTCAGCCGGGGCACCGCATCCGCAGACTCAAAGAGATTACCGAGTGGTTCGACCACTACCTCAAAGCGTAATCTCGCTGTAACCCTAAAATAACTTCCGGCAGGATAAAACGGAAGTCATAAAGCAGAAAACCCCTCCGTATGATGCAATCCATACGGAGGGGTTATTTTGTATCAACCAGAATCTTAATGGATACCTGTGGATTCAATCACATGTCCATCGAAATCATAAAAAGTAGAACGAATGGGGTCCGGTTTTGGTTCTTGGGCGAGCGGGTCCTTGCCGCCGCTTCCGTAATACTCATAACCGAGCTGCTGACCATAAAAGAACCAGTTTTTATACGCATAATATTCCACCTGCTCATCCAGAAAACTGTGAACACTTGCCACCATCTTGATTCCATTTTTGGTAACAATGTGTTCTGGACAATGTGAAAATCCCATGATAAATAAACCGGTTAAGGTAACAGCTGCGATTAGGAAAATAGAGACTATTTTGAGCGCGAAGGAAAAAATTCGATGAACAGAGATTGTTTTGCGTGTATTGAGCCATAACAACAGGATTCCTATGCTGATCATGCCGAAGCAGATCAACAGGTTGCGTGGAAGGATTCTCAATCTGTTTTCCGTTGTCGTTTCTACCAATCTTACAAAAACGATGCAAAAAAGAAAAATTAGGAAGGGGAGCAATCCCCAAAATCGATCGACTGCTTTTTTCATCATCTGTTCCTCAAGCTGAAATTTAATAGCGTAAAATAAAATATATCACATAGACCCAACTGAGCAATCCATGAAAAATTGCCCACCCAACGGATTTCCATGTTGTATAACTGATGACCATAGCCAGAGCACTGCCAAAGGTGATGCTTGATTGAACTGTTTTTTCCACAATCGTTGTTCTGTTTTCTCCCATGCTTTTGTCTCCTCCCATTTGAGTTGGTTATGGTTTCACTTGTATAAATGATACCACAAAAGAGGTTAAAATTCTACCGGAATTTTGACAAGGCATGAAATAAGCCCGAACAGTTTTTCTGTTCGGGCTTACTCTTTCCATCGGAAAGCCATGCTGTTTCCCTGTCCATAGCACAAAGGGAATTGTCTGTAAAGAAAGACTTTACTGTTCTTTTTTATTGTGGCGGTCCATCCAGATGCTTGCGATGGATAAAGCTTCGTACAGCCCGTCGCGCTCAGCTTTGTTGAGCATACGGTCCTTGAGCGGCAAGGTTTCGTCGGTAGAAATCAGCTGGATGACGACCTTGTCCGCCATATTTAGCCCATGGTCCTGTTTGTTGCTTTTGATTTGCAGATGCGCAACACATTTGTCCCCCATGCTTCCGTAGTACAGGGTGTCGCCGCTGCGGACCAGCGGACGTCCTTTATATCTCAAAAATTCCTGTGACATGGCAAAAAACTCCCTTCTGATAGATGCTGCCAAACAGCCTGACTTGACAAAAAAGCGGACAGCCGCACGCGACCGTCCGCACCGATTTTGCCATAATCAAACAAACCCTATTCGCCAAGATAGGATTTGACAAGGATCTGCAAAAGCTCATCCCTGTCGATTCGGCGAATCAGGCTGCGCGCATTGTTGTAGGTGGTGATATAGGTCGGGTCCTCGGAAAGGATATAGCCGACAATCTGGTTGATTGGGTTATAGCCCTTCTGTCTGAGTGCATCATAGATGATGGTCAGCGTTTTTTTGATTTCCTTTTCCTTGTCGTCGTGAAGCGAAAAAGAGATCGTTGGTTCGTGCATATAGATAACCTCCGCTCCTCATTTTGCAGGACAAAGCCTGTGCTCAAAACTGAGGGAAATTGACCAGAGAACATCCTTGCCCTCTGTACGATTCATAACACACTACTATCATACCGCAAATGAGCAAATTTTTCAACCAATCCGGTACATTTTATTCTATATTTAACAGTTTGCCGCAGATGGGTTGTTGAATTTAGACAACAAATATCTTCTGATGACAGGCAATCTTCCAATATTCTACAAAGATGGAGAAGAAAAAGGCGCTTCCGGGTAGTTGCCCAGGATTTGAATGTACTGGGTGTCCTCCTTGAGCTGATGCAGCGCCTGCACCACCCGTTCATCGTCAAGGTTGCCGTCAAAATCCCAGTAGAACAAAAACTCAAACGGGCTGTCCGGGATGGGTCGGGACTCGAGCTTGAGCAGGTTGATGCCGCGCACCGCAAAGCGGGAAAGGGCGTTGTACAGGGCACCTGCGCGGTGCTGCACCCGCACAATCAGGCTGATGCGCTGGCAGTCGGGATGGTGCAGCGGCTGTTTTGCCAGGATGACAAAGCGGGTGAAGTTGTCGCTGCGGTTCTGGATGGCGGGCAATAGAAGCTGCAATCCGTACATCCGGGCGCACTGGACCGAACCGATGGCAGCCAGCGAAGGGTCCTTTTGCTCTGCGACCAGCTTGGCGGAGGCTGCGGTGTTGGAGTAGGGGCGGGCAGTCAGCTGCGGGTGTGCCTTTAAAAAATCGGAACACTGGTGCAGCGCCTGCTCGTGGGAATACACCTGCCGCAGTTCCTCCAGCGAAGCGTTGGGCAGGGCAAGCAGTGCGTGCTCAATCTTGACCTTGACCGAGCCGACGATGTACAGCCCGTATTGCAGCATCAGGTCGTAGTTGTCGGTGACCGAGCCTGCCAGCGTATTTTCAATCGGGATGACGCCGTACCGCCGCTGACCGCTGCTGACTGCGGCGAACACCTCTTCAAAAGAAGGGTAAAATTGGATGTCCGGCTGCTCAAAGACTTCCAGGCAGGCTTTGTGGGAGAAGGCTCCTGCGACACCCTGACAGGCAATCTGGGCGGGCAGCGCACGCAGCTGTGCGCTTTCGGCACTTCGGATGATTTCTTCCATCGGATTCATCGGCAGTCCCTCCCGTTATTTGGATGCAAAACGACCAGAAAGTCCATCAGCGCCAGCGCAGCGGCAGATTCGATGCAGGGCACGGCGCGGCGCACGATGCACGGGTCGTGCCGTCCGGTGATAGTAAGCTCGACCGGCTGACCGGTGCGGAAGTTGACCGTCTGCTGCTTTTGGGAGATGGAGGGCGTCGGTTTGATGACCGTTCGGAAGAGGACCGGCATCCCGTTGGTGATGCCGCCGAGGATGCCGCCGTTGTGGTTGGTGGCAGTTTTGATTTGACCATCCTTGATGCAGAACGGGTCGTTTGCCTGGCTGCCCGTTTGGGCGGCAAAGCCAAAGCCAAGCCCGAATTCAATCCCTTTGACTGCCGGGATGCCGAACACCAGCGAAGCAATGCGGCTTTCGATGCAGTCGAACATCGGGTCGCCGATGCCGGCAGGCAGTCCGACGGAGGCACATTCGATGACACCGCCCACCGAATCCTGTCGGTCGCGGCTGCCTGCAATGAGCTGCTGCATCTGTTCTCCGGCAGTATCATCGAGGACCGGGAAGAATTTTTCCTGTACTGCCAGCAGGGTGGAGGCAGAGACAGTGACCGGGTCGAAGGGGTTATCCTCCACCGAGCCAATCGAGCGGATGTGCGCACCGACCTCGATGCCGTACTGACGCAAGTACTGTTTGGCAATCGCACCGGCAAAGCACAGCGGAGCGGTCAGACGACCGGAAAAATGTCCGCCGCCGCGGATGTCGTTGCAGCCGTGGTAGCGCATAAATCCGGTAAAATCAGCATGACCCGGGCGTGCAACCGAACGCAGCTGGTCGTAGTCTTTGGATTGGGTGTTGGCATTTTCAATCATTGCACAGACAGGTGTGCCGCAGGCGACCAGAAGGTTCGGGTCCTGTGGGTCGGGAAGCATCCCGCTGAGCAGCTGCGGCTGGTCCGCTTCGATGCGCGGGGTGTCCAGCTTGCCGCCGCGGGAGCTGCGCCTTGCCAGAAAGGCGAGGAGCTGTTCGCGGTCGATGACCGTACCGGCAGGGATGCCGTCGATGACAATGCCGATGGCTTTGGAGTGACTTTCGCCGAAGATGGAAATTTTCAGGTTGCTGCCCCAGGTCGATGACATGGATAAAACCTCCTTATAGATGATGCAGCTTAGCCGGAAAAACGGACGCTGCCGCCTAAACGCTCAAACTGCTCAAAAAAGTCCGGGTAGGATTTGTTGACGCACATCGGGTCGAGGATGGTGACCGGTTGCTCACACAGCAGCGAGGCGACCGCCATCGACATCGAGATGCGGTGGTCGTTAAAGGAATCGACCGTCCCGCCGTTTAAGCTGCCGGTTCCGCAGACGACCAGGCTGTCGGTGCCTTCAGTGACCTGTGCGCCCAGAGTGGTAAGGTTGTGACAGATGGCGTGCAGGCGGTCGCTTTCCTTGATGCGCAATCTGCCGGCGTTGACGATGGTGGTCTGCCCTTGGGCTGCGGCAGCCGCGACCGACAGGATGGGGATGATGTCGGGAATCTGTGCTGCGTCGATGGTAGTTCCGTGCAGCTGGGATGGGAAGACCTCGATAAAATCGGAAGCAATATTCATCTTGGCGCCCATCCGTTGCAGAATCTGACAGATCTCCCGGTCGCCTTGCAGCGAATCCATGTCCATGCCGGTGACCCGAATGGAGGCGGATGTTTTGCTGATGGCTCCTGCGCACAGCCAGAAGGCGGCGTTGCTCCAGTCGCCCTGCGCGGTCAGCTGCTTGGGCGGGCAGTAGTTCTGTCTGCCAAACACCTGCCATCCATTTTCCAAAGGCAGGATGCGGATGCCAAACTGCTTGAGCAGTTGCAGGGTCATCTCGACGTAGCCTTTCGATTGCAGAGGAGAGGTCAGCAGGATGCGGCTGTCCTCTTCCAGCAGCGGAAGGGCAAACAGCAGCCCGGTGATGTACTGCGAGCTGATGTCACCGGAAAAGAAGAAGTCCCCGCCGCGCAGCTTTCCGCTGATGTGCAGCGGCAGGCTGTCGCCGTTTTCGGGCAGCTGCAAAGAAACGCCGTGGGCGGCAAGCTGGGAGCAGAGCGGCTCCATCGGGCGTTGGGAAAGGCGTCCGTGCCCGGTAAAAACCGCGCGGCATCCCAGTGCAGCACAGACCGGCACCAAAAAGCGCAGGGTGGAGCCGGATTCGTTGCAGTCGCACAAAATTTCCGATTGTGCAGACTCGTTGGAAGGGGAAATCCCGTTCACGATGGTGCAGTCGTTTTCAAAGCGTACCGATGCGCCCAGCGCGCCGATGACGTTGGCGGTCGCCTGGATGTCCTGCGAGAGGGTATAACGATGAATCAGTGATTCACCGCAGCTTAAAGCACAGGCAATGATCAGCCGGTGCAGGTCGGATTTGGAAACAGGAGCCGATACGGTGCCGTTTAAGGCGCCGTGTACTGTGCAGCTTAACATGGCAGTCCCTCCTTGAGCAGAGCAGTCAGTTGTTCTGCCGGCATGGGCAGAATCTTTGCGCTGCCAATTTCTGGGACGACCACCAGACGGATGGTGTCGCCGGACATTTTTTTATCGTGCAGGCAGCTTTGGGCAAGCTCGGCAAGCTCTCCCGGGTAGTCGGTCGGCAGGTGATACCGCTTGAGCATCCGGCATAGCTGCTCGAGTACGGTGCAATCGCAGAGACCGAGCCGGATGGAAAGGCGGGTGATGAGCACCATGCCCAGTGCCACGCCATATCCGTGGGTGACGGCATGGTTGCTGACCTTTTCGATGGCGTGTCCCAGGGTGTGCCCGTAGTTTAAAATCATGCGAATGGCGTTGTCCTGCTCATCCTGTTCCACCACCTGCCGCTTGATGTCGACACAGTAGGCGACAATCTGCTCGATCTGCTGGTGAATGTCACAGCTTTCCAGCAGGTCAAAGAAGTCCCGGCTCCAAATCATGGCGTATTTAATCATCTCGGCGCAGCCTTCGGCAAAGGTCTGCTCGGAGAGGGTGTCAAAGGTGTTCGGGTCGCACAGGACCAGAGAAGGCTGATGGAAGGCTCCAATCAAATTCTTTCCGGCGGGGATGTTGACCGCTGTTTTGCCGCCTACCGAGGAGTCGATGGCAGCCAAAAAGGTGGTGGGAATCTGAATGAACGGGATGCCGCGCAGATAGGTGGCAGCGGCAAATCCGGCAAGGTCGCCCACCACGCCGCCGCCGAGCGCCACGATGAAATCGCTGCGGGTGATATGATTTTGGATCAAAAAATCATAGACATTCATCAGCACCGCATGGCTTTTGGAATCCTCCCCATGCAAAAAGGTGAAATGACAAACGCGAAAGCCCGCCTGCTCGAAGGAACGAACAACAGTATTCAGGTACAGGGCGGATACATTGTCATCGGTGATGATGGCAGCTGCCGATTTTTGCGGAGAAAAAACCTCGGCAGTTTTTTCTCCACAGTGTGAAAGCAGCCCTTTTTCAATCAAAACGTCATAGCGCACACTGGCGTTGACGGTCACAGTCTTCAATCCGAACAACTCCTTTCAGCCGATTGGACTGGGGATAAGTTTTCGATAAAACAGGAACGAATTTTCTGAATCTTAGTCGATAGTCTTGCCGAAGAAAGCGGTGGTGCGGCGGACATCGTCCATCACATGGTCGAACTGTTCGGGTGTCAGAGACTGCGCACCGTCGCACAATGCCTTTTCCGGGTCGTTGTGAACTTCGATAATCAGTCCGTCTGCGCCGACTGCGATGGCTGCCATCGACAGCGGCTGGACCATCCAGCGGATGCCGGCAGCGTGGCTTGGGTCGATGATGATAGGCAGGTGGGACTGCTTTTTGATGATTGGAATAGCGGAGATGTCCAGTGTGTTGCGGGTAGCGGTCTCAAAGGTGCGGATGCCGCGCTCGCACAGGATGACCTTTTTGTTGCCGCCTGCCATGATGTATTCTGCGCTCATCAGCAGCTCTTCGATGGTGTTGGCAAGTCCGCGCTTGAGCAGGATGGGCTTGTCGATTTTGCCCAGCTCCTTGAGCAGCTCAAAGTTCTGCATATTGCGTGCGCCGACCTGGATGACATCCACCTGTTCAAACAGCGGCAGATGGTCGATGCTCATGATTTCGGTGACGATGGGCAGACCGGATGCTTTTTTGGCTTCCAGCAGGTAATCCAGCCCTTCCTTGCGCAGTCCCTGGAAGGAGTATGGGGAGGTGCGAGGCTTGAATGCGCCGCCGCGCAGCAGTCCTGCACCGGAAGTTTTGACCGAATTGGCTATCGAAATCATCTGCTCGCGGCTTTCTACCGAGCAGGGACCGGCGATGACCTGAAAATGTCCGCCGCCGATTTTTCTGCCGCAGACATCGATGACGGTGTCGTCCGGGTGGAACTTGCGGTTGGCATTTTTATAAGGCTCCTGGATTCGTTTGACCTCGGCAACGGTGTCCATCGACTTGATGTCATCGGTGTCCAAACGGGAGGTATCACCAATCAATCCGAGGATGGTTTCGTGTACGCCGCGAATCTCCTGCACCTGAAAATTCATCTGCTCGAAGTGACTGACCATTTTATTGACCTGAATGGGGGAAGTCCCTTTTTTTAAAATAATAATCATAACAACAAATCCTTTCTGTTTTGAAAAATAAAAAAAGTCGGTGCTTTTTTGTCAAAAGCACCGACAGATTTGGGTCGTGGTATAGCAATCATCTGTATCCTAACAGGAACGAATCAGACCGATTATCGTCCGTTCGCTGTCAGAGCTGTCCTTTTGGCATCTGTATTCTTTTTTGCATGATAAAATCGCCCTGCGCTATAAAAGGCAAAGCTGAAAAAATATGCAGAATAAGCAGATGTCATGGGTTTGCAGCTCATAAGATCCTCCAATTCCTGCGCTTTTTTGAGCGCTTGAAAATGATGATGTAAAAAATATACGATGATTTTTCATATTTGTCAAGCACTTTTACCTGATAAACTGAAAAATTGATGTTTTTTCATAAAACTTTTGCCGTAAGCTGTCGATATAGAATAAATGCAGCGAGGGCAAAAGGTAATTCTGAATAGAATGTTAATTTTTATTTTGTGATAATTGACACTTTTTTAAACAGGACTTATAATATGGTGGAACTAAAATGGATGTGCCCTAATAAATAGGTAAATTATCATCAAAAAAGAGTGGATTGCACAGAGAATAGATAGACCTTTGTGCAGCAAGAGAAACGTGAGGAAGGATAACCGAGGAAGGCGTTGCGGCAGCTTTGGGATTGGTCGGACGTGTGTTCGCTCGGTTTGCCTTGTCAGAAAGGACAGGGGAGAAGATTGATAAAAAACGTAGGAATCGATATTGGCTCGACCACCGTCAAGGTGGTTGTTATGGAAGGCGACCGAGTCCTTTACCGGGTTTACCAGCGTCATCTGTCGCAGGTGCGTCAGGCGACCCTGAATGCGCTTGAGGGAGCAAAGCAGTTTCTGGACGGACCGTTTCAGGTAGCCATCTCCGGTTCGGCAGGTCTGGGACTTGCCGAGGATGCCGGCATCGACTTTGTACAGGAGGTATTTGCTACCTACAAAACGGTGATGGAGTATGAACCGGACACCGATGCGGTCATCGAGCTGGGCGGAGAGGATGCCAAGATCATCTTCCTCAGCGGCGGACTGGAGGAGCGGATGAACGGCAGCTGTGCCGGCGGCACCGGCGCCTTCATCGACCAGATGGCAACACTGCTGAATGTGACACCCGAGCAGCTGGACCGGCTGAGCCTGCGCCACGAGCGCATCTACCCGATCGCATCGCGCTGTGGAGTTTTTGCCAAGACCGACATCCAGCCGCTGCTCAACCAGGGTGCGCGCAAGGAGGACGTTGCCGCCAGCATCTTCCAGGCGGTGGTCGACCAGACGGTGACCGGACTGAGCCAGGGCAGAAAAATCGAAGGCAAGGTGCTGTTTTTGGGCGGACCGCTCTTTTTCTTTCAGGGATTGCAGCAGCGCTTTGAGCAGACCCTGCGTTTGGCACCGGGCAAGGCAGTCTTTCCCGAGTGGGCGCAGTATTCGGTGGCGTTGGGCGCTGCCATCTACACCCGAGGCTTGCAGACGACCTACACCTACGAGCAGTTTACTGAGAAGCTCAAACATGCGGCATCCCGCTCCAAATCCACCCAGTATTTGCAGCCGCTGTTTGCCAATCAGGAGGAGCACGACCAATTTGTACAGCGCCACAGCCGCGCCAATGTTCCGTGGAAGGACATCACAGGGTATAGCGGGGATGCCTACCTTGGCATCGACTGCGGCTCCACCACCACCAAGCTGGTGCTGATGAGCGACCATTATGAGACCCTCTACCGCTATTACAGCTCCAATCAGGGAAATCCGGTGCAGATTGTGCGGGAGCAGCTGCAAAAAATCTATGAAGCCTGCGGCGACCGGGTCAACATCCGCTATGCGGTGTCCACCGGCTACGGGGAAGAGCTGATCAAGCACGCCTTTCATCTGGACGACGGAATCGTGGAAACGATTGCCCACTTTAAAGCTGCCCAGCACTTTGACCCACAGGTGGATTTTATTTTGGATATCGGCGGTCAGGACATCAAATGCTTTAAAATCAAGGACAATGCCATTGATTCCATCATGCTCAACGAGGCCTGCTCCTCGGGCTGCGGCTCCTTCATCGAAACCTTTGCAAAGTCGATGGGCTACACCGCAGAGGAGTTTGCGCGGCTGGGATTATTTTCCCGGTATCCGGTCGACTTAGGTTCCCGCTGCACCGTTTTTATGAACTCTTCGGTCAAGCAGGCGCAGAAGGACGGCGCGGGTGTGGAGGATATTTCAGCAGGACTTTCGATGAGCGTTGTTAAAAATGTTTTATATAAAGTCATCCGCGCACGGAATGCGGACGAGCTGGGCGAACATATCGTGGTGCAGGGAGGAACCTTCCTCAACGATGCCGTTCTGCGCAGCTTTGAAAAGGAAATCGGGCATGACGTCATTCGACCGGACATCGCCGGTCTGATGGGAGCCTACGGTGCTGCCATCTACGCAAAGGGAATTTGCCCAAAGGAGCAGACCCGCTCGTCGATGCTCGGCGCACAGCAGCTGGAAAATTTCCAGCATGAATCCAAGCCGGTGGTCTGCCAGGGCTGCACCAACCACTGTAACCTCACCGTCAACATCTTTGCAGGCGGGGAGCGGTATATTTCCGGCAACCGCTGCGAAAAGCCGCTGGGATTGGGAAAAGAGCGGCAGCTGCCCGATCTGTACCGCTTTAAGCTGGAGCAGATTCGCACACTCAGTGAGGACTGTGCTAAAAGAGCGGCTGCCCACACCGGTAAACGCGGGGTGATTGGGCTGCCGTTGGGACTGAATATGTATGAAAATCTGTTCTTCTGGGAGGCATTTTTCCGCAACCTGGACTTTGATATTGTGGTATCCGACCTGTCCTCCCGCGCGCTGTATGCAAAAGGGCAGTACTCGGTTCCGTCGGACACCGCCTGCTATCCGGCAAAGCTGATGCACGGACATATCGAAAATCTGCTGGACAAAGGGGTCACCACCATCTTTTACCCCTGCATGAGCTACAATTTTGATGAGAGTAAAGGTGACAACCATTTCAACTGTCCGGTGGTCGCCTACTACCCCGAGCTGCTGGCTTCCAACGTCGAAAAGCTCAAGCAGGTGCGTTATCTTTATCCGTATCTGGATTTGGCGGAGCGCAAGACCTTCCCGAAAAAAATCTGGCAGGCGCTCAAAGAATATTACCCTGATTTGACCTTGCGCGAGGTCAAACGGGCGTCCGACTGTGCCTATGAAAGCTACCACCGCCAGCGGGAGCAGGTGAAGGAGGAAGGGCGCAAGGCGCTGGAATTTGCACGTCAGAAGGGACTGAAGACCATCATCCTGTGCGGCAGACCGTACCATGTCGACCCGGAGATCAACCACGGGATCAACCAGCTGATTACCTCGCTGGGACTGGTGGTGGTCACCGAGGACTGCGTAGCGGATTTGGTGCAGCCGGTGCGTCCCGATGTTCTCAACCAGTGGACCTATCATTCCCGCTTGTACAACGCCGCAGAGTATGTGGTGGAGCACCGCGACTGTGAACTGGTGCAGCTGGTTTCCTTTGGGTGCGGCATCGACGCCATCACCACCGACGAAGTTTCTGCCATTTTGGCGCGCGGACAGCGGCTGTACACCCAGCTGAAAATTGATGAAATCAACAATCTGGGTGCGGTGCGCATCCGCATCCGTTCGCTGATTGGCGCGGTAAGAGAGCGTGACGCCAACACGCAGCAATAGTTACCTGAGAGCGTAAATAAAAATGCGTGCTTTTTGCCGGGAGTAAACACCATCCGGCAACCACACGCAGGGGGCGTGGATTGAAATGTACAGCTGTTTCTGCAAAGATAAGCACCACTCGGTGCCTGTACGCAGGGAGCGTGGATTGAAATTTTTACCGGAGGACGACTTGAAAATCACATCCGGCAGATTTTAAACTGCTGTCCGGCGTTTGATTTGCATATTTTGCATAAAGGAGGTTGGAGTTTATTATGGAACCAATCAAAAAGGTGCCCTTTACCAAGGAGATGAAGAGCACCCATACCATCCTGATTCCGACAATGCTGCCGATTCACTTTAAAATTTTGGGAAATGTCCTGGAAAATTATGGATACCACATCAAAATATTGGACAACTGCGGACCGCAGGTGATTGAACAAGGACTGAAAAATGTCCACAACGACACCTGCTATCCGGCGCAGCTGGTCATCGGACAGATGATCGACGCTTTGGAGCACTGTGAGCTGCCGCTGGACAAGGTGGCTTTGCTGATTACCCAGACCGGCGGAGGCTGCCGCGCCTCCAACTACATCTACCTGCTGCGCAAGGCGCTGAACAAGTGCGGCTACGGCGATATACCGGTCATCTCGGCAAGCTTTATCAAAAGCGAGCAGTCGGGAGGCTTTTCCCTGCCGCTGACCATGCTGCTACAGGCGCTCTACGGGGTGCTGTGCGGCGATTTGATTATGACCTTGTACAACCAGTGCATCCCGTATGAAAAACAGCAGGGAGCCAGCCAGCAGGCGGTGGAGGAGAGCATCCTTTGGGCAGAAAAGCTGTTCTGCAAAAAGCTGCTGCGCTGGAAGGAGGTCTCCGAGCTGATGGTGCGCATCATTAAACGCTTTGATCGGGTGGAGCGCAGCGATGAGGAGAAGATCAAGGTCGGCGTGGTCGGAGAGATTTATGTCAAATACTCTCCGCTGGGAAACAACAACCTGGAGGAGTTTTTGCTGTCGGAGGGCTGTGAGGTGGTCTGCCCGGGTCTGTTCGATTTCCTGCTCTACTGCACCCATAACTCGGAATATGACTGTCAGCTGTACGGCATCGGCAAAGCCAAAGCAGCGGTCATGCGCCGGGTCAACCGCTTTTTGCGCGGTCGCAAGAGCGATATGATCCACCTGATTGAACAACACAGCAGCTTCCAGCCGCCCTGTCCTTTTGAAAGCACCATCGAATCTGCCAAGGGTTATATCGGCAACGGTGTGAAGATGGGGGAAGGCTGGCTGCTGACCGCTGAGATGGTCGAACTGATTCAGCACTACAAGGTAAACAACATCGTCTGCACCCAGCCGTTTGGCTGTCTGCCCAACCACATCTGCGGCAAGGGTGTGATGCGTGTCATCAAGGAGAAGAATCCGCAGGCGAACATCGTAGCGGTGGACTATGATTCCAGTGCATCCAAGGTCAACCAGCAGAACCGCATCAAGCTGATGCTGGCAAATGCAAGACTGATGGAGCAACAGAAGACCCAGCCGCCCAGGGAAGTAAAGGTATACGCAGAAAAAACGCAGCCGACCGATACCGGCAAACAGGAAAAACTGCCACTGGCAGCCAGCGCAGTCGACCCTCTGGAGGAGGAAGAACAGCTGGCGGTGCAAAACGGATAAGAATGGGCTGCTTCCCCTGCGGAGCAGTCCGGCGGGAAAAAGAGATTGAGGTTATAAGGAGGAGATCGCTTGCAGCAGGTCTGTAACATCTTTTTGCAGTTTTTGGCGTACAGCTTTCTGGGATGGACGTGCGAAACCATCTACTGCTCCATCGGACAGGGAAAGTTTGTCAACCGCGGGTTCCTCAACGGACCGTTGTGTCCGGTCTATGGATTTGGCGCGATGGCGGTGCTGGTTTTTTTGCGCCCGATCCAAAATAATATTCCGCTATTGTTTCTTTGCGGAATGTTGGTGACCAGTATCATCGAGTACATCACCGGCTATCTGCTGGAAAAACTGTTTGCAACCAAGTGGTGGGACTATTCCACCTACCGCTTTAATATCCACGGCAGGGTCTGCCTGCGCAATTCGCTGATGTTCGGCGTGCTCAGTGTGGTGGCAGCGCGGGTGGTGGACCCGGTGGTGCGGGGAGCCATCTATTCGCTGCCCTTCTGGGCATCGGTCAGCATGAGCGCGGTGCTGCTGGTCATCCTGCTGGTGGACCTTGTGCTCACCGTTCGCACCATTCTGGACATCAACAGCGTTCTGCGCCAGTTCCATCAGCTGGTCGAGCAGGCGAAGCTGGATACCGCGGAGTATCTCAAGCAGAGCCATCAGGAATTCCAGCAGCGCTTTGACCAGTATCAGTTGAATGCGGAGCTTGGCAGGATGGAGCTGATGGACTACATTGAGCAGGTAAAAGCCGAGCGTGCCGAGCGCCGCGCAGAAAAGCGCGAGGAGCTGCTGGAAAAACTGGAGTCCGGTCAGAAGGAGATTGCCCGCCGCATGGAGTCCAGAATCAGCGAGCTTTCTGTCAAGAACCGCTTTTTCCGCAAACGACTGCTGGATGCGTTCCCGAATATGCGCTCCATCCGGTACGAAACCGGCTTGGACCGCTTAAAGGAAGAGGTCAAGCAGAAAAAGAACAAAAACAACCAGTAAGAGCCGCTTGGACAGCCTTTCTCGTTTGGGAAAGGCTGTTTTCTTTTTGGTAAAAAAGAATTTTTAGGTGTCTATGTGTATACAAAAGAAAAAACGCAGTTGCCTTTTAAAGGCGAATATATTATAATAATGCTACAAATGGCGTTTGATATGCCGGTTGAAAAGCAGACCGACGGTGCCCGTTTGCCGCAGACGAACTGCCGGAAAAACAGGGCAAGGCTCTTTTTGTATTGTTTATTTTTGTGGAAATTTTTTACGGGGACGCAATAATTTGCAGCTTCCCCGACACTAATTTTATGACGGGTGGTGTAGAGGTGAAATTAGACACAGCATTGGTGCTGGAGGCTCAAAAGGGGAGCCAGGAGGGCTTTACGCGGCTTTATGAAGCAGTAGCTCCCTCTTTGTACCGGACAGCGTTATACACCCTGGGAAACAGCCATGATGCAGAGGACGTTGTTTCCGAAACCTTTATCGAAGCGTATCGGGGACTGGGTGCTTTGCGCGACCCACAGGCATTTGTTCCGTGGATTTACCGCATTCTTTCGGCAAGATGCAATCGAAAGATACGGGAGTATGTGCGTGCGCGCAATCAAACGGACATCGACCAGATGCTGGAGCTTCCGGGAGAGCAGAACGAATTTTCGGAAACGGTGCTGGAGCGCACCGATCTGCTCCATGCGCTGGGACAGCTGGCAGCAGAGGAAAAGCAAATTGTGATCCTGTCGGTCATCGAAGGATACACAGCAAAGGAGATTGCCGCTATCGTCGGCAGCCCGCAGGGAACGGTGAGTTCCAAACTGTTTCGGGCATTTAAAAAGATGAGAAAACATTTGGAAGGAGGGAAGCAGAGTTGACAGAGAAAAAGATGAATCCCGACCGGGAGCTGACACCGGAAGAACAGCAGCAACTGGAGGGGGAAGAGCAGTTTTTTAAACAGCAGTTTTCATCGCTCCCCAGCCCAAAGCTTCCCGGCAGTTTAAGTGCACAGGCAATGTGGGAAAAAATCTGTGCGGGAGAAGGGGACCACCAGATCACGGTAGACCCCACACAGATGGAGTCACCGGCTCCGCAAAAGCCCGAAGGAAAGGTGCTTGACTTTCCGGGCAGCCATAAAACAGAGGAAAAACCAAAACGAAATCTGACGGTCCATCGTCGCCGTTGGGCAATCGCCTGTACCCTGGTGCTGGTGGTCGGGCTGTCCGCAGCCTATTGGAAATGGCAAAGACCGATGGAGCAGATGAAGGATATGGTCACTGCCGAAAGTGCAGCCGAGCAGCCAGTCGAAGAAGTGGCAGAAGAGGCAGCAGAAGACACGGCATCGGTTGAATCGGCAAACAGACAACCGTCTCTTAAAATGGGCGTGCCCAAAACCTCTGCTCAGACAGAGCAACCGGCAGAGGAGCCACAGGAAGAACCACAGGTAGCGGCTGCTTCACAGCCTGAGCCGCAGGCAGAAGCTATTTTACAGGAGGAGCAGCCACAGGAAGGGTCGCAGGCAGTGACTTCTGCCCAGCAGACGACACAGGAGCAGCCAGCATCTGCCCGGGACCAGCTGCGGCAGCAGATACTCAACTCCATCTCGATGGCAGCCGATGCGCAGGAAGAATCGGTATCCCTGACCGAGTCGGAGGAGCCGGTCGCAGAAGCGGCAGAGGCGGCAGAAGAGGAGGCTCAACCATTTTCCATCAAAAGCGTGATGGAAAATGCGCTGGACAGCCAATCGCAGACCCTTTCGCTCAAAAACGGCAGCCTGACCTATCAGCCAACGACCGGAGAAGCGGTGCTCAGTGACAAAAGCGGCAAACAGGTATCCGCTTTGCAGCTGGAAAAGAATGCAATGATTTTGGCATCGGAAACCAGCTTTGCGGTGCTTTGCCCGCAGGAGACACAAACAGTCACCATGACGGTCTATGATGCGCAGGACCTGAGCGCTCCACAGCAGGTACAGCAGGTCACCCACCAGGGCGAGCTGTTTGATTCCTACCAGTCGGGCGCAGGCAGCTTTACGATGGTCACCAGCATCTGGTACACCCGGGAGCAGGTGGAAGCAGGGGAATTTCTGCCTCAGGTCAACGGAGTGGAGATTCAGCCGGAGCAGGTCAATATCATCAGCGGCTATGAAAACGGCGAGCAGGTCAACTATCTTTTGACGACTACCGTCAGCAAAGACACCCAGAAGACTCGAATAGAGCTGTACCTTGATTAAAAAACGATGCAAAGCGCTCTCCTATTTAGGAGGACGCTTTGTTTTTTTGCTCAAATTTGCTATAATAAACAGGTAAAACGGGATGGAAGAGGGGAAAAAGATGGACTACAGAATTGCAATCTGTGACGACAGGCAGGAGGACAGAGAGTATGTGAGGCAGCTGACCGCACATTGGGCGCAGCAGCGGGGAAATCAGGTGGAGATGACCGAATTTTGCAGCGCAGAGCAGTTTTTATTCTCCTGTCCACAGCCGGATTTTGACCTGCTGCTGTTGGATATTGAGATGGGAGAGATGGACGGCGTCAGTCTGGCAAAGCAGGTGCGCCGCACCAACGAGCTGATGCAGATTGTCTTTATCACCGGCTATTCCGACTACATCACCGAAGGGTATGAGGTGGCAGCGCTGCACTACCTGATGAAGCCGGTGAAGGAGGAAAAGCTGTTTGTAGTGCTCGACCGCGCAGTGGAGCGGCTGCACAAAAACACCAAGGTACTGACGCTGGAAACATCCGAGGAGATGGTGCGTGTGCCGCTGTACCAGGTGAGCGCTTTGGAGGTGCAGCGCAACTATGTCACCGTCCACGCAAGACAGGACTACACGGTGAAAAAAAGCCTGAGCGAGCTGATGGAGCAGCTGGACGAACGTTTTTTCCGGGTGGGACGTTCGGCGGTGGTCAATTTGAACGACATCAGCCGGGTGACCCGAAGCGACATCTATCTGACCGACGGCAGAAGCATCCCGCTGCCGCGCGGCGCCTATGACAAGCTCAACCGCGCCATCATCCACATGAAATAGGAGGGGGAAGCAGGATGGAATTTGGCTGGAAGCGGCTAAACCGCCAGATTGACGAATATCAAAGCGAGTTGGTCCAGACCCACTATGCAGAGGTGGAAAATATGTACCGGCAGATGCGCGGGTGGCGGCACGACTACCGCAACCATATCCAGACGATGAAGGCGTATGCGGCAAAGGGAGATTTGGAGGCGCTCAGGCGGTATCTGGATGAACTGGACGACGATTTGACCACCTTGGATATGGTGATCAAAACCGGCAACCCGATGACCGATGCCATCCTCAATTCCAAAATCTCGCTGGCACGCTCCAAGCAGGTGCAGGTGGTTGCCGATGCGCACATCCCGGTCAAGCTGCGGCTGCCGGAACTGGATTTGTGCTGCATTTTGGGCAACCTGTTTGACAATGCCATCGAAGCCAGCCTACAGCTGCCGGAACCGGAACGGCTGATCCGCGTCTATATGGAGATGAAGGGGGAGCAGCTGTATATCTCCTTCACCAATTTTACTGCGGGCAAAAAGCTGAAAAAGACAGCCGGACGCTTTGTTACCAGCAAGGGCAAGGGTCACGGTCTGGGTTTGATGCAGATGGACCGGATCATCCGCCGTCTGGATGGATATGTGGACCGCAATTCGGAGGATGGCGCCTTTACCACCGAGATTTTGCTGCCGCAGCAGCCGGAAGGCAGCTGCAATTCGTCCCCAAAATCAGACAATTCGTCCCCGAAATAACACGGGGACCTTTTTTTGTGCTATGCTGTAGGCATGAAGAGGTGAAGGATGATGAAAACAAAATCAAAGTATACCATGACCAAAAATATCGCATGGATGATTGGCAACGCCTGGCGAACCTGCAAAAGTGTGCTGACCCTGTGCGTGCTGTGTGCGGCAGCGGCGGTAGCGGTCAATCTGACCGAGCTGTTTGTGGCACCGCAGATTCTGTCGAAGGTGGAGCAGGCAGCGCCGGTTGCTGAGTTGATTGGGACCATCCTGCTGTTTACCGTGCTGCTGTTTCTGGCAAAGGGACTGAAAAGCTACCTAGCGCTCAACACCCTGTATGGACGGGTGGAGGTCAGAACCGGTTTGATCAATCAGGTGGAATACAAAAACAACACCACCTCCTACCCGAACACCCTGGACCCGGAGCGAATCAAAATGTATAAGGGTGCTTCCCATGCGATGTCAGGCAACGCAGAACCCAGCGAGCACATCTGGGAAACGATGACTTTGCTGCTGGGGGATATAGCAGGTTTTGCTATCTACCTGTTGCTGCTGGTTCGGGTAGAGCCGGTGATGATGGCAGTGGTGATAGTGACCACTCTGGTCAGCTATCTGGTTGCCCGCCGCACCAGCAGCTGGAACTTTGCGCACCGAGAGGAGGAGCGGGAGTATACCGCCAAGCTCAGCTACATCCAGAAAAAATCCGAGTCGATCAACCTGGCAAAGGACATCCGCATCTTTGGGCTGGGCGGCTGGCTCGAGGAAATCTACGACAGCACCATGCGGCTGTATGAAGGCTTTATCCTGCGTCGGGAGCGGGTGCAGCTGCTGGGCAACCTGGCGGACGTTGCGCTCAGCGTTGCCAGAAACGGGCTGGCTTACTGGTATCTTTTGAATATGGCGCTGGACCAGGGATTAAGTGCCTCCGAATTTCTGCTTTACTTTTCGGCAATCGGCGGCTTTGCCAACTGGATTACCGGCATTTTAAACGACAGCATGACCCTGCGCCGGGAGGCGCTGGATTTGACCAGCATCCGAGAATATCTGGAGATTGAGGAGCCGTTCTGCTTTGCAGGCGGCAAGCAGCTTCCAAAGGCGCAGGGCTATGAGCTGCGGCTGGAGAATGTGTCCTTTTGTTATCCCAAGGCAACAAAAAATACCATCGACCGAATGAACCTGACCGTCCATGCAGGCGAAAAGCTGGCAATCGTGGGACTCAACGGAGCAGGTAAGACCACCTTAGTCAAGCTGCTGTGCGGCTTACTGGACCCGACTGAGGGCAGGGTGCTGCTCAACGGGCAGGATATCCGTCAGCTGGACCGCAGGGAGTACTACCGGCTGTTTTCGGCAGTCTTTCAGGATTTTTCGGTGCTCAGCGCATCGGTGGCGCAGAATATTTCCCAGCAGGCGCAGGGCTACGATGTGGAAAAAATCAACCGGTGCATCGAGCAGGCAGGGCTGACCGAAAAGATTTCCCAGTTGCCGCAGGGAATCGAAACCAAGGTGGGCAGAGAGGTCTATGAGGACGGCGTGCTGTTTTCGGGCGGACAGACCCAGCGCCTGATGCTGGCGCGCGCTTTGTACAAGGACGGCGGTATCCTGCTGCTGGACGAACCGACCGCGGCGCTCGACCCGATTGCAGAAAATGACATCTACTTAAAATATGACGAGATGAGCAAGGGAAAGACTTCGCTGTTCATTTCGCACCGACTGGCTTCGACCCGCTTTTGCGACCGCATCATCTTTTTGGAGAACGGCGGCATCCGCGAGGAGGGCACCCACGAGCAGCTTTTGCAGCAGGGCGGCGGCTACGCCAAACTCTTTGAGATACAAAGCCGCTACTACAAGGAAGGGAAGGAATTCTAATGAGCAACAAAGAAGCAATCAAAATCCACCGCAAAGCCTTTGCAGATGTCCATCGGCTCTGTCCGAAACTGTTTCCTTCCATCCTGCTGTATTCGCTGGTAGAGGCAGTTTCCCCTTATGTGACCATCTATCTGTCAGCACGGCTGATCGATGAGCTTGCCAGTCTGCGCCGTCCATCGGTGCTGTGGGGATGGGTCGCCTGGACGGTAGGTGCCGGCTGCGCGCTGATGCTGCTGCGCGCCTGCCTGCTTCGCTGGAAGAAGGTGGAGGAAGAGGTATTTGCAATCAAGCAGGAACAGCTGTTTGCCAAAAAATTTTTCTCGATGGACTTTGCCGACATCGACAAGCAAAGTACCTACGACCTGCGCTCGCAGGTTTTGCAGAATCAGCGCTGGGGAAGCTGGGGAATTGGAAAACTGGCATCGCTGGTGGAGGAGGTTTCCACCGCGCTGCTGGGTATCCTCAGCGCCGTCTTTTTAAGCGTCAGCCTGTTTATACTGCCGGTGCCCGAGCAGTCGGCAGGGTATCTGTGGCTCAATAACCCGCTGTTCGTTCTGCTGCTGGTCGCTGTCATCGGCGCCATCAGCTTTCTGTCCGGCAAGCTAGGCGAAAAGGTGGTTGGAATGTGGAGCGGGCTTGCGGAGATTTCCAAGTATGGCAACCGCATCTTCAACTTCTGGAGTGGTTTGGGGTCAGACCGCTCCCGCGCCATCGACATCAGGATGTATGAGCAGCAGAAGATAGCAGAGCATTACTGGAAAGAAACCGGTATGTTTACCACCAAAGGAGAGCCGGCAAAGCTGTCCAGGGGAAAGATGGGTCTGACCGAAGGACTCAGTGAAGGCATCTCGGCGTTTTTGACCGGTTTCATCTACCTGTTCACCTGCTTAAAGGCGATGGGAGGAGCCTTTGGCGTCGGCTCCATCACCCAGTATGTGGGCGCTGTCACCGCTCTTTCCAAAAACATCGGCGACCTGTTCCGCACCTGGGGGACCGTCAAGAGCAACGCCGCCTTTTTAAAGCCGGTCTATCAGCTGCTGGATATTCCCAATTCGATGTACCAAGGCTCCCTGACCACCGAAAAACGCTCCGACCGCAAATATGAGGTGGAGTTTCGCAATGTTTCCTTCCGCTACCCCGGCTCGGAGCAGTGGGCGCTGCATAACGTCAGCCTGCGCTTTCGGGTTGGAGAGCGCATGGCAGTGGTCGGAGAGAACGGTTCCGGCAAAACGACCTTCATCAAGCTGCTCTGCCGACTGTATGACCCGCAGGAAGGACAGATTTTGCTCAACGGCATCGACATCAGAAAGTACCGGTACGACGACTATATGCACATCTTCTCGGTCGTCTTTCAGGATTTTCAGTTGATTTCACAGCCGTTGGGTGACAACGTAGCAGGCAGCTGCCGATACGACCGCGAAAAGGTGGAAACCGTCCTGCGAAAGGTCGGCTTTGGCGAGCGGCTGGACCGGATGCCCAACGGATTGGATACGGTGCTGTATCGGGATTTTTCGGAAACAGGAGTCGAGCTTTCCGGCGGCGAGGCGCAGAAGGTCGCGATTGCCCGCGCTTTGTACAAGGATTCTCCATTTATCATCCTGGACGAACCGACAGCAGCGCTCGACCCGATTGCCGAGGCGGAAATCTATGCGCGCTTTAACGAGATTGCACAGGATAAGACCACCATCTACATCAGCCACCGGCTTTCTTCCTGTCGATTCTGCGATGAGATTCTGGTGTTTGACGGCGGCAAAATCGTCCAGCAGGGCAACCACGACAGCCTGATTGCTGATGTCGACGGAAAATATAACCGTCTGTGGCAGGCACAGGCGCAGTATTATGAAAAGGAGCAGGAGGAATCCGCCTCAGAAGAGGATGCGGCATCCCACCGATAAAAAAATCAGGCAGAGGAAAATGTTTTCCTCTGCCTGATTTTTTATCGAAAGACCTTTAATCTTGTTCAAATTTAAGGATGCTGCCGCTGCCGGCATCGACTTCACATTCATACTCGCTTTGAGAGAAGGTAAACTCCAGCTCGTAATAGGAAATGCCGTCCTCTTCGTCCAGCTCCGCCTTTTCCCAGGTGACCGTCTGTCCGCTCAGTCCGGCTTTTTGCAGGGCAAGCTGCTTTGCTTGCTCCAGCGAAACCGATTTCGGCTCTGCCTGCGGTTGGGCAGGAGCAGAAGCGGCAGGTGTGTTTGGCTGGGCGGCTGTTTCCTCGGTGCGCTCATAGGAGAGGACCTGACCGCTGTACGGGTCGATGCGGTAGATGTAGGAGCTGCCCGCAGCGGTAAACAAAAGCTGGTAGACCGGCTGCTCCCCCTGCTGCAAGGAAATAGACTGGAAGGAAGTCTGTGCAGCCTGGACGCCGGCGTGGGACAGGCAAATCTGTTTGACCTGTTCCTCCGAGAGCATCTGCGGGGTGTCCTCCTGCTCCTTTGTTTCTTCCTGCGGTGCTTGCGACGGAAGAAGGTGGGAGAAGCTGTCGGTGACCTGTTGGTAGAGCTGGCGGTTGTAGTCGTCATCCTTGCCGTCAACAAAGATGTTGACCTGCGCCGACGGTGTCAGATAGCCCTGACGGTCCATTGCGCCGATGAGGGCATTGAGGGCGGTGTCCAGCTTGAGATTGTTTAGCGAAAGGTCGTCGAGCAGCTCAGCGCCGTCATCGTTGTTGGCGCGGGTGTTGATGACATAGGAGAAGCGGTTGAGCGACAGCGCCACCGAAGGATTGACTTCGATGGAAACCACCGCCCGGGTGGGAAACCACAGCCAGCTGAAGATGCCGGCACCGGTCAGCAGGAGCATCAGGCAGGCGGCTGCCAGTCTCTGCCAGTGCGGACGTCTGCGCGGGTATTGGACGGGCAGAATCTCATCCACCATGGCAAGCGGAGTGACCGGTGTGGAGGCTGCCTGCTGGAGAATATCGGGCACATTCTTCTGCACCGCCCTTGCCAGCATCTGCTCGACCTGTTCGTCGGTCAGTTTTCTGCGTTTGTTTTGGTTGTCCTTCATCCTCCTACACCTCCCTGCCATCGGATGGCTGCTGTTCCAGCTGTGCTTTTAATTTTTTGAGCGAGCGGGCATATTTGGAAAGCACTGTCGCCAACGGCATGCCCATCATTTCTGCAATCTCACGGTGCTTGAGTCCGGTCACTGCGTGCAGAATCAAAATCTGCCGTTCCTGCTCGTTGAGCACCCGCATCGCCTGTTCCAAAGCGATCGCCTCCTCGGTGTCGTGGTCAAAGGGGAGGAAGGACTGCTCGACCTCCTCGAAAGGAATCTGTCGGGAGGCGGCACGCAGGCGGGTGCGGGCAATATTTTTGGTGATGGTCAAAATCCATGCCATCGGTTTGCCCATCGGCAGATACAGGTGGGCAGCGCAGCGAATCTTCAGATAGGTGTCCATCATCACGTCCTGCGCCTCGTGGTGGTTGCGGGTCAGCGACAGGGCAAAACCGTAGATGGCGCTGTCGGTGGCGTGGTACAGCTGTTCAAACGCCTCCTGGCTGCCCTGTGCGATTTCGTGCAGAAGGGATTCCAGCTGCTGCGGGTCCGCTGCGGGACGAAGCGGCTTTAATTGGTTTTCCACCATCATCATGGTCATCAACATGGAAGCTCTTTCCCCCTCCGGTGTAGAGATAAAAAAGGGTTCAGGCAGCTGACTGCCTGAACCGCTCAATAGGAGTATACAAACGGAAAATCCCATGCAAAGGAAACCAGAGCGCTCAGGTGGATTTTCCAGATTCAGTATAACAGGAGAAGGTGATAAATGCAAGGCTAATCTCTTTCAAAGCTCAGGACATTGCCGCTGATTGCGTCAACGGTACATTCGTATTCCCGGTGACCGCTGTGAAATTCCAGCTCATATTCTGCTCTGCCGTCGTCATAATCCAGCTCTGCTTTTTCCCAGTGGACCGAAGAGGAGGAAAGCCCTGCCTTGGAAAGGGCAGTTTGCTTTGCATTTTCGATGCCGATGTAATTTTTAGAGGAATCGGAGGTGTCGACGGACGGGATGGAGTAGTTTTCGATGTCCATATCCACCGAGAGGATGGAGCCGTCTTTGGCTGCGATTTCATAGTCGTATTCCTTGTTGCCGGAGTAAAATTCCACATCATAATGCAGTCTGCCGTCATCATATTCCTTGTCCACCTTGACAAATACAGCCTGAGAAGCAGAGATGCCTGCGTGGTTTAAAGCAATCGATTTGGCTTTTCCTGCGCCGATGTCGCCGGTCGAAGAGGAGGATTTCGGTTCCAGCAGGATGCTGTTGGTGGTGACGGTGGTGTCATAGCCCAGCAGGTCTGCCAGCTGTTCGGCAGGAAGGTAAACGACATTGTTGTAGGTCAGCGGGTAGAGGGTGTTGCCGTTGTCGTCCTTTAAGGTCAGTTCGATGTCGCCGGATTTGACCTGCATACCGGTGTTTTGACGGGCGGTCACCTCTTTATAGGCGGAAGCGGCTCCTACGGAGATGGAACCAGCCAGAAGCAGGGCAGCGATTGCGAGTGCGGAGAAATGTTTATTCATCTTTTTCATGTTGTACATCCTTTCTGAAAATCATAGGGGTTCGTTTTGAATGGGTGTTTTAAAAGTACTTAAAAAACAAAATTGATTTTGATAAGAGGAAGGTCCCTTTGCCCGAATAACTTTTAGGCGAGTGGTTTTATTGCATCGGCTCTGAAAATTTTTGAGAAGAGCGTTGCTTTTTCCCTCTTCACCCGAATAACTTTTGGGAAAGCAGTTTTATTGCATCGGCTCTAAAAATTTTTTGAGAGGAGCGTTGCTTTTTCCCTCTTTGCCCTAATAACTTTTGGGGGATTGGTTTTATTGCATCGGGTCTGAAATTTTTTGAGAAAATTTTTAAAGCCAAAAGACGCCAAAGAAAAAGAGCGCCGGTTCCTTTTGGAACCGGCGCTCGGTAAATTTTTTAATTAGGCAAGACCAACGATAGAAAGCAGGTCGAGCGCTGCGCTTGGCTTGTAGGTGGCTTCGATTTTTTCAGGATAGAAGCAACCCCAGGTGGCTAAAGCAAAATCGCAGCCGGCAGCCTTTGCACATCCGGCGTCAAATTCGCTGTCCCCCACAAACAGGACCTCCTTGGGAGAAAGACCGGTCTGCTGGCAGTAGTACAGCATCGAATCGGGTGCAGGCTTCGGGTGCTGCACCTTGTCGCAGGTGACAATCAGGCTGCACAGGTCTAAAAAAGGTTCGCGGATATAGGCGTGCAGGTCGCCCAGCTCGTTGCTGCGGCGGGAGGTGTTGATGCCGACCAGCATTCCGGCTTGGTGCAGCTTGCACATCACCGGGTAGATGCCTTCGTAGAGGGAGGCATTCTGGCACAGCGCCATGATGTTCTGCTCCCAGCGCTGGACAAACGGTTCGATTTGGTCGTCGGCAACGCCGAGGTAACGCATGGCATTGGCAGCGGTCATTCCGTAGGTGATTTTCAGCTCCTCGTCGGTGGCGCTGCGTCCCAGCATCTCCTGGCAGGTCAGCTGAAGGGCATCGATGTTGTAGCGGGAATCGACGGCGGTTCCGTCCAAATCAAAAACAACCGCGCGGTAGTGTACAGTTTGCATAAGTTCCTCCTGTGATGATAGGATGTTATCGTTCGGCTGGCTGCCATCTGGCGGCGACCACCCGATCGTTGCCGTTGTAGTCGGGAATCAGTCGGATGTCGGTGTAACCCTCTGCCAGCAGCAGGTCGGACACCGCCTGTCCTTGGGTATATCCAATCTCAAACAGCAGCCAGCCGCCTGCACGCAGGTAGCTTTGGCAGCGCTTGGAGAGGACGCGGTAAAAATACAGTCCGTTTTCCTGCGCCCGCAGCGCCATCTCCGGTTCCCAGCGGACCTCCGGCTGAAGCTCGAGCATCTCCTGGTCGCTGATATAAGGCGGGTTGGAGGTGATAAGGTCAAATAGCTGCTGCGGCTGCCAGGTCAGCACATCCGCCTGCACCACCGTCAGATTGCTGCAATGGTGGCGCTGCACGTTTTTCTGTAAATAACCCAAAGCTGCATCCGACAGCTCCACCGCAGTCAGGCTTGCCTGCTCAGGCAGGTGGCGGCTTAAAGCAATCGGGATGCAGCCGCTGCCGCTGCACAGGTCGCACACCTGGGGGGCAAACATCCCGTCGCACAGCTCCAGTGCCGTTTCCACCAGCACCTCGGTGTCGGCGCGGGGAATCAGCACACCTTCTCCGACAAAGAAGGGAAGACCGAAAAATTCCCATTCCCCCAGCAGATATTGCAGCGGGTAGCCTGTCAGACGCTGCTGCACCAGCTCATTCAGCTGTTGCACCAGCCGGTCGGGAGCGGGGTCATCCATCCTCAGCAGCAAAGCGGTGCGGGAAAGGGCGGTCAGATGCTCCAGCAGCAGCTGGACCTCGTGCGGCGGCAGACCCTGTTTGCACGCCTGCGAAAATAAATCACGGTAACTGGACATCATGGCTTCCTCCTTGCTGCTGTCCGCAGCGGATTTGCTTCTATCATTTAAAACAGAGCTTCATCTGGATTTTCCGGGATGACCTTCTTCATCGAAGCGATTGCTACCTCGATCATGCTGTCATCCGGCTCGCGGGTGGTCAGGCGCTGGGTCCAAAGACCGGGCGCAGACAGGATGCGGGTGAACAGGTTGTCGTGGCGTCCGGCAAACTTGATGCACTCGTAGGACAGGGACATGATGATGGGCAGGCACAGGACTTTGAGTCCCACGCGCATCCACAGGTTGTCCCAGGAAACCATCGAGGATACCAAAATAGAAAGCAGCAGGACGATGACCAGAAAACTGGTGCCGCAGCGCGGGTGGAAGCGGGTGTATTTGCGCACATTTTCCACCGTCAGCTCTTCGCCGTGCTCATAGCAGAAGATGGTCTTGTGCTCGGCGCCGTGGTACATGAACACCCGCTTGATGTCGCTCATGTTGGAAATCAGCGCAAGGTAGAGGATGAGGATGGCAATTTTGGTCAATCCTTCCAGAGCGGACAGCGCCAGCGGGTGGTTGATGTAATCCTTGAAAAAGCCGACCAGCGTGGTAGGAAGAAAGGCAAAGAAGAACAGTGCCATCGCCAGCGAGAACAGCAGGATGCAGCCTTGCAGGAAGGGCATAAATTTATCTCCGAGCAGCTGACGCAGCTTCTGTTCAAATTTGGACGGCTCTTCCTCTTCGTCGTCCAGTCCGGCTTTTTCAGCAGCCTTCATCAGACTTTTGTAGCCATCGGTCAGCGATTCGACAAAATTGAATACACCTCGGATAAATGGTGTCTTTTTATACCATTTGTTGGAGTTGGGAGTGTCCCAAGTCTCGGTGGAGATGCTCTGGTCGGGCATACGGACCGAAAGAGCGGTCAGCTTCGGACCGCGCATCATCACCCCTTCGATGACCGCCTGCCCTCCGATGGAGGTCTTGATGGTTTTGGAATTGGTTTGTTTAGACATGAATAAAAGAACTCCTTTGATAAAATCTTGGGTCTGACGATTTATGACAAAAACAGTATAGCATGAAATTGTGAATAAAGATAGACCTTTTTGCCGCCTGCATCGGCTGTGGCTGCTCAAATATTTGCTGCCATGGAAGAAAGAAGGATGGAAGATTTTAGCGATGTTTTTAAAGCGGTTGGTCTTTCGTATTCGAGCGAAACAGGCTTTAAAGTCCCAAAAGATAAAATCCGTTATACTGCGTGCCCTGCTCCAGCCAAGTCAGAAGGAGATGGTAGTCCTTTGGTTTTTCTTCCCGGAGTCGTTTGATGATATGCTGCATTTGCTCTGGGAAAAAATAGTTGATTCCGCACCAATCCAGATAACCCGTTTCCAGATTTTCATAGGTGCCTCCGGTGATGATTTCCCCATAAGCCTCACAAAATTCGTTCCAATCATCTCCGCAAAGGTACAGGGAGGAATGATTCCAAAGAAGGGGAGCAACAACACGATTGGAAACAATTTCTTCAACAGCGCTCCCTCTATCTAATTTGCAAAATACAAACTGAATAAAATTTCCGTTGCCGAATTTTCGCCGTTCATCCTGAGACGAAAAAGAATGGAAGAGCATTTAAATTCCCTCTTTCATAATTTTGCTGGTTGGCACCATTCTGTTTTCCAACCGGATTGTCTGTGTTCATTATATCACATAGAAGAGATTCCACCGCCGTTTTGCCGCAAAACCTTCCAACAAAATCTTTAAAAAAGAAACGTCCGAACCAGTTTCTGTTCGGACGTTTTGCAGATTTAATCGTTGGGTTGTTCCTCTTCGGACGGATGCACAAAGGTCTGGGTCTGGGCAAGGTCCTCGGACGGCATCGACTGATGCAGCTGCTCAAAGGAAACCTCGCGGGTATTTTCGTCCGCAGCCACCGGAACGATGCTGTTGGAACGCTTGTCCTGCTCCATCAAAAAGCGGGCATACAGCATGGTGCTCATCGAATAGTAGGCGGAGAAATACAGCACCGGCAGCACCAACAGCGAGGAGAGCGCCCACAGCAGGAAGGAAAACTTAAAGACCAGAATTTCATCGCAGATGCCGCGGGTGGCGTGTACCGAGGAGCGGATGGCTTGCCGAACGGTAGTCTCCCCATCCAGCAGGTAGTATTTGGCAAGAAAATACCGCTGAATCCGCATCAGGAAAAATCCTCCCATCAGCAAAAACAGGACTGCCGAAAAAACCAGAGACAGGCTGCCCAAAAAGAGCGCCTCCGAAAGGTGGCTGGACAGCAGGAAGGAGGATAGGGCAAAGCCGACGGTGGGCAAAAACAGGTAGAGGACAGCGGTCAGTGCAATCCGCACGCCGGTGTTCAGCGACAGCCAGAGAGAGCGGAAGAACATCTTGCGGTTGGCAAAGCAGCTGAAGATGCCCATGATGTCCTCAGAAACCCCGTCGGACAGGGAATGGTACCACCGCATGATGCCCAGATTGAGAGGAACCATCAGCAGGAAGGAACCAATGCTCATCAGCAGGCTGAGGATAAACGAAAGGGTGTGCGCACCGGAAACCGACATCAGAATGGTGGAATCTCCGATGGGCAGCTCCAGCAGCTGGGCAATGATCATTTCGATGATGGCAAACAGCAGATAGACGGCGGTGTTGAGCAGGACGATGGAAATGGCTTTGCCCCAGTTGTTGCACAGGCAGCGCTTGGCGTTGTATTTGACTTGCTTTCTCAGTGTCATCTTCTATCATAACCTCCCTTGGATGATTTTGACAGGTGGTTTATTCAAAGAACATCTCTTCTCCGTCCTCATAGTACTTCTTGGTGCTCCAGTGGTCCTCCCAGTCCTCCGGCTTCATCGGGATGCTGGAAAGGACTTCAAAGACCTTGTCACGGGTCCACAACTCGGGTGTCATCACGATGGTGTAGCCGGCGCCTGCGGCACATTCCCACTCGCCCATCGGGTGGCGGGGAAAGCCCATCAGCGCCAGCATGGACATAATCATGCCACCCGGAATGACCAGCGCAGCGTTGTGGACGTCGTTTGCCATCATATCCTGGAACACATCATTTAAGCCTTTGATGACGCGGCGGATGAACTCCATCCCGTCCTCGCCCTCCGGCGGAGCGTTGTGCATACTGTCACGGCTCCAGGCGATGAAGCTCTCATCGTTTTGCAGCTCGTTGAGCGTTTTGCCTTCGTAGATGCCAAAGTCCATTTCCATCAGCTGCGGCACGTCAAAGGTTTTGTAGCCGGGGTAGAGGATGTGTGCGGTTTCCCGGCAGCGGCGCAGCGGGGAGGTGTAGATTTTTTCTACCGGCGGGTAGTCCTTGTCCTTGACAAACTCCTTGAGAGCGTCGATTCCCTCCTGGCACAGCGGGTAGTCGCTGAGTCCGACATACTTTCCTTCCAGATTGGCGCGGGTGATGCCGTGGCGAAACAGGTGGATTTTATAGGTCAACATAGCAAAACTTCCTTTCTAAGATACAGGGAGTCAGGTCCCTTGTTTTTTGATTTTGGGAAAGATTTGGTTACAGAAAAAGGTGGCTTTGAGAAAAACAGGGGGAGCGATTGTCTTTTCGACCAAAATCTTTCTTTTCTGCAAAAAAGCCCTTTACAAAGGGTTTTTGGTGTAATATAATTTACAATACGTAGATAAGAGGTGACAAGGTCTGACTGCCGGAGTGAAGAACAAGGGCAGCCTCTTTTTATCAGGATCAAACAGTGAGGAGGATGTGCGTATGAATGCCGATTTCCCACGGCTTATTACGCTTTTGAGAAAGGAAAAGGGAATCAGCCAGAAGCAGGCAGCAGCGGAATTTGGTATTTCGCAGGCGCTGCTTTCGCACTATGAAAAGGGAATCCGGGAATGCGGCTTGGATTTTCTGGTCAAATGCGCTAAATTCTACGGCGTATCCTGCGACTATCTGCTGGGTGTTTCTCCCGAGCGCAATGGACGGCAGCTGACAGTGGAGGACATCCCGGAGGCGGACAGTGCAAAGGACGTGGTCTTTAAAGGCAACATCATGCCGGTACTCAACAAAAAGCTGATTTCCAACTCTTTGGGGGTCGTCTATGACCTGATTGGCAAAAGCGAGTCCAAACAGCTGAACACCGAAATTTCCAACTATTTGATGATGGCAGTTTACCGGTCGTTTCGCATCCTGTATTCGACCAACGCCAAAAATGAAAACACCATGTTTGCCATCCCGCAGGAGCTGGTGAGCGGCTACTGCAACGCAGCGATGCTGATGAGCGAAGCGCGGGCGCAGCAGCTGGCACAGGGCGCGGACAAAGGAGGAGAGCGCATCAAAAATCTCGATGAAGTGAAGATCACCACCGAGTACCTGATGCAAAACTATCCAAAACAGTCGCAGGCGCTGCTGAACCTTATCCAGAATTCCGAGGCAAAGCTTGGCTTCCGCGAGCGGGAGTAAACAGGGAATTTTCTTACGATACCTATTGTATCATCGGTCTGCCAAAAAATAAAGTCTATTTTATGAACAGATTTTTTAAGCCAGGGGTATGTCCCCTGGCTTTTTGTTTTTTGTCCATTTTGTGCAGGGCTGCCGGCTAAAGGCTCAGCGGCAGGGTAATGGTGACACGGGTGCCGACCCCTTCCTGGCTGTCCAACTCCAGCGAGCCGCCGTGCATGGTGACGATCTCATCTGCGACAGCCAGCCCGATGCCGGAGCCGCGGCGGGTCGCATTTGCCTTGTAAAAGCGGGTCTTGATTTTAGGCAGGTCGGTAGGCGCGATGCCGATGCCGGTGTCCTGAATGGTGATGACAGCGTTGTTCTCCTGCCGCAGGACCACAACGGTGATGCTGTCGCCAGCATCGGAGTATTTTAAGGCGTTATCCAAAATGTTGACAAACACCTGTCGCAGGCGGTTGGCATCGCCCATGATGGGCAGGATGTCCATCGGCTCATCGTAGTCCAGGCGAATCTGCTCCTGGCGGGCGCGCTCGGTGAACATCAGGACCGCATCGCTCAACTCTGCCACCAGGTCCAGTTTGGTCAGATTCAGCTTCAGCCTTCCGCTTTGCAGGCGGCTGAAGTCGAGCAGCTCCTCCACCATGCCGGACAGCCGTTCGCTCTCCTTGATGATGACACCGATGCCTTTTTTGGTGGTTTCACGGTCCACCGAATCGTCCATCAGCGTTTCTGCCCAACCTTTGATGGCGGTCAGAGGGGTGCGCAGCTCGTGGGAAACCGAGGAGATGAAGTCGTTTTTCATCTTTTCGTTTTCCTGCAATTCCAGAGCCATTGCATTGATGGCATCGCACAGTTCGCCAATCTCGTCGTCGGTCGTCTTTTTCAGGTGGGCAGAAAAATCTCCCTTGGAAATTTGCAGGGCAATCTTGCGCACCTGGTCGATGGGGTTGATGATGGAATTGATAAAATAAGAGCTGGACAGGATGACAAAAAAGATGATAGCAGCGCCCACCACGCCCGCAGCGGCAATCAGCATATAGATCTGCCGTTTGACAGCGGTGAGCGAAACGACATAGCGCAGAGCGGAAATATTGGAATCGTCCACCGTCGGAGCCAGCAGGGTGTATGCCAGCACACTTTCTCCGTTGAGGGTGTCATAGGCAAAGGAATCTCTGCTTGGACTGGAAAGCGCTTGGGTATAATCCGGCATATCCAGCTGCTCGGTGGGTGAAAATCCGCTGGAGGTGATGATGACCGTTCCGCTTTTGTCGATTGCCATCAACTCCATGTGGTCCTTCTCGTCAAAGTCCTCCACCATCTTGCGCACCGAGGAGGAAAAATCTACCGTATTATCCTCGGAGTAGTTGACCAGGCTTGCGTTTTGCACACTGGCGGTGTTGCGCACAATGGTCAGCACGCTGTTGTAGTAATAGCTGCGCACAGCGATGGAGAAGGCGATGATGAGCAGCGAAAGAAAGATCAGGATGACCAGAAAGCTGTTGTAAAGCCAGCGTCTGGTTACTTTTTTTGTGGGCAACCCGATACCTCCCGATACAGTTTAGTGAAAGTTTGCAGGGACTATTCGGATACGCTCCATTTGTATCCGTATCCCCAGACGGTGGTCAGGTATTTGGGATTGGAGGGTTCATCCTCAATCTTCATGCGCAGACGGCGGATGTTGACGTCCACAATCTTGACATCACCAAAGTAATTTTCTCCCCACACCTTGGAAAGAACAGTGTTGCGCTCCAAAGCGACGTTGGGATTCTTTAAAAAACATTCCATGATTTGAAATTCCACCTGGGTCAGGTCGATGTTCTTGCCGTTTTTGGTCAGGGTGCGGCTGCGCTCGTTGAGCACAAACGGTCCTGAGCGAATCTCATTGGGGTCCTCGATGGGTTTAGCAGCCACCATGTTGACCCGGCGGTGCAGCGCGTCCACGCGGGCAACCAGCTCTGCCGGTCCAAAAGGCTTGGTGACATAGTCGTCGGCGCCAAACATCAACGCGCCCACCTTGTCCATCTCCTGACTTTTTGCCGAGAGCATGATGATGCCGACGGTGGAAGAACGCTTGCGAATCTCCTTGCAGACGGTAAAGCCGTCCTTGCCGGGCATCATGATGTCCAGCAGGCAGATGTCAAAATTGCCGTTATTTTCGTCGAACACCCGCAGTGCTTCGTCGCCGTTGGGCACATCGACCACCTCATAGCCGGAGCGGCGCAGGTTGATGACCACAAAATCGCGGATGACGTCTTCGTCTTCCGCAACCAGAATTCTTTTCATAGCAAAACCTTCCTTTCTTCTCAATAAAAAGGTCAATCCAAAAAGGAGAACATCTCCTCGCGCAGCTGCTGCTGGGTGATAGCAAGCTCGCTTTGAGAGGGGACGACGTATGCGTAATATTCAAACAAGCCCTTTTGCCCAATCAGCTGGAAGTAGTCGTTGTCAAATTTGTCGTGGTAGTCCTTGACCGAGTAGACCCGCAGCTTGAGCAGAGGGGTGGAGGTGTCCATGATGTCACCGTTGTAGGCAAAAAAGGTCAGTTCCCCGTTTTCCGGCTGGATGACTGCGCTGACCTTGCCGGACAGCCAGTTTTGCGGAAAGGCAAGCATATAGCGGTGCTGGGTGTTGATGACGCCGCTGTGTTCGGGTGTCAACTGTACGTTCGGGGTCAGGATATTGTAGGTGGTCAGATACAGCGCATCCTCATCGAGCATATCCTCATACCCGGGCAGGGTGGAGGCGGTGGGGATTTCGATGATGGAATCGTTGTCGATGTCCCGACAGAACAGATTCTGCATCGGGCGCAGGGTCAGCTTGGACAGCGACAGGTTTTCGTTGTCCAACAGGTTGACCAGAGCCGGACTGCCGTCCTCCCGTTGTCTGGCGGAGACAACATCGGTAATCTGGAAGGAGGTGTCATACAGGTCGACGGTGCTGTCCAGGAACAGAGCCGTTTGACCGTTGGCGGTTCTGCCGGCTAAGATGCTGTCGAAGCTGACGATGCCGTGCGGCAGAGTCAGAGAATCCACCGTTTCAAAGCCGCTGTCGGTGCTGCACGCCAAAAAGAGCAGGGTGGACTGCGCCTGCGGAGTCAGCAGACACAGGTCGGTAGTCCCGTTGGAGTCTAAATCGGCAATGGCGATCTCGGTGTAATCCCGTTCAAAGATGGAGGTGAGCCTGCCGTTTTGGTAGCGGTAGGCGATGGCAGTTTTGCTGCTGCGGGTGTCCTCCCAGCCGATGACGATGTTGATGGTCTGCGGGTCGGTCAGATGTTCAAAGGAAACAAAGTCGATGTTGGCGGTGCTGTCGGGTGCAGGAGCTTCACAGACGGAAATCCACTCTCCCTCCACCTGGTCGAGGATGTTGATCCAGGTGGCATCTCCCTTGGAGGCACTCTGGTAAAAGACAGCCGCCTCCTCGATGCCGTCCCCGTCGATGTCATAAAAAATAAAGGAAGAACGGTACTCCCCGTTTTGCGGATATTTGTACTTCAGCTCCGTTTCGCCGGATACCCGCGCAAGGGCATCGCGGATTTGTGCCTGCTCCTCGGTCAGCACCGGCGGGCTCATCAGGTCCTCGATGGAGGTCTGTATCCGTGTGCAGCCGGTCAACGAAAGGGACAACAGCAGCAGGACAGCCGCTGCCAACAGGCGGGTGCGATCGATAAGAAAGGACAAAGCCTCTCCTCCTTTTTACAAATAGCGTGATAAAACAAATACACTTTTATTATACCTTTTTTCTGGAGGGATGTAAACGGTGCAGCGGGCAATTTTTCACACCCTGCCGCAGCAAAAAAAGAAACCCTGTCCAAACCCCAAAAGGCAGGACAGGGTGAAAAGAAGCGGTTCTTATCGGATTTCATCAAGGTCGCACAGCAGCGATTGCGCAGAAGCATCCGACGGGATGAACCAGCAGGTAAGGTTGACGTCGGTGATGCGGGCGCTGTCCGGGGTGCAGCTGCGTTTAAACTGACCGGCAAAGAATCGGTTGAGGAACAGCTTGAGCTTTTCCAGAATGTAGCTTGCCGACAGCTCGCCGGAAAAGGCAAGACAAGCATAGTAGTACAGCTTGCGCGGTGGGAAGTTGTAGCGCAGCAGATAGTACAGGAAAAAGTCGTGCAGCGCATAGTTTCCCAGAATGTCCTCGGTCTTTTGCTGAATCTTTCCGCTCTCGTCGGGCGGCAGCAGCTCCGGGCTGACCGGGGTATCCACGATGTCGTGCAGGATGGAGCCAATCTGCTCATCGAAGTGGGAACACAGGTGGGTGACCATCCGACGAATCATCGTCTTGGTCAGGCAGACATTGACGTTGTAGTTGGCAAGGTGGTCCCCGCCAAAGGTACACCAGCCCAGCGCATCCTCGGACATATCTCCGGTGCCGACCACCAGTCCGCGGCAGCTGTTTGCCACATCCATCAGAATCTGGGTGCGCTCACGTGCCTGTGCATTTTCATAGGTGACATCCCGCACCGAAGGGTCGTGTCCGATGTCCTCAAAATGTTGCAGGACCGATGCCTTGATGGAAATGTCACGGTTGTCGGCTCCCAAAGCGGAAATCAGGCTCAGAGCGTTGTAGTAGGTGCGGTCGGTAGTGCCAAAGCCGGGCATGGTAATGGCAATCAGATTGTTTGCAGGCAGGTCCAGCTCCTTGAGCGCCTGATGGCAGACCAGCAGCGCAAGGGTGGAATCCAGTCCGCCGGACACGCCCAGCACCAGACGATGCAGACCGGTGTTGGCAACGCGGGCAACCAGTCCCTGCACCTGTAAATCGAACAGGCGGTCGAGGTAATCGGAAGCCTCCTGCTCGCTATCAGGCAGGAAAGGGTCGGCGGAAACGGTGCGCATCAGACCCTTTTTGCCGTCGTTTTCGGTCAGCAGGATGTTTGCAGGTGTGCGGGAAGCAAAGCGGCGGCAGGCGTTGAGGATGTCGCAGTCAAGGTCTCGGGCAACGCAGAAGCTTTCCAGCGCATGGATATTTTCTCCTGCGGTGCTGCCGGTGCAATCAGCGAGCAGCTGACCGCATTCGCAGATGAGGGCGTGCCCTTGGTAAGCATCGGGATGGGAGGTGTCCCCCTGACCGCCGCGCACCAGGACAATGGCGATGCCAAAGCTTTCCGAAAGAGCCTGCACCAGACGCAGCTGACGCTGATTGGTTTCGGCGGTAACCGGCTGGTAGCTGGGCACCAGCACCGCATGGCAGCCGGTTTTTGCCAAACGCGGCAGATGAAGCGGCAGCTCCTGCACCGGGCAAGGGCAGATGCAAAAGCGCAGATCCCCGCAGCAGAACAGGGTGTCCCAGCCGAACAGTTTTTCCTGCGGGCAGTTTTCCCAGTAGCCCAAAAGCGGGTCGGCGCTGCTGAGCATACCGGAGCCGCAGGCGGGCAGCAGGGCAAGCAGCTCACCGTTCTGGATGACGGCGATGACATCCATCACCTGACCGCCGATGCGCTTGGGCAGACCGACGATGACGCAGGAGGAATTTTTGCTGCTGGCAAGGAGCAGCTGGTCGAGCGCCTGCTCGCACTGGGAGAGAACAGCGGAATTATACAAAAGATTGCCGGAGGACGGCGGACACAGAGCAAGGCGGGGAAAAAGCGAGAGGTCCGCGTGGAGCGATTCGTTTTCCTCCAGCAGATCGGTGATGGAATCACAGCAAAACTGCGGGTTGCCGCTGATGACGCGGTTGACACAGCAGCACAGGCGGATGACAGAATTCATAACAAACATCCTTTCTATGATGGATTGCGCAGGCTGTTCCTGACAGCTTCAAATGCGCCAAAGGGGAGCGGGCGGCACAAAAAGACCCCTTCCAGAAGCGGGTGGTCCTGCAAAGCGGAGCGGGCAGCGCAGGCGGCGGCTTCGTTGTCAAACAGACCGAACAAAGCGCTGCCGCTGCCGGAGAGCAGTGCGCCCAGCGCGCCGTTTTGTATCAGGAGCTGCCGCGCCTGATGCAGCAGCTTTTGTTCATCGGAAGAGCAAAGCTGCTCAAACACATTTTGCAGACAATCGGCAATCGGCAGCACCGAGCCGGTATCCAGCGCCTGACACATCCTTTGGACCTGCGCATGGGAAAATGCGGTGCTGTCGCTGCGGGCAAAGGCATCCTTGGTGCTGATGCCAAAGCGCGGCTTGATAATGAGGATAGGACAGTCGGGCATGGGAGAAAGCGGGGAAAAATCTTCGCCGATCCCCTGTGCGCGCTGGGTCCCTCCGCGCAGGCAGAAGGGGATGTCCGCGCCGCAGCCGACGGCAATCTGCTCGAGCTGCTCCAAAGAAAGACCGATTTGGGTCAGATGACTCAGGGCAGCCAGCACAGCGGCTCCGTCAGCGCTGCCGCCGCCCAGACCCGCCATCATCGGGATGCGCTTGACCAGATGAATGACGACCGAATAGGGCAGGGCAGAAAATCCGCACCGCTCAAAAAAGGCGCGGGTGCAGCGCACCGCAATGTTGCTGTCGTCGCACGCCAACGGCAGAGTCTTTCCGTCGGGACCGGCGCAGGTCATCTGAATATCCGAGCCGCTGTGCAGCGATACCGTCAGTGTGTCGCACAGGTCTACTGTCTGCATCACCATATCCATCTCATGGTAGCCGTTGGGAAGCCGCCGGACGATGTCCAGCGAAAGATTGATTTTGCAGGGGGAATGGACGGTGATTGATTGCATGAAAATACCTCCCAAAAGGAAATTTATACTCTGCCGCGGATGTGGATGGCTTTGACCGGGCACATCTCATGGCAGCAGTAGCAGCGGATACAACCGTGCTGAATCTTTGCCTTGTGCGCCTGGATGCGGATGATCTGCGCCGGACAACTTTGTGCGCATTTACCGCATCCGATGCACCTTTCCGGGTCGATAACCGGTCGAGGAGAGAGCAGCTTGGCAGCTTTTTGCACCGCCGGTCGAAGGAAGGGTGGAAGGTTGCCGGAAAAATCCACCGTTTTGGACTGCGGGTGGACAAAGTCGGGAATGGTCAGCGGCAGCGAATCGGGATTGAGCACCCTAAGCCTGGAAGGGTCGTCCGGGCACAGTCCGCGGCGGATGCTGTGGAGTACGGTGGGCGCCTGCTGCGGCTTTAGGGCAATCAGGCGGTTTAACAAGAGGTCCAGACAGAACGGACTGCGGCTGGCAATCAGGCAGCCGGTGTGGCGAACCGTTCCGCCGGAGGGTCCGTTGCCCTCCATGGCATCCACCGCGTCGATGATGGTCAGCACAGGAGCAACCGTCTGGGCAAGGTCGACCAGCATCGAGCAGAAATCGCCGGTGTTTTGAAAGCGGTAGTGCATCTGCGGCTTTTGCAGACCGGGGATGCAGCCGAACAAATTTTTGACCCCGCCGGAAAGTCCGGTCATGCAATGGGTCTTGAGCTTGCCGACCGACAGAATCAAATCTGCCTGCACCACCGGATGTATGAGGTTAAATTCGCGGCAGATGCAGGCATCTTTGGCAGAGACCGTCCGGTAGCCGACATCAAAATTGAGCACAGCGCCGCTTTGTTCGGCAACTTGCTGCATCCCGCAGGTCTGGTAGATACCGCGCAGGGCAGCAGGGGTGTACAATCCACCCGGGGAATCGGCGATGATGACCTGCGCTGCCTTTGCCCGGTACAGCCAGTCTGCCAATGATTTTATCAGCAGAGGGTGGGTAGTGGTGGCTTCCTGCGGCTGGCGGCGCATGAGCAGATTGGGTTTAATCAGCACCCGTTTGCCGCAGAACCATTCGCCGGGAATGTTCAGCAGCTCCAGCAGCCGCTCCACCGCGCGGTCAATCAGTGCAGGGTCATACTGCTGCGCCTGCACAAGGGCGACCGGCGCAAATGGTTTAGAGTTGGTTGTTTGCATCAAAAGTTCCTCCGGCAGCAGATGTTAACGCAGGCTGAGCATCCGCGGCTCGCGTTTTTTAAAGAAGGCAAAGTAGGAGAATCCGGCTTCCTTTGCCATCTCGATGGCGGTGTCTAAGCCGGCTCCCAGGTCCTGTGCGCGGTGCGCATCTGAACCGAAGGTCAAAATCTCTCCGCCCAGCTGGCGGAACCGCTTGATGTACGGCAGGGTCGGAGCTGTCTGCCCGATCTCCCTGCGCAGTCCGGCGGTGTTGATTTCCAGTCCCAGACCCTTTTGGGCAAGGGTGCGCAGGATTTCGTCGATGATGGAATCGTAGCGGGACAGGTCCACCGGAATGTGGTACTGTCCGGTGATGTAGCGCAGCGGGTAGGTCAAATGGGCAAGGGAGTCAAACTGTCCCCACTGGCACAGCTCCAGTATCTCCTCAAAGTAGCGGGTGAGGATGACATCCACATCCAGGTCGGAAAAGTCGATGTAGGCAAAATCGTCCATCCCGCGGATGCAATGCAGCGAGCCAAGGACAAAGTCGAAGCGGTAGCGGCGCAGGATCTCCTGTGCCTTTTCTTTGTTCTGGATGGCTTGTCCCATCTCGATGCCGTTCATGACCAGCAGACGGTAGTCGAACGCCTGGCGGGCTTTTCCGGTTTCCATAAAAGAATTGCGCAGGCACAGGTCTGCCTGGGCAAGGTTTTGGTCCAGTTCATAGTGGTCGGTGATGCACAGTCCCATCAGATTTTTTTGCTCGGCATTTTCGCACAGAAAGGTGATGGAATGTTCCCCGTCGTGCGAATTGTCCGAATGGACGTGGCTGTCAAAGAGGTTCATATACATTTTAGATTCACTCCATTTCCAAATCATCCAATAACTTCAAACGATACCGATATTATACCATTTTTATGAAGGATTGTCTGCTGTGATTGAGAAAGTTTGTGGGTTTTTCTGAAAAATCTTTGGAAAACAAGGGCGCATAGGCGAGGAAAAATCCGGCAACACTGGATGTATCACAAAAGAAAGCGAGGAGAAGGCTTTGACAGAGAAAAAATGCACAGGTCATACAGGACAGGGACGATGGATTAACAGGGTCAGCCGATTTTGGCACAGCAACACGCTGGCGCTGACGGCGGTTGTCTTTTTGACGGCGCTGTTTGTGTGGACGATGGCGGATGGGCAGAGCTTTGCACAGGGATGCAGCCAGCTGTACGATGGGGTGTTGCGGCTGCACATCCTTGCCAACTCCGACAGCGAGAGCGACCAGCAGCTCAAGCTGCGGGTGCGGGACCGGGTGCTGCAAACGGCACAGCAGCTGGGACTGGGAGAAAACTGCACCGAGCTGCCGCAGCTGGTCGAACAGACACAGCAGCTGCTCGGTCAGCTGGAGCAGGCAGCGCAGCAGGAGGTTTGGCGCAGCGGCAGTGACCAGAAGGTCACTGCATATCTGACCAGGATGTATTTTGATACCCGGGAATATGAGGACTTCACCATGCCGGCGGGCGTTTACCGGACGGTACGCTTTACCATCGGCAAGGGCGAAGGGCACAACTGGTGGTGCGTGCTGTTTCCGCAGATGTGCATCCCGACAGCAGTGCAGCCTGCGGCGGAATTTTCGGACGAGCAGCTGAAGGTGCTGGAGCGCAGACCGCAGTATGAGCCGAAATTTGCCCTGCTGGAGCTGTTTTACACCCTGACAGGAGAAAACGCTCTTGACAAGCGGCAAGCAGAAGGCTTATAATTTGAAGCGTAAACAGGCAGAGAAAAGATCAATCCTGTTTTTGCGCGGCTGACAGAGAAGGGATTCGCAGGCTGAAAGGTCCCGCCGTTATTTGCAGAGCAGGAAAGCCGTCTTGGAGCCGGCAGCGAGGAGCTGCACGCATTTCCGGCGTTACCGGAAGTCTGAAAGTGGCAGGGCGCTTGTCCTGCAATTTGGGTGGTACCACGGGAGTTTTCAAAGCCCTCGTCCCAATGTGCGGGACGGGGGCTTTTTTGTTTTTTCCCGTCCTGCCCGACCGTTTATTCAATCGACAAAAGAAAAAGGAGAATGATGACCGATGAAATGGACAGGACTCAACGAGCTGCGCGAGCAGTTCTTATCCTTCTTTGAAAGCAAGGGTCACACCAGACTGCCAAGCGCCTCTCTGGTGCCAAAGAATGACAAGAGCCTTCTGCTGATTAACTCCGGCATGGCGCCGCTGAAAAAATACTTCCTGGGATTGGAAACACCGCCAAATCACCGTGTGACCACCTGCCAGAAGTGCATCCGCACACCGGATATCGACAGCGTAGGACATGATGACCGCCACGGTACCTACTTTGAGATGCTGGGAAACTTTTCCTTCGGCGACTACTTCAAGGTAGAGGCAACCGCATGGGCATGGGAATTTTTGACCGGTGTCCTGGAAATTCCGGCGGACAAGCTGTGGATTTCGGTTTACGAAGAGGACGATGAAGCGGCAGAAATCTGGACCAAAAAGGTAGGCATCCCGCCGGAGCGCATCGTTCGCTTTGGCAAAGAGGACAACTTCTGGGAGCATGGCTCCGGTCCTTGCGGTCCCTGCTCGGAAATTTACTTTGACCGCGGCGAAAGCTGTGGCTGTGGCAGACCGGAGTGTAAGGTCGGCTGCGACTGCGACCGCTACATGGAAATCTGGAACCTGGTATTCTCTCAGTTCGACTCGGACGGCAACGGACATTACGAACGGATGCCAAAACCAAACATCGACACCGGCATGGGTCTGGAGCGCCTTGCCTGCGTCATGCAGAATGTAGGCAACCTGTTCGAGGTAGACACCGTGCAGAACATCATGAAGCACATCTGCCGCATTGCAAATGTTTCCTACAAGCAGGATGAAAAGACCGACATCTCTTTGCGCGTCATCACCGACCACATCCGTTCCACCACCTTCATGATTGGTGACGGCATCCTGCCTTCCAACGAGGGCAGAGGCTATGTGTTAAGACGTCTGCTGCGCCGTGCGGCACGTCATGGCAGATTGCTGGGCATCGAAGGAGAATTTTTGTACGAGGTAGCCAGAACGGTGATTGCCGAAAACGAATCGGCATACCCGGAGCTGCGTGAAAATGAGGACTACATCGTGAAGGTCATCAAGGCGGAAGAGGAGCGCTTCCAGAAGACCATCGACCAGGGTATGGAGCAGCTTCAGCAGATGATGGCTTCCTTTGACGGAAAAGGCGGCGTGCTCAGCGGCGAGGATGCCTTCCGTCTGTACGATACCTTTGGCTTCCCGATTGATTTGACCCGCGAAATCCTGGCAGAGCAGAACATCACCATCGACGAGGAAGAATTTACCCGTCTGATGAACGAGCAGAGGGTCCGCGCAAGAGAAGCGCGCAAGGACGTCAGCGGCTGGAGCACCGACAGCATCGACCTGACAGCGGTGGCTCCGACCCAGTTCACCGGTTACACCACTCTGGAGCAGCCGGCAACCATCCTTGCCATCGTCCGCGACGGCAGCTTTGCCGACAGCGTGGAGGAAGGACAGCAGGCGACCCTGATTGTGGACGCGACCTCCTTCTACGGAGAGTCGGGCGGTCAGGTCGGCGATACCGGTGTGATGGTCAACGGAGAGAATATCTTCACCGTCGAAAACACCAAGAAGGACCACGAGGGTCACTTTATGCACATCGGCACCATGACCACAGGCAGCCTGTCCACCAAAGATACCGTATCTGCAAAGGTAGACGAGCAGAGGCGCCGCCGCATCATGTCCAACCACTCCGCCTGCCATCTGCTTCAGCTGGCGCTGCGTCAGGTGCTGGGCAACCACGTTCACCAGGCAGGCTCCTACTACGATGAGCACCGCTGCCGCTTTGACTTCAGCCACTTCTCTGCGATGACCTCCGAGGAGATTGCAAAGGTACAGCATCTGGTCAACCAGATGATTCTTTCTGCAAACCCGGTTCAGGTCGAAGAGCTGCCAATCGAGCAGGCAAAGAACAAGGGCGCAATGGCTCTGTTCGGTGAAAAGTACGGCGATGTCGTTCGCGTCTGCACCATGGGTGACTCGGTCGAGTTCTGCGGCGGTACCCATGTGCCGAACACCGCTCAGATCGGTGTGTTCAAGATTATCTCCGAGTCCTCGGTAGCAGCAGGCGTCAGACGTATCGAAGCTGCCACCGGCATGGGTGTGCTGGAGCTGCTGGACAACGCCGAGCAGGTCATCGGCGCAGTTGCCTCCGAGCTGAAGGCTGCCGGTCAGGCAGAGGTTGTTGCCAAGGCACAGTCGGTTGCAAAGGAACTCAAAGCACAGTCCCGCGAGATTGAATCGCTTCAGGCACAGATTGCCAACAGCAAGGTGCAGGAGCTGTTTGCCAACACCGTTTCGGTCAAGGGTGTACGCTATATCCATGCAGTCCTCAAGGACACCGCTCCTGACAGCCTGCGCACCCTGGGTGACCAGGTCAAAGCAGATGCTCCAGACGTGGTTGCTGTGTTTGCAGCGTCCAACGAGGGCAAATCCAGCGTGCTGGCAGTCTGCGGCGCCGAGGCGGTCAAGGCAGGCGCACACGCAGGCAAGCTGATCAAAGAAATCACCGCACAGCTGGGTGGCAAAGGCGGCGGACGTCCTGACAGCGCAATGGGCGGCGTTGCCGACCTGTCCAAAGCCGAGCAGGTGCTGGAATCGGTAGCACAGATGCTGGAAGGCATGGTCAAATAAATATTGGTTTATACACTCCGGCAGCATCTGCCGACAGGAGCCGCTGCCGGAGCTTTATTTACAGGGAGGTCATCTTATGTCCGATTGTCTGTTCTGTAAAATCATCAATGGGGAAATCCCATCCAAGAAGCTGTACGAGGATGAGAAGATTCTGGCGTTCTACGATATTTCGCCGATTGCTCCCGTACATTTCCTGGTCATTCCAAAGCAGCACATTGCCAGTGTAGATGCCATCGATGCTGACAACAGTGCCATCGTCGCCTACATCTTCCAGAAGCTGGGAGAGCTTGCCAAGCTGGCAGGGATTGAAAACGGATACCGCGTCATCTCCAACTGCGGTGCTGATGCGGGTCAGACGGTGCAGCACCTGCACTTCCATGTGCTGGGCGGCAAAGAGATGAACTGGCAGGTATAATCCTGCACAGAGAAGGAAAGGAAGAAAGAAAATGGAAACTTATCATCTGGAAGTAGCGGGTCTGGAGCGGGAGCTGCCGGTCTGCCCGCTGGGAAACGGCGTTTCCATCGCCGGATTTGTGATGTTCTCCGATGTAGAGCTGACGATTGCCTGTGCGACCGAGCTGCTCAAACGGGTGCCGGAGCATGATGTTCTGCTGACAGCCGAGTCCAAAGGAATCCCGCTGGCGTATGAGATGTCCCGCCAGAGCGGAAAACGGTACATCCTTGCCAGAAAGAGCAAAAAGCTGTACATGAAGAATGCTGTCGAAGTGGACGTTCGTTCGATTACCACCAACGGTATGCAGAAGCTGTATCTTTCCGGCGAGGACATGGAGTACCTCAAAGGCAAAAAGGTCCTGCTGGTGGACGACGTCATCAGCACCGGTGAGTCGCTGCACGCGCTGGAAAAGCTGACTGAAAAAGCGGGCGGCAACATTGTGGGCAGGTCCGCTGTGCTGGCGGAAGGGGATGCAGCCGAGCGCAAGGATATTATCTTCTTAGCTCCGCTGCCTCTGCTCAAGACAGAAGAATAAATGTAGGCGTTTTGCAAAAAGCGCATAAAAAACGGGCGACCGGAGGATTTCCTTCGGTCGCCCGTTTTTTTAACGGTGGCTTTGTGCAAGGCTGGTAAAGATATTTTCCATCAGGGACAGGCAGGTGTGCAGTCCCTGGTCGTTGCGGTCGTGCTTGGGGCTGTACTCGACAAAATCTGCCGAGCAAACCCGCGGGTCGGAGAAGAGAACCCGCAGCGCCTGGTGGGTCTGCTCGATGGAAGGACCATCGGGAATCGGCAGACCGGTGGCAGAAAATTCCGCAGCATCCATAAAATCCACATCAAAGCTCAGGTGGATGTAAGGGGTGTTGATCTGCTGCAAAATTTCGCGGCAGCACGCCTCGATGCCATTCTGCTGAATTTGTGGCATGCGAATGGTGCGAATGTTGTTTTCTGCCAGGATGACCTCTTCCCCCTCGTCCACGCTGCGGGAGCCGATGTAGAACAAATTCTGCGCCAGCAGGAAAGGAGAGACCGAACCCATCGTTTCATACAGGCGGTTGTCACCCAGTCCCAGACAGGCAGCCAGAGGCATACCATGGATGTTGTGGGATTCGGAGGTGAGGTTAGTGTTGATGTCGGTGTGGGCATCGATCCAGACAACGCTGAGCTGGTCAGCGGGGATGCAGCGGGACAGACCGGCAATCGAGCCGATTCCCAGCGAGTGGTCGCCGCCGACAACAAAGGGGAAGCTTCCCTTTGCAAAGCCTTCCTGCACGCTGTCCGCCAGCTGGCGGCAGGTGGCAGTGACCTCCTCGAGATATTTCATGGTCGGTTCGGCATTTTTATTTTCCGGTTTAGGCGGAATGCCAATCAGCGAGATCCCGCTGACCTGGTTTCCGCACCGTTCTGCAAGCGATGAAATATTGTTTTTGGAAAATGCCATCGGTCCCAGGTGAGTGCCGGGATTGTCGCACCCATAGTACAGGGGAACGTCGATGATTTTTATCTTCATAAGAAAACCCTCTTTTCTGTGCTTTGACAGTTGACTGTTACAAAAAGCTGCATCTATTCTAGCACAATTTGAAAAAAAGGAAAAGGGAAAATGAAAAATGTAAAGGTTTCTTCACATCTTTTGATATAAAGGCAACAAGGGTGGATAGAGCGGCAAAAATGTCCCATACTTTCAGAAGAAAAGAGGAGGGAAAAAAGATGAGCAGGACAGACAAGGCAGATTGGAAAATCGTTTGGATTTTTTGCGGGATGCTGGCGGTGTGCAGTCTGCTGATGATGCGCATTTATCTATTGAGCATGAGCAGCGGATTGCAGCAGGCAGCTGCCGAACAGAGCAGCTATACGCTGACGGTCACCACAACACGCGGCAGGATTTATGACCGCCGGATGCAGCCGCTGACCGATACCGAGCAGCACGACCTGATAGCGGTGCTGCCCACCGCACAGGCAGCGCAGGATTGCGCTAAACAAATAGAAGGAACTGCCCGCCGTGCTGCACTGGACCGGATTGCACAGGGGACCCCCTTTCTGCTGGACATCACCGGCAAGGACGGCGAGCGGGAGAAGGTGTATTCGCAGGATGTGGAAAATATCACAACGGCTGCCCGTCTGCCGCACGACCCGACAGAACAACGGGCGGTGCATCTGCTGGGATACCGGGACAGCGAAGGAAAGGGACTGACCGGCATCGAGCGAGCATTTGACAGCCGGCTGGAAAAAGCAGGTGAGCCGGTGCGGGTGCGCTGTCAGGTGGATGCGCTGGGACGCGCGCTGGAACAGGGAAGGATGCAGCTGGAAGGAAATGCACATCCGCCAAAGGACGGAGTGGTGCTGACGCTGGACAGCCGGATGCAGCAGATTGTCGAGCAGGTGGGCAGCCAGATCGACCGCGGTGCGGTGGTGGTGATGGAGGTGGACAGCGGCGAGCTGATTGCCTGTGCCAGCTTTCCAAGCTATGACCCGTATCGTTTGGAATCGGCGCTCAAGGATGAGCGAAAGCCGCTGATCAACCGGGCGCTGATGCCCTACTGCGTCGGCTCGAGCTTTAAGCTGGCGGTGGCAGCAGCCGCACTCGAGCAGGGGATTCCTCCGAGCTTTTCGGTCGATTGTGTGGGTGGAACAACGGTGGCAGGGCGTATCTTCTATTGCCACAATCACGCCGGACATCGGCAGACCAATTTGCGTCGGGCAATCGAGCAATCCTGCAACCCCTATTTTATCAAGCTGGGACAGAAGGCAGGCGCACAGGCGCTGCTGGGGATGGCGCAGGCACTGGGATTTGGACAGGAAACGGTCCTTGCCGAGGGCATCATCGCCCGACAGGGCACCCTGCCCTCGCTGGAGGAGCTTGCCAGTCCGCACGAGCTTGCCAACTTTTCCTTTGGGCAGGGCAAGCTGACGGCAACGCCGGTGCAGGTAGCAGCGATGGTCAGCGCAGTGGCAAACGGAGGACTGGCAGTCAGTCCCAAGCTGGTGCTGGGCAGCACCACAGACGGCAGCACCCTTGAGCCACAGCAGCAGACAGCGCCGGTGCGGGTGTTCAGCGAGAGGACCGCGCAGATTTTGCGGGAGGACATGATTGGAGTGGTCGAGCAGGGCAGTGCGACGATGGCAAAGCCGCAGCAGGGAGGAGCGGGAGGAAAAACCGCCTCGGCGCAGACCGGTATTTTGGATGAGGACGGGGAAGAGGTGGTACACGCCTGGTTTGCCGGTTTCTTTCCGGCGCAGCAGCCGCGCTATGCCGCAGTCGTTCTCATTGAAGGCGGAGAGTACGGCGGACAAGTCGCTTCCCCGATTTTTCGCCAGATTGTGGACCGCTACGGTCCGCTGGAGCCGGAAGTATGATAAATTTTACAGAATTTATACCATTTGTAATGAAAAGTCGCTTTTAAAATCAAAAAACTGTGCTATAATAAAGATAAATCCTCGGGAAAAACGCCGGGAGAAGTATGGAAGGGAGAATGATACCAATGGCTTTATCTATGACACACGCAGAAGAAATAAAGGTCGTCTCTTTTAATCTCCGGCGGGATTTTGGTCCGCAGCGCAAAAATCGCTGGGAAACCCGCAAAGAGCTTGCTGCCAAAGTGATTGAACAGTCCAATGCGGAGATTATCGGGGTGCAGGAGTTTTTGCCCAATATGCGCAAGGACCTCAAGGAGCTGCTGGATGGGTACAGCATTTTCGGCAGAGGTCGTTTGAGCGGCAAAAAGCCCAACAACGATGAGCACTCGGACATCATCATCAAAAACGACCAGGTCGAGGTATCCCGATGCAGGACCTTTTGGCTTTCCAAAAAGCCGGAAACGCCCAGCCGTGCAATGTTTGCCGTTTACCCCAGAATCTGCACAGTAGCGGAGGTCAAGCTCAAAAAGAGCGGTCGGCGCCTGCGGGTGTTCAACACCCATTTTGATCACGTTTCTCCGCTGGCACGCTCGTTTGGAGCCAAGCTGATTCTTGAACAGATTCACAACGCCAACCAGACCGACCCGCTGCCGACCATTGTGATGGGGGACTTTAATGCCAAACCCAACAGCAAGGCGGTGCGGATGATGCGGGAAAATCTGTCCGGCTATCAGGATGTCCGCTTGCAGGACATCTACGATTCGGTCGAGCAGCTGATTGGCAACACCTACCACGGATTTAAGGGAAAAATCAAGCAGAAGTTTAAACCCATCGACTATATCTTTGTGTCGGATGATTTTGAAATCGTCAACGCTTCGGTGGACACCAGCAGCTTCGACGGAGCTTATCCGTCTGACCACTATCCCATCAGTGCGACCCTGCGTTTAAAGGCAGAGCCGACAGTACAGTAGTAAAAAATGAAAAGAAAAAAGGCGTTCTGTGGTAACACAGAACGCCTTTTTGATTTGCGTAAAATTTATTTGGTCAGGGTGTCGTGGACAATCTTGCCGTCGATGATGGTCATGCGGCAGGCAGACAGGCTGCTGAACGGATGTCCGTCAAAGATGGCGATGTCGGCATCCTTGCCTTCTTCCAGCGAGCCGACACGGTCCTCCAGCTGGAGGGTGCGGGCAGGATTGATGGTGATGCCCTCAAAGGCAGATTGTTCGCTCAGACCGCGGCGCATCAAAAGACCGAGGGTAGCCGGCAGATAAGCGGTTTGCGAGCCGGTGTCGGCAGTCAGCGAAATCGGAACGCCTGCATTTGCCAGGATAGCAGGGTTTTCCATCTTCATGTTCCACAGTTCCTGTTTGTACGGCTGCCAGAGGTATGGACCGATGGTGCAGCGGACATTGTGACGTTTGAGCGCATCGACGATCATGTGACCTTCGGTGCAGTGCTCGATGGTGTAGTCCAGGTGGAATTCCTCGGCTACCCGAACAGCGGTCAGCACGTCGTCCGAGCGGTGGGCATGGATGCGGCAGCGCATCTCACCGCGTACGACCGGAACCAGAGCATCCAGCTTGAAGTCCGGCTCAGGTGCTTTGGAAGGGTCGGTCTCGGCTGCTTTGAGACGGTCGGAGTAGACCTTTGCCTTGTACAGTGCACCGCGCATCACCGCAGCGACACCCATGCGGGTCATCGGACTCTTTTTGTCGGGACCGTAGCAGCGCTTCGGGTTTTCGCCGGTGGCAAATTTCATCTGCTCGGTGCCGGGGATAATCATTTCCTCTGCGCTTTGTACATCGCGCAGCTTGATGACGATGCCGGTGCCGCCGATGACGTTAGCAGAGCCGGGCAGGATGCAGACGGTGGTAAATCCGGCTTCCCGCACTTTCGAGATGGCATAATCATACGGGTTTACCGCATCCATTGCGCGCACCTGCGGGGTGAGCGGGTCGGTGACCTCATTGCCGTCCGAGCCGGTCAGGGTGCCGGGCTCGTTAAAGTTGGAAATATGGGTATGGCAGTCGATCAAACCCGGGGTGACCCAGCAGCCGGCGGCATCGATGACCTGCGCGTCCTGTGGCACAGCAATCTGCTGTCCTACTGCCTTGATTTTTCCGTCTTCTATCAAAACCGTTCCGTTTTCAAAGGTCTGTCCGGTGACGGTGACGACCTTTCCGTTGGTAATTGCAATCATCTTTCTGCTGCTCTCCTTCCGTTACAGAGTGTTGTGGTAGATTTCGCCGTCGATCATCGTCAGGCGGCACAGGGTCAGGCTGTCGAATGGGTTGCCGTCAAAGATGGCGATGTCGGCGTCCTTGCCCTCCTCCAGAGAGCCGATGCGGTCCTCCAGATTCAAAATCTTGGCAGGATTGATGGTGACTCCTTTCATGGCATCCTCAAAGGAAAGCCCGTTGCGGATTAAAATACCGATGGTCATAGGCAGTACGCTGGTCTGCGAGCCGGTATCGGCGGTCAGGCAGACGGTCATCTGCGGCTGCTCGCACAGGATGCCGGGTGTTTTGAGCGAACGACCGTGAATCTCCATCTTGCTTGGAGAGGTCAGGTGCGGACCAATCACACAGCGAACCTGTTTTTCGTTCAATACATCCTTGATTTTATAGCCTTCGGTGCAGTGCTCAATCACATAGTCCAGGTGGTATTCCTCAGCGATGCTGATGGCGGTGAGGATGTCATCCGAGCGGTGGGCGTGCATCCGGCAGCGCATCTGACCGCGGATGACCGGCACCAGCGCCTGCATCTGGTAGTCCGGCTTGGGAGCTTTGGAAGGGTCGGTTTCGGCTTCGAGCAGGGCGTCGGAATAATTTTTTGCGTTAAAGAGCGTTTCGCGCAGAAGACCGGCCAATCCCATGCGGGTCTGCGGGGTCTGCTTGCGTGCGCCGTAGTTTCGTTTTGGATTTTCGCCGAAGGCAAACTTCATCTGCTCGCTGCCCGGGATTGCCATTTCCTGTGCGGTGTGACCGCGCAGCTTGATGGAAATGCCGGTACCGCCGATGACGTTGCCAGAGCCGGGTGTGGAGTATACCGTTGTAAAGCCCGCCTCACGGACCGGAACGATCGAATAATCGTCGGGGTAAACAGCATCCATTGCGCGGATGTGCGGCTGAATCGGACCGGTCATCTCGTTGCCGTCGGAAAGTCCAGGCAGGGAATTGGGTTCGCTGAAGTTGCAGATATGGGTATGACAGTCGATCAGACCCGGGGTGACCCAGCAGCCGGAAGCGTCGATGACTTCGGTGCCTTCAGGCAGCTCGATGTCAGGACCGACAGCTTTGATCTTGCCGTTGTCGACAAGGACGGTCGCCTTGTCAAAGGTTTGACCGGTGACGGTGAACACTTTGCCGTTGATGATTGCTTTCATGGTTGTGCTGATTCCTCCTTCTTATGTAGACGCAATTTGCGTTTATGATTCAGAACTCAGGTTCATCATAGCACAGAGAAAAGGTAATGTAAATAATTACATATAAAATTTTTTGAATGAGGATAAAGTATATTCATCTTGCATAAGTAAAGCGGGTGCTTTTTGATAGAACAGGAATATCCGAAAAGGAAAGGACATACAATGTGACCAAACAGTCGTCGGGAGGAAAAGACAAAATGGACAAAAAATGGAAAACAGCACAAAAGGAAAAAACGCTTCGGGAGGGCTTGACTTCGATGCTTTGCTTTCAGATGGCGCTGTGTCTGGCAGCAGCGGGGGTGTTTTTTGCTTCGGTGCGGCTGGGTGGGGAAAATGAAGATGCTGCAAGAAATGCCGCTCGGATGCTTTGCCGGGAGGAGCAGGAGATTTTGTTTGACACAGAAAAGCTCGGGCAGCTTTGGCAGCAGTTTTGTGGGTTTTGGCAGGGAGGAGCGGGTCATATTTTGGAGGAGATTCGGGATTTTGTCGCAAAACAGATTGTGTCCCCCGAGCAGCTGCCCGAGCCGGTGGTCGGTATGAGTGAGCAGACAGAATCGGGCGCAGGCGGTGCTTTTCCCGGCAAGGGCATGGCAGCAGCCAAGGGAACGACCCTTGCTCCCTACCTGCTCAGCGCTCAGCTGTGTACACCGGTGGCAGGACGGGTGACCTCCTGCTTTGGCTGGCGGGAGCATCCAATCAGCCGGCAGGCAGATTTTCACAAGGGAGTGGACATTGCGGCGGCGCAGGGGACACCGGTGCGGGCGGCTTTGCCCGGGGTGGTGGAATCGGTCGGCTACAACGAAAGTTACGGCAACTATCTGGTCATCCGTCACTCCGAGCAGCTGCGGACCACCTACAACCATTGCAGCGAGATTTTGGCGGAAGAGGGCGAGCAGCTTTCCCGTGGGGACCGCATCGCGCTGGTGGGGAGTACGGGCATCTCCACCGGTCCGCATCTGCACTTTGAAATTGAGGTGCAGGGGAAAAAGGCAGACCCGCTTTTATCGCTGGAGGTCAGGGTGTATGAAGAAAAATGAACGGGATAGAGCCATCCGGGTACAGGCAGATTTTGGCTTTTTTCTGCTGCTGAGTCTGGCGCTGCTGTTCGACCGGAGCGGTTTGGCGGTCGGATGTATCTGTGCAGCGCTGCTGCATGAGATGGGACATCTGCTGGCGATGGCGGTCTGCGGCGTACCGGTCACAGCAGTTTGTCTGTGCCCGCTGGGCGTGCGCATCGAGCGTGCAGCGGCGCCGTCCCTGCACAGGGAACTGTTTGTCAATCTGTCGGGTCCGATGTTCAATCTTCTGCTGGCGCTTGTTTTGTACTGTGCAGGAAAATTTTCCTTTTCGGCTGTCAACTGTGCACTGGGACTGTTCGAGCTTTGTCCGCTGCCTTCGCTGGACGGCGGGCAGGCACTGTTTTGCCTGATGCAGCGGCATTTTTGCTTGAGGACCGCACAGAAATTCTGTACGGTGGTGCAGGAAGTCACCCTGCTGGTGGTGCTGGCGCTTGGCGTGCTGCTGCTGTACCGGCAGAAAAACGCTACTCTGCTGCTGTTGTCCGCTGCGCTGGCGGTGGCTCTGTTGGTGGACAGAAGAAAAAACGACGGGTAGAAACCATTATGGCTTTCTACCCGTCGTTTTTGTTAGATTTTTTTACGGTCAACACCTTGAGCACATCGACTGCACCTTGGATGTCCTTGACCCGATCGTTGATTTCATTTACGCTCTGGAATTTTTCCAGCGTAGCACGTTGTCCGTCAAACAGCTGATGGATCGACTGTTTGATGTCGTTTTCCTGTGTCAGTTCCACCTTTTTCAGGCGTTTTTCCACAGCATCCAATGTCTGGTAAAGATTTTTAATATCTTCCCGTCCGGCTTTTACTTCGGCTTTGATCTCGCGCACCTCGTCACGGATGCCACGGACCTCTTCCTTAATGGATTTGATTTCATATTTGATTGGACCAAGCTCATTGGTCAGCTTGACGTCCAACAGCTGGCTGATTGCGTCAATCAGTTCTCTGTCAATCATTGCTATTCACCGCCTTTGTGGTTTATTATACTTGATTTGGAAATGGTTTGCAAGCGCAGGAAGGAAAATCTTTTTACATTTCCTATAGAGAAGTTGCGGAAAGAGATGGAAAAATTTGTCACAAATTGCCGACAACTGCCCATTCTCAGGCGGTAAAGCCGCTTTTACAGCGGAGGATTGTCGGTGGCAGCTGCCGGGCAAACCATCCGGTAAAAGCTGCCCTTGCCCATCGGGGTGGTCTGCTCAAAGGCTTCTCCTTCAATGCAAAAACCCGCACGCTGATAGCAGGCAATAGCGCGGCGGTTCCAGCACCGCACCTCCAGATAGAGAGGCTTGTTCGGATAAAGCTGTGCGGCAATCTGACGGACCAGTGCGAGGATCTGTCTGCCGTACCCTTTGTTGCACAGCTGGGGGGAAACACCGATGCCGACAAAGACCTCCGTTTCTTCCTCGAGCAGGTTGGTGAATCCGACCAGCCGAGTGTTATTATAATAGGAGTAAAAATTTTTCCGGCGGTCAGGGTTGCAAAAGCCCATCTGCCGCTTTTGCATCTCGGTATAGTCAGGAAGATTGTAAGCGGCATACTCTCCATCGTATTGCCAGGCGCAGACCTGCCGTTTTTCCGGTTCGGTCATGATATGGTAGCTTAACATCCAAATCCCTCCTTTTTACAAAAAGGTATCATAAAAGAGCAGGGTTTGCAAGCAGGGGATTCGGAAGAAAAAATCGGGAGGACAAGCCAAGCGGGCGGAGGAACGGTTGATTTTCGGCTCAAAATCATGTAAACTAAAAAAACACGAATGAAAAAAGCAAGACCAAATTTTGGAGGACCGCAGATGAAACGAGAACAGCTCGAACAGATCCTGCTGGATGTGCAGAAACCGGCACAGTATATTGGCGGAGAACTGAACAGCATTATGAAGGACAAGGAGAAGGTGGACTGCCGTCTGGCATTCTGCTTTCCCGATAAATATGAGGTGGGTATGTCCCACCTGGGAATGAAGATTTTATATTCCCTGTACAACGAGAGGGAAAACTGGTGGTGCGAGCGCGTCTTTGCACCGGATGCGGACATGGAGCAGCTGATGCGGGAAAAGAATATCCCGCTGTACGGGCTGGAAAGCCTGGACCCTATCTGCGACTTTGATTTTATCCTGTTTACCATGCAGTATGAGATGAGCTATACCGCCATCCTCAATATGCTTGACCTGGCAGGGGTGCCGGTGCGCTCGAAGGACCGCACCGCCCTTGCGCCGATGGTGGTAGCGGGCGGTCCCTGCGCCTGCAACCCGGAGCCGGTGGCAGACTTCATCGACATCTTCATCATCGGTGAGGGCGAGGAGGTCAACATCGAGCTGACCGACCTGTATATGCAGGCAAAAAAAGAGGGCTGGGACAAGCAGCGCTTTTTGCAGCAGGCAGCACAGATCGGCGGCGTGTATGTTCCAAGCCTGTACGACGTCAGCTACCGCGAGGACGGTACCATCGACTCGGTGAAGCCCAACTGTCCGCAGGCACCGGAAAAGGTGACCAAACGAATCATTGCCGATTTGGACAAGGTATACTATCCAAAACAGTTTGTTGTACCGTTCATCAACATCGTCCACGACCGCTCGATGCTGGAGATTCAGCGCGGCTGTCTGCGCGGCTGCCGCTTTTGTCAGGCGGGCTTTATCTATCGTCCGCTGCGCGACAAGCACTATGACACCCTCAATGCGGATGCGCACAGCTTGTGCGACACCAGCGGCTATGAGGAGCTGTCGCTGACCAGCCTTTCCACCAGCGACTACAAGGAGATCGAACCGCTGCTCGACGACCTGCTCAACTGGACCACCGAGCAGAAGGTCAGCCTGTCGCTGCCAAGCCTGCGTGTGGACAACTTTTCCAAGGAGCTGATGGACAAGGTTTCCCGCTTAAAGAAGAGCGGTCTGACCTTTGCAGCCGAGGCAGGAACCCAGCGCCTGCGCGATGTCATCAACAAAAACGTCACCGAGGAGGAGGTGCTGACCACCTGCCGCACCGCGTTTGAGGGCGGCTACACCTCGGTCAAGCTCTACTTTATGATGGGTCTGCCTACCGAAACGATGGAGGACATTGAAGGAATCGCAAACCTTGCACAGAAGGTGGTCGACCTGTATTACAGCATCCCGACCCGTCCAAAGGGACGTTCGGTCAGCGTGTCCATCTCCTGCGCCTGCTTTGTTCCAAAGCCGTTCACCCCCTTCCAGTTTGAGGGACAGGACAGCATGGAGCTGCTGCGGGAAAAACAGAAGCACCTGCTTGCCAGCGTCAAGTCCAAAAAAATCAGCGTCAGCTATCACGATGCGGACGTCAGCTTCATCGAAGCCATCCTTGCCAAAGGCGACCGCCGTTTGGGCGACGTCATCGAGCAGGTTTGGAAGAAGGGAAGCCGTCTGGATGGCTGGTACGAGTACTTTGACCCGCAGAGATGGTACGATGCGATGGAGGAGCTGGGCATCGACCCGGCGTTCTATGCAAACCGCCGCCGCAGCTACGACGAGGTGATGCCGTGGGATCACCTGGATTACTGTGTCAGCAAGGAATTTTTGATTCGTGAAAACAAGCTGGCGCTCGAGAGCGCGACCACCCCGCAGTGCCGCGAGAAATGCTCCGCCTGCGGAGCCAACAAGCTGATGGGAGGCGGAAGATGCTGTGCCAACATCGAGCAGGTCCACTATGAAAGACCGGTGCAGCCCATCCAGCCGCCGCAGCCACAGCCGCAGGAGGGACTGCTCGAACAGCCGCAGAAGGTGCGCCTGTTCTTCACCAAGCTCGACCGCGCCAAATATATCTCCCATCTGGATATGAACCGCTGCATGAGCCGTGCGCTCAAACGCTCCGGTCTGCCGGTATGGTACACCGGCGGCTTTAATCCGCATATGTACCTGACCTTCCCGCTGCCGCTGTCGCTGGGATGCGAGAGCAGCTATGAGTGTGTCGATCTGAAGATGACCCGCCAAGTGGCGCTGGACAGCATTGCCGAAAAGGTCAACGCCTGCCTGCCGCCGGACATCCAGGTGTTTGCTGCCGGTCCGCAGAAGATGGACCAGAAGGAGATTGCATGGGCAGACTATGAGATGGTGCTGGCAGGAGAGGAAGGCTTTGAACAGAAGCTGGAGGAATATTTAAACCGCAGCCAGATCAATGTCATCAAAAAGACCAAAAAGGGCGAGAAGGGAATCGACATCCGTCCGCTGTTCTCGGTCGTTTCGCTCAAAGCCTCGGAGGGAACGGTTTTGGCTACCATGCGCTTTGCCACCGGCATCGAGGTCAACATCAATCCGTCGCTGCTGCTGGACAACGCACCCTTCCGGTTGGATGTTCGCTCGCTCAAGCGCGTAATGGTCTACAATAAGCAGATGCAGCCCTTCTGCTAAGGACACAAAAAGCGGGAATCCAGTTGGAACAGGATTGTGCAAAGCGGTGAAAATCGGTGGAAAACCCATCTTGAGGCAAAAAAAGATTGCAATTCACAAAAGGTCGTGCTATAATGCTCAAGTATGCAACAGTTTCCGTCTATACAAAGGACTCTTTTGAGGTGCGACTTTGTTGTGGATGAGTGTTGATGCACAATCTGCAATTTATGTCCGGCAGCTGCCGGGCAGAAGGATTGCGACATTCAAAGTGGATATTCCTCTGCGCAGACGCAAGAATATCTGAAAATTTAAGGAGGAAAAGTTCATGGACGCATTACAGAAAATTTCCGAGTCCTGCATGAAGAACGAGCTGCCATCTTTCGAAGTAGGTGATACCGTTCGCGTACAGGTTAAAATCAAAGAGGGCGACAAGGAAAGACTGCAGGCTTTTGAAGGTACCGTTATCGGCATCAAAAAAGGCGGCATCAACTCCACCTTCACCGTTCGCCGTATTTCCCACGGCTGCGGCGTAGAGAGAGTCTTCCCAATGCACTCTCCTAACGTTGCTGAAGTTGTCGTTACCAGAAACGGTAAAGTTCGCAGAAGCAAACTGTACTACCTGCGTGACCGCGTCGGCAAAGCTGCAAAAGTTAAAGAACAGATCCGCTAAGTTCGCGCAAAAAGGGACAGTTTACTCTGTCCCTTTTTGTTTTTTATCCAAGAATTTTTGGAGTATCAATCAAACAGACAAAAAAGTCTGTCAGTACGGGAGGAGAAGCTCATGGACAACAATACCAATCAGCCCGCAGTGGGAAAAGAAACGGTTGAGCAGGAGGACAAGCAGAAAAAGCGCCTGCAAAATGTGTTGGAATATGCCGAATCGCTTGCGCTGGTATTTGCAGTGATGCTGCTGATTTTTACCTTTATCGCCCGTCCGGCGACGGTGGACGGCGAGTCGATGCTGCCCACGCTGGAAAACGGGGAACGCCTGGTCATCTCCCATCTGTTCTATGAGCCGTCTGCGGGAGATATTGTGGTGCTGTGCGGAGAGGCAGACCACGAGGAAGGAAAAAACCTGATCAAACGAATCATCGCGACCGGCGGACAGACGGTCGACATCGACTTTGAGCTGGGACAGGTGTATGTGGACGGAGAGGCGCTTTCGGAGCCGTATACCCTCGAGCCGACCTATCTGGATGAAGGGACCGAGTTCCCTTTGACGGTGCCGGAGGGAGAAATCTTTGTCATGGGAGATAACCGCAACGGTTCGCGCGACAGCCGCTCGCTGTCGGTGGGGACCATCAAGGAAGAATATATTGTCGGCAGGGTGCTGTTCCGCTTTTTCCCGTTTGACCGCTTTGGAAAGGTCAGCGACAGCGGAAGGCTGAATATCATCACCGCCGATTAGAATGAATCGAACGACCAATGGAGGAACGATAGAGTATGCAGGACAACAAGGAAGAGATGCAGCAGGAACAGGAATACCTGACCCAGACCCCGAGCATCCAGTGGTTCCCGGGACACATGGCAAAAACCCGCCGGGTGATGAAGGAAAGCCTGGGACTGGTGGACATCGTTGTGGAGCTGCGGGATGCAAGGATTCCAAAAAGCAGCCGCAACCCGGAGATTGAAAAAATCATCGGTGACAAGCCGCGTCTGGTGGTATTCAACAAGGCGGACATCGCCGACCCTGCCGTCACCAAACAGTGGCAGGAGTATTATAAAAGTCATGGAGTGCGCACCCTGGCGCTCGACTGCCGCTCGGGCAGAGGGCTCAAAGAGCTGGTTCCTGCAGTGCGGGAGGTGCTGGCAGACCTGCTTGCCAAACGCAAAGCCAAGGGGATGCAGAGCCGTCCGATCCGCATGATGATTGTAGGTGTGCCAAACGTCGGCAAATCCAGCCTGATCAACCGCCTTGCCGGCAGCAAGCGGGTCAAGGTGGAGGACCGCCCGGGCGTCACCAGAGGAAAGCAGTGGGTGCGCCTGGAAAGCGGCATCGAGCTGTTGGATATGCCGGGTGTTCTGTGGCCGAAGTTTGATGACAAGCAGGTGGGAGAACGCCTTGCCTACACCGGAGCCATCAAGGACGACGTATACGATATGGAGTGGGTGGCAATGCGCTTTTTGGACCTGCTGCGCAGCCGCTATCCAAAGCTGCTGCAGGAGCGCTTTAAGGTCACCGAGCAGGAGTATGAGGGACTGGAGCCGTTTGATCTGCTGGAGCTGGTGGGCAAAAAGCGCGGCATGATGCTTTCGGGCGGAGTGGTCAACACCGAGCGTGCGGCAATCACCGTGCTGGATGAATTCCGCTCGGGCAAGATTGGGCGCATCTCGCTGGAACGACCGCACACTGCTGCTCAGACGGCTGTGCAGGAGGAAGTGTAATGCAGGAAAACACAGCGCTGTTCGAGTTTGATGCACAGATTGCCGCGCAGGGTTATCCGCTGGTCTGCGGTGTGGACGAGGCGGGCAGAGGACCGCTGGCAGGACCGGTGGTCGCCGCTGCTGTTATCCTTCCTCCGCAGGAGCAGCTGCTGGAGCGCTGGCCGCAGCTGGCGCAATTAAACGATTCCAAAAAGCTTTCGGAAAAAAAGCGGGAGCAGCTGTTCGAGCCGATCTGTCAGGCTGCCGTAGCCTATGGCATCGGACAGGCGGACTGTGGAGAGATCGACCAGCTCAACATCCTCAATGCCACCTTTCTGGCGATGAGCCGCGCGGTGCAGCAGCTGGAGGAAAACTTTTCTTTGCATCCCGACATCCTTCTGGTGGACGGCAACCGCGACCCGAAAATTATGCAGCCGACCCAAACGGTCATCAAAGGGGACGCCAATTCTGCGGCGATTGCAGCGGCATCGGTGCTTGCCAAGGTGACCAGGGACCATCAGCTGTTGCAGTTGGATGCGCTTTACCCGCAGTATGGCTTTGCCAAACACAAGGGCTACCCGACCAAGCTGCACTATGAGCGCATCGAACAGTTCGGTGTCTGCCCGCAGCACCGACTGAGCTTTTTAAAGAAGATTTTGAACAGGGGATAGCTTGCCGTGGAGAAGATGACGATTGGAAAATTGGGCGAGATTGCAGTGCGGGAATATCTTGTCCAACAGGGGTGTTTTGTGGTACAATGCAATTATCATGCAGCCGGTGGACACCACGAGGAGATCGACATCATCGCCTGCGACGGCAAGCACCTGATTTTCACCGAGGTCAAATCCCGCAAGGAGGGTGCTATGGTCGCAGCACAGCTTGCTTTGACTCCCCAAAAGCGGCGCAGAGTGCTGCTGTGTGCCCAGCGGTTTTTGATGAACCACACCAGTTTCGCCTGTTATCAGCCGCGCTTTGACGTGGCGTGCGTGACCTTTCGCGGTCGGCAGGTGGTGGGACTGGAGTACTATCCAAATGCCTTTTCTTTGTACGATACCGCTTTGTAAGGCGGTTGATCGAATACACACAAACGATGTTGAAAGGAATGAAGGATTATGAAACTGTTTGATTTGCACTGCGACACCATCGAAAGAATGGAAGAACATGGGGAAAATATGCTCACTGAAAATTGTCAGCTGAGCCTGCGCTACCTGCCACAGGTGGAAAAATGGTGCCAGACCTTTGCAATTTTTATTCCAGACAGCAAACGCGGAGCGGATGCAATGGAATATTACGAGAGGGTGCGCGCGTATTTCCACAAGATGCTCGACGAGCACAAGGACATTGTGGAATTCGTTCACAATGCTGACGATATCAAACGCATCACCGCTGCTAAAAAATGTGCGGCTGTCCTGTCGGTAGAGGGTGCAGCGGTTCTGGGCGGCAAACTGGAAAACATCGAAAAGCTGGCACGCGACGGTGTCAAGATGATGACCCTGACCTGGAACGGTCCAAACGAGCTGGCATCGGGCAACGTTGACCCGCAGATGGGCTTCACAGATTTCGGCAGAGAAGCCGTTAAAGAGATGGAGCGTCAGAACATCATCGTGGACGTTTCCCACCTCAACGACAAGGGCATGGAGGAGCTGATGGGCGGTCTGGCAACCAAACCGATCATTGCAACCCACTCCAATCTGCGCTCCATCTGCTCGCACAAACGCAACCTGACCGAGGAGATGTTCCAGTACATTGTGGAGCACAAGGGTCTGTGCGGACTGAACCTGCTGCACAACTTTGTTTCTGACGAGCCGATGAAGGACTCCAAAGCCGAGCTGTTCCGCCATGTTTACCGGATGCTCGAACTGGGCGGCGAGGATGTCATCTGCTGCGGCAGCGATTTTGACGGCGGCATCACCAGCCAGATGGACAATCCGGCTCTGTTTGCCTCCTTTGGAGATTATATGGTAGAAAACGGAATCAGCCGACGCGTTTCGGACAAGATTATGTTCGACAACGCGCTGCGGTTCTTTGAGGAAAATGTTAGATGATGCGCAATAAAGACTATTTTAGTGAAATGGGAATCGACCCATCCCAGCTGGAAAACAGCCTGGATGCAGTCAGCGACCGGGTGTTCACCTTCAGCCGTTACGGATGTGATGGGGTCAGCTATCGCTTTAAATCCCGCAAGGTAAAATACCGCGTGGTGGCTCAGCACAAACGCAGCCAGATGCAGCTTGGCTACTAGGAGGCAGACGTTATGAAGCTCGACAGGCAGATTGTGGACGATTTTCTGGGTGGCAGCACCGATTTGGATAGCTGGGTTTTTTCGGAGATCGAGCCGGGAAAACGCCTGTTTGATTTGAGCGACGTGCAGACAAGGCAAAGCGAGATAGGACAGCTTACCGGACAGATTACCCAAATGGCACAGGAATTTGTTCCCTGTAACGCAGCCTACTATACGCGGCTTTTCCCCGACTATCAAAAGGAGCTACGGGATTATCCGGTGCTGCTCACCGTTGGGATTCCGGCTCCTTATGATGCGATGGTGTGCGAGCACGACGGCAGGGAGTGGGTCGTCTTTGATATGGGCAGATTTTTAAGTTACCAGAATCCGCGGGAGTTTGCCCGACAGATGCTGACCCATGAAACTGCCCATGCTCTGCTGCACCAGAGATGGCGTCCAAATCCAGACGCCTCCTATCGGGAGCAGCTGCGGTTTATCTGCTTTGACGAGGGCTTTGCCCATCTGCTTGCCTGCGGGAAGGAGCTTGCTTCCTTTGACCCCTCCGGCTGGATTGAGGAGCATCAGGCGCACGCGCTCGAGCAGCTGCGCCAGGCGCTTGCCTGCAAGGATGGCTCCGAACAGGAACAATGGCTGTACCGGGCGCAAACCGGACGCTATTGGGAAAAGTTTGCGGCGATTGCCGGCAAGCTGTATCTGATGCAGCATCTGGATGTGTTGGATGAACTGTATCAGGCTGGACCGCAGCGATTTATGCCTCATCTTTTTGATACTTCGGAAAGGAATTGACGAATGTCGCTTTTTGTGATTGGAGATACCCATCTGTCCCTCTCGACCGACAAACCGATGGACATTTTTGGCGGATGGAAAAACTATATGCAGCGCCTGGAGGAAAACTGGCGCTCGGTAGTGCAGCCGCAGGATACCGTCATCATCCCGGGAGATGTTTCCTGGGGGATGAGTCTGGAGCAGGCAAAGGAGGATTTCCTTTTTCTGCACCGGCTGCCCGGAAAAAAAATCCTGATGAAGGGCAACCACGACTACTGGTGGACCACCCGCGCAAAGATGGAGAGCTTTTTGGAAGAAAACGGGCTGGACAGTTTGAGCATCCTGCACAACAATGCGGTCAGCGTGGAAGGACTGAGTCTGTGCGGCTCCCGCGGCTGGATGTTTGAACAGGGACAGGAGCACGACAAAAAGATTATCAACCGCGAGGCGGGCAGGATCCGGGCATCCCTTCAGGATGCACAGCGGTTCGGCGAGCAGGAGAAGGTGCTGTTTTTGCACTATCCGCCTGTTTTTATGCAGGACAGCATCCCGGAATTTTTTGAAGTGATGAACCAGTACGGTGTGCGCCGCTGCTACTACGGACATATCCATTCGCAAGGCTGTCGTTTTGCTTTTCAAGGAGAGTGGTGCGGGGTGCAGCTGGAAATGGTATCGGCGGATTATCTGCGGTTTATGCCGAAAAAGATTGGATAAACCGTAAATTATTCCCGTCAACCGGTGGAATTTCTAAAAAGAATGTGCTATAATTGTTTGGATCATTCTGTAAAGGGCGTCGTTTTCCCAACAAACAGGGACGGACGCTTTTGATAGAATAGAAAATGTGCCGTTGCTTTTCAGGATGAGGGTAGGGGTCTGTTCCGATGATAAAGATGACCGCAGGGCTTCTGGTTGGAACATCGCCGAGGATATGGGCTGCCCGACGGCGTTCATGTCACAAAGACCTGCACAAAAGCCGGCGATGATCGGCTCAGGACGCACTGTCATCTGATTCGGCACAGAAAAAGAAAGGAATGTAAAGTAAAATGAGTTTGACTTCTGTAAACAAACTTGAAAACAACACTGTGGAGCTGCAGATCCAGGTAAGCGAGGAGCAGTTCCAGGACGCTCTGGTAAAGGCGTATAAAAAGAAGGTAAAATCCATCGCTCTGCCGGGCTTCCGCAAAGGCAAGGCTCCAAAAGCAATGATCGAAAAAATGTATGGCAAAGAGTTCTTCTATGACGATGCCATCAATATGGTATACCCAGCAGCTTACGAAGCAGCTGTTGAAGAAGCAAAAATCGAGCCGGTTGACCGTGCAAATGTATCCGACCTGCAGGTAGAGGACGGCAAAGGCTTCAGCTTTAAAGCAACCGTTACCGTAAAACCGGAAGTTACCGTTAAAAACTACAAAGGCATCAAAGCTGAAAAGACCGTAGAGACCATCATGGCTGCTGACGTCAACGCAGAGCTGGACAGAATGAGAGAGAGAAACTCCCGTCTGACCAACGTTGAAAGAGCTGCAAAGAACGGCGACACCGCTCTGATCGACTTTGAAGGTTTCAAAGACGGCGTTGCATTCGAAGGCGGCAAGGGTGAAAACTTCCCGCTGGTACTCGGCTCCGGTCAGTTCATCCCTGGCTTTGAAGAGCAGGTAGTTGGTCACAAAGAAGGCGACGAGTTCGAAGTAAACGTTACCTTCCCGGAAGATTACCATGCAGAGGACCTCAAAGGTCAGGCAGTTATCTTTAAAGTAAAGGTAAACGCTGTTCAGGAGAAGGAGCTGCCGGCTCTGGACGATGAGTTTGTAAAAGACGTCAGCGAATTCGACACCCTGGCAGACCTGAAAAAGGATGTTAAGGAAAAACTGCAGCAGGAAGCTGACAAAAAAGCACAGGTTGACATGGAAAACAGCCTGATCAGCACTGTAATCGAAAACATGGAAGGCGAAATTCCACAGTGCATGTACGAAAACAAGATCAACGAGATGGTCAACGATTTCAGCTACCGTCTGCAGTCCCAGGGCATGAACCTCGACCTGTACCTGCACTACACCGGTTCTGACATGAAGACCTTCCGTGCTACCTTCCAGGAATCTGCTGAAAGACAGGTCAAGATCAGACTGGCTCTGGAGAAGATTGCTGAGGTTGAGCAGCTGACCGCTTCCGAAGAGGACATCCAGGCTGAGTACGAGAAGATTGCGCAGAACTACGGCATCGACGTAGAAAAGGTAAAAGGCATCCTGCCGGCAGCAGAGATTGCTAAAGACGTTACTGTAAACAAGGCAATCGACCTGGTAAAAGAATCTGCTGAAGTTACCGAGAAAAAGGTAAAAAAGACCGCTGCTAAGTCCAAGAAGAAAGCAGAAGGCGAAGCAGCTGAAGAAGCAGACGAGGAATAATCCTCCAAAACAGGCAAGCTTTTAAAAAATCGTTCACAAAATATACAACACCTGTCTGATGGTTCCCTGTATAATTAGAAACGATGAAATAGCCGTTTGCGGCCGGCTGGCACCAGCCGGTCGCATTTTTTCGTATTGACCAGCCAGAAAAGGCTTTCCTTTCAACTTTTTTGCCGCAGCCGCGTTTAAAAGATAGGGCAGATGGCAAGGATATTTCTGGCAGATGCTTTTTTGAAATACCGCCGGATGCAAATAGAGCAGTGCCCGGACAGAGCTACTTTCTGCGCACGCTTCGGCGGAAGAATGTGTTTAAAGAAAAAAGGGAGGTTTTGTCAATGGCTTTAGTACCATATGTAGTCGAGCAGACCAATCGTGGAGAGCGCTCCTATGATATTTTTTCCCGACTGCTCAATGACAGGATCATCATGCTGTGTGATGAGGTAAATGACGCGACCGCAAGCTTGGTGGTAGCGCAGCTGCTGTATCTGGAGGGTCAGGACAGCGATAAGGACATCAGCCTTTACATCAACAGCCCGGGCGGCTCGGTAACAGCCGGTCTTGCAATCTATGATACCATGAAATACATCAAATGCGATGTTTCCACCATCTGCATGGGCATGGCAGCTTCGATGGGCGCTTTCCTGCTGTCGGCAGGAACCAAGGGCAAACGTCTTGCACTGCCAAACTCCACTATTATGATTCACCAGCCATCCGGCGGTGCGCAGGGTCAGGCGACCGATATGCGCATCCATACCGAGTGGATTCTGGATGTCAAGAAAAAGCTGAACAAAATGCTGTCTGAAGCGACCGGACAGCCGCTGGAGGTCATCGAGCGCGATACCGAGCGCGACAACTTTATGACCGCACAGCAGGCACTGGAGTACGGTCTGGTAGACAGAATCATTGATAAACGGTAAGGATCGGTGTTGCGGCAATGCCAAGGAATGATGATAAAATGTTAAGATGCTCGTTCTGCGGAAAATATCAGGACGAGGTAGAGCGTATGATTGCCGGTCCGGGCGTATGTATCTGTAATGAGTGCATCGAGCTGTGCCAGGAGGTCCTCAATGGGGATTCGCAGCGTGCAAGCGAGCCGCGGGCAAAACGGGAAACGGTGTCCGATACCATCCCGATGCCAAAGCCGCAGGACATCAAGCGGGTGCTCGACGAATATGTCATTGGACAGGACCGGGCAAAGCGCGCACTGTGCGTGGCGATTTATAACCATTACAAAAGAATATTCCTTAAAGATGATGACGACAACGTCGAACTGACCAAGAGCAATGTGCTGCTGGTGGGTCCGACCGGTGTCGGTAAAACCATGTTGGCACAGACGCTGGCAAAAACGATGAACGTTCCGTTTGCCATTGCGGACGCGACCACCCTGACCGAAGCCGGTTATGTGGGTGAGGACGTGGAAAATATCCTGCTGCGTCTGATTCAGGCGGCAGATTGGGACATCGAGCGTGCCCAGACCGGCATCATCTACATTGATGAGATTGATAAAATCGGCAGAAAATCCGAGAACACCTCCATCACTCGCGACGTCAGCGGCGAGGGCGTTCAGCAGGCGCTGCTCAAGATTATCGAAGGTACCGTGGCAAACGTACCGCCGAACGGCGGAAGAAAACATCCGAACCAGGAATTTTTGCAGATCGACACCTCCAAAATCCTGTTCATCTGCGGCGGTGCATTTGACGGCATCCAGAAAGCCATCGAAAACCGCGTTGCACAGTCCTCTCTGGGCTTTGGCGCACAGATTAAGGATAAGACCCTGTTGGAGCAGGATGTTCTGCTCGGACAGATCACCCCGCAGGATTTGGTCAAGTTTGGACTGATCCCGGAGCTGGTGGGCCGTCTGCCGATTATTGCAACCCTGACCGGACTGGACAAGGAGAGCCTGGTGCGCATCCTGACCGAGCCGAAGAACTCGCTGGTCAAACAGTACAAAAAGCTGTTTGAGCTGGAGGGAATGCAGCTGGAATTTGAGCCGCAGGCGCTGGAAACCATCGCGGAGCGCGCGATTGAACGAAAGACCGGCGCACGCGGACTGCGTGCCATCATGGAAGAGGTACTCGACGGCTTGATGTTCGATACACCGTCCGACCCAACCATCACCCGTATCGTGGTGACCAAAGAAGGCATCGAGGATAAAAAATCCTTTGTGTTCGAGCGCGACCCGCTCAAAGTGCCGGTGCGCATGATGATACCGGTGGCACAGGACCAGGCAAAATCCCGTAAGAACAAAAAAACTTTTGCTTAATGCGTTTGAACGCAGAGCAAGAGATGGAATTTGTACTAGCAAAGGAACGTCTGCTGCTTTACACAGGCGTTCCTTTGCTATATAATAAAATGACTAAGGAAAAAATCTGTCTCTTTAGCGCACAGCTTTAGAGCGGTGTTCAATAGATAGGAGCATCCGACAGGAAGGATTTCCCAGGGAAGGAAAGGTGATTAGAATGACCCAAGAGCAGATTCAGATAAACCAGGTGCAGACACTGCGCCTGCCAGCCATCGCAATGCGTGGGCTGGTGATGTTCCCGAAGATGGTGCTGCATTTTGATGTGGCGCGCAAAAAGTCGATTCTGGCACTCAATCAGGCGATGCAGGGCAACCAGAAAATCTTTCTGGTGACCCAGAAGAATACAAGGGTGGAAAACCCGGGCAAGGACGACCTCTACACCGTTGGTGTGGTAGCAAAGGTCAAACAGATTCTCAAGGCACAAAGCGAAGTGATGCGGGTGGTCGTGGAAGGACAGTACCGCGCAAGGATGTGCGAGCTGGTCAAGGATACCCCGTTTTATGAGGTGATGTGCGAAGAAATTCCGATGCTGCCGGTCGAGCAGGGCAAGCAGGTGACCATCGACGCTTATATGCGGGTGGTCAAGGATTTGTTCGAGGAATACTGCTACTATGCGCCCAAGATGCCCAAGGAGCTGGTGGTAAACATCATCGGTTCGGAGGACCCGGTGTACATCAGCGAATATCTGGCACAGAATCTGGGCTTTTCCATCGAGGACAAGCAGATGATTCTGGAGGAGTCGAGCATCCGCAAACGCATGGAGATTCTCTCCTCGCTGCTGCGTCGGGAGAATGAGATTTTGTCCATCGAGCGCAGCATTGCCGAGCGGGTGAAGGAGCAGGTGGACCGCAACCAGAAGGAATACTACCTGCGGGAACAGCTCAAAGCCATCCATGCCGAGCTGGGCGAGGATGAGGACAGCGACCAGGAAATCGAGCAGTACCGTCAGAAACTCAAGGAGATGGCTCCCGACGAAGAAACCGAAAAGAAGCTGACTGAGGAAATCAACAAGCTTTCCAAGATGATGTACAACAGCCAGGAGGCAATGGTGTCCAGAAACTATCTGGATACAGTCTTCTCTCTGCCGTGGAACCACATGACCCAGGAGCGGCTGGACATCCACCAGGCACAGGAGCAGCTGGATGCCGACCACTACGGCTTGCAGAAGGTGAAAGAAAGAATCCTGGAGATTTTGGCAGTGCGCAAGCTGGAACCAAACATCAAAGGACAGATCATCTGTCTGGTGGGTCCTCCCGGTGTGGGCAAGACCTCGATTGCAAAATCCATCGCCGCTGCAATGGGACGAAACTATGTCCGCATGAGTCTGGGCGGCGTGCGAGACGAGGCAGAAATCCGCGGTCACCGCAAGACCTATATCGGCGCGATGCCCGGCAGGATTGTTTCTGCCATCAAGCAGGCGGGCAGCATGAACCCGCTGATGCTGTTGGATGAAATCGACAAGCTGGGCAGCGATTACAAGGGCGACCCTTCCTCGGCGCTGTTGGAGGTGTTGGACTCCGAGCAGAACTTTGCGTTCCGCGACCATTATCTGGAAATCCCGATGGATTTGAGCAATGTGCTCTTCTTTGCAACGGCAAACGACCCGTCCGGTATCCCGGCGCCTTTGTACGACCGTATGGAAATTATCGAGCTTTCCAGCTATACCCGCGAGGAAAAATTCCAGATTGCCAAACGCTATCTGGTTCCCAAGCAGGTCAAACGCCATGGGCTCAGCGGCAGAAACTGCCGGTTTTATGACGACACCCTTTATTCCATCATCGACCATTATGTCCGTGAAGCAGGTGTGCGAAATCTGGAGCGTGAAATCGCCTCCCTGTGCCGCAAGAGTGCGAAGATGATTGTGGCAGGCGAAAAGAAGAGCTGCTATATCAGCGAGAAGATGCTGGAAACCCTGTTGGGTCCACAAAAATATAAGGACGACGACATGGAAAAAGAAAATCTGGTCGGTGTGGTCAACGGATTGGCGTGGACCTCGGTCGGCGGAGAGATTTTGCAGGCGGAAGTCGCTGTGGTGGAAGGAACCGGCAAGCTGGAGCTGACCGGCTCGCTGGGAGATGTGATGAAGGAATCTGCCCGCGCTGCCATCACCTGTGTCCGCGGCTTGTGCGACCGCTATGGCATCGACAAGAATTTCTATAAGGAGAAGGACATCCACATCCACTTCCCGGAAGGCGCTGTTCCAAAGGACGGACCGTCGGCAGGTGTGACCATTACCACCGCGCTGGTGTCTGCCCTCAGCGGGATGCCGGTGCGCCATGATGTTGCCATGACCGGTGAAATCACCCTGCGCGGCAGAGTGCTGCCCATCGGCGGACTGAAAGAAAAGACGATGGCTGCCTACCGCAACGGGATGAAAACGGTAATCATTCCGCAGGCCAACGAGCCGGACCTGTATGAGGTGGACCCGGTGGTCAAGGAAAACGTAAAGTTTGTGACTGCGAGAGAAATCGGGACAGTGCTGGATACAGCGCTGCTGCCGCTGCCGTTGTGTCCGTCGCAGGAGCAGCAGGAGGCACCGGAGTGCCTGGATGTAGCAGAGAAGGTTGTCCACAAGCACAGCCGCAAATCTCCGCAGATGAACGCCTAAACAGAAGAAGGGAGCGGCAAACGCATGAACTACAACAATGTTGTCTTTGAAACCTCCTTTGGTAAAGCCAGCCAGCTGACCCAATCGGACTTGGTGGAGATTGCCTTTGCAGGGCGCTCCAACGTGGGAAAATCCAGCCTCATCAACAAGATTTTCAATCGCCGCAATCTGGCAAGGGTCAGTGCGGTGCCGGGCAAAACAGCGACCATCAACTTTTTCAGGCTGGAAAATGTCCGCTTTGCAGACCTGCCCGGATACGGCTATGCCAAGGTGGCGCAGGCAGAAAAACAGCGCTGGTCGGATTTGATTGAAACCTACTTCAACAGCGACCGCCGCATCGAGCTGGTCTTTCAGCTGATTGATATGCGCCATCCGCCGACCAAGGACGATTTGATGATGGTGGATTTCCTGATTCAGAACGAGTTTCCTTTTGTTATCGTGCTGACCAAAAAGGATAAGCTCTCCAAAAAACAGCAGGAGGAGCGGATGGCAGCGCTGATGCAGGAAATCCCCTGTGCTGACCAAATCCACATGATTCCGTTTTCTGCGGTCAAAGGGGACGGCGTCGAGCAGCTGCGTGCCATCATCGACGAGATTGCGCAGGACGATGCCGAACAGGCAAGGGAGGAGCCATGCAGATAAACGATTACGGAAAACTTTGCACCATGATGTATGAGCAGTTGCACCCGACTGCCGACCCGCAGGAGCTGGCGTTTTATCTTTCCTACGCAAAGCCCGGTGAGCAGATGCTGGAGCTGCTGTGCGGCAGCGGACGGTTCCTGATTCCGTTTTGGAAGAAGGGACTGTCGATAGACGGAGTGGACCTGTCTGCACAGATGCTCGAACAGCTGGAACAGAAGCTGCCCGAGGCAAAGCCTGCCCTGCACTGCTGCAGCGCGGACGCATATCAGACCGAAAAACGCTATGATTATATTTTTATCACCTGCAACTCCTTCTCGCTGTTTACCGACGAGGAGCTGGCTAAACGGGTGCTGAAAAATGCAAAGCGCCTGTTGAGCGAACAGGGTGTATTCGTTTTTGCAGTGGACACTGTCAGCAGCGCCGAGCAGGGCGATGGGGCATTGACTCAGACAACCGACCAGCCGCTGGAGGACGGAAAGCTGCTGCGGATGCGCATGGGTGCGCGGTATGAGCCTGCCACACAGGTGCAGTACTACCCCAGCATCTATGAACTGTGGCAGGGAGAGGAACTGCTGCACAGCGAGCCGATGGATTTTCAGACCAAGCTCTACCGCTTGGGAGAGCTGGACGCATTGCTGGCAGAAGCAGGCTTTCGCAGCTGGACGGTCTATGACCGGTTTGACAAGCATCCCGCACAAGGGGATGAAACGGGTACCCTGCTGTACGAGTGCAGATAAAGGTGTGTAAATAATAGAGGAACTTTCAATAGGGAAAGGAAGCTGTGTATATGAAACAATCGGAGTGCTTAGGTGTCAATCAACAGGGTCATCTGACCATCGGCGGTTGTGATACCGTCTTGCTGGCAAAGCAATACGGAACTCCGTTGTATGTTATGGATGAAGAGGGAATCCGCGCGGCGTGCAGAAGCTACCGCAGCTCGATCGACCGCTTCTACAGCGGCAGAGGGATGGTCTGCTATGCCAGCAAAGCCTTCTGCTGCAAAGAGATTTGCCGCATCATGGATGCAGAGCAGATGGGATTGGATGTCGTTTCGGAAGGAGAGCTGTATACAGCGCTGGCAGCGGGCTTTCCGGCGGAACGCATCTGCTTTCACGGCAACAATAAGACCGACCATGAGCTAAAATATGCGTTGCAGTCCGGCATCGGGCTGTTCATCGTCGACAACCGCTATGAGCTGGAGCGGCTGAACCGCTTTGCCGGTGAGCTGGGTGTCAAAGCGCAGATTGCCTTCCGCATCAAGCCGGGCGTGGATGCGCATACCCACGATTTTGTCCGCACCGGACAGATTGACAGCAAATTCGGTGTCGCACTGGAAACCGGAGAGGCAATGGAAATCGTGCTGGAAGCTTTGCAGATGGAGCATCTCTGTCTGAAAGGAGTACACTGCCACATCGGCTCGCAGATTTTTGAGCTGGAGCCGTTTGAGCTGGCAGCACAGCGGATGGTGGAATTTATGGCGCAGGTGCGCGACCGGACCGGCTATGTCATCGAGCAGCTGGATTTGGGCGGCGGCTTTGGCATCTGCTATACCCAGCAGGATGCAGCGCTGCGCTATGACAGCTATATGGAAAAGGTATCGGTGGTGGTCAAAAGCTGCTGTGAGCGTTTAAACTTCCCGCAGCCGTTTATGATGCTCGAGCCGGGTCGCTCGATTGTGGGACCCAGCGGCATTACCCTGTACACAGCAGGAGCTATCAAGGAAATCCCCAATGTGCGCACCTATGCGGCAGTGGACGGCGGAATGACCGACAACCCGCGTTATGCGCTCTACCAGTCGACATACGAAGCAGTGGTAGCCAACCGCATGGACCAGCCAAAGACGGCAACGGTCACGCTGGCGGGAAAATGCTGCGAAAGCGGCGACCTGCTTGGCGAGCATATGCCCATCCAGCCGGTGCAAAGCGGCGACATTGTAGCGGTGCTTTCCACCGGAGCCTACAACTACTCGATGGCGTCCAACTATAACCGCCTGTGCAGACCGGCGGTTGTAATGGTAAAGGATGGACAACCGAGATTGATAGTTCGCAGAGAGAGCCTGGAGGACCTGCTGCGCAACGATTTGTAATGAGAATTTGGAAAACTCCGGTTCTTTTAGCAGCCGGAGCTTTCCTTTTGTCTCTGATTTGATCATTGCAACAAATGTTCAGGAATAGATGTACATAAATGTAGTGATTCTTTATTGCATATTCCATAAGAATTTTTTAACTTTTGTAAAAATGAGATTGCCATTCTTTACTTTAGTTCTATAAAATGCTAAAATTGGAGATGACTAAAAGGCAGGAGGATATGCAGCATGAATTCGAAACTGAAAGAGCTCAATGTTGAATTTTTGTTCCAGGCGATCCTAAAGCTGGAAACGGTAGAAGAATGTTATAAGTTTTTTGAAGACCTGTGCACTGTGCCGGAGCTGAGAGCTTTGTCACAGCGTTTTTTAGTGGCAAAAATGCTGGATGACCACAAGGTATACAGTGACATCGTGGCACAGACCGGAGCCAGCACCGCGACCATCAGCCGCGTCAACCGCTCGCTCAACTATGGCTGCGATGGATACAGAATCGTATTTGAGAGGCTGGAAGAGGACCATGAGTTATAATACCTTTGCAAGCTTTTATGATGAGCTGACCGACAATATCTCCTATCCTGCGCGCGCCGCTTATTTTGACAGCATCATCCGCCGCTGGTGTCCCAAGGCATCCATCCTGTTGGATTTGGCGTGCGGGACCGGCACACTGTCCATCGAGCTGGCTCGTCTGGGTTATGATGTGGTGGGCACCGATGGCTCCGAGCAGATGCTTTCGGAGGCCATGCAGAACAAGGCGCGTGCGCTGTACGGAGAGGATTTTGAGCGGGAGGAGCCGTCCGACCCGAGCATCGAGCGGCTGCTCTTCCTTTGTCAGCCGATGCAGCAGCTGGATATGTACGGTACAATCGATGCGGCTGTGTGCGCACTGGATAGTCTCAACCACATCACCGACCCTGCTGTGGTGCAGAAGGTGTTTGACCGGGTCAGCCTGTTTATGAATCCGGGTGCTGTGTTTGTCTTTGATGTCAACAGCGTCTATAAGCACCGGGAGGTGCTGGGCAACAACGTTTTTGTCTTTGACCGCGAGGATGTTTTCTGCGTTTGGCAGAACACCCTTTCCGAGGACGGTTTTCAGGTTCAGATGGACCTGGATTTTTTTGCGTACAACGATGAAGACGATCGATACACCCGCACGCAGGAGAGCTTTTGCGAACGTGCATACACCGATGAAGAAATCAGAGGCTTTATCGAAAAAAGCGGCATGAAGCTGCTGGAGACCTATGCAGGCGACAGTTTTGAGCCGATACAGCCGGATACCCAGCGAATTGTTTATGTCGCACAGAAGATTTAATGGAAAAAAGAGGAAAAATCAATGGGAAAAATCGTAAGAACACTTTCTAAAGATGGCTTGGTGCTCTGCTGTGCAGTGGACAGCACCGATGCAATCAGCCGGATGGAGCAGATACACAAAACCTCCGCGGTGGTCACAGCAGCAGAGGGCAGACTGCTGACAGCAGCTTCCATCATCGGCACCATGCTCAAAAGCACCAAGGACTCGGTGACCCTGCGCATGGAGGGCAACGGTCCTGCCGGTATGCTGATTGCTGTGTCGGACGGAACCGGCAACGTTAAGGGCTATGTAGGAAATCCGGTGGTGGAGATCCCGCTCAATCGCCAGGGCAAGCTGGATGTTGCCGGCGCGGTGGGCAACGATGGATTTTTGTATGTCATCAAGGATATGGGCATGAAGGAGCCTTACATCGGACAGGTTCCCATCATCTCCGGTGAGATTGCTGAGGACATCACCAACTATTATGCGACCAGCGAACAGATTCCGACTGTGTGCGGTCTGGGTGTTCTGGTCAACCCGGACCTGAGCGTTTCGGCAGCCGGAGGTTACCTGCTTCAGTTGCTGCCGGGAGCCGGCGAGGAGACCATCAGCCGCGTGGAGGAAAATATCAAAAAGCTGCCGCCGGTGTCCACCATGATTCGTCAGGGAATGACACCGGAGCAGATTGCCTTTGCAGCGCTTGACGGTTTTGAACCGAACATTCTTGATGAGTATGAGATGGGCTATGTCTGCGACTGCTCCCGTGCAAGGGTGGAGCGGGCGCTCATCAGCTTGGGGACCAAAGAACTGGGCGAAATTGAAGCCGAAGGCAAACCGATTGAAGTCGGCTGCCAGTTCTGCGACAAGAAATACAGCTTCACTCCAAACGACATCAAAAATTTGATTAAATCGATTCAGAGTCGCTAATCTAAAACGGACCTCCGTATTTTTCGGAGGTCCGTTTTTATGCTTTAAGAGAAGATAAAATTGAAGCGGTGTTGCTGATTCATTTAAACTTTTATCTTCGAAGGAAAAAAGACAGGAAACTTTTAAAAACTGCCTGCATAAGATAAGGGTGTAAGGGGTAAGAAAAGGAGCCGGAAAACAAAAAAGAAAATTGCAAAAAAATAAAGATTTTTTGCGCGATTTTTAAAAAAACAGAAAAAACGGCTTCATCAAGCCAAAAACAGGGGGTTAAAAAAATTCCTTTTTTTTCAAAAAAGGTGTTGACATTTTGGGAATCTCATAGTATAATAATCTACGTTGTCACGGGTGCTCAACAAACACCGCCGACAACAAGGTCGTGGGAGTTTAGCTCAGCTGGGAGAGCATCTGCCTTACAAGCAGAGGGTCACAGGTTCGAGCCCTGTAACTCCCACCACATATGGCCTGGTAGTTCAGTTGGTTAGAACGCTAGCCTGTCACGCTAGAGGTCGTGGGTTCGAACCCCATCCAGGTCGCCAGCCTATTTTTAGGCTATGCCTTTGTAGCTCAGTTGGTAGAGCAGAGGACTGAAAATCCTCGTGTCGTTGGTTCGATTCCGACCGAAGGCACCATTCGCGGGTTTAGCTCATCTGGTAGAGCGCCACCTTGCCAAGGTGGAGGTAGCGAGTTCGAGCCTCGTAACCCGCTCCATACGGCGACATAGCCAAGTGGTAAGGCAGAGGTCTGCAAAACCTTTATTCCCCAGTTCAAGTCTGGGTGTCGCCTCCAAAAGACCGGTTCCAATCTGGAATCGGTCTTTTTTCTATGTATTCCTGTTTTTAGCAGAGATTTTTGTCGGAATAAAAACAGGAACTGCCGGGAAAGCGGATGAAAATGGCAATTCGACAGGATATTACAGATTATGGGAAAAAGCACAGAATCAAAACAAATTTCTACAAATAGAAATTATTAGAACGCTGTAAAACGCAAAAAATATACGGTTCTTAGATGGAAAAACCCTGTTATGGACTTGCAATGACTGGAAAAATATGGTAATCTTATTTCCAGAAATTTCCATTTTCCTGGAATATTGTGGAAAAATACAAGAGCCTGGAGGATTTTATTTATGGAATCGAAATTGCGAATCCTGATTTCAGATGATGACAAAGAATTTTGTGCCAGATGCACATCGATCCTGCGCGGCTGTGGGTTCGAAACAACCGTTGCGCCAAGGGATGGACAGCTGATGCTGGAGATGATTCGGGACTACCGACCGGATGTCGTCATGATGGACGTGTTCATGCCTTACCTGGATGCAATCGGTGTAATCAATCATGTTAAGGAAAAAGGAAGCAAGCTGCCGATCTTTATGACCATCTCGACCTACAGCAATCCCCTGCTGGAAAGACAGCTGGTCAGCAGTGGTGTGGCATACTGTTTTTTGAAACCCATTGACCCGCAGATGGTTGCGGAACGGGTATTCCAATTAACAGGAACCGGAACCGATAAAGAAGAGGCAACTGTTCAAGCGGGCGGTCAGAATCTGGAGGTGATGGTGACCGAAATCATCCATCAGATTGGCGTGCCGGCACATATCAAAGGCTATCATTACCTGCGGGATGGCATTGTGCTGGCGGTAAAGGACCACAACATGATCAATGCAGTGACCAAGCAGCTGTATCCTACGATCGCAAAGATGAACGATACCACCTCGAGCCGTGTGGAGCGTGCGATTCGCCATGCCATTGAAGTGGCATGGGACCGCGGAGATGTCGATGTGCTGACCTCTTACTTTGGATACACCATCCGAAACAGTCGTGGAAAACCGACCAACTCAGAATTTATTGCGATGATTGCGGACAATCTGAAGTTGCAAATGAAGAGCAACGCCAATCGTTAAAATCAAAATAGACTGCAATAAAAATATCCTCTTTGCTGTAAGAGGATATTTTTTTATTATCTAAGCCAGAGAAAAAGGGTGGACAAAAGGCGAACAAAAGGGGTATACTGTAAAAAAGTGATTTTTTTATCAATCTTTGGGAGGCATGAACAGGATGAACAAACCGGTACTGGTGGTGCTGGCAGCCGGCATGGGCAGCAGGTACCACGGCTTGAAGCAGATTGACCCGATGGGAAAATATGGAGAAAAGATTTTGGACTATTCGGTCTATGATGCAAAGCGGGCAGGCTTTGAGACGGTCGTTTTTGTCATCAAGCCGCAGATGGAGCAGGAATTTGAGGAGCAGGTGGGAAAAAGACTGCGCCGCTTTGTGCAGGTAAAATATGCTTTTCAGACGCTGGAGGCTCTGCCACAGGGCTTCACAGTGCCGCAGGGAAGAGAAAAGCCCTGGGGGACTGCTCATGCGGTGCTGTGCGCAGCAGAGTGCATCGACGCGCCGTTTGCAGTCATCAATGCGGACGACTACTACGGTCCCAGCGGCTATCAGCTGTTGTTCGATCTGCTCAGCAGCGATGCAGACAGCTGTGCGATGGTGGCTTATCCGCTGGCAAGCACCGTCACCGAAAACGGACACGTTTCCCGCGGCATCTGCCGGGTGAGCGCGGAGGGACTGCTCCGGCAGGTGACCGAGCGCACCTGGATCGAAAGTTCGGCACAGGGGATTGCCTTCAGTGAAGACGAGGGCAAAACCTTTACCAAACTGCCGGACGATGTTCTGGTTTCGATGAACTTCTGGGGATTCCCGCGCAGCTTTTTGCAGAAGGTTCGGGACGGTTTCCCGGACTTTTTAAACCGGGCAGCCAAAGAAAATCCGCTCAAGGCAGAATATTTTCTGCCGTCGGTGGTCAGCAGCATGATTGAACAGGACGGAGCAAGGGTCAAGGTGATGACCAGCCGTGACCGCTGGTACGGCGTCACCTATCCGCAGGACAAGCAGACGGTGGTGCAGGCATTTGAACAAATGAGCGAGCAGGGACTGTACCCGCAGCCGCTGTGGCAGGAATGATAACAGCAGAAAAGGCAGGAAAGAACGATGAGCAAAATGGAGCAGGCACTGTCGGCATGGAACAGCATCGGAGAGGTGCAGTCGGCAGAGCATTTTGGAAATGGACATATCAACGACACTTACCTGGTGCAGACGAAAAATCAGAAAAGGTATATCCTTCAGCGCATCAACACCCGCACCTTTCAGGATGTGGAGGGTCTGATGGAGAATATCCATCTGGTGACCGGACATATCAGCAGAAAGGTAGCACAAACCGGCGGAGATGTGCAGCGGGAAAGCATGAGCCTGATTCCATCCGACCGCGGTTTGTGGTATCATAAAGATAATCAGGGCGATTGCTGGCGGATGTTTACCTATATTGAGGACAGCATCTGCCTGCAAAAGGCAAGAAACGAGCAGGATTTGTACGAGTGTGCCGCAGCGTTTGGAAAGTTCCAGCGTCAGCTGGAGGACTTTGACGCAGAGCAGCTGAGCGAAACCATTCCGCACTTCCACGACACACCCAAACGCCTGCGTGACTTTGAGCAGGCAGTGCAGCAGGACCTGCTGGGACGTGCGCAGAGCGTACAGCGGGAAATCGAGTTTGTGCGCAGCCGAAAAGAGGACTGCGCGGTGATGGTCGGGATGTTGGCAGACGGAAAGCTGCCGCTGCGGGTGACCCACAACGACACCAAGCTCAACAATGTGCTGCTGGACAGCACGACGATGCAGGGACTGTGTGTGATTGATTTGGATACGGTGATGCCGGGACTGGCGGCAAACGATTTTGGCGATACCGTCCGCTTTGGAGCCAATGACTGCCAGGAGGATGAGCAGGACCAGAGCCGGGTGCATTTTCTGCTGCCGCTGTATCAGGTGTGTGTACAGGGATTTTTAAGCCAGGCAGGTCCGGCGTTGACCGAGCAGGAGATTTTGACCCTGCCGTGGGGAGCCAGACTGATGACCCTCGAATGTGGGATTCGCTTTTTGACCGATTACCTGCAAGGGGACACCTATTTTAAAATCGAGCGGGAGCAGCACAATCTGGACCGCGCCCGCACCCAGTTCACCCTGGTGGAGCAGATGGAGCAGCAGTGGCAGCAGATGCTTGCCTGCTCCGAGCAATATCTGAACCAACAGTAAGACCAGACAAGGTCAAACGAGGAGAAAAAGGGAGGAGTTTTTATGAGGTACGATCAGATTATCTATTATCCGCCGTTTGAGCGACATTCTCTGCTGCTGCAGGTCAGCTGCGGATGTTCCTACAACCAGTGTGCTTTCTGCAATATGTATAAAACGGTCGATTTTGAGCTGATTCCGCTCAAGCAGATCATCGCCGACCTGCGGGAAGCAGCCGGCTACAATCCGTACACCGAGCGGGTGTTCCTCATCGGAGGCGAGCCGCTGTGCCTTTCGTTTGAGCAGATGCGGGAGATTTTGGTGCAGATTAAAAAATATCTGCCCTACTGCGCCTGTGTGTCGATGTACGCCTCCATCAAAAATCTGCGGGACAAGTCGGTCGAACAGCTCAAGGAGCTGCACCGGCTGGGACTGGGTTTTCTGTACATTGGGCTGGAAAGCGGAAGTGACCGCATTTTGCAGCAGATGAAAAAGGGTCACACCTGCGCCGAAGCGGTCGAGCAGCTGAAAAAGCTCAACGAGGCGCAGATTCCGTTTAACTCCATCCTGATTTATGGTCTGGGCGGCGCAGGGACCGCCAAAGAAAACGCACAGGCAAGCGCAAGGATGCTCAACCAGGTGCGTTCGGCAAACATCATTATGATGAACCTGACCGTTTTTCCCGACACCGAGCTGGAAAAGTGGTGCCGCGACGGCAGCTTTATCCAGGCAAGCGGCAGAGAACGCATCGAGGAGCTGGCATATCTGCTGGAGGAGCTGGATGTCACGACACCGACCGGATTTTCCACCAGCCATGTCACCAATCCGGTGATGGTCACCGGTACCCTGCCGTATGACAAGGAAAAGATGCTGGAAGGCATTTACGCGATGCTCGGCACCGGAAAAGAGAGCGACCTGCACGGAATCGTTTCGGTCAGCGACGCAGCAGTTGAACGATAAGGCAAAAATTCTAGAATGTAAACTTTTACAAAACATCCTTCCTTCACTGGAATTTGAGTGCGGAACATGGTATACTGGCAGTATCCGGCAATGGAAATGACACAAGTTGGAAACTGCACGACCGGAAAACGACTGAAAATCCAGATAAGGGAAGGATGTTTTCATTTGCAGGAACGAACGGATAAAAGAAAAACAAAGCGTCTGCTGTGCGCGCTGCTGGCAGCCGCTGCGGTGATAGGTGCGGCAATGCCATGTGCTGCGGTGCGAATTGAACCGATGCCCGAGCAGGCGGGTACGCTGTACGGGACACAGGGCATCGAGCGAGAGATTTATCAGCCGCTCAGCCAGGCAGTGCAGCAGGGAAAGACCGAGCTGGACCTGAGCCTTTCTCAGCCAATCAAAAGCCAGACGCGCTTTTTAGAGCTGTGCAGACAGGCTCTCACACAGGTGCGCAGAGATTATCCAGAAAGCTTTTTGGACAATCACACCGATTTTACCTATTATTACAACCAAAACGGTTATTACCGTGTGGTATATCAGCTGGGCTACCTCAAACTCAGCGACCAGCAAAAGCAATCTATGACCGATGAGGTGGAAAAAATCGTCAGACAGGGGAAAAAGCAGTGCAGCAACACAGTGCAGCTGCTGCAATACTTCCAGGAGACCCTCTGTCGTCGTGTCGAATATGACATGACTGCGGCAAAAAGCGATTCGGACCACTATCCGACCTCCTTTCACGCCTACGGAGCGCTGATGAAAGGAAAGTCGGTCTGTCAGGGATATGCCTATGCCTTTAAGCTTTTGTGCGACCAAGCGCAGATTCCGTGTTGGATTGTCACCGGCTATTATGGAGATGAACCGCACGCGTGGAATTATGTCTGGCTCGACGGCGCTTACTATCTGGTGGATGTGACCTGGGACGATGCCAACGGCAGGGCAAGCGATTCCCCGTGGTTTTTGGCGGGCAGCAGCTATGCAAAAAACTATCGGATTGAGGATAACAGCGCGCCCGGAGAGCTGGCAGCCTCCTCCTATTTTACCGCAGGCACAAAGCGGCAGGCACAGCGGACCGACCAACAGGAGAGCCGCCCTGCCAGAAGCCTTTCGAGGGCAGCCAACAGCTGAAAATAAACAAGAGAGAGGGTAACAAGATGCAACAGAAAAGAATCAGAGATTATGGCGTTTGTATCGGTGAGCTGCCGACCGGCAGATACAACAAAATCACCGATGTCAAAGGAGTCAAGGTAGGTCATTGCACAGTGGATACCCCGGAGCACAAGACCGGCGTGACCGTCGTGCTGCCGTGTGAGGACAACATCTTTGCAAACAAGATGCTGGCATCCAGCTTTGTCTGGAACGGTTTTGGCAAGACTGCCGGATTGGTTCAGATCGAAGAGCTGGGCACACTGGAAACACCGATTGCGCTGACCAACACCCTCAACGTCGGACTGGTACACGACGGACTGGTGGAGTACATGGTCAGACGCTGCCAGCAGGACGAGGTGCCGATGAAGAGCATCAACCCGGTGGTGGGCGAGTGCAACGACAGCTACCTGAACAACATCTGCCAGCGTGCAGTCAACCAGGAGCATCTGCTTCAGGCAGTGGAAAATGCCTGCGAAGACTTTGAGCTGGGAGATGTGGGAGCCGGCAAGGGCACCATCTGCCACGGCTTTAAAGGCGGCATCGGTTCTGCTTCCCGCGTCATCGAAATCGGCGGCAAGGAGTACACGATGGGCTTTATGGTGCAGTCCAACCACGGCAGGATGTCCGATATGAACATTGCAGGAAAGAATATCGGCAAGGTGATTGCACAGAAGATTGCAGAGCAGAAGGAAGAGTGTGATAAAGGCAGCATCATCATGATTGCAGCCACCGACCTTCCGGTCAGCGAGCGTCAGCTGCACCGCATCCTCAAGCGTGCCAGCGTGGGTCTGGCAAGACTGGGCAGCTTTGTCGGTCACGGCAGCGGGGAAATCATGATTGGATTTTCCACTGCGACCCGCGTACGCTACGACGAGCAGGAGATCTGCACCCGCGAGGTTATCCCGGAAGGACAGATCGACCGCGCGTTCCGCGCGATTGCAGAGTGTGCAGAGGAAGCGGTGCTGGACAGCATGGTCTGCGCACATGAGATGACCGGCTATCAGGACCACCATGTCTTTGGTTTGTCCGACTGGTTGGACAAGGAAGAGATTGCACAGCTTCTCAAATAAATCAAAGCCAAACAAAAAGCGGCGGTAATTTTACCGCCGCTTTTGGCGTATCCGAGGGAGATTTTATCCGTTCGTTGAGCAAAACGGCAATTTTGGGATGATAACTGACAAGAAACTGGTTAGAACGATTTTGCCGGAAGGGGATTTTTGTCTATTGCCGCCGCTTTTTAACAGTGTTATAATAAAGAGTAAAGGATCAGCCGGTACGGACAAGGGGGAAAAAACGTGGCATTTGTGGAATTCCATGACGTCAAAAAGGTGTATCAGATGGGACAGGTGCGCATCGAAGCGCTTCGGGATGTCAATTTTGAGGTGGAAAAAGGGGAGTTCTGTGTGGTGGTCGGCGCTTCGGGCGCAGGAAAGACCACCATTTTGAATATCCTGGGCGGGATGGACACTTTAAGCGAAGGTTCGGTCTGGCTGGACGGAAAGGAGATTTCCTCCTACAACAAGCGGCAGCTGACCGAATACCGCCGGTTCGACATCGGCTTTGTTTTTCAGTTTTACAACCTGGTGCAGAATCTGACTGCTTTGGAGAATGTGGAATTGGCAGCGCAGATCTGCAAGGACCCGCTGCCGGCAGCGTCGGTTTTGGAGGCGGTGGGACTGAAGGAGCGAATGTCCAACTTTCCGGCACAACTTTCCGGCGGCGAGCAGCAGAGGGTGGCAATCGCGCGCGCCCTTGCAAAAAATCCCAAGCTGCTGCTGTGTGACGAGCCGACCGGTGCGCTCGACTACAATACCGGCAAGGCGGTGCTCAAGCTTTTGCAGGACACCTGCCGCAACAGCGGGGTGACGGTCATTGTCATCACCCACAACCAGGCAATCACTGCGATGGCAGACCGCATTATCACCGTCCGCAGCGGAACGGTGGTCAGCGAAGAGAAGAATACAAAGATTATCCCGGTCGAGCAGATTGAATGGTAAAGGCGCAAGCAAGAGAAAAGGAGGTGGAAAGATGGGTTCTTCCATGATGAAGACTACCCTGCGGGAAATCCGGCAGAGTTTGGGACGGTACCTTGCCATCATGGCGATTGTCGCTTTGGGCGTGGGACTGTTCTGCGGGCTAAAGGTGACGCGGGATGTCATGGTAAAAAGTGCGCAGCAGTACTTTGAGGAGCGCCAGCTGTATGACATCAGCCTGCTTTCCACCGTCGGCTTTGACACCGACGTTGCCAAACAGCTTTCCCGACGGGAAAAGGTGCTGGATGCACAGGGAGCCGTTTCCACCGATGCCCTCCTGCTGGATGCGCAGGGCAAAGAATCTGCATTGAAGGTGTACAGCCTGCTGGACCAGCAGAACCTGCCGGTGCTGGTCAGCGGCAGGATGCCCCAAAATGCGCAGGAGTGTGTCGTCGATGCGCAGGCGTTTGGCAAGGATGCGGTCGGGACGATGCTTACCCTGTCGGAAAATAACGAGGAGGACACCGAGGAACTATTTGCCCACAAGCAGTTTCATGTGGTGGGAACGGTGAACTCCCCTTACTATGCAAATTATGAGCGCGGAACCACCTCGCTGGGCAACGGAACTATCCGCGGGTTCATGCTGGTGCTAAAGGATGCCTTTGACTGCGATTATGATACCGAAATCTTTGTCCGGCTCAACACCGAAGGAGCTGCCATCTATTCGGAGGAGTATGATGCGCAGATTGACGAGGTGGAGAGCTGGTTGGAGGATTTTGCCCAGCAGAAGGCGGACGAACGCTACCAGAGGCTAAAGGCGGACGGGGAGGAGGAGCTGTATACCTCCCGCCAGCAGCTTTTGAGCCAAACGCAAAAGAATCAGCTGGAGCTGGAAGCCTCCCGCCAACAGCTCAGTCGGGCAGAAGGCACGATTGCCGACGGCAAAGCACAGTTGGAAATCGGAAAAAGTCAGCTGATTTCGGGCAAAGCGCAGCTGCAAGCTCAACGGCAGCAGCTTTTACAGCAGCAGGCGCAGCTGCAAGCCCAACGGCAGCAGATTTTGCAGGGACTCAATCAGGCGCGGACTGCCAAGAGTCAGACGGCAGGCAATGCTTATCTGGCACAAGCCAATGCGCAGGCACAGGCGCAGGAGCAGCAGTTACAGGCATCACTGACCCAGGTGGAGGACGGTCTGCGACAGGTGGAAAGCGGTCTGGACCAGCTGGAGCTTGCCCAAAGTGAACTGGAACTGCAGGAGCAGCAGCTGCAAAACTCCCAGACCGAGTTGGAGGCAGCCCAACGGGAATACGATGCGGGACTGCTGCAATACAAGGAAGGCAGCCGCCAGCTATCAGAGGGTGTGGATGAGGCAAACCAGCAGCTGGATGAAGCGCAGGACGAGCTGGACGAACTGGAAGAGCCGGATGTCTACCTGCTGGGCAGGGATACCAATATCGGCTATGCCAGCTTTGATAACGACTCCTCCATCGTCAATGGAATCGCCAACGTTTTTCCCATCTTCTTCTTTCTGGTCGCGGCGCTGGTCTGTGTCACCACCATGAACCGCATGGTGGAGGAGCAGCGCACCCAGATCGGTGTGCTCAAGGCGCTGGGCTACAGCGAGGGCAGCATCATGGGCAAATACCTGTTCTACTCGGGCAGCGCAGCAGGATTGGGCTGTTTGATTGGATTTTTTGGCGGCTCGATTCTGTTCCCCTACGTCATCTGGCAGGCGTATGCCATCATGTATCGGATGGGCGGCATCTGCTTTGTGTTCGACCTGCGGCTGGGACTGGTTTCTCTGGCAGCGTCGATGCTCTGCTCGATGGGCACCACCTACCTCAGCTGCCGGTATGAGCTGATGAGCGTGCCGGCGCAGCTGATGCGTCCCAAAGCGCCCAAGGCAGGCAAACGCATCCTGCTCGAGCGCATCACCTTTGTGTGGAACCGCCTGTCCTTTTTGGTCAAGGTGTCCATCCGCAACGTGCTGCGCTATAAAAAGCGCTTTTGTATGATGGTAATCGGCATCAGCGGATGCACCGCTCTGCTGGTCACCGGTTTTGGAGTCAAGGACTCGATTGCCAACATCGCCGGACAGCAGTTCGGCAGTGTGCAGACCTACGGGATGAGCCTGCTGATGCAGGAAAACTATTCGCAGGGAGAGTGGGAGGAGTTGGAGGACTATCTGCGCGAGGAGGGCAGGGGATACACCCGCGCATCGGAGCGCTCGATGGACCTCGACCTTGCCGATGGAAAAACCAAACCGGTGACGGTGGTAATCCCGGAGGACACTGCTCGCTTTGGCGATTACTGGGATCTGCACACCGAAAGCGGAGAGCCCATCCCCTTCCCAAAACAGGGGGAAGCCATCCTGACAGCGGAATTTGCCCGCCGCCAGGGCATCAAGGAGGGGGACACCGTTTCTCTCAGTGATGAGGACGGCAACCGTCTGACCCTGCGCATCATCGGTCTGAGCGAAAATTATGTGTATAATTACCTGTACCTGACGGCAGACAGCTGGGAAAGCCAGAACGGGGAAGCGCCCGACTGCCGTTCGGTTTATATCAACACCGAGGGCGTATCGGACGAACACCGGCTGCTGGCAAGGCTGATGAAATTGGATGCAGTCAGCAGCGTGACGGTCAATCAGGATACGTTGGACCGCTTTGACAGCATGATGAGTAGCCTGGACTACATTGTTCTGGTCATCATCATCTGTGCAGGCTCGCTGGCGTTCATCGTTCTGTACAACCTGACCAACATCAACATCACCGAGCGCATCCGGGAGATTGCCACCATCAAGGTGCTGGGCTTCTACCCGATGGAAACGGCAGCCTATGTCTTTCGGGAGAATCTGTTCCTGACTGCCATCGGCGGCAGCGCGGGATTGCTGCTGGGCAAGCTGCTGCACTGGTTTGTGATGGAACAAATCAACATCGATATGGTCAGCTTTCCGCATACGGTGCTGCCGCTCAGCTATGGGTACAGCCTGCTGCTGACCTTCCTGTTTGCCTTTATCGTCAATCTGGTGATGTTTCAAAAGCTGGATAAAATCAACATGGCAGAATCGCTCAAATCGATTGAATAGACCGCAAAAAGGTGTTTGCCCTGCAAAGAGCCAAACAACCCCGACCGCTGACGAATGTCGCCGGTCGGGGTTTCGTGCGAGATGCCGCCGACGGTTTGGACGGGTGTTTGCTGTCAACCAGGGTCGTCTGTGCGGGCGCGGCGGAAAGGTCGGGTAAAATATTTACAAAAGTGATGACAATTTTTATCCTTCCAGACTTGTTTTAGGAAAGGTAAATGTTATAATAATAAAGATGTATCGTTGAAAAAAGAGGAGAGGACCTTTTTAAAATGAATGATTCTATTTCGATAAAACAAGCTGTTGAGCTGCTGGAGCAGGATGGACTGCTGGTGGGATACGATTGTCCACCGCAGCTGCTGGAGCACCGCTTTTCCCATCTGTCCTACAGCTCGGCAGATGTGACGCCGGACACCTTTTTTATCTGCAAGGGTGCAGCCTTTAAGGAGGAGTACCTGCGGGATGCCATCGCAAAGGGCGCAGGGGTCTACCTGGCACAGTCGCTTTATGAAGGGGTGGACTGCCCGCACATTTTAGTCAGCGACATCCGCAAGGCGATGAGCCTGGTTTCTATCGCCTTTTACCAAAAGGCATACCGGAACTTCCGCGTGGTCGGTCTGACCGGAACCAAGGGCAAGACCACCACCACCTATTTTATGAAAAATATTCTGGACGCCTTCTGCCGCCGCAATCCGCAGCTGTGTGCAGCACAGAAGAGTGCGGTGCTTTCCACAGTGGAGGTGGATACCGGCATTGAGCATCACGAGGCACACCTGACCACACCGGAATCTCCTGATTTGCAGCGGTATTTTGCCCAGACCCGCGACAGCGGTCTGCCGTTTTTGACAATGGAGGTTTCCTCTCAGGCGTACAAGCTCAGCAGGGTCTACGGGATGGATTTTGACATCGGGATGTTTTTGAATATCGGCGAGGACCACATCGGTCCGCTGGAACACACCGATTTTGAGGATTATTTTTCCTGCAAATTGCAGCTGATGGAGCACTGCCGCACCGCAATCGTCAACCGGGAGATGGACCACGCACAGCGGGTGCTGGAGCACGCACGCGCCCACGCACAGCGGGTGCTGACCTTTGGCAAATTGGAAACTGCCGATTTGGATGATGACGACTGCTGGATTTTGCGGGACATCCAGAAGGAGGAGCAAGGCTTTACCTTTACCACCAGCCATGGACTGGCACAGGACAGCTGGCGCATCCGCATGGCAGGACGTTTTAATGTGGAAAATGCGCTGGCTGCCATCCTGGCTGCCAAGGCGCTGGGCGTCGATGACCAGTCCATTCGGGAGGGCCTGCTGCAAAATGAGGTCCAGGGCAGAATGAACCTGTTTGAAAAGGACGGCGTGACCGTTCTGGTCGATTATGCCCACAACTTTTTGAGCTTCCAGAAGCTGTATGAATCGCTCAAAGCCGATTACCCGGGTCAGCGGATTGTGGTGGTGGTCGGATGTCCGGGAGGCAAGGCACAACTGCGCCGTCGGGACATCGGCACCCTTTCGGGACAGAATGCGGACTACCTGTATCTGACAGCGGAGGACCCGCAGTTTGAGGATGTCCGCTCCATCTGCGAGGAGATTGCTTCCTTTGTAAAGCCTTACGGTACACCCTATGAGATCATCGAGGACCGCGCACAGGCGGTGGAAAAAGCCATCACCACAGCGCAGAAGGGCGACGTCATCGTTCTGGCTGCCAAGGGTGAGGAGGTATATCAGAAGGTGCGGGGAGAATATGTATATTATGAATCCGACCTTGCAATCGCCAAACGATTGCTTTCGGTATGATAGAACAGGGGTGAACAGAAGATGCCGATTTTAAATCACAACGACCTGAAAAAGGTCGAAGAATACCAGAACTTTGTCCGCACCTCCCCGTTTGCCAACGCTACCCAGGACCTTGGATGGGAAAAGGTGAAGGAAGGGTGGATTGGAGAACAGGTGTATCTGGAGGAGGACGGAAAGATCATCGCGGCGATGTCGCTGATTATCCGCAGAGCCTTTGCCGGATTTTCGCTGATGTACGCTCCGCGTGCGCCGATCTGTGATTTTTCCGATACCCAGCTGGTTAAGCGCTTGCTGGACGAAGCAAAGCCGTTGGCTAAAAAATACCGCGCCTTTGTACTGCGCTTTGACCCGGAGCTGCCGCGTCTGCCGCAGCTGGAGGAGGAGTACCGCAAGATGGGACTGAAGGTGCGCAACGACGGCTGCGACAAGTACGATTTGATTCAGCCGCGGTACAATATGATTCTGAATCTGGATGAGCCCTCCTTTGATGAGCTGATGCCGCACTTCAGCGAAAAGACCCGCTACAACATCCGTCTGGCTGCCCGCAAAGGGGTCACCGTACACTGGTCCCGCAGCGAGGAGGACCTCAAAAAGTTTTTTGACCTGTATGAAATCACTGCGGTGCGCGACAAGATTGGTCACCGTCCGTATGAATATTTTAAACGCATGGTGGATGCCTATGGCAGCAGCGACCTGCTGCGCATCTATATCGCCGAGCATGAAGGAGAGCCTTTGTCCGGTGCCATTTGCATCCACTACGGAAACAAGACCTGGTATATCTATGGAGCCAGCTCCAACAACAAGCGCAACCTGATGCCTAACTACGCCATGCAGGCAGAGATGATTCGCTGGGGATTTGAAAACGGCTCGAAGATATACGACTTTGGCGGGGTGTTCATCCTCGATAAAACCAATGGTCTGTATAAATTTAAAGAGGGCTTCTGCCGCCGGGAGGGAGCGACCGAGTTTATCGGAGAGTTCGACCTGGTCTACAATCCTCTGCTCTACACCAGCTTTGCCAAGGTGCTGCCGATGGTGCAGCGCCGGCGCAACCGCAAGCACCAGCAGGAATCGGTACAGCCGGCTCCTAAGCAGGAAAAAGAATAAACATTGCAGCGCTCACAAAACAGACAGACCCCTTGGGGTCTGTCTGTTTTTTGGTCCTGCGGGGAGAAGGGTTGTGAAAATAGCAAAATTTAAAAGTGGATTCCGTGGATATTCAATAATTTTTGTGGATAATTATAAAAAAGAGATTGACGAAACCGATAAAAATTAGTAATATGGAAGCAGGCGGCTCGGTCAGAAGGTCAACGGACAAATATTCCGCCGATAGACTATTTTGAAAAGAGGTCACAACATGAATCTTGCTGAAATGAAGAGAAAATACGCCTATACTTTGGCAAAGGTTGGACTGAATGTCCAGAAAGGACAGCCTGTTTTGGTCGAAGCGACCATCAAGGGCGCGGAGTTTACCCCGATTTTTGCCGAGGAATGTTATAAATTGGGTGCTTCCAATGTGATCATCCACTATTTGGACGAGCCGAACCTGAAGATTGCAGCCAAATACCGCAGCGATGCCGACATTAGAAAGGTGGAGGACTGGGAGGAACTGCAGTGCCAGAAGTATCTGGACGAGGGAGCCTGCTATGTCCGCTTGGAGGGCGTAGACCCGAAGCTGATGGAGGATGTTCCCGAAGCACAGGCAAATGCCATCTTTGCTCATATCGACGCGGTGCGCAACATCATGCGTAAAGCCAGCCGGGAAAAACACTGCCAGTGGCTGATTGCGATGGTGCCGACCCAGAACTGGGCAGAATATATCCTCAAGGACGTTCCAAAGGAGCAGGCGCTGGAGGAGCTGTGGAAGCTGCTGTTTAAGCTCTGCTATATCGAAGAGGATAACGACATTGAGCAGACCTGGGCAAAACGCACCGCAGAAAAGGATGAAATCGGAATCAAATTGGATTCCTACCACTTTACCAAACTGCACTACACCGCTTCCAATGGAACCGACCTTACCGTTACCCTGACTCCGTACTCCAAGTTTGGTCCGGGCGAAAGACCGGCAGACCGAATCCCGTTCCATGCCAACATCCCGACCGAAGAGCTTTGCACCTCGCCGGAAAAATTTGGCACCGAGGGTGTCGTCTATGCCTCCAAACCACTGGTGCTGGGCGGCAAGAGCATCGAGAACTTCGGCTTCCGCTTTGAAAAGGGAAAGGTGGTCGAGGTTATTGCAAACGAGGGCAAGGAGATGCTGGAGGCGCTGGTTGCAATGGATGAAAACGCCGGCTATCTCGGCGAGGTCGCCCTGGTAGAATATCATTCGCCGATTTCCATGTCCAACGTTGTCTACTACACCACCCTCATCGACGAGAACGCATCCTGCCATCTGGCTCTGGGACGTGCATTGAACAGCCCATTGCCGAAGGATGACCCATGGACCTTTAATGAATCGGTCATCCACATCGACTTCATGGTGGGAACCTCCGACCTGCGCATTGTGGGTACCACCGAGGACGGACAGGAAGTTGCCGTCTTTGAAAACGGAGATTTTGCATTATAAAAATATGAAATAAAAATGTAGGGCGGTCGAGGCTGTATCATACAGCTTCGACCGCCTTGCTGTTTGTGCAACAATTAAGAAAGGAAAGCAGAATTTTTGTAAAAAAAGTGAGGAAAGGCTTGACAATAATACGAATTCGTATTACAATATAATCAATACGAATTCGTATTATTGTGTAAGGAGGATGATACCGTGGCTGGAGAGAGAGAAAGTGTTCGACGATTGATGGTCGCAATCAATCGCGTGGATGGGATTTGGTATTTGCTGGCGCGCAAAAGCGGGATGAAGGTCAACACCATTTCGCTGCTGTTTGCACTGGATGATGGAAAAGCACACACCCAAAAGCAAATCTGTGAGGAATGGATTATCCCGCGCACCACCATCAACACGGTGGTCAAAGAGTGTGTCGAGCTGGGCTATGTGGAGCTTGAGCAAATCGACCGCTCAAAGGAAAAGCTGGTGCGCCTGACCGAAAAGGGGATGCAGTACACCCAGCAGGTGCTCGAGCTGTTCTATCGCTCGGAAAACGAAGCAATGCGCCGAACCTTGGAAATCCACTCGCCCGATTTTATTGATTCTCTTACCAGCTACGCTGATTTTTTACAGGAAGAAATCAAAAAGAAACCACAACAGGAAGGAATCAACAAGAAATAAAATGCAAGCAAACAATGTAATGAAAAAAGTTATCTTATGTGTTATTGGCAGCGGGATACTGGCTTTTGGTCTGTACAATATCCATGCCCTGTCCGGTGTGACCGAGGGTGGCGTGTTAGGAATGACCCTGCTGCTCAACCACTGGTTGCACATTTCACCGGCTGTTTCCGGTTTTGTGATGAATGCAGCGTGCTATCTGCTGGGATGGAAGCTGTTGGGAAAATCCTTTATCTTTTATTCGGCAATTTCCGGCGGCTGTTTTTCGCTGATTTATGCAATCGTGGAGCAGTTTCCTCCGCTTTGGCCGCAGCTGGCGCAGATGCCGCTGGTGGCGTCTTTACTGGGCGCAGTCTTTGTCGGTGTAGGCGCGGGACTGTGCGTGCGCGCAGGCGGAGCACCCGGAGGAGATGATGCTTTGGCGATGTCGGTTTGCAAGGTGACCCACTGGGACATCCGCTGGGCTTACCTTGCCAGCGACCTGATTGTGCTGCTGCTCTCCTTGAGCTATCTGGACTTTAAGCGCATTGCGCTGTCGCTGCTGACCGTTTTGCTGTCGGGTCAGATTATCGGGATCGTGCAGCTGCCGATTGGAAGCAGCAGAAAACGTCAAACCGCAGAGGGTTCATTTTAAACAAAGTGTATCACAAAAGACCTGTCCATATTTTCGGACAAGTCTTTTGCTGTTTTACAGTTGTATTCTTTCGAAAGTAAAGTAAAAGATTTACTGAAATCCAAAAAATAACACAAAAAAATTTTCAATAAATTTGCATTCCCTTGGGGGATATTTTGTCAATATGCAAAAAAATCGGTGAAAATGTTCACCTGCTTTGTCAAAATCCAAACAAGTGAAAGAATTTGTCGATAAGATTCGCGGAATATATATAGAAAAACAATTTGATAATTATTCTCCAATACGTTAAACTGAATTCAGAAATTGTGCAAAACCTATCGTTCTAGTATAGTAATTTATAAAACATCTACAAAGAACGAAGAGGTTGCAGCAAGGCTGATTCCAAGAGGAATCAGTTGGAGAAGTTGAAAACGGAGGGAAACATCTATGAAGAAAAGAATTTTGGCACTGCTGCTGACAGCAGCCATGGCGCTGTCTGTTGCAGGATGCGGCTCCAGCGATGCACCGGCAAAGGATGCAAATGCGCAGCCGACCACCCAGGCAACCGAAGAAAAAACAGAAGAGAAGAAGGAAGAAAACACCGAAGCTGCTGCATCTGCCGGCGGCGAAGAGAAGGACACCTTCACCATCGCAATCAGCTATATGCCTGACACCCTGGCTCCACACTCCGGCGGTTCGGACGACTACACTTCCATGACCCGTCCACTGTACGACAAACTCTTTATCGAGAACACCACCGGCGGTTTGGATTACTACCTGGCAGACAGCTTGGAAATCTCCGAGGACGGCAAGACCTACAAGATTCACATTCGCGACGATGCAAACTGGTCTGACGGCACTCCAATCACCACCGCAGACATCAAGTTCTGTGCTGACTACTCCGTTCATAAATACGGCTACAACCGTTACATCCGTGTAAACGGCGTAGAAGGCAGCATGAACATCATCGACGACAAAACCATCGAGTTTGTTCTGCCGGAAGCGTATAACTACGAGGTCGTTACTCTGTCCGGCATGAACGTATTCCCGGCACACGTCTTCAACGGGGATCCGGCTGCTATCGAAGCTGCAACCGAATACTACAGCACGCCCGGCTTTGTTACCTCCGGTGCTTATGTTGTCAGCGAAATCAACGACGACAGCTTTGTCTGCACCGCTCGTGACGACTACTACAGAGGCACTCCGCAAGTCAAAAAGGTCGTTATGAAGGTAATCGGTTCCGGTTCCACCAAGTCCATCGCATTTGAAAACGGCGAGATTGACTACATGAGAATCACCACCGTTGACGAACTGGAAAAATACAAAGCACAGTCCGACAAATACAACATCTACTCCTTCCCGGAAGCAAGACTGAACTACCTCCAGGTCAACCCATACGGTCCGGCAAACCTGACCGACGAGCAGCGTGAAGCTCTCTTCTATGCCATCAACGGGGATGAGGTCATCGCAGGTGCTTATGGTACCGAGGAGCTGGCAACCAATCCAAACTCCCTGCTGACCCCGGAAATCAGCCTGTACAACCCGGAAACTCCTGACTATGTTTACGACCTGGAAAAAGCAAAAGAGCTTGCAAAATCCTCCGGTCTGGAAGGCATGACCCTGACCTACATCTACAACGCTGACCGTCCAAACATGGAAGCGGTTGCAGTTGTTCTGCAGCAGCAGCTGGCACAGATTGGCGTAAACCTGCAGATTGAAGGCATGGATTCCTCCTCCTTCTTCCCAAGATTCTTTGCAGCATCCTCCTACGGATTCAACGGTCAGGAAAAGACCTGGGATTTGGGTACCAATGGTTGGGATTCGATGAAGGGCAATACCCTGAATCAGGCATACAGCTACCTGAACCAGAAGGACAACGCATGGGGTCTGACCCCAACCTGCGGCGAGCTGGCAGTAAAAGTAAATACTGCTTCCGATCCTGCCGAAGCACAGAAGCTGTCTGATGAGGTTATGGAGCTGGCTCTGGCTCAGCACCGCATCTACCCACTGACCTACACCAACTATGTCATCGTTTCTCAGAAGAACGTTACCGGTCTGGATTGCAGCCCGATCGTTCCAGAATTTATCGATTACCTGGGCATTTCTGTCAACGGCTAATCATCCATCGCAGTCACAAAAGCCTGCCCTTGACCTTCAGGGGCAGGCTTTTTACTAGGAAAGGAAAGACCGATGCTAAAATATTGTTTGAAAAAAGTAGGTCAGGTGGCAATCGTCATGCTGCTGATCTCCTTCTTCTCCTTTGCCATTATTGATTTGGCTCCCGGCGATATTTCCTCGATGTATCTGACCGAGGATATGAGCCCGGAAGAAAAACAGATTGTCATTGAAAAACTGGGACTCAATAAGAGTATGCCCGAGCAGTATTGGGCATGGCTGAAAGAGGCGCTGCAAGGCAACTTTGGTGTTTCTCTTTCCTACAAAACACCGGTGGCACCCATGCTGCTCAAGCGCCTGCCCTCCACCATCCTGCTGATGGGTTGCTCGCTGGTGGTGTCGCTGGCTCTGTCCATCCCACTGGGCTTGATAGCCGGTTACAAGAAAAACACCTGGGTGGACAATGTCATCAGCGGTTTTGCCTACTTTGGAATGTCCATCCCTTCCTTCTACTTTGGAATGCTGATGATTATTCTTTTCACTGCGACCCTGCACATCCTGCCTTCTTCGGGAATGCACACAGTAGGAGTGAACACCCCACTGGACACCATCCAGCATATGATTATGCCGGTGATGACCATGGCGCTGGGAACGATGGCTTCCAAGACCCGCTATGTGCGCGCCAACACCATCGGTCAGCTCAGTGAAGAGTATGTTCTGGCTGCCAAAGCAAAGGGAACTTCTCCCTGGCAAATTTTGCGCAAGCACGTTTTGAAGAACACCCTGCTGCCCATCATCACCATCCTGGGTATGAACATGGCTTCGCTGGTGTGCGGCTCCTTCATCATCGAAAGCGTCTTTGGCTGGCCGGGTGTCGGCAGCTTTGCGATGGAAGCGATTGGAAAAAGAGATTACCCAATCATCATGGCGTATGTTATGTTGTCCGGCTTCATTCTGGTTATGGGCAACTTTATCGCCGATGTTCTGTATTCCTTTGCAGACCCAAGAATCAAAAGGGGGATCGATGCAGCCAATGGAAAATAAAATTGTTTTTGACGAGCGCTCCTTTCAGCGGATAGAGAAAAAGGAAAAGGACCTCGGCACCGTTTATCACCGCAGCCTGTGGAAGGACATCGTTTCTGAAATCAAGAGCAACCCGGTGGCAATTTTTGCGGTCATCTTTCTGATTATCATCATTGTGGCATCTTTGCTGGCTCCTTTAAGCCCGTATGACCCGAACAAGCTGGATCTGGCAAACAAATTCGCCGCTCCCTCGATGCAGCATCCGTTCGGCTGTGACGAGTACGGCAGAGACTACTTTACCCGTGCGTTGTACGGCGGCAGGGTTTCGTTGATGGTAGGCTTTGCCGCTATGCTGGTCACCGTTTTCATCGGAACGACCATCGGCATCTTTTCGGGCTACATCGGCGGCAAGCTGGATATGCTGCTGATGCGCTTTACCGATATTTTCCTGGCGCTGCCGAGTATGCTGCTGATGATTGTCCTCAACACCATCCTCAAGCCGGGCATGACCACCCTGATTTTGGTGCTCAGCCTGTTCTCGTGGGCATCGGTTGCACGAATCACCCGCGCAGAAACGATGTCCTTAAAAGAAAGGGATTTCGTGGTTGCATCCAAAAACCTGGGTGCGGGCAATGTTTTGATTGCAGTGCAGCACATCCTGCCCAACATCCTTGGACCGGTCATCGTTGCAGCCAGCTTGGGCGTTGCCAGTGCAATTTTGACCGAATCTTCCCTGAGCTTTTTGGGACTGGGCATCTCTATCCCGTACGCTTCCTGGGGAAGTATGCTTCAGGCGGCACAGGCGCACATTCTGGATAAGCCGATTCTGGCAATTTATCCGGGACTGCTGATTCTGCTCACCGTACTGAGCTTTAACATTCTGGGCGACGTACTGCGCAGTGCGCTGGAACCAAAGATTGTAAAATAAGGAGGAAATTATGAAGACACTGGTAAACGTGAAGGACCTTTCCGTTTCTTATTTTACCTATGCCGGAGAAGTGCAGTCGGTGCGCGGCGTCAGCTTTGACATCGAATCGGGCAAGACGACCGCGCTGGTAGGAGAGTCCGGCTGCGGAAAATCGGTCACCTCCAAGGCGCTGATGGGCTTGATCGAGCGTCCCGGCGTTGTAAAGGAAGGCAGCCAAATCTTTTATGAGGGCAAAAACATCCTCGATTTTAAAGAGAAGGAATGGCTGGATTTCCGCGGAAAAGAATGTTCGATGATCTTCCAGGATGCGTTGGTTTCCCTCAACCCGACCATGATGATTGGAAAACAGATTATGGAAAATCTGGAAAATCACAACCATGAAAAATTAAGCAAGACTGAAATCAGAAAAAGAGCGCAGCAGATGCTCGAGCTGGTCGGCATACCGGATGCGCCTGCCTGCCTGGACAAGTATCCGCACGAACTTTCCGGCGGTATGCGTCAGCGCGTGATGATTGCAACCGCACTGATTACCAATCCGAAGCTGCTGATTGCCGATGAACCGACCACTGCGCTGGATGTGACCATCCAGGCGCAGATTCTGGAGTTGATGAAGCAGCTTCAGAAAAAGCTGGGCATGGCAATCATCATGATTACCCACGACCTGGGTGTAGTGGCAGATATGGCGGACGAAATCATCGTTATGTATGCCGGGAAAATTGTGGAAAAGGGCAGCAACGAGGAGATTTTTTACAATCCGCGTCACCCGTACACCTGGGCGCTGATGAACTCGGTGCCTCGTCTGGATTTGGACAACAAGGAGCAGCTGGTCACCATCGAAGGTACCATCCCGGATATGATTCACCCGCCAAAGGGCTGTGCATTTTGCAGCAGGTGTCCATACGCTATGAATATCTGCGCAGAATATTCGCCGGAAACCATCGAACTCAAAGGAGGACATCAGGTGGCTTGCTGGCTGACCGACCCACGTGCCGATGTCAGCGGCGTTCCATTCCATACCGGAGGTGAGCAGGATGAACAATAGACCGGTCGAACTGGAGGTCAAGCACCTCTGTAAATATTATAAAGCAGGTAAAAAGCGTGTGCTCAAGGCGGTGGACGATGTTTCCTTTGTCATTCACAAGGGTGAAACATTGGGCATTGTCGGAGAATCGGGCTGTGGAAAGACCACCTGCGGTAAGACCTGCATCGGGATGCTGGACCGCACCAGCGGCGAAGTGTTCTATCAGGGCAAGGACGTTCACCAAATGAGCAGGAAGGAACGTTTCGACTTCAGCGGCAAGGTGCAGATGATTTTCCAGGACCCATACGCTTCGCTGGATCCGCATCAGAAGGTGTACAACATTGTAGCGGAGGGCATCCGCATCCACAAGCTGGCAAAGACACAGGCGGAGGAAGAGCGGATGGTGCTCGAGCTGCTGGACATGGTAGGACTTAATGCGGAGCACGCGATGAGAAACGTCCATGAATTTTCCGGCGGACAGCGCCAGAGAATCGGTATTGCCCGCGCATTGGCGGTCAACCCGGAATTTCTGTTCTGCGACGAGCCGATTTCCGCACTGGACGTTTCCATCCAGGCGCAGATTATCAACCTGTTGATGAAGCTGCAAAAGGAAAAGGATTTGACCATGCTCTTTATTGCGCATGACCTGTCGATGGTCAAGCACATCTCCGATCGTATTGCCGTTATGTACCTGGGAAATATGGTGGAGCTTTCCAACTCGGTAGACCTGTATAAAAAACCGCTGCACCCCTATACCGAAGCGCTGCTGTCCGCCGTGCCGATTGCCGACCCGAAAGCATCCCGCGAACGCAAGAAGATTATGCTGACCGGCGATGTGCCCAGCCCGGTCAACCCGCCGGAGGGCTGTCGCTTCAGCGGACGATGCAGCCGTTGCAGCGAGCGCTGCATGAAGGAGCGTCCACAGCTGCGTGAGGTGGAGCCGGGACATTTTGTCGCCTGCCACCTCTACAACGACCGTTAAACAGAAGAAAACAGGAGGAATTTTAAGATGGAAGTTATCAAGACTTTGCCAGCAGTGTTTGAAGAATTCAGCGAACAGCGCCGCAACTCTTTTCTGCACGCTTACGAAATCAAAGAAAAAAATATCCCGTTTGTCGGAACCTTTTGCACCTATACACCGAATGAAGTCATCATGGCAGCAGGAGCGATTCCGGTCGGACTGTGCTCCTTCTCGGATGAAACCATCGCAGAAGCAGAGCAGGACCTGCCCAGAAACCTCTGCCCACTGGTAAAATCCAGCTACGGCTTTGCTAAGACACAGAAATGCCCATACTTCTACTTTTCCGATTTGATTATCGGTGAAACCACCTGCGACGGCAAAAAGAAGATGTATGAGATGCTGGGTGAAATCAAGGACACCCACATCATGGAGCTGCCAAACCGTCAGTCGCCGATGGGACGCAAACTCTGGCGGGAAGAGGTGGTTGCACTGAAAAACAAGCTGGAAGAAAAGTTTGATGTGACCATCACCGAAGAAAACCTGCGTGAACAGGTCAAGCTTTCCAACCAGAACCGTCTGGCACTGCGCCGCTTCTATGAGCTGATGAAGCTCGACCCGCCTCCGATGGCAGGTCTGAACCTGTACAGCGTGCTGTATGGTTCGAGCTTTAAGTTCGACCGCCGCAAGGCAATCGAAGAGGTCAACGCACTGACCGACCGCATCCAGAAGGAATACGAGGAAGGCAACCGCCCAATCGAAAAACGTCCGCGTATCCTGGTGACCGGCTGCCCAATCGGCGGAAATGCAATGAAAGTTGTTAAATCCATCGAAGAAAACGGCGGCAACGTTGTTTGCTTTGAAAACTGCAGTGGCGCAAAATCGGTCGATGAACTGATTAACGAGGATACACCGGACATCTACCAGGCAATCGCAGACCGGTACCTGAACATCGGCTGCTCCTGTATGACACCGGACGAAAACCGCTTCAAGCTGTTGGGCCGTCTGCTGGAAGAGTACAAGATCGACGCGGTTGTAGAGGTCATCCTGCAGGCTTGCCACACCTACAATGTGGAATCCTATTACATCAAACGTTTTGTTACCGGCAAAGGTCTGCCGTATATGTGTGTTGAAACCGATTATTCCTCTTCGGACATCGGTCAGCTCAACACCCGCTGTGCTGCCTTTATCGAAATGCTGTAAAGATAATCAAAAGGTCCTGCTGTGCGTTTGTCGGCAGGACCTTTTATTGTTGCAAAAAAAGAGGCTGCATCAGACGGTAACCCCGTGACTTTTGCAGGATTTTGTGATACACTGATGACGACAGAGAGCAAGCAGGAGCTTTTGAAGGGAGAAGGATGATACCATGAAACTTGCTGAAGCGTTACAGGAACGGGCAGACCTCAACCGGACCATCCAGCAGCTCAAGGAGCGACTGGACAACAATGTGCTGGTGCAGGAAGGGGAGCAGCCTGCCGAGCAGCCGGAAAGATTGAAGCAGGAGCTGGATGCAGCAATTCAGCGGCTGGAATACCTGATGGCTCGCATCAACCACACCAACTGCCAGACCTGTGTGGAGGGAAAGAGCCTGACCGAGCTGATTGCACGCAAGGATGCGCTGTCCTTAAAGCTGCGCGTTTATAAGGAGCTGGTCTATTCTGCCAGCCAGACCGCCTATCGGGCAAGGAACACCGAAATCAAAATTAAATCCGCCATCTCGGTGAGCGACTGGCAGGCACAGGTAGACCGGATGGCAAAGGAGCTGCGCCTGCTGGACAATCGTTTACAGGAAAGCAACTGGACAACCGATTTGATTGAATAGATTTCTGCTGGTAGCACGCAGCGGGGCGAAGGTCAAAAAAATTATCATGGTACGCCGAAGGGCAGGTGGAGGTTCGACCCCTCGAGCATTGTAATGCCCGGACTGCGCACAGGTGTATCGCAACCGCGCATTGTTAGAACCGGACCTTGACCAAAGGGTGCGAGGGCGGGAATGGGGAATCGGAAAAATAACAGGGCGATGGATGCAGGAAATTCTGCATCCATCGCCCTGTTTGTATTTCCTTAATGAGAAGAGCGGTATTCCTTGACCATCTTGAGGGCATCGACCGGCAGGCAGATGTCCTGGCGCCGGTGCTTGCCGTCGGCAGAGAGAAACCACAGGCGCAGCGGATATTCGGAAGGAGTCAGCTGAATGTTGTAGATTTTGGCAGGGATGTCCTCTTTCACCAAAGGAAGCATCTGGCTGGAGGACCAGGGGTCAGGGGAAAAATATGCCTGCTCTTCCCAGCCGTCCACCAGCAGCTGCTGCCATTCCAGCGGTTGACCGGTTTTTAAATCGTACAGGAAAAGCCCGCGGCTCTCCGTCCACTCTCCGTCAGAGAATTCAATCGCCGTACCCAGGCTGCTGAACACTACCAGACGATTGCCATAGACCGAAACGGTCCAGTGATAGAATGGTTCGAAGGATTCGGCGCTTACCGTTTTCCCCTGTGCGGCAAAGTAGTCGATGGCGTTGGTGATGGTGAACCGTTCGATTTTGGAAAGAAAATCCCGATTGATGGCAGCGCGCACCTCGGTGTCGCCGACCGTTTCGTCCAGAAGCTGGGCGCTGAAAGGCTCGTCGGCAAGGTAGCGATGCTTGGGTTCGGATTGGTTCTGATACAAGCTGTCGATGACAAGGACAGAAGAATCGAACAGCCCTTCCATCTTTCGATACTGCTCGCTGCACAGAACATTCTGCTTGCCCTCCAGTGAGAAGCGCAGTCCCAGTGCAAAGTATGGGTTGTCCAAATCAATGTAGACTGCCTCCGGCGAGATTGCCCAACCGGTTTCGGGCAGACAGACAAAATCTGCCTTCATCTGAGGATAATGTCCCCAGTTGTCGATTGGAGTTTGAGAGGCACGCAGCAGGAATTGGTTGAGAAATTCATCCACATCCAGTCCGTTTTGGAAGAGTTCCTCCACCGCAAGCTCCTTGCCGGTGAATAAATCCCAGGTTTGGCACTCGGTTCGGAAGTATTTATCGTAGCCGTCCTGTGAATCTTGATAGTACACCTGTGCCACCGTTGCCCAAAGATAACCATTTTTGGCTTTTACGCTGACCAGTGCGCTGGGATAATATCGGGTTATATTGTCTATGTGGATACAATGCTGTTCATACAGCTGCATATTTTGGTTGATGCTCTTCAGGTGTTCAGTCAGCTGTGGGACCTGCTCATCCGCCCGCAGCACCGCCTGTGCAATCCAGTCGTTGACCTGCTGTTGCAGCTGCTTGTCCTGCAAACCGTTCAGCGTATAGGTGATGCCGGTGGTGTATTCATACGAAGAGGAGTGGTAATCGGTGAACAGGTGGGCGGATTCCGACAGGTAGACTTGCAGCAGCAGCTCAGAAGAGTAGTAGTTGTCAGGGTCCAAAGCGATGCTCTCCAGCATCGGCGCCTCTAGACGCTCATCACCGCTGCCGGTGCCGGAGTAGGCAGAAAAGGTTTCAGCTTGCGGTGCGACCTCCACCTCCCGCAGCGGGACATATCCTGCGCGGGCAATCGCTTGCTGCCCTTCGTCAGAGGTCATCCAGCGGCAGAGCCTGCGGACCGGAGAATCCTGCGGCTGATCGGCAAGGAAGAGAGCATAGTTTTCCGACAGCAGCGGGTATTCCCCCGATGCCATCGTCTGCTTGGTGGGCTTGACACCGTCGATTGCCAGAAACTTGACCTTACTGCTGTTTTCGTACATATCGGCAGCGTAGGAATAGACCGAGTAACCAATCGACTGCTGTGCGTAGTCGTTGACGGCGATGACATCCATCAGTCCGATCATGGAGGTCGGGCGCTGCTCGGTAGGAGCTTCCATCAATGGGGTATCTCCCATAAAATCAATCATGTAATTCTGGCTGCCCGAGTCGTCGTTGCGCTGATAGGCGATAATTGGCAGGTCTTCGCCGCCCAGCTGCTTCCAGTTGGTGATGCTGCCGGAGTAGATGGCGCGCAGCTGCTCCTGGGTCAGTGAGTCGATGGGATTGTCTGCGTTGACCACAAAGACAAAGCCCTCCTTTGCCACCGGCACCTGCTCGAGCTGAACTTGATTTTTTTCGGCATATTCCCGCTGCACTTGGGAAAGGGGAACGGTGAGGGTCATATCTACCGTGCCGTCGATCAGATGATAAAAGCTGTCGTAGGTGGTGGAGTGGATGACCTGCTGGCTTGCCTGCTCGGTGGGAATCTGTAAAAGGCTGGCACGGATGGCGGTTTCCAGCGGGATGAGGGAGGTGGAGCCGTCGATGCGCGGGAAATGTTCCGCCCAGTAGGAGGTGTTTTCTTCGACATCAGCTTCCGTTTGCGGCGGCTCTACCGTCGGTGTCGGCTGCGATTGTCCGATGGTGGGTGTGTCGGGTGGTGGTTGCGATTGCTCACCGGCAGGCGCATCGGTGGACGGGTGTGCACAGGCGGACAGCAGAAGGGTAAAAGAAAGCAAAATACCCAGCAGTTTTTTCATGGCGGATACCTCCGATGCAGTCTGATTTAAAGATTCAAATGAATCTATCTGTTAAGAATAATATAGCACGAGCCGGTAAAATTTGCAAGTGTCATAATTTTTCCAAAGGGCAGAAAGCAAAAAAGAAAAGCGGCGGGAAATCCCAAAAGGGATTTCCTGCCACTTTTCTTCTCAGTAGGAAAATGTGTATTTCAAAACCTTAGTGATTTTCTTTTAACCGATCCATTGCAACTGCGGCATAGCAGGCGGAGCCGATGTACAGGACATCCTCATTAAAATTGGTCTTTGGATTGTGTCCGGGTGCGGTGTAGCCCTCCGCCGGTGTACCGGCAGCCAGCAGCAAGATAGCGCTTGGAATCTTCTGCGAGATGTAGGCAAAGTCCTCCGAAGCGCTGATCAGGGCAAACTTGCCGCCCAGCACCTGCTCTAAATCGAGGGTTGCCTGTTCTCCCAACAGATTTTGAACGGACCGGAAAGCAAAGGCGCGGGTCTGCGGGTCGTTCCAGGCAATCGGTGCGCTGTGGGAGAAGGTAACTTTCGCATTTGCACCGCGTGCTGCTGCGGTGTTGTCTGCCATCTGAATCAGAGAAGCTTTAATCTTTTCACGAACACCCTCATCAAAGGTGCGGATAGTTCCGGCAAGGTAGGCAGAATCCGGGATGATGTTTCCACTGCCGGCGAATCCTGCGTGCAGCTCACCGACGGTCATCACTGCATTGGCAGCCGGTTCGATGCCGACCGACATAATTTCCTGAATACCGGCATTGACAGCGCAGATGGTGTTTACCGAGCTGATGGTGTTCTGCGGCATCGCTCCGTGCCCGCCTTTGCCGGAAACATCGATGCGGTACCAATCGGCGGAGGCATAACAACCATTTTGCGCCGGAAAGCAAATGCTGCCTGCCGGAATCGGAGAGCCGGAAAGAATGTGAATCATCATCGCAGCATCTGCGTGGGTTTTTTCCAGCAGACCGTCGTCCAACGCTTCTTTGGCGCCGCCCAGGATTTCCTCACCTGCCTGGAAGAACAGCCAAACCTTGCCTTGCAGACAGCTTTCCTGCTCCTTGAGCAGTTTAGCAGCGCCCAGCAGCATGGCTGCGTGGCAGTCGTGACCGCAGGCGTGCATACAACCTTCTACACAGGAAGAAAATGGCAGGCCGGTCTCCTCGTGAATTGGCAGGGCATCCATATCTGCACGTAGCAGGAAGGTTTTATCACCGTTTCCGACAGCGGCAAGGATACTGCTGTCACCGATGCGCTGCGGCTGATAGCCCATCTTTTCCAGCTGCTCACAGATGTAGGCAGAGGTCTTGGGCAGGTGCAGTCCCAGTTCGGGGTTTTGGTGGAACCGGCGGCGATGGGAAACGATTTCAGGATTTAATTCTTTTGCTCGTTGTAGTAGTTGATTCATAGCAGATAATCCTCCTTATGATAGGTTATTTCTCCTCTTTGACAAAGCCAACCTTGTACAAAAGCAGGTAGCACAGGAAGCTGATGACGATGAAGGCAAGCATCAGGTAACTGTAGTTGCTGGACATGAACGAGTAGCCCATGACCAGATAAAGCACACAGCCGGCAATTACGGTAGGAATGGACAGTTTTTTATTTTTCACAAAATAAGGAGCTGCCAATGCGCCGGTCAGAGCAGGGGTGACATTGTTAAAAGCGGGAGCCAGCTCAGGTCCGGTGATGATGGGAACCAACAGGTTGCCTAAGAACAACATTCCCAAAAAGAGGATGAATGTGGTGACCAGCGAGGAGGCGCCGATGGCAAGGGTGGTGACCACCTCTGCCTCTTCGCTGTCGCGGTCGAGCTTGTTGACCCGCAGCGAGTTCATGGCAACCGGCAGCTTCATATTCATAATGTTGCCGGTGATGAAGGAAAGGTAGGTGCCGCCGGTCCCCAGAAATGGGCAGAAGGAAACCACTTCGACCACGCTGACCACGCCATAAATGGCGGTCAAGGTGATGATGGCACTCATTGTTTTGGGCATATCCAGTGTGATTTGATTGCGGTAAACAAAGGTGATGACCGCAGGAACCATCAGGATGAGCAAAACGGCGATGATGCCGCTGACGCGTCCCAGACGATGGGTGGAATTTAAATAGGACTGAGATGCGCTGTATTTACCTTGATTGGTGTTCTTTTCCATAAAAAAATTGACCTCCTTATGCAGAGCAGATGGTTACAGGAACAGATTGGCAACATAGGAGCCTGCCATACCGACCAGCATCCCGCCGGGAAAGGACATCTCGTTCCAGAAGTTTTTGCCGGTTTTCTTGGCAAGCCAGTTGAACAGCAAGGCAGCTGCGTCGGCGGTGACCAGCGCAACCAGAGCCAGAATCTGCTCCGGTTTTTCAGTCCAGTAGGTCAGATAAGGAGCGCAGAACCAGCTCATCATGGCGATGAAGATGCCGTCGATCAACAGATTGTAGACCATCGGTTTGCTTTTGCGCAGCTTGGTCATTCCTTTGTCCAGCGGCTTGCGTCCGAAGATGACCAGTAGTGGCTCGTACAGGATACAGATGGACATCGCCCACATGGTTGCCACAAAGATGGAAGAGGTGTAGCCCTCGTCAGTGTAGGACAAAAGACCGAAGGAACGGGCTGCAATGTTGGCAGCGACATTTTCATAGGAGCTGGAGCCGATGACCGACAGGCGCAGCCAGGGGAAATAGTTGCCCAGTACCGACATCAGCATGACCAGAATAATCAAAATCGGAATACTTGGTACGATGGAAAACAGTGCGCTGCCGGTGACAGTGCTTTTCATAATGCCTTTGTCCAGACCGATTTCCGTTCCATGCTTCCAGGCGCGGCGCATAAACAGCACAGCTTGCACGACTACGAACAGGATGACGATGCTGCACAGGACAAACATCAGGGGTGAATTGGCAATCGTTAGGTGTTCTTTCATTTTTACTCCTCCTTGAAAATGGTTTGACAGGCATGATACAATCATCTTGAGCAAGAGAATTTCCTTGCCGGATGAAATGCTCCGATTCCACCCTGCCAAACCGGATGACCACAGTATAGCACCGGTTTTGTCCTTTGAATAATAAGAAAACACAGCTGTTATAATAAATTTATTATAACAAATACGAAATAAATCACAAAATAATGGTATAATTATATAATTAAAATAAATTTATTTGTGCAAATTTAAAGAATTCCTTATCGAATTTACTAATCTAGGGAGGAAAAGTTAATGAATACCCACCATATCCCCATCCTGCTGGAGGTCTACCGCTGCGGCTCCATTAACAAGGCGGCGCAGAATCTGTACATGGCGCAGCCGCAGATCAGCTACATTATCCGCAGCGTGGAGGAGGAGGTCGGCTTTCCCCTGTTTTATCGCACACGCAGCGGTGTGACCGCCACACCACAGGGGGAGTTGTGTCTGGAGTCGATGCGAATCGTCTTTGGAGAAATGAAAAAGATGGAAACGATTCCGTCACAGTTTCAGGAAAAGCAGGATATTTCTCTGGCAGTGGTCTACTCGCGGTTTTTGTTTCAGGCGTTTCTGGATTTTAAAAAGGAAAATGTCGTCCCGGGGGTGACCGATTTTTTTCTGGAAAGTATGACACACAATGTCATTGAAATGGTGGTCTCCCGTACGGCGCGCCTGGGAATCCTCTTTCGCTTTAAAAATTTGCCCGGCAACATCAACCGAACGCTGGAACGGTACGGTCTGGAGTCGATTTCTTTGTACTATGGGGTACCAAATCTGGCATTTTTAGGGAAGAATCATCCGCTGGCAAGAGAAAAAAAGCTGACCCTCAAGCAGATTCAGCAAAGCCAGCTGGTCTATGTCAAGGAACCGGACAGTACCTATCTGAGTAGGATGCTGCAAAGCAACTCGAACATGGTCACGCTGGTCGTATCTGACCGGGCGTCACTGCTGGAGGCGGTGAGCAGCGGACAATATCTTTCTCTGAGCTGTACCGCATCGGAAAAGAGAAGTGATGACAGCCGATATGTCTACCTTCCGGTGGAGGGGATGGACTATATTGCCGAGGTCATCTGCATCAAGCCGCGTCTGTATGAGATGACCGAATGGGAGAAGCAGCTGATTCACTTTATTCGGGACATCTTTTTGCTGCACTACGGTCCGCAGGAACAGAAAGAAATCTTTTAGGCACAGTGAAATTTTCTTGCCGGTTTTATAAAAGATGGTATAATAAAAGAAAATGTTGGAATGCAATCCACAAGGGAGGAACGAAAATGGACAACGGAAAGAAGATTGGTTTTATCGGATTTGGCAACATGGCGCAGGCGATTGCCAAAGGGCTTTTGGAAGCAAAGGTGTGCAAAGCAGAGCAACTGTATGCCTGTGCCGCACACTTTGAAAAACTCAAGGACACCGCCGACCGGCTGGGCGTACACCCGATGCAGACTGCGCAGGAGGTGGTGCAGAACAGCGACGTGGTGATCCTGGCAGTCAAACCGTATCTGATTGAGCAGGTGGTGGCGCCGCTCAAGGAGTTGCTCAAAGGCAAGATGGTGGTTTCAGTGGCAGCGGGCTTTACCTTTGCACGCTATCAGCAGTTGCTGGACGAAAGCACCCACCACATCAGCACCATTCCCAACACACCGATTGCGGTCGGCGAGGGTATCATGATCTGCGAGCAGACCCATTCGCTGGATGAGCAGCAGTGGCAGACCTTCTGCGAGCTGTTCTCACCGATTGCGCTGATTGAGCTGGTGGACAGCGCTCACCTTTCTGCGGCAGGTACGCTGGGAGGCTGTACACCGGCATTTACAGCGATGTATCTGGAGGCGCTGTCGGATGCAGGCGTCAAGTACGGGCTGACCCGCGCAGCCTCCTACCGCATTGCAGCAAAGATGCTGTGCGGCACCGGCAAGCTTTATCTGGAGAGCGGGACCCACCCGGGTGCGATGAAGGATGCCGTCTGCTCTCCGGGCGGAACCACCATCCGCGGCGTATCTGCGCTGGAAAAAGCGGGATTTCGCGGTGCAGTGATTGGAGCCATCGACGCCATCGAAGGGAAATAGTCCGCTCAATACGGACATAATAACCGGCATCCCTTTTCTCTGGTTGAGGAAAGAGATGCCCTTTATTTGATATATCGAAAAATATCAATATAAAGTTGCAAAAACAGATTGACATTTCTCGATATGTATGTTATCTTATATATCGAAGAAAGTCGATGGGAGGAACGGAATGGATTATCAAAAAAATGCGCGTGTCTTTAAGGCGCTGTGCGATGAAAACCGATGGAAGATACTGGACCTTCTGAAAAACGGGGAACAATGCGGCTGTGTGCTGCTCAACAAACTGGACATCAGCCAGTCCACCTTGTCCCATCACATGAAGATTCTGTGCGATTCCGGCATAGTAGAAGGCAAAAAAGCAGGCAAGTGGGCCCACTACTCCATCTCACAGCAGGGAGTAGCGGCAGCGCAGGAGCTGCTGGCGGGTTTAACGATAAACGATTTGACAGACAGGCAGGGATGCTCCTGCCGCGCATCATCAGGAGGGATTTGTGTGCAAGGCAAAACAAAGCTGTATGTGCTCACCGGATTTTTAGGCTCGGGCAAGACCACCATTCTGCTCCGGCTGCTCGACCAGCTCAAGGGCAGACGGGTGGGTGTTATCCAGAACGAATTTGGCAAGCTGGGAATCGACGGGACCATCCTGCGGGACGACGATATCAAGATGGTGGAAATCAGCCGAGGGTCCATCTTCTGCTCCTGCTTAAAGCTGTCGTTTGTGCAGGCGCTGGCGGATATGGCAGCGCAGGACCTGGAATATCTGTTTGTGGAAAGCTCCGGTTTGGGTGACCCTTCCAACGTCGAGGAAATTTTGGATGCAGCTAAACAGCTGTGCGGCGACGCGTATGACTTTGCAGGCACCATCTGCCTGGTGGATGCGGTCAACTTTTTTGACCAGCTGGACGATTTGGAAACAGTTCACCGCCAGCTCAAGCACTGTCATCTGGCAGTCATTACCAAGGTGGATTTGGTGGATGCCGAGCGCCTGAGCCAGCTGCGGGAAAAGATTCGTCAGATTAACCCTGCCTGCCGCATCGAGGTCAGCGCCAATGCCAATCTGGATTTGTCCTTCATGCAGGAGGATTTGATGCAGTACAGCTGGGCACAGGGCGAAGAAACTACCAACGTGCCGGAAGCCAAGCCAAAGAGCATCTTTATGAACTGCAACAGCCGTGTGCCGGCAGAAAAGCTGGAGACATTTTTGCTGCAAATGGCAGATGACCTCTATCGTGCCAAGGGCTTTGTTGATTTGGAGGAGCAGGGATGGAGCCAGGTGGATTTGGTGGGACATCGGGTGGACATCAAGCCCTGCGAGCCACAGCCACAGTCGCAGTTGGTGTTCATCTCCAAAATCGGTCCGCAGGTCATCCGCAAGCTGGCAGAGATCTGGGAGCAGCAGGTTGGTCTGCCGATGCAGCTGAAAAACTAGGAGGTGCGACAGATGATGGAATTAAAGGTCATCGGAGGCGGCTGCGATGAGTGCGACCGCCTGTATGAAAATGTGAGCGAAGCGCTCAAGCGGCTGGAGATGTCCGCACAGATTGAGCGGGTCAGCGAGCTGATTGATATTGTCAAACTGGGTGTGATGACAACGCCGTCGCTGATGAAGGACGGCAAGCTGATTGTCAGCGGACAGGTGCCGTCGGTGGAAAAGCTGATGGAGCTTTTAAAAAGATAGTCAATTTGTTTTGAGCAGAAAACAGACCTCCCCTTTAGTAGGAGGAGGTCCGTTTTAAGAAAATCAAATCGATAAATCTCGATTTAATAGGGAGAAAAAGAAAATGATAAAAACAATCGGTGTTTTTTTGCAGGAGCAGCTGCTAGGGATGCGTTGGCTCAATCAGCTGGTGGGGAATCTGTTGCAGGCAATCGGAATCGATTTGGAGAGCAGGATGGGAGCGAGCGTTCAGTTTTTTATCTATGACATCATCAAAATCTTCATCCTGCTGTCGGTGCTGATTTTCTCGATTTCCTATATTCAGAGCTTTTTTCCACCGGAGCGGACCAAAAAGATTCTGGGCAGGTTCCATGGAATCGGAGCCAACACGCTGGCTGCGCTGCTGGGCACGGTAACTCCCTTTTGTTCCTGCTCCTCTATCCCGCTGTTTATCGGCTTTACCAGCGCCGGTCTGCCGCTGGGTGTCACCTTTTCTTTCCTGATTTCCTCGCCGCTGGTCGATTTAGGCTCGCTGGTCATGTTGACCGGCAGCTTTGGCAGCAAGGTCGCCCTGGCGTATGTGCTGGTCGGTCTGGTGCTGGCGGTGCTGGGCGGGACGCTGATTGAGCGTCTGCATTTGGAAAATGATGTGGAGGAATTTATCCGCAACGCAGGCAGGGTGGATTTGGAATCTCCGCAGATGAGCGTGCGGGACCGGCTGTCCTATGCAAAGACACAGGTGGCTTCCACCGTCCGCAAGGTGGCACCTTATGTGCTGGTCGGTGTGGCAATCGGCGCGCTGATTCACAACTTTATCCCGCAGGCGTTTGTCGAAGAGCTGTTGAGCGCCGAGCATTGGTATTCGGTGCCGTTGGCGACCCTCATCGGCATCCCGATGTATGCTGACATCTTTGGCACCATCCCGATTGCAGAAAGCCTGTTTGCAAAAGGCGCAGGTCTGGGAACGGTGCTGTCGTTTATGATGGGTGTCACCGCCCTGTCGCTGCCGTCGATGGTCATGCTGCGCAAGGCGGTTAAACCACGGCTGCTGGCAGTTTTTTTCGGTGTGGTGGTGGTGGGAATCATGCTGATTGGATTTTTCTTTAACGCCATTTCCGTTGCTTTTTAGGGCAGAACAAAAGAACCTCCGTCTTTCCCTCTTAAAAAAGGAAGGACGGAGGTTTTCTTATTCCGCCATTTTTGCAAAGACAGGAGCCAGTGCGGGATAGAGCTTACGGAAAAGCTGATAGCGATTTTCGTAAGCGGCAACCAGTTCCGGCTCAGGGGAGATGACCTCGCTTGGCTGCACCAGCCGGGCGGCAGCCTCCTCGACAGTAGCATATTCTCCGCAGCCGACCGCTGCCAGAATAGCAGCGCCATAGGCAGGACCCTCTTCGATGCGGACGGTTTCTACCTGTAGGTTGAGGATGTTGGCAACCATCCGCTTCCACAGCGGGCTTTTAGCGCCGCCTCCGCAGATGCGGGTGGAGGAAAGGGAGATACCAAGGCTTCTAGCGACCTCCAGCGAGTCACGCAGCGCAAAGACGACCCCTTCCAGAACCGCCTGTGTCATCTGCCGGCGGGTGGTGTCCATCGACAGACCGATAAAGGCGCCGCGTGCGTGCGGGTCATTGTGCGGCGAACGTTCGCCCATCAGATAAGGCAGGAAAAAGACGGGGTTTTCTCCCAGCCGGCAGATGTCCTTCTGCTCGGCGGCAAAATCCTGGGTGTTCAATATCTCCTGCATCCACCAGGCGTTGCAGGAGGCAGCGCTGAGCATACAGCCCATCAGATGATAGTGCCCGTCGGCATGGGCAAAGGCGTGCAGGGCATTGTGCGGGTCCACGCGGAACTGTCCGCTGGTGATGAACAGTGTCCCGCTGGTGCCCAGCGAAAGGTTGCAGCTGCCTTCGCCGACTGTTCCGGTGCCGATGGCGGCTGCGGCATTATCTCCGGCTCCGGCGACGATGCGCACCGAAGAGGGAAGCCCCAGCTGTTCTGCCAGCTGCGGCAGCAGGGTTCCCACCACCTCATAGCTTTCGTGCAGCTTTGGCAGCTGCTGTTCGGTGATGCCGCAGATGGAAAGCATCTGCTGGGACCAGCAGCGTCTTTTGACATCCAGCAGTAGCATACCCGAAGCATCGGAGTAGTCGGTGGCAAAGCTGCCGGACAGCCGGTAGATCAGATAATCTTTGGGCAGCATGATTTTACAGATGCGCGCAAAGTTCTGCGGTTCGTTTTCCTTCATCCACAGGATTTTGGGCGCGGTGAAGCCGGCAAAGGCGATGTTTGCCGTATATTCGGACAGTTGCTGCTTGCCGATGGTTTGGTTGAGGTAGTCGGTCTGTGCGGTGGAGCGTCCGTCGTTCCACAAGATGGCAGGACGGATGACCTGGTCCTCTGCATCCAGTGTGACCAGACCGTGCATCTGTCCGCCGAAGCTGATGCCTGCTACCTGACTGCGGTCGCAGTCAGATAGCAGCTGGTGCAGACCGGCAATCGTCTGCTCATACCAGTCCAGCGGGTTTTGCTCCGACCAGCCGGTCTGCGGGAAGGAGAGCGGGTATTCCCTGGAAACAATCTTTTGGACCGTTCCGGCAGAATCCATCAAAAGCAGCTTGACCGCCGAGGTACCCAAATCTACGCCGATATAAAGCATGGCGGTTTCCTCCTTAGCGGGCAAATGGGTTTTCGGTCGGATACAGCACGCCCTGCGGGTGGTTGTAGCCGATTTCCTGCGGAGCGACACCGAGGTAGCGGAACACCTCGTACAGCTCCTTGCCGAAGTGACCAAAGGCAACGGCGCCGTGGTGCGGGAAGTTCTTTTCAATCAGTACATGGCGGTAGAATCTGCCCATCTGCGGGATGGCAAAGATGCCAATCGAGCCGAAGGAGCGGGTTGCTACTGGCAGCACCTCACCCTGTGCGATGTAAGCGCGCAGCTGATTGTCGGCGGTGCTTTGCAGGCGGAAGAAGGTGATAGGACCGGGGACAATGTCGCCCTCGAGGGTGCCCTGTGTGACCTCCTGCGGCAGCGAACGCGCCATAATCATCTGGTATTTCATCTCGCAGAAGGAGAGCTTTCCGGCAGCGGTGTTGCCGCAGTGGAAGCCCATAAAGACGTCCTTGTGCTCGTATGGGAATTTTGTGCAGATGTCCTGCTGGTATAAATCCTTTGGAACGGTGTTGTTGATGTCCAGCAGGGTGACGGTGTCCTGGCTGACCACGCTGCCGATAAACTCGCTGAGCGCACCGTAGATGTCCACCTCGCAGGAAACCGGGATGCCCTGTGCGGTCAGGCGGCTGTTGACATAGCAGGGAACAAAGCCGAACTGTGTCTGGAAGGCAGGCCAGCATTTTCCGGCAATGGCAACATATTTGCGGTAGCCCTTGTGCTGCTCCACCCAGTCCTTCAGGGTCAGCTCATACTGCGCCAGGCGGGAGAGAATCTGCGGCTTTTTGTTTCCGGCGCCCAGCTCTGCCTCCATCTCCTGCACAATCTGTGGGATGCGCGGGTCGCCTGCGTGCCGGTTAAAGGCTTCAAACAAATCCAGCTCGGAGTTTTCTTCGATTTCTACGCCGAGGTTGTACAGCTGCTTGATGGGAGCGTTGCAGGCGAGGAAGTTGAGCGGACGAGGACCGAAGCTGATAATCTTCAGCTGTGACAGCGCAAGGATTGCCCGCGCAATCGGCACAAATTCGTGGATCATCTTTGCACAGTCGTCCGCATCGCCGACCGGATATTCGGGAATGTAGGCGCGGACGTTGCGCAGTGCGAGGTTGTAGCTTGCGTTGAGCATTCCGCAGAAGGCGTCGCCTCTGCCCTGGCAGAGATCACCGGCAGTTTCCTCGGCGGCAGCTACGAACATTTTGGGACCGTCAAAGTGTTTGGCAAGCAGAGTCTCTGCGATTTCGGGACCAAAGTTTCCCAGATAAACGCAAAGGGCGTTGCAGCCTGCCTGCTTGATGTCCTCGAGCGCCTGTACCATCTGGATTTCACTTTCCACGATGCAGACCGGACATTCATAGATGTCCTCGCTGTTGTAGTGCTGGATATAGGACTGCACAACCGCTTTGCGTCGGTTGACCGAAAGAGATTCCGGGAAGCAGTCGCGGCTAACGGCTACGATGCCGATTTTTACTTTGGGCATATTATTGGTAAGCATGGATGATTCCTTCCTTTCTGGATGGTGCGCAGATTTGAAACCGCAGAATCCGGCGGTTTTATAGATATTATAGCAGTATTTGCTTTTGTTTTCCATTGATTTTTTGGATAAAATGAAAAGAACTCTGTTGACACAGAGATAAATCGGAGGATATACTAAAAAGAACAGGAGGGGAAAAATCATGGAAGAAAACCAGCGCAGGAAAGCGCTTTATGAGCAGCTTGGTCTGCCTGCACCGGCGATAGAACAGCTGGAAAGGGTGAAAAAAACATTTGATACAAAACAGATGCAAAAATCAATCGAACGCCTGACAGCTGCATCGACCGCGAGGGAGGCTTATTTGCAGCTGCGGGAAAACCTGCAAGAGGACGAGGATAGCTGGAAGATGCTGCTGTGTCAGCTGGAAGCGGCGGAACTTTGCCGGGAAAACTATCAACGGCAAGAAATCGGAGAAGAAATTTTTGTGGACACCATGCGCTGCTTTTCCCGATTCATTCGGGAATGTTACGAGATGAGCGGCAGGTTTGCCTTTGACAGAGGGTGGTGGACCTGGCGGCAGCTGTGCATGAGCCTGTTCCGGCTGGGAGATTTGGAGTGCGAGCTTTGCACCGGGGAAGGAGAGCGGGTCATCAGCCTGCACATCCCGTCGGATGCCGACCTTTTACCGGCGGCGGTGGACCGCTCGCTCGGGCAAATCGGCAGTTTTGTGCAGCGGTATTTTCCACAGTGGGCAGCTGCGCCGATGGTGTGTGACTCCTGGCTGCTGTCGCCTGCGTTGCGGCCGATGTTAAGCCAATCTTCCAACATTCGTGCGTTTGCCGCGCGGTTTACCATCAAGGAATACCGCAGTCAGGACAAGGAATTTTTCCGCTGGCTGTTTGCTGTCGATACCAATACGCCGCTTGAGCAGCTGCCCGAGCAAACCGGACTGCAAAGGGCGGCAAAGGCTTACCTGCAAGCAGGCGGCAGCATCGGAGCTGCATATGGAGTGATGCGCTCCGACCGCTAAAAACGGAGGTTGCCTGTCCAGGGAGAAAAGGAGGATGAGAGGATGAAGCTTTCCAAAAACAACGCAGTGGAACTGCTGGTCGAATCAGTCAACTGCATCATCCTCCACTATGCTCTTTCTAATATGCTTGGGCTGTTACAGGTGCATCCGCTTTGGATTCTGCTGTTTGCCTCCCAAATCTGGGTGACCGTCCGCTATTGGAGCACAGCCCGCGTACGCACTCAAAGCAGCTGGCTGGCATCGGTGCTGGTGGTCGTTTGCATCGGTGCGAATTTGGCACTGCTGCATTTTGTCGGGCACGCAATCGCCTTTTCGGCTGGATAAAGTGAAAGGAAAGAATAAGATGAAACTTTTATACGGAACAACCAATCGGGCAAAGCTGGATGCCATGAAAAAGGCGCTTGCCGGACTTTCCATCGAACTGATTGGACTGGGCGATTTGAGCGGTCCGCTCCCCAAAATAGAGGAGGACGGAGCAACGCCGCTGGAAAATGCACAGCGCAAAGCCCTCGCCTACTATGAAGCCTTTGGTATCCCGGTTTTTTCCTGCGACAGCGGGCTGTATTTTGATGAGGTCCAGCCGCAGGAGCAGCCGGGGATTTATGTGCGCCGCGTCAACGGCAGGGAGCTTAACGATGAAGAGATGATTTGGCATTATGCGCAGCTGGCACAGCAACACGGCGGACAGCTGACGGCGCGCTATAAAAATGCCATCTGTCTGATTTTGGATGCAGACAACTGTTTTTCCAGTATCGACCCTTCGCTTTGGACCGAGCCGTTTCTGATGGTTTCCAAGCCGCACCACAAGCGGGTGAAGGGCTTCCCGCTCGATTCGCTGTCCAAGGAGATTGCCAGCTCAAGGTATTACTATGATTTGGAAAAACTGGATTTGAGCACCACCGCGCTTGAGAAAGGATTTCGCACCTTTTTGCAGGAGCATCTTCCCATTGAGCAGCGCTGAATGATTTTGCAAAAAAGGACCGACAGAAATTTTCTGCCGGTCCTTTTTTGATAGACTGCTTATCGTTTTTGGAATACCATGTTCAGACAGCGTCCTGCGTCCAGTGTCAGGCTGCCGTCGGGATAGACGGTGACCAGGAAGGCGGAGCTTCGTTCCTGCCAGTAGATAAAGTGGGTGTCGTCAATCTGCATCATCGGGTCGGAGCCGTAGCGGGGATGGTAGCACCACAGCAGACCATCCTGCGCATGGATGTCGAGGGTCAGGGTCAGCTCCTCACTGGAATAGCTGCCCAGAAGCGCTTGGTTGCCCTCCTCTTTTGCCTGCTCCAGACGGTGCAGCGGGGTGGTTTTGGCTCCGGCATCCCACAACAGACCCTCAGCGGTGCAGCGCAGGCGGTCGGAGAGATAGCCGATCTGCCATCCGCCGTCGGGACCGTCGTGCAGCGGGGTCAATCCGTGGTTGCGGCACAGCGCCCAGCCTTCGCCGTCCTGTACCAGCTCCAGGGTCGCTTCACCCTCCTTGCCGGTGAAGAAGTACAAGCCTGCCTGCGGAGCAGCGGTATGGGTTTCATACGGGCGCGGCGGGTCGGCAGGCAGGTCCAGAACGATCTCTGCAATCTGCTGCGCTGCCACAGCGGTCGGGATGTTGGAGGTGTTGCTGACGATGGCGATGTCCAGCTCATCCTGCGGGAAGGAGTAGACGTGTGCGCGGTAACCGGCATCGACACCGCCATGTTCAAAGCAGGGATGACCTTTGTATTCATGGACAAACAGACCGCCGCCGTAGCCGCTGCGCGAGCCGTCTGCAAGGGTCGGACAGTTCATCATCTCGTCGATGGTCTTCTGCGAACAGATGCGCGGGTGGTGGTAGTGCTCAAGCAGAAGCATCAGGTCGGAAACGTTGGTATTCATCGAGGTGGCTCCCCACAGCGCAAAGTTGAGCGCACTGGGAACAAACCGTCCGCTGCCGTCGTCCGAGTAGGAGAGGGCAAGTTCGGGAATCATCTGCCAGTAGCCGCGGCGGATGCAGGTGTGGGTCATCCCCAAAGGCGTGAAGATGTGCTGCTGGGCAAAGTCCGGTAGATCCATCCCGCTGATTCGATGCACGATCTGGGCAATCATCGTGAAGTTGGAGTTGCTGTACAGAAAACGGGAGCCGGGCTGGAAATTGAGGGTCTGCTGCGGGCGCAGGGTCTGCTCAAAATCGCGCATGGTGATGGTGTCGGTGTAGTGGATGCCGCGCAGGCAGAACAGCTCCCACTGGTCGCGAATGCCGCTGGTGTTGTTCATCAGGTTGCGCACGGTGACCGTTTCCTTCCAATGCACCAGGTCCGGCAGATAGGTGCGGACATCCGCATCCAGGTCCACCTTGCCCTGTTCAGCAAGCAGCAGCAGACTGAGGACGGTGATCTGTTTGGACACCGATGCCACATGAAAGCGGGTGGTCGGGGTGATTGGAATGTGATGCTCCAGATTGGCAAGACCGAAGCAGCGGTCATAGATGACCTTTCCGTGGTGCTTGACCAGCACCTGACCGCCGGGGGTATCGGGGTGATCCCAGCGGCAAAATACCGAGTCGATGCGTTTTGTCAGTTCCATGAGAAAAACCTTCCTTCCGTTCCAAAAAAAATTCTAAAGCAAAGCATATACTGATGGCTTGCTTTGTTTTTCTCCAACATATCATATTCCATTGTATAAATGCAAGAGGCTATTTGTATATTTTTTCGAAGGAAAGCTTGGTGGAAACCGCTAAATCTTTGGGAAAGGTAGAGAAAAACCCATTGGGACGGGAAATATTCCTGCTCCAATGGGTCAGCAAATACCATCAAAAATTTTATCTGCATTGTTTAATCCAAAGCGCCTCCTGTTAAAAAGGCAGGGTCGACGACCGAGGAAACCAGCTGGCGGATATAGTCGCGGGAGAGCGGCTGCCCGCGTTGGTCGCCAAGCTCCCCGGTGTAGTCGCAAAAGGGAAGCAGGTGCAGTTGCGCATACCCGCTCTGATAGCAGGTGATGACCGGCTGCAGCTGCGGTGGATGAATGGTGATTTTTTCGGTGGAAGGGTCCTTCTCCACCTCGATTTGGGCAATCGCACCCACCAGATTGGCTCGATCCGCCTGCGCAGAGATAAAGTTGCCCAGCGAGTAAAGCACCGTCGCGCGGTTGCCGTTGGGCGAGGTGATCTCCTCCACCGGCTGCAAAACGTGCGGGTGGGTACCGATGATGAGGTCCGCTCCCCATTCGGTCAGCTGTTGGGCAAGCTCTCTTTGGTAGTCGGTGGGAGTGGTGCTGTTCTCCTCTCCCCAGTGGACCGAGACAACGGTCAAATCTGCCGTTTGCTCCAGCTGCTCAATCTGCTGCTGCATCCGTTCGGTCTGGTCGGTGTAGGTAATCATCTCCTGCTTATCCTGCGGCAGCGGGATACCGTTGGTGTGCTGGGTGAAGGCGGCAAAGCCAAAGCGGATGCCGTTGCGCTCCACCACCGGAACAGCGCCGTTGACGCCGATGACCGCACCCTGCGGCTCAAAATGCTCCTGCATCAAAGAAAGGGTGCTTTGCAGTCCCGCTGCGTGCTGGTCGAGCATATGGTTGTTGGCGAGATTGACGATGTCAAAGCCAAGCTGTTGCAAGCTGTCTGCCAGCTGTACAGGGGAGTTGAACAGTGGGTAGCTGGCGGGCGGATTTTCTGCGACGACCGGCGTTTCCTGGTTGATAAAGGAAAGGTCTGCCTGCTGAATCAAAGGAGCGACCGCCTGATAAGCGGGGAAGAAGTCATAGCCATCGTCGGTCTTTGCCTGCCAGTAGATGACATCGTGAATGAGGTTATCCCCGACTGCCAACAGGGTGGCGTGTGCCGGAGGAGCAGGAGGCTGCGGCGGGTAAGTCGGTTCAGCCTGTTCCGGTTCCGGCAGGGACTGCACAGGAGGCGTTTGCACTTCGGCAGTGCGAGGGGTACATCCGCACAGCAAAGCGACTGCCAACAGGCTGGCAAAGAAATGTTTGAGTCGCATAGTGTTCCTCCTTTTACCCAAGGTACTGCCAGATTGCCTTTACCACAGCATCGTTGACGGCGTAGACCTTGCTCTCGGCGCGCATCTGGCTGGCGCGGTTATTCAGAAAGACCACGCCCTTGCGGGTGTCGCGGTCGTAAAACAAGCAGGAGACCACGCCGTAAGCGTTGCCCTGATGTCCCCACAGGGTGGTGCCGTCGAGGATATCTTCGGTCATCTGGACAGCCAGACCGCGGGTGGTGTTGGTCTGCGGGTCATAAACCAGCGGGGTGTGCATCTGCTCCAGAGCTTGCTGGGACAAAAATTGAACCCGCTGCGAATCGCTGTCCAAAAAACTGCCGTCCCCGGCAAGAATCATCCCGATTTTTGCAAGGTCAACGGCGCTGATATACAATTCCCCCTGACCGAGCAGGTACATTTGCCCGAGCGGAATCTGGGAATAGGCTTTTTCCATATCTCCCCAGCTGAGCGGGTCCACCGAACCCAATGCAGCGATGGTCTGTGGGTCATCGATGTCGTTGGTCATAAAACCGGCGTCCAGACCCAGCGGGTCGAACAGCTCACTTTTGGCGTAGTCCCGAAAGGGAACACCGGTCGCCTGTTCAATAGCAGCGCAGACCAGTCCCAGACCGAAGTTGGAGTAGCTGTACCGCTCACCCGGGCGGCTGCCCGAAAAGTTGTTCGACTGCATCACCACGTCCAGCGATGGAAATATTCCCCGGGAAATAGCGCGGTTGTACCCGGCACCGTCGATGATGCCGGAGGTGTGGGTCAGCAGCATTTGCAGGGTAGCCGGGTCGTCGGGATAGGCAGGGTTTTGCAGGGCAGGGTGGATGGAGGCAAGCTCATCCCCCAGCGACAGCTTGCCCTGATCGACCAGGTGCATGGCAAGGGCGGCGGTCACCGCTTTTGAGATGGAAGCGATACGGTACTTGGTGTTTTCATCGGCGGGCTGATTGCCGCGCGCAATGCCGTAGGAGTGGGTGTAGACGATCTCCTCCCCTTCAAAGGCTGCCACGCTGCATCCCTTGACGCCGTACTGTTGGAAGAGGGTGTCCAGCTGCTCGTTGAGGGCATCCTGATTGCCGTCGATGCGGTGGGTGGGAGCAGCTGGCAGTTCTTCCTCGGCAGCGGGTGCGCTGACCGGCAGGGAAGGAGCTGCAAGAGAAGCCGAAAGCTGCTGGGGAACGGTTTCCTGTAAGGTGGGCAGACTCATACAGGTCAGTGCCGCTGCGCATCCCAGCAATAAAGAGAAAGCTCTGTTTCTGAGTTTCAATTAATCACCGTCTTTGTTTGTGATTTTACTATCAGTGTAAATATACCGGATGACCTTATTATACCATTTTCGACTGCTTTTGCAATCGGATTTTATCTTGCTTTCATATTCTGCAAAAGGATTCTATCTTTTGCACAGCTATTTCTGGCGGATGTTGTTCAGAAAGGAAAAAAAGACCGGCTGTACCTTTGGGTCAGGTACAGCCGGTCAAAGAAATATGTGATTGAGTTAGAACTGTCCGCCGACTACGGTTGGAACCGCATCCTCCGGGACCGGACAGAAGTAGCCGCCGACGGTGCGCTTGGAAAATTCTTCCTTTGCCTGCTCCAGCAACTGCGGCTGCTCAAACAGGTCGATGGCGGTGGCTGCCAGCACCTTTCCGGCGGTCAGCAGACCCTTGTGACCGATGGAAGTTCTGCCACAGGAAACATTCTGCCAGCTGTGACCGGGTGCCTTGGAAGGGAAGGTGACGGTGTTGATCTGGGCGGTTGGAACCAGCCAACTGACGTCGCCTACGTCGGTGGAACCGGCGCGCTGCTTGGTGCTGAAGAGGTACGGCACCAGGAAATCGTTGAGCGGTACCGTTCCATGCTGGCTTACTTTGTCCACATAGGCGGCAATCTCTTCGCTTTCGTCGCAGGCATTGCCGGGCAGGTGGTCGTTTGGCATCTCATAGGATGCGATGATCTGCTGTGCATAGGCAATTTCCTGCTCGGTGTGCTGCGGAACGCCGATTTCGGAAAAGTTTTTGTACAAAAGCTGTTCGAGCACCTTGTTCGGTACGGTGTTGGAGCAGCCGTCGATGAAGCGTTTTTTCACAGTGGTTTCGGTCATCATGGCAGCGCCCTGCGCAATCTTGTCCACCCGTTCCTGCAGGGCAAGAGCATCCTTGGCAAGCTGGGAACGCACCATGTACAAAACCTGTGCGTGCGGCTGTACCACGTTCGGGGAGTTGCCGCCTGCATCGGTGATGGCGTAGTGGATTCTTGCCTCCTGCGGCATATGCTCGCGCAAAAACTGTACGCCGACGTTCATCAGTTCTACGGCATCCAGCGCCGAGCGTCCAAACTCAGGACTGCCGGAGGCGTGGGAAGCGATGCCGGTGAACTTGTATTCGGTCTGGATGCAGGTGTTGCAGGTGCCGGAGGTGACCTGGTTGACATCATCCGGGTGCCAGGTCAAAGCAGCATCCAGCTCCTCCCAGATGCGGTCGCGCGCCATAAAGGCTTTGGCAGCGCCGCCCTCTTCGCCGGGACAGCCATAAAAGATGACGGTGCCGGTGTGTCCGTCCTCCAGATATTTTTTGATGGCAAAAGCAGCTGCCAGCGAGCCTGCGCCCAGCATATTGTGACCGCAGCCGTGACCGCAGCCGCCGCTGACCACCTCTTTGCGCTCGACAGCGCCTGCCTGCTGGGACAGACCGGTCAGCGCGTCATACTCAGCCAGGATGCCGATGACCGGCTTGCCGCTGCCATAGCTGGCTTTGAAAGCGGTTTCGATGCCGGCAATCGGTGTTTCTACGGTAAATCCTTCTTTGGCAAGGACCTCACAGTAGAGTTTGGCAGACTGAAATTCCATCAGTGAAAGCTCTGCAAAGTCCCAAATCTGGTCGGAAACGTCGGTGAACAGCGACGCGTTTTCCTCGATGGTTTGCAGATATTTTTGTTTATCAGACATCATAAACACCCCTTTTGTTACAATCAGTTTAGAGCAAACGCCCCCGAATCGACCGGCTCGGTACAAAGCGGAAGAATTTTCGGGAGCGTAACAGTTGTTTAATAAAGGACCTTGCTCAGGAATTCCTGTGTTCTTGGGTTCTGCGGATGGGAGAAAATCTGCTCGGGAGTGCCTTTTTCAGCCAGGATGCCTCCGTCCATAAAGAAGACACGGTCGGAAACCTCGCGGGCAAAGCCCATCTCATGGGTAACGATGACGGTGGTCATCCCTTCCTTAACCAGGTTTTTGATAACGTTGAGTACCTCGCCGACCATCTCAGGGTCGAGTGCGGAGGTCGGCTCGTCAAAGAGCATAACATCCGGTTCCATTGCCAGTGCGCGCACGATGGCAAGACGCTGTTTCTGACCGCCGGACAATCTCTGCGGATACTCGTTATATTTTTCCAGCAGACCAACACGATTGAGCAGTTCTTTTGCCATCTCAGTGGCTTCTGCCTGCTTTTTCTTGCCCAGCAGCACCGGAGCCATGGTGACATTTTCACCGACAGTCATGTGCGGGAAGACGTTGAAGTGCTGGAACACCATGCCCATCTTCTGACGGTGCAGGTCAATGTTGACACCCTTTGCGGTGATGTCCTCTCCTTCAAAGAAGATGTGTCCGCTGTCGGGTACCTCCAGCAGGTTCAGGCAGCGCAGAAAGGTGCTCTTGCCGCCGCCGGACGGACCGATGATGGAAACGACTTCTCCTTTGGAGATGTGTTCGCTGACGCCCTTGAGGACCTGAAGCTCCCCAAAGCTTTTATGAAGATCGGAAACGTCGATCAGATAATTGGAATTAGTCACTTGTTTTTAATCTCCTTTCCAGTACAGCGATTCCTTTAGACAGGGTGAAGGTCAGCAGGAAGTAGATGATACCGACGATAATCAGCGGCTCGATGGACAGATAGGTGACACCGTTGATGGTCTTGTAGGTGGTCATCAAATCGCCGACGAAGAAGGTGGATGCCAGAGAGGTTTCCTTGATGATGGAAACAAATTCGTTGCACAAAGCAGGCAGGATGTTTTTGACCGCCTGCGGGAAGACGATTTTGAGCATCGTCTGACGGGAGTTGAGTCCCAGCGAGCGGGCAGCTTCGGTCTGACCTTTGTCCACCGCGCTGATACCGGCACGGATGACCTCGGCGACGTAAGCGCCGGAGTTTAAACACAGTGCCAATGTGATGGAAAACTGTGCGCTGGTTTCCAGAGCCGGAATCATCATCGGCAGCAGGAAGAAGAAAAAGTACAGCTGAAGCAGCAGCGGGGTGCCACGGATGATTTCAACATAGATGGTGGCGATAAAGTCCAACGGACGGAAGCGTCCGATGTGGAATTTGCTCAGACGCATCAGCGCCAGCAGAGAGCCAATCAGGATACCGAAGACAACTGCAATGGCACTGAGCATCAGGGTGACCCCGATGCCCTGCAGGAACAGTCCCCAGTATTTTTCCAGAATCAGGATGATATTATTAAAGATAACCAAAATACGTTCCTCCCAGTTGTTTGTGCAGCTTATTCAGCAACTTCGATGCCAAGAGATTTTGCCAGTTCGGTTGCTTCGTCCTTCCACTGCTGGTACAGACCCTTTTCATTGACCTCGTCAATGATTTCGTTGATGGCTTCAATCAGCTCGGTCTCGCCTTTTTTAACAGCGGCTACGTTGCCTTCGCTCTCATATTCGAACATGAAGTCGGTCAGCTCGATCTGTGTGTGGCTTTCCATCAGCAGCTCAGCGTTGCTGACGTCGGAAGCCAGGGCATCGATCTTACCGGTTTCCAGCATCAGTACGCCGTCATTGAGGCTGCCGACCGGAACGATCTCAACGTCCTCCGGCAGCTGACCGGTAACTAGATTGTACTGCAAAGAGCCGTTCTGCGCGCCGATTTTTTTGCCTGCAAAATCTTCGGCTTTGGTGTACTCGCCGCCCTTGCCCTTTGTTACCAGTACGCTTTGACCAGTCTGCTCGCCGTCGATGTTAAAGGCGTGGGAAAGCTCCATGCTCTTTTCACGTTCTTCGGTCTTTGCAAAGCCTGCGATGGCAATGTCTGCCTGACCGGAAGGGATGGCAGCCTGTACGGCACTGAAGTCCATGGCGCTGACCTGCAGCTCTACGCCCAGCTTTTCAGCGATGTATTTTGCAAGCTCAATGTCCGAGCCGACGTATTTTTTCTCGCCGCTGCTCAGGTCCTCAAATTCCAGCGGAGCAAAGTCCGGGCTGGTTGCCAGCACCAGTTTGCCGGATTCTTTGATTTTGTCCAGACGGTTCTGAGAAGAACCGCAGCCGGTCATGGTGGTAATCATAAGAGCGGTGCCAAGAGCGATGCTCAACAGTTTTTTAAAGTTTTTCATAATGTGTGTCCTCCTCAGATGTGATATGAATTTTTATTAAAAATTATGTTATTATTATACATTTATTTTTAAAAAAGTAAAGAGGTAAGCTGCACAAACAATATTCAACTTTTCCTGTGATTATATAATTTTTACACAACAAACACAAGAAATAGGGGGGGATAGGCGAAAAAAATACAGTATAAATAAACATTTGATACGAGGAAGAGAAAAATGGAATCAAAAAGGCTGTGAGGAAATGTTTCCTCACAGCCTTTTTGATTCTGTATGATTTTGCAGAGCAGGAAGGGGATTATAATTCCTGCCTGCCTTCCAGTGCGCGGAAAAGGGTGACCTCGTCGGCATACTCCAGATTGCCGCCCATCGGGATGCCCGATGCCAGTCGGGTCACCTTGAGCCCGAGGGGTTTGAGCAGTCGCGCGATGTACATAGCGGTGGTTTCTCCTTCGACGGTCGGGTTGGTTGCCATGATGACCTCCTGTACGCCGCCCTGCTGAATGCGCTCGAGCAGCTGCCGGATGGTCAGGTCATCCGGTCCCTTCTGGTTCATTGGGGAAATCAATCCGTGCAGAACGTGGTACAGTCCCTGATATTCTTTGGTGCGCTCGATTGCCATGACATCCCTCGGACCTTCCACGACACAGATCATACTGTGGTCGCGGGCAGGGTCCGAGCAGATTTGGCAGACCTCGCGGTCGGTCAGATTCTGGCAGACCGCGCAGGGACGAATCTTTTCATGTGCCTCCAGGATGGTGTCCGCAAACTCCTTTGCCTTGTCATGCGGCATATTCAGCACGTAAAAAGCAAGCCGCTGAGCCGTCTTGCGTCCAATGCCCGGAAGGCGGGCAAACTGCTCAATTAGGCGGGTCAGCGGCATGACATCATATTTCATCGATTAAAAGATGCCCGGCAGGGAAAGACCGTTGGTGATCTTTTCCATCTCAGCGGCATGAACTTCCTCAGCCTTGCGGATGGCTTCGTTTACAGCGCCGATGATCATATCCTGCAGAATTTCAACATCGTCCGGGTCAACAGCTTCCTTTTTGATGTTCAGAGCAATCAGCTCTTTTTTGCCGTTGATGGTGCATTCTACCATGCCGCCGCCGGCAGAGGTGGTGTACTCGCGCTCATTGAGCTCTTCCTGTGCCTTTTCCATCTCTTCCTGCATCTTCTGCGCCTGTTTTACCATTGCCTGCATGTTCTGTGGGCCGCCGCCCATGCCTCTTGGAAGTCTAGCTTTCATTTTTAGTTCCTCCTATTTGGGTTTCGGACAAAGGATGCCCGAAGTCTTTTTCTATCTCAAAAAATAGGTGTGTAAAGTCACAGCTATCCTTGATCTGCTTTAGTTTTCGATGGAGATGTCCACACCCAGCTGCTGTGCGCTGGCAAGGATGTCCTCCATCGGGTCGTCCTGCGCGGTGTGGTATTGCTCCTTTTTAAACGGACCGATCCGCCAGTCCCTTCCGCTTCCGGCAATCAGCGCCTGATGGATGGATTTTTTTGCATAATCGTTGGAGCGAATCATCTCTAAAAAGAATGGGTCGTCGCAGTCGATTAAAACAATCTCCTGATAGCGGTACGCCTGGGTGTTGACCAGTGCGCCGTGCAGAGCGGTGTTGGAATGGCGCAGCGCCTCCAACACCTGCGACCAAGGCTCAAACGGGACTGCTTCCTTTTTGCTGACCGTCGGCACCGGTGGGTCCACAGGTGCAGCGGAGTTTGCAGAGACAGTAGGCTGTGCAAGCACAGCCTGCTGATTGGATGCAGCCGGTGCCGATACGGCTGCCGGATTTGCCGAAGCTGCGGCAGCTGCTGCCAACCCGCTTTTGAGTTGCATTTCCAGCCGGTCCAAGCGGGCAAGGATGCCGTCGAGTGAACGGTCGGATGCCGGATTGGTCAGACGGATGACCGCCATCTCCAGCTCAGTGCGGGTTTGGGTGGTCTTTCCCATGCGGGAAAGGGTGTCCTGCAGCACCGTCAGCGAATATAAAATCTGTCCCATCGAATAACGGGAAGCTTGTTTGGTCAAAGCCTCTTTGTCCTGGGAAAGTCCCGGCACAAAATTTTCGGGGTCCTTGAGGGCTTTTGCCATCATCAGACCGCGGTAGTGGGAAATCAGCTGGACGCACATCTTTTCGAAATCGACCGAGTTTGCAAACATCCGGTCAATCTCCTGCAACACAGCAGGGATGTCCTGCGCCAAAACGGCATCGCCGATGGCAAACAGCGAATCGGAAACGGCAAGCCCTGCGCTTTGCCGCACCTGCTCGACGGTGATTTGCTCCGAGCTGCTGCGGCAGACATCCAGCAGAGAAAGTGCATCGCGCATTCCGCCTTCGGCAAGCCGTCCAATCAGCTCGGCAGCCGGCAGCTGAATGTCGATATTTTCCCGCTGGCAGACCTCGATGACCCGTTGGGCAATGACCTGCGGACTGATGCGCTTAAAGTCAAACCGCTGGCAGCGGGAGAGGATGGTAGCGGGAATCTTGTGGACCTCGGTGGTCGCCAAGATGAAGATGACGTGCTCGGGCGGCTCCTCCATGATTTTGAGCAGAGCGTTGAAGGCGCCGGTGCTGAGCATATGGGTTTCGTCGATGATGTAAACGCGGTAGTTTGTGACAGCAGGGGTGAAGTTTGCCTCCTCGCGCAGCTGGCGGATGTTGTCCACGCCGTTGTTGCTGGCAGCGTCAATCTCGGTGACGTCGAGGATGGAGCCGTCGTCGATGCCGCGGCAGATATCACAGACCCCACAGGGATTGCCGTCCTGCTGATGGGGACAGTTGACCGCCTTGGCGATGATTTTGGAGCAGGAGGTCTTGCCGGTGCCGCGGGAGCCGGTGAAGAGATAGGCGTGACCGATGCGTCCGCTGGCAATCTCCTGCTTGAGCACCGAAGTGATGTGCTCTTGTCCTACGACCTCGTCAAAGTTTTTGGGACGATATTTTCTGTACAGTGCCTGATACATCCTGCTGACCCTCCTGTGCAATGATTCGAAAAAGGCAGGACACACCAAAGCGTGGAACATGTCCTTGATCATACGGAAATGCAGGTTACCTGCGGCGCACAGAAACTTCCACTTAATGCTGCTCGGTTCCCCGCCTGACATGGTTCATGGAGCCCTGTCGCACAGGACCAACATCTCCGCATGATAAAAAACACGTTCGGTCTTCCGGTACAGCCCTGCCAAACAGATAAGCGATCTTATTAAATCATGCCTTTGTATTATACTATATAATTTAAAAAAAGGCAAGAGCAATTTTCGCTTTGAGCAGGCGAAATCTTTTCCATACCGCAAAAAGAGAAAGGAAACGAGAAAAACGACAAAAATAAAATCGCTGAAACAGTAGAAAAACTGTGTTATAATAGACAGGAAAAAAAGGATTCTATAAACAGAATAGGAGAACAAACGATGGATTTTTTACAGAGAATGCAGCAGAACACACCCTACTGCTCCCGACACACCGATATGCCTACCCGGCTGCAGCAGAAAGCCAAGACCCTCTGCTGGCAATATAACCAGACAGGACCGCACCAGCAGCAGGAGCGTGCGCAGCTGTTGCAGGAGCTGCTGGGCAGCTGCCACCCGCTGACCTTCATCGAGCCGTCCTTTCGATGCGACTATGGATTCAATATCCACACCCACGGGCTGACGGTCATCAATTATAATTGTGTCATTCTGGACACCTCTCCGGTCCACATCGGAGCCAACGCCTTTATCGCGCCGGGCGTTTGTCTTGCCTGTGCGGGACACGCGCTCGACCCACAGCAGCGCGCAGAGGGAATCGGCACCTCAGCGCCTATCACATTGGAGGAAAATGTGTGGATTGGAGCAAACAGCGTGGTCTGCGGCGGGGTGACCATCGGCGCCGGCAGTGTGATTGGAGCCGGCAGCGTGGTGACGCGGGATATTCCCGCAGGAGTGGTTGCCGTAGGAAATCCCTGTCGGGTGCTGCGCAAGCTGACCGAGCAGGATAAACGGATGACGCTGGAAGCTTTGAACAGAGAAGGAGAATAAAGCGATGGAATATATGGGAGGAAAAGAATTCTGGCATCAGCGGTTTGCTGCCCGAAGCGATGCTCCGATGCAGCCGGAAGCCATCCTGGTGGAGGACATGAAGAAAATGCAGACCGGACCGCGCCTGTTGGATTTGGCGTGCGGGGACGGAAGGAACGCTTTGTATCTGGCACAACTGGGGATGCAGGTGGAGGCGGTCGATTTTTGCCCGACGGCATTGCAGCGGTTAAACCGCTTTGCCAGCCGCCAAAATCTGTGCCTGCATACAAAGCAGATGGATTTATCCGACCCGAACGCAGTGGAGCAGCTGGGCAGCTATGATTTGATTTTGTGCAACCACTATTGACTGAGTGCGGCTGCTGCCGACCGCCTGCGGGAACATCTGCTGCCGGGGGAAAGCTTTGGCTCAACGGCTTTGTCCGCTGTCCGCAGGATAATCCGGCAATCCGACCCGAGGACCTGCTGTGCGTGCAGGATTATGAGCAGGCGGGCTATGCGGTGGAAGATGCCCTGGAGCACACCGATGCACGGGAGCACCGCTATCTTCGGCTGATTCTAACGCCAATCCAATCAAAGAAATAGAGGGGGAAAAACAGGATGCGCATCTGTTTTTGCGACGACGAAGCCTCCACCCGCAGCCAGTTTGAACGGATGGCTGCCGCTTGGGCGGAGCAAAGAGGGGAAGCGGCAGAGCTTCAGCTGTATAACAGCGCTGAGCAGCTGCTGTTTGAGGTCGGTCAGCCAGAAGCCCAGGAGCTTGTCTTTGACCTCATCCTTCTGGACATCCAGATGGGTGGGATGGACGGCATCACGCTGGCAAGGCAGCTGCGGGCGCAGGATAAGCGGGTGACGCTGGCATTTTTGACGGCGGCGCGGGAATATGTGTTTGAAGGCTACGAGGTGCAGGCGGTGCGCTATCTGCTCAAGCCGATGCAGCAGGAAAAGGTGTTTGAACTGCTGGACCTTGCGCGGCAGAATCTACAGGAGCAGCCAAGTCTGATTCTCAACTGCGCCGACGAAAAGAAAAAGCTTTACCTTTCACAGATTGCCGCCATCGAAGCGCAGGGACATTACCTGATTTTCCACACCACCACAGGACAGCTCCAGCAGAAAGCGAGCCTGTCCTCCCTTGCCGGGCATTTGGGCGACAGCTTTGTGATGAGCCACCGCAGCTTTTATGTCAATTTAGCGCACCTTTTGCGCATCAGCCGCACCGAATGTACACTGGATACCGGTTTGACAGTGCCGGTCTCGCGCGGAGCCTATAAAAATTTAAACGAACAGTTTATCCTCTACTACAGAAAGGAGATGCTGGAATGAGCCAATCGACGGTGCTGCTGGCGGTACAGCTTGGATGTACCGCAGCGGTGGGAGGGTATCTTGCCGTGCAGCTGTTTCAGCAGCGCGGCTGGCGTTGGCTGGCAGCTGCCCTGCTGTTGCCAGCTCTTGGAGCAGCAGGCGCTTTGGCAGGGTACGGATGGCTTTCACTGCCGGTGGTGTGCATCACTGCCTTTTTGCTGGTGCATCTGGGCGACCGCCTGGGCAGCAACCGCGTCTCGCTCAGGTTTGCCGCTCTGTTTGTTTTGGTGCAGGTCGGACTTTGCCTGTTAAACCAAAACGGGACAGCCGCACAGGGCAGCTGGACGTTTTCCCTGCTGGCAACGGCAATCTTTTTCCTGTCGGAAAATAACCAGAACTTTCTGCGCAAAAGCTACGAGCAGAGCATGATGGAATACCAGAACAAGGTGGTCGCCAAGCAGGTGGAGGAGGTACAGGGACTGTATATGACCATGCGCGGCTGGCGGCACGACTACCACAACCATCTGCAGGCGCTCAAGGCACAGTTGAGCATGGGTCAAACCGAGCTTGCCCAGGAATATCTGGGACGGCTGGAGCAGGACCTGGACAGCATCAAGCAACTGGTGGAAACGGGCAACGTCTCGCTGGATGCTATCCTAAATTCCAAGCTTTCCTATGCGCAAAAGCAGCAGATCAGCCTGCATTATAAAGCGACGGTGCCGCCCAAGCTCTCGGTCAGCGATATTGACCTGTGCGTGCTGCTGGGCAACCTGATTGACAACGCGGTGGAAGCGTGCGAACAGCTGCCGGTGGAGCAACGGTTTTTGCGGCTGTACATCGGAATCTTTAGAAAGCAGCTGTACATCTCGGTGACCAACGCCACCGGAGAACTGGTGCGCAAGCTGGACGAGGAGTACATCACCACCAAGCGCGGGAACCACGGACACGGGCTTAAGCGAATCAACAACACGGTGGAAAAGTACGGCGGATTTATCAATCGCAAAAATGAGCCGGGGGTCTTTGTCACCGAAATCATGCTGCCGCTGTAAGGAAAAGCGGCGGTGGGATGACAATTCGTGCACGGAAAACGACCGTTCGTGCACGAATTGTTTTTTTGTCCCCGATTTATGCTATGATACAGGCAAAGGGAGGAATGAAGAATGAAGGAAAAACAACGACAGTCTCAGCCGGACAGCGCAATCATCAGCAACCTGCGGTATGCCTATGGGATGCTGTTTCGGGAATACCCCATCACCCGCCTGCTTTTGCCGTTGACGGTGCTGGTATCGGTGCTGTTTCCGTTGACCGGAAACCTGCTGCCCGCGATGATTGTGGCGATGCTGGAAAAGCAAAACCTTGCCGGATTTGCAGCGGCGGTGGCAGCGGTGGGCATGGTGATGCTGCTGCTCAAGTGGGGACAGAATGTGCTCAACCAGAACCTTGCCTACTATACAATGGAGTGCCGAAACCGGACCCTGACGATGCAGTATTATAAAAAAATTACCACCACCGGCTACCAGAACATCGAGCCACACGCAAAACAGGTCGAGCGGCAGAACGCCTTTTGGGCAATCAACGGAGACAACTGGGGGATTGGGCAGATTTTTTCCAAGACGCCGCTGTTTCTTTATAACCTGCTGGGTCTGCTGCTCTATGCCGGCTTTATCGGCAGCATCCATCCGAAGATTCTGGTGATTTTAGCGGCGATGAGCCTGTGCTGTCTGCTGCTGGAGCGCTTTTCCTACCGCTACCAGAAGGAGCATCGACAGCAGGAGGAGGAGCTGCGGACACAGCGCACAATGGTCTACCGCTATTGCAGCCAGATTGAAAACGCAAAGGACATCCGCATGTATGCCATCGAAAACTGGTTCCCTGAGCGTCTCAAGGAGCTGAACGACCAAACCAGAAGCATCTTCAAGAACAAATGGGGACGGGTCAAGCTGATGGACCTTTCCAACAATCTGTTTTTGATTTTGCGGGATTTGACCGCTTATGGCATTTTGATTTCGCAGGTGCTGGAAAATCAGATCAGCCTGTCGGAATTTACCTTCTCGGTCGGGATTGTAGCGGGCTTTACGACCTGGCTGACCGAGATGATTCAAAACTTTTCTTATCTGCGTCTGGCAAGCGTCCAGATGGGATATATGCGCTACTATCTGGAGATGGACGACGGGTATGGCGAGGAAGTCAGCCAGCCGGTGCAAAGTCAACCGAGCGGGCAGGCACCCACCATCGAATTTCGGGACGTCACCTTTACCTACCCGGAAAGCGACCGACCCACCATCGAGCATCTGGACCTGACCATCCACGCAGGGGAAAAGGTGGCGCTGGTAGGACTCAACGGAGCGGGCAAAAGCACGCTGGTCAAGCTGCTTGCCGGCTTGTACCGACCGGACAGCGGAGAAATCCTGCTGGACGGCAGACCCATCTCCTCCATTCCGCACGAGGAATATTTTGCACAGATTGGCACCGTGTTCCAGGAACCGTTTTTGCTGGCTTCCACCATCGAAGAAAATGTGGCGTGCTGCAACGAAGCGCAGATGGACCACCGGCGGGTGCAGCAGTCGCTGGAACGCGCCGGTCTGTGGGAGCGGGTGCAGGCGATGCCAAACGGAGTAAAATCCCATTACTCCAAGGAGTTGTACAGCGATGGAGAAAGCCTTTCGGGAGGCGAGGTGCAAAAGCTGATGCTTGCCCGCGCACTGTACAAGGATGCGCCGGTCATGGTGCTCGATGAGCCGACCGCTGCGCTGGACCCGCTGGCAGAGGCGGATCTGTATGAGCGGTACAACAGCTTGACCGGCGGCAAGACGTCGGTGTTCATCTCCCACCGCCTGTCCAGCACCCAGTTCTGTGACCGGGTGGTCTATCTGGAAAACGGAAAGATTCTCGAGGACGGGACCCACCAGCAGCTGATGCAGCAGGGAGGACAGTACGCAAAGATGTTTGAATATCAGGCATATTACTATCAGAAGAAGTTGGGAGGCAGACCGGATGAAATCTTCTAAAAAACCGTTCTGGCAGCGGGTGATTGACCCGCAGGTCATCTCGATTGTCAAGTTTATTCATTCGCTGGACCACGGGCTGATTCCGTGCGTGCTGGCAAGAAACATTCTGGAGGCGCTGCGTCCCTTTATCAATATCGTCTGCTCTGCGCTGATTCTTGACCGATTGATTTTGAAAACGCCGGCAGAGCAGATGATGCAGATTGTATTTTGGATGGTCGGTTTAAATTTTGTCTGTTCGATGCTGGTCGCCCTGCTGGATTGGGTGCAAAAAGGACCCAAGGAACTGTTTTTGCTGGATGCGGAGGCGTTTGCCAAGAAGGCGCTTCAGTTGGATTATCAGGAGATGGAGCAGACCCGGGTGCAGGACCTGGTCCGTATGTTTGAAGAGGTCAACAACATGGGCGGGCTGAATCTGCTGCTCGGACCGCTGGGCAACAGTGTCAAAGGACTGGTGTCGGTGGTGTACGCAGCCGTCATGGTCGCTCCGCTGTTTGTCACACCGCTCATCCGCGGCAAAGGGGAGCTGGTATGGCTGTTTTCCTCTCCGCTGGTGTCGGTGCTGATGCTGGCGCTGCTGGCTTTTTCCATCTTTGCTTCTCTGAAAAGTGTCAAGCAGAAGGAACAGCTGATCAAGGAAGACTTTGAACAGTCGATGAAGTACAACCGAAGGGCGCGATACTTCTACTATCAATCGACCAACTACCAGACCGGCAAGGACATCCGCTCCTACCACCTGTCCGACCTCTTTCTTGAGCAGTTGGAAAAATGGTCGGACGGCGTGATGTACTTTATCCGCAGCCAGACCAACGCGGAAAAGAAGTACGGCGGCAGGGTCATTCTGGTCAGCCAGCTGGCGGCGGTCGTCTTCTATCTGCTGGTGGGTGTCAAGGCGCTGCTGGGTGTCATCAGCGTGGGAAGTGTACTGATGTATGTTTCTGCCCTCGTCAATTTCCAGCAGTCGTTCGTTGCTCTTCTGGTCGATTTGAGCAATCTGAATATCTATGCCAAAAAGATGGAATGTTATACGGAGTTTTATGCGCTGAAAAATCACAAGTACGAGGGGACCCTGCCGGTCGAAAAGAGGGATGACAACGACTATGAGCTAGAATTTCGGGATGTCTGCTTTTCCTATCCGGGCAGCGACCGCCTGATCCTCGACCATCTTTCCTTCAAGCTGAAGGTGGGCGACAAGCTGGCGCTGGTGGGACTCAACGGTGCAGGCAAGACCACCTTTGTCAAGCTCCTCTGCCGTCTGTACGATCCGACCGCAGGAGAGATTTTACTCAACGGAATCGACATCAAAAAGTATGACTATCAGGAGTATCAGAGCCTGTTTTCGGTGGTGTTCCAGGATTTTCACCTGTTCTCCTTTGAACTGGGACAGAACGTAGCGGCAAGCACCCGGTATGAGAACGAAAAGGTATGGGATTGTCTGGAGAAGGCGGGCGTGGAGCAGCGGGTGCAGGCGATGCCAAAGGGACTCAGGACCGTTTTATATCAAAGCGGAGAGAGCGGGGTAGAGATTTCCGGCGGAGAAGCGCAGAAGATTGCCATTGCCCGCGCACTGTACAAGGATGCGCCGTTTGTCATCCTGGATGAACCGACCTCTGCGCTTGACCCAATCAGCGAATATGAAATCTACTCCCGATTTGATTCGCTGGTGTCCGATAAGACCTCGGTCTATATCTCCCACCGGATGAGCAGCTGCCGCTTCTGTAATACCATCGCCGTCTTTGAAAAGGGCGGCATCTGCGAAATCGGCAGCCACGAGCAGCTGATGGCAAAACAGGGCAGATATTACCAGATGTGGCAGGCACAGGCAAAGTACTACCAGGAGGAGCAGGAAATGCAGGAACGCTTTGGACAGCAGGTATTTGCCTAAAGCATAATTTGAAATGGCAGGCAGCAGGGACAGCAGTCCCTGTTGCTTTTTTGCGCTGTAGAGGAAATTGCAAAATTTTTATCATTTTTTTAAGAAAATATGAAGATACAAAATGAATCTTGACAATGCAAAAATATTGACTTAAAATACTTAAGTAGCATAATTATCTTGATTAAATAAATAGTCGGAAAGGAGAAAAAAATGGAGGAAAAACAATTGCGGTCGATGCAGCTGTTCCGGTTAATGGACCGGATGCGCCGGGCGTGGACGGTGTTCACCCCAAAACCGGAGATCAGCAAGTCCCAGTTTGGCACTCTGCTGGCGCTGCGACACGGCGGAAAAAGACCTTGTGAGGACAAGGAGTGCAGAAACCGTGACCCGTTTGAGCCGATGACCTTATCGGAGCTGGCAAAAATAATGAATCAGAGTATGCCGGCACTGAGTCAGCGCATCAGCAAGCTGGAGGGAATGGGATATGTGCAGCGGATGCCCGACCAGAAGGACCGCAGGACCACATGGATTCGTCTGACACCCGCCGGAAGTCAGCTGTTGGACAGCTCCTTTCAAAATCTGGTCAGCAAGATGAACTTTATCATGGAACAGCTGGGAGAAGAGGACACCCGGCTGACCTTTCGTGTGCTCGAGCAGCTGGCACAGATTCTGGAAGGGATGAGCGACGAACAAGAGGATACCTTTTAACCAATTATAAATGGAAGGAATGAAAGAAGAATGCTGAAATTAAAGCAGTACTTAAAACCGTACATCGCCTTGCTGCTGGGAGCGGTAATTTTGCTGTTCGGGCAGGCGATGCTGGAGCTGACGCTGCCAAACTACATGAGCGACATCGTCAACGTTGGTTTGCAGCAGGGCGGCATCACCTATGCTTCCCCGGAGGCAATCGACACGCAGAGTATGCAGCTGATGCAGCGCTTTATGTCCGAACAGGAGCGGCAGCTGGTTGCAGACCATTATTTGCAGCTGGATGAAGGCGAACAGCTTGCACAGCTGCAAAAGACCTACCCGAATCTGAAGGAGGGCGACTTTGCCCTGACCGGCGAGCACAGTGAGGAGATCGAAGGGGTATTCTCCCGCGCCTCCTATGCGCTGGTGCAGTTTTTGGAAGGCATGATGCAGCAAAACGCTGCACAGGATTCGAGCAGCACAGTGCGAAGCACTTTGGATATTGCCATGCTGGCACAGGCATCGGCAGCCTTCGACCCGCAGCAGGTGCAGCAGGCGGTCGAAACTGCGGCAGTCACACCGGAGAGCATGATCTCCCAGACCGGTCCGGTGCTGGTCAAGAGCCTGTATCGGGCGCTGGGCGCAGATACCGATGCCATCCAGACCGGCTACATCATCGGGGACGGCATCAAGATGCTGGGACTGACCATTCTGCTGACCGGCTGTGCGATCGGCGCAGGCTTCTGCCTGTCCAGATTGGGCGCCGGTGTGGGAAGGGACCTGCGCCGGGATGTCTTTACCCGCGTTACCTATTTCAACAACAGTGAGATGGACCAGTTCTCCACCGCCTCGCTGATTACCCGCTCCACAAACGACATCACCCAAATCCAGAACTTCTTGAGCATGGGGCTGCGTATGCTTTGTTTTGCGCCTATCATGGGCTTCGGAGGTTTAATTATGGGTCTGTCCAAGTGTGTCAGCCTGGCGTGGGTGTTGGCGCTGGCGCTGGTGATCATGCTGGGTTTGATTCTGATTTTGTTCAGCGTCGCTCTGCCTCGCTTTAAAAAGATGCAGAAGTTGGTGGACCGCCTGAACCTGGTCAGCCGCGAGGAGCTGTCCGGCATGATGGTCGTGCGCGCCTTTGCAAACCAGAACTTTATGCAGAAGCGCTTTGATGCGGCAAACCGCGACCTGGTCGGCAACACCCTGTTTGTCAACCGTGCAATGGCGACTATGATGCCTGCCATGACACTGGTGATGAACGGCATCTCACTGCTGATTGTCTGGTTTGGCGGCAAACAGATTGCCCAGAGCAATTTGCAGGTGGGCGATATGATGGCGTTTATCCAGTATGCCATGCACGTCATCATGAGCTTTTTGTTCATCAGCATGATGTTTATTATGGTGCCAAGGGCATCGGTTTCCGCCGAGCGTATCTATGAGGTGCTTTCCACAGAAAATTCCGTCAAAGACCCGTCCGCACCAAAACACATGGAACAGACGAAAGGTTTGGTGGAGTTTAAAGATGTATCCTTCCGCTACGACGGAGCAGAAACGGATGTTCTCGAGCATATCTCCTTTACGGCAAAACCCGGACAGACCACAGCCTTTATCGGCTCGACCGGTTCGGGCAAATCCACCCTCATTAACCTGATTCCTCGTTTTTATGACGTTTCGCAGGGCAGCATTACCATCGACGGAGTGGATGTACGAGAGATTCCCCAGCAGGAGCTGCGCGACAAGATTGGCTATGTTCCGCAAAAAGGTATGCTGTTTTCCGGCACCGTTGCTTCCAACCTGCGTTATGCGGACCACAGCGCCAGCCAGCAGCAGCTGGAGGAAAGCGCACAGGTGGCACAGGCGTCCGAATTTATCGGCGAACTGGAGCAGGGCTACGATACACCGATCAGCCAGGGCGGAACCAACGTTTCGGGCGGACAGCGGCAAAGACTGTCCATCGCACGTGCGCTGGTCAAAAAGGCGCCGATCTATATCTTTGACGACACCTTCTCCGCGCTCGACTTTAAGACCGACGCCAAGCTGCGCAAGGCGCTGAAGGGATATACCGAAGACGCGACGGTATTGATTGTTGCCCAGCGTGTTTCCACCATCATGCACGCCGAGCAGATTGTGGTGCTGGACGAAGGTAAGGTGGTAGGAATCGGCACCCACGAGCAGCTGCTCAAGGAGTGCAGCACCTACCGTGAAATTGCACAGAGTCAGCTTTCAAAGGAGGAATTGGCATAATGGCAGGACCAAGAATGGGAGGTCACGGACCTCGCGGACCAATGATGCCTGGCGAAAAAGCCAAGGACTTTAAAGGAACAATGGGAAAGCTGCTGGGATATTTGAAGAAATTTTTGCCCGGTATCGTTCTGGTGCTGATTTGCGCCGCAGCCAGCACCATCTTTTCCATCTTCGGACCCAAGGTGTTGGGTCAGGCAACCACCAAACTGTTTGAAGGATTGATCGCCATGCTGACCGGCACCGGCGGCATTGATTTTACGGCGCTTGCACAGATCCTTCTCTTTTTGGCAGCACTCTATCTCATCAGCGCGCTGCTGACCTATGTGCAGGGCTGGGTGATGTCCGGCGTTGCCACCAAGCTCAGCTACAGTATGCGCAAGGACATCAGCGAAAAGATTGACCGGATGCCGCTGTCCTATTTTGACAGGGTTTCCAACGGCGAGGTGCTCAGCCGCATCACCAACGACGTCGACACCATCACCCAAACACTCAACCAGAGCCTGTCGCAGATTGTCACCAATGTCACCATGATGGTCGGCGTGCTGTGCATGATGCTTTCCATCAGTCCGCTGATGACGCTGGTGGTGCTGTGTATCCTGCCGCTGAGCGTGCTGATTGTCACACAGGTGGTCAAGCGCAGCCAGCCGTTTTTCCGTAAACAGCAGGAATATCTGGGACACGTCAACGGTCATGTGGAGGAGATGTACGGCAGCCACCTCATCGTCACCGCCTTCAACGGGCAGGAGGACAGCATCGAGGAATTTAAAAAGCTCAACGACAACCTTTACCATGCGGCATGGAAGAGCCAGTTCATCTCCAGCACCATGCAGCCGCTGATGAACTTTGTCAGCAATCTGGGCTATGTGGGCATCTGCGTGTTGGGCGGATTTTTGACCCTCAACGGCTCCATCACCGTCGGTGATATTCAGGCGTTCACCCAGTATGTCCGCCAGTTTACCCAGCCAATCAACCAGATTGCCAACATCTCCAACGTTTTGCAGATGACAGCGGCAGCGGCAGAGAGGGTCTTTGCCTTTTTGGAGGAAGAAGAGGAAACTGCCGACCCGCAGCCGTCTCTTCCGGCAGAAAATATCGACGGCTCGGTCTACTTTGCACACGTCCACTTCGGCTATGTGCCGGAAAAAACCATCATCAACGATTTTTCCGCCATTATCCAGCCGGGCACCAAGGTGGCAATCGTCGGACCGACCGGAGCGGGCAAGACCACCATGGTCAAGCTGCTCATGCGTTTTTATGATGTCAGCGGCGGAGCGATCCTGCTCAATGGGTACGATGTCAAGCAGTTCAGCCGCAGCACCCTGCGCGACAGCTTTGGCATGGTGCTGCAGGACACCTGGCTGTACAACGATACCATCCGGGAAAACATCCGCTTCGGCAGACTGGATGCCACCGATGAAGAGGTGGTAGCGGCTGCAAAGGCGGCGCAGGTGGACCACTTTGTCCGCACCCTGCCGCACGGCTATGACACGGTCCTCAATGAAGAGGCAAGCAACATCAGCCAGGGTCAGAAGCAGCTGCTGACCATCGCAAGGACCATCCTCTCCAATCCAAAGATTTTGATTCTGGACGAAGCGACCTCCAGCGTCGACACCAGGACAGAGCTGTTGATTCAGCAGGCGATGGACCGTCTGACCGAAGGACGCACCAGCTTCATCATCGCACACCGCCTTTCTACCATCCGCAATGCGGACATCATCCTTGTCATGAAGGATGGAGATATTGTAGAAACAGGCAACCACGAACAGCTGCTTGCAAAGGGCGGCTTCTATGCGGAGCTGTATCAGAGCCAGTTTGCAAACGACCAGGAAGAATAGCAAAGCAAAAGAAAATCGCCTCTCCAAAAGAGATTTTGGAGAGGCGACTTTGAGTATCCGGGAAATTTCGGAGGAACATTTTGTATGTCGTCAGCCGGACGAAGCTGTATCAAGTCGGAAAGAAAGGAATTACTTGCCGCAAAATTTATCTATAAACATTCTTCATTGGGGATGGCAGGAGGGGTGTCTGGAACGGTCGGAGTGTACCATTATCTGAGATTAGCATAGAAGATAGAGGTAAATTTTGTCAATAAAAAAACAAAGAATGGAAAATTATCGGCAAAAGGCTTGATATTTTGATGGATGTTTTGTAAAATTTAGATGAAAGCCGAGGAAGAAAGAAATATATTCCGATGGATTTACAGCGGTGTATACAAAAAGGAGGAATAGGAAGGATGGAAACCCTTCGTTTATTGGAAAAGCTGACCCAGCACCACGGAGTTGCCGGGGACGAAAAGCCAATCGCAGACCTTTTGGAAGAGGAAATTTCTGATTTGGGTCCGGTCAGACGCACCCCATTGGGCAGCTTGATTTGTACTGTAAAACAGGAAAGTGCGGACAAACCGCATGTAGTTTTGGAAGCACACATGGATGAAATTGGTCTGATGGTGTGTGGAATCGACGAGAAGGGATTTTTGAAGGTGACCCGCTGCGGCGGCATCGACCGCAGGGTGGCAACCGCTTCTCCGGTGCTTATCCACGGTAAAAAAGGTGCGCGGCGCGGAATCGTCGGCTCCGAGCAGACCGACCCGAGCAAAAACCCGACGGTGGACCAGCTTTATGTCGATGCAGGCATGGACAAACAGCAGGCACAGGAGGAATTTCCGATCGGGACTCGCATTTCCTACATTGGCAGCTTTAAGCACCTGCTGGAGGGCAAGGTGGCAAGCAAAGCGCTGGATGACCGCTGCGGCTGTGCAGCGATGATTACAGCGGCGCGCCTGCTCAAGCAGATGGACACCGACTGCTCCATCACTCTGCTGCTGAGCGTCATGGAGGAGGTCGGCGGCATGGGCGCAGCGACCGGCGCCAATGCGATCGGACCGATCACCCACTGCATCTCGGTGGATGTCAGTTTTGCCCTCACACCGGAGCTTCAGACCCACCAGGGCGGAACCCTTGGAGAAGGTCCGATGGTCGGTCATAACCCAATCTTGAGCCGGCAGATGTCCGAGGAGATGGAGCAGGTGGGACTGGAGCAGGGCATCACCCATCAGGTCAAGGTCTATGCAGGCTACCGCACCGGCACCGATGCCGACGGCATCATCCTGTCGGGAGCGGGTGCACAGGGAGCCTGTACCTGCATCCCGCTGCGGTATATGCACACACCGGTAGAGGTGATCAGTGCGGCAGATATGGAAAATACAGCAAAACTGGCGGCAGCTTATGTTGCACAGAAGATCAGACCATAGGAGGCAGAAGAAAATGGCACAAACACCGGTTGAATTGATAGAGGCTCTGTGCATGGCAGATGCAATCTCCGGCAGGGAGGAAAAGGTGCGGGAGCTGCTGATTCAGAAAATCGACGGACACTGCGAGTGGAGGGTGGATGCAAGGGGAAACCTGCTCTGCCACAAAAAAGGAAAGAAGCCGGCGCAAAAACGTGTGATGATTACCGCACACATGGATGAGGCAGGCTTTATGCTGACCGGAATCCGGGAGGACGGTCTGCTGCGCTTTGCCAACGTCGGAGAAATCGACAGCAGAGTGGTGCTGGGCAAGGCGGTTCGAATCGACGGCGAAGTTATCGGCGTCATCGGCACCAAGCCAATCCACCTGCAAACCAGGGAGGAACAGGACCGCCCGATGCCGCTGGACCAGCTGTACATCGACATCGGCGCTTCCACCAAAACCAGTGCCGAACAGGCGGTTAAGCTGGGCGCACAGGTCACCTTCGCAGGGGAAGGGGTAGCGGCTTTTGGCAACGGCTATCTCACCGGCAAGGCGATGGAGACCCGTGCAGCCTGCGCAATGCTGGCACAGCTGCTCTGTGAGAATTGGGAAAAGGATGTGGACGTAGTTTTCACCACCAGCGCACAGGCGATGACCTCGGGCGGAGCGAATGCGGCATTTGCTCTCCATCCTGATGTGGCAATCGTGATTGGCTCGATTGCAGCAGACGACGGAAAAGGCGGAAAAGGTACTTGTAAGCTGGGAAAAGGTCCGGCGACCTGCCTGCACGACCTGACAACCTATTACGATTTGGATACTTATAATCAATGTATACAAATTGCAGAGGAAAAAGGGCTGCCGCTCCAGCAGCTGGAGAATCCGAACAGCAAAAATGAGAGCCGCCAGATTCAGACCGCAGGTGACGGTGTGCGTGTAGTTGCACTGAATATCCCCTGCCGTTATCCTTCTTCGATTTCGGCAATGATTCAGCAGCAGGACTTGAGCGACACCGCAGCCTTGCTGACTGCGTGCGTGGAAGAGCTTGCGTAAATTTACAAAACAAAAAGGACAGAGGCAGCAACGCTGTCTCTGTCTTTTTTTGATGGATTATTTCTTGTTCTGCTTTTGTGCCTTGTCGATGGCTGCTTCCAGCGCATCGGTCAGCAGCTCCAGCGCCTTGATGCGTGCATAGTATTTGCAGTTGGATTCGATGATGTGCCACGGAGCATATTGGGTGCTGGTCTTTTGCAGCATCTCGTCGATGGCTTGCTCATAGGAGTCCCATTTTTCCCGATTGCGCCAATCCTCTTCGGTGATTTTCCACTGCTTGTCAGGGTCATTCTGGCGGTCCTCAAAGCGTTTTAACTGGGTGTCCTTGTCGATTTGTACCCAGAATTTTAAGACGACAGCACCCCAGTCGGTCAGCTGCTGCTCAAATTCGTTGATTTCGGTATAGGCTCGTTTCCAGTCGCTTTCGGTACAGAAGCCCTCCAGACGCTCCACCATCACCCTGCCGTACCAGGTGCGGTCAAAGATGACGATGTGCCCTTCCTTGGGCAGGCGCTCCCAAAAACGCCAGAGGTAGTGGCGGGCAAGCTCATAGGGCTTTGGAGAGGCGATGGGGATGACCTTGTATCCGCGCGGGTCGAGCGCCTGGGTGATGCGCTTGATGTTTCCGCCCTTGCCGGCGGCGTCCCAGCCCTCATAGGCAAGGATGACCGGAATCTTCCAGCGGTAGATTTGGTCGTGCAGTTTGGCAAGCTTTTTCTGGTAGTGCTTGAGCGCTTCCTTGTATTCGCTGCGACCAAGCTGCTGGTCAAGGGCGACCTCTTGTAGTTTTGGCATCGGAACCAGCGGGAAGGACTGGCTGTTGGGAGAAAATTCGGGGAAGCTCTGGCTGCCGATGGTTTTTCCCTCCGCCTTGGCATCCAAAGCCGCCTGTAGGCTGTCGCACAGGATGGTCAAACATTCCAGCTCAGACTGCTTGCGGTGGGTGGAGTCGATGATGTGCCACGGAGCATATGGACGGTCGGTGGCGCAGAGGTAGTCGTCAAAGTCGGCAAGGCACTGCTCATAGTGACGGCTCTGCCAGTGGTCGTGTCCGCTGACCCGCCAGCCGGTGTCCGGGTTTTTCAGCAGGTGCTGGATGCGTTTATGCTGCTCCTCCTGTCCGATGTGCAAAAACAGTTTGACCAACAGGTAGCCGTTGTCGCACAGCTGGCGTTCAAAGACGCAGATTTCCTCCAGACGGCGCTCGTACTCCTTGACCGAGAAGCTGCCCGACTGATACTCGCGGATGGTCTGGTCCATCCAGCCGGAATCGAGGAAGAGAAATTTGCCGTTTTCCGGGATGTTTTTCATGTGACGGTACAAAAACGGCTTGGCAAGCTCCTCGGGTGTGGGACTGGGCACCGAGATGACCTCAAAGAAGCGTGGGTCCATCGGTGCAATCATCGAAGCGATGCGGCTGCCCTTTCCGGCAGTACCCCAGCCTTCCACCAGCACAATGACCGGAAGGGCGCTCTGTTTGACCAGTAGCTGCAACTTTTCCAGTCGGGCAGCTTGCTGCTTGATTGCCTGTTTTTTCTGCTCACGGTCCAGGAGACTATCGGTAAAACAAAAGTTCTTCAAAGCATTGGTTTGATAGAGCATAACGGGTGACCTCCTGTCAGATTGATAAGTGAAAGATAAATGAACAGCTCGATTGAAAAGAAATGGGAAATCGTTTATAATGGGGAAGAATGTAACTTTATTTTAACATGGAAGTATTGCCAAACCATATCCCTAAAACAAAACAAATTATGAATGAGGAGAAAGCGGGAATGAACAGAAGAAAAATGGCAGGGCTGGCAGCAGCGCTGATGCTGATGACCTTTGCTCCCATCCACACCCATGCGGCGTTGAGAAGGGTGCCGGAGGGGATGAAAACCGAACAGGGCGAATGGACGACCAAAAGCAAAAAAGACAAGGAGAAGGACGAGGAGAGCTGGCAGCAGGAGATGCTGGACAGTGTCAACGCTGCCCGTAAGAAGGCGGGAGTTGCTCCTTTGGAGCTGGACAAGAAGGTCGGCAAAGCAGCACAGCTCCGCGCAAACGAGTGCAAGCAATCCTATGACCACACCCGTCCAAACGGAAAAAAATCCAAGACAGCGCTGGATGATGCAGGCGTCAGCTACTCCTGGTGGGGAGAAAATATCAACGAAAAACAGAAGACCGTACAGTCCACCATGCAGTCCTGGATGGAGTCAAAGGGTCACAAGGCGAATATCTTAAACGAAAAATACACCAAGGTCGGCTTTGGCAGAGCGAAGGATGAGAGCGGAAGCTATTACTGGGTACAGATGTTTGCCAAGACCAAATAGTTGATTTTGTTACATGAATCGGACAAGAGGAATGTCGCAAAAGATAAAAATGTGTGATTTTTTTGTCCTATAGGTGAAAAATAGGCAAAAGCGAAGCAAGAAAATTCCACGAATTTGTAAACATTTTTAAAGTTTTTCCAATTACCGATTGACACAGGGCAACTAAAATGGTAGGCTTATTTTAGTGATATAGACCCGATTGCTTTTCTAAGAAAGGTTGTGTTGGAATGAACTGTGTTAAAATTTCTGAAGCGGAATATCCATTGATGGAGTATATTTGGGAACATGCCCCAATCTCTGCCTCCGCACTGGCGGCTTATTCTCTGGATGCTTTTCACTGGAAGAAGAACACCACCTACACGGTGATTAAAAGATTGACCCTCCGAGGAGCGCTGGAGAGACAGGAGCCAGGTTTTATTGTCACCCCGCTGGTTACCAAACAGCAGGTACAGCAGTCTGAACTGGAAAATCTGTGCAACCGCATCTTTGCCGGTTCTTCGAAGGATTTTATCCTTTCGTTCATTTCCAGAGAGTCGGTCAGCGAAGAAGAATTGGCTGAGCTGAAAGCAGCAGTTCAGGAATACCATCGCTAAACGAAGCGGCTAAACAAAAAGTTTTAAAATATTGTGGGAATAACGGGTATCTGATCGCTTACAAATAAAGCCTCATCTGTCTTGGATTTTGATAAAGACAGATGAGGCTTTTTTTAATTTTCGTGTTTTTGAGGAGAAGGTGCCGGAGAGCGGCGTTTAAAAAGTACCTGCCGGACCGTGGACCACAGCGCGCCCATATTGATGACCAGCATCAGGGCAGTCAGCAATATTTCCCAGGCAATCCACCCCTTGACCTCAAAAATCATCAGAAACGCCTGCAAAAGCAGGACAGCAACATTGAAGGTCAGACGCATCGGGTGAAATTTCATCGGGATAAAACGGTGGGTGTCCAGTGCGCGCAGGACAAAAACCACTGCATAGCTTGTCAAAGTGGCAAATGCAGCACCGTTGACCTGAAAGATAGGGATAAAGAAGAGGTTGAGCAGAACGTTGAGCACAGCGCCTGCACCGGTTGTGATGAAGTTGAGCATACTCTTTTTCTCCACCATATATACGCTGCCCAAAAAGGTGGACATACAGGAGAAAATGGTCGAAATCAGCAGAAGCGGGATGTATTTCCAGGAAATGTAGTAGGAGTCGGCGACCAGCACCTTGGTGATAACTTTCGAGAACAGAATCAAGCCGGAAGCGGCGGTACACAGCAGCGCCTGGTAGCAGACAAAGACGCGGGTGAAAAACTGCGCCCGTTTTTTGGGAACATCGCTGACAGCGGACATCTGCCAGGCGTCCATGAAGATGTTGGACATCAGCACGATGACCGTCGGGATTTTGTAGGCGACGGCAAACAGACCGTTTTCGGTGGTGCCCAGAAAATAGGCAATCAGATAACGGCTTGCCATGTTGTTGATCCACCAGAAGATGGAATTGGGAATCAAAGGAATCGAGTATCGCAGCATCTCTTTGGAGGTGCGCAGGTCCAATCCACGCAGGTGCAGATACCGGTGCAGACCGGCAAGGTAGAACAAAAAGAGGGTGGAAAGGGTGTCCGCCGAAATCATTGCCAGAATATAGCCGTTGATTCCCCACTTGAGCACCACAAGGTACAGTACATTGAAGAAGATGGTGGTGGCAGTGGAGAGGATGCCATCCAAGGCGTACAGCTTGACATACCCTTTTGCCCGCACAAACTGTGAGCACAGGGAGCGCATGGAGGACATCAGCACAAAGACATAGATCATCATGGTGTTGTCGCCCAGGTAGGAGATATGACAAAGCAGCGGCTCCAGCACCAGCAGGATGCCAAATCCGCCCAGAATGGTCAGAAAGCCGGTGGTGAAGACGTCACTCTTTTTGTAGTACTTGTCCAGACCAAAGCGGATGATACCGTTGATGATGCCACAGGAAACCAGCGGCAGCAAAAAGTTGCCCACCTGCACCATCAGGTCGACCGTGCCATATTCTGCTTCTGAGAGCACTGAGGTATACAGCGGCATCAAAAGAAACACCAGCACCTTGGAGCTGAAGGTGCCGATGGCAAAAATCAAAGTGTTTGAAATCAGTTTCCAGTATTTGTTCAAGCAAATTCTCCTGACGTAGATTGATGAAAGCAGTATACACAGCGAATCCATTATAGCATCTTTTTTCTAAAAAAGAAATGCTGCTTTTCCAAACTTTTGTGAATCGAGGGCAAAACAGCAAAAAAACAGAGAAGAATTTTGCAAAAGAAGGAGGTTTGTGCAGAAAAAGCAGTAGGAAAGAGGCGAGGAGTGTGTTATAATACTCAAAGTTGGCGGCTTGACCGTCGCTTTTGAGAAAATGCAGAAGAATATGGTTAATTTATGATAATAGAGGATGATGGCGGATGAACAACGACGAATTGCTGGAAATAACAACAGAAATCGGCTGGAGGCTGCTGCAAAGCGGCGCGGAGATCTACCGGGTGGAGGAATCCATCCGCAGGATGCTGGAAGCATACGGCTTTCCCGAGGCGGAGGTCTTTTCCATCCCTTCCTGCATCATTGTAACCATCAACGATGAAACCGGTCATGCACTGACCCGACTCAAGCGCAACCGCTCCTCCGGTCTGGATTTTGACCGCATCGACCAGCTCAACAACCTGTGCCGGCACATCTGCGCAGAAACACCGGAGCTGCCGGTCATCCAGCAGAAGCTGGCAGCGATCATGGATAAAAAGGATTACTCCTTCTGGACCAATATGTTTTTTACCGCCTCCATCTCGGCATCCTTCACCCTGTTTTACGGCGGATTTTTTCCCGACAGCATTGCTTCCTTCTTCATCGGTATCCTTTTGTTCTTATTATTGTCCCTTTTGGGAAACTTTCATACCAACAGCTTTTTCCAGAACATCTTTGGCAGTGCGCTGGTTGCAGGGTTTTCGCTGTGGACGACGGCAATGGGCTGGACTGTCCGCTATGACAAGATGATTATTGGCACGCTGATGAACCTGGTTCCGGGAATTGCCATCACCAACGTGATGAGGGACATTCTGGGCGGCGATTTGATTGCCGGCATCATCAAGCTGGTAGAGTCGCTGATGGTCGCCATCGGTATCGCGCTGGGTGCCGGTATCGCAATTTCCACCCTGCGATACTTCTTCCCCGGAATCTGATGAAAAGGAGGAGATGGGAAAATGAGTGAACACATTCCGGTATTTATCTATACCTTTTTGGCTTGCCTGTCCTTCTGCGTGATTTTTAAATTTCACAAGATTCCGCACATGATTGCAGCGGCGGCAGGCGGGATGCTCAGCTGGGTGATTTATGTCGCCTGCGGCTTTTTGGGCAACGATTTGGCACAGTATCTGATTTCCACCATCATCGTTTCCGCCTATGCCGAGGTGATGGCAAGGGTGTTTAAAGCGCCGGTCACCGGTTTTCTGACCATCGGCATCCTGCCGCTGGTGCCGGGAGGCGGTATCTATTACACGATGGAGTACTGTGTTTCCGGGCAGACCTCCCAGTTTATCGAAACCGGTATCCACACCTTTGCCATTGCCGGTGCACTGGCAGTGGGGGTTTTAATTGTTTCTTCACTGGTGCGGCTGTTCCACATGATGCACATTATCAAGAGATTTAAAAACTTGCGAGCCAAATTTGCAAAAATATAAAAGAAAGCAGGAAAGCATTTAAAGGATTCGACAAAAACTTTCCTTTTCTTTTGGTCAAAACACATATTTCTTTTTCTGTAATGGATTTTTATTTCTTCCAAAAAGCTGAAATGTTAGGAATATGTAAAATATTTAACAATAAGTTGTTGCTTTTTTTCATATTCATGGTATACTATATAATCGTATAATTAAAATACGAATTCTGTAAAAGGAATGGAGAGTTTTTGAGATGGAAGAATACATATGGCATATCAATCTGTTTGTATTTGTACTTCTGACCGTATGCTACCTGTATCAATTCGTATATGTCCTGGTTGTCCTGTTCAAAAAGGACAACACCCCACAGCAGCCTGCGGTTTTGCACCGCTTTGGCGTGGTCATTGCTGCGCGCAATGAACGGGTGGTGCTGCCGAATCTGATTCGAAGCATTCAGGAGCAGAGCTATCCCCGTGAGCTGGTGGACATCTTTGTGGTCGCGGATAACTGCACCGACGACACCGCGCAGGTCGCGCGGGAGATGGGCGCTGTGGTCTATGAGCGCTGCAATCCACAGCAGGTCGGCAAAGGATACGCACTGGATTTTGCCTTCCACCGCATTGCGCAGGATTACGGAAATCAATATCACGATGCCTTTTTGGTGTTTGATGCAGACAATCTGCTGGATGAACACTACATCGAGGAGATGAACAAGACCTTCTCGCAGGGCTATCGGGTCATCACCAGCTACCGCAACTCGAAAAACTATGCGACCAACTGGATTACCGCAGGATATTCGCTGTGGTTTCTGCGCGAGGCAAAGTATCTGAACAATGCCCGCATGATGCTGGGAACCAACTGTGCCATCTCCGGCACCGGTTTTTTGATTTCCAACGAGATTGTGCGCCGGTACGGCGGATGGAAGTTCCACCTGCTGACCGAGGACATCGAGTTTTCCATCGTCAATGCAATCGAAGGAGAAAAGATTGGCTATTGCGGAACAGCGGTGCTGTATGACGAGCAGCCGGAAACCTTCCGCCAGTCGTGGACCCAGCGGATGCGTTGGTCTAAGGGCTTTTATCAGGTCAACTGGAAGTACGGCAAGGCATTAATTACAAATCTGTTCCACAAAAAGGAAAACACCTTTGCCTGCTACGATATGCTGATGACCATTGCTCCGGCATCGCTGGTTTCACTGACGTGTCTGGCGATGAACCTTGCTTTCCTGGTGACAGCGCTGCTCCAGCCGCACTATGTAAACACGATGGTGGTGCTGGCAGGAAAATCGGTTCTTTTTGCTTTTGTCAATTTCTACGTCATCCTCTTTGCGATGGGTGTGCTGACCACCATCACCGAGTGGAAGCAGATTAAGGCGCCGGCTTACAAAAAGGTGCTGTATACCTTTACCTTCCCGGTATTCATCTTTACCTATGTTCCCATCTCGATTGTTGCACTGTTCAAAAATGTGCAGTGGACACCGATTACCCACAGCGTGGCAAAATCGGTGCAGGAGATGAAATAACTGGATTCCCGATAAAAATAAAAGGGACGAAAGAGAATTTTCTCTTTCGTCCCTTTTTTGCACCCCTTACAGGATGTCGATATGTTCACCGTTGAGTGCCTTGTTCATGCTGCGTACAGCACAGAATTTGCCGCACATCGAACAGCTGTCGTCATGCTCGGGAGAACGGTCGTCGCGGATGGCTTTTGCTGTCTGTGGGTCAATGGCACAAGCCCACTGTGCCTCCCAGTCGAGCGCACGGCGGGCATCGCCCATTTTGTCGTCGATTTCCCGCGCGCCGCGTACGCCCTTGGCAATATCCGCGGCATGGGCAGCAATGCGGCTGGCGATGATACCCTGTTTGACGTCGTCGAGGTTAGGCAGAGCGAGATGCTCGGCAGGAGTGACATAGCACAGGAAGGCAGCGCCGTTCATCGCAGCGATAGCGCCTCCGATGGCAGCGGTGATGTGGTCGTAGCCGGGAGCGATGTCGGTTACCAGTGGACCCAGCACATAGAAAGGAGCGCCCATGCAGATGGTCTGCTGCACCTTCATGTTGGCAGCAATCTGGTCCATCGGAACGTGTCCGGGACCCTCCACCATGACTTGTACATCCTTTTCCCAGGCACGTTTGGTCAGCTCGCCCAGACGGACCAGCTCTTCAATCTGGCAGACGTCGGTGGCATCGGCAAGGCAGCCGGGACGGCAGGCATCGCCCAGCGAGATGGTGACGTCATACTCGCGGCAGATGTCCAGAATCTCGTCGTAGTATTCATAGAATGGATTTTCCTCGCCGGTCATGCACATCCAGGCAAAGACCAGGGAGCCGCCGCGGGAAACGATATTCATTTTGCGCTTGTGCTTGCGAATCTGGTCGATGGTCTTGCGGGTGATACCACAGTGCAGGGTGACAAAATCCACACCGTCTTCTGCGTGTAGACGAATCACGTCGATGAAGTCCCGCGCAGTCAGGGTGTCCAAATCCCTCTGGTAGTGGATGACGCTGTCGTAAACCGGCACAGTGCCGATCATGGCAGGACATTCTGCGGTCAGCTTGCGGCGGAAGGGCTGGGTGTTTCCGTGGCTGGACAGGTCCATGATGGCTTCTGCGCCCATTTCGATGGCAGAGTTTACCTTCTGCATCTCGACATCATAGTCCTTGCAGTCGCGGGAAACGCCCAGGTTGACGTTGATTTTAGTGCGAAGCATCGAGCCGATGCCCTCCGGGTCGATGCAGGTGTGCAGGCGGTTGGCAGGGATGACCACCTTACCGCAGGCAACCAGCGGCAACAGCTCCTCCACACGCATCTGCTCCTTGCGAGCGACTGTCTCCAGCTCCGGGGTGATTATGCCGCGGCGGGCGGCGTCCATCTGTGTTGTGTAATTTCGTTCCATTGTTTTGTTCTCCTTTCTATTGCAGCGAGTCTTTCCTCAAAATAAAGGCATGGTCCAACGGACCGCTTCCGTGACCAAGGTCCAGCATGGCAGCAAGTGCCTGCGAGATATATTCCTTGGATTTTTGGATGGCGGTTTTTAAATCCTCTCCCAAAGCAAGGTGGGCGGCAATGGCGCTGGAAAGGGTGCAGCCGGTGCCGTGGGTGTTGGGATTTTGGATGCGCTTGCCGTAAAACCAGGTGGCTTCTCCGTCGGCATACAGCAGGTCATTTGCGTCGCTGACGCTGTGACCGCCTTTGCACAGGACTGCGCACCCACATTCCTCGCTGATGATGCGGGCAGCCTGCTGCATCTGCTGAGAGGAGTGGATTTCGATTCCCGAAAGCAGCTGTGCTTCGGGAATGTTTGGGGTGATGACCGTCGCCATAGGCAGAAGAACGCTTTTGAGCAGGCTGACTGCTTCGGAACGGGCAAGGACCGAACCGCTGGTCGCAACAACGACCGGATCGACGACGATATTTTGCGCATGATAAAAATGCAGTCGCTCCGCAATGGTGTTCACCAGCTCGGGGGAAGAAACCATCCCGATTTTGACGGCATCGGGACGGATGTCCTCAAAGACTGCGTCAATCTGCTGGGCAAGAAATTGCGGAGTGACCTCCATGATGGCTCGAACGCCGGTCGTGTTTTGCGCGGTGAGTGCGGTGATTGCCGTGGTGGCATATACACCGTTCATCGTCATGGCTTTGATGTCAGCCTGAATACCGGCGCCTGCGCTGGAATCACTTCCGGCGATGGATAATGCTGTTTTCATGGGTCATTCTCCTTTGTAGCATTATTTTTTTATAAAGCGGCAGAAGGTGGTGCCCCCAATCTGTCGCTGGTTTGGCTATTGGACGATCTGTCGGGAAAGCGCGGCAAGCTCTCGGGCAGCCTGGCAGGGGTCGGGCTGTGAAAAGATGGCGGATACCACTGCAACTCCGGCAACACCGGTGCCTTTGAGCTTGAGGATGTTGCTATGGTCGATGCCGCCGATGGCAACAACGGGCAGCTCGACCGAGGAGCAGATTTCCCGAAGGGTGTCCAGCGGGAGGGTGGTGACGTTGTTTTTGGTGGAGGTGGAAAAAACAGCGCCCGCACCCAGATAGTCCGCGCCATTTTGAAAGGCGGTGCGTGCCTCCTCAACATTGTGCGCCGAAACGCCGAGAATCATCTGTTCTCCGATGCGCTTGCGCACCTGCTGTGCATCCATGTCGTCCTGACCGATGTGGACACCGTCTGCCTGACAGCGCAGGGCAAGCTCCACATTGTCGTTGATGATGAAGGGGACCCGACGGGCGCGGCAGAGCTTGCCGATGAGCCGGGCTTGTGCAAGGAAATCGGATTCATCCAGCTGCTTTTCACGCAGCTGCACACAGCTGACACCGCCGTCGATGGCAGCGCAGACCTGGTCATACAGGCTGACCTGCGGGCTGGTCCATTTGCGGTCGGTGACCGCGTACAGCAGTAGGGAATTTCTATCGAATTTCATAATCAGCACCTCTTTGCAGTTGTTCGGGAGTCATACAAAAGACGGCATCAATCAAATAAGTTCGAAAGCTGGCATTGCCGTCGCCGGGCTTCATTCGCTCAAAGGCGAGCTGCCCGCACAGTCCCATAGTGCAGACGGCAGCAGCGGCGGCATCCAGCGGGGAATCGGGATTGGCTGCCAAAAAGGCGGCGGTCAGGGCGGACAGCTGGCAGCCGGCTCCGGTGATGCGGCTCATCATCGGGTGTCCGTTGTAGATACACACCGCCTTTTTCCCATCGGTGACGATGTCCACCGGACCGGTCAGGATGATGATGCAGCCAAGTTTTTCTGCCAACTGTCTGGCAAGCTTGATATTCTGCCCAAGCTGCTCTTTTGTGACAAGGTCATCGGGAAGCGCATCCACACCGGCGCTGGGACCGCTGGGCTGTGCCTGCTCCAATCGGGCAATCGCACGGATTTCCGAAGCGTTTGCGCGGATGGCGGTCAACTTCAGCTCTTTGAGCAGTTGTGCAACCGTCTGCCTGCGCAGGGAGGAAGCTCCAACCCCGACCGGGTCCAGCAGGACCGGGATGCCAAGCCGGTTGGCAGTTCGACCGGCATCCAGCATGGCAGGGACAAGCAGATGGTTGAGTGTGCCGATGTTGATGTTCAGCGCATCGGCAGCAGCGGTGATTTCGGCTGCCTCCTGCGGGTCGCTTGCCATGATGGGACGTGCGCCGCAGGCAAGCAGGAGATTCGCGCAGTCGTTGACGGTGACAAAATTGGTGATGCTGTGAACCAGCGGGGATTTTTCCCGCAGATTGGCAAGACAGGTGGAAAGCAAAATAGCGACCTCCCTTTATCGGGCAAGCTGTGCCTGCATATTCTTTAAAACGCCTGCCCGCTGCAAGGTGTACAGCAAAATTCCAGACAGAACAGCTCCGCCGGCGGTGGACACCAAAAAGGGGATGATGTAGGCATAAAAGGCAACCTCGCCTGCGCTTTGTCCCATCAGCAGGATGGCAACCGGGTAGGCGCACAGTCCGCCCAGGATGGAGGTGCCGAACACCTCTGCCAGCAGGGTGGGCATGATTTTTTTGCATTTGGAGAAGGTGATGCCGCACAGCAGTGCGCCGAACATACTGCCGGGAAATGCCATTAAACTACCCAGACCCAGCAGGTTGCGCAGCAGGCTGGCGCAAAAGGCGACCCCGACCCCATACCAGGGACCCAGCAGCACCGCGCACAGGATGTTGACCATGTGCTGCACCGGCGCACATTTGCTGGCAAAGACCGGGAAGGAGAAGAGGCTGCCGACTACGGCAACTGCGCAGAAGATGCCTGCGATGGACAATTTACGGATGTTTGTTTTTTTCATTATGACCACTCCTTAATGGGTTCGACAGAGGAGCAAGGCGCCTTGGAACGCAAAAAAAACGGAGACGCCCGATTGGGTGTCTCCGTTTAAAACAGCAAGTTTGCAAACTTCCTACGGCGGCATTATCCGCATCAGGTTAAAGGGTCGAAGTTCGATTACTTCCTCTCAGCCTGCTGTACAAGCTCCCCTGTCGATTTTTGATTGTGGTATCATTATACATCTCTCCAGTGAAAAATGCAACTCTTTTTGGTCAATCTTTTTTAAAGTCGGGCAGCACGCTCATCCGAAAGCCGGATGTCAGCGGTTTTTTCCCAGCCCAAAGCTGATGGACAGGGCTTTGTTGACCTGCGACATTGCACCGGCATCCAGCGAACCCATCTTTTCGCGCAGACGGCGTTTGTCGATGGTGCGAATCTGCTCAAGCAGCACGATGGAATCTCTGGAAAGCCCGCAGCGTTTGCAGTCCAGCTCGATGTGGGTGGGCAGCTTGTTCTTATCGGTTTGGCTGGTGATGGCAGCGGCGATGACCGTTGGACTGTAGCGGTTGCCGATGTCATTTTGCACGATAAGTACCGGTCGCACACCGCCCTGCTCCGAGCCGACCACAGGACTCAGGTCCGCATAGTAAATATCTCCACGTTTCACAATGATCACACTCCGAGATTTTGTTGGATTTTGCTTCCCTGTTATTGTAACCGGCAAAGGGCGCGGTTAAACATCCCAACTGTTTTTTTATCGGTGCGGTAAGGCTTATGCCTGCTAACAGCTTATGGAGGAAAGGGGATTTTGTGCCTGTACGCAGGAAACAAAGCGCAGCAGGCAGCATATACTGATGATTTGTATTTTGAAAGGAGATGCCCGACAGGCGGCAAAACTGGTCTTTGCAGTCCGCCTTTTGCATCGGGAGCAGGCAAAACGGCAGAAGCGGACCGGTGGAAAGATGCACCGGCATTGCCAGCGGCTGTATACGGGTGCAGCTGCTGGCAGGAAAACCGGAAAAAGTATTTAAAAAATCATCCAATTTCTGAAAATAGAGCAAACAGCATAAAAACAGGACTAAGAAAATCAAAAAGAAAGATATATTGCACAATCGAAAGGGCGAGGCTGGAAGAATCCACCGGTTGAAAAAAGAAAGTACGACATCTATAATAGCGTCAGGACACAGACGACAGGACAAAAGTAAATCAAACATTCTCAGGAGGAATTACCATGAAAAAATTTGTATCCATCTTTTTAGCAGCCTGCGCGATGTCTGCCATGAGCGTGACCGCCTTTGCACGACAGGCAGATGCTGTCAACGTGATGTCGGACGAGTCGCTCAAACTCAGCTTTGGCGAAGAAACCTTTGAACAGCTCATCCAGCCGGGTCAGAGCTACACCTATCCGCTCTACTTGGAGCAGGAGGGCGGCAAGCTGGTTCCATTGACCGACGAGCATCTGGAGGACCTGCGGCTGCGTGCAGAAACCAAAAACGGACGTTCGGTCCTCTCGTCCTTTGAGGTGGAGAAGGAAGGCGACCGCTATCAGCTGGAGGTGACCGCGCAGGCAGGCTGGCCGACTGCACAGACCGAAGTGGAAGGAACGGTCAAGGCGGTCAAACGCTCCAACGGAAAAGCCGTGGGAAGCGTGCAGGCGGAGATGACCGTAGGCTATCCAACCATCCCTGATGAAGCGCTGGCAGATGTAGAGGACGGCGGCTCGGTCTTTGTTGCAGCGGACGCTCCGGTCATCACTACCAAGCAGTTTGAACAGCTGGACAAAGCTGCCGACGGCGGCAAGGTGACCTTTACCAATGGTCTGTGGAGCTATCAGGTGCGGGTTTCCGGTCAGGAATCGCTCAATCTGCTGCACAACGAGCGCGCCATCAAGGAGGTGTCCTCCAAGTTTGAGGACCAGAATTTCAAATACATCTCCTTCCCGGGCGGACCGGCATTTGATTTTACCGGCACCATGACCATCGACCTGTCGGAGGAGATGGAGGATTTTGGCGGTCAGTTCTATGTCTACCGTTATTTGCAGGGAAGACTGCACCAGCTGGATGCAACGGTCGATCTGGACGCACAGACCCTTTCCTTCCAGACCAAAAACCTGGGCAGATTTGTTATCACCGACAAGGTGATTGCAGACGGCACCCTGGTGGATGAAAGCTTTGCCGGCACCCAGCAGGCTCCTTCGGAGAATACCAACCAGAATAACCAGAGCAGCCAGAGTGGCAGTCAAAATGACGGTCAGAATGGCTCTTATTCCGAAAATCAGGACTACCAGGCAGGCGGTGCGGAGAAGGGAAACCCGGACACCGGAGCCGAGGACTATCTGGCACTGGCAGCAGCGGCAGCAGTTGTGTCCGCACTGGCAGCGAGCATCATTTCCAAAAAAAGATAAAATTGATTTCCCGTTTACCATTTGATAAAAAGTCCATCCTGTGAGAGATGCCGTCTTCCGGCTGCGCTGCAAAGCCAAAACCGGAAGGCGGCATTTCTCTGTTTGCTTGACAGTCGGGAAATTCTGCCGTTTACTTTCAAGTCGCTGTTGACAGAAAAGGGGAAACCTTTTATAATGAAGTTGTCTGGAACTTCGGCAATTTTTACTGAGGGGAAGGTCTTTACTACCATTGTTTTGTTCAGATTATGATAAAATACCGGAAAGGAAGATTCTTATGGCTTTAGAGCACGTACAGGAATTATTCGACTTTATTCAGCAGTCCCCAAGCTGTTTTCATGTCATCGAAAATGTCAAAAAACAGCTGACCGAGCAGGGCTTTGAGGAGCTGTGCGAAAACAAAAACTGGCAGATCAAAGAGGGCGGAAAATACTTTGTGACCCGCAATCTTTCCTCTGTCATCGCATTCAAGGTTCCAACCAAAGATTTCAAATCCTTCCACATCGTTGCCAGCCACAGCGATTCCCCGACCTTCAAGATCAAAGATCACCCGGAGCAGATGGTCAAGGGCAAATATGTTCAGCTGAACACCGAGCGCTACGGCGGCATGATTTATTCCACCTGGTTTGACCGTCCGCTGTCGATTGCCGGTCGTGCGCTGGTCAAGACCGAAACCGGTGTTGCAACTAAACTGCTCAACATCGACCGCGACCTGCTGGTCATCCCAAATCTGGCTGTCCACATGGACCGCACCGTCAACGACGGTATGAAATACAACCCACAGGTCAACCTCCTGCCGCTGTACGGCGATGCTGCTTCCAAGGACACCTTCAATAAGCTGGTTGCAGAGGCTTGCGGAACCGCAGAGGAGAACATCATCTCCACCGACCTGTTCCTGTACAACCGCACCGCTCCTACTGTATGGGGTGCGCACAACGAGTATATGTCCTGTGCAAAACTGGACGACCTGGAATGTGCATTCTCCTCTCTGAAGGCATTCCTGAAGGGAGAAAACAGCCAGAGCATATCGGTCTGCGCCATCTTTGACAACGAAGAGGTTGGCAGCAGCACCAAGCAGGGCGCAAACTCCACCTTTATGTATGACATTCTGCACCGCATCAATGAAAACCTGGGACGCACCGAGGAGCAGTATCACACCGCAGTTGCTTCCAGCTTCATGCTGTCGGCAGACAACGCACACGCACTGCATCCAAACCATCCGGCAATCTCCGACCCGACCAACCCGGTTTACCTCAACGAGGGTATCGTGATTAAACACAACGCAAACCAGAAGTACACCACCGATGCAGTTTCTTCGGCAATCTTCCAGAAGATGTGCGAAGAAAAGAACGTACCGTACCAGCACTTTGTCAACCGTTCGGACGTTGCAGGCGGTTCTACCCTGGGCAACATTGCAAACACCCACGTTTCCCTCAACACTGTGGACATCGGTATGGCGCAGCTGGCAATGCATTCCAGCTATGAAACAGCCGGCGTGCTTGACCTCGATTATATGATCGCAGGCATGGAAGCGTTCTACAACAGCGCAGTTGTAGCACAGTGCGACGGCGCATACGACATCCTGTAATCTGTAAAAATTTTCAGTAAAAAAAGGACATCTCCGAATAGGAGATGTCCTTTTTGTGTGTTTTGTTATGCGCTTTGGTCGGTGTAAATCTCGTTGCTGGAAAAGGTGTGTTCCTCTCCTAAAACAGCGTAGACCGGCGGTTGTGTTTGCCAGTGGGAGATAGCTTCATCAAATTTTTTCAGCATTTTTTCGCGGTCCTGCGGCAGGGTTCCGCGCACACGGACCTTGAGCATATCGTGCATTCCATCGTAGTGCAGACCGGGGACCTGAAGCAGGGAAACCAGCAGACGGTCCTCCATCAGATTTTCCAGTTCGCTGGCAGGAGTAAAGCGTCCTGCCTGGTAATCACGGAAGAGCGGCGCGCGCCGGTTGAGGAAAAGAGAAAAGTTGATGATGCGTTCCGGTTGGGTGCGGTTAAAAAACAGGGCGGTCTGCTGTGCATTTTCCGTTCCTCTGCCCGCTCCGGCAATGCCGGTCATGATGTGGGCGTTGAAAATCATGCCGGCGTTTTTCATCCGTTCGATTTGACAGTACGCCTGTTGGAGGTTGTGGTCCTTCTTGGTAAAGGAAAGCACATCGTCCAGCCCGCTTTCGATGCCAAGATAGAGCCTACGCACCCCCTGGTCGTACAACAGCCGCAGTTCCTCGTCCGACTTTTGGCTGATGTTGGTGACGGTGGCATCCATATTGACCATCCGGCAGCCGGGAAAGTAGCGGTGTATCAGCTCCAGGATGTGCAGCAGATGGTCGGTTTCCATGCCAAAGGCGTTGCCGTCGCCCAAAAAGATCTGCACCGGATTGCCTCCTGCTGCGCTGACCCGCTTGAGCTCCTGCTCCACCTGTTCTATGGGCAGGGGTCTGTAACGAAGGTGCTTGAACAGCGTGCAGAAGGTACAGCGATTGTAAGAGCAGCCTACCGCTACGGGAAGCATATAAGAGGAGCGTTCCATCGGCGGACGGCAGATTTGACCTTCATATTCCATACAAAATCCCCCTTGATTGATTCGATACGGCAGGGACCATCTCCTGTTGATGGTTCCTGATATTATTTTATCATGGATGGTGAAGCAGTACAAGCGAGGGAAAATAGAAAAAATCAATCGGAATTTTTGGAGGATAAAAAAATCCCCGAGTCGCAGACTCGGGGATTAGGATGATTTTACGGTTTGATTTTGCGGCATTCCAGATAGAAACGTTTGTCTGCTGCGGTACCCATCGAGAAGGTCTTGCGCGGCAGGGCGCCGTCAATCAGGATGGTTTCAAACAGCGACTGCTTTGGAATTGGCGGGAAGAGGATGCCGATGTTGTCCACCTGGGCTGCCAGCTTGCGCACGATGGTTTCCCCATGGACATAGTCCACCTTGCCGGAAAATTCGCGGATATAGTGGTCGATAAAATTCTGTACGGTGCCGGTGACCACGTTGGAGGATGGGTCGGCAATCCAGATGCGGGTGGTTTCGTTGCCGATGACGCAGTCAAAATACTGCTGACCTTCCTGCGGCGTGAAGGAGATGCGGTGCATCCGGCTGAGCTGATGCAGGAAGTTTGCGGTATCTACGCCGAACACCATTCGGTTGATTGGCTCAAAGTCGAAGGATGGGTCGTTGAGGTTGACAATCTCTGCTAAGGTGTAGCGTGCAGGATGATTTTGCAGCTTCTGCGGGGAGAGGGTGCGCTTGAGGTTGTCATAGTGCAGCTTGGCAGTTGCCAGCGAGTTGTTGCCGTCGCCTACTGCATAGACCAGGATGCCCTTGTCGGTGATGCCGTATTTTTCTTCCATCCAGTCGATGTTGGCAAGGGAAGAAAGTGTGCGGTCGATGTGCTCGGACTGCTGCGGGGTAACCAGATAGCCGCTGATGCTGCCGCTGTCCTTCATCAAATCGAAGGAGTACAGCTGCTGCATCTGCTGGGTCTGCTGCTCGAGCGGAGCAAAGACGGCATTTTCACGGTCGTCAATCAGCAGCATGGTGTGGGACACCTCGAGCGGAGCGACATCGCGGATGTTCAGTCTTGGCTCGATAAGGTTTTGGATGACCCCTTCGGTCGCACGAACAGTGGTGCGGGAGCCGGGATTGAATTCATACTGCTCCAGATCGATGACGCCGATCAGTCCGCAGCGGACCTTGCCGTTGGAAAGGATACGGCGGGTGTAGATGTAATCGTGTACCTCGCTGAACAGATGTCGGCGCAGGTAGGTGCGCATGGCGCGGTTAACGGAGGCAATGTGCTGCTCCAGGTCGGTGCTGGTGAAGTCGATTTCCGGCACCATCATGTTTAAGGTGGAAGGTTTGGTTCCCACAAACTTTTCCACCTCGCGCCAATACTGCGGCTGGGAGGTGTACTGGTCACAAGCAATGACACTCCACGCAGTCATATTTTCAACATTGGGGACCAGAATGTCACCTTTTGAGAAACCGGTATTATTCACAGCACTTCCTCCTGTATGATAAAGATTGATTCACGGTAAATTTGCTTAAACGGATTATCTTGATTTGGTAAAATTCACATCTATACTGTAATCATATCACAAACTGTGCAAAAATTCCAGCACAAACTGACACTTTTTCTGAAAAGCAGAACAAAAATGAACGTTTTTACCAGACTTGCCGGAAAAGTTGGAGAATATACTATAATTTTGACGAAAAATTCGTTTAAGATGCAAAATGTTCTCATAGAAACTGTATACTACAAAAAAGGAAATCAGTACAATAATACCATATTTCAAAAAGAAAACAAGAGGAAAACTGCCGAAGCAACGATACAATTTAAAATAACTTTTTCTTATTATAAAATCAAGTCGCTGACATCGGTGACCTTTGCCCTGCCCAGCAGGTCGCGGCGGTGATAATCAAACAGCATGGCACACAGCCGCGGCTGACGGGTTTGCGGGTCAAAGGAGAATACTTGAAGGTGCGCCTGACGGCTGTGCTGAAGGAAGTTTTCTTCTCCGAACAGGCGGCGCAGCTGTGCTTCGTTACGAAACAGCGCGCGAATTGCTTCGCGGTAGGGCAGGTTTGCCTGAGTGGTGACCCGTTCGGGCAGCTTTTGCGGCTTGGTGTGCAGGCACAGGTCGAACAGGCACAGGTCGTGCAGCAGTCCCTCCTGTTCGGCGCACTCAGGGTAGCGGGAAAAATAGTAATCCCAAAGGGTGGTACAGCGCTCGGTAATTCCCTGTGGAATCAGATGCAGCTGATGTTCCACCTTCCAAGCGCCAAAATCCAGGAAGAAGGAGAAGGGAGAAACCTCCTGCGAGAGCATCCATTCGATTTGATTGCCGAACAGTCCGCTGTTGTAGTAGTCCTCCACCACCGACTCCATCTCTTTGAGCTGGAGCAGCTGCGGATAATCGAGCCATCGGGTGCGGATGAAGGTAAAGGGCGGACGGCGGCTGTACTCCAGCCCATACTCCGGTGCCTTCTGTTCCATCAGCGAGCCTTTGAGTACCTTTAAAAATCCAAGCTGCATCTGCTGCGGGCGAATCTGCATGACGGTGTCGAAGCTGCGTCCAAAGCTCTCCAAATCCTCATACGGCAGACCGGCAATCAGGTCGAGGTGCAGGTGGATGTTTTTGGGCTTGTCCAGCTGGCGGCAGATGGCAAGAAGTCGTTCGGTGTCGGTAGTGCGGCGAATCTCACGGATGGTATCGGGGTTGGTAGACTGCACGCCGATTTCAAACTGGAACAGTCCCTGCCGCACGGTGGAAAGAAAGTCGATCATCCCCTGGTCAATCAGATGGGCGGTCAGCTCAAAGTGGAAGTTGGTGACCCCGTTGTCGTGCTCGGCAAGATAGCGCCAGATTGCCATTGCGTGCTCTTTGGAGCAGTTGAAGGTGCGGTCCACAAATTTGACCTGCTGTACTCTGGCATCCAGAAAGCGTTGGAGGCGCTGGAAGGTCAATTCCAAAGGAAGATAGCGCACCCTGCCGGCAACCGAGGACAGGCAGTAGCTGCAACGGAAGGGACAGCCGCGAATCGACTCGAAGTAGAGGATGCGCCCGCTAAGCTGGTCGATGTCGGGATAGGGAAAGGGCAGTTGCGCCATGTCCATCAGCTCGGCGGCAGGATTGCTTTGGATCGTTCCGTTTTTATCCCGCCAGCACAGCGAGTGTACCTGCTCGATGGGCAGCTCTCCATTGAGAAAGCGCAGGTATTCCAAAAAGGCGGTTTCCCCCTCTCCGCACAATACGCCGTCCAAGGCAGGCTGCTCCTGCAAAAGCTGTGCGCTGTTGTAGCTGACCTCGGGACCACCGGCTAGGATGATGGTCTGCGGGCAGATGCGGCGGTACTCCTCAGCAAGCTCCATCATCATGCCGATGTTCCAGATGTAGCAGGACAGCAACAGGACGTCCGGCGAGCGGCGGTAGACCTCCTCAAGGATGTCGGGAAGATGCTGGTTGATGGTGTATTCGGCAATTTCACAGCCGTAGCCGTACTGTGCGGCATATTCCTTCAGGTAGCGGACAGCCAGATTGGTATGGATGTATTTGGAATTGAGGGCGGTAAGCAGGACCTTCATATTGTATGAGCCTTCCTTTCTATGGAGCAAAAGATAACATCAAATAAGAATATCATACCACAATCCTTGGCAAATGAAAACGGAGCAGAAACGTTTGCTGATTAAAAAGACCGGGAAATGGAAAGAATAACGGCAACATGATGCGAAGGAGGCTTTTTGGATTGATGAGAAGGGCAAACATCGGATTGTACACCGACCGGATGGTGCTGTCGGTGCAGGAAAGCGTGCAGGAAGGAAGCTACTGCCTGTTGAGAAGGCAGGTGCAAGAGGATTTTTTGAATGAACAGGGCAGTCTGGATGTGGACAAAACCGTGCAGGCAGCAGAAGGGCTGGCGCAGCTGGCACAGCAGCTGTTTTGCAGCAGCACGACCCTCTGGGGATATGGGGTGCTGCGCTATGAAGAGGGCTGTCGGCAGAGATTGGAGCAGCGTTTGCCGGCAGGGATGCAGCTGCGTGCGGCTTGTGGCGGCAGGCAGGCAAGGGCGGCAGCAAGCGTCTTACAGGTGCAGTCCAGGCAGCCAATCACAATCGGCGCACACAGCGGGGATTTGAGCACCCAGATTTTTTTTCCCGGGCAGCAGGCAGATGCCATGGAGTGGTACAGTGTACCATTGGGATGGAGGGTGCTGTGGGAGCGCTGCTCCAAGCTGGTGGGCGACCGGACAGAGCAGGAAAATCTGTGTCAGCTGGCAGTACAAATCTTGCGCAAGGGAGCCGTCGGCAGACCGGCAGGCGAAGAGCGGCTGTGTGTCGGTGGATTGGACAGCCTGCGCCGCTTTGCCCTGTGTGTCAGCGCAAACAAAAGCAGCCGACAGGAGGTGACCCTTGACCGGGAGCTTTTGTTTGAATTAGAGCGGCTGCTGCGCAATCCTTCCCTGCACTGGCTGAGCGCCCTGCACGCTGCCGACGAGGTGTTTCCGCAACGGGTATTTTATCAGATGGTCCTGCTGGAAGCCTTGCTGGAGCAGACAGGTGCAAAACAGGCAGCGCTGTACAAGGTGTGCATCGAGGATGAAATCGCACGGGAGACAGATGGAGTACAGGAAGAAAGAAAAGCGGACAGCAACCGACAGCTTTTGGGGTGATGTTGGCAGTTGAATTGTAAAGATACTCTGAAATTTTTTCCTTTTTCAGCGGGAAAGCGGCATGATGACTTGACATTTTTGAGCAATACTGTTATAGTGGTGCTACAATAATAGGAGTGCAGGGAGGTGAGAAGGCAGATGAACGAAAATACGCAGGCAGAACGAAGACCGCTTGAGGAAGGCAGCCGTGTGGGAGAGTATCGCATTGTGCGCTGTCTTGGAAGCAATGGAGAGGGGATTTTCTATCTTGCACAGGATTGCATCGTAGGGGATGTGGTGCAGCTTCAGGAATTTTTCCCTGCGGGTATTGCCTGCCGCTGTGATGATGCGGATGCTCTGCAGCCTTTGGCAGGACACGCCACCGAGTTCAAATATTTTCGTGCCTCCTTTCAGGACCTCTACCGCATTTTGCAGCAGGAGAAGGAGAACAGCTGCCTTATCCCCATTGTTCAGTTGTTTGAGCAGAATGCCACCGTTTATGTGGCAAGCGAGCATCTGCAAGTCAGCACCCTTGAGGAGACACTCAGACAATCAGGCGGACGTCAGTGCTGGTGCCGTGCGAAAAAATACCTGCTGCCGTTGTACAACAGCCTTTCTTCCCTGCATAAAAAAGGAATCACCCATCAGGGCATCAGCCCGGAAAATATCCTGCTGGATGAAGAAAACCGCGTTTACTGGCGCGGATTTTCTCTGTTGGAGATGCGCACTGCGACCGGAGAGATGGAGCCGCAGCTGTTTGCCGGATACAGCGCACCGGAGCAATACCAGCCGGAAAGCTGGCGCGGCGGCTGGACCGACCTGTACTCGATCGCAGCGGTGACCTACCGGGTATTGACCGGTGTTGTAGTGCCGGATGCGGCTGTTCGTCAGCAGCAGGATCGGCTGATGGAGCCAATCTTGCTGGATGAAAGGATTCCGCAGAATATTTCGGATGCTTTGTATCGGGCGCTCTCCTTAAAGCCGGAAGAGCGGTTTGACAGTATGGATGCTTTTATTGCTGCCATGCTGGAGGAAACCACTTCCAACACGGCAGTTTTTACGGTGGAGCAGCCGACTTTGACCGACCGAACCGTTCATCTGGATACGGTACACTTTCAGCCGCAGGAGTCCACAGCGGTGTTGCCTCTAAAGGAGGAGCTGCTTGAGGAAAAATCCCGCCAGCATCAGCCGCAGGAAAAACCACGGATGAAAAAGGGAAGTGTCTATCTGGTGGTCACCATGGCGGCAACCTTGCTGGTGCTGGCGCTGGGGACACCCAGACTCATCCGTGCAATCAGCGGCAACTGGAATCAAGCCTCTGAGCCGGCTTCTCAGCAGGAGCAGAATGTGCAGCTTTCCTCAGGAACCGAACAGCAGCAACATAAGGTGGATAATTTTATCGGCAAAAAAGCCTCGGAGGTGCTTGCCTCCGACCAGTTTGAGCCATGGTACTACTTTGAAACGGTGGAACAGTACAGCGAGGAATTTGCAAAGGGTGTGGTTGCCAATCAGTCGATCCAGTCGGGAACCACCATCGGGCGCAAGACCACCATCACCTTATATGTCAGCAAAGGCTCTGCAAGCGAACCGTTACCGCAGCTGGTGGGAAAGACACCGGAGGAGGCAATCGCAATCCTTGGAGAGATGAACAAACAGTATAAAATCATCAATGGCTCCAGCCAGGCGGTGGACGAGGGGAAAATCTTTCGCACCGACCCGCAGGCAGGGACACAGATGAAAAAGGACAGCAGCGATGTTGTACTGCTGTATGTGGCGCAAGGTGCGCAGGAGCAACAAAAAGAGGAGGACAGCTCCGACAGTCGGGATAACAAAACAGATGGCACCACCGGCGAAGGCGGACGAAAGGTGCTGCGAAAATGGGAAAACTAGCAAACAATCAGGGAAGCGGCGTTTAAATGCCCTTCCCTTTTTCTTTTTTGCGAAGGTTTTGTGAAAGCTTGGAAGAGCGGCGTTGAAATCATCGGGAAATTGTGATAAAATAGTCCACAAACAGCCTGCGGCATCGCGCGGGCAACTTGAGAAGGGAAAGGATTTTTGCGATGAAATTAGGTTTTTCGACAATCGGCTGTCCGCAATGGGATTGGGCTGAGATACTGGGGACTGCAAAGGATATGGGAATCGACGGTCTGGAGATTCGCGGAGTGGAAGATGAGATCGACCCGATGAAAATTACCATCTTTGATGCAGAGCACCTGGAAAAGACCCGCACACAGCTGGCACAGGCGGGCATTGAAATCGCAATGATTGCTTCCTCGGTCGTGTTGGGAGACCCGATGGGCAGCCGGGAAGGGGAACAGCAGATGGTGCAGGCAAAAAATCAAATTGACTTTGCCTCCCAAAACGGCATCCCGTTTGTTCGGGTTCTGCTGACCCTCGACCCAAATCCGGTACCGGCAGATTTGCCTGCGGCAAAAGAGCGGTATGAACAGCTGTGCAGCTATGCGGCGAACAAAAATGTTCGGGTGCTGGTGGAAAGCTGCGGTTTGCTTTCCGATTCGGCGAAGTTGGCAGCCTTTATTGCCGATGCCTGCCCGGAGAGCCGCGGCGTGCTGTGGGATATTCAGCATCCATTCCGCAACTGCGCAGAAAAACCAAAGCAGACGGTAGCAAACCTGGGAAAAGAAATCCGTTATGTCCAGGTCAAGGATTCGGTGGTTGATGACAATGGGGAAATCGAATACCGCATGATGGGTCTGGGCGATGTGCCGGTGTACGATGCGGTCAAACAGCTGTACCAGATGGGATATGAAGGTTACCTGACACTGGAGTGGCTCAAGCGCTGGAGACCGGAGCTGCGGGACCCGGATGTTATCTTCTACCATTTCCAGACCTACATGGAGACGCTGCTGGCGGAAATCGAAAACGAAGAAAGAATGTAAACATAGCTCCGTACAGCGGCTGCATCCTGCGGCTTGCTGTGCGGATTTTTTTATTTTGCAAAGAGGAGGCTTCTTATGAAAAAGCTGGACGGATATTCCTATCAATGCGGCGTGATTGATGCCTTTAACGAGGTGGTGCGGGCAGGAGTGAAACGGATTGCTCTGAGTCATCCGGTGGACAGCAGGGAGGAGGCAATGGAGCTGATTCCTTTTTCGCAGCAGATTTGTCAGCAGTACGGAAACCATTTTTATCTGGAGGAAAGCCCGCTGTTGACCGATTTATTCCCAATCTCGTTGAACAAAGGAAAATACAACATCATCTACTATCGACAGGAGGAGGACATACGGCAGTACCTTGCACTGAAAAAAAGAAAACAGCAGCTACTGGAGCAGCAGGCATATCAAGGTGAGGCACGTCGGCAGATTGCGGTGGAGTACGGCAAACTGCTGTCCTACTCGCCGGAGGCAATCGAGCGGTATCTTGCACAAAATGAGGAAAAAGAGTAAAACAAAGCAGAAAGAGGAAAAAGAAAAATGAAACATCCAATCATCCCGCTGCCACAGGAGCAGTGGCAGGATGCGGTGCTTCCCATCGGGTACACTACAACCGAATATTATGATGTATCACTTGAGCAAAACGCAGACGGTTTTTCACTGTCTATCCAGAAAAAGCCGCTGGAGGAGCCAATCACCCGCACGCCGCAGGAGCACGATTTTCCCGACCGGCTGTTTGCTGCGCATTGGCAGGGCGCACGCGCCTGAGGAATCGTCGAAGACGGCAAGCTGCTGGGCGCCATCGAGCTGTGTGCAGAGGAGTGGTCGAACCGACTGCGTGTCACCGAGCTTTGGGTGGACCCGTCGCTGCAAAAGCAGGGCTATGGGCACGCCCTGATGGAGATTGCCAAACAGCAGGCGCGGCTTGCCCGCCGCCGGGCGCTGATTTTGGAGACTCAGTCGGCAAACGCTAATGCCATCGGCTTTTATCTGCATGAAGGCTTTGGTCTGATCGGTCTGGATTTATGCTGCTACACCAACTGCGACATCCAGCGCAAAGATGTCCGGTTGGAGCTTGGGTGGTTCCCGCAGGATTAAGTAGGGAAACATCCAAACAAAAATACGTCATTTTGTGTGCTTTTGCGCTTGTAATTCGGTGAGGAATCGGTTATGATAAAGATGGGGAAGGAGCATCCTCCCTCTAGGCTTGGATGGGAAAGACCCGCCATCGGGCTTATCTGCCCAAAAAGGAGGCTTTTGGATGGACATTGTTTTGACCAGAATCCTGGAATGTATGGGAAACAGATATGGTGCAGGCAAGGACCTTGCCAATCACCTGGGGATTTCTGGAAATGTCATCACCAACTGGAAGAACGGCTCCAACCGTTCTTATTTGAAACACTTGCGGGAGATCGCCGAGTTTTATAATGTATCGGAAAGCTATCTTCTGGGGAAAACCGACATCAAGAACCGTCCGCCGGAGCTGGATGACATGGCGGACATCCTCAGCGACCCGGATATTGTGATGTTTGCGCGGCACACCCAGAAAATCCCGCAGGCAGACCGCAAGCGTATCCTCGATAATTTTCGGGATACCATCGACATCTATCTGACCGCCATCGGTATCGACCCGAAGGAGGGCGATGAGACCGATCAAAACCAGTAGCAGGCAGAAAATCTTTGCAGAAAGCAGGCGATTGACAGGTGCCCAATCTTCAGCGTGCCAATGTACTGGCAGTTAAACTTCTTCTTCGGCAGAGGATTACATCCCTGCGCACCGACCCGCTGCATTTGGATTGCAGCGGGCAGATCCTGGTGGATTCGGTGCAGCATTATGCCGAATGTGTCGGACGCTCCGCGGAGGATTTTATGGCACAGAGCAGCCGCGATTGTCAGGCATACGCAGTGTATGGAAGATACCTGATTTTATATAATCGGGAGGTGCTGTCCAGCTGCCGCAGACGCTGGTCGATTGCCCACGAGCTGGGGCATATTTGCTGCCGCCACAGCTGCGACGGTGTGCGGGAGGAGGCGGAGGCGAACGCCTTTGCCGCCAGCCTGCTGATGCCGACGGCAGCGGCAGGGGAGCTGATACACCGCGGCAGACTTCGGGACGCAAAGGATCTGTGCGACATCTTCGGCGTGTCCCTGCAATCGGCGCAGCTGCGTATGCAGCAGCTCGAGCGGACGGGAACGCAGCTTACTGAGTTGGAGGAGCAGCTGCGCCAGCGCTATCTGCCGGTGATTGAGGAATATCTGGTAGCTCCGGTCATCACCCTGCCGCGCAGCCGTTTAGAACCGCCGCCGCTGCTGCTGTGAGTCATTGCTGTTGACAAACAAAAAAAGGACAAGCCTTTTTAAAGCTTGTCCTTTTTCTTTTTTGCCGTTTCCAGACCCTGTAAGACCACATCCATAGCCTCTACCAGTCGCTGAAAGCGGGTATAGGTTGCAGAGCCTGCTTTTGCGTGGGCAAGCCCGGTTTCACTTTTGCGTCGGATGGATGTGATTTGAATGAGTGCCTGTTCGATTTGCTGGCTGTCGGTGTCACAGTCGGTGTTTTGTAGGATTTCTTTTGCAAGATACAGCGCTTGTAGGCGGTTGGTGTTCAAAGAGAGCTGAGAGGAGCCTTCCTTGAGTTTTCCTCTGACCTTTTCGCAGCTTGCAATGGAGGAGTCGATGATTTTTAAGGTGTTTTTTTGTTTGTCATCAAAAGATGGTTTCATGTTGGTCCTCCGGCTTTCCTTTGTGTTTGCCTGCTTTTTGATTGTGATGAAACGGCAGGCAGAGGGCATACTGTGCCATACGAAGGGGGAAGATGGAAAAATCCATTTGATTTAAATAAAAAAACAGAAACCCACAAAATTGGGTTTCTGTTTTTTGGCTGGGCTGGCGGGATTCACTCCGTTCCCCCTCACCTAAAAACAGTCCGCCGGACTGTTTTTCCCGCTGTTGCGGTCGGTTCGTCCGAATCCCTTTGATTTAAATAAAAAAACAGAAACCCACAAAATTGGGTTTCTGTTTTTGGCTGGGCTGGCGGGATTCGGACCCACGAGATGCAGGAGTCAAAGTCCTGTGCCTTACCGCTTGGCGACAGCCCAATAAATGATATAGAAAAAAGGCTTTTAAGTAGTTTAAAAGCCTTTTTTATGGGGTGGGTAGTGAGAGTTGAACTCACGACCTCCAGAGCCACAATCTGGCGCCCTAACCAACTAGGCCATACCCACCATATGGCGCGCCAAGAGAGACTCGAACTCCCGACCTACTGCTTAGAAGGCAGTTGCTCTATCCAGCTGAGCTATTGGCGCATTTTTATGGAGCGGGTGATGGGAATCGAACCCACGCGACCAGCTTGGAAGGCTGGGATTCTACCATTGAACTACACCCGCATGACGTTGTCGCGCTGACAACGTATATTATTATATACACAAGGAGAGGATTTGTCAATAGGTTTTCCAAATTTTTTTGAAAATTCCGTTTTCTTCCACCCGCACAATCAAAGAAGGTGAGGGATGAAGCGGTTTTTGAGCGACAAAGGAGAGGCGATATTCCCCCAGAAGCAGGCTGCCGGCAAGGCAGCAGCTGTCGCTGCAAAGAATTTGGTGTGCATTGGCAGGAGAAAAGCTGACCTTGCCCTGCCGGGCTTCCAAGCGGCACAGACCGGCAAGTCCCAGACCGGTCCATTTGGCATATGCCTCCCGCAGGGTCCACAGCAGAGCAAAGGGGTCCGCAAGGTCGGTTTGCTGCATCCAGCGCTTTTCCTGCGGGGAGAACATCCGTTCGGCAGCGTGCAGGCTGACACGGGAGCTGCGCTCGATGTCGATGCCAAGCGGCAGGGCAGACACCGCTGCCGCTGCCATCCCGGTGGTGTGGGTGATGGAAACAAAGGCGTCGGTGCCGCAGAATAGCGGGCGTCCGCTGCTTTCCTTTTGCAGCTGCACACCCGCTGCCTGTAAGGTCGGTTGGTCCTGCGCCGTCATCTGCTCGAGCGCGCGCCAGGCAAGCTGCTTGGCAAGGGCGCTGAGCTGGGTAGCATCCAGACCGTCGGCAGAACGACAGCAAAGAAAAATCTGCTGATCCATCGGATTATTCGCTGTACTCGACCGCATGCTCGGTGAGCGGCTGGATGGAGTCGATCAACGCACGGATGGAGTCGGAGTTGCTGGAGCGGTCGGTGAAGAGGTTGGCACTGATGACACCGTTTTCGGTCTTCTGATAGTGGATGAAGTAGTAACCGGCAGGGCTGCCCTCAGCGGCTCCGGCAGAGTAGGTGAAGGTGAAGGAGAACAGACCGTTTTCCTGTTCATCCACCTCTTTGGTCATGTTTTCGATGGTGGGGTCCTGCTTGTAGGAATCCTCCAGCTGTCTGACGGTGTCCTCCAGCTGGCTCATCGACTGCTCAGAGGTATCATAGAAGATATAGCCCTGGAAGGTCGGCTGGTCGGGGATGGTGAGGGTCATATTGTATGCCAGAGGATTGTAGTAGATGGAGAACGGCTCGTTGACGGTGATTTCAAAACCGCTGTCGAACAGTTTATAGCAGCCCTGTACAGCATCGGCAGCAGGGTCATCCTGCTTGTTCTCCTCTTCCTTGTCTTTTTCGTCCTCTTTTTTATCCTCTTCTTCCGATTCGGAATCCGACTTGGAATCCTCTTCCTCTTGAGAAGTTGGGGCAGAAGATGCGTCCTCCTCGGATGATTGCTCCTGCTTTTCGTCGGTCACAGGAGCGGGGTCGGCGTTCTCTGCGGGAGTATCCGAAGCCGGACGGGAGCAGCCGGACAGAGAAATCAGCAGGCAGCAGAGCAGGACAGCCAAAAATGCTTGATGTTTCATAAATCGTTCCACCTTTCCAAAAGCGGGGGGCGCTGTTTTTCTCTATTTTACCACACCGAGCGGGCAGTTTCAACGAAAAAGAGCAGCAAAAAAGCAGACGTCGGAGCTTTTCCGACGCCTGCGGCAAGTTTTGCAGAAAAATTATTCTGCCTGACCAAGCGAGATGCCCATGGCGCGTGCAGCACGGATCTCATCGCAGTCCAGAGAAACGGTTTTCAGCTTGCCGGCAACCTCCTCAAGGGGCACCGGAACGATGCGGTTGTTCTGCAAAGCGACCATGCAGCCGAATTTTTTGTTGGCAATCAGCTCGGCTGCGGCGGTGCCAAAGCGGGTGGTCAGCATTCGGTCGTAGGCGCAAGGCGAACCGCCGCGCTGGAAGTGACCGGGGATGGTGACACGAATCTCTTGACCGGTGCGCGCAGAGATTTCGTTGGCAAGGCGATAGGAAACGGAAGGTTCCTTCATCGTTGCCCGAGCGGCTTTGAATTCCTTTTTGGAGAGGGCTGCCTCCTCTTTAGAAATAGCACCTTCGGCTACGGCGAGGATGGAGAAAGGCTTGCCTTCCTTTTTGCGCTTTTTCAGCACGCGGCAGACCTCGTCGACATCATAGGGGATTTCCGGGATGAGGATGACGTCGCTGCCGCCGGAAATGCCTGCGTACAGGGTCAGCCAGCCGACCTTGTGTCCCATGACCTCCACGATGAAGACCCGTCCGTGAGAGGAGGCGGTGGAGTGGATGCAGTCGATGACGTTGGTGGCAATGTCCACCGCACTCTGGAAGCCGAAGGTCATGTCGGTACCCCACAGGTCGTTGTCGATGGTTTTGGGCAGGCTGACAATGTTGATGCCGTTCTGCGAAAGCAGGTTTGCGGTCTTGTGGGTGCCGTTGCCGCCCAAAACGACCAGACAGTCGAATTTATATTTTTTGCAGGTTTCCAGCATCTTTTCCAGTCGGGTCTTGCCGCCGTATTCCTCTGCCGGCAGGCACATCGACTTGAACGGCTGGCGGGAGGTTCCCAAAATGGTACCGCCCAGTGTCAGGATGCCGGAAAAATCATTGCGGTTCATCTTGCGGATGTCGTCCTCAATCAGTCCGCGGTATCCGTCCCGCACGCCATACAGCTCCACATCGTTGCCAAAGCGGCAGTAAAGGGATTTTGCCACACCGCGCAAAGCGGAGTTGAGTCCCTGGCAGTCGCCGCCGCTGGTCAGCATTGCTATTTTCATAAAGTTTCCCCCTGTTCCAAGCTGAATTTGTGTTGATTGTATCTTTTGTCTTTTTTCTAGTATAAATCCTGAGGAGGAAAAAAACAATGAAAATTTGCGTAAAGAAAATTTTCTGACGCAAATGGGAGAAAAGTGTAAAAAACTGCAAACCCACAAAAAAATGAGATAATTTTACAGGAATAAAAAAGATTTCATTTCCCAGACTAACAATAGAAAATCAGATGGGAAGTGAAGGTGTGTACAGCAATAAAGTGGAGATTTGCGGGGTCAATACGGCAAAGCTGCCGGTGTTGATGGAGAAGGAAAAGATGGAGCTGATTCGGCGGTGCAGGCAAGGTGACCGGCAGGCGCGGGAGGAGCTGGTGTCGGGCAATCTGCGGCTGGTGCTGAGCGTGGTGCAGAAGTTTTCCAACCGCGGGGAAAATCTGGACGACCTGTTTCAGGTGGGGTGCATCGGACTGATGAAGGCAATCGACAACTTTAATCCCGAGCTGGATGTGCGCTTTTCCACCTACGGGGTGCCGATGATCGTCGGGGAGATTCGCCGCTTTTTGCGGGACAACAATGCGATACGGGTCAGCCGCTCGATGCGGGATACGGCATACCGGGCGATGCAAACCAAGGAGCAGTTCATCCACGAGTTTGGCAAGGAGCCGACCATCGAGCAGATTGCCCAGCGGATGGAGTGCAAAAAGGAGGAGGTCGTGCTGGCGTTGGAGTCGGTGGTGGACCCGGTTTCACTGTATGAGCCGGTCTATTCGGACGGCGGAGACACCATCTATGTGATGGACCAGGTGGGGGACAGCAGCGACGACCGCGACTGGCTCCAGGAGATCAGCCTGCGGGATGCCATCCGCGCGCTGGGTGAGCGGGAAAAGCGGATCCTGACCCTGCGGTTTTTGTCGGGACGGACCCAGACGGAGGTGGCAAAGGAGATCGGGATTTCGCAGGCGCAGGTTTCCCGGCTGGAAAAGAGCGCATTGGAGCGCATCAAACGGCAGATGCACGATGAATAGAACAAGGGGAGCGGTTGAAAACCGCTCCCCTTGTGTGCTATCATACCTTCATACATTTAAATAAAAAGGAGGTAGACCGATGGCAAACTGGAATCCGTGGCACGGCTGCCGCAAGTACAGCGAAGGGTGCCAAAATTGTTATGTCTACCGCATCGACAGCGCACACGGCAAGGATGCCTCCCAAATCTTTTTGAACCGAGAGTTTGACCTTCCGATGCGCCGCGGCAGAAAAGGGTATCTGCTGGCGCCCGGTACGAAGGTGTACACCTGTTTTAGCTCCGACTTTTTTCTGGAGGAAGCGGACGGATGGCGACCGCGCGCCTGGGAGATGATGCGCTGGCGCAGCGACCTGCAGTTTTTTATCATCACCAAACGGGTCTTGCGGATGCAGGATTGTCTGCCGCCCGACTGGGGAGAGGGGTACGAAAATGTACAAATCTGCTGCACGGTGGAAAATCAGCGGCAGGCACAGCTGCGTCTGCCGGTCTACCAACAGCTTCCCATCCGTCATAAAAGTATCATCTGCTCGCCGCTGCTGAGCGCCATCGACCTGAGTCCCTATTTAGGAAGCTGGGTGGAGGAGGTGACGGTGGGCGGCGAGTCGGGTGAGCAGGCGCGTCTGTGCGATTACCGCTGGGTGTTGGACATCCGCCGTCAGTGTGTGCAGGCACAGGTCCCTTTCTATTTCATGCAGACCGGTGCGCGGCTTTTAAAGGATGGGAAGCTCTATCACATCCCCCGAAAGCACCAGCACAGCCAGGCAAGGGCGGCAGCCATCGACTTTTTGCCCGCCGAGCAGCTGCCCTGGCAGGCGTTCTGAAAACGAAGGCTTTATTATGCAGGCAGACTGCGGAGCGGTTTTGTGGCGATTGACTGTGTAGGATGGACAAAAAAGGATTTTGCATCCAAAATGGTATTACTACATACAAAAGAGAAAAGAAGATTTTTAATCTTCTTTTCCGAAACAATAGTTTTCCATCCATTCCGATATTAGCGCACCTCGAGACTTTCCCTCTTTTTCACGCTTTGTATCAAAAAGAGTTAATAAGTCATTGTTAATCCGTATACTAATATTTGTGGAATTTTTATGGTAGTCTATCGCTTTCCCTTTTTCTTGCCTTGTCATACTTTTCACCTGCCTTTTTCGATAAATACAGTATAGCATAGGAAGGGGATTTTTACATCCCATTTTTTAAAATATAGTCAATGACGTACTCGCGCAAAACTTCCGTTGGCGTTTTACCGTTTCTTTCGCAAGCATCGGAAAAATCCGCAAACACATCATTATTTAACCTTAATCCAATAACTTTTGACTTGAGATTTTCCCCTCGTGCAAGTTGCGTTTGGTATTCCCGCTTATAATCCCTCTGTTTTGCCAATTTTTTCACCACCTTTTTCGATAAGTTCAGTATAGCATAGGAAGGAGATTTTTTCTAGTTTTTACAATCCATCTTCTGTTTTCGGAATACCGAGCTTTTTTATTGCTTTCGTTCCACGAGCAAATAGAAATCGGCTGGATTTTCTTGTTGAAAATCCAGCCGATTTCTTTATGCAGAAAACGCTCCTTTTTGTCGCTTTACAAACGGGATTAGCAGGCGCAGGGGACAGCGACGCTGGAGCCGAATGGACACAGGGCGAGCTTTGCAAACTTAAAGCACTGCATCCCAAAGGGGATACCGACGATGGTGATGCAGAACAGCAGCCCGTGCAGCGCAGCGGAAATGGCAAGGGCAAATCCGCCGAACAGCAGCCACAGCAGGTTCATCAGCAACGAGGGCGCACCGCCGCCGTAGACGATGACCTTGCCAAACGGGAAAAATGCCAGTCCTGCCAGCTTGAAGCACTGCATCCCGACGGGGATGCCGACGATGGTGATGCACCACAGCAGTCCAACCAGCGACCAGCCAAGACCCATCCAAAGACCACCAAACACAAACCAGAGCAGATTGCCGAGTAATTTCATCTTCATTCTCCTTTTCTATCACAGAAGGTTTTCTTTCTTGCAGATATAACGTCGCAAATGGACGAAATATTTCAGAAAAAAAGAAAACGAACTGTAAAAAAATGATGAAGAGAGGAAAGGTGATGATTTTACCGGAATTTTTGCAAAATCAACTGTAATTTTATGCAGGATGTGGTATAATGAGCTTACTATCAAATCATAGGGAGGGCTGTATGCCATGCGGCAAACCGTATCGTTAAAAAAACAATATCAAATCGTCGACGACCTGTTGGTTCAGCGGATACACAAACTGCTTCCCGAGCTGATGGAAGAAACCGGATATGATATGTGGATCATCCTGTGCAGGGAGTACAACGAGGACCCTGTTTTCACCACTATGCTTCCATCGCTGTGCCTGACCGCCAGAAGGCTGTCCTGCCTGGTGTTCGTCAAGCAGGGCGAGCGGTTTGAAGCGCTCAACTTCGGGCGACCGAGAGAGCATCTGAACCGGGTGTACACCCAAGGCTACACCGATTCATCCCGGGACCAGTTGGAAATGCTGGCAGAGTATGTCAGAAAGGTCGAGCCACAGCGCATCGGAATCAACTGTTCGCCCATCAATGCGATGTGCGACGGGCTTTCCAAATCGATGTATGATAAGCTGTATCAGGCGCTCGACCCACAGGACCGCGATAAGCTGTGCAGCGCCTACCCGCTGGCGGTGCGCTGGATTGAAACAAGGACGCAGGAGGAGCTTTCCCGCTACCGCACCGTTTACCAGCTGGCAATGGAGATTTGCGAGGAAGCCTTTTCCCGAAAGGTCATCACGCCCGGCGTGACCACCACCGAGGTGGAGGAGTGGATTGCCCAGGAAATAAATCGTCTGGGTCTGACCTTCTGGTTCAGCCCGCACGTGGACGTACAGCGGCAGGGCTTGGACGGCGTCGGCAGCGAAGGGGAACTGATTCAGCACGGCGACCTGCTGCACTATGATGTAGGAATCAAGTACTTTGGGTTGTGTTCCGACAGCCAGCGGCTGGGCTATGTGCTGCGGGAGAATGAAACAGAAGTGCCGGCATATTTGCAGGAGGCGTTTGCCAAGACCAGCCGCTTCCAGGACATCGTGTCGCAGGAGCATATCACCGGCAGGACCGGTAATGAAATTTTAAAGACCTGTCTGGAGCGGGCACAGCAGGAGGGAATCGCTGCGATGCTCTACTGTCATCCAATCGGATATTTTGGACACAGCGCCGGTACAGTGGTCGGCTTGTGGGATATGCAGCAGGGCATCGGTGAGTATGGAGATTTTCCGCTGCACAAAAATACCTGCTACGCACTGGAATTGAACACCGAAAGTTGTCTGAAGGAGTGGGGAGGACAGCGGGTGCGTTTCAGCGCAGAGGAAACAGTAGCCTTTACCGAGGATGGAAAGCTGAGCTATCTGTACCCGGGCAGAGAAAAAATCTACGCAATCTAAAACAAAAAAGATGAGAGCAACAGCTATTTAGATTTTTTTCTAAATAGCTGTTGCTTTTTTATGGGCGGTGTGGTAGAATCTATTTAGAAAATTTTCTAAATATCTTGTGAGAGGAGGCGGACAAATGGGTTTGGCAGAAACCTTCAAGGCTCTTTCCGACCCGGTGAGGAGAGAGATTTTGATGATGCTGCGCGATGGAAAAAAAACGGCAGGCGAGATTGCAGCCCATTTTCAGATGACGGGTGCGACGGTATCCTATCATCTGTCCCAACTGAAAAAAGCGGAGCTGATTTTGGAGGAGCGGCAGAAAAATTTTATTTATTATCGGTTGAACACCAGCGTGTTCGAGGAGATGATGCTGTGGATTGCACAGTTTTCCGACCGAAAGGAAGAGGGGAAAGAAAATGAAAAATAATCGATTGTGGAGAGGTGCTGTGTTTGTACTGACCCTGTTGCCGGTGGCGGAACTGCTGACGGCGATTGCGCTGCTGCCGGACACGGTAGCGGTACACTGGGGACTGGACGGAACACCCGACCGGTACAGCAGCCGCTTTGAATTGTTGATTCCGGTAGCAATCATTTTGCTGGTGGGTGCGGTTTTCTGGTTCAAAGGCAAAGGGGAGCAGCCCAAGGGATTTCGGGCAGGCGGCATGGGTGCGATGCTGTTGTTCAACGTCATCGTGCCGATTTTGCTGTATGTCACCTTCCACCCGCAGGTCAACCTGCTGCGTTTTTCCTTTGGAAAAATCGTCTGTGGACTGGTCGCGGTGGTGGTACTGGTGGTGGGGAACTACCTGCCGAAGGTCTCCTGGGAGTACCGGATGAAGCGATATGGATTTCGCACCTGCTACACCCTTTCGGACGAGCGGGTCTGGGAGCGCAGCCAGCGGTTTGCGGGCTACTGTTACACCGCCGCGGCACTGGTGGGGATTCTGTCGGCGCTGCTGCTGAACGACTTTGCCTGTGTGCTGATTTTAGTGGGAGCCATGCTGGCGGCAAACCTGGCGGCGTATCTGTACTCCTATCAAATCTGGAAAAAACTGGATAGAGAGGAAAAAATCAGACAGAAATAAAAAATTTTACAATTTTTTTCTTTACTATCGACATGGGATGTTGTATAATGAGGGCAATCTGAAGTTCTTTGAAACGGTTCAGAGGACAAAAAATTATTAGGAGGAGAAATAATGTTCAAGAAAATTCTTTCCACCGCTCTTGCAATGGCAATGGTACTGAGCATGGCTGTCAGCACCTCGGCTGCCCTGGGCAAACCGGGTAGCAGCACCCCATCCACCAAGACCGAGCAGAGCAGTTCCAGCAGCAAAAAATCCAGCAGCTCTTCCAGCTCTTCCAAAGAGTATGACCTGTGCAAAACCCAGCTGGCAAAAGACAAGCTGGCACTGAGCATGCACAATACCTTCCTGAGCGGACTCAAGGCAAATAAAGATAAGATCACCGTCAGCATCAAGGGATACACCGAGAAGCAGGTATATGCTGCATTCCAGAGTTCCCTGCAGATGATTTTTGATGAGCACCCGGAAATTTTCTGGCTGGACACCATGCAGAACCTGGTTGTCAGCTCTGACCACAAGACCCTGACCTTCTACCCACGTCCGGCAAGCGGCTACGGCACAGCCAGCAAAGACGGTCTGACCGCTTCCAAGCTGAACACCACCGCTATCAAAAACACCACTGCCAAGATGAACGAAGCAGTAAAGAAGATGACCGGTTCTACCACTTATGAGCAGGTCAAGGCAATCCATGACGGCATCATCAACAAGACCCAGTATCCTGCAAACCCGGATAAAGCGACCCACAACCAGCATCAGGCAGTTGGTCCTCTGGTAGAAGGCAAAGCAGTTTGCGACGGCTATGCAAAAGCATTCAAGTATGCTTGCGACCAGAAGGGTATTCCATGTGTAATCGTTGTTGGCAATGCAACCAACAATATCGGTGAAAAAGGTACCCATGCATGGAACTACGTTCAGGTAGACGGCAAATGGTATCAGGTCGACACCGACTGGGATGACCCACAGACCAAGGGCGGCAACAGCAAGAGCTACCTGATTTATGATTACTTCATGCAGGGCGCTGTTAAGGGCGACAAACGTGTGAAAGATTCCACCGTTACCTACCCAACCCTGTCCACCTCCAACTACAAAGCTGCATAGTAAATTTTAAAAACTGCTCCGACTTTTTAAATCGGGGCAGTTTTTTTTTAAAATTTTTTGAAAAAGGTGTTGACAAACCTAAAATAATGTCGTATAATATCATACGTTACAGCAAAACAGCTGTGATACGGGAGTTTAGCTCAGCTGGGAGAGCATCTGCCTTACAAGCAGAGGGTCACAGGTTCGAGCCCTGTAACTCCCACCAGACTTATTAGCTCAGTCGGTAGAGCACCTGACTTTTAATCAGGGTGTCCGGAGTTCGAGTCTCCGATAGGTCACCAAGAAAAAGGGCTGCCGGGAATACCTGGTGGCTCTTTTCCTTTTTGTCAAGAAACCGCATGATGAAAGGATTCCTTGAGGGTAGGCTCTGCAATCTGCGGCAAGATGCCTGCATCCATATTGACATCCGCAAAATCCTTGACGACGTCTTGACGACAGTTGTTACCGGTTGTAGAAATAAAAACAGAAGTGATATGAAAAAAAGCCGTCCGTGTAGGGCGGCTTTTTTGCTTAAAATCGAAAAAGAGAAATGCTTTTACAAGCTGATTCATAGTAAGCTACCTGTTGAGATGCAAAATTACTGTCATTTGGTAAACGGGTAATAGGGAGTATGGCGATTACACAAATAATTTTTAAAAAGAACAATTAATCTTCTTTTTCGTCACAATAAGATTCTATCCAATTTATAATGATTTCTCGACGTGATTTTCCTTCTTTTTGACGTTTCGTATCAAACTGATGAAGTAAGTTGTAGTCGATGCGAATTGTGAATGTTGTAGAATTAACGTGTCTGTCTGTTTTTCTTTTATCGTCCATGCTCTGTCACCTCTCAAAAAAGTATAGCAGGCAATGGGCTGCTTTGCAATCAATATAATCCATGGATAAGGGGAAGTTGCTCTTTTTAGGGCAACTTCCCCTTTGCTTTGGGGTGTGGGTGAAAGGAGGAACCATCAGGAAAGGAATGGAAAACGATTCACAAGGGAAAGAAAGGAGGCGTGTTATTTGGAAAAAGAAAAAGCAGGAGGGTGTTTCTTGGCGTCAGGCACGGCGATAAGGTTCCCGAGTGCGGGTGTATGTAGGAAGATTTGGTATATGGGCAGCGGCAAGGCAAACAGCACAGGACCTTAGTAAGAAGAGCTTTGTAGGTGTGGTGAAGGTCTGCAGGTAGTGGATTGGATGCAGAAAGCATAGGATAATTTACAACAGTTAGAAAGGAGTCAGATAAATGCACATCGAGATTACACAGATCATTGTCGTTTTCGTTACGCTGCTTTCGGCGGTGATGACCGGCATTTTGTTTCCACTGATTCGCTCCAAGGTGAGTGCCGCTCGCTGGGAGCTGATGAAGGAGTTTGCTGTTGCAGGGGTGCAGGCAGCGGAAATTCTATTGGGAGCCGGGAACGGAAAGAAAAAATTTGAACAAGCCAAGCGGTATATCGAGCAGCAATGCAAAGAGCATGGAATCAAAATCAATGCGGATGCCATTCAGGTTGCCATCGAAAATGCGTGGAAGTCACTGGGACTGGATGAAAAGCATCCTGAAAAATAGACTGCTACAACAAAAAGGAGGAGAGAATGTCGGAGACAGTCAGCGACGCTCTGTGTCGGGAACGACAGAGGGTACAAGATGAGCGATTTGCGCGGGACAAGGAGCGCATCGAAGATTTAGAGAAAATCTGTGAGAAGCTCAATCGTCTGAGCATTGAAATGGGAGAACTAATCAAAAAACACGATGAAGAATTAAACCACCAGTCGAGGCGTTTGCAGGTTATTGAGCAGAAGCCTCTGCGCTGGTGGGAAAAATTTGCCGGTGCTGTCATCACCGCACTGGGCAGCGCTGTCGGCGGCGGTATGTTGGTGGTATGGGTGGAAAATATATTGCAAAAATAAAAATGAGCGCCTTTTTTGCATTTATGTGCAAAGGGCGCTCATTTCTTTGTGCATTTCAAAGTTTTACAGAGGAATTTTGATTTTGCATGATTTTTGTTAGAAATACAGTAAATTAGCTGAACAAATAAGCTTTTAAATGTATTATTGATACAAAAAATAGCCTGATTTTTGCGGGAAAATCTGTCAAAAACAGAGCAAAAGTGGCAGGCGGCAGAAAAAGGGTGCTTGTAAAAACTTTAAAAATAATTTACAATAGGGACATGATTTCCCAAAAGGGAAATTTCCCCACGAGGAAAACAAATGAGAGAGGAAGAAGAAAACATGTTGGAAAAACTGTTCCACCTCAAAGAGAATAAGACAACGGTAAAAACCGAAGTGACTGCTGGTATCACTTCCTTCTTTACCATGGCTTATATCATCTTTGTCAACCCGCAGATTCTGTCTGCCGCAGGCATGGATGCCGGTGCAGTCATGCTGGCAACCTGTGTTGCTTCGGCAATCGGCACCTTCCTGATGACATTTTTGGCAAACTATCCGTTTGCTCTGGCTCCGGGCATGGGACTTAACGCCTTTTTTGCTTTTACCATCTGTGGTTCGATGGGCTACAGCTGGCAGGCAGCTTTGGCAGCAGTCTTTATCTCCGGCTGTCTGTTCATCATCATCACCGTCACCGGTGTCCGTGAAGCAATCGTCCGCGCCATTCCGATGGAGCTGAAAAATGCAATCAGCGTCGGCATCGGATTTTTCATCGCCTTCATCGGTCTGAAAAATGCCAATATGCTCAAGTTTACCATCGACCCGGGCAAATATCAGAACTTTGACGGCACCATCGTGGCAGATGCTTCTCCAATCCCTGCCTTCAACTTTGCCAGCGCTTCCACCCTGCTTGCTATTTTTGGTCTGATCGTTCTGGCAGTACTGTATGTCAGAAAGGTCAAGGGTGCGCTTTTCTTAGGAATTCTGATTACCTCGGCAGTCGGCTGTGTACTCCAGTTTGCTTTGGGGATTGATGTTGGTGTAACCGCTCCTACCGGTGGCATTTCCATCCCATCTCTGGCTCCGACCTTTATGCAGTTTACCCACGGCTTTGGCGAGCTGTTCAACTTCAGCGAAGGTGTCGGCTCTGTGCTGATGTCGGTTGTTTCGGTGCTGATTTCTCTGGTACTGGTCGATATGTTCGACACCATCGGTACCCTGATTGGTACAGCTACCCGCGCCAATATGCTGGACAAAGAGGGCAACCTGCCAAGAGCCAACGGCGCCCTGCTGGCAGACGCGATTGCAACCGCTTGCGGCGCTGTTCTGGGTACCTCCACGGTTACCACCTTCGTTGAATCCTCCGCAGGCGTTTCTGAGGGCGGACGTACCGGTCTGACCTCCTTGACCACCGGTTTGCTGTTCCTGGTAGCAATCGTTGCCTCCCCATTCCTGGGTCTGGTTCCGACCGCTGCAACCGCTCCGGTTTTGATTATCGTCGGCGTGCTGATGATGGCAAGTGTCAAAAATATCAACTGGGGAGAATTTGAAAGCGCACTGCCGGCATTTATGACCATCGCTTGTATGCCGTTTGCATACAGCATTGCCGATGGTATTGCAGCAGGCTTCATCTTCTTCACCATTACCAAGCTCTTTAAAGGCAAAGCAAAGGAAGTACATCCAATCATGTACGTTCTGTGCGTACTGTTCATCCTGCGCTTTATCATCGTAATGTAAGTTTTTTAGCAGAACAAAACCCCGGCTGCACGGTGCAGTCGGGGTTTTGTGGTTTTATGGAATCGAGTGTAAATGATATTGAATCGGAAGGAGAGGAACATGGTACAGATAATAGACACATTCTCACAAATAGGCGAGGTGTTTTGTAATGGAAGGTTTGATTTAAAGCGGTGGAGAGAGTATATCAATACTATTTATAGAAACACATCGGACATTTTTGAGGATGACCTGCAAGAATATATAGACAGCGGAAGCTATACCTATGAGGATGATATTTTGCCGATTCTCAATAGGGTGCAGGGTCATCCTTTCCTGGAAACGTTCCATACTTCCTTTGTTCGTGTTACAAATGGTTTGAATCAAAGGATTATAGATTGCTTTGCGCATGAATTAGAGATTGATATTGTGCTGTATCTTGGACTTTGTAACGCGGCAGGCTGGGTAACGAATATCAATGGACGGGATGTGATCCTGCTGGGGATTGAAAAGATTTTGGAACTGAGCTGGTATGATGAAGATTCGATGTATGGGCTGATTTATCACGAATTAGGGCACATCTACCATAAGCAATACGGCGCATTTGAGCAGGAGGGCAGAAATCAAAGCCAAAACTTTATTTGGCAGCTGTTCACCGAGGGGATTGCGATGTACTTTGAACAACTCCTGATGAACGACCTTTCTTATTATCATCAAAACAAAGATGGATGGAAAAACTGGTGCGATGCGCACTTTCAGCAGATTCTAATGGACTTTCAAGCGGATTTGCCGGTTATGAACAGATTCAATCAGAGGTACTTTGGTGATTGGGTGGATTACTGCGGAAGAGCGGATGTTGGATATTATCTTGGTGCAAGATTTGTTCAAGACCTTTGCAGCAGGTATGACTTTGGGCAGTTGATTCGCCTGGAGATAGAGGAGGTCACACGAGAATTTTTCCGATTTGCAGAAGAAAATCACGCTTGCGATGATAACAGATGAAGGATGGATGCAACGGCAGGACAGGGTTCTTCTGCCTGCTTTACCTGTGCTGAGAAGGGTGAGCAAGTTTAGCAATCCATAAAAAAACCAGCCTCTTTTCCGTTTTGGAAAGGAGGCTGGAAAAGGGCAGAAGCCCTCAGCGGTGATTTTCTGCCAGATACTGTGGAGTGAAGCGTTTGAAGCGCAGTGCGCACAGCAGACCGCGGACGCACAGGTCGCAGACCATTGCAATCCAGGAACCGGCAAGACCCATCTTAAATCCAAAGACCAGTGTAGGAGCCAGTACACAGCGGACACCCCACATACCAATCAGCGAGATGACAAGCGGGAAGCGGGTGTCGCCCAGACCACGCAGGGCACCGGACATGACAATCGCAACGCCGAACAGTGGCTCGGCAATGGCAACGATGCGCAGCATCTGGGCAGCAAGCTCGATGACCGCAGGGTCGGAGGAGAAGATGCTGGCAAGCGGGGTAGCAAAGATAAAGAGCATGACACCCATGACGGTGGAAAAGGCAAGACCAGTCAAACCGGACAATTTACCGAAGCGATGGGCATCCTCAAATTCCTGTGCGCCGTAAGACTGTCCAACCAGCGCTGTGGCAGCGTAGGAGATGCCGTCTGCCGGCATATAGCTCAAGCCCTCGGCGGTGACTGCGACGTGGTCGGCAGCCAGCGCAACGGTGCCCAGCGTAGCGTTGATGCGGGTGACGACAATCTGACCGGCACTGACGGTGGCGTGCTCCAAAGCGGTCGGAACTCCCAGCTCCAGCGCACGATGGATGATCTCTCGGTCGGGCTTAAAGCTGTCGTGCAGCGAGATGCGGCAGTCCGGCTTGCGGAACAGGGCAGTATAGGAGATGCCCAGACCGGTGATGGCGGTGGAGATGGTGGTCGCAATCGCAGCGCCGGCAACGCCCCATCCTGCACCCGGGACGGTGAAGGACATTCCAAACAGCTCGGTGGGTCGAGTTGGGAAAATCAGGAAGAAGTTGAGCACGACGTTGAGCAGGTTGGCAGCCGTGTTGAGAATCAGTGGGGTCTTGGTATCTCCCATGCACCGCAGAACGGCAGAGAAGGTGTAGGAGCCGCACTGGAACGGCAGGGAAAGCACATAGATTTGGAGGTAACGCACGGCATCCGGCAGGACATCCGGCTGCGCACCCATCCACTTGGGCAAATGCGGCGCAATTAACAGGCAGATGAGCATGATGGAGATGCCCATGAACAGCACTGCCAGCAGCGCCTGACGCACAATGCGCGCGGTAGCCTGCTTGTCCTTTGCACCGATCGAGTGGGCAACCTGAACGGAGTAGCCAACACCGATGGCGCTCAGGATGCTGCTGATTAGCCAGGTTGGAGAGGCATTGATGGCAACCGCGGCGGTGGCGTTGGCTCCCAGCGAGCCGACCATCGCGGTATCGACATAACGGACTAGGGTTAGAAGCAGCTGTTCCAGAATAGCCGGCCACGCCAGCATCATCAGGATGCCAAGGTGGCTTTTTCCAGAAACAACATGGGAAGGCTGTGACATAAAAAAGACCTCCTAAAAATTAGAATCCATATCCCCATTATACGAAATGTAAAGCAGTTTGTAAAGAAAAAATAGAAAGAAATTCATTTTTGTATCATAAAAAATAAAGTAAAAACTTTAACAAACTTTTATGATAATAAAAAGCCGAGAGAAAAGAATCAAAAAAGTAAACACAGAGAAAACAGGCGGTCCAAAGAAAGGAACCGCCTGTTTTTCTTAATTACAAATGGAAATAAAAGCAATAAGATATACTGTTAGGAAAATATAATGGAACAGCCTGAAGGGGATTTTAGGCTCCGAAAGATGTTTCAGCATGATGAAAGGTATTTAAGCATAATGCAGCGCAGTTTGCCTCCGTATTTTTCCTTGATGACTACCGTTTGCAATCCAGCCGATTCAAGCGCCCGCACACTGGGCAGGTTTCTGGGACTGGCAGTTGCCAGCACATAGCGGGTGCGCCCGTCCTGCGAAAGCAGCTGGACACACCGCTGACACATCCGGCTGTGCATATGCCAGCCGCGCCAGTCGGGAGAAGCCATCGCAATCTCCAGATTGGCAGTGTGCAGCAGCTGCTCGCCGCTTAAACCTGCATCGGGTCCCAGGTTTTCCGTATCGGCAGGATAGAGACAGCCAATCAGATAGGCAATCGAATCGGTGTGGGCAGGTGGGTTTTCCGGCAGCACCGCCAGAGCAAAGCCGTGGTCGAGCAGATATTGCCACTCCTGTCGGGACAGCGGGACGAAAATGTCCGCATCCTGCAAGGCATCACACAACTTCTGCTGGTAGTTTAAGATGGTGTCCAGGTCATCCTGTTGCATCCGCACGATTTTACACGGCAGGGTGCGCTGCTCTTTGGTGAAGGTGAGGGTCTCAACAGGCAGCATCAGCTTCACCTCCCTGCGCCATCTCCGGGTCATACGGTGGAGAAAGGAGAATCGCAATGAAAATCGACAGCACACCAGCCAACAATTTGGAGAGGATGAAGGCGAGTACCGCATCGTTGTTGACCGAGGAAACGAATGCCAGCTGACCACCGAATACGAAGCCGGAGGTGACCGCAGCAGCGGCGTTCATCAGCTGACCACGGCGGTCCATCTTGCCAAACACCGAGAACATGGAAACCGAGTTGATCAGGTTGAGCAGCAGCCCGATGATGGCAAATTCATTGACATGGATCAGGCGGGCAAGCGAAAGGATGGGGTGCATGAAGTAACGCAAAATCAGGTTGGAGAGGATGAAGGAGCCGCAGACCACCACCGAAATCTTAAAGACGATGGTGAGCACCTCGCCAATCAGAGCGGGGTCTACAAACTGCACCGAAGGGGAGTCAAAAAAGACCTGTACCAGCACCAGTGCAAACAGAACAATCGCCAGCAGATTGATACCGCGCCCCATCACTTGAAAGACGCCGACGGTGCGCTCGCCGCCAAAGAAGATGGAAAGGGCAATCAGGACACAGATCAGTGTAACCGGAAGCAGGCTGGACAACAGCTCTTTGCCGGTCATGCCTGCCATCAGACCGCCGATCAGCAGAGCAGCCGGTGTTGCAATAATGCCGTAGACCATGCCGGTCATCAGCGTTTTGGAGTCCTTGGCAGGCACGCTGCCCAGCGCAATCGGCAGTGAGAAGGAGATGGTGGAGCCTAAGGTGGAGGCAAGAATCACGCCGGAAAAAATCAGCTGTGCAGGACTGGTGCAGATGGTCTGTGCGATGGAGTAGGCTCCCATGTCGGTGGCAAGCACACTGCTGACCAGCAAAGTTGGGTCAAAGGGCAGTGATACCCCTTGCAGCCAGACGGCAAGCCAGCGCCCCAGCATGACAGAACAGCAGTAGATGCCGGACATGGTCAGGGCAAGAGAGCCCATCATGGTCAATCCGCGGTCAAATTCTTCGCCCAGCCCCATGCGGTTGCCCAGTATCTTGTCCACAAGACCCAGCATGGCACAGAGCAGCAGAATGGCGATTGGAAGGTTCATAGCAGAAGCACACCTTTCAAAAGAGAGTTAAGCAGATACTATATTAGCATATTTTGTTGAAAATACAAGAGCAATTTTAAATGTTTTTACCAAAGGACAGTGCTTTTCCTACTTTTTTCCCAAATTCGATATAAACGGCTACAAAGGGCTTTGTATAGGTTGAAAGATTCTGATTGTTTTTTCACAAAATACCGGTGTGCGCCTTGTAAAAACGCAGAAAAGCAAAGAAAAATGCTCTCGGCATGAAAAAAGCAGGGAGCATTGGGTGGTTTTATGAAAAATCAGCAGTGGTTTCCGGCAGCAAAGGCAGTGGAGAAGGCAATTTGCAGATTGAAGCCGCCGGTGTAGCCGTCCACGTCCAGCACCTCGCCGGCAAAGTAAAGACCGGGCAGCAGCTTGGACTCCATCGTCTTGGGATTGACCTGTGAGACGTCCACACCGCCTGCGGTGACGATGGCTTCTTCAATCGGTCGGAAAGACAGTGGGGTGACGGGCAGCGCTTTGATGACCTCCACCAGTCGGGTGCGCTGCTCGCGGGTAATTTGGTTGATTTTGGTTTCAAACGGGATGCCGCTGAGGATAGCGACCGGCTGAATGGCTTTGCGCGGCAGCAGCTGACCGAGGGAATTGATGAAATCCTTGTTGATGAACTGCTCAAAATCCCGCAGGATGCGTGCGTCCAGCTGGCTGTGGCTCAATCCCGGTTTCAGGTCGATGAAGAGACAATAGCCCTCCAGACTGCCGGTTTTGTCCGGTTTCATGTGACAGCTGGCGCTGAGCACCAGCGGACCGGACACGCCAAAATGGGTGAACAGCATTTCGCCCAGCTCTTCAAAGACGACCTTGCCGCTGGAGCGGTCGGTCACCTTGAGGGTGACGTTCTTTAAGGAAAGTCCCATCATATCCCGGCAGTATTTTTCCTTGCAGACCAGAGGAATCAAGGAAGGACGAAGCGGCGTCACCCGATGACCTGCCTGTTTGGCAAGGCGGTATCCATCGCCGGTGGAGCCGGTAGCGGGGTAGCTTTTGCCGCCGGTCGCCACGATGACCGAATGGGCATACAGCTTTTGTCCGTCGGTCAGCGACACACCCTCCACCCGTCCTTCGCCGATGAGCAGCGCGTCGGCACAGCCGTGGACCAGCCGACAGCCCAGCTGACGGGCTTTGTCCACCAGCGCTTGCACAATGTCTGCCGAGCGGTCGGACACAGGAAAGACCCGCTCGCCTCGCTCGACCTTGAGCGGAACACCGCATTCTTCAAAGAAGCCCATCACTTCATACGGGTTCAGAGCATTTAGACAGCTGTACAAAAAGCGCGGGTTGCTCAGCACATTGGGCATGAATTCTTCGATAGTGCAGCAGTTGGTGACGTTGCAGCGACCTTTTCCGGTAATCAGCAGCTTGCGCCCGGGGCGGTCCATCTTTTCCAGCAGAGTAACAGACTGTCCGCGCTGTGCGCACTGGATGGCAGCCATCAGTCCGGCAGCTCCTGCGCCGATAATCAGGGTATCGCAATTATTGGGCATCGGTATTTTCTTCCTCCGTTTTTTCATAGACGTTGTATTCGTCCCAGATGTGTTCTAATTGTGCATAGGTGTGGCTGATTTCCGCCTGTTTTTCCAAGCCAACCGCCACCACAAGGGCGTTGAGCAGGCTCAGCGGAGCCACCAGAGAGTCCACAAAGGATGCCATATCACTGCGGGCAAGCAGGCTGATGTTTGCCACCGATGCCAGCGGAGAGGCGGCACAGTCGGTCAACGCAATGACGTCGGCGCCCTTGTTGCGCGCATATTTGGCAGCCTTGAGGGTGCGCTGAGAGTAGCGTGGGAAGCTGATAGGAATCAGCACGTCCTGCTCGCTGATGCGGAACAGCTGCTCAAACATCTCGCTGGTGCTGGTGGTATTGATCAGGTGGACGTTGTCAAAGATGTGGTTAAAATAAAACTGCAAAAATCCTGCCAGGGAAGCTGCACTTCGCACGCCGATGATATAGATGCGGCGGGAATGGATGATCTTTTGCACGGCCAGGTCAAACTGCTGGGTGTCCAACTCCTCCATGGTGTGCTTGATGCGCTCGATGTCCATTGAAAGCACCTTGGAGGCAACGTTGTTGCGCCCAATCTGGTCGTTGGTGATCTCCATGCGCTGTACCGAGGTCAGGCGGTTGCGGATGATTTCCTGCAAGCCTTTTTGCAGCTGCGGATAACCGTCGCAGCCGACCTCCGAGGCAAAGCGGACGACGGTGGATTCGCTGACCCCGACGGTGGCTCCTAAGCGGGAGGCGGTCATAAAGGCAGCTTTTTCATAGTGGTCGAGGATGTAGCGGGCAATCAGCTTCTGCGCTTTGGAAAACTCAGGCAGGCGCGCTTCGATCTGACTGAGAAAATCTGTGTTCATCACGGCACTCTCCTTACTTGCTATTCGTTTAAAAAAGTGGTTGAAGAATCTTGATTCCGGCTGGGTGATGCTCGGATCTATACAGAAACAAATATTTCGTTGTGATTTAATACGATTTATTTTATTGTAACGTGAATCCTTGCAAAAATCAAGGAAAATTGCAGGAAAAATGCCAAATTCCTGCAATTATGCCGGATAAATGAAATTTTTCTGGCAAAATCGTCAGTTTTACATTTTGTAAAACTTGACAAAGGCAGGAAACTCTGTTACACTAAGGTCGAAAAAAGAAGGGGTGCTGCACGCAGCGGCTGAGAGAAGGATAAATCGGTCCTTTAACCCTGTGACCTGATCCGGATAATGCCGGCGGAGGGATTCTGTCAATAGGATTTGCTTTCTGTCTGTCGCACATCATCCGGTGCGGCATTTTTTATTTTGAGGAGGCAATTTTTATGACATCATCCTTTAAAACCAAACGTCTGGTGGAAAGTGCGCTGATGATTGCGCTGTCCACCATCCTTTCCTTCATCATCCTGTTCCGTCTGCCGTTCGGCGGCTCCATCACCGCCTGCTGTATGCTGCCGGTGATTCTGGTCTCCTACCGCTATGGAGTGAAATGGGGATTTGCGACCGCCTTTGCCTTCAGCCTGATTCAGGGTATCCAGGGCATCGCAGAGGGTACCTTCAGCGCAGCGGCGCTGGGTGTAGAGAACGGTGTTTTCAACGGCGGCTTCTTCTCGGGCAGCCCGCTGCTGGCAGCGTTTGGCATCTTCCTGCTGGATTACATCATTGCGTTTACGGTGCTGGGTATCGGCGGCATCTTCCGTGACAAAATCAAAAACAAGCCGCTGGCTCTGGTGTGCGGCATCCTGCTGGCAGGTCTGCTGCGGTATGTTGCCCACGTTATTTCGGGCGCTATCTTCTTTGGCATCTGGGGCGAGTGGTTCTTTACCCAGGAAGGCTTCTTCGCATGGGGACAGACTTTGGTGGATATGTTCCCGGGCAAAACCCTGTATGTGTTGTATTCGCTGATTTATAACCTCTTCTTCCTGCTGCCGGAGGTGGGTTTGACTGCGCTGGCAGGATTCCTGATTGCAAAAGCTATGCCGAAACTGCTGCAAAGCCAGCAGGCAGACCGGTAAATAAAACCATCATAAAAAGAGGAGCCGCACCATTTTAGGTGCGGCTCCTCTTTTTTATCAGCAATCGGTTTGTTTAGGAGAAAATTGCTCGCAGGCGCTCTGACACGGGTCAATGCGGGTGCCTTCGCCGATTTGATAGTTGCGGCTGAAAAAGCTGCCTTTCCTGCGGCAGAAAAAGAAAGGGGGACGCCGGTAAACACTGCTGCGGTCGTCCTGCCAGCAGTAGCGGCAGTCCTGACAACAAGGAGATTCCATCGCTTATTCCACCTCGAAATGCTGTTGTAGTGCCTCAAGCACGGCAGGCAGGTCGTGGTCGGCAATCAGCAGGGAGATGTCTACCTCCGAGGTGGTGATGAGCCGGACATCGGCATTTTGCTCGCTGACCAGGGTGAACGCCTGTGCTGCCACGCCGGGACGGGTGCGCATCTCTTCACCGTACAGCTGCACCTTGCAGCAGCCGGTGGAAACGCTGGTGCGAAGGGAAGGGTACTGCTCGCGGAAGCGCTGGACGATGGCAAGGGCGCGGACCATCTGCTCGGAATCGACGGTAAAGGAGATGTCCGCCGTCTCTCCGGTGGGAGCCGACTGGGAAATCATATCGATATTGATGCCCTGCTCGGCAAATTCGGTCATAATGCGGGAGGAGATGCACAGGTCCCGCGGGATATTTTTAAAGTTGACCAGAGAGATGTCCTCGGTCACAGAGAGTTTGCTGACGCCGTTCATGGAAAAAATCCCCTTTCGTTGGTCTTGCCTTGATTCTAAACCAAATCCCCCATATTGTAAAGCCCGGCTTTCTGATTTGCCAGGAAAAGCGCTGCATTGATGGCACCGGTGGCAAAGATTTCTTTGCTGGCAGCGGTGTGGGTGAGAGAGATTTGCTCGTCGTGACCGGCAAAGAGAATCTCATGCTCCCCGACAATGGTGCCGCCGCGCACCGAATGGATGCCGATTTCCTCGCGGCTGCGCGGTGCGCGCCGACTGTGGCGGTCGTAGATATACTGTGGCTGCTGCGGCAGTGCGCAGCTGATGGCATCCGCCAGCATCAACGCGGTTCCGCTGGGGGCATCCACCTTGCGATTGTGGTGTTTTTCGATAATTTCGATGTCAAAATCGCTTCCCAGTACCTGTGCAGCTTTTTTGGCAAGCTCGCACAGCAAAGAAACGCCCAGTGACATATTGGCAGAGAAGAAGATAGGAATTTGACGGGCAGCCTGATGGATGCTCTCAATTTGCTCCTCGGAAAGTCCGGTGGTGCAGATGACAGCCGGCAGCCGGTGGCTGATTGCATATTCCAGCAGCGGGGAGAGGGCAGACGGATGGGAAAAGTCAATGATGACATCGCACGGCTCGGTACACTGGTCTGCACTTGCATAGACCGGATAGTCACAGGCAGGCGCGTGCGGGTCGATGCCCGCTGCGATGCGGCAATCGCTGCGCTGTGCGACCGCTTGGGTAATCACCTGACCCATCTTGCCTCCCGCTCCGCACAGAAGGATGGATACCATAAAAAACTTCCTTTCTTTTGTTGCCGTATCGGCAAGAACTTCCTTTTTATATTGCGCTTACACCAGCTTGTGGCGGCGCAGCAGCTCTTCCAGATGCTGACGCGCCTGCGGCTGCATCTCATCCAGAGGCAGGCGGCAGCTGCCGCAGCGGTATCCCATCAGGTTCATTGCCTGTTTGACCGGAATCGGATTGACGTCCGAGAACAGCGCGTTGATCAGCTCCAGCAGTTCCAGTTGCAGCTGACGGCTTTGCTCGATCTTGCCGTCAAAGAACAGCTGGCAGATGTCGTGGGTCTGACGCGGCATGACGTTGGACAGCACCGAGATGACACCCTTTGCACCCAGCGCCAGCAGGGGAACAATCTGGTCATCGTTGCCCGAGTAGACATCCAGCTGGTCGCCGCAGGTCTGGATGACCTGTGCGATGTGGGAGATGTTGCCGCTGGCTTCCTTGGTTGCCACGATGTTTGGATGGGCAGAAAGGGCGCGGTAGGTTTCGGGGGTGATGTTGACACCGGTGCGGGATGGTACATTGTACAGGATGATTGGCAGGTCGGTGGCATCGGCAATCGCATGGAAGTGGCGAATCAGTCCGGTCTGGGAGGTTTTGTTGTAATAAGGGGTGACGTGCAGCAGCGCATCGGCTCCGGCTCGCTTTGCCTCCTTGGACATCCAGACAGCGTAGGAGGTATGGTTGCTTCCAGCGCCTGCGATGACAGGCACTCTGCCCTGTACACGCTGGACGGTGTAGGCAATACAATCTACATGCTCCTGGTCGGTCATGGTAGCGGATTCACCGGTGGTTCCACAGACAACGATGGCATCGGTGCCGTTTTCAATCTGGTAATCAATGATACGACCCAGCTCATCATAGTTGATCGATTCATCGGGATTCATCGGAGTGACGATGGCAACGCCTGCTCCGGTAAAAATGGTTTTCTTCATCATATTGCAGCCTCGTTTCGATTAGTCAAGATAGCCCTTGCTGGCAAGCGTTTCTGCCATCAGGATGGCGCCTCCTGCCGCACCGCGGACGGTGTTGTGGGACAGGCAGACAAACTTGTAGTCGTACTGGGTATCCGGGCGCAATCTGCCGACCGAAACACCCATGCCGCCCTCTAAATCGCGGTCCAGGCGGGTCTGCGGACGGTCGTCCTGCTCAAAGTAGGTCAAAAACTGCTTGGGCGCGCTGGGCAGCTGGTGCTGCTGCGGATAACCGGCAAAGCTGTTCCACGCTGCCTTAATCTGTTCGATGGTGGGTTTGTGCTCAAAAGAAACAAAGACAGCAGCAAGGTGACCATCACTGACCGGAACACGGATACACTGGGTGGTGATGGAAGGGGACTGTGCCGGAACGATCTGTCCGTTTTCCAGAGTTCCCCAAATCTTCAGCGGCTCTTTCTCACTTTTTTCTTCCTCACCGCCGATAAAGGGGATGACATTGTCCACCATCTCCGGCCATGTCGCAAAGTTTTTGCCCGCGCCCGAAATCGCCTGATAGGTGCAGGCAAGTGCTTTGGTGATGCCAAAGGAGCGCAGTGGGTGCAGGGCAGGAACATAGCTCTGCAAAGAGCAGTTGGATTTGACGGCAATAAAGCCGCGGCGGGTGCCCAAGCGCTTGCGCTGTGCCTCGATGACCTGTGCGTGTTCGTCATTCAGCTCCGGGATGATCATAGGGACATCGGGAGTGAAGCGGTGTGCGGAGTTGTTGGACATAACCGGGCATTCGTATTTCGCATAGGTCTCTTCCAGTGCGCGAATCTCTTCTTTTTTCATGTCAACGGCGCAGAAAGCAAAGTCCACGCTGTGTGCAATCTGCTGGGCATCTGCTACGGCGTCCTGTACGACCAGTCCGGCTACTGATTTTGGAATGGGGGTGCTCATCATCCAGCGGCTGCCCACAGCCTGTTCATAGGTTTTTCCGGCAGAATGGGAAGAAGCTGCAAGAGCGGTAACGGTGAACCATGGGTGATTTTCCAGCAGGGAAACGAATCTTTGTCCGACCATGCCGGTAGCGCCGATAACGGCTACACGATACTGTTTCATTTGTGATACGTCCTTTCATGGTAGAGGATAAAACACTGTATGCTTCTTCTTCCGAAAAGATGCGGCAACGCGGGAAGAAACGAAAAAAGCCGGTTTTTCTAAAAAGAAGAACCGGCGGGATCGCTTTGCAGATAGGGGCTGACTTCCCCTTCTAAAGCTATACTTAGAAAAGAAAAGGATGGATAGCGCTTCACCGCAAGCTGCGGTGACAGTTGTGTCCCTGTTAAGGACACCCCCAGGGCAATACCCGCCGAGATATTCCCTTCGGCACCGTTCCCTTTGGCACAGGCATCCAGCGGCTTTGGCAGCCTAGCCCGCGCTACTGATGAAAGGTGCGCCTCTATCGTCTGCTATGAAGTTGTAAGTGTTTGGGTATATATTATCACCGAGAATACAGGCTGTCAAGATGTGCAGCGGCTTTTTCCTATGAAAATGCGCATTTTAGCGGCAAATTTGTCGGCAAAAGATTGACAGCGCGCTTTCAGAAAGATACAATAAAAGGTACGGCAATCCGTAGGGGATGAGAACCTGCTCATTACCCTGTTTACAACTACACCTGTTTTGTGGAGGAAAATACAAGTATGAAACGATCGGATTTTTGGTTTGATCTGCCCGAAAAGCAGATTGCACAGACTCCGGTGGAGCCAAGGGACCACTCCCGCCTGCTGCTGATGAACCGCACAAGCGGCGCGTGCAGCCACCACCATTTTTATGACATTGTGGACCTGCTGCAGCCGGGCGACCTGCTGGTGGTCAACGATTCCAGAGTCATCCCGGCAAGACTGTACGGGGTCAAGGAGGACACCGGCGCACACATCGAGGTGCTGCTGCTGGAGCAGAAGGAAAAGGACGTATGGGAAACACTGGTCAAGCCCGGAAAGAAGGCAAAGCCGGGGGTCAAACTTACCTTCGGCGACGGACTGCTGCACGGCGAGGTGCTGGAAACGGTGGAGGGCGGCAACCGCCTGATTCGTTTTTCCTATGAAGGGGAGAGCATCTATCCGGTGCTGGAGCAGATTGGTAATATGCCGCTACCGCCGTACATCACCCAAAAGCTGGAGGACAACGAGCGCTATCAGACGGTGTATTCGCACGAGCTGGGCTCTGCGGCAGCTCCGACGGCAGGACTGCACTTTACCAACGAGCTACTGGAAAAAATCAAAGCCAAGGGGGTCAACATCGCCACTGTGACCCTCCATGTCGGTCTGGGAACCTTCCGTCCGGTCAAGGAGGACGAAATCACCGACCACAAGATGCACTCGGAGCATTATTATCTGCCGCAGCGCACCGCCGACCTCATCAATCAGACCAAACAACAGGGCGGACGGGTGATTGCTGTGGGTACCACCAGCTGCCGCACTTTGGAAACGCTGGGGACCCGTCAGGGTCTGCCGCTGCACGAGCAGTCGGGCTACACCGACATCTTTATCTATCCGGGTTACCAGTTCAAGGTGCTGGATGGCTTGATTACCAACTTCCACCTGCCGGAGAGCACCCTGATCATGCTGGTCAGCGCCTTTGCCGGCTATGAGCACACGATGGCAGCCTATGAGCTGGCAGTCAAGGAAAACTACCGCTTCTTCTCCTTCGGGGATGCAATGGCGATTTTATAACAAAAAACAAATGATGGAAATACGGCGGACAAAAGTCGGTCTGCCGAGGAGGAACAGAATGTATACATTGCTCAAACAGCAGGGACGTGCCCGCCGTGGTCAGTTCCAGACGGTACATGGCACCGTGCAGACTCCTGCTTTTATGAACGTCGGAACATCCGCAGCCATCAAGGGAGGAATCTCCTCCTACGACCTCAAAGATTTGAAGTGTCAGGTGGAGCTGTGCAACACCTACCATCTGCACCTGCGCCCGGGCGATGAAAAGATCAAGGCGCTGGGCGGTCTGCACAAGTTCATGGGCTGGGAAGGTCCAATCTTGACCGACAGCGGCGGCTTCCAGGTGTTTTCGCTGGCACAGCTGCGCACCATCAGCGAGCTGGGCGTCCGCTTTCAGTCCCACATCGATGGCAGACGCATCTTCATGGGACCGGAGGAAAGTATGCGCATCCAGTCGAACCTGGCTTCCACCATCGCCATGGCATTTGACGAGTGCATCGAAAACCCGTCCACCCGCGAGTACACCCGCCGCTCCATCGACCGCACCGTGCGCTGGCTGCGCCGCTGCCGTGCAGAGATGACCCGGTTAAATTCCCTGCCGGACACCATCAACCCGCACCAGATGCTGTTTGGCATCAACCAGGGTTCTACCTTTGACGACCTGCGCATCGAGCATATGAAGCAGATTGCAGAAATCGAGTGTGACGGCTATGCCATCGGCGGACTGGCGGTCGGCGAGCCTGCCGAGGTGATGTACCACATCATCGAGCAGGTGGAGCCGTTTATGCCAAAGGACAAGCCGCGCTATCTGATGGGCGTGGGAACACCGGTCAACATCATCGAGGCAGTTTACCGCGGCGTAGACCTGTTTGACTGTGTGATGCCAAGCCGCAACGCTCGCCACGGACACCTGTTCACCTGGCAGGGCATCATCAACATCAACAACGCCAAATACGAGCTGGACGATCAGCCAATCGACGCAGAGTGCGACTGCCCGGTCTGCCAGCGCCACAGCAGAGCGTACATCCGTCATCTGCTCAAGGCAAACGAGATGCTGGGAATGCGACTGGCGGTTATGCACAACCTGTATTTTTATAACACGCTGATGGAAAAGATTCGTGCAGCTTTGGAGGAAGAGCGTTTCGAGCAGTTCCGTGCAGAGATGATTCCGCTGTTGGGCAGAAGAATCTAAACGGCAGTTTTTGGAAAGATGCACAGAATTTCTCAGAAAATGCTTGCAATCAATAGAGCAAAACGGTATAATATTGCTTGTATACAAAATTGCAGAGGGGATTTTCCGGTGCAATTTTGTCCATTTTAACGGAGGTGCAACAACCTATGACAAATCTTTACCTGGCAGCAGCTACCGACACCGCATCGATGCTTGCCACCTTTATCCCGCTGATCCTGATGATCGTTGTCTTCTACTTCCTGCTGATCCGTCCGCAGAAGAAGAGAGATAAAGAAGTTCAGAAGATGCGTGAGAACATCGAAATCGCAGATGAGATCGTCACCATCGGCGGCATCATCGGCAGAATCGTCAGCATTAAGGATGACACCATCGTCATCGAAACCGCAGGCGACAGAAGCAAGATCCGCTTGGCACGCTGGTCCATCCAGCAGAACATCACTGCTACCGAGCGCGCAGCACAAGAGCAGGCTGCTAATAAGGAAAATAAAAAGTAAACTTCCCGATAGGGAATCAAAGCGCTTCACCTCGCATATCCTGTAGAACGAACACAGGGTGCGAGGTGTTTTTTTATGAAAAGGAAGCACAGTGGTAGAAGCAGCCCAACACCGCAGCGGGCAACAAACAAAGAAAATAAGAAGTAAGCTTCCCGATAGGGAATAAAAAAATTTCTCCCCGAATATCCTGTAGGACAGATGTGACAGGATATGGGGTGATTTTTTTATGAAAGAAATGTTGAACAACAAGAATAGCCCAACACCGCAGCGGGTAAACAGGAGCAGAACGCCGCAGGACAGCCGCAAAAGACAGATGTGGGCGGTAGCGGCAGGCTGTCTGAGTGCGGCAGCGGTGGGAGCGGCGGTGCTGGCAGCGCTTGCTGGGTGGATGAGCAGCGGAGGGCTTCCCGTTTGGGCGGTCAAGTGGGTCGGGTTGGGCGTCGGCTGTCTGATAGCAGCAACGGCAGGTTTTTGCTGCGCCCGCCTTTCGCGCCAGAACGGCTTTTTTCTGGGACTGGGGTGCGCGGGCATTTTGTTTGTCAGCTGCCTGCTCTGCTCGCTGGCGGTGGGGGAGCGACCCGATTGGTGGGGAGCTGTCAAGCTGTTTTCCATGCTGCTGTGCGGGTGCATCTTCGGCAGCATCGGGGTCAATGTCAAACGAAAGGGTTGATTGAAGCAGGTGGGGATTTTTCTCCGCCTGCTTTTGTCTGTAATGGCTACACAGAAGGGTGAAGATGGGCGCTGTTTTGTCAGGCTTCCCGTTTTAGCGCAAGGTTTGTGCAAGGGACAAATTAGACGGAAATTTTTGTGCTGTGAAGAAGTTTTGCTCAAAAGCGCATAAAAGTTTTAGAAAGTATCATTTCCATTCAAAAATCGGTTGACACCTGCTTTGTTGTGGGAGTAAACTATACTGCGTGATTTTATGGAAGCGGAGCTTGTTCTGAGGAGCCCGCACAATAAGGAGGAGAAAAATGGTTCGCAGGCAAAACGACCTTGGAAAGGACGACATCAAGCTGTTGGTGCGCAGGCTGGCGATCCCGTCGATGCTGGCACAGTTTGTCAATGTTTTGTACAGCATTGTGGACAGAATGTATATTGGAAATATCCCGCAGGTCGGCGAGGTCGCTTTGGCAGGAGCGGGCGTATGCGGTCCGATTGTGACCCTCATCTCTTCATTTGCTTTTCTGGTTGGAATCGGCGGCGCGCCGCTGATGGCAATTCGTATGGGAGAGGACAACCAGGAGGGCGCCCAGAAGATTCTTGCCAACTGCTTTGTCATGCTGTTGGCGCTCTCCGCTGCTTTGACGGGACTGGCGATTGCATTTCGGGAGCCGATGCTGATGTTCTTTGGTGCAAGCGAGCAGACCTTCCCCTATGCAAACAGCTATCTGACCTACTATGTGATGGGCACGGTGTTTGCTATCCTGACGGCGGGACTCAACCAGTTCATCACCTGTCAGGGCTTTGCCAACGAGGCGATGCTGACCACCATCATCGGAGCGGTGATGAATATTATCCTGGACCCCATCTTCATCTTTGCTTTGGACATGGGTGTCACCGGTGCAGCGGTTGCCACCGTTCTTTCACAGGCGTGCTCCTGCCTGTTTGTCCTGTGGTTTTTGTTCAGCGACCGGGTACACGTCCGCATCAGCTTCCGCGGTTACTCGGGAAAAATCATGCTGCGGGTGCTGACCTTTGGTTTCTGCCCGTTTATCATCATTGCGGGCGACAGTGTACTGATTATCGCGCTCAACACCGTGCTGCAAAATTACGGAGGAGCGCAGGGGGATATGCTGATTGCCTGTGCCACCATCGTCCAGAGCTATATGCAGATTGTCACCCTGCCTTTGGGCGGCATCACCAGCGGAACCCAGCCGATTTTGAGCTTTAACTACGGAGCCAAAAACACCGACCGCATCCGTAAGGGGGAAAAGGAGATTGCCAAGATGGCGCTGCTGTTCTGCCTGGTCATGTTTATCATCTCGCAGACGGTGTCCGGTGTGTTTGTCCGGCTGTTCACCCAGAATGCCGAGTATATCCAGCTGTCGGTGTGGGCAATCAAGGTCTTTACCTTCGGCATCATCCCGCTGGCGCTGCAATACAGCTTTGTAGACGGTCTGACCGCCCTGGGAATTGTCAAGGTTTCGGTGACCTTGTCTGTTTTCCGTAAGTTGATGTTTTTGGTGTTCACCCTTGCGTTGCCGGCATTCTTCGGTGCGACCGCCGCTTTTTATGCCGAGCCGATTGTCGATATTTTCTGCGGAATCGTCAGCACGATTGTGTTCCTGTCCATCATCGGCAAGGTGCTGAAAAAACGCGAGCAGATGCCCGATGGAGAATCGCTGTATTCTTAAAAAGAAATCCCTGTTACAAAAATCCCCGCAGTCCTATCAAAAGGACTGCGGGGATTTTTGTGTGCGGCAGAAAGCAGGGGAAATTTTGAGCAAAACAAAAAAGAAGACATCCTTTGGATGTCTTCTTTGGGGAAGGGTGGTCCGTTTAGATTGGCTGAAACGCGAGCCACTCATTTTGATAAAAAAAGAGCCTGGAACGCAATATGCGTCCAGACTCAGTCTGTTGGCGGAAAGAGAGGGATTCGAACCCTCGGTGCCTTTATAGGGCACACACGATTTCCAGTCGTGCGCCTTAGACCAGCTCAGCCATCTTTCCATACTATGAAATTGTTTGCACAAATCACAAGTGCTTTATTATTATAGCAACTGAGGAAGGATTTGTCAAGAGTTTTTAAAAATTTTTTTGCACCGATTTTTTCTGCCGCTCATAAGATAACAACAGAATCTGGACAGGGAGATGATGGTTTGGCAGAAACTCTGTGGGGATGTACGCTTCTGGCACTGGCGTTGAGCATGGATACCTTTGCTGCGGGTCTGGCTTTGGGAACACAGCAGATTAAAATTCCGTTTTGTTCTGCATTGGCGCTGGGGTTGACCTGTTCGTTCAGTCTGTGGGCGGCGGTGTGGCTGGGCGATGCCGCAGGAGGATGGATGAGCGTCAGGACAGCTTCGTTGCTCGGCGGTGGGGTGCTGGTCGTGATGGGTTCGGTGCGGCTGTGCGACGGGCTGCTGAAAAATGTCTTGAAAAAATGCTGCGAGCGGGAAAACGCCTGGGTGTTTCGCATTAAAAATCTGCGGATTTTTTTGCAGGTATGTGTCGATTCCACCTGTGCGGATTTTAACCGCTCGCAGTCGCTCTCCGTTTCCGAGGCGGTCAGCCTGGCGGCAGCGCTGAGTGTGGACGGATTGGCGGCGGGCTTTGGCGCGGGAATGATGCAGCAGAACCACTGGCTGCTGCTGGCGTTGTCGCTGGGCATCAACCTGCTGGCAGTTAAAGGCGGTTGGCGGTTGGGCAGTCGGTTTTGCACACGGTTTGAGCGGGACATCAGCTGGAGCGCAGGACTGCTTTTGATTTTGATGGGATGCTTAAAGTGGCTGCGTTAAAAACCCTCCCACAGCCACCGGAAGTGTGCTATAATAAAGGAAAAGGGGGGGATGGGATGAAGGTGACAGAAAGCCGAAGCGGCACGCGCTGCACCCTGACAACAGGGGAGAGCGTTGTTTTGTTGCGACTGAAAGAGCAGCAGAAGGGCATCTGGCTGGTGGAGGAACTGAAATTCGACCGCACGCAGACGGAGACGGTTTTGCAGGAAGCAATGCAGGCGGTGGGCGATTTTCTGCGCAGGCAGAAGATGCAGCTGCTGCTGGGGTGCCGGTCGGCACAGAGCTGGTTTGCCCGATACCCGCAGCAGGACCTGCTGGCGCAGAAGGTCAAGACAAAGCCCGGCTTCTGATAGAGGGACATACAGCCGGTCGGCTGTATTACCGCTGCGGACAGTCAAGCTGTTCGGCGGCAGCGTGTACATATTCCTGTGCGGCAGATTGCAGGTGAAGGATTTCTTCCTCGCGCAGACTGCGGCGGACGACAGCAGGAGAGCCTATGACCAGAGAACCGGCAGGCACGACGGTGTTTTGGGTGACCAGCGCGCCTGCTGCGATTAGACAGTTTTCTTCGATGACCGCGCCGTTGAGCAGGATGGCACCCATCCCGATGGTGCAGTGGTCGCCGACGGTGCAGCCGTGCAGGATGGCTCCATGACCGATGCTGACCTCTTTCCCAACGGTGATGGGGTAGTTTGGGTCGGTGTGCAGCGTGCAGTTGTCCTGGACGTTGCTGCCCTCTCCGATGGTGATGGGTGCGTTGTCGGCGCGCAGGACGGCGTTATACCACACGCTGCTGTTTTCCATCAGCTGTACCTGACCGACCAGTCGGGCACCTTGAGCGATGCGGGCGGTGGGGGAAAGCTGCGGCGATTTTCCGTTGGCAGAATAAAACATAAGGTTGGCTCCTTTCTGTGATAAAAGAACGACAGGGATGATTTTTAAAAATCATCCCTGTTTGTTATACCGTTTGAAACTGTACCGAGCACACAAGCTGTTCGCAGCGGGCTTTCATCCACTGATATAGCCGACTGCCCAGCTGACAATGTGCGGGGTCCTGCGATTTTCCTGTCATTTTTGCCCAACAGCTGCCAATCAGCTGCTGTTGTGTCGGTTCGGATGCAGCCGATTCTGCCGGAGCTTCCTCCAAGCACATCTTATAAGCGGTGTAGGCGCGATACTGAAGCAGATTGTTGTAGAAGTTCGGCAGTTGTTCGGAGATGGTGTCATTCATCTGTGCAAGCACAAGCTTGTGCAGGATGGGGTCAGGCAGCAGTCTGCGGACACACTCCTCGCTGACGAACAGACAGAGCATCTGTGCGTGCAGCAGCAGTGGTGGTTCCAAGGTCAGCTGCTCCTGTGCCAAGTCTTGCGGTAAACACAAAATCTGTGTCCCCAGCTGTTGACCCAGGCAGCGGGCTTTTTCCAGGTTGCAGCATTGCTTGTGCTTAAAATAGAGCAGGATTTCCTCCTCCGAAGGCTCCAGCCGGGGCTGGGAGGACTTGGAGGAAAAATCAGGAGCGATTTTAATGTCACTGTCATTTTCGACAGCCCATGCAAACTGCCTGCAAGCAGGATGTTGCCTGTGCCGGACCAAAATCAGCGCGTTCATCAGCGCACTTCCCCATAGAAAGACAAGAAGAACGATGAGAAAATCAATCACACAGACCCCTCCTTTTGATGGTGTCGGTCGTTGTGTACAGAAAATTATCTTTGTTCCAGGTATGCCTGTAAAGCCAGAGCGAGCTGGTCCGGGCAGGAGGTGGGTTTAGGACCGCAGGTGATGCCCTGAATTTTCGGGATGACATCCTGTGCCTTCTGTCCCTGAACCAGCGCAGCGATGCCCTTGAGGTTGCCGTTGCATCCGCCGATAAACTGTACCGACTGGATGGTATCTCCATCCATCTCCAGAATAATATTGCGGGAGCAGGTGCCTTCGGTATGGTATTCAAATTTCATGTGATGACCTTCCTTTGTTGTTTTAATATTTTTTAATTATGGGACATCGGAAATGTGCAAAGCTCAACAGCCGCTTCTTTTCCGGTGCAGTTCAAAGATACCCTTTAAATTTTCCTCGTCGGTCACGCAGGTTGCCAGCGGGTTTGCCCGACGGGAGGCATAGCTGCCGTGAAAATCGGTGCCGCCGGTGATGAGCAGATTGTTTTGCCGGCAGAGGGTGAGCAGCTCCTGTTGGTCTTCCCGGGTGTTGCGCGGATGGTAGACCTCGATGCCGTCGATGAAGCCGCTGGGAGCCAAACGGCGGACCAGCTCCATCGAGCGGTAGACGCTCGGATGAGCAAAAACGGCAATTCCGTGCGCCTGCTTGACCGTCTGCAAAACCTCCTCGAGGGAAGGGTAGACCGTTTTGACCAGACAGCTGCCGCTGGAGTCGGAAAACAGCTGAGCATACAGCTGACCGTAGATGGAGGTGTCGTAGCCCAAATCCAGCAGTGCCTGCATAATGTGGACCTTGTAGATGGAGTTGCTGGCGGCAGCATAGCGCAGAATATGCTCGCGGGTGACCGGATACAGTCGGGAGACCTTTTGAATCATCTGCTCACCGGAGATGCGCCGCTGTTCGAGGGTGCGCGACAGCAGTCCTGCCAGCCGGTCGGGCTTGAGCGGCAGATAGCACAGGATGTGGACCCTGCGCTGTGTGTCCGGGTCAAAGGTGGAAATTTCCACCCCGGGAATGACGGTAATCCCGTAGCGCTTTCCCAGTACCTGTGCGCGGGAAGCGCCTGCCAGTGTGTCGTGGTCGGTGATGGCAAGCGCATCCAAACCGGCACGTTTTGCATAAAAGACGATGTCCTCCAGCGAGGTGGAGCCGTCGGAAAGCTTGCTGTGGCAATGCAGATCGCCTATCATGGTGTACAATCACTCCTTACCAAAAGGATGAGGACTCTTGCCTGTCCAAAGCAGAAAGATCCCTCAAGCCGACAGAGGATAGGGAACCGTCGGTATTCTCTATTATATACCAAAATGCCGCCGGTGTCTATCCTAATCAGCGGACAAGCCGGTTTTACAGCAGGGTTTTCCAATGGGAACAGGTAAAAATCCTTGCACAGGCACTAGGATTCCGGGCGGAAAAATAGTATAATGAAAACAAAGAGCGCAGGCTCTGAGCAAAACAGGAGAAAGTATCGTATGAGTTTGAAGATCAATTATGCAAAATTTTCAGCCGTATTCGCTCTGCCGCAGCTGTCGGAGCAAACGTTGTGTACCGCTTCGGCAGAAGCTCTGCGGCTGCTGCTGTATCTGATGCAGAACCAGCCGCAGGTGATTGACCCGCGCTATCTGGCGGACCGGCTGATGATTCCCTACCAGCAGGTGCTGGACGGGTTGGATTTCTGGTGTCGGGAAGGGTTGCTGTGCCATCAGGAGCAGCCGGTCGAACAGACCTGCCAGCCGCAGCCACAACCAGAGGCAATACAGCAGCCACAGCCAAAGACCAGACGGGAACCGGCGGTATCGGTCGGCTTGCAGGCACAGAAAAAGACGATGTCCATCGACGAGATTGACCACCTCTCCCAGCAGGATGCAAACATCTCGCAGCTGGTGGAGATGGTGCAGATGCAGATGGGCAAGGCGCTGACCCGCACCGAGATTGAAACGCTGGTTTCCTTTTACACCTATGCGGGTCTGCCGCCGGAATATATCCTGCTGGCAGTGTCCTTCTGCTGTGCAAAAAATATGCCGAATATGCGTGCGGTGTCCCGTTTGCTGACCGATATGATGTCGGAAAACATCTACACCTATGAGCAGGCGGAGGAATATCTGACCCGCCGCCAGCGGCAGGACAGCGCACAGGGACAGGTCAAGACCGCCTTTGGCATCCACGACCGCCAGCTGACCCGCCAGGAGTGCAAATACATCGACACATGGTTTTTGGACTATCGATTTGACATTTCGATGGTCAAGCTTGCCTATGAGCGGACGGTGGACCAGATTGGCAAGGTGTCCTTTGCGTACATCAACAAAATTTTGACCAGCTGGCACGAAAAAGGCATCACCAATACAAAGGATGCTGCCAACGAACGGCAGGGCATGAAGGCAATGCAGAAAAGCGAGCAGTCCTCGATTGACTTTGATGAGCTGCAGCGCTATGTTACTTATGGAGGAAGTCGTGAGCCACAGCGATAAGGCAGAAACCGGACGGATGCAGGAAAAAAGAGGATATTCCGTCTTTGGAAAAGAATATGAACAGATGCTGCGCCACGACCTGCACGCAGAAAACAGCATCGACCACCAGCTGCTGCGCAGGATGGTCCTGCTGGAGGAGGATACCGCAGCGCGGCTGTACAGCCAAAAGGGCAGCCTGCCTGCGGGAATACAGCACCACCCGTTGTATGATTTTGCGGGACATTTTGCCGGAAACCATCAGGCACAGAGCATCGACCATCTGCTGCACCTGACCAAACGGATGGCAGAAAATTTTGCCGTCCCCTTTGAGCAGATGCGCTTTGGCGGGACCGAACGGGAGATTTTGCTGCGCTCGACCGACTGGTGCAGCGATATGGCTCGGTTAGGCGCGGTGCTGCTGATGTGTCTGGGTATACCGGCACGCATCCTCATTCTGGCAAACCGCCAAAAAGCCTACCACGGACACGTGGTGACCGAAGCGTTTTATGAAGAGCACTGGGGTGTGGTCGATTTTTTATACGGCTGCCGGTTTTATCAGGGACATCCGCTGAACGGATGGGAGCTAAAACGCTGCCCGCAGCGGGTTGGGCAGTGGTTTGCCCCGGAGCAGGCGGAGGATATGACAGGACTTTACGACGGGATGGCGGTCAGTGAATATGACCCGATGGATTTGCAAAACGACTATACCATCTCGGGACCGAACGAATACTATCTGCGGCTGATGAGTCAGCCGCACGACGGCTGGTTCATGGGTGAGGACGGCAATGGATAAAAAGGGTACGGCGCCGGCACAGGAAGGGGATTGTTATGGGTTTTCCAAAAGAGATATATGACAAAGCGGCAGCGGTGCTGTCCAGCCGCAGACAGGCGGCAAAGGAACAGAGCCTGCGCCACCGGCAGGAGATCTACCGGCTGCTTCCGCAGATCGAGCAGATCGACAGCCAGCTGCGCCGCATCGGGATGCAGACCATCCAGGCGGTAGCAGGCTCCCCGGAACGGCTGGATACCATCATTGAGCGGCTCAAGCAGCAGAGCTTGGGACTGCAAAAGCAGCGGGACGACCTGCTGGAAGCGGCAGGTCTGCTGGAAATCTACCGCGACGACGGACACGTCTGCAAGCGCTGTGAGGACACCGGATACATCGGCTCGACCAAATGCGAATGTTTCCAGAAGCTGCTGCGGGAGGCAGCCTTCGATGCGCTGGGAGCTTCCCACCCGCAGGACTGCCGCTTTTCCAACTTTTCGCTGGACTATTACAGCCCGCAGCCGCTTGCCAACGGAGTGGTCCCCAGACAGCGGATGGCGCAGGTCAAAAATTTCTGCTCCGATTATGCACGCGACTTTTTTGTGGAGCGCCACAGCTTTAGCAAAGCGCAGTCTTCGCCCAGCCTGCTGTTTTTAGGCAATACCGGTCTTGGCAAGACCCATCTTTCGCTTGCCATTGCAGGACAGGTCATCAACAAGGGCTACGGGGTCATCTACGGTTCGGCGCAAAACCTGCTGGCAAAGCTGGAAAAGGAAAAGTTCAGCTTCAACAACACAGAGGACCAGCCGCAGAGCTACCTCTCGCTGGTGCTGGAATGTGACCTGTTGATTCTGGACGACCTGGGCACAGAATTTTTGAGCCAATTCGTCACAGCGATGCTGTATAATATCATCAATACCCGCCTGCTGGAGGGCAGACCGACCATCATCAGCACCAACCTTTCCTTTCAGGAGATCAGCAAGCGGTACACCGATCGCCTGACCTCGCGTTTGTTTGGCGGCTATATGCATTTTGAATTTTTAGGGCGGGATATTCGTATTCAAAGTAAAATCATGGGGTGAGTGATGTAATGTATACCGAAAAAGAGCGAGCCAAGCTGTTGATTCAGGCGGCAACGGTGGTTTCCACCTATCCCGAGGTGGAGGGCATTGTACAGGTCGGCTCGGGTGTGGAGGGCTTTCTGGACGAGTATTCTGACATCGACCTGATTTTTTCGACCTTCACCTCGCAGCAGGTGCCGGTACTGCGCGCGCGGATGGACAAGCTGTTCAGCGATGCGCTGTATATCCGGCAGGTCGACCTGGAGCAGGGATTGTTTTTGTATGTCTTTTTAAAGAATGGGCTGGAATTTGACCTGGTGCTGATGCCCACCTCTGCTTTGCAGGTGCGGTCGGCACACTGGAAAATTTTGACCGACAAGACCGGGCAGGTCCTTTCGCGGATGCACTCCTCCCAGCTGGAGGGACTGGAGCGCCAGACCTTTCGGGACACGCTGCTCGACTGGGAGTTTGAAATCGTCTATGCGATGCGCAGCATCCTATTTGAAATCGAGCGCGGAAATTTTCTGTATGTGATGTCCCGCATGGACTTTGTGCGCGACAAGCTGGTGCGGCTGCAATGCTACTATGAGAAGAAGGAACAGCATCAGTTTAAGGATTACCGAACCTTGGATCGCGACTTTCAGCTGCGTTTGCAGGCGACCTACCCGCGCTCCTTCGAGCGGCAGCCGATGCTGGTGTGTGCCCAGCAGCTGCTCTCCCTGTTTTTAAAGCAGCACAGCGACAACCACCTGTGGGAAATCGACAGTCGTCTGCTGGATATTTTAAAGGTGTGATGAAAGAAGAATGAAACAGTTGTATTTACAGGCACAACCGGCAGCGCTGGTGGATGAGGTGGTCGGGGTCGGCGAGCAATTTATGCAGAATCTGGAAGGACTGCTGCAAAAACTGATGCGCAACCGCGGCAACATCCTGTGGGGACTGTGCCTGATCTTGCTGACGGTGCTGCTGGCAAAGGTGGCGCTGCGGGTGATTTCGGCGGTGACCGGACACGTTTTAAAGAACAAGCGCTACCAAAATGATGCGCCCGCCTCCAAACGGATGCGCACGCTGATGACTCTGCTGCGCAGCGTGACCCGATACTTGATTTACTTTGTGGCATTTCTGGTGGTGCTGAGTATTTTAGGAATGGGAAAACCATTGAGCAACCTGCTGCTCACCGCCGGAATCGGAAGCCTTGCCATCGGTTTTGGTGCGCAGAACCTGGTGCGGGACGTGGTGTCGGGGATGTTTATGATTTTCGAAAACCAGTTCTCGGTCGGGGACTACATCAAAATCGACGATGTGGAGGGAACGGTGGAGGCGACCGCCATGCGGGTGACCTATCTGCGCTCGATGAAGGGCGACCAGATTATTATCCCCAACGGAACCATCGAGCGGGTCATCAACTACAACAAGGGCAATGCGGTGGCTGCGGTCACCATCTCCACCGCCTACGAGTCGGACACCCGCAAGGTGATGGAGTTGATCGGCTTGGCGGTGGAACAGTATGCCAAGGAGCATGAACAGCTGATCGAAGAGGCGCCCTTTGTGCAGGGCATCACCAACTTTGGTCCGTCCAGTGTGGACATCGGCATCATCTGCAAGGTCAAGCCGATGAAGCAGTGGGAGGTGGAGCGCGGCATCCGCCTTGCCGTCAAGGAGATGTTTGACAAAAGCGGGGTGGAATTTCCCTATCCGCACATGGTCACCGTTCCGTATCAAAAGCCGCAGGAGGTGGTCGGCAGGGAGGACATCTTTGTCCAAAAGCAGCAGCCGGAGCAGGAGTGCGCCTCCTGGCAGAGCATTGACGCCGACGACCTGGAGCTTTAAAGCGACATAAAACGATAACAGGCACAGCCCTTTGGGCTGTGCCTGTTGTTTTTTGTGCCAACCCACAAAGGTGGACGAAAACTTTTGTTTTTGCTCTCACTACCCATCTTCGCGCCGTAGACGGATCAACCTGTTGAGAACCTTTCCTCTTGCAGAAAGGTTCTCAAACTCTCCAAAGAGCGCTTG
>OFLZ01000005.1_pt1 | contig 247910 bp, 235 predicted proteins | sample 1541321 | NCBI WGS metagenome assembly OFLZ01 (sample SAMN04209223, study PRJEB22552) | human gut metagenome | biome: gut; material: feces | host: Homo sapiens | place: USA: Oklahoma | reverse complement strand
TTTATTTTACTCTTAATTCTTTTCGCCTTTTTGTGTCCAGCTTATTGACTATGGTTCAGTCTGATGTATGAATAATGCACCAATAATCCTCCGCATTCAGCGTATATCCATCTCCTATGGTCATTTTGCTTTTGGTCGCAAGCTCATATGCATTTACTATCTGTACCTTTGTTTCTTCTGCAAATGCCGTTATCGGCAGCATTGTTAATATCATTACGATCGTCATCATTATTGATAATATTCTTGTCATTTGTTTTTTCATACTTTTTTCCTCCTTAAATCAAAAAAGACCAATGATTTCACCATTGGTCTGCTCACTTAAACTTATTTTTTCACGATTATTTACTGCACGGAGAACGGATTTTTACTCCTATCAAAACATTCATTTTATCACATTCCTATCTCCTGTTCGGGATATTCCTTGACTTCTTCTGCTTCTTCCTGAGACTGGTCTATCTCTATTTCCGCTGCCTGTATCTGCTGAAGCTCGAAATCGTATGCATTCAGCACTGATTGATTCAGAGCTTCCCTTGCTCCTTTGGATATCGGGTGAAATGTATCACTGTATTTGGTTTCTCCGTTTCTGTCCTTATACGGCATAGACGGCATTGATACAAATCTCCCCTTTTCATTTTCACACACCTTTATTCCGTGTACTGCAAACGCTCCGTCAAATGATACGCTTGCATATGCCTTTACCGTTGATTCAGGCTTATCCGTTATTCTGTTGATCGTTGCTTTTACTTTCATATTTCAATTCTCCTTTACATTTTCATGACTGCCGTTCACACACAGGCAGATATCCATATTTCTTTAAATAATTATACAGAAATATTCTTCCCGACTGAGTCCAATATGTATGGACAGTTGTCTTATCCTCGTCATATTGATATGTCTTTGACTTTGTATATCCGCAGTCTGCATACTTCTGATACAATACCCATGTTCCGCTTTTCAGCTTATACTGTATCCCCAGAAAGTGAAGCAGATCATTGAACACCTGTGCCGACATTCCGTAATCTTTAGCTATTACTGTTACGGGTATTGCATTTTTACTTTGCAGTATCTTGTCAAGATAACCGCACTTTTCGGCAAGCTTTGCATTATCAGCTTCAAGCTTCTTATTTTTCTTCTGCTCATTCACAAGCATTGTACATATCTGTATCACATTTTCAGGCGAACATATCATTTTTTCAAGGACTTCCGCATTGGCATACATTCCGTATTTGCGTATTGTCGGAAGCACCTCATCAAAAACAAATGATTCAAATCGTTGTGCAGATTCCAATTTTGATCTTACTATCAGACGATATAAATCTCCTTCTGAAATAAATTTTTTCTCTTGTTTCCCTCCGTTTGTTAGGAGTGAGCGTTTCACGCACCCCTTACAATGTCTGCGTACTGCTTCATGCGGATTAGAATATCCCAGTATTTCTGCACATCTCTTAGCAGGAAAATATGCTTTTCCTTTTTCCCACAATACCTCTAACTTACCGAATTCACTGTTTTCAAACACCTTTATATCGTTCATATCCTAACACTCCGTTTCAGTTGTCCTCATCTTCAGCCTTATCAAGAAAAAGCGCTATTTCAAATTCTCCGTCCAGTTCTAATCTGAATTTCAGCTTCACTCCCTCCGGCATATATACCTTCGGTATATGAATCATTCCGTTTTCAACCTCTGCATACCCTGTAATTTCATTCTTTTCTTTCATATACTTAAACCTCCGTTTTCTTCATCAAAAAGTGAGAACTGTTTTATCATATTCCTTCTCTCACTCATATCGTAATTGGATATAAATAACTCCTCATACATACATCCGCCCTCATACCTCTGTGCCAGAATGTTCAGTCTGCTTATTTCTTCAATTTGTATATTCGGTTTATCCCATATCTCCCGAATTTCCGGACAATCATTGTAGGATACAAGGAATTTTCCCTTGATATCCAACAGACTGTCACGCAGCCTTATATGATCCGCTGTTTTAAACCCAACGTCCTTGTAGTAATTCTCCGTTGCAAAATACGGCGGATCACAATAAAAAAAGCTCACAGGACGGTCATACTGCCTTATCAGTTTTTCAAAATCTCGGTTTTCTATCACTACCTTCTGTAATCGTCTGCTTGCCATATCTATCTGCGGAAAATCCGACCATATTGAATGCGGCTGACTTCCGAAGCTGTCCAGATTACTTGCATAGCTGTACCTTATCAACTGATAGAACTTTGCAGCTCTGTCTACATCATAGAAGCGTGTAAACAATCCGTTTTTATGTAAGCTTGATATCCAATTGAAATCCTCCCTTGAATTGAGAACATATCTCAGTTTGTATTTCAGCTTATCAGGTTTATCTCTCACACAGCGGTACAGATTGGCGAGATTTGAATTGTAATCATTTATTACCTCAAAATCCATTCCGGGCGGTTTATGGAATAATACCCAACCTGCGCCTCCGAATACCTCAATATACCTTTCATAAAACGGAGGAAATCTTGCAAGCACTGCATCTCTTAATGCTTTCTTTCCTCCTACCCATGACATAAAACTGTTCATTTACTTCCTTTCTGCGTTTGCCGACCGCAGAAAAGTTTATACAATAAAAAAAGCCGCTTTGCCAGCAGCAGATTTTACTCTGCAGTCGGCAAAACGACTTTAAATAATTATTTATTTATCTGATTTTTTTCTTTAAGCTCTTTATTAAGCCTTTCTATCTCCTTGTCGGCTTCTTTGGCTGTTGTCAGCAGACAGCCTGTAAACAATCCTGCCGTACCTCCTATCACCATTCCTATAAATAAGTATACCATTTACATCATCTCCATTCCCATTTCTTCTGTTTCTTCTTCATATTCATCTATTGATGTTATTTCTACATATTCGCTTATTATGCATAGTGCCTCGTCATAACTGCCTGAGGAGGTTATCCGTTCACACATTTCCTTTGCCTCATCTGCCATATCATTTTCTTTCAGCGTTTTTGATGCTATCCCCATGAGATTAAATACATTCCCGTTTTGACCTATTAGTTGACATTCAGGCTTTTTCTGCTCTGAAATAAACCCTCCAAGTCTGTTCGGTACATAATCCGATAGCCATGTACCGCCGAATTGCTCGTGTGTCTGCAATCTCCACATTGCAAGCTTTCCTATATCAAGCTGCACATCTTCAAACGGAAACAGCATGCATGTTAAGTTTTCATTTTTAAATGCATAGCATTTTTCAAACCTACTTCCGTTTTTCAAAATATCCGCTTCTGTCAGCATTTCATTTATTCCGTCAACCCATTCCTGAAGATCACCTCCGCAGCCCTGTATCACCAATCCCTCATGGTTTTCCATATTTCTCAGCTGCCGGGCTTCTATCTCTATTATTTTCATATCTGACTCATCTCCATTCCAATGTGTAATTATATTCTTCTACATCCACCAAACTATATCTTTATTCGTTCATTTTTATTTGCATTTAACTTCATTTCTGTCCCTCCCTTTCTTTATCAAATTCAAGCAGATTTCTTCCTATAGCCTCAATAACATTTACCGTTACTGCATTTCCGGCTAACTTGTACAGCTGTGCATCTGACATTCCGGATTCCTGAACCTTACGGAATTGTTCATCCGTAAACGCCTGCAGACGCCAGCATTCAAGGGGCATTAATCTTCTTATTCTTCCTCTATGAACTATACCGTGCCTATCTGTAACTGTAAGCGTAAACATCGGTTCATTCGGCTCTTTTATTCTTCTGCCGTTTTGACGGGTTTTCTCCTTAAACGGATTTATTATCGCTCTCGGTTCTTCTTCAACCAATATTCCCGAACGCTCCCCCTTATGTTTACCGTTGGTAACTCCCAAATCATACCGTGTATGCAGACACCTTGCCTTATCAGTTATCTCAGGGTTTTCATTCAAATCCACAAATACTGCTGAATGCTCTGCCTTTCTTTTACTTACTCCGCTGTCCTGCCGTGTTGTTATACATCTTGCCTTTTCTGTCAGCTTCGGTGGCGGATTCATATCTATCAGGTATAATCCTGTTTTTCCTCCCATTCCTCCAGATCCGCTGCACTGCGTTGACGCCAGTCCTTCAGCATCATATACTCTTGTTCCCTGACTTCCTCCTATTAACTGTTTTAGCTCTGCTTGTTCTCCGCATTCTGCGCTATCTTCATTGCCGCTTTCTCCGAAAGCCAATATTTCGATGGGGCTTCTTTCTCCAAGATATCCCACAAGATACACTCTTTTCCTGTCTTGGGCAACTCCGAAATTTGCGCTGTTAAGCACACGCCAGCACACGCTATACCCCAATTCGCAAATCTTTTCAAGGATGATTCCGTAGCTTCTCCCCTCCGAATGACTAAGCAGTCCGTCAACATTCTCAGCCACAAAATACTTGGGTTTTTTGGCTTCAAGGATTCTAATATATTCGAGGAACATATTTCCTCTGTCATCCTCAAACCCTTTTCTGAGTCCTGCATATGACCAGCTTTGGCATGGCGGGCCTCCAACGAGCAAGTCAAAATCCGGCATTGTTCTGTAATCGATTTTTGTGATGTCCTCATAAAATTCCTCTTTTCCTGTGTCAAATAATATTCTGTAAGCCTTTTGCGCAAACTTATCAATTTCACACCAGCCTACTATTTTAAATCCTCCTACTCTTTCCAATCCGCTTCGGAATCCTCCGATTCCCGCAAACGCTTCAAATACACGAATCATTCATATCTTCTCCTTTCTGCTTTTAGGTACAAAAAGCGGTTAAGTCTTTTTTGACCTAACCGCCTACATTGACATATCCATTTGTACTTCTTCCGTTATTTCTTCATTTTGATCCTGATTGGCTTCTTTGAGCGCCGATGACACAAGATTGGCAAAGCCTTCAGTATCGTCTACCATAGCCTTGAATCGACTCCCTAAGTCCTCCATTAGTGACAGACTGTCTGCATAACAGAAAAATCCGCCTGCCTCACAGTCAAAATAAATCTTACTTAGATTCGGTTCATCTGCAAAGGCTCTGCGAAATACTGTTTCCCACTCATATCCGTTTCCATGTGTATAGAATTGTCCGTCCTCCGTAACAGGATCGCCTATCTCTTCTGCATAAGCATTAAAAGCTTGCTGACCGTATTCCTTAAGCTGAAGGCACAGACTAAACCTGCCGTCATCGTGATCAACGATATATAACGGAGAATTCACTTTGTCAAATGCTTTGATCCTTTCCTTAATATTTATTTCTTCTGTCCCTTCCTGACTGATTGTATGGAACTTGTCCTCTCCGGGTATCAACGACAATGAACGTCCGCTGTCCCATTTCATTATTAGATTTCCTGCATCATCTATAAAATCTACTGTTCCTTTAGAGCCTGACGGTATTGGAAACGGATCGTTTTTCATACTGTCAAGGCATATTCTTGTGCCTTTTGGATATCTCTGCCTAAGCAGTTCTACCTTTTTTTCATTGTATACCAAATTTATTTCCCTCCAATTTTCATTTTTTTATTATTTCTTACTTCCACATTCTGCATCCCTTCTTTCAGACAATAAAAAAAGCCGTTCTTGATCTTGCTTTTCCTCTTGTGGATAAGCAACAAAAACGGCTTTATTTTTTCTACATATACAAAAAAGGCAGACTTGAGTTTTTCTTTCTCAAATCTGCTTTTATTTTTTTCATTTTTCCTTTCGTGTCGGTTCAAATCCCTCAAGTTGCCCAAAATCGCCCAAAAGCATCTATGGTTTTTTATCTCTTTTTTTCGCCCTCAAAACACGAAAAAAGCCCGTATTTACGGGCTTTACGGCACTGTCATCTATTTTGTCAGTGCATGATGGTGAGATATGAGAGATTCGAACTCTCGACCCTACGCTTAAAAGGCGTATGCTCTGCCAACTGAGCTAATATCTCAACAACGATATTAATTATATCACATAAAACTCTACTTGTCAACACTTTTTTGAAATTTTTTTCTAAAAAATATTATTTTTATTATTTAACAATTATCCTCTCCGAAAAATATACTTTTCGGAGAGGATAAAATCTTATTCATTATATAATTCTTTTTTTATTATATCAATATTAGCGTCATAATCTATTTCAAGGACCGATTGACCGTCAATATCTGATCCCCAATAAGTATCCTCCGCCGGTATTCTGATCTGCTCTATATCATAACCAACTAATAAAAGCGGTAATCTAAGAGAAAGTAAGTACATGCTTCCTTTACTCATATTAGTTGTCATAGAAGGAAGAGCTTCTCCGGCAAAAGAACTTAATTTCAGCGGATTCAGAGTCGCAGCATTTTTTAAAATACCGCTTAATACTTTTCTTTGCCGTTCTGTTCTTTCAAAATCAGCATTTCCGACTTTTCTAAGTCTTGAATAACACAGAGCCTGTTTACCATTCAATTTATAGGTTCCGCCGCCGTTAAGATAATCATTTTCATCCGGCTGTCCAAACATAGAAACGCCCTCTTTACTGTCCAGCAAAGCATTTATAGCATCTGCCTCGCTGTCATTCACTTCAATTTCAACACCGCCTACTGCATCCACAATATTAGCAAACGATATAAAGTTTACCGTTACATAATCGTCAATTTCAATATAAAAATTATCTTCTATTGTATCCATCAAAAGCTCAGGACCGCCGTAGGAATAAGCAGCATTAAGCTTGCAACCGCCATATCCAGGAACCTGAACATATGTATCCCTCATTAACGAAACCATGTTTATTTTGTTAGTTTTACTGTTAATGGAAAGAAGAATCATTGAATCTGAACGTCCCCTGTCCTCTCCTCTGGAATCAGTGCCAATCAGAAGAATATTTCTAACATTTGAAGAACTCATTAAAGAATTACCGGAACTTATTCTCTCCCCATCATCAACAATATTTACTTTATTAATAAGAGTCATAACAATAATCGAATACAAAATAAATAAAATAAGAAACAAGCCGATAATCGACATCAAGATCTTTGTAAGACATCCTCCCCGTCTTTTTGTTTTTTTAACTTTTACGGCTTTTTGACGCTGGGCATTATTAGCACGAACCTGCTGATTATTTCTGGTTGTATTATTCCGCTTTTGTACAGGTGGTTTTTGTCTGTTGGAATTCACATTACTGTTTTGATGACCTGAATTACGCCGATAATTAGAACGTGGCTGTCCGCTGTGCTGCTGAGTATTCTGCCTATTTATCTGATTAGAACGCGGCCCTTGAGATCGTTGTCCCTGCGGACGCTGTCCTTGCGGATACTGTCCCTGTGAATACTGCCCCTGCGGATGCTGTCCCTGTGGATACTGTCCCTGCGGATACTGTCCCTGTGAATACTGCCCCTGCGGACGCTGTCCCTGTGAATATTGTCTTTGATAATTCGGATTATTGACATTTCTGTTATTTTGCTGTGCCTCCAGTGGCACTCTGAAAGCAAGTGTATCCTTTGCGTAAGAATCCTTGTCCTCTCTGTTTTTTCCGGACATTTTGCTACCTCCAATTTAACTTCAACCAATAAACGGCATTATTATAAAACCAATAATAATTACTGCCGCAAGTATAAGTACTGCTGCTCTGAAAACTATACTTTTATTATTTTTCATTTTATCGCCTCCAGAAATCATAATTATACTTTTTTTATTTTAACATATAAATCGTTAAAAATCAACAAGAATTTTACGGAATTAAAATAAAAAGCGCCGGTTAAAACCGACGCCTTGCTTTTTATTCAGTTGTAGGTTCAAGCACTGCATAATTACCGTCATCACGTTTATACACAACATTTGTACCGCCTGTTTTAGCATTACAAAACATAAAGAAAGAATGCCCCAACATATTCATCTGCAAAATGGCCTCATCTACATCCATAGGACGCATAACAAAAGATTTATGCTTTATTACTTCATAATCAACCTGTTCTTCAACAGTATCAGAATATGCTTCTTTAAAAGCAGTATCCTTAAGACGTTTTTCTATTTTAGTTTTATTTTTTCTGATCTGCCTGATAATAATATCAATAACACTGTCAAGTGCAATATTCTTATCAGCTGCCTGTCTCTCGGAACGATAAATCATATTATTATATTTAACTGTAAGCTCCAGAATAATCTGGTTCTTATATTCTGACATAGTAATTTTTGCTTCTGCCTCATCTCCAAAAAATTTGCTGAGTTTTGAATTTAATTTATTTTCCGCATATTCAGGAAAATTTTGCGGAACCTGCATTTTTTTTGCTGTAATAGTTACTTTCACGATATATTCCTCCTTAGCCAATTTACATTGGTTATTTTGTAAATTTATTATAGCATAAATTTTATACTAATGCAAGTCCTTTTTAAACAAAATGCATAATTTTTTTAATTTTCACTTGTTTTTATTATACATTACTAATACATTTCTTATTTTTATAACATAATTTTCACTTTAATTAATATCTGAATTTTCCAGTAAATCAATTACTGAATCCAGTCTATCCAATTTTTTATATAAAAGCTTTGAGGTTTCATGATCCGGCTGAGTCAAATCAGGAATCATAACAGGTCTGCACCCTGCACGGTAAGCAGACAAAATTCCGTTAGGAGAATCCTCAAGCGCCAGAGATTCTGACGGTTCAAGCTTCAGTAATTCACAAGCTTTAAGATAAATATCAGGTGCTGGCTTACCGTTTTTCACCATCGGTCCACAAACCATAATATCAAAATATCCCAGCACTGCTACAGATCTCAGATAATTTTCCGCACGAAGTTTATCAGTAGCAGTAGCAACGGCAATTTTATATTCATGCTTTTTCAGATACTCCAGAAGCTTATCAAGTCCCGGCTTTTTTTCAACGCCATTTTCTTCTATATACTTATTCATTAGCTCTATGCGACGTTTACGTACTGCATAGTAATCAAAATTCTCACCGAAAATTCCTTGTAATTTCGGTATAGCGTATTTCGCTGCAAGACTGCGAATGCCCAATACATGTTCCTTTTTCATATCGAATCCGAACTCGTTTGCAGACTTTATCCAGAATTTCAAAAGCAGCTTTTCTGTGTCCAGCATGAGTCCGTCCATATCAAAAATGACACCTTTTATTTTCATTTTAATCATCACTTCTTTTTTTATAATAAATAACCCGAGATAATTCTCTCGGGTTATTATCTTTTATTTTAATCCTGCCATTGATTGCTCAATCTTAGCCATTTTTTCTTCCGCCTTGGCAAGCTTTGCCTTTTCAGCTTCAATCAGCTTTTCCGGAGCTTTTGCGAGAAATCCCTGATTATTCAGCTTACCACTTAAGAAATCTATATCCTTCTGTACTTTCGCCTTTTCTTTTTCAAGACGTGCAATTTCTTTTTCCTTATCAACAAGCTGGTCAAGAGGAATAAACAATCTTGCACAGTCTGTTACAGCGGTTACTGCATCTTCAATTTCATACTTATCTGCCACTTCAATTTCAGAAGCAGAAGCCAGTTTTTCAAAGAATAGCCCACATCCGCTGAACAGTTCGCCATATTGAGTTTCAATAAATATTTTTGCCTTTACTGACGGCGGAACATTCATTTCTGTTCTTCTTGCTCGTACTGCCTTAATAGCGTCAATAACCTTGGAGAAATCTTCTTCTTCCTTTGCAAATGAATACTTTTTTTCATATACAGGGAATGAAGACACCATAATTGAACCGCTTTCATTGGTAAGAACCTGCCATATTTCCTCGGTAATGTATGGCATAAACGGATGCAGAAGCTTCAGCATTCCCTGCATTACCCATACCAGTACTGCCTGAGCAGTTTCCTTAGTTTCTCCGCCCTCAGCAATTCTAGGCTTTGTAAGTTCAATATACCAGTCACAGTAAATGTCCCAGATAAAGTCATAGATTTTGGAAGCCGCAACACCTAATTCAAATTTTTCCAGATTTTCGTTAACTTCTTTTGTAAGAGTATTGAATTTGCTGACAATCCATTTGTCCTCAAGAGTCAGATTTTCAGGAAGTCCATTAATTTCAAAGTCCTCTGGGAGATTCATCATGATAAAACGTGAAGCATTCCAGAGCTTATTAGCAAAATTTCTTGCCGCTTTTACCTTATCATCGGAATAACGCATATCATTGCCCGGCGAATTACCGTTTGCCAGCATAAATCTCAGAGCGTCTGCACCGTACTTGTCGATAACCTCCAGCGGATCAATACCATTGCCAAGAGATTTTGACATTTTTCTTCCCTGCTCATCTCTTACAAGACCATGTATCAGAACAGTATTAAACGGTACTTCACCCATATGCTCAATACCGCTGAACATCATTCTAACGACCCAGAAGAAAATAATATCATATCCTGTAACAAGCGTATTTGTAGGATAAAAATATTTCAGATCATCAGTTTTATCAGGCCAGCCAAGAGTTGAGAAAGGCCACAAAGCTGACGAGAACCATGTATCCAGAGTATCCGGATCCTGACGCATTTCTTTACCGCATTTCGGGCATACAGCCTTATTTTCCTTTGTAACGACCATTTCGCCGCATACATCACAATAGAATGCGGGTATCTGATGACCCCACCAAAGCTGTCTTGAGATACACCAATCTTTGATATTTTCAAGCCAGTGGAAATAAATCTTATCAAAACGTTCCGGAACAAACTTTGTTTCACCGTTTTTAACTGCGTCAATAGCCGGTTTTGCAAGAGATTCCATTTTAACAAACCACTGCTTTGAAACTCTAGGTTCAACAGTTGTTCCGCAGCGATAGCATGTACCTACATTATGACTGTAATCTTCAATTTTTACCAATGCTCCCTCAGCTTCAAGATCAGCCACAATTGCTTTCCTTGCCTCATATCTGTCCATTCCGGCATACTTAGGATAATCATCGGTAATTTTTGCATCATCTGTCATAACATTTATAACAGGAAGGTTATGGCGAAGTCCTACTTCAAAGTCATTAGGGTCATGGGCAGGAGTGATTTTAACAACACCTGTACCAAAATCCATTTCAACATAATCATCAGCCACAATAGGAATTTCCCTGTGAACGATCGGCAGAATAACAGTCTTTCCTACTAAATCCTTGTAACGTTCGTCCTCAGGATTAACTGCAACGGCAGTATCGCCCAGAAGCGTTTCAGGACGTGTTGTAGCAAGCTCCAGATATTCGTCGCTGTCTTTGATTTTATATCTCAGGTGCCAGAAATGACCTGCCTGATCCTCGTACTCAACTTCGGCGTCTGAAATTGAAGTAAGGCAGTGAGGACACCAGTTAATGATTCTCTCACCTCTGTAAATAAGTCCTTTTTCATAAAGCTTTACAAAAACTTCCTTTACAGCCTTATTACAGCCTTCGTCCATAGTAAAGCGTTCTCTGGACCAGTCGCATGAAGAACCCAGCTTTTTAAGCTGTTCAACGATTCTTCCCCCATACTGTTTTTTCCATTCCCAAGCACGTTCCATAAAACCATCACGGCCAATGTCCTCTTTGGTCACGCCGTCTTTCTTCATTGCCTCTACAATTTTAGCTTCAGTAGCAATTGAAGCGTGGTCAGTACCCGGCAGCCACAGCGCAGAATATCCTGACATTCTTTTATATCTTATAAGTATATCCTGCAATGTTTCATCAAGAGCATGTCCCATATGCAGCTGACCTGTTATATTCGGCGGCGGTATAACAATAGTATACGGCTTTTTGTTTTCATCAATTTCAGCTTTGAAACAGCCGCTGTCATTCCAGTACTTATAAATTCTGTCTTCAAAATCCTTTGGATTATAGGACTTTGCCAGTTCTTTACTCATCATAACATCTCCGTTCATATTTTATAAAAATAGCCAAAGCAGAAAAAACAAAATACTGCTTCGGCTGTTGATCTCATTTAAGGCACAAATCCGCACAACATCAAAAGCCTATGAGAAACTCACGACTTTATAGACTATATATTCATTTTTATAAAAATGAATTCCCATAAATTTACACCTTTCATCATGATTCATTTATAATTATACTTTATTCCGTTCTATTTGTCAAGAATAAATCTCCATGGCTTTGACGCCCATTCCTCACCGGCATAGTCGATACCCACTCTTTTATCTGTTCTTATTTTCGGTTTCAGACCATCGTCCTCAATCCAGATCCTTTCATTATCTGTAAAGGATTCACCGTTAAAGCTTTTGTCAACTGCCAGCCTTTTAGTAAGTCTTGCCGGACCTTCAAAGCCCTCGCATGCTCTTATAAGAACTCCCTGAGGCTGTTCCTTTTCACCGGTAATAACATTCATAAGCCAGTGGATACCGTAACATAAATACACATAAATTATTCCGCTTTCACGGTAAAGCAGTTCTGTTCTGGGTGTTCTTCCCTTTGACGCATGACACGCCTTATCCTCAATACCCCGATAAACTTCTGTTTCTGTTATTCTCAGGCGTACTAAATCGCCGTTTTCGAACTTTCTCACAATCACTTTCCCCACTAAATCAGGCGCTACATCAAGACAATCTCTATGGAAAAATTCGGTATTGAGTTTCATTTTTTCAACCTTTCTTCAAGCTCCTTATCAGGAGTTACGTACAATGTTTTATTATTTGTAAATATCACCATACCCGGCTTTGCACCAACAGGCTTCTTTACAAATTTCACAAGACAGTAATCAACCGGAACCTGTGAGGAATCCTTTGCCTTACTGTTAACCGCCGCAATTATCGCCGCCTCTTCAATAGTACTGTCCGGAGGAGTTTCGCCGTTTGTTACTATAATCGCATGTGAACCGGGTATATTGTGAGTATGCAGCCATATATCGGTTTTGGCGGCAGTTTTCATAGTAAGTTTATCATTTTGCTTATTGTTCCTGCCTAAAAGAATAGTATAACCATCACTTGACAAATATTCAGACGGAGGATTGCTTTTAGGAGGTTTACCTTTTAGTCTTACTGCACGTATATAACCCTGTTCAGCCAACTCCAGACGCAGCTCATTGACTTCATTTTCAGTATTCGCTCTTGTAAGAGAATCAAAAACGCTGTCAATGTATTTAAGTTCTTCTTCACCCAAAGCAATCTGTTCTGCAAGCTTTTTTTCAGCAGTCAACGACTTTCGGTATTCAGAATAATATTTCTGTGCATTCTGTGAGGGAGTAAGCCTCGAATCAAGCTTGATTTCGATCTGCGGACAGGATTCGTCATAAAAGTTTTCTAATACTGCCTTTTTATCACCTTTTTGCAATCTATATATATTAGCGGATAAAAGATCTCCTTTAAGCTTCATGTCCTCCTTTTTCTCACAGTCTTTCAGTTCATTTTTCTGATTTGCAATACGCTTTGTAATTCGTTCTGTAGTATTCATCAAAAGTCTGAAAAGATCGTTTGCACGCTGTTTCAGTCTTGCAGTCCTGTCACGCTGCGCATAGAAATAATCCAGCAATTCACATGCTGAAGTATGTTCCTTTGTAATCATAAGATTACCGTACTGATTAAGCCTGATAAAAGAAAAGTCCTTAAGCAAGCCTTCTTTATTGGTTACAGTAGTAAAACGGCAATCATTTCCAATCAGTGCCTTTTTAGACATCATTATTACAAAAACAAGTCTGTCAATTTCATCACTGCTCATTTCAGCGCCATTTAGTTCTTTGCCTTTTCCGGCATAATACGCCCATTCCCTAGCAAGAACCGGAGAAATACCCTCAAACGCACTTATCAGCGCCTTTGACAGCTCCGCATTTTTCAGATTGCTGACAGTACTGCGAATAGTTTCCTCATCTGAATCAACAAATGAAATTCTGTCATCTCTGGGCGGAAATTCATAAGGCATTCCGGGAAGAACAATTCTTTCTCTTGACATATCTCCGTCCACACGCTTAATACTGTCAATAATTTTCCCCTCATTATTTATAACAATTAAATTTGAGTACTTACCCATTATTTCACACGCCAGGGTAACAGTTACAATATCCCCCAGTTCATTAATGCATTCAAAATCCAGATAAATAATTCGTTCCAGACCGTCTTGACGTATTGCTGTCAGTTTTCCGCTTCCCAGATGCTTTCTAAGAAGCATGCAAAACATAGGAGGAGTCATTGGATTATCAACGCTCATATGTGTTATATGGATTCTTGCACTGCTTGCTGACGCAGAGATCAAGAGTTTAAATCCGCCCTGTCTTGTGCGTATAGATATAATAATTTCTTCACGGGAAGGCTGATAAATCTTATCAATTCTTCCGCCGATCAGAACATCTAATTCCTGTTTTACTGCATATAAAAATGCACCATCAAGTGCCATCACACGTCTCCTTTTTTATATATAAGTATTTCAAATTCTGTATTCGTTTTTAAATAATTCAATTCAGAAAGCTTTTCACGGTCTTTTGTTCGTGTATTATAAAAATACGGCGTCATTGCAAACAAGCTTAAAATATCTTCATTGGATTCAAGTGCAATTTCTTTTTGCACATTATATCTTTTCAAGAATTTAAATCCCTCAATATACTCTGACTTAGGATTATTTTCATATGGTTTTTCGTATACAATACTTTTCAGTTCCCACAAATGTTTTCTTCCGGGAATCACCATTATCATATATCCTCCGTCATTGATAACACGAACAAATTCCTCACAGCAAAAGGGCGCAAAAACACTCAGTAAAATATCGCATGATGAATCCGAAACAGGAATGTGAAAAATACTTCCCACAGCATACTCAATATCATAACATCTTTTAGCCGCCTTATCAACTGCATATTTGGAAATATCAATTCCTCCAGAACAAACTGTCACTTTTCTGTCACACAGATAATTATATATTCCCGAAGTATAATAGCCCTCGCCGCAACCTGCGTCTAATATAACATCATTTTCAGATATAACCTCATAAACCGATTCACAAAGTTTTTCAAGCAAATGACCATAGTAACCCTTATTCAGAAAATCACTTCTGGATTTAACCATGAGCTTGTTATCACCTGGGTTTTTAGCGTTCATTCTGTCAGATGTCAGCAAATTTACATAACCGCTTTTGGCGGCATCAAAAGAATGATTATTGATACATTTATAGCTTTTTCCGTTGATCATCAAAGCATTTCCGCATACGGGACAAGCAAACAAACTTTTTTTACAACACATATTTAACCGGATCCTTATTAACTTCTGACATAACAAATTCAATATTGGAAAAATCAGCCGCAAGCATCTTACAAAGCCTTATCATACCAATATTTTCAGTATGGAAATGACCGCAATCAAACACAGAAATGCCTCTTTGCTTTGCAAGCAGCCACTGATCATGCTTAACCTCCGAGGTTATATATGCGTCTGCACCTTGATTCAAAGCCGCTTCAATCAAATTGCCACCGCTGCCTGTACAGAATGCTGCTTTTTTTATAGGTTTTCCTCCATCGGTATATCTTACTACCGTACAACCAAGGATATTTTTTAACTTCTTAGCAAGCTCATCAGCTTGATATTCCTGAGAAGCTACACCTATCGTACCAAAACCGTAAGATTTATTTCTTTGTCCTGTAATTTCAAGAATTCCCTCAGATTTTTCAAATCCTACAAGGTTCATAAGAATATCACTCATTCCGCCCTCTGCTACGTCATAAGGCGTATGAACACAAATTGCGGAAATTCCGCTTTTCAGAAGCTTACATGACGGTTCATTCTCAGAAAGACTGTATAACGGTTTGAAAATAACCGGATGATGAGCAATTATCAGTTCAGCGCCAATTTCAGCTGCTTCGTCAGCCACTTCATTTGTAATATCCAGCGTTACAAGTACTTTGCTTACTTTTTTATTCATACTGCCTGTAAGAAGTCCTGAATTATCCCATTTTTCCTGTGCGGAAAACGGCGCAAAAGAATCTATGTACGTATATATTTCAGAAACCAAGTTCATTTTACCCTCCATCATTATGGTCAGACGCTCTGCAATTCTTTGATATTCTTGACTGTCCTCAGTTTTTCCGGCTTTTGACAATCCCATTGCTATATTATTTATCTTAGATAATTGATTTTGACAATATTTCATTCCGGCGTCAGTTTCGATATTTATCCTACCCGTTATTTCAGTCACTTTTCCAATATTAAATTTATATCCAGAATAAAACGCACGAATAGCAGTGTATATAAAACGATCCTGAATCACTGCTTTTTCTTCAGCAATTTCAAACCCATTTTTATAAAGCCATTTTCTCAGGTATCCTGCACGTGTCATAGGCTGAAGTACAAGATTCACTCCACTTTTAAGCCATTGAGTGCCAGATATGATTTCAGCAATTGTCTCGCCGCCCATACCGGCAATTACTACATCACTTACATTTTCACTTGGAATATTTTTCAATCCGTCTGATTTTAATAATCTAATTTTATCTTCAATATGATATTTTATAATAGTTTGCTGTGCAAATTTCAAAGGTCCTTCATTTATATCAGACGCTATTGCATAATCGCATATATTATTTTCAATAAGATATGCAGGAAGATATGCATGATCTGTACCCACATCACATACAATGCCATTTCCGGAAACCATATCTGCGCAAACTTTCAGTCTGTTATCAATCGTAATCATTTTAATTCACCATAGCAAACAACAGCGGACATTAAAAGTCCGCCGCTATTTTTATTTACTTGCAAAATATTCATTAAGTTTTTTAACCAGCTCGTCAGCGTCTGTACCGTGTACCTCGCACGCCTCTGCAATAGTTTCGCCTCTTGATGCCGGACAACCTAAACAATGCATTCCCATTTCAAGGAAAAAAGGTGCTGCGTCAAAATCCTGATCAAGAATATCACCGATAATTGTGTTTTTATTTACTTCATAAGCCATTTTATTTCCCTCCGTTTTTCATTTGCTTTAATATTATTATATAATCATTAAAACTTATACATAAAAATTAAAAATAAAAGTGCAACCATACGGCTGCACTCATTTAAGAATCTTAATTTAAGCTTCTTCTTTCATCTTTGCAAAACATTCGCTGCAATAAACCGCACGGTCTTCTCTTGGTCTGAATGGAACCTTTGCTTCACCGCCGCATGATGCGCAAGTAGCAGTAAACATTTCTCTTTCTGACCTGGAAGCATTTTTTCTTGCGTCTCTGCAAGACTTGCATCTCTGAGGTTCATTTACAAAACCTTTTTCCGCATAAAATTCCTGTTCACCAGCTGTAAATACGAATTCTTCTCCGCATTCCTTACAAACCAATGTCTTATCTTCGTACATTTTTTTTACCTCGCTTTAGTATTTTGGACCCCGGACGGACTCACACCGACACCTTTGTTAAACAACGCTCTGGAATTAAGCTACCTGGTCATCTCTTAAATAGAATTAGATACTGCTTGTTTAACAAATTTAAAGTGCGGAATTTCCAACAAATAAACGTCAAAACAATTTGCAATGCAATAAAACAATCCGGAGTTTCACATATAAAGCTAAAGTAAAAGAAATCAGCAGTAAGGTGACACAAACGATTATTTCTTAAAAACAGTTTCATTCTATAATAAATTTCAAGATTAATCAAAATTTATATTACATTAATCATAAACTATATTTATGATTTTGTCAAGTGATTTTTCAAAAAAAATAATTATCTTCTAGAAAACAGCAATTCAACCATATTTTACACTTTATTTTTGTTAATTATTACAAATTATTTTTCTTCAAACTGCTTTCTTCCCTGAGAAAAAATATCTCCTCCGCTGCAATCATTTGCAACTATCAGCGGAAAATTCTCAACATAAAGCTTTTTGACAGATTCACAACCCAAGTCCTCAAAAGCTATTACCTCACATTTTTTTATACAATGTGCCGCCAAAGCGCCTGCGCCGCCAACAGCACATAAATATACAGAACCATTTCTTACAACAGCATCTCTTACTTCTTTGCTGCGCTCACCCTTGCCGATCATTCCGCCAAGTCCCAAATCAAGCAGAAGAGGAGCAAATTTATCCATTCTTCCGGACGTTGTAGGACCGCATGAACCGATAGGCTTACCCTTCGGGGCAGGAGTCGGACCGGCATAGTATATTACGGCGTTTTCCAGTTCAAAAGGAAGTTTTTGTCCGTTTTCAATTAACGCTTTAATTCGTTTATGCGCTGCGTCTCTGGAGGTATAAACAGTTCCCGTAAGCAGTATTTTATCTCCGGATTTTAATTCTGAAGCATATTTTTTCAGTTGTGAAGCATTTATTTTTCGTGGCTCTGACATTTTTAATTCTCCCATAATTTTTTAATATTTATGCAAAACAAAGCAGCCTGAAACGGCTGCAATTTTTTATTTTTCAAGCATTCTGAGAATTTCATCAAGATCGTCTTCAGTAGTATCCTTTTTATCGCCCGGATTGTCAATAAGCGGGTTATCAATCGGAATTACTTCTTCATCTTCACTTGCTGTCGCAACATCATCGCCGTATCCAGCTGCGATTACAGTAATTGTCATTTCATCATTCAAATCTTCCTTAAATGCTGTACCAAAAATAAACTCAACATCTTCAGCAGCTGTATCTGTAATCATCTTTGTAGCTGTATCAACATCAGACGCCATAATATCTTCGGACATAGTAATATTAATAAGAAGACGTCTTGCGCCGGAAATAGATGTTTCAAGCAGCGGACTGGAAATAACTGCCTTTGCAGCTTCTGCCGCTTTGTCCTTTCCTGAACCATGACCAATTGCCATATGCGCATATCCTGCGCCCTTCATAATCGTGGATACATCGGCAAAGTCAAGATTTATGTATCCATCCTCAGTAATTAAATCTGAAATACTCTTTACACCAGTTTTAAGAATATCGTCAGCCAAAGAGAAAGATTCCATCATTGTAGGCTGTTTTTCAAGTCCGTCAAGAAGCTTTTCATTAGGAATAACAATAAGAGAATCAACATATTTCTTCAGTTCCTCAATACCTCTTTCAGCCTGAAGCATTTTCTGTTCTCTTTCAAAAGCAAAAGGCTTTGTAACAACAGCAACTGTCAGAAGTCCCATTTCCTGAGCAATTTCCGCAACAACAGGAGCCGCACCAGTACCTGTACCGCCGCCCATTCCGGCAGTAATAAACACCATATCTGCACCTTTAAGCGACTGCTGAATTTCATCTCTGTTTTCTTCTGCTGAACGTTCACCGACTTCCGGTCTATTGCCGGCGCCTCTGCCCTTTGTAAGTTTTGTACCAATCTGAATTTTTGTAGTTGCCTTAGATCTATTAAGTGCTTTCGCGTCAGTATTTACGGCAATATACTCAATATCTTTAACGCCGGCATCGACCATACAATTCAAAGCGTTTCCGCCGCCGCCTCCTACGCCAATTACCTTAATGCTAACCTGCGGATCAAAAGCGTCCTCAAAATTGAAGTCTGTCATTTACAATTCCTCCTAAATTTATTTCCATCCCTGATATTTCAGTCATAATTTCTAATATTAACAATACATATTATTATATTAACATACTTTATGGGATTTTTCAAGACCTATTTTAAATTTTTTTATTCAAAAATTCATCAATATTTCAATCTATTCGACATAATCTTCCGGTGGATAATAATCCTCGTTATTATCTGCATATCCGCCGTTTTCCTCATATTCGTAATCTTCCTGATAAATATCATTATTTTCGTCATTATATGAGTTTTCATAACCATCTTCATAATCGTCCTGTGAAGATTCTTCAGTACTTTCAGGGGTACTTTCGTCCTCTATCGGAATTTTAGTCATACTGTTTCCGGACGAAGTATTTTTGTCGCTGGCTGTATCGCTTCTGAATGAAATCTGATTACTTCCAATCATTTCCATAGTGCCCTTTTTATCATCACCCAAGTCATTAAACACTGTTTCTGCCAATTTTAATTTATAAGTGACATCATTAGAATTCCCCAATTCAAAGTTTATCCTGTTATCATAGTTGACTTTTATATCATATTTGTCAGTCATATCAATACTTACAATTTTATTATCATTTTCCGCTATATAATTAAAAATTTCAAAGTAAATTTCTGTTTTCTGTTCATCACTGGATTCAATATATGTTCCAAGAATTTCAGATGACGGCTCAAAACCAGTTACTGTTATAAGATCACTCTGATTGCTGTCTGCTTTTTCCAGTATTTTACCTTTTTGGGAAACAATAATATACTTATCGCCAAGCTGTATATTTGCAGCTGCAACGCATCTGGTTACATTTATTTCAAGAGTATCGGGATATTTTTTATCAATATTTACGTCTTCAATATAAATCATACTGTTAAGTATATTGTCTGCTGCTTTTTTTGAGTCCAGTCTGACCATATTGTCGCCATTACCGATTCCGGAAATTCTGATTATTTCTTCACTTGAATAATCAACATCTCCTTTTACATCTATTTTATTAATATTAAAAAACAGCGTTACAGAAAGAAGTATTCCTATTCCCAAAACCAGAATAATAACCAAAAAGCAATACAGAGGCACATTTCTCCGTCTTCTTCTGGCTCGCTTGCTGTTTTGATTTCTCTTCACATTAGTTTTAACAACGTCCCTCATTTAACATTCCTTTTCAAGCTCTTGTAATTTTTCCTCCCATAGAGGTCAATACTTTTTCTATATTTTCATATCCTCTGTCAATATGCTCTACATCAGTAATTTCCGTTATACCCTCCGCCCCAAGACCTGCAACCGCCATTGCAGCTCCTCCCCGGAGATCGGTTGCGGAAACCTTTGCACCGTAAATTTTTTTCACACCGGTAATAATTGCCGCTTTCCCAATAACCTTTATATCGGCGCCCATTTTCACAAGGGAATCAACATGACGGTAACGGTTTTCAAAAATTGTTTCCTCAAAAATACTTATGCCGTTTGCTTTACACAATGACGCCATAATAATAGCCTGTGCATCAGTCGGAAATCCAGGATGAGGCAAAGTAATTATTTTTCCCACAGATTTTAACGGCTTTTTAGCATTAACATATATACACCCGTCATATACATAGATATTGCAGCCCATCTGTTCAAATACGCACATAAAGCTGTCGCATAATGCGGGGTCAATACCATGAATACTAATTTCACCATTAGTTGAAGCCGCAGCGGAAATATATGTAGCCGCCGCTATTCTGTCCGGCATTATATAATGAGTACAGCCAAAAAGTTCGTTTACTCCCTCGATAACAATGGTACTGTTTCCTGCACCTTTTATTTTTCCGCCGCATTTATTAAGAAATGCGGCAAGATCCATAATTTCAGGTTCTCTTGCAGCGTTCATAATAATTGTTTCGCCCTTTGCCATTACAGCCGCCAAAATTATATTTTCAGTTGTACCTACAGAAGGATATTTCAATATAATTTTTGTACCTTTGAGTCCATGCTCAGCTGTACATTCAATAGTGCCATATTCATCATTTACCTTAGCGCCCATTTTCTTCATAGCGCTCAGGTGCATATCTATAGGACGGGGACCAAGCTCGCAGCCTCCCGGAAATGACAATCCGCATTTGCCGCACCTGCCCAGCAGCGCTCCCATATAAATGATCGACGAACGCATTTCACGCATTAATTCGTCAGGAATTTCAGTTTTGTTTATTCCGTCAGGTTTTATTGTCAAGGTATTTCCTTCAAAACGGCATGTGCATCCAAGATGCGTAAGTATTCTGCACGACGCATAAGTATCTGTAAGGCAAGGACAATTTTTAAGAACCGTCTCCCCCTTGCACATAAGCGATGCCGCAATAATAGGAAGAGAACTGTTTTTAGCCCCCTGAACTTTAATTTCACCGCTGAGAGCATTGCCGCCCTCAATAATAAGTCTCTGACTTTTCATTTGCATCACCACCTGAAAGTATTTACTCTATAGTATGCTTTCAGGTGTAAAAATGCTACTTTGTCTTACTTATCAGCTCTTTTATTACTTTATATATCCTGTCGTTTGTATCCTTCACAGCAAGCTTTACGGCATTATCTGACATATCGCTTAGCTTTTCCCTGTGCTCATACAAGTCCTTGACAGTTTTGATCATAAGTTCGTTTGTAACGTCCTTTTGCTCTATTACTATTGCAGCCCCGGCTTTACCCAAAACATTTGCATTATGAAACTGATGATTGCCTGTAACTATCGGCGAAGGAATCAGAATTGAAGCCTTGCCAGCCGCCTCCAGTTCTGCAAGGGTCGACGCTCCCGAACGGCATATTACAAGATCGGCAGCAGCCAGACATGTATCCATATCATTTATATACTCACTGATTCTCAGTCGTTGATTTTTCATGGATATTCCGCTTTCGATCATAGTTTTGGGAAATATTTCCCTGCCCATTTTTCCGTACCCATGAATATGATTAATTTTAAGATTATTTGACGTATGCCATTTTATTACTTCCGCCATTGTCTCGTTTATACACCCTGCACCCAGACTGCCTCCAAAAGACAAAATACAAAGTTCATTGTCAAAACCAAGTTCAGCTCTGGCTTCAAGCTTTGATTTAGAAGCAATACCGGATCTTACCGGCAGTCCGGTAATTGTATAGTCAACATCCTTATCAAGGTAATCAAGCGCTTCCTTTACAGTAAGCATCACCTTGTCAACTTCCTTTGCCAAAAGCTTATTAGTAACGCCCGGAAAGGCGTTTTGCTCATGAATTGCCGTCGAAACGCCCATTCTTGCAGCTTTTTTTATAACAGGTCCGCTTACATATCCTCCCGTACCTATTGCAATATCCGGTTTGAATTCATTTATAATTTTTTTAGCTTTTGACCCTGCTGACGCAAGATAGTAAAGTGCCTGACAGTTGCGTTTAACATTTTTCAAAGTAATTTTTCTCTGAAAGCCTGCAACTTTCATAGATGCAAAATTATAGCCCGCTTCCGGAATAAGTCTTGCTTCCATTCCGTTTGGCGTTCCGACAAATAAAAATTCCGTATCCGGATAATGCTCTTTTATTACAGAAGCAATGGCAAGAGCCGGATTAATATGCCCGGCAGTTCCGCCGCCGGCTAATAATACTCTCATATAGTCATTATACTAAAAGTATAATCTCCTTTCATTTTATTATGTTTCAATTGACGATTGTCTGGAAACATTAAGAATTATCCCCATTTCTGCCAACTGCATTATCAATGCAGTACCGCCATAGCTGAAGAACGGCAAACTGATACCGGTATTAGGAATTAAATTGCTTACAACGGCAATATTCAAAAAAGCTTGTATGCCTATCTGAACGGTTATACCAATTGTAATAAGCATTCCGAATCGGTCTTTTGCCTTTGAAGCAATATAAAATCCTCTGATAATCAGCAGTGCAAAAAGAAGAATTATTGTAACTGCTCCGATAAAGCCAAGTTCCTCGCATACAATTGAAAAAACGAAGTCGTTCTGACTTTCAGGAAGATACATAAATTTCTGTCTTGAGCCTCCCAGTCCCAGACCGAAAAGTCCTCCCGAACCGATAGCTACAAGTGACTGACATGTCTGCCACGTACCGCCCTTTTCATCGGAAAACGGATCAAGCCATGACTGAAAACGAGTCTGAAAATAAGTAAATCCGTCCTCGCCCTGAGTTTTCATATATACTATTAAAGCCAATGCTCCGACGCCCAATAGACAAAGAATAAAAATATGCTTCCATCTTACTCCTCCGACAAACATCAGGCACACTCCGATAGCACATATCAAAATCGTACATGACAGATGCGGCTGAAGCATAAGAAGTACGACAACAATACCAAGTAAAATACCAAAAGGTAAAATACCCACAGAAAATTTCTGCATTTTATTATAATTCTTCACAATAAGATACGAAAACAGAATTATAATTGAAAATTTCATAAGTTCCGACGGCTGAAAATTTATCGGTCCGATAACAATCCATCTGGTTGCGCCGCCTTCTGTAACTCCGTTTACCAATACTGCAATCAAAAGTATGACGCAGCCTACATAGCTTGTTATAGCAATTTTCGGATTGGCAAAATGACGATAATCAAAAAAGGAGAAAAAGAACATGCAGAATATTCCTATAGCTGCCATTGTGATCTGTTTGGTAGCATAGCTAGTTCCGTTTGTACCGCCGGACTCATTAAGCGCTTTCGCATAGCTTGCTGAAAACATCATAATAATCCCTATAACAAGCAGCGTCATTACAATAAGGAAAAATGTAAGATCCATTACCCCTCTTGAAAAAAGAGAATGTACCTGTTTTTTTTGTCTGTTCCTGCCGGAAGCAGACGCATGACGTTCAATTGAGCCGGCGCCGGCACCGTAATTTCCAGCCAATTTTCTTCCTCCTTTGAATTGGTAAAAAACTAAATAACAGTAAGCACACCTAATGCAGAAACAATAATTGCCGCAATTGAAAACATAATTACAATTTTATACTCACTGAAACCGCACATTTCAAAATGATGATGAATAGGAGACATTTTAAATATTCTTTTGCCTTTTCCTTTTTCACCGGTTTTTTTATAATGCTGTCTTGCAGTAATTTTAAAATATGTTACCTGTATAACAACCGATAATGCTTCAAGAATGTATACAAGTCCCACAAGAACCATAAGCAGATGCTTGTGAGTTGTCAGACCAATCGCCACAAACGCTCCACCCAGATACATTGAACCTGTATCTCCCATAAAGCATTTTGCAGGATGAAGATTCCAGATCAGAAATCCCAGACAGCCTCCTGCAATCGCTATAGCATAAATTGAAATCTCGTAGGATTTCATTATACCACATACAGCTGAAAATGCAAGCATTGTAACAAAAGTTACCGAACCGCACAGTCCGTCTACGCCGTCTGTAAGATTTACTGCATTTGAAACATAGATCATAAACAGTATCATTATTGGATAATAAAAAATTCCTAAATCAAGCTGGAAGAAAATCAGATCCAGTTTAGTAGATTTATCGCCTAACGCATAAAGTACCGCTAGAAATGCTGCGGACAGAATAAACTGAAAAATCATTTTCTGTTTAGGATTAAGTCCAAGATTCTGTTTTTTTACAGCTTTTATATAGTCGTCAAGAAAACCTATACCGGAAAACAAAACCGAAAATAATATGCACGCAAGCAGTCTTATTGCATTATAAGATGCTGTTTTCTCAGTTATATCCACCATATTTCTGGAACGATAAAGCAAATATCCAATTATAACCGCAATTATGCTGCTGATTATGAACATAAATCCGCCCATGATAGGCGTCCCCTGCTTGGATTTATGCCACTTCGGACCAATTTCAAGAATTGTCTGTCCGAAATGAATTTTTTTCAGAAACGGTATAAGCACTATACCCGTCAATGCTGCAATTGCACATGAAATAAGCGCAGTACCGATCGTTATCCAATATGACATATAAACTCTCCTCCGGTTATCCAAATATTTCGTCTATCACTTCTTCAAGCTTCATACCTCTGCTTGCCTTAAACAGGATTATATCGCCGCTTTGTAAATCTTCCTTAATTTTTTCAGCCATTAAATCCTTGGAATCCTTATGGAACGCACAGCTTGCAAGTCCATGCTCCGAAGCTTCCGCAGCAATATACATTGCATTTTCCCCATAGCAGTACAACCTGTCGGGATGACATTGTGCAGCATATTCTCCAACAAGTCTATGTAATTTTTCCGACATATCTCCAAGTTCGAGCATATCTCCCAGTACGGCAATTTTTCTTCCTTTGCATTTCATATCCGCAAGCACATTCAACGTTGCTTTCATAGAATCCGGACTGGCATTGTAACAATCGATTATTACCGTTTTATCTCCCTTTTTAACAATGTTCTGACGCATTCCGTCAGACTTGTATTTTTTCAGTGCAGAAACTATTTCATTTTCATTAAGTCCGCTGAGAATTCCAACACAGAATGCTGCTGAAGCATTTAAAACGTTATGCTTTCCTGCACATGGAATTTCAATTTCAGTATTAACTCCATTATATACAAGGGTAAATCTTGTTATACCATTTTCCTCAATAATATTTTTTGCTCTGAAGTCGCATTTATCACCGATACCATACAAATAAACAGAACGTGAACTTTTAAATTCTTCTTTTAAAGGAGCAAGATATCTGTCATCGCCATTAACGATCAGAGGTGCGTCCGACTTCATTCCGCTTAATATTTCAAGCTTTGCCTTTAAAATCCCCTCTTGGGATTTAAGGTTCTCAATATGGGAAAATCCTATATTTGTTATAACTCCTATTGTTGGCACAGCTGTATTTGAAAGTCGTTCAATCTCACCAAAATCTGACATACCCATTTCAATAACAGCAGCCTGATAGGACGAATCAAGATTAAACAGCGTTTTAGGTAAACCGATTTCATTATTTAAATTACCTTGTGTCTTTAACGTTTTATATTTTTCCGATAAAACAAGAGCTATCATTTCCTTTGTCGTAGTCTTACCCACACTTCCGGTAATTCCCACAAGTACCGGATTAAATTTACTGCGATAATATTTAGCTAATTTAAGCAATGCAGTTCTTGTATTTTTTACAACAATACAGGGACAGCCGTCAACAGGATATTCAGACACAGCTGCCGCAGCTCCATTTTCTATTGCCTGCTTAATAAATGCATGACCGTCAAATCTTTCACCCTTTATAGCTATAAACAAGCATCCGGCAGGAAGATTTCTCGTATCGGTAGAAATCTCCGTAATTACTTTTTCTTCAGGACATTCTGCATTCAAACAATGTGCAATTTCAGATAATAATAATTTTTCCATTAGTCTATCAGCTTCAGACCCTCTGAAACTATCTCTCTTTCATCAAAATGTATATGTTCATTTCCGGGAAGCACCTGATAATCTTCGTGTCCCTTACCCGCAAGAACTATAATATCACCTTTTTCAGCTATTTTAAGGGAATGATGAATAGCTTTCGTTCTGTCAACCACCACATCAAAGGGAATTTCACTGTCTTTAAGACCGGCAAGAATATCGTCAATAATGGCTTCCGGAATCTCATCTCTTGGATTATCAGACGTAATTATAAGTCTGTCTGCAAACTTTGCAGCCACCTTTGCCATAAGCGGACGCTTTTTGGCGTCTCGGTTTCCTCCGCACCCAAACAGACAAATAAGCCTTCCTTCGGTATATTCCCTTACGCTTTTAAGTATATTTTCAACTGCGTCGGGAGTATGAGCATAATCACAAATCACAGTAAAATCCCTGCCTGTAGGAATAATTTCACATCTTCCCTTTACTCCATTATATTCGGAAACTGCTTTTAAAATATCTTCTATCGGCAAACCGGCTTTCAGACAAACAGAAATTGCCGCAGTCACATTTGATACATTGAACATTCCCGTCATTTTCATATTAACAAGCTGTGATTTTCCGTTATAACAGTACCAGAAGCTTGTTCCGTCCGATTTAATTTTAATTGCATCTGCATAATAATCAGCTTCGGAACTGATTCCGTATCTTTCTTTTTTGCAGCTAATCTCACTGAAAATTCTTCTGCCGTATTCATCGTCTGTATTGATCAGAGCATAATCACATTCATCAAACATCATTTTTTTTGCCTGATAATAATTCTCCATCGTTTTATGATAATCCAAATGATCCTGAGTGAGATTTGTAAAAATTCCCATATCAAAATGTGTAGGTCCTATTCTATGCTGAACCAATCCGAAAGAGGAAACCTCCATAACTGCATATTTACATCCTGCCTTTACCATCTTATCCAAAAGACACATATAATCAAAAGCCATTGGAGTCGTATTATAGGTATGAACAGTTTCATCTCCTATTTCATTGCATATAGTACCGATAAGACCAGTTTTTACGCCGTTTTTCATAAAAATATTTTTAATAACATTTGTAATGGTTGTTTTGCCGTTTGTTCCGGTGACGCCGATTATTTTTAATTTTTTTTCCGGATGATCAAACCATGCGGCACACAATTCACCGTAAAATTTCCTTGAATTATCGGTAATGATCTGTTTGTTTCCCAATCCCAGATCCTTTTCAGCAACAATAACTGCCGCACCTTTTTCCAGCATTTCTGCCGCAGCGTCATGACCGTCAAAAGAACCGCCCTTCACACAGACAAAAATACAATCTTTCCGTACTTTTTTTGTATTATCAGTTACCGAACTGATTTCTCTGTCCGGAATATTTATATCGGCTAAACCCTCAATAAGTTTATAAAGTCTCATTATTTACACCGCCTGTATAAAATCATTAATCATCATTTATTTTTGGCTTTTACTCTCTGCTATATTCAACCTGACTGGTCATTAACGCCAAAGGTCAATTCTATAACAGTACCTACCGGAACTTTAGACCCTGCCGGTTCCGACTGAGACTGTACAACAGCAGAGCTTGAATCAGTTGAAGCGCCTCCTGCAATAAAATTCAATCCCATATTCGTAAGAATATAATTCGCATCAGAAAGTCCGTATCCGGAAAGATCCGGCACTTCAACATATTCCGGTTTATAATTATTTTCAGTATAAAGGACAACCGTACAGCCCTGAGCTACAACGCTGCCTGTAATAGGCATCTGACCGCAGACGGTATCTCCCTCACCTACGACCTGACATGTAAGACCCTTTTCTTCTACAGCTTTTTTAGCGTCCTCAAGGGATAAATCTTCAACAAACGGAACTGAAACGTCCAGATTTTCTGCTTCTTCATCAGTATATTCCGGATAATAACCAAGGTAAGGCAGAATTTCTTCCATGACTTTTCTTGAACACGGTACTGCAACCTTACTTCCGTAATATTCCCCGGACATTGGCTCGTCTGCCATAATAAGCATTATAATTTCCGGATCATCTGCCGGAGCAAAACAACAGTATGACGCAACATATCTCATAGGATCTTCGTCAGTACCCGCATATTCGTCAAGCTTTTCAGACGTACCGCTCTTTCCTCCTACATGATATCCTTTTATGTAAGCGCCGTTTTCAATTGCTACGGTTTCAAGTGTTTCACACATAATTTTTGAAGTATCTGCTGAAATGACCTGTCTCTTAACTGTCTTTTCATTTGTCAGAACAACGTTTCCGTCGGTATCGACAATTTTGCTTACAACATAAGGAGTAACCAGTTCTCCTCCGTTAATTACTGCTGCATACGCAGTTATCATTTCTATAGGAGTGACCTTATTAGTCTGTCCGAAAGAACAAGACGCAAGCTCTACAGCACCCATTCCATTAAGTCCCTGATAATAGCTGGTTGCCTCCGCAGGAAGGTCTATTCCTGTTCTTTCAGTAAGTCCGAAAGCCTTAAAATAATTGAAAAAGCTTTCTGCACCCAATCTTCGTCCGATTTCCATAAATGCCGGATTACATGAATGAGTAATAGCTTCTGTAAACGTTTGTAACCCATGTCCTGAAGTTTTCCAGCAGTGAATAGGATCAGTGCCCTCCACGACAACCAGAGCGCCGGTACAGTCAAAACTGTCGTTTACAGAAATCGCTTTTTCCTCAAGCGCCGCCGAACTCGTAACTACCTTAAATACCGATCCTGGAATATACAGCTCCGTTATCGCTTTATTTTTCCATTGCTGTTCTCTTGCCGCAACATACGCTTCGTCAAGCTGTTCCTCGGTAAGCTGGTCGAGATAAGACTTTGCATTGTCTTTTTTTATAACTTCATTTTTATCAATATCAAGAAGCTCCATATCCTGTGCGGCCTGAGCTATCTGCAAATCCGGAACCTCCGACGGTTCATTCAGATTGAAACCCGGAGCTGTAGCCATGGCAAGAATTGCTCCTGTTTTGGCATTCATAATAATACCGCATGCTCTGTCTTCAATTTCAAACTGGCTTACAGTTTCTTCAAGATTCTTTTCTAAGGAATACTGCAAAGTCCTGTCTATAGTAAGATAAACCGAATTTCCGTCCTGTGCCTCATAGGTTTTTGCATATCTGTAAGGCATTTCGTTTCCGTACGCATCTTTTGCTGATATTACTTTTCCATCCGTACCGGAAAGGTAATCGTCATATTGATATTCTATACCGTACTGACCGTCTCCGTCTCCGTTTGTAAATCCGATTACCGATGCTGCCAATTCATCCTGAGGATAATATCTTTTCGTATCTTCTTCAATTTGTATTGAATTTAATGAGTTTTCGTCCATAAAAGCGATAATTTCATCGGCAACAGGTTTTTCAACCTGAGTTTTCAGAATTTTATACTGAGTATTTTCCTCCATAGCCGATCTTACAGTTTCTTCTTTAATTTCAAGCTTTTCGGCAAGAAATGAAATTATCTCTTCCTGAACCTGATCAGCCGTTTTTACCACGGTTCCGGAAGGCAATTCGCCGTTTGCTATTTGTTTTTGCTGTGCTTCGGCATTTTCTTTTTTCTTTTCCAATTCGCTTCTGAACAAATCAGGATCCATAAATATTTTATAAACCGTAGCGCTCTGCGCTAAAATTACACCGTTTGCATCATATATAGAACCTCTGTTAGCCGATATTGAAATTTCACCAAAATGATATTCGTTTGCTTTTTCTTGATAAAAGCTGTTATCAACTATAGATAATTTAAAAAGCTGAGCAATAATGGCTCCGGCAAACGCCATCATACCGATCAATATAAATCTATTGGTACGCTTTTTCATTTGAATAGTGGGCTTATCTGCCATAAAAACCTCCGTAATACCTGTTGTTAATACGACCGCATTCATGTACCGATATTGCTTATAAAAATAGCAGGGATTCCTTAAACTTCTCCCTGCCAGGCAAATGCTTAATCCATTTCTAAAACTTAAATATTTTTAAATCTTAAAAATAAAAATCATTCAAGATTCAATCACATAAACTTTTACCGGTAAACGGCAATAAGAAATTATTTAATGCGGAAGACCAGTACAGTCACTTGCAGACGTGACTGCACCTTTCTTCCTATTTCCGTACACCCGTTTTGATTCTCCAATATAGCCTCGACAGCATGCTTTTTCTTTTTATCAGCCGTCTTTCTAATTAATAATATGCCCTATCCAAAAATATATTCCAGAAAGCTGTTAATTTTCTCTTTTGCTCTCACAAATATGTTTTTATTTTCTTCAGGGATTTCGATTATATCATCAGTCTGCGTCTGCACATATTTTATTTGTGAATTATCAAGCTTTTGCAGACCCAATACATTTACTGCATAATCTTCAACATTTTTCAGAGTCATTTTACTTTCAAGTTCTGATTTTAACCGTACATTCTCACTCTGAACAACTTCAAGCTTCTGATTCTGTGCAGCAATCTGTTGATACATCCTGTTTGTTTCTACTCTTCCGTAAATAACACAGAAAAATACAAGTAAAGCAGACAGTGCAGCAATAAACACTTTTGATGCTGAACCTCTTTTAGGAGGCGTTACTTTCATAGCGATGTTAGGTACACGTACTGTTTCCGGTTCTTCGGCAGGTATTCTTTTTTCTGCATTACTAACAGGTTTATTATTTTCCGGTTTGTGAGGATTGTTTTGTAAAAAATAATCATAAGCTGAATTATCTGCCGCCATAACAAAGCACCTATCTCCTTTCTATGATTCTTAGTTTTGCACTTCTGCTGCGATTGTTATGTTCAAGCTCATAAGGTGAAGCCTCTATAGGTTTTCTGTTTACAAGCTTCCCTCTGGGTTCTCTTCCGCATACACACTGAGGAAAATCCGGAGGACATATACAACCCTTACACAAACCTGCAAAACACTGTTTTACAAGTCTGTCTTCCAATGAATGAAACGTTATAACTGCCAGCCTTCCATGAGGTTTAAGACAGTCAAATGCGGCATTTAAACCGCAGGTTAAATGGTCAAATTCACCATTAACAGCAATTCTTATAGCTTGAAAAGTTTTCTTGCAGGGATTCTTTTCCCTCTTCACCGCTGCCGGAACACTTCTTTTTATTATTTCAGCAAGCTCAAGCGTTGTTTCAACAGGCTTTACTTCTCTGCTTAAAACAATATTTCTGGCAATTCTTCTGGAGAACTTTTCTTCACCGAATTCAAATATGATTCTGACCAATTGTTCTTCGGACCAGCCGTTTACAATATCATAAGCGCTGATTCCATCCTGACTCATACGCATGTCTAAAGGAGCGTCATAATGATAAGAAAATCCTCTTTCAGGAGTATCCAGCTGATGAGATGAAACTCCAAGATCCATAAGCACTCCGTCAACAGAATCAATACCCAGTAAATCAAGAACATTTCTTAGATCTGAATAATTGCTCCTTACGACCTGTGCATTATAGCATTTGAGTCTTTCTCCGGCAGCTTTAACTGCGTCCGGATCACGATCCAGACCAATTAATTTTCCATTTTCTCCAAGCCTTTTGGCAATTTCTATTGAATGGCCGGCGCCTCCGACAGTACAGTCAACATAAATTCCGTCCGGCTTGATATCAAGTCCTTCTATGCATTCATTAAGCAAAACCGAAACATGAGAAAATTCCATAATTACTCCTTAAATACCAAGCTGCTGCATCGCTGCCAGCATTGCCGACATATCCATATTGCTCTGCTGTGCGTCCCATAATTCCTTATCCCAGATTTCAGCTTTATCATCCAGACCGATTACGACAACGTCTTTTTTCAGTCCCGCAAACTCTCTGAGATCAGACGGTATTAAAACACGTCCCTGCTTGTCCGGAACAAGTTCTCCGGCACCGGAAAACAGCCATCTTTTAATATCAAGTCCGCCCATAGAATCAGGAAGCTCTGCAATTTTATTGGCAAGTTTTTCCCATTCTGATTTTGAATAAATAGTCAGACACTTCTGGTTTATGCTTTTCGTAACATAAAATTCTCCGCCCAGCAAATCCCTTAGTTTTGTCGGAAAGCTCATTCTGCCCTTGGCATCAATATTATGATGATATGTACCCATAAGAGCCGTCAAAGCCATTCCAGACACCACCTTTCGGATTTTTTGGACTGATTTCACCAAAAAAATGATTTTTTTACACTACTTTACCACACTTCACCACCGTGTACATATTATTATAACTCAATTATAAGAAAACGTCAAGAAAAATTAAAGATATACTAAAATAAAAGAAGCTGAAAATCATGTCTTATTTTTGTTAATAATGCACAAAGCAGACTAATTTATTTAATCAGTCTGCCTATATAATATAAATTATTTGTTATTATATTTTATCACTTTTTAACGATTTTAAAGGCTTTATCACCATCGCTGCAACGAAACCCGCAGTAATTATTTCAATTATCGAATTTACACCTGCCCATAAAATTATAAAGTTCAAAAAATTTTTTCCCAGTAATTCTGAAACATTTGTGTTTTTATGAAAAAATAAATAAATCATACTCAAAACCATAACTGAGTGTAGAAAAGTAGAAAATGCAGCTGAAATACCGGCTGATACGCTTATATTTATTTTTCTTTTCAGAAAATCAAATGTCACAGATGTAAAAAATGGTATTAATAATCTTGGAATAAAGCAAATTATTATGCTGTAGAAATTTCCAAATTCAGAAAATGGAGTAAAAGCAAAAGAAGTCGGACTCGCCAAACCAATTGTAGACCACCATATGAACGAGCACAAACCCATAATACCGCCCATAATTAAGCTATATTTTTTTTCAAGTAAAAAAGCAGAAATTATAACCGGAATATGGGCTAATGTAGCAACGATTCCAGGTCCAATAGGAATAGATCCCAAAGGAGTAAAGCAAAAAATAATTTCTATTGATGCAAAAATTGCTAAAATTAATATATTAAAAATAGATTTTTTTTCAGTTCGTATATATTCCATATTTTTTCTCCAATAAAATATTCTGTTTTATATTATTACTGTAATTATTACTTTTATACAAAACAAAAACAGGAATGACTAAGTCATTCCTGTTTCATATAAAAATTTTAAATTATTCGTTAATAGCTGTAACGACACCTGAACCTACTGTACGTCCGCCTTCACGAATAGCAAAACGCAGACCTTCTTCGATAGCGATTGGTGTAATCAGTTCAACGTTCATTTCAACGTTATCACCAGGAGTACACATTTCAACGCCTTCTGGAAGAGTGATGATACCAGTAACGTCAGTTGTTCTGAAATAGAACTGTGGTCTGTAGTTTGTGAAGAATGGAGTATGACGTCCGCCTTCTTCCTTCTTCAGTACATAAACCTGACCCTTAAACTTTGTATGTGGGTGGATAGAACCTGGCTGGCAAAGAACCTGTCCTCTTTCAACCTGATCTCTTGTAACACCACGGAGAAGAGCACCGATATTATCGCCTGCTTCAGCATAATCAAGAGTCTTTCTGAACATTTCGATACCAGTAACAACTGTCTTGCCCTTTTCAGTAGAAAGACCAACGATTTCAACTTCGTCACCAGTCTTGAGCTGACCTCTTTCAACTCTACCTGTAACAACAGTACCACGACCGGAAATTGTCATAGTATCTTCGATAGGCATAAGGAAAGGAAGGTCTGACTTACGTTCCGGAGTAGGAATGTAGCTGTCAACTGCATCCATAAGTTCAATGATTGGAGCATATGCCGGATCATTGATATCATCAGGAGCATTCAGTGCAGCAAGAGCTGAACCCTTGATGATCGGTGTATCATCGCCTGGGAATTCATATTCGTCCAGAGTAGCTCTGATATCCATTTCAACAAGTTCAAGAAGCTCAGGATCATCAACCTGATCAGCCTTGTTCATAAATACAACAATGTAAGGAACGCCAACCTGACGAGCGAGAAGCAAATGTTCCTTTGTCTGAGCCATAGGGCCGTCAGAAGAAGCAACTACGAGGATAGCACCGTCCATCTGAGCAGCACCTGTGATCATGTTCTTTACATAGTCAGCGTGTCCAGGGCAGTCAACGTGTGCATAGTGACGATTATCTGTTTCGTATTCAACGTGAGCTGTATTAATTGTGATACCACGTTCTCTTTCTTCTGGTGCCTTATCGATCATGTCGTAAGCTTCATACTGAGCCTGACCCTTGAGAGCCAGTGTCTTAGTAATAGCAGCTGTAAGAGTTGTCTTACCATGGTCAACGTGTCCGATTGTACCAATGTTAACATGCGGTTTATTTCTTTCAAATTTAGCCTTTGCCATTGGAAAAGTCCTCCTTAAAAATAATATAGATTACTTATGAATATCATTTTATCATATATTAAAATAAAATTCAAGAGTTTTTAGAAAATATTTCTGATTATTTTAATCAAGCATTTTTATTTCTTGATGTCATAATCTTTTCTGCAATATTCTTAGGAACTTCAAGATAGCTGTGCGGTTCCATTGAATACTGTCCGCGACCTTGTGTATTTGAACGAAGATCATTAGAATATCCGAACATTTCTGAAAGCGGTACAAGAGCGTCAACCTGAACAGCACCAGGTCTTGTTTCCTGTCCCTGAATCTGTCCACGGCGTGAACTCAAATCACCGATTACAGTACCTGTATAATCATCAGGAACAATAACCGAAACCTTCATGATAGGTTCCATAAGAACCGGAGTCGCCTTTTTCATAGCTTCCTTAAATGCCATTGAACCGGCAATCTGGAATGCCATTTCCGAAGAGTCAACTTCATGATAAGAACCGTCATACAGTTCAACGCAAACGTCAACAACTTCGTAGCCTGCAAGAATACCGGACTTCATAGCACCCTGAATACCCTTGTCAACTGCTGGAATGTATTCCTTAGGAATAGCACCACCGACAATTGAATTTTTGAATTCATAACCCTTACCGGATTCATTAGGTGAAACTCTGATCTTAACATGACCGTATTGACCCTTACCACCGGACTGTCTTGCATACTTATGGTCAACATCGGCATTACCCTTAATTGTTTCCTTATAAGAAACTTGAGGAGCACCGACATTTGCTTCTACCTTGAATTCACGAAGCAGTCTGTCTACAATGATTTCAAGGTGAAGTTCTCCCATTCCGGCAATAATTGTCTGACCTGTTTCTTCATCAGTATAAGTTCTGAATGTCGGGTCTTCTTCTGCAAGCTTTGCAAGAGCAATACCCATTTTTTCCTGACCAGCCTTTGTCTTTGGCTCGATAGCCAGCTGAATAACCGGTTCAGGGAATTCCATAGATTCAAGAATTACGGGGTGCTTTTCGTCACAAAGCGTATCGCCTGTAGTTGTATTTTTAAGACCAACAGCTGCAGCAATATCACCTGCATATACTGTTTCAATGTCTTTTCTGTGGTTTGAGTGCATTTGAAGGATACGACCAAGTCTTTCTTTGTTATCCTTTGTAGCATTCAGTACTGTTGAACCTGCATTTACTGTACCTGAATAAACTCTGAAGAAGCAGAGCTTACCAACAAATGGGTCAGTAGCGATCTTGAATGCAAGCGCTGAAAACGGTTCATCATCTGAAGAATGTCTTACACATTCTTCATCAGTATCAGGATTAATACCCTTGATTGCAGGAACATCAAGCGGTGACGGCATATAATCTACAATAGCGTCAAGAAGCTTCTGAACACCCTTATTTTTATATGAAGTACCGCATGTTACCGGAACCATTTCATTAGCAATTGTTGCTTTTCTTATAGCAGCCTTGATTTCATCAATTGTAAGTTCTTCACCTGCAAAATATTTTTCCATCAATGCGTCATCCTGTTCAGCAACTGATTCCATAAGTGCATCATGATATTCCTGAGCCTTTTCAGCCATATCAGCAGGAATGTCTTCTACTCTGATATCTTTTCCAAGATCATCATAGTAAACATACGCTTTCATTTCAATAAGGTCAATGATTCCCTTGAATGTTTCCTCTGCACCGATAGGTAGCTGAACTGGAACAGCATTACAATGAAGTCTGGTCTTCATCATATCAACTACGTTGTAGAAGTCTGCGCCCATGATATCCATCTTATTGACATAAGCCATTCTCGGTACCTTGTATTCATCAGCCTGTCTCCAAACGGTTTCAGACTGAGGTTCAACACCGCCCTTAGCACATAATACTGTTACTGAGCCGTCAAGAACTCTCAGTGAACGTTCAACCTCAACTGTAAAGTCAACGTGTCCGGGAGTGTCGATAATATTAAGTCTGTGGCCTGCCCAGTATGCAGTAGTAGCAGCAGAAGTAATTGTAATACCTCTTTCCTGCTCCTGCTCCATCCAGTCCATTGTAGCAGCACCTTCATGAGTCTCGCCTATTTTATGGTTAATACCGGTATAAAACAGGATACGCTCTGTTGTTGTGGTTTTACCTGCGTCAATGTGAGCCATTATACCTATATTTCTTGTATGTTCAAGCGAACAATCTCTTGGCATAATTCTCCTCCTTAAATTTTACAATTGCAGATTACCAGCGGTAGTGTGCAAACGCCTTGTTTGCTTCCGCCATCTTGTGTGTATCATCACGCTTCTTGCAGGCGCCGCCTGTACCGTTGATTGCGTCCATGATTTCACCGGCAAGTCTTTCCTTCATTGTCTTTTCGTTTCTTTCTCTTGAGTACTTTGTGATCCATCTCAGACCCAGTGTCTGACGTCTTTCAGGACGTACTTCCATTGGAACCTGATATGTGGCACCGCCCATTCTGCGAGCCTTAACCTCAAGAACCGGCATAACATTTTCCATTGCTTCTTCAAAAGCTTCCAGAGCGTCCTTGCCTGTCTTTTCAGCTACAATATCAAATGCACCGTAAACTATTTTCTGTGCAACACCCTTTTTACCGTCTAACATTATATTATTGATAAGACGTGTAACAAGCTTTGAGTTGTATACTGGGTCCTGCAGTACATCACGTTTTGCGATTTTACCTCTTCTTGGCATTTCGCTTCCCTCCTTCACATTTTTTCATGAATTCATAGGTACTCGTCATTTTTCTGACGTCAAGACCAATGCAGAGGATTTAATATATTAAATCTCCACATATAATCCTGTGGCAGTTATCCTATTTCAATTATTTTGCCTTTGGTCTCTTTGCACCGTACTTTGAACGAGCCTGCATTCTGTTAGCAACGCCCTGTGCGTCAAGTGTGCCTCTGATGATATGGTAACGTACACCTGGGAGATCCTTAACACGTCCGCCTCTGATAAGAACAACGCTGTGTTCCTGAAGGTTATGACCGATACCAGGAATATAAGCTGTAACTTCGTGACCATTTGTAAGCTTTACTCTGGCAATCTTTCTCATAGCTGAGTTAGGCTTTTTAGGTGTTGAAGTTCTAACTGCTGTGCAGACACCACGCTTCTGAGGTGAGCTCTGATCAATAGCTGTCTTCTTCTTGGCATTATAACCTTTCTGAAGTGCCGGAGCTGTTGACTTAACATCAAGAACCTGTCTTCCCTTACGAACCAATTGATTAAATGTTGGCATATTCTTCCTCCTTTTCCAAAAAATCTTTAATGCAAGTACAAAATACACTTGCATACCCATTAATTATATTCCTATTTTTTTCATTTGTCAAGAGTTTTATTATTTTTTTCGCCTATTTTTAAAAATATTTATTAGTTTTACATTTTTTTGAAAATTTCTCTTGACATTTTTATTATAACGTGATATAATAATAAAGCTTTAAGTTATGCGCCAGTAGCTCAGCTGGATAGAGTGACTGGCTACGAACCAGTAGGTCGGGGGTTCGAGTCCCTCCTGGCGCACCAAAGCAGTTACGTCCTTTGAAGTAATTCAGAGGGCGTTATTTTTTGCCTAAAAAATTGCCAGTTCTGAATAAATAAAAGGCGGAGCAAAAATTCTTATTTTCGCTCCGCCGATAAAATTATTTTTCTTTCAGACTCTCCCCGAATCCTTTCTTTATAGGCTCAAGGAAATAATCCATAACTGTGCGTTTATCAGTCTTTATTTCAACACTTCCCGAAAGCCCTGAAATAATGTCGATATCATCGTGTTTATCAGTGATTTCAATTTTCACAAGATATACGCTGCCCATTTGCTCGCTTACAAAAGCGCTCGGACTTATGTATTTTACCTTACCCTTGACCGTTCCGTACTTGTTATACGGATACGCTTCAAGTTTTATTTCAGTTTCCATACCAATTTCAACATCGGCAATATCCATATTCTTTACGTAGCACACCATCTCAACAGGCGTATTGTCGGGAACGATGGTAACAAGCTCCTGAGCCGAGGTTACCGCTGCACCGATCGTATTTACGTTTATGCTGTTTATATGTCCGCTGACAGGTGCGGTTATATATTGATAATCCTTGGACAAGCTGTATTTTTCAAGGTTGGTTTCTATTTCATCAAGTTGCCCGCTGATCTCCGAAATCTTGGAATTTACTTGTGAGCTGTACTGAGTTTTAGTATCCTTAATCTTAACATCTGCTTGATCCTTTGCAAGTTCATACTGCTGTACCATCAGTTCCTGCATTTCAGCTTCACGCTCAGTTCCGTTTGCTTCATACTCCTCAAGCTGTATCTGCGCTATCTGATGATTTAAATCAGCGTTTTCCTTATCCTTTTCCAGATTGTCCAGAGTATTATGATAGCTTTTATCATTATCCAGAATAGATTGAATATACGTCTTTAATTCGTCGTCATAATCATCGATCTTTATTTCTGATAATTTTTCACCGTCCTTGATTTTAGTGTATATCTTCAGCTGAGCATCAAGTATCTTCTTCTGACTGTCAAGCTGCTCTGCATCTATATCCAAACTTTGCGTATCAAGCTCTATAAGAACATCGTCCTTTTCCACATAATCGCCCTCGGTAATATTAATGGCTTTTACTGACCCGTTTGCATATGACTGCACAACATTCAGGTTTCCGACTGGCTGTATGCTTCCGCTTGAAGTGATGACTACGTCGATTTCAGACAAACACGCCCATACGATAGCTGCGATCAGAAGTGTGAAAACTCCGAGAATAATAACCGTTCCTGCTTTATGTGCAGGACGTTCAATGATTTCCAGAAGTGACGGCATGAAGTCGTATTTCAGCTCTTTATCCTTTTTTCTGCTGTGTTTCAGTATGTACTCTGTCATTTTATTATCCATCAACGTCACCCCTCTGCTGTTGATTGTAAAGGTGGCAGTACAGTCCTTTTTGCCCCATAAGATTTTCGTGAGTGTCGTATTCCACCAAGCTGCCCTTATCGATAACCATGATTTTCTGAGCGTCCTTCAGAGTGGAAAGTCTGTGGGCAATAATCAGGACTGTTCTGCCCTTGCAGATCTCTTTGAGATTATTCTGAATAATGCTCTCAGATTCATAATCAAGTGCAGAAGTCGCCTCGTCAAAAATGAGTATCCTCGGATTGGCAAGAATAGCTCTTGCAATAGCAACTCGCTGTTTCTGTCCGCCTGACAGTCCCATTCCTTTTTCTCCGATAATTGTGTTGTAGCCGTTTGGAAGTTCAAGAATGAAATCATGGGCACCTGCAATTTTTGCACATTGTATGATCTGATCCATACTTGCAGTAGGGCAATGGATAGAAATATTCTCTGCAACCGTGCCGTTGAACATGAAATTTTCCTGTAAAACCACGCCTATCTGCTTTCTTAGCATTGCAGGATTTACAAGTGAAATGTCCATACCGTCAATGGATATCTTACCGCCCTCCGGAATGTACAATCTCTGAATCAGCTTGGAGATAGTACTTTTTCCCGAACCGCTTCGTCCCACAACGCCGACAATTGTTCCGGGTTCGATTTCAAAACTCATACCCTTGATTACTTCGCCGCCTTGTGGATTATATCTGAAATGCACCTTATCAAACACGATTTTTCCGTTAATTTTCGGCATTGCTGTCTGATTGGTATTAAGTATCGGTTCGGGAGCGGTATTGAAAATATCTCCAATTCGTTTTACAGACAATGAGGCTTGCTGATACTCCTGCCAGAGCTGAACAAGTCTGAGGACAGGTCCGCTTACTCTGCCTGAAAGCATACGAAACGCTACAAGCTGTCCGACTGTGAAATTGCCGTCCATTACTGCTTTTGCTCCGAAAAACAGAATAAGTAAATCAAACACTTTCTGAATAAACTGTCCTGTTGTTCCTGCGGTAGCAGATACCATTGACGTCTTATAGCTTGCCTTTACATAGTCAGACTGCAAGTCTCCCCATTTTTTCTCGAATTTCGGCTCTAATGCATAGGATTTTACAGTCTGAACGCCTGTGATAGATTCCACTAAAAATGACTGGGTATTTGCTCCTGTTTCAAATTTTTCGTCAAGCCTTTTCTTAAAAAGCGGAGTTACAATCGCCGAAAGTATTGCATATACGGGTATTGAACAGATAACGATGACTGTCAGCATTTTACTATAGAAAAACAACACCACGATGTACACGATAATAAAGATCAAATCTATCATTGATGACAGGGGAGTTCCTGTCAGAAAGTTTCTGATGCTGTCCAGTTCTCTTACTCGTGCAACCGTTTCACCTACTCTGCGAGATTCAAAGTATTTAAGCGGCAGTGCGAACAGATGCTTGAACAGCTTAAAACTCAGCATTACGTCTATTCTATTGGTGGTGTGAGTAAACACATAATTCTTTGCAAGTCCAAGTATCAATTCATATATGTAAACAATTCCTATACCTATCGCAAGCACGTTAAGAGTTGACATATTTTTGTGCACAAGCACCTTATCCACGACTACCTGAGTCATTACCGGAGTAAGTATCCCTAAGATCTGAATTGTAAAAACGGCTATAAGTACTTGAATGAACTCTTTTTTGAATTTCAAGATCGTGGGAATAAACCATTTAAAGCTGAAAACAGCCTCTCTGTCCATGATTCCTTTTTTGGTAATAAGGATCGCTGTTCCGTCCCATATTTGCGCAAGTTCTTCATGGGACTTTATCTCAGGCTGCGTTTTATCGGCAAAAAGAACCATAAATTTATCTTCTTTGGACTTTGCAATGATAAAGAATTCGTCGTTTTTATCCTTTGCTATAATGGGCGCAGTTACGCTTTTCAGCTTATTCAGTTTAAGCTTACACAGCTTAGCTCTCATTTTCAAGGCTTTTGCAGATTGTATTATTTCAATTTCTCCCGTTTTCTGCTCCGAATCAAGTACGGACAGATTCTCCGCCTGCTCCTTTGTTATCGGGATACCGTGAAATTTCATTACGATCATAAAGCAGGACAAGCCGCTGTCTTGCTTTTTCTCCATACTTCGACCTCCTTTTTCCAAAAATATGCAGCAGCAAAGATGCCGCTGCATTAATTAAAATTTATTTTACCGGATCTGAGAATCAACAAGCATCTGATTCATGACAGCTGTATCATTTGCAGGATCAAGAACGTTGATCCCATCTGAAATATTATCCTCGTTTACAAATGCTGACATGTTTTCAGTAAGTATCATTACCTGAAGGTCTGTCTGATCTGCAATTTCTTCCGTTTCATTTACCGATACTGCCGCTGAATCAAGAAGAGCCTTATTTTCCGAATCAGAGAAAATATCTGATTCAATACCGTCATCTGCATACAGGCTGCTAAGAATATCGGCGTTGGCCTGAATGGTATCAGCTTCGCTCTTTATTGGAACTTCTGCAAGAGCCGTATTATTTACAGTCTGAGTAAGTTCAAGTTCCCAGGTATCTTTATTGACTGTTCCTACTGCTCCGTCTGCAAACTCAAATGTATATCCGCCCTGATTCCACTTGTAGCCGTTGATTGTAAGCTTATCCTCTGTTCCGTTTACTGTCATTTCAAGTGTTGAATCCCAAAGATTTGTTATTGTCACATCGCCGGAGTTAACGTCCTTGAATTTAACTGTGCTGCTTCCGCCCCAATCTTCAATTGTATCGTTACCATATCCCTTACCGAAGATATATGTATCGTTTCCGTTTCCTCCATACAGCCAGTCATCGCCTGTTCCGCCGTCGAGTACGTCGTCGCCGTTACCTCCATAAAGCGTATCATTTCCGCCCTCTCCGTGGATAGTAACTCCTGAGTCACTCCATGCGGACATCCAGTCATTACTGTCAGAACCGTGAAGATCTGTAATAAGGTCATTTATCATTGTTCCATTGATATTAAAGTTTTGGAATCCGGCTCCGTCAAAATACTGCTTGATAATGATATTATCAGCTCCGAACGATATTTGCAAATCGCTTCCGTTTATTCTTGACATCACTGCGCTTTCAATTGAAAGTCCTGAAAGCAGGATCGTATTATGTCCTGCTGCGTCGGAGATAGTATCCGTACCGTAACCGGCTTTGAATATGATGGTATCGTCACCGTGATCATCTTGAATATAGTCATCGCCTTCGCCCGGATCAATATAGTCGTTGCCGCCTCCTGCATAAATAATGTCATTTCCTGTACCGCCGTAGATTTTACTTCCGTCGTTACCGTCGTAAATTACATCGTTGCCTTCACCGCCATAGATTTCATTTTCACCATTACCTCCGTAGAGATGATCGTCTCCGGTACCGCCGTCTATATAGTCCTTATCTTCTCCGCCGTAGATCCAATCATCACCCTCCTGACCGTACATTTCATTATATCCGTTACCGCCGTTCATAACGTCGTGTCCTGTACCGCCTTCTATGTAGTCATAGCCTTCACCGCCTGTGAAGTTATCGTCTCCTGACCCGCCGTACATATAGTTCGGTCCGTTTCCGCCGTAGAATGTGTCGTTACCTCCGTCGCCGTACATATAGTCGGTATCGTCTCCGCCTACAAGTGTATCGTCTCCTTCGCCGCCATGAAGATCGTTATTTCCGTTACCGCCTTCTAAATAGTCATTGCCGTTGCCGCCGTAAAGATGATCGTCGCCTTCTTCTCCAAACAGTTCATCATCATCTTCACCGCCATAGAGATAATCTTCTCCATCTCCGCCGAATAATTTGTCATTTCCGGCATCACCGAAAAGAGTGTCGCTTCCATTTTCACCGTAAAGCTCATCATCATCTTCACCGCCGTATAATGTGTCATCGCCGCCTTCACCGTACAATTTGTCATAACCATCATCGCCGTAAAGTGTATCATTATCCTCGCCGCCATGAATTTCATCATTTCCGCTTCCGCCATACAGCTCGTCTTCTCCGTCATCACCGTAAATCAAGTCGTTGCCGCCTTCACCGTAAGCTTCATCATTTCCGCCTTTACAGTGTATTTCGTTATCTCTTTCATCACCAACTAGTTCATCATCACCATTAGTTCCATAAATAATTTTTCCTGACAGTACACCATAAGCCCAACTGCAAAATTCACCTACATCTTCAACTAAATTATATAACATTAATGCAAGGTCTTCGCCTAAATCTCCGCCCAGTGTTATTATTGTTGTCGTAATTACTGAAAATGGTCCTAATTTACTCATTAAATCGAGCCCTGGTATTATTTCTAAAAGAGTATCAGTTACGTTTGAACCGATAAATCTGCCTATATATTTTACTAATTCTTCATCAGCTGCTTCTTTTCCTAAGGTTTCATAATTAACTTTATAATTATATATACCTACTACTCCGAGTACCAAATCTCCCAATGGCAGCTGTGTCATTACAGCGGCAAAATTATCATCAACATATGTACTTAATTCTGATATTTCTTCTGTTAACATTGATGCTTCCGTTATTTCATTAGATACAATTACAGAACCATTTTCATCATATTGTAGGAAACATGTATCGTGAATTGAACCATAATTGCCAAGTAAATTTAGCAATAATTCAGATTTCTTATCTTTGTCAATAGAGTCGTTCTTAACCACTTCAAGAATGTCACTAATAATTTTTTTAGGATAATATTCGCAATCTGCTAAAACTTGTTTACAATCTGAATTCGGAATCATATTTAACAAGCCGCCAACAACGCTCCATTGAAAATGTGTAATTTTGTCTCCGTTTTTTTCAATTTGATCACGATATCGCTCCAAGTATTCGTCTGAATTGCCAGGACCGTCAAAACTATATCCCTTAACAACATTCATATCATCAGGTGCAGTTAAAACGGCATGTGAAGATAAGTTTCCGCCAAGCGAATGTCCTGAGGTAACATAATCTGAATAATTGAATTTATTATTGATATACTCCATATATTCTGCTGCAGATGCTTGCTGAGCTGTTGATATTGAATTTAAAAGACCAAAATCCGCATATACCCAGTCATATTTTACTTGATCGTTAATACTTTCACTACCTCTGAATCCTATAACAGCGCTATCGGCGTCAGTTTCTATTGTCAAAGCATAAAAACCATTTTCTGAATTATTATCATTAACGTCAACAATTTTCCAATCTCTGTATTTTGAATCGGATTCCTTTAATGATTCAAGAAATTCTTCAGCGGCTGCCTTGCGTTCTCCTTTCATAGTGCCGTCTTCTCCATCTATTACTTTTTCCATATATTGCTTATAGATTTCATTATAGTAATTCTCATTATTAAAAATTTCTCCAATAGTCATACCATATAATTCTTTTTTAAAATCAATATATGCCAATTGTGTTACCACCTGCATATCCTTATCAGTATATTCCTCCGGTGTAATGTTTCTTAAATCTTCCATTTTAATTTACTTCCTTTCAAATTTATTGTTTTTGTTACTCCAATACACTTCGCATTTTTGAATAATCTTCTTGTGTAATAGGAGTTGATTCATTTTCACGTGAAAAAGGGTTGATATTTTCATCATAATCCATTCGTATGCATCTGTTTAGAGAACGATTTTCACCTAATGCGATATACTCAAAATTTGTATGAGGATATGCATTTTCACAAAAAAAGTCCACACTTTTTTGGTATACTTCAGATGGTAAAAAGTACAAAAAATACGTTAATTCAAAATTAACATTATATATATTGCCTAGTTGTTTAATATAATCCATAGCCTGATTTAAACGTTCATATTCTTCTTCATAAGTTGCTTGAATACCAGAATCAGTATTAATGCACACTCTAAAAGAAATTGGCAAGGATGAATCAGATTGAGTTTTCATGTATTTTAAAAATTCTTCCAATGAAAACGTACCTTCCGTAATTTTGGCAGCTGTAGCAGAATCATCTGCAATACCAAAATTATAACAATAAATATAATATTCTTGAAATATTCCACTTAATTGATCATATAGCTTATTTGCTAACTCCTTTGAGACTATCATGGAAGAATACTTATCATATGAGATGGTTCCATTACTGGAAAACAAAGTTTCAAATAACAACTCTCTATTATCTTTGGGATAACACACGCCAAAGTAAGATGAACCACCATTCGCCCATACATCTAGGCATACAAACTCTTCATCATATTTATCTTCCAAAGCATTTTCAAGGGTTTGTTTCAATTGATTTTCTGAATGAAATCCACAGCCGGATAAGCTTATTGTTGACATAAATACCACCGCCATTATAATAAATGAGATTAACTTTTTAACTTTCATATATAATCTCCTAACACCATATTTTTGGTTTTATTATATATTATACCATATTTTTACATATATTATAATATAAAAATAAATATTAAATCTGATTAAATTAATACCACCTGCATATCCTTATCTGTATATTCCTCCGGTGTAATACTTCTTAAATCTTCCATTTTAATTTACTTCCTTTCGTTGTTTAATATATTCTTCATGGGTAATTGTTGTATTTGTATCACCCTCGAATTCAAAACGAATACCTAAACTAAATTCGGACACCTTAACAGGATAATCCCTCACCATATCATCAAAGGTACTATTTGTATTTGCACAGTTTTCTAAATATTCTATACATTCTGAATATTTGTCTTTAGGCATAAATTTTAAATATACCCTAGGATTTATGTCATGATCTTTAATATTTCTACAAAAATCAGACATTATTTGGTATTCTCTCTCAAAACTTAACTTGTTAGGCTTTTCACTGTTTACAAGTATAATTAATGTTATACTTGTTCGCCATTCTCTTTTTTCTTTTACATAACTAACATACTCATCAATGTCGAATGATTCATTTTTAACATTTTCAGCATAAATGTCATTATTTTCACAGCTGTATAACGGAACGGTCATATACGAATGCAAATAAAAATCGTTAAAAACATTCTCTAATTCCTTTTGAACATCCTCCTCAATTTTTTCTGCAACGCAGGCAGCATAATAACCTTCTTCTGCTATATGACCATCAGCGCCAAATAAAGCTTCAAATCTTATATCATGATTTTTTTCAGGTGCACAAACACCCCAATATGAACTGCCGCCATTTCCCCATACATCTAGGCATACAAACTCTTCATCATATTTATCTTCCAAAGCATTTTCAAGGGTTTGTTTCAATTGATTTTCTGAATGAAATCCACAGCCGGATAAGCTTATTGTTGACATAAATACCACCGCCATTATAATAAATGAGATTAACTTTTTAACTTTCATATATAATCTCCAAACACTATATTTTTGATTTTATTATATATTATACCATATTTTTACAAATTTTGTAATATAAAAAATAATGGTTCATCACCTTTAGCTTCAAGTGCCGCAATTGCATTTGAATCGAATTCTGCTAATATAGAATAAATCGAATCACCTTTATTTATTTTAAATTCATCAATTCCAGAAGCTTTTGCAACATCTTCATTTAAATAAGTCAGATGTTCAATCATTAATAATTCCTCGTCTGTAATATTCATTTTTAATTTCCTCCTAATAAATGCTTATTTCTTTTCCTTCTTTTACACTGCAATGCAGTCGCAGCGTATATTGTTGTTTCCCTAAAAAATCATCATAACCATCTTTTTTAATATCAATATCATCTATAGAATGATTTTTATTAAGCAGAATTATATCGCCCTTACCCCAGTATTTATTTTTTTTACACCATTTACCATAGTCTTTAACGAATTCATTAAATTTCTGTTCAGAGCATATATCATAACTTAAAAATATCAAATTTACTCCATAAACATCTCCCTCCATTTTTTCTTCTGAAATATCATTAAAATCTTTAATGGAAGTTTTAGTAACTGTAGAAAATACTCTTATCTTATCCGAGCCAAAATAATTCTTGATATAATCAGTTATCATCTGCTCATAATAAGGTCTTACCGCAACATTTGGGTAATCATCCGTGAATGTTCCATCATCTTCACAGGTTACTGTAACAGTATCTGTTTTTTCATTTCCGCCTTTAGGAATAGCAGTTAAATGCTCATTTTCCAGTATCTGGGCTCTTACATAGCCTGTATATTCAAATTCAATTCCATACTTATCTTCAAGATACATAATCATCTCATAAATTCTCTTTACAGAATATTGCTGACCATCGTTAAGCTTTGAATAATCATTAGGCAATTCCTGTTCTTCAAGAAATTCTTTCAGCCATTCATTAAACATTTCTTGCTCCTTTGCAATATCGTTGCTATTCATTCCACAACCACCGCCTTCTATAATTAATATTGCTGTTATCAATATCAAAAAAGCTTTTTTAAACATATTATCCTCCCTCCTAATAAATTTATTTACAAATAAAGTACTTCTTATTACTCCATATATAATCTCCTGATATTTATTGGTTTTAATTGTTATTTATTAATATATAATAATATAGTAACATAATTTCACAAATTTAGCAATAGTTAAAATCATAATAAATTAAATATTAATTACTGAACTTGCTCACTGATCAACATTTGATTTATTGCGCCCTGCAAGCTTGGTTCTCGTTACTCCCCCGATGGTATTCATGGCTTCGATCACCTCTCCGCTGAACACTGAAGCTCTGTCCTGAAGTATTGATTCGGTAAGAACATTTCCATATGTACCACATACATATCTCCAACCGTTTTCGTAAGCCTGAATTGCCCAACTGTTATGCTCATAGCTTTTCTTTCCAACAAAAAACTGACCGTTTTTCAACAGTCAGTTCTTATATAAATATTCTATTTTAATTTAATAGATATAATTGATATTAAGCATTGAATATTTTTCTTCCCGATCCAACTTCAAAATGATACATAACAATACCGAGATCAACCTTTGAATAAAAGCCGCCTGTTGACTTTGCCGAAAGCTTATTACCGTTTAGCGAAAATAAAAACTTCTGCTGATTCATGGCGGTAGGAGCAAGCATTGCACACTCAATTCCTTTTTTAAACCATTCGGGCATCTCACCTTTTACATCACAAAGCTGTTCAATCGATTTGCTCTTATGTGCGGTTCCCTGCGTTTGGCCGTATCCCAGAGACAGTACACACACAAGCTTTTCTCCCTTATCAACAACGCATTTGCTTTTTCTCTTGCTGAATGTCATAGCAACCCAACAAGTGTTAAGTCCAAGCTGCTGTGCCTTTATTGCAATTCGTTCCCCATAGTAACCAAGTTTTTCATCAAGGTCTGGAGATTTTTTTCCAATCAGTGCAATATAATTTTTTACACCGCTGAATTTCCCGTAATGAGCCATGAAACCGCTGAATGCTTCCGGTTCTTCTGAAACAAGCTGAATATGCAATCCGCTTTCTTTATTGCATTCCGAAATTTCCGATTTAATTTCATTAATAGTGTCATTCGGTATGGGTTTATCCAAATAGCTTCTGACCGAGTGACGATTTCTGATTGCTTCATTAATATCCATGTTAATTACTCCTTATTGTATTTATATTTTATTAACCATAATCATTATAATTCCAAGTATAGTCAAAACTGCTCCTGTAGCACGATTTAAAGTTTTAGGCTCTGCTTTATTAGCAAATTTAGCTGCGATTCTTGCCCATAGTAACGTAGACAGAACACAAAAAACAAGAATTGAAATATCAGGTATTCCGCCTATTACAAAATGAGATACAGCCCCCGTAAGTGCAGTAAACGCCATAATAAACACACTTGTGCCGACTGCGGTTTTCAGCTCATAACCCAATACAGTTGTAAGAATGAGAAGCATCATCATTCCTCCTCCTGCACCTACAAAGCCGCAAATAAGTCCTATTATGATTCCGCATATAATAGATTGTGCAATTCTCTTTTTTGCTGATACTTCCTGCATTTTTTCTTTGGTTGTCATAACCGGCTTCACAATAAACTTTATGCCTAGTAGCAAAGTCATTACCATTGAAAATGTTCCCATAGTTGCCGACGGCAGCAAACTTGCCAGCATGCTTCCGACAAAAGTGAAAATCAGCACTGTAAACATCATTACAAGACCGTTTTTAATATCCAGATTTTTATTCTTATGATAGGTATAAGCTGATACTCCGCTTGCAAGAACATCACTTGCCAATGCAATTCCTACCGCCTGATAAGCAGGAACATCAAGAAAAGTTATAAGCATAGGACTTATTACTGCCGCAGCACTCATTCCCGCAAATCCTGTTCCCAATCCTGCACCTATTCCGGCAATAAAGCAAATTAAAAATTCAAACAGCATATTTCCTCCCTAATGTCATAAGCATAGTTTTCATTCTTCACCAATTCCTAAATGGTTATCAGGATAGTTTTCATCAGCCGCATGATGAATTATTTCGTCAATATGATTTACCAGTCTTTTTAATTTTGACCATTCAATTTCATCTGAACTCATATAATAAAAGTTCTTTGTTCCCTTACGCCGCATAGCTATGATTCCGGCATCCTTTAAGATTTGAATATGATGTGAAACCGCAGGACGAGACAAGTGTGTTTTCTCGGTTATCTCACCTACACGAAGTCCGACTTTATCACTGGTCAGTAAAGTCATTATTATACCCTGCCTTGTTTCATCACCCAATGCAATGATGACTTTTCTGCATTCTAAAAATTCATTGGCAAGCGTTTTTCGTTCTTCTGAACACCTATCCATGATATTTCTCCGTTCTATAGTTTATTCACTTGAACTATTATACCATACTTTTAGAAAAAATGTGCAATGGTAAAGAAAATAAAGACGAATATTTTTATCTTCCTCCTGCCTTACCGAACAGCTTAGCCTTATAAGCTGTAGAACTGTCCTGAACTTCCAGTACCTGATTGTTTGATTCTCCCTAACAATTTATCAGTCGGATTTTTCAGCGATGCAAGCCATATTAAAATAAATATACTGCTGATATCAAATCCTGAGAAATGGCATCTCATGCAGTTGTTTTGGATTTTGTAAGCTCTGTAATCTTGTATGATGTCTTGGCAGTGTCCGAATATTTAATACCAAAACGCCTAAAATAAAAATATCGTGTACGGTTTTATTCTCGTACACGAATGTATCTTTATTGTTCGCAAGGTAAATACCGTTATTGTAACAAGCTTTGATTTGGTATTTGCTCTTGCGTTTGTATTTTTGAGAATGGTATAAAAAAGCGGACAAATAAATTGTCCGCTTTAAAATATCAATAATAAGATCAAGCACCAAACTTAGCAGTTGAAACCGGAACACCTACGCCCATAGTAGATGTAACTGTACAGGACTTAATATAAGTACCCTTAGCAGCAGCCGGCTTAGCCTTAACAACAGCTTCCATAAGTGTAGAAAAGTTTTCATCAAGCTTAGCAGCACCGAATGAAGCCTTACCGATTGGGCAGTGAATGATATTTGTCTTATCAAGACGATATTCGATCTTACCTGCCTTAGCTTCTGTTACAGCCTTAGCTACATCAGGAGTTACAGTACCAGCCTTAGGGTTAGGCATAAGTCCTCTAGGACCAAGCACCTTACCAAGACGACCAACAAGACCCATCATATCAGGAGAAGCAACAACTACGTCAAAATCCATCCAATTTTCTTTCATGATCTTGTCTACTAAATCCATACCGCCTACAAATTCAGCGCCGGCTTCCTTAGCAGCATCATACTTATCTTCTTTACAGAATACGCATACTCTTACGTTCTTACCTGTACCGTTAGGAAGAACAACTGCACCTCTTACCTGCTGGTCAGCATGTCTTGAGTCAACGCCAAGACGGATATGCGCTTCAATTGTTTCATCAAATTTAGCCTTTGCATTCTTGCAAACCAAATCAAGAGCTTCAGCAGCATCATACTGCTTTGTGCTGTCAACAGCTTTAGCACTGTCCATATATTTCTTACCGTGTTTCATTATAAATCCTCCATTTAAAGTGGTAATACCAAATAGCTTGAACGCTTATCCGGTTAGCGGAATTTTCCTCCCACCATTTTAGAAGACGGTAAAGTTTAACAACTTTTCGTCATCCGTCAAGTATTAATCAACTACAACAATACCCATTGAACGAGCTGTTCCTGCGATCATGCTCATAGCAGCTTCCAAGGAACCAGCATTTAAATCAGGCATTTTCTGTTCAGCAATTTTCTGAACCTGTTCTTTTGTAATATTTGCAACCTTGTTCTTATTTGGAACACCGGACGCTGTTTCAATACCGCAAGCCTTCTTGATAAGAACTGCTGCCGGCGGTGTCTTTGTAATGAATGAGAATGAACGATCTGCATAAACTGTAATAACTACAGGAATGATCATACCGATATCGTTCTTTGTTCTTTCGTTAAATTCTTTTGTGAATGCCATAATATTAACACCGTGCTGACCTAATGCAGGACCAACCGGCGGAGCAGGTGTTGCCTTACCTGCTGGAATCTGAAGCTTTATATAGCCGACTACTTTCTGTGCCATGCTTTTCGCACCTCCATAATTGTGGTAACACCGAGATAATGAAAAATTTTTATCTCTCCCACTTTAAGCAATTGCATAGTTTTTTTATTTTAATCATCAAGCCTTCTGACCTGATTAAGAGCCAGAGTAGCCTGAGTGTCACGACCGAACATTGATACCAAAACATCAACTGTTCCGTCTTCAATATTAATTTTCTGGACTATTCCGATAAATCCGTCCATAGCAGTTCCGTTTACCTGAACCTGATCTCCAACTTCAAAGTTCACCTGAACGGAATTGATTTCAACTCCCAGAGCTTTGACTTCCTCTTCCGAAAGAGGAGTAGGTTCCGACGCAGGTCCGACAAAGCCGGTAACGCCCCTGGTATTTCTGACAACATACCATGAATCATCGGTATAAACCATTTTCAGCAAAACATATCCGGGATAGGTTTTTCTTTCCACCTCTTTAGTTTTGCCGTCGGTAATTTCAGTTACCTTTTCTGTAGGAACCTTTACTTCAAGGATAAGATCGTGAAGCTTTCTGTTTTCCACAACTCTTTCAATATTCTCCGCAACTTTATTTTCATAGCCGGAATATGTGTGAATAACGTACCATTTAGCTGCTTCTGACATTTATAATCCTCCTTATAAGTACCGGTTTAAGCATCATCCTAGATTAAGCACAAAGCTGAAAAGCTTGAGCAGACCGAAATCAAGTCCTCCTACAAATACGCTTGCGATCACCAATACAACCAGAACGACGAACGTATTATTAAAAACTTTTTTTCTGCTTGGCCATACTACCTTTTTAAATTCGCTTTTCAAGTCCTTAAACCACTTAACAATTCTGTTTGGTTTTTTCTTTTTGGACTTGTCCGAGGTCTTTTTTTCTTTAGTCTTTGATTCTTTTGACATATTCAAGACCTCCGTTACTTTGTTTCTCTGTGAAGAGTGTGTTTCTTACAGAACTTGCAATGCTTGTTCATTTCAAGTCTGTCAGGATCATTCTTCTTATTCTTCTTCGTACAATAATTGCGCTGCTTGCATTCTGTGCAAGCTAAAGTCACCTTTACTCTCATATCGGCACCTCCTGACGAAATTCTTCCGTAAAACATACGGAATATTGAATAGTTTGCCTCCCTCAGGTTAGGGAAATATTTTATTAACAAAAAAATAGACCCCTAAAAGAGGTATTACTATTATATCATGCAAAAATGTAAAAGTCAAGCGTTTTATGAATAAATTTCCGGAATCTTTTTTGGAATACTGCAATATAATAGTATAAGCTTGTAAAAATTAATTATGTATATAATTTTTATGGACTAAAGCCAAAAAACACTTGCAGTTTATTGTGAAATATGTTAAAATATATTGATACATAATTTGATTTTTTGATAATCAACGGACATTAAAGGAGATGTAAACATGTCAAAAACCAAAGTGGTAGTTATTTTCGGAGGCGCTTCAAGCGAACATGATATTTCATTAGTTTCCGCAACTAACGTTATTGAAAACATGCCAAAAGACAAATATGAGGTTATCTGCATCGGAATTACCAAAAAAGGCCGCTGGCTTTACTATCCCGGAGACGTCAGCAATATTGCTTCAGGAGAATGGGAAAAGGATCCGGACTGTTCTTCAGCCGTTATTTCTCCCGATCCTCTTCACAAAGGTATTATCACTATTGAAAACGGTGAAGCTTCAATAAAAAAAGTAGATGTTGTCTTTCCTGTTCTTCACGGAAAAAACGGTGAGGACGGTACTATTCAGGGACTTCTAGACATGTCCCGTATCCCATATGTGGGCTGCGGACTGCTGGCGTCCGCTTCCTGTATGGATAAAGCTCATACTCATTCCATACTTGACTACAATAATATAAGAACTGCAAAATGGAGAATGCTTACTCACAGAAATCTAAATCATCTTGATAAAGAATGCGAAGATATTGCCGATGATCTGGGATTTCCGCTCTTCGTAAAGCCTGCAAACTGCGGTTCTTCTATAGGCATCAACAAAGCCGAGGATTTTGATTCCCTTAAGGAAGCGGTAAAAATCGCATTTTCCCACGACAATAAAGTTATTATTGAAGAATTCATAAAAGGTCAGGAACTTGAAGTAGCCGTATTCGGATACGACTCTCCTTTTGCGTCATTTATCGGCGAGATCGGCAAGAACAATGACTTTTATGACTATGAATCAAAATATATAAATAATTCAGTAAATCTTATTATCCCCGCAAATATCCCGGACGAAAGCGCTAAAGAAATAAGGCAAATCGCAGTTGACGCTTATAAAGCCATGGGCTGCAAGGGACTTTCAAGAGTTGATTTCTTTCTTACAGAACAAAATGAAATAATTCTTAACGAGATAAATACCATGCCGGGATTTACTCCTATCAGCATGTACCCCAAGCTTATGGAAGATTTAGGCATGACTTACGGCTATCTTATCGATAAGCTTATTGAACAGGCTATCGACAATGCTGACAAAAATTATTAAAACTCTCATATTCTTATTTACCGGAGGAGCACTATGAACAATGACGCTATCGGAGTATTTGATTCAGGCATAGGCGGTCTTACAGCAGTCAAGGAGCTGAACAAGCTCCTGCCAAACGAAAATATAATATATTTCGGCGACACTGCCCGTGTTCCCTACGGCAGCAGAAGCCGTGAGACAGTAATGAAATATGCCAGACAGGACGTTGAATTTTTAAGAAAACATAAAATAAAAATGATAATTGCCGCATGCGGTACGGTAAGCTCGGTCATCGGTACAAAACCGCTTGTTGACGACATGCCGTTTACAGGAGTAATTCTTCCGGCAGTACAGGCGGCATGCAGCGCAACCAAAAACGGAAGAATCGGCGTTATAGGCACTCCCGCAACAATTAAAAGCGGAAGCTTCGGAAAAGCTGTAAAAAGTATAAACTCGCATATATTTGTGGTAGGAAATCCGTGTCCTTTATTTGTTCATCTGGTTGAAAACGGATATACGGACAGAAACAACAAAATAACACGGCTCGTAGCTGAAGAATACCTTGCTCCTATTAAGGCAGAGGGCGTGGACACATTGATTCTCGGCTGTACTCACTACCCCGTTATTAAGGATATTATTTCCGATATTATGGGAAATGACATTACGCTTATTTCTCCCGGAGCAGAAGCGGCAAAATATGCACAGAGCAGTCTTATGGAAAAGGATATGCTCAGCAGCAGAACAGAATCAGGCAAAAATACTTACTATGTAAGTGACAGTACGGAACTCTTTGAAGAAAATGCAAAACATTTTCTTGAACACGCCGTTCAGGGAGAAGTTTTCAGCTGCAGTTTAGGAGATTAAAATTGACAGATAATGTAATGATACAAATGAAAAGTATTCAATCCATATACGATGAAAAAACCGAAACGGAATTGATTACTCAGGGAAAATTCAGTAAAAAAAATAATTCCTACCATATTTCATATGAAGATTCCGAAGCGACAGGCTTCAAAGGCTCTGTAACAGAAATTTTAGTTACAGAAAACAAATTTGCTTCAATAATCAGAACAGGCAGCACAAGCTCGGATCTGATTATTGAACCAGGCAAAAAGCATCACTGCCACTATGAAACTCCATACGGTTCAATGGATATCGGTATTTACACTCACTCCATAAAAAATAATCTTATGGACGACGGCGGAGATCTATATTTAAAATATACTATAGATATTAACGCAAGTTATATGTCTGATAATGAAATTATAATGAATATAAAAAAAGCATAAGTAGAAAGGTATGATTTAATTCATGGCAAACTTGACTAGACTTGCATCATCACAAATAAGAGAAATTGTTTTAGCTTCTCTGGGCAGACTGGTGACTTCCGGAAAAGCTCCTTCTGAACCTCTTCCCGATTTCAGAGTAGAAATTCCGGCAGACAAAAGCCACGGAGATTTTGCGGTAAATACTGCTATGGTATGCGCAAAAGCTTTTAAGCTCCCTCCAAGAAAAATTGCTGAAATGATATGCGACGAACTTGTTCTTGACGGAACTTATTTTGAAAGAACAGAAATTGCAGGTCCGGGGTTTATCAACTTTTTCCTCGGCAGAAGATGGTTCTCTGAAATTGTTGACACCGTTATAAAGGAAGGCAGTGAATACGGTAAAACTGAAACCGGATCCGGTAAAAAGGTACTGGTTGAATTTGTATCTGCCAATCCCACAGGTCCTATGCATATCGGTAATGCCAGAGGAGGCGCTATAGGCGACTGCCTTGCTGAAATTATGAAATGGGCAGGATACGATGTTCAGCGTGAATTCTATGTAAACGATGCAGGAAATCAGATTGAAAAATTCGGAAAGTCTCTGAATCTCAGATTCATGCAGATATGCAATGGTAAAGGACAAGCCGTAATTGAAAAATGCAGCGGAAATATTCAAGATATATGCGAAACTATCTATAACGATACTGAAAATTTCCCAATGCCTGAAGATGTTTACCTTGGAATGGATATTATTGAACATGCATACAACTACTTCAAAGAAAACGGCTCATCACTTTCCAACGAAAGCGAAGATATCCGCAAAAAAACACTTACGGCTTTCGCTCTTCCTAAAAATATTGCCGGACTGGAACGTGACCTTGCAAAATACCGCATTACATATGATAACTGGTTTAAGGAAAGTACTCTTCACAATGACGGTTCAGTCAATGAAATTATCCAAAAACTCAAGGCAAGCGGATATACATATGAACAAGACGGCGCTTTATGGTTCAAATCATCTCAGCTAGGAGATGAAAAAGACAGAGTACTGATTCGTGCAAACGGCGTTGTTACTTACTTTGTTCCGGATATTGCCTACCATTACAACAAGCTGGTAACAAGAGGATATGACAAGGCAATTGATATTTTCGGCGCTGACCACCATGGATATATACCACGTATGAAAGCTGCTCTTACCGCACTGGGAGTGGATGCAAATAAACTCGATATTGTTATAATGCAGATGGTAAATCTTGTAAGAAACGGAGAAAAGTACAAGCTATCTAAACGTTCCGGCAAAGCTATTACCCTGTCAACTCTGCTTGAAGAAATTCCTATAGACGCCGCAAGATTTTTCTTTAATCTTCGTGAACCTAATTCACATTTCGATTTCGATCTGGATCTTGCAGTAGAAAAATCATCGCAGAATCCTGTTTATTACGTTCAGTATGCACATGCTAGAATTTGCAGTCTGATAACCAACCTCAAAGCAGAAGGATTTGAAGCGGAAGATTACAGTATTGAAAATCTCAGCGTACTGGACAAGCCGCAGGAAATCGAACTTATAAGGCAGCTTGCCGCTCTGCCGAACGAAATTGACAATGCGGCCAAAACTTATGATCCGGCAAAAATCACTAAATATTCAGTAGAACTTGCAACTCTTTTCCATAAGTTCTACGACGTATGCAGCGTAAAAAACGCTGAAAGCGAAGAATTGAAAAAAGCTCGTCTTGTACTGTGCAAAGCAGTTCTTCAGGCGCTCAGAAATTCTCTGACAATTATGAAAATTGAGTGTCCGGAAAAAATGTAATTTGCATTTGCGTTACATTTTTATTACAAAAAAATTAACCATTTGTTTATTTTAAACAATTTTCAACATAGCTTCTTTGTTGAAAATTTCTTCCAAATATTAATTGTTAACAATTTGTTAACAAATTCGGCTTTAAAATGTGTTACAATTTGTAATATATTAAGGCATTATAGAAGCATTGAATTAAAAACACAAAACAGAAAGGAATGCTGACATGTCCAACAGATTATTTCAAGGTCTAGTACATCAGATGAGAGATGCTGTTAATGCTGTAATAGGAGTTGTTGATGAAACGGCAACAATTATCGCCTGCAGTGACCTTACAAAAGTAGGAACTACAAATGAATTCGTTTCTCTTGATCTTAGCGATTCTCATGATATTTTTATAAGAGACGGATATACCTACAAGCCTTTCGGCTCAAGGGTTAAACCGGAATATGCCGTATTTGTGGAAGGCGTTGACGATAATGCCGCTAAATATGCGAGTATTATGGCAATAAGCTTATCTAACATTAAACAGTATTATGACGAAAAATATGACAGAAACAACTTTATTAAAAACGTTGTTCTGGATAATGTTCTCCCCGGAGATATCGTTATAAAAGCAAGAGAACTTCATTTCAATGCTGAAATCAGCAGAGTTGTCTTCCTTATAAGAATCGTTTCTGCAAACGATATTTCAGCATATGATGTCATACAGAATCTTTTCCCTGACAAAAACAAGGATTTTGTTTTCAATATTGCAGAAAGTGATATCGTTCTTGTTAAGGAAATTAAAAATACTGTTGATTCAAACGACCTTGAAAAGCTTGCACGTTCCATTGCAGATACCTTAAGCAGCGAATTCTATACTAGAGTTAATGTTGGTATAGGTACTGCGGTTATTGGTGTAAAGGATCTGGCACGTTCATTCAAAGAAGCTCAAATGGCTCTTGAAGTCGGCAAGGTTTTTGATACCGATAAAAACATCGTAAGCTATGATAATCTGGGTATTGCAAGACTTATTTATCATCTGCCTACAACTCTATGTGAAACATTTCTTCATGAAGTGTTCAAAAGAGGAAGTATAGATTCTCTGGATCATGAAACTTTATTTACTATCCAGAAGTTTTTTGAAAATAACCTGAATGTTTCTGAAACATCAAGAAAACTTTTCGTTCACAGAAATACCCTGGTTTACCGTCTTGAAAAAATCAAAAAGCTTACTGGTCTTGATCTGAGAGAATTTGACCACGCAATAATATTTAAAATTGCTTTAATGGTAAAGAAATATTTATCAGCTAATCCGATCAAATTCTGATTGAGTTTACACGTGGTCAACTGATTTTATCACCGTTTTATACGGTGGAAAGAAGGTGTCCCTTTGGTAGAACTGAAAAATGTCTCAGTTACCTATTCAACCGGCGTAGATGCGCTGAATAACATCAGCCTGAGAATTAACGACGGCGATTTTGCTTTTGTCGTAGGTTCGTCAGGCGCAGGTAAAAGTACGCTTATTAAGCTGATACTCAAAGAAATTGACGCTACCAGCGGTATTGTTATGGTCAACGACTATAACTTAAGTAAGCTGCAAAAGAAAAAAATCCCTGAATTCCGAAGAACCATTGGTTTTGTATTTCAGGATTTCAGGCTGATTCCGTCAATGACCGTATACGAAAACGTTGCTTTCGTACTCCGTGTTATTGATGCACCAAGAAAGTATATACGAAAAAGAGTTCCTTATGTTATAAGCCTTGTGGGACTTCAGGATAAGGCAAATTCCTATCCCAATCAGCTTTCCGGCGGCGAGCAGCAGCGTGTTGCCATTGCCAGAGCGCTGGTAAACGATCCCCAGCTTATTATTGCGGACGAACCTACGGGAAATATTGATCCTGAGCTTTCTTATGAAATTGTTGAACTTCTAAAAGGTATAAACGAATGCGGTACAACTATTCTCATGGTCACTCATGAACATGATCTTGTCCGGCACTTCGGAGGACGAATCATTAACATTAACTCCGGAGAAATTGTCTTTGACGAAGTGATTGGAGGCAATAATGAAGCTTAGCGGTATCAGATATTTAGGACGTCAGGGACTTGATAACATCTGGAAAAACAGAATGATGGCATTTGCATCATTTTGCGTTCTGCTTGTTTCACTTCTTCTGGTCGGTATTTCAATTCTTTTCTACATAAATCTGAATTCAATTATCGGAGGAATTGAAAATAAAAATGAAGTAATCGTTTTCCTTGACGAAAATATCACTGAAAATCAGATGAAAGATGTCAAGGCAAGACTGGAACAAATTGAAAACATTGATGATATTTCCTTTTATTCAAAAGACGATGCCTTTGAATCTATGAAAAAAAGCATGGCTGAATATGAAAAAGTATTCGATTCCCTGGGAGATGACAATCCATTGCTTGATTCATACAGAATTAAAATCAAGGATATTTCATTAACATCGGAAACAGTTACTTTAATTGAAGAGCTTGATCATGTTTACTCAATAAGAGCCCCTTATGATTTTGTTAATATACTTACAGAAATGAGAAAAATTGTCACATGGGTAGCTTCCGCTATAATTATTGCTCTTGCTATAGTATCAATGGTTATCATATCAAATACTACTAAGGCAAGCGTGTTTGCAAGACGAAATGAAATAAGTATTATGAAATATGTAGGAGCTACTAATGCGTTCATACGAGTTCCTTTTTTTGTAGAAGGAATGGTAACAGGAATCGCTGCCGGTTTGGTAGCTACAGTTATAACATGGTTCGGTTATGACGCCGTTGTTGAACTGCTTACTAAAGAGGTTAATATATTAAATATCATAGGTATGGGAAGTATTATACCTTTCAATGATATTATATTCAAGGTTGCAGGAATTTATATTCTGGCAGGAGGCTGTATCGGCGCTCTGGGAAGCGTCCTCAGCACACGTAAACATCTGAATGTATAAAAAAGATTGGTGGTGTAAATGCCGGATTATCCGGCTTTAAACATGAAATTAAAAATAAGAAAATTAAAAATTGCGGCGGTGCTTATATGCGCATTTGTTGCCGCAGGCAGTCTTACATATGTTAATAATCATGATCACGTTGCAGTACAAGCGAAAACAATTTCTGATCTTGAAGATGAAAAAGCGGCTAATGAAGCTGAAATCAAACGTCTTCAGGAAGAAATGGACAGTATTGACAGCGATATTTCTCAGGCTGAAAAAGATCAGGAACTTCTTCAGGAAAAAATTAATCTCCAAAATGAAAATATTGAAATTGTAAATACCAAAATCAATGACATCAACAATAAAATAGCTGAAAAAGAAGAAAAAATAAATCAGCTTGAAATTGATATCGAAAATAAACAAAAAGATATAGACACCGGTCTTGAAGAATTTAAAAGTCGTCTGAGAGCAATGTATATTTCAGGAAATGACAGTTTAGCGTCTGCATTAGTAGGAGCTACCGACTTTTATGATATGCTTTCAAAAATAGAGATTATTTCTCAAGTTTCAAAGCATGACAATGAATTGGTAAATTCTCTGATGACTCAGCTTGAACAATTTGAAGAAGCCCAGACTCAACTTGATATTGAAAAAACAGAACTTAATGCTAATCTGGCTGAACAAGAAGAATGCAAAAAAGAACTTAATGCTGCAATCATTGAACTTAACAACGATTATCAGGAATCACAGGATTATATTGACCGACAACAAGCAGAAATAGCGTCAAGACAGGCTGATATTGACCAATACGAAGCTGATAATAACGCTATGGACGCTGAAATTGCCGAAATTAATGAAATAGCAAGACAACAGGCTGAAGCTGCTGCCGCTGCCGCCGCTACGTCGCAGCAAAGCAGCAATGAAGAAAACAGCAATAATTCCTATAGCGAAGATAATAGTGAAAATGACAGTTCGGACGATTCAGCTGCAGGCGGCGGGGATAACTCCGGCGATGGAGAAATCGGAGGTTCAAGCGGAACCGGAAGCTACAGCGGCGCTTTAACATGGCCTGTCCCCGGATTTTATAGTATTTCCAGCGGATATGGCTACAGATGGGGTTCGCTTCATGCAGGTATTGATATTGCCGGCGGCGGAATTCACGGAGCTTCAATAGTATCTGCCGGAAGCGGTACAGTTACACTTGTAAAATCAGGCTGTTCTCATGACTACGGCAAAGACAGCAGCTGTGGCTGTAACGGCGGTTACGGTAATTATGTAATGGTTGACCATGGAAACGGTATATCCACCCTTTACGCTCACTGCTCAGCCGTTTATGTTTCAGTAGGACAGTCAGTATCCGCCGGAGAAACAATTGCTTCAGTAGGTTCAACCGGATGGTCTACAGGAAATCATTGTCATTTTGAAGTCAGAGTTAACGGTTCAACAGTTGACCCAACCGGATACTTATACTAAAATAAATTAATATGGGGCAAGTTTATACTTCTTGTCCCTGTTTTTTTAAACAAAAGAAGGCGATAAAATGAATAATAAATTAAGCAAAGCCAAAACCTTTCTTGCCGCCTTGATATCATCTGTAATAACAGGCGCTGTAGTTTTTGGTCTATGCAATAAACATTTTTCTGATTTAAAAGAAAAGGAAAATATTATTCAGGAAATTTTTGAAGTAAAAGATTATATTGACGAATTCTTTTATGAAGATGCTGACGATGAAACGTTAGTTACAAGTGCATTAAAAGGACTTGTAGACGGACTTGACGACGACTATGCGGCATATATGACGCCTGACGAATATAAACAGTCAGTAATAAACTCTCAGGGTTCACTTACCGGAATCGGCATAACCGTAATTCAAAACGATGCAAAAAAGATTGAAATTGTAAGCGTTACAGAAAACTCCCCGGCTTCTGAATACGATATTAAAGAAGGTGATATTCTGACAGCTGTCGACGGTATTGATGCAGAAAATGTTGAATATGATAACTTAATTAGTCTAGTCAGAGGCAAGGAAGGAACAGACGTTACAATCACTCTTGACCGAAACGGAAAAAAATTAGAATACACAATAACCAGAAAGAAAATTGACACTATAACCGTTACCTATGATATGCTTGAAAATAATATAGCATATATAAAAATTACCGGTTTTAAAGAAACCACTGTTAAACAATATGAAGAAGCCCTTGACAATGCATTGAAAAATAATGCAAAGGGTATAATTTTTGATCTCAGAGACAACGGAGGCGGTCTGCTTACTTCATGCTCATCATGTCTTGATCCGCTTCTTCCGGAAGGTGTAGTTGCCACAGCTGAATTTAAAAACGGAAAAACTGAAGTAATATGCGAATCTGACGCTGAAGAACTCGACTTACCAATGGCAGTACTGGTAAATGAAAATACCGCCAGTGCGGCAGAGCTTTTTGCCTCTGCTCTAAGAGATTTCGACAAGGCAAAGCTTGTAGGGAAAAAAACATTCGGCAAAGGAATCATGCAAAATACAGTTGAACTGAAAAACGGCGGCGGCTTGAAAATTACTGTTGCTACATATAAAACGGCAAAATCCGAATGCTACCATAAAATAGGTCTTTTACCAGATTATGAAGTTGACCTTCCGGAAGATACTGATATAAGCAATCCTGATCCTGAAACAGATACACAGTTAAAAAAAGCACTGGAAATTTTAAAATAAATCAGAAAAACTGTTGACAAACATTTAAAACCGTGATATAATATTAAAGTTGTTAAAACAAATCGTATTCTTAAGACAGTTGGTGGCGAAAGCCATAAGTCCAGCCGAGGAATGTGCATTAAATATGATTTATTTATGCCCTTTTCCTCTGGAAAAGGGTTTTTTGCATTATTCTTTTGATACGATTATACAAATAATCGGAGGTGAAACTATAATGCCAAGCGAAAAGGTTTTAGAAGCTAAGAAGGCTAAGGTTGAACAGCTTACAGAAACACTCAAGAATGCAGTTTCATTCGTTATCGTTGACTACAAGGGCATCACAGTTGAAGAGGATACAAAGCTCAGACGTGATCTCCGTGCTGAAAACGTTAAGTATTCTGTAGAAAAAAATTCACTTCTGCGTTTTGCTCTTAAAAATGCAGGAATCGAAGGTCTTGACGACGTTCTTGAAGGAACAACTGCTATTGCTGTTTCAAACGAGGATCAGACAGCTCCTGCAAGAGTTTTAGGTAAGTACGCTTCAGAAATGGACGGTAAATTTAATCTGAAAGCCGGTATGGTTGACGGTGAAATTTATGATGAAAAGGGCGTTGTTGCTCTTTCAAAAATTCCAGCAAAAGACGTTCTTCTTGCACAGCTTGTTGGTTCGTTACAGGGTCCTATTCAGGGACTGGCTGCTATTCTCAAGGCTGTTGCAGACAGCAAGTCAGAAGACGCTGCTTAATTTTTACGCTGACAGTTTTATCTGTCTCAATTAATTACATTATTATAAAAGGAGATTATTAATCATGGCTTCAGAAAAGATTTTAAAGTTTATTGAAGATATTAAAGCTCTTTCAGTTCTGGAACTGGCTGAACTGGTTGACGCTATTCAGGAAGAATTTGGTGTAACAGCTGCTGTTGCTGCTGCTCCTGCTGCAGGCGGCGCTGCTGCTGCTGAAGAAAAGACAGAATTCGACGTAGTTCTGACTTCATTCGGCGACGCTAAGATGCCTGTTATCAAGGCTGTTAAGGACGCTCTCGGTCTTGGTCTTAAGGAAGCTAAGGAAGTTGTTGAATCAGCTCCTAAGGCTCTCAAGGAAGGCGTTTCTAAGGCAGAAGCAGAAGAACTTAAGACAAAGCTTGAAGAAGCTGGCGCTACAATCGAAATCAAGTAATTTGTTACAGGAATTTCAAAAAACTTCGTCTTATTAGTCGGAAGTTAATAAAAAAATTTATTAAGTCACTTTTGATAGTTTTTATCAAAAGTGACTTTGTGTATAAATAATGTAAAATCAATTTTAAGGGGACAAATACATGAAAAAAATTAACAAATTTCTCACCTGCTTGCTCTGCACAGCAATTTCGATAGCTTCTTTTACTGTATTTAATGTTTCTGCTTCTGAAAAAAGCTGGCAGGAAGCATATCTTGAAGCAATGGATGAATTTTCACAAAATCCGAAAGAATACTGTGAATGCCGTCTTTTATATCTTAATGAAGATGAAATACCTGAACTTTACATAGGCGACCCAATGGGTTTTTGGTATGGAGGACTTTATAGTTATTCTAATGGTGATTTAATCAAGCTTAAGAATTTTGGTTTCAAGGATTTCTTCTCAGCATATTCCGAAAAGAACGGAATTTTTAGAAACGACTACTTTATTGAAAGAGCCGGTTCAAAAATTGGAATTAATTTTATAAAAATGGAAGATTTTTCTCTAACAGTAATTGATGAACTTTCTCATGATATTGTCAATGATATATATGAAGTAAACGGTGAAACAGTCGATAAGGAAACATATGACAACAAAATATCTGAATATTCTTTTACACATGTAAATACAGCAGACCTTTTTGATTCATCAGAATATAAATACTCTTTTACAGATATAACTTCAAATTATATGACTTATGATGAAATGAAACAGTATCTGATTGATTCTATGGAAGCTGCAAATACAGACGATACCACCCCCACTGAAAGTGTATCAGAGTCAGAAAATTTAACTACTACTTCAGCAAATATTGATAATACAACTATCAGCAATACAACATTATCTACAGAAACAACTGTTAAAACTTCCGCTACAACAACTAATACAAAATCCGGTTCTCCAAAAACAGGAGACAATGGTATTACAGCAGCTTTCCTAACAGGGATAGCAGCAATCGGAACTGCGCTTATAATACGTAACAAAAAAACATTATAAAAGCAAATTTACTGCCGAAATAAGTATTACTCCCGGTACGCCAAGCACAAGAGAAATCATAGTATTAAAAAGATTCAGGGGCGGAGAAAATCCTATATGACTTCCAAAATAGTGCATAAGCACAAGTACCGTACCGCCTGACAGCATACCGAAAAAAGCTGATTTTACAGTGTGTTTTCTTTTGGCATAATACCTCAGCATAATAATTCCCAACAACACCCATATTCCTTTAAAAATTACATCATTCATAATAATTCTCCCTATATTTTACATCAGTATATATCCCAGCGCAATAAGTAATTTTAAGTCTGCGCCTTCTTTTGCAAGAATAAAAATCAAAGCTATTATAATTATTTTATCATTATCGATCTTGCCGTCTGTAAAAAAACCTGACAGCAGTCCGTTCAGCGGATTGCTGTTATTTTTATATACAGCTGATGCATTTTCTTTCCGTTCATTTTCATTAATTTTAAACTGTTCCGAGGAAATCGGTGGGCTTTCCTTAGCTTGTACATTGTTTTTGCTGTAACCGGAACGGCTGTGCATTTCACGGGTACGCCTTAAAGCGTCCTGCCGCATATGATTAATATCTGACTGACTGTAATCCATATAGTTCCTCCTTTCTTCAGAACAAATCGTTTAACAATCCGCTGTCCTTAAGTACTGTCCATACTGTAAAAAGCTTAAGCATTTTAACTGCTTTATCTACCTTGGATTGTCGTTCTTCCCTTAAAAGAGGTTTCAGCGCCAAAAGAAACTCAGCATTTTTGTCATTAGAGGCTTTATTCATAATTTCCTGTACTTTCAGAATTTTTGTAAAATCAAAATCACCCATACCGAGACCTGCAATACCGCCCGGAAGTCCGTTTCCGTTGTTATCAGGCTTTGACGGCGATTCACTTGATTTTGTTTCAGTATTATCAGAGGAGGAGAACATCTGCGCCAATTCACTTATCTGCTTCATACTTTCTTCGTCTGACAGCATCTCCTGAATTTTACCCATTAAATCGTCCATTTTAAATTGTTCCCTCCTCCTTAAACCAATTTATTTTTCTCCGGTTATTTTTTTGTAAAGCGCCTGTGCCTGAGGAGTAGAAATAATTTTTTCTACAAGCTTCGGATTATTCATAACCTGTTTAAATTTTGCAGACTCGCTGCTGCTCATATTATTAAGCGCAGCGTCAAATTTTCCTTCTTCAAGCTGCTTTTTTAACGTATCTGCCGGAACATTCAGTTTTTTACTTACAACCTTTAAAAGTTCGTCGGCATTTTTAGGATCAATTTTAGACATAAGTAAAACCTCTTTCCAAAATAAATTATGTTTTCTTTTGTGAAACGCCCTAAAAACCATTGTAATTATTCTATATTTATGTTATAATTTTTTTATATATAACCTCTGCAAACAAATTTTAAGGAGTATTCAATGAAAATTATAGTTATGTCTGATTCGCATAATAATTATTTTGCATTAAACAAAATCGTACAGGACTTTTATGCCGATTTATATATACATTTAGGAGACGGTGAAAGAGAGCTTAACCGTATTTACACTCAATATCCTGATAAAAAATTTATTCACATAGCAGGAAACTGCGATTTTGCAAGTCTGAGCGAAAAAGAACTTCTTTTCACTCCTGATGACCAAAACTGTATCTTTGCTGTTCACGGTCATCAATACGGCGTAAAATCCTCTGTTGAACCCCTAAAAAAGATTGCCAGAGAAAAAGGTGCGAATATACTGCTATACGGGCATACACATGCAAGATTCAACGAATATGATAACGGTCTTTACACAATGAATCCCGGAAGCGTTTCCTGTCCCAGAGACGGAAATCGACCTTCTTTCGGAATAATTGATATTGCAAAAAACGGCATTGTTACTAATATCGTTGACCTCTGATTTATTATATTCAAAATATATAGAAATGTTACAGACAATAAAAGAAAGGACAAGCAAAATAATATGAATACAAGTATACTTGTTAATTCCCGTAAGGAAGAAAAATACTTCAGAGCATTTATAATCGGATTTTTATCGCTGTTTCTTGTAATACTTCCGATAATGATATATACCGGAGGATATTACCTGTATTACGGAGATTATAACTCCCAGCAAATACCATTTTACATTCATGCACAGGATTTTATAAAAAACGAAGGTCTGGGTTGGGACTGGGGTACTGATCTTGGTTCAAACTTTTTAGGTTCGTATTCATTCTATCTTCTGGGAAGTCCGTTTTTTTGGCTGACCGTTCCCCTTCCGAATAATCTTGTAGTATTTGCAATGCCTGTTTTACTTGCCGTTAAACACGGCGTAGCTACCCTTACCGCATATGCATTTATAAGAAGATTTGTAAGAAATAAAAATGCCGCACTTATCGGCGGTCTGCTTTACGCTTTCTCAGGATTCCAGCTGTTCAATATCTTTTTTAATCATTTTCAGGACGTAACAGCGCTGTTCCCTCTGATGCTTATTGCATTGGAAGAAAGGATCAATAACAACAGAAGAGGGGTATTTGCAGCGTCTGTAGCGCTTATGGGAATAATAAACTATTTCTTCTTTACCGGTCAGGCTGTTTTCGTAATACTTTATATTCTTGTCAGACTTAAATCCCCTGATTTTAATATTACATGGAAAAAATTTTTCGGACTGGTAATTGAAGCGGTAATCGGCGTTATGATAGCCATGTTTATGCTTCTTCCTTCAGCTCTGGCAATTCTGGGAAATTACAGAATAAATGAAAGACTTTACGGTCTGGATCTGGTTGCATACAGTGACAAAACACGTATTTTAAGAATCATACAGAGCTTCTTTATGATTCCCGACGTTCCGGCACGACCTAATCTGTTCAGCTCTGACGGAGCAAAATGGGCGTCGATCGGCGGTTATCTGCCTATGTTTTCTATGGCAGGCGTAATAGCCTTTTCAAAATCAAAGAAAAAACACTGGTCTGTCAGACTTGTAATAATATGCATGATATGCGCATTTATTCCGATTTTAAACAGCGCTTTCTATACATTTAACAGTTCTTACTATGCAAGATGGTTCTACATGCCTATTCTTATTATGGCAATGATGACCGCTCAGGCTCTTGACGACAAATCAATAGATCTAAGAAGCGGAATAAAAGTCTGCGGCATTGTAATGGCAGGACTTGCGGTTATTTCTATTCTTCCCAAAAAGACAGACGACGAGGTATCATGGTTTGAATTTGCAAATTATCCTGCTTACTTTGCATTAATTCTTTTCATTTCCATTGCAGGACTTGCCTTGCTTTACTTTATTGACCGTCTTAAAAAGAAAGGCAGAACCTATATAACCTCTGCTCTTGTTTCAACGATTGTCTGCTGCATAGTATGCACATCATCGGTAGTATATTTCGGAGTTACTCTTGGATCGTATCCGTCAACTTATATCAACAATGGTATTAACGGAAAAGAAAATATTACTCTTGATGAAGAAGAAAATCAGTACTTCAGAATCGATATTTCTGAAAATTACGATAACTATCCTATGTTCTGGGGATATTCTTCAATGAGAGCATTCCAGAGTATTGTTCCGGGAAGCATAATGGAATTTTACCCGCAAATCAGTGTAACAAGAGACGTGGCTTCAAGAGCCCCTCTTGAAAAATATACTATAAGAGGACTTTTCTCTGTTAAATATTTCTTTGATAAAGTATACTCAGACAAAGAAGAAACATATACCTATATCTGCGATCTTCCCGGATTTGAATATAAAAACACCCAAAACGGATTTTACGTATATGAAAATAAATACTACCTTCCTATGGGATTTACTTTTGATAATTATATAACGGAAGAATCTGCTGCCAATCACTCAGAACAGACAAGAGAGCGTCTGCTGCTGCGTGCTTTAATACTCAGTGACGAACAGGCTGAAAAATATTCGGACATTATTTCTAAACTGCCTTCCGAAAAAACTCTCGGTCTTAACGATTCAACCTACATTCAAGATTGCATAGAACGCAGAAAAGAAGTATGTTCGGAATTCACATATGATTCAGACGGCTTTGACGCTGAAATCAATCTTGAAAAATCGAAGCTGGTATTTTTCAGCGTACCTTATGACAAAGGCTGGACTGCTTATGTAAACGGAAAACCTGCCGACATTGAAAAAGTAAGCTATGGATTCATGGCGGTAAAGGCAGACGCCGGAGAAAATACCATTGAATTCAGGTATGAAACCCCAGGACTGAAAATCGGCATTGTAATTTCAATAATCGGACTGATATGTCTTGGCGCATATATAGTCGTATTCAGAAAGAAAAAGAATAATGAATCAGGATTTTCACACTGTTATGATTACAGTAAGGATTATTCATGCAGTATGGAAGAACAGTATTTAAATAAAAAATCAACAAACTGCAAAACGGAGGAATAAAAATGCATCTTGAAGAAAAGACAGTAAATAGTGAAAGTATATATAAGGGAAGAATTTTTGAAGTAACCAAAGATACAGCCCTGCTTGAAAACGGAAAAGAAGTACTCAGAGACGTTGTTCACCATTCCGGAGGTGTTACCGTTATTCCTATAACGGACAATAACGAGATCCTCATGGTAAGACAGTACCGATATCCGCACCACAAGGCTATTCTTGAAATACCTGCCGGCAAAATCGAACCCGGCGAAAAACATTATGACTGCGGAAAAAGAGAACTTTTGGAAGAAACAGGCTGTACCTGCAAATCATATGAATATCTGGGGGAGATACTTCCTACTCCCGCCTATGTAAGTGAGGTTATTCACCTTTATATAGCTAAGGGACTTGAATTTTCCAGACAGCGTCTGGACGAGGACGAATTTCTCGATGTTGAAAAAATCCCTATGGAAAAAGCTGTAGAAATGGTAATGAACGGGGAAATTACCGATTCCAAAACTCAAATCGGCGTTCTAAAGGCATGGTATCTTTCAAAAAAATAACCTGCCGTAAATACGACAGGTAAAAGCATTTAAACCGCCTGAGCTTCTGCTTCGGATATTGCTAAATGACGTTTATAGGCATCTAAAATCTGATCTTCAATCAACTGTCTTGCACTCGGTGAAATAGGATGTACAATATCTCGGAATACTCCGCTTTCATCTTTCCGGCTTGGCATTGCCACAAAAAGTCTTTCATCACCCTGAACGATTTTAATGTCGTGTACTGCCAGAGTATCCTCGATAGTTATTGAAACAATTGCCCTGAGCCTTCCCTCAGTAATTGTTTTCCTGATTTTAATATCCGAAATATCCATAAAATTATGCCTCCTTGAAATGTTTACACTAAATTCAAAACTTTTTATTGGTTTAGTATATGGATATTATTGAACGCAGACGGAAAAAATATGCATATAATATAGAAATAAAATTGCTAAAGATAGGATTTGATAATATGAACAAAGATATTTTAAAGGACAAAAAGCATATACATTTCATCGGAATCGGAGGTTCCGGAATGTATCCGCTGGCACAGATCCTTCATTCTCAGGGATATTACCTTACAGGTTCTGACAACAATGAAACAGAAACTCTTGAAGCTGTCAGAAAAATGGGGATTCCCGTTTTTATGGGACAACGTGCTGAAAACATTGAAGGCGCCGACCTAATAGTTCACACTGCCGCTATAATGGCAGATAATCCGGAACTAATTGCAGCTAAAGCATCAAATGCTCCTGTACTGGAAAGAAGCGAGCTTTTAGGCATAGTGACCGGATGGTACGACAATGCCATATGCGTTTCCGGTACTCACGGAAAAACTACCACAACCTCTATGATCACTCAAATTCTTTTTACCGCCGGAGTGGATCTGTCTGCATTTATCGGCGGAAAGCTTCCATGTATCGGAGGAAGCGGACGTGCGGGAAAAAGTGATATAATGGTATGCGAAGCATGCGAATTTGTTGATACGTTTTTAAAACTTTATCCTGACGTTGCAGTAATTCTGAATATTGACGAGGATCATCTTGACTACTTTAAAAACCTTGAAAATATTATAAAGTCTTTCCGCAAATTCAGTGAAATGGCAACAAAAGCGCTGATAATCAACGGTGATGACGCCAATACGCTTAAAGCTGTTGACGGCATTACCGGAAAGGAATTTATAACATTTGGTCTGGATTCAAAAAATGACTATTATGCAGCCGATATAAAAAAAATTTCCGGTATGGAAACTGAATATACACTCATGTATAAGGGTAAAGCTCTGGGAAAAATCAATCTTCACGTTGCCGGAGTACACAACATATTAAATTCTCTTGCTGCCGCAGCAGCCTCTTTTTACGCTAACGTATCATTTGAAAGTATACAAAAAGGACTCTCCGACTTCAGAGGTGCGGGCAGACGTTTTGAGCTTATCGGCAAAGAAAAAGGAATTACAATTGTTGACGATTATGCTCATCATCCCACCGAGCTTTCCGTAACACTTAAAGCTGCAATGGACATGGGTTATAACAAAGTATGGGCAGTGTTTCAGCCATTTACCTTTTCAAGAACCGCAATACTGCTTGACGATTTTGCCAAGGCTCTTTCTATTCCCGATAATGCAGTACTGACAGATATTATGGGTTCCAGAGAAAAGAATACTTATAATATCTATACCAGAAATCTTGCTGAAAAAATAGACGGCTGTATTTATTTCCCTCAAGACGAAAACGCTGAATACACTGATGAAAGAAAATATGAAAACTTCGGTCAGGTTTGCGACTATATATGTGAAAACGCCAATGACGGCGATCTGGTTATTACGCTGGGCTGCGGAGATGTATACAAGGTTGCAAAAATGATATATAAAAAATTGAAAGGTCAGGAATAATATGCTTAACGAAAAAGCTAAAGCTATTTACGAATTTATAAAAGATTCAATTAACAGCGGATTTCCCCCTACCGTCCGGGAAATCTGCAACGCTTTGGATATAAAATCCACTTCAACCGTTCATAAATATATAAACCTACTGGTTTCAGAAGGTTATCTGGAAAAAATGGACAACCACAACCGTGCAATTAAGCTAAAAGGCGGGAATAATGTATCGGTTCCTCTTGTGGGAGACGTCGCTGCAGGTCAGCCTATACTTGCAATTGAAAATATTACCGAGTATATTAATTTTAATACTGATAAAAATTACAGTAACTCCTTGTTCGCACTAAAAATAAAGGGAGACAGTATGATAAATATTGGTATTTTCAATGAAGATATCGTTATAGTCGAGCAAACTGACTATGCTGAAAACGGCGAAGTGGTAGTTGCGCTCGTAGACGATGAAAGCGCAACCGTAAAAACATTTTTTAAGGAAGAAAACCACTACAGACTTCAGCCGGAAAATGACAATATGAATCCTATTATTTCAGATAATGTAAAAATCCTCGGAAAAGTTACCGCACTAATAAGATATTTCTGAAAATTTCAAAAAAATTTTATTTAGGTATTTTCAATTTCGATAAAATATATTATAATAAAAGATAAAGAAAATTTACTGCGGAATTTTTCCGCCTGAAAGGATAAATTTAAATGCTTAACAGATTAAAAGTTATGATATGCGGCAAAGAATACATGCTTCAAACTGAAGAACCGCCCAGCTACGTTTACGGTCTGGCAAAAATGCTTGAAAAAAGACTTAACGATATGTGTTCGGGAAACAGTTCCATTTCACCATATTCCGCCGCAGTTATGGTAGCTCTTTCAACCCTTGACGACTTAAGCAAGGCTCAGGGAAATGTTGACAATATAAGAATGCAGGCAAAGGAATATGTAGACGAGGCAGGAAAAGCACGCATTGAACGGGACGCTGCTTTAAAAGAAATTGAAGTATTAAAAGCCAAAATTGAACAGCTTGAAAGCAATCAGCAGCTTAAAAAGCTTAAAGACAGTATATAATGTCAGGTACTGAAATACTCGCTCCTGCCGGAAGTCTTGAATCACTGAAAGCTGCCGTAAACTGCGGCGCCGACGCTGTTTACATCGGCGGCAAACAATTCTCAGCCAGACAAAATGCCGCAAATTTTGACAATGCGGAGCTTAAACAAGCAGCAGATTTATGTCATCTTCACAACATAAAAATTTATCTTACCGTTAATACGATTATTTTTGATAATCAGGTAAATGAATTTGCCGAATTTATAAAAAATGCCGCAAATGCAGGAATTGACGCTTTTATTGTACAGGATTTTGGTGCGGCGGAAATTATCAGAAATATTGTGCCTGACGCAAATATCCACGGTTCTACGCAAATGACTATACATTCAGTCAAAGGTGCTCAGCTTCTTAAAGAATTGGGATTCAAACGTGTTGTCATTTCACGGGAGCTAACTGAAAAACAAATTCAAGAAATATGTTCAACGGGAATTGAAACAGAAGTATTCGTTCATGGAGCATTGTGTATGTGCATGTCAGGACAATGCTATTTGTCCTCACTGATAGGTCAGAGAAGCGCTAACCGCGGATTCTGCGCACAGCCTTGCCGTCTTCCCTATTCAGTGTACAAAAATCCGCAATTCAACGGTTTATCTCTGAAGGATCTGTCATTGGTCAATCATCTTCAGAAATTGTCAGATATTGGAGTTTTTTCGCTAAAAATCGAAGGAAGAATGAAACGTCCGGAATATGTCGCAGCAGCAGTATGTGCATGCAGACAGTCCTTGAACGGTCAAACTCCGGATATGGCGCTTCTTAGATCCATATTCTCCAGAAGCGGATTCACAGACGGATATTTCACCGGTAAATTTTCAAATATGTTTGGAAGCCGTGAAAAAGAAGATGTAATTGCTGCCAAAGATATTTTGCCGGATATAAGAAAAAAGTACAGTCACGAAAAGAAATCCGGAAAGCTTGATTTTTATGCTGAAATAAAAAAAGACAATCCGGTAAAACTTACCGTTTCCGATGACTGTGATTCAGTAACTGTAACAGGAGAAATCCCTGAAACTGCTATAAAAAAACCAATCGACTTTACATATCTGGAACGTCAGCTTTCAAAGCTCGGCGGAACAATTTATCAGTTCGGCAATTTAAACGCCGATATAGATGACGGTCTTTCACTCAGCGCAAAAACTATCAATGCTTTGAGAAGAAATGCCGTTGAAGCGCTTAACCTTAAATCTATAAAAAGAAACACACCTGAATATATCTGCGTTCCTCTTGATATTGGTCTGGAAAATAAAATTGAAAGTCTGAAAGAAATCCGTGTGCGAATTTCAAACCAAAATCAGCTTGATGCAGTTTCTGAAGCCGACCGTATAATTATTCCAACAAATGTTTTCCTGAATAACAGATATGAAAATATTTCAAAAATTATTATTGAACCTCCAAGATTTATATATAATGAAGCGGAAATATTCGGTGTACTGAAAAAATGCAAAAGTTTAGGCGCAGAACATTTAATGTGCAGCAATCCCGCTTACATAAAAATCGGAAAGGAACTCGGCTTTAAGCTGCATGGGGATTTCGGTCTCAATACAGCTAATTCATACAGTCTGAATTTTTTGAAAAAAATGAATTTTGAAGATACTGTTTTATCATTTGAAATGAAACTTAAGCAGATATCTTCGTTAAGAAAAGCTATTTCTACTGGAATTATTGCTTACGGATATCTTCCGGTTATGCTTACCAAAAATTGTCCCATAAAAAATGAAGTCGGATGTGAAAAGTGTAAAAAAATTATATTTGACCGTACAGGACGTGCTAATAAAATCGTTTGTCACGGAAATTATACGGAAATTTTAAATGCACAGGCGCTTTACCTGGCTGACAGATTGGAGGATTTAAAAAACATCAGTTTCATTACCCTTTATTTTACAGATGAAGGTCCTGATGAAATAAAAAAAATAATTGATGAATACCGTTTCGGCTATTCATCCAAAGACAATATCACAAGAGGACTCTATTACAGAGGAGTTATTTAATAAAGGAGATTTTTATGAATCATATTCTTAAAATAAAGAAACTCAATGAAAATGCCGTTGTTCCTGCACAGGCAACCGCCGGCAGCGCCGGTATGGATCTGTCGGCATGTCTGGATAATGACGTTATAATCGCACCGGGAGAAATTAAGCTTATTCCAACAGGACTTGCCGCCGCTCCCGATACCGATCAATGCGCTCTTCTGATTTACCCCCGATCGGGACTTGCGTCAAAGCACGGCATCTCACTTGCTAACTGCGTAGGCGTAGTTGACAGCGATTACAGAGGCGAAATAAAAATACCCTTAATAAATAACAGTCATGAAAGCTTTACGGTTACAAACGGAATGAGAATAGCACAAATGATAATGACTCCGGTCATTATTCCGAGAATCGAAGCTGCCGATAGTTTGGACGAAACACAAAGAAGCTCAGGCGGTTTCGGCTCTACAGGACAATAATTAACAGACGGAAAGGATACATAAAATGAAAAATAAAATTCTTTTAATAGCCTTGCTGATCGCAGGAGCAATAGTCGGGGCTATTGCCGGTTCGGGAGCCGAGCATGTAGACGCACTGCATTGGCTAGCATATTCCAAAAGCATAAGCATTTCTCCCAGTGAAATTAATCTTGTTATCATAAAGCTGACCTTTGGATTTGATTTTTCAATGAGTGTATCACAGATTCTTTTCATGATTCTGGCTATTGCTCTTTATCCGAAATTTTCAAAAATGATAGGCTGATAAGTAAATTTTTTACCGTCAGCAAAATATATAAAAAATATATAAACATAATTCACAATTTTTCTAGCGGTATTGTTGTTAAAGGTACTGTTTGGTGGTATAATAAGTTTATAGCTTAATACCGCAGTAAAAAATCGGATAATTATATAAAAAGAACATAAAGGAGAAATGCAAAAAATGTTTACAAAGGACATTGGAATAGATCTGGGTACCGCTAACACTCTTGTTTTTATGAGAGGCAAAGGCATTATCATACGCGAGCCTTCTGTTGTTGCAGTGGATACCCGAACTGATAAGGCTAAATATGTAGGAAAAAGGGCAAAAGAAGTAATCGGAAGAACTCCGGGTTCTATTATTGCCGTCAGACCCCTTAAGGACGGAGTTATTGCTGATTTTGACATAACCACTACCCTGCTCCAGGAATTTATAAGAAAGGCTCTGAGAGGTACATTTTTTACAAAAGCAAGAGTTATAATATGCATTCCGTCGGGAGTTACAGCCGTAGAAAAACGCGCTGTTAAAGAAGCTGCGGAAAATGCCGGAGCTAAAAGAGTATTCATTGTTGAAGAACCTATGGCGGCCGCTATAGGGGCAGGTCTACCAGTTGCGGAACCAACCGGAAGTATGATTGTCGATATCGGCGGCGGAACAAGCGAGGTAGCCGTTATTTCACTCCGTGGAATTGTTACCTCACGTTCAGTAAGAGTTGCAGGAGATGAATTTGACCGTTCTATAATAAATTTTATCAAAAAGAAATATAATTTACTGATCGGTGAAAGAACTGCTGAAAATATAAAAATTGAAATAGGTTCCGCATATCCAAGCGAAAACGAAAGAACAATGGAAATAAAAGGAAGAAACTTATTAAACGGTCTCCCGGAAAATATAACTGTTACTTCTACCGAAATAAGAGACGCTCTTACAGAACCTCTTGCAAGAGTTATTGAAGCCATAAAAACTACTCTGGAAAAAACTCCGCCGGAACTGTCCTCAGATATTATCGATCAGGGAATTACTCTTGCCGGAGGCGGAGCGCTGCTCAGAGGACTGGATAAGCTAATAAGCCGTGAAACGGGAATGCCCGTATATATTGCAGAATATCCTCTCGACTGCGTAGCTGAAGGAACAGGTAAAATACTTGAGGATCTTGACAAATTTGAGGACGCATTAACTGACGACGTTCACTACTATTAAGGCAGGATAACCTGCCTTTAAGCAGAGCATATCTGAAAACTTCATAATCTTACCAGATTTCATATACGCCCTGAAAGATCAGAAAGGAGAAAACATAAAGTGAACCAGTTTTTTAAAAGCTTCAAATTTAAGGTAATAGTCTGTATAACAGCTTTTTTCCTGGGAATTGGGCTATATTCGGTAACAAAGAACGGCAAAACCCCTGAAGGCTCTCAGCTGATCGGTACGGTCCTTAATCCTGTGAAACGTTTCTCCAATGTCATTTCCGATAAGGTTTCACTGGTTATTGACCTGTTTGTAAATTCAGAAGAATACGTTGAAGAAAACCGTAAGCTACGGGAACAAATTGCCGATTTAAACAACCGTCTTATTGACTATGAAGATATAAAATCTGAAAATGAGGATTTAAGAAAATTTATTGGCATTAAAGAAGAAAATGAAGATTTTGTTCTGTCGCCGCCATGTACGGTAATTTCCAGAATGACAAATGATCCATACGGAACTTTTGTCATTGACCGAGGCTCAAACGACGGAATCAAGCTTTATGATCCGGTCGTTACCTCTGAAGGACTAGTAGGTGTAATCGTAGAAGTCGCAAACTCATACGCAACGGTCAGAACACTGCTCCACCCTGATCTTTCCATTGGAGGACTTTGTGTTGAAAGCCGTGATACAGGTATTATAGAAGGCAGCCTTACTTATGCCTCCAGCGGCAAGTGCAAAATGATTTATCTTGATAAAAATAACAAAATCAAAAAAGGCGATCTTATTATTACATCCGGCAACAGCGGACAGTTCCCTCAGGGATACGTGATCGGAAACGTAACTGAAACCGGTATTGAAGAAAGCGGACTTACTGCTTATGCAATAATCGAGCCTGCTGTAAATCCTAATAAAATAAATAATGTAATGGTTATTACAGATTTCGATAAAACAGAAGCTGAAAAACAGATTCCAACAGGAAATATTGGAGAAGAAACTACTGAAAACACTACCGATACTACCGAACCGGACAGTACTGATAATACAAACGCTACTGAAAATACAGAAGAAACAACTGAAAGCGGTGAAGAGTAATGTCTATCAAACCAATGACAAGAATACAGAAAATCAGATATTATGCCATTATCCGCTGGGCTTTATACATATTTCTTATATTTGTATCGGCAATATTGATAAATATAGGAAAAGGTGTCAAACCTATATATTTCATTCCTCTGTGCGTATGTATATGTATGAATGAAGGGGAATATCCTGCCGCCTTTCTGGGAGGAATCTGCGGACTGCTTTTTGATGAAGCAAGCGGACGTTTTTTTGGTTACAGCAGTGTAACGTTTATCATTTTTTGTGTTACTACAACAATTCTGTTCAGACATCTGCTGTTCCAGAATGTAATTAACGTCATAACACTGACAGCTGTTTATACAACAGTCTATCAGCTGCTTGACTATTTCTTTTACTATGCAATGTGGGATTATGAAGGTTCGGGGTATGTTTTTTCAAAAATCTCAATTCCGTGTATTTTATACACAATCATTATTTCTCCGATAGTTTATCTTATTGTAAAACCAATTGTCAGAAGATTTTATCCGAAAAAAGCAAAGACAATCGAAGAAGCTATGAAAGTATAACGGAATATTGTAAAGGAAAGGATAACAATGAAAGAAATACTTGATAGACTCAGAACTGCCTTTCTGGCAATTCTGGTAGTAATTGCTGTAGCTCTCGGCTGCATAAAGCTTATGACAATTCAGATCGTCAACGGAGACGCCTATCTTCAGGAATCTGAATACACATCCCTATATACTCAGACAATAAAGGCCACAAGAGGACAAATTGTTGACAGCAAAGGCAATCCCATAATTGAAAATAAAGTCGGATTCAACGTTATAATTGATGCTTCTCTGTTTCCGTCCGATAATAAAGAAGCAAATGAAATTATAATTCAGACCGTTGAAATACTCAAAGAAAATAAACTGGAATGGAATGAAACTATTCCAATTTCGGACAGTAAACCTTACGAATTTAAAAAGGATCGGGACAGCGATATTGAAAAACTTAAAAGTCTTGTAGGCGTAAATGTTTACGCTACAGCTGAAAACTGCATTGATAAGCTTCTTGACGACTACGAAATATCAGATAAAGATTATACTGAACAAGAGCAGCGTATAATAGCTGGCATACGCTACGAAATGCTACTGAGAGACTTTTCACTTGGCAATACATTTACTCTCTGTGAAGATGTTCCTGTAGACGTAGTAACACAACTCAAAGAACTCGGCGTAAAGCTCAAAGGAATCGACGTTGTTGAAGACGCTGTTCGTATAATTTCACAGGGAGACGTAATTCCTCACGAAATTGGTACTGTCGGTCCTATTTTTGCTGAAGAATACGATGAACTTAAAGAAAAAGGATATGCCATGAACGATTCAGTCGGTAAAGACGGTATCGAAAAGGCAATGGAAGATACATTAAAGGGAAAAGACGGCACAAAAACAATTACTGTAACAAACGGTTCGGTTGTTTCTTCCAATATAACCGAAGAACCCAAAGGCGGCAATACCGTAAAGCTTACGATAAACAGTGATTATCAACGGGATGTACAGGAAATCCTCGAAAATTTTACAGCTTACCTGAGAAGTTCAAGCAACGAATATAAAGACGTAAAATGCGGCTCCATAGTAGTTCTTGACGTAAAAGACAATGCAGTGCTTGCCATGGCAACTGCACCTACATTTGATCTCAATGATTATAAATCAAAATACGATGAACTTTCTGATGATGAAGATAATCCTCTTTTCAACAGAGCAACCTGCGGTCTTTACAGACCAGGTTCTACATTCAAAACTATAACCGCTACCGCCGGACTTAACGAAGGAATCGTTACCGGATACAGCACATTTAACTGTGCTCAAAGAATGACTTTCTACGATCAAACATACGGATGTACAGGATATCATAACGATATTGCAGTCTCTGAAGCTCTCAGAGTTTCATGTAATATTTATTTTTATGAGCTAAGCCGCCGACTTGGCATTGACAAGCTTTCTGAATACGCTTCAATGTACGGCTTCGGTCAGCACACAGGTTTGGAAACCGGCGACTACGCAGGAGCGTTTGCTACCCCTGAAAGATTTGATGAAATCGGTCTCGACTGGACCGTCGGTCAAGTTTTGCAGGCAGGTATCGGACAGTCAGAAATGCAGGTAACGCCGCTCCAGATGGCAGTTCAGGCATCAACAATTGCAAATAAAGGCGTCAGATATACGCCTCATCTTGTAGACAGTATTTATGACTACTCGATGACTGAAAAGGTCAAGGATCATGAACCTGAAATTGCAGAACAAATAAATCTTAACTATGATTACGTCTATGATTTTATTACTCAAGGTATGATTCTGGCTTCGGGCAATAACTTTCCGGCTGAATATTCTCTGTCAAACTTAGGCTTTGATGTTGCAATAAAAACAGGTACTCCTCAGAACTGGCGAAACGGTGAGGAACTGACAGATACCGCTTTCATTGGATTTGCACCGGCAGATAATCCTCAAATCGCATTTGCAGGAATAGTTGAAGGAGGCGAATACTCCAAATATATGATAAGAAGCATTATTCAGGCATACTATAAAAACTTCCCTGAAAACGGCAGCGCAAACGGTTCTGATAATATCAATTTCTTAACTCCTAAAACTACTGCTTCTACTTCCGTTACAGATGAAAACGGAAATACAGTTACTGCATCCGAAACAACGACTACTGTAATAACCACACAAATTGAAGAATAATTAAAAGCAGGAAAAATTTCCTGCTTTTTTATATTTCGTCAAAATACACAAATGCTAACATCTTAAATCATTCAACTTAAACGATTTTAATAAATGGTACAAATTTTTCTTTGACAATTGCTCGTTTTATGGTATAATATATTATGAATTAGTAAACAAAAAATCAGACAGTTTATATAAATGTCAAGTTTTATAACACAGTATACGCTGAATTATTTCATTTTTATCTGCTGATTCCAGAAATTATTTACTAATGATATTACGGTAAACTGTACTGTAAATTTAATTGCGCAAAATTTTTATTGTGTATTACTTAATGTGTAATAGAAAGGACCCTGAAATGACAATAGCTTTAATAGCCCACGATTCAAAAAAAGAACTTATGGTTCAATTTTGCACCGCTTACTGCGGTATACTGTCAAAATACAATTTATGTGCAACAGGAACTACCGGTAAACTAGTAAGCGAAGCCACCGGACTGGAAATAGTCCGTTATCTCGGCGGAACTCAAGGCGGAGGTCAGCAAATCGGCGCAAGGATCTCATGCAATGAAATTGACGTACTGCTTTTCTTCAGAGATCCGATCAATCCTAAGGCTAATGAACCTAATGATATTAATCTTCTGAGATTGTGCGATGTTCACAATGTGCCGGTAGCAACTAACATTGCAACAGCTGAAGCTCTTATACTTTCTCTTGAACGAGGAGATCTTGACTGGCGTGAAATCGGCAGTCCCAATATATAAAAACAATTAAATCGTTCCTTCGGGGACGATTTAAATAATGCTGTCATGTCAAATAATAGTATGAACCTGAAATATACGTCAGCCGCACGTAATTTCTTTAAAAATACTTTTGCGGCAGATTGGAGATTTTTATGGCGTTAAATATAAAAAGACCAAACGGTACTGAAGATGTGATCCCCAAAAATATAAATAAATGGCATACTGTAGAAAATATCGCAAAAGACGTTGCTTCTATGTACGGCTTCAAGGAAATCCGTATTCCGACCTTTGAAAATACTGAATTATTTCAGCGTTCCGTAGGTGAAACGACAGACGTAGTTCAAAAAGAAATGTACACAGTTATTGCAAAGGAAACAAAATTTACTCTCCGTCCGGAAGGCACTGCCGGAACAATCAGAGCTATGATGCAAAACGGTCTTTTAAACGAGGCTATGCCACAAAAGGTTTTTTACATACTTTCCTGTTTTCGTCATGAACGTCCTCAGGCGGGACGTCTGAGAGAATTTCATCAGTTCGGCGTTGAAATGGCTGGAAGCTCTTTGCCGTCCGCTGACGCCGACATTATTTCAATGGCAAACGATATTATCAATATGCTTGAAATAAAAAATGTTGAACTAAGAATCAATTCTATCGGCTGTCCTAAATGCAGAGCGGAATATCATAAAGCTCTTAAAGCTTATTTTGAAAATAAAAAAGACAAGCTTTGTGATACATGTCTTTCAAGACTGGAAAAAAATCCTATGCGAATTCTAGACTGTAAGAGTCCTGTGTGCTCCGAAATTGCCAAAGACGCTCCTTTGATTCTTGATTATCTTTGTGAAGAATGCTCCGATCACTTTGAAAAATTAAAATTTTATCTTGATAATCTGGATATTAAATATACGGTTGACCCGAAAATAGTAAGAGGTCTTGATTACTACACAAAAACCGTATTTGAATTTGTCACAACAGACATCGGCGCACAGGGAACTATCTGCGGCGGCGGACGCTATGACGGTCTTATTGAACAGATGGGAGGGCAAAAAACTCCCGCTTTAGGTTTTGCTATGGGACTGGAACGTCTGATCCTTACTATGGAAAATCAGGGAATATCTTTTGCTGAGGACATGGGATGCAGTCTTTACATTGCACCTATGGACGAATCCGCAGTACCTTATTCTATGAAGCTTGCAGCAGAGCTGAGAAGCTCAGGTCTGTGGGTTGAATACGATACCGTAGGAAGAGGCCTCAAAGCGCAAATGAAATATTCTGATAAGCTGGGTGCAGCATTTACAATGGTTCTTGGAGAAAATGAACTCAATGAAAATAAAGCAAAGCTTAAAAATATGAAAACCGGTGAAGAAACCGAAATTATGCTTGACTCTTCTTTTGGTGAACATTTTTCCGATATCGCAATCGGAGAAATGTTCGGAGAGGTACTTGAAAATATATAATGAATAAATTACTAAAAAATATTCTGCTTGCCGGATTATCAGCTTTACTATTTACTGCAATAGCTATATATACTGTTTTAATACTTAAATCAAGTTACTTCCCTGCTGTTACTAAAATAATATTTGCAGTTCCTCTTACAATTTCTATGGCTCTCATAGTCTACATATTTATTAATAGAATAAAAATACTTATAACTGAAAATTCCGGTAAAGAATCAGATAAATAAAAATTAGTTTGCTGTATCAAAGCGTATTATGTTGCGTTGTGTACAGCAGAATGGAGATCATTATGGCTGATAATATGAATGGCTTAAAGCGTACTCACTACTGCGGAGAAGTAATACAGGAGGGAATAGACGTTACAGTAGGCGGATTTGTTCAGAAGATTCGCGATCTGGGAAATCTTATTTTTATTGACTTAAGAGACAAAACCGGAATCGTACAGCTTGCTTTTAACGATACTACGGACAAAACTATATTTGAAAAAGCCGCTTCATGCAGAAGCGAATTTGTTCTTATGGCAAAAGGCGTTACTGCAAAGCGTGCAAGTGTTAATAAAGAAATTAAAACGGGAGAAATAGAAATTATCGTTTCAGACCTGCGTATACTGGCAAAGGCTCAGACTCCTCCGTTTGAAATCACAAATGAAACAAAAGTAAATGAGGAATTAAGATTAAAATATCGTTACCTTGACCTTAGAAGACAGCCATTGCAGCAGAATCTGATAATGCGTCATAAAATTGCCAAGGCAGCAAGAGAATACTTCTATGCAAATGACTTTACCGAAATTGAAACTCCTATGATGATGAAATCAACTCCAGAAGGCGCAAGAGATTATCTTATACCTTCAAGAGTTCATAACGGTAAATTCTATGCGCTTCCTCAGTCCCCTCAGATATACAAACAGCTCCTTATGGTTGCAGGTATGGACAGATACATTCAGCTTGCAAGATGTTTCCGTGATGAAGACTTAAGAGCAGACCGTCAGCCGGAATTTACCCAAATAGACCTTGAAATGTCATTTGTAGACGTTGAAGACATACTTTCCATGACTGAGGGATTTATATCATACCTATTTAAAAGCGTACTTGATATGGAAATCTGTACTCCCCTGCCACGCTTAAGCTATAATGAAGCAATGGAACGTTACGGTTCGGACAAGCCTGATACACGCTTTGACATGGAAATTCAGGACTTCTCTGATTTAGTTTCTGACTGCGGATTCGGCGTGTTTGCTGACGCCGTTAAAAACGGAGGAAGCGTCAGAGCCATTGTCGCTAAAAATTCAGCATCCGTCCTTACAAGAAAGGAAATTGACAAGCTCACTGAAATGGTAAGAGGAATCGGCGCCAAAGGTCTTGCTTACGCAAGATGGGTTGACGAAAAACCGTCATGCTCCTTTGCTAAATTTTTCAGTGAAGAAGAACTGAATGCTATTCTTGCAAAAATCGGCTGTGAAAAAGGCGATACTGCTCTTATCATTGCCGATAAAAACAAGGTTACTCTGCCTGTACTTGGCGCTCTGAGACTTCATGTAGCTAAAAAGCTTGACATTATTCCGGAAGATAAATTCAATTTCCTTTGGATCACAGAATTTCCATTCTTTGAATATGATGAAGAAACCAACAGCTATGTCGCTATGCACCACCCTTTCACAATGCCCAATGACGAGTGTATTCAGTACCTTGAATCTGCTCCGGAAAAGGTTTATGCAAAGGCATTCGATTTAGTACTCAACGGTACAGAGCTTTCCTCCGGTTCAATACGTATCACCGACTATGAACTTCAGCAGAAAATGTTTCAGGCTTTAGGTCTTACAGATGAAGAAATCGAAGCTAAATTTGGTTTCCTTGTTGAAGCTTATAAGTACGGTGCGCCTCCTCACGGCGGTCTCGGTATTGGTCTGGACAGACTTGCAATGGTAATGCTTCATGCTGAAAGTCTGAGAGACGTTACCGCATTTCCGAAAGTACAAAACGCAAGCGAACTTATGTCCGAATGCCCGTCTCCTGTTGATAAGGAAAGTCTTGACGTACTGGGAATTGACGTTGTTAAAAAGGAGACAAATGAAAAATAAAATATGTTTCTGTCTTCTTTTTACTGTACTGTTTTTATGCGGCTGTACGGAAAATACAAATATAACTGTCTCCTCTGAAAATAAAGTTTATGAAACTTTTTCCACAGAGGAGACAGTTTCATTAGTCACAGAAAAAACAACAGCAACAACTGCAAAGAAAACTGATCCCGCCGCCGGTCACAGACTTAGTACAGAAGAAATTACATGTGATTTTGTTCAGTTTTGCAAAGACGAAAATGAAATTTATGCTGACGACGGAGCCTTATTAGCTCCTGTGACTGTAAAATATCCGCAGATTTCAACTGAAAATAAAGAAGTCAACGAAAAAATCAATAATGCCTATATTGATTTTAAAGATTCAGTTTTACAGGGTAACACACCTTTTTTTAGTACTGAAAAATTATTTGATAATTATGATGAATATGGCATAACATGGAATGGTATTGATTGCTGTTCTGAATTGAAGTACTATGATGAAAAATATATTAGTTTTTATGATTTTAATTTAAATATGGCTGCTAATGCTGCACACCCTATTCATGCTTATACAGCCCATACATTTTCTTTTGAAACAGGCGAACTATTGACCATTGACGATATATTCAATAATAAATTTGCTAATTTTGCAGAAAAGTACATTTCAAACGACCTTGAGTCTATTAATCAAAGAGATGATGGACACCTGTTTTTTGGCAAAAGCAGAGACGATATAGCAAAAAAACTAAAAAATAATGAGTGGTATTTAACCCCCGATGGATTTACCGTTATTTTTGCTCATAGTGAGTTAACCGGCTATGCTTTTGGAACTATTACGTCAACAATACCGTGGAATATTGCCGAAGAATATTTAAAATAACAAAATAAACGCACAGTCTTATTCATTTTACTGATAGACTGTGCTTTATTATTACAATGTCGATTAAAAAAGAAATATATGTATTAGCAGCATCATATTTTAAATTTAAATGAAATAAAAAAACATACTTAAATATGCACAAAAAACTTAATAAATTTTATTGCAAATAGTAGAAAAATGAAATAATTTCCAATAATTAGCTGGAAACTATTGTAAATAATTTCGTTATACTGTATAATTATATTTAACATTTAATGTTTTTTTTATTTATTATATATTTTAAGGAGGACATAATATGAAAAAGAAAAAATTATTGCTGCTTTAGCAGCGGGTGTGGTCATGTTCAGTACACCGTTAGTTTCAATCAAAAGCGCAATTCCATCATTGTTACTGACTGCACAAGCGGTTAATTATGGAAACTGGTTTTATGTTAAAGTGATTAATTAAACGAAAGGGGTTTTATTTATGAAAAAATTATTTAAACGTACTCTAAGCATTATGACACTAAGTGTATTAACTTCTTCACTGATTTCCGGTTCTATTACGGTAAATGCAGATATTGCCGACAGCGGAAATGATATTGTTTCTGAATGTACACAAATTGATAACTTAAAATCCGCTGCATTAAGCGAATATTCAGTCGGCAGTTATACTAACTCAAGCATTCCATCAGATTACAAGGTTTTATTTATTGAATGTAAAAGTATTAAAACAAGTACAAAAACTTATAATACAACATCCGTTGAAGATACAATTTTTAATGAAGCCGTCAAAAATTTTGAGGATTCTGTAGAATCATTTTCAAAATATAATGTAAATATTATTGCTGATAAAAAGTATATCACTGACACTATTAACTGTACCGGTTCATACGTTATGTATGAAGATATCAAAGATTATCTTGCCGACCTTGCACCTTATGGGTATTATAACGCTGTTTTAGTATGCGGAGCAGTAAGCGAATTTACACTTGGTGTAACAAGTAAGGGACAATTTAACGGAGAAACAGGATATGGTTATACTTACGTTACAATTTGTACATCTAATGACCAAAATAATGTAAACAAGGGTACCAATACATCATATCCTTATTTAACAACTACAAACGTAGCGATTCACGAATGGCTGCACACACTTGAATCATACAGGGATTTAGGAATTTCATACCCAAATACTCACGGTTATCTGGAAAATTATACAGAAGCATCAGCCGCATCATATTCAGCTTTATCTGAAAACGATGATCACGATTGTTACTATTGTGATTATGAAGATATATTCGGACATTCATCTGAAGATATCAGTACACATTCTGAAGATAATATTACAGCTTATGCAAGCAGCAGTAATTATTCAAATAATTATTACAGATGGCCGGTTTATCAGACTACAGGTATAGAAGTAAGATTAACAAACTTTTATAAAGCTGTTCTAAGAGGAGAAGTTTATGATATAAGTGATTCAAGAAATGTTGGTATGTTTCCGAAACTATGGAAACTCAATCCCGAAAAAATGTTTTTAGGAACATATACTCTTAAGCTGAATAATAATAATACGTACTTTATCAATAATAACGGCTCACTTTCTTATACTACAGCTTATACAAATGATATAAAATTCCAATGGAATCTGGTTTATGACTTTAAACATGGCAATGTTGCTATTATATCAAATTCGGATTATAGAAGATTTGATATCGGTAACCTTTATGTTTCTCCTACATGCTTAAATCTATGGTACAGCACAGGATATAACACTGCTCAAACCTTTAAACCTATTTTAAACTCAGACGGTACATATAAATTCCAGTGTATCATTCCGGGTTACAGTTCATACTACATAAGATTATACGGATCATCAATGGGTGTCAGCAATGTTAATTCCTATAATAGTTGGGTATTGACAAAGGTAAATGCATATGAAGGCGAATATTATATTAAAAACGTATCAGAAAATAAGTATTTAACGGCAAATGACAATACTATGTCTTTATCAGGATTTGCTGCTTCTGATAATCAGAAATGGAAATTAAGATATTATAAAGATGGTTTTTATAAAATTTCACCATCTTCCAATCTGTCTTTATATTTTGATGTAAATAATAATAGTAATACGGAAGGCAGACTGGTAGGACTTCATATCTGGACAGGCTATCCTACAGCCCAGACATGGCAGCTAAGGTATAATTCTGACGGTTCTTACTATATTGTTCCTTCAGTCAGCACTACACGTGGTCTAACATATAATGACGGCTTTTCTTTAACAACGCTTAACGATAATAACAATCAAAAATGGATAGTTGAAAAAGTAAACGGCGGCAAGGAATTATTTGAAGGAAAGTATAAAATAAAAAACAGCAGCAATAAATATTTAGGATATTCCGGAAATACGCTTAACCTTGGTAATACAGGAGCAACATGGAATTTTACATCTTATGGAGATAATTATTATTTTATATCTCCTGTCGGCTCTACTTCTACATTATATTGGGACGTCAACAATAATTATGATTTAGAGGATAATCTGGTTAAACTATACCCTCGCACAGGATACGATACTGCACAAACATGGAAGGTTGTAATGCAGGATAACGGTTCAGTAGTGCTAATTCCAATGATCTCATTAACAAGAGGTTTAACGTTTAAAAATTCCACATCAGTGTTATCCTCGTCATACGATTACTGGTACTTAGAAAAGGTTAATTAAAAAATCAAATTAATAAAGTATTATACAAAAAAGGTCCGTATCTTACCATAGATACGGACTTTTCTCTTATTATTCTGATGCTGAACTTTCAGAATCAGCTTTTGATTCCTTTGAATCTGAATTTTCTGATACAGATTCAGAATTATCTATTAAAGTGGTTACTATAAATCCATCGGTATTATTTCCGGTTATTGTATACTCCTTTTCTGACGGAACAGCGAGCATAGTAAAATCAAGTTCTGTTACCTCAGGATCAGCCGAACCATTAGTATCTTTTGGATAATAATAAACTTCATATTTCTTGCCGTCAAAATTTTCAAATTCAAGATGGGAATCATTATAATTATATGTCTTTAGCTTTTCAACATATTCTTCAAGGCAAAGATTATTCTGTTTCATATAATAAGCATGAGGAATACCTACATACCTAAAATGCCATGGCCGATAATCAAGACCTGTCTGCTGGGTTTTATCCTCAGGAAATCTTACAACATAACCGTATTTATAACCATTCTCAGCAAACCACTTGTAGTCCCCAGTACCGTCAAAATCAAGACTATTACCCTCTTCATCCACAACATTTAAATCTACCGAATATCCGGTATGATAATCACTGAATCCAGGCTTTGCAGCAGTGTCTTTATCCTCAGTACTATCATAAATTTCCTGTTGATACTTTACAGAACGATAACCGCTGTCAACCTGAATGTCCTTATGACCTGTTTCCTCATTAAATGCTTTAAGCATATTATTAAGGGCTTCTGCCGCTTCTTTTCTTACCTTTACATCTTTATCCAATACAGTGTAATAATCAGCATTAGCCTTTTCTCTTACATCATATATACTTACAAGATCATCCTCATTGCCCTTATATTCTATTTTATCATTGACAACAATCAAAGAACCTGAATAAACCTTTTCATTATCAGTTATTTCTGAAACATAAATTCCGGAAGCATCAGAGGGTTTATTTTTATCAGAAGTACTTACAATAGATTCATCATTTTTGTTTTTAGTATCAATATTTTTAAAATCCTTTGTAATAGTTCTAATACCAAATATTGCAGCAGAAGCTAAAATTACAGCCAATCCAATATCTATGAGCCGCTTAATTATATAAATATTTTTTCCTTCCTGTTTTGTTGTTCCCATATATAACTGCCCTTTCATAATAATCATGTTTTTTTCATTATACCATATTTTCTCCCAAAAATAAATACCTTTTCTTTTATTTTCAGCAATCCATCACATTTCTTTCGGCAAAAATATTTAATAATTGATATTTTTTATAATATTTCTATTGAAATTGACAAAAAAATATGTTATAATAAATTTGTTAATTATTTTTCAGGAGGTTTTTGTTGTGGATAAAAAAAATAAATCCGGAATTTCAACCATTTTAAATGAATTTAAACAATTTATTTCCAAGGGAAATGTAATTGACCTTGCTGTGGGTGTTATTGTCGGAGGTGCATTTACTTCAATTGTATCTTCATTGGTTGACGACATGCTAATGCCTATTATTGGCATGATTCTTGCCGGTATAAATTTCAAATATTTTGGTATTACTATTCCATGGGGAAATGAACCATTTATCAATATTGGTAATTTTATTCAGGCAATAATTACTTTTCTCCTTACAGCAATATGCGTATTTGCAATTGTCAAAATTATCAATCTGTTTTATAAAAAAGCTGAAAAACCTGCGCCCAAGCCTACAAAGGAAGAAGAATTGCTTACTGAAATACGTGATTTACTTAAAGCACAAAATGGCGTTACAACTGAATCAACTGCCATTACTGACACAAATCAATCAGAATAAAATTATACATAAAGAGCAGTTAATACTGCTCTTTATATTTGTAATATAAAAGCAGCAGTATTGAACTGCTGCTTTAAATATTTGATTAATTAAATGTTCCTTCAAAATCAGCGCCTTCTCCGCCGCCTACATACTCCAGAGCATCACTGTCAAACCCGAATCTGAATACACACGCTACAATACCAGGATTGTTTTTCATCTGGAATCTAACAGTTACTGTGTCTCCAGGTTTACCACTGACATTTTCAGCCATAATTTCAGGAGAACCGTCGTTTCTGAAAGAATTAGCCGCAGCTTCAGAACCTACTACTACTGCCCCGTCAGTACCGTTAAATGCAACACTTTTACCTTCCCAACATGAAAAGTCCAGCCATTCAATTGTAATTGGATATGTACCGTTAGGTGTTCCTTCTTTTATTTTAAAATCAGCTGTAATAAATTCACCGTCAAAGACATAATTCTGTTGTCTTGAAAGATCAAGCCACCATGCCTGCATTACTGACTTTTTACCTTTAATAGCATTGCTGTTATTATCATCACTAACGTTATCATTATTACTATCATCATCACCCGGCATTATTACAACATCAGTTGTATTCAAAAGGCTGGACGCATCAATTGATGGTGTAGAATTATCATTTACTGATGAATTATTATTATTGTTATTGTTGTTATTACTGTTGCTATTGTTATTACCGTCGTTATTTGAGTTATTTCCGGCCTGTGAATTATTATTTACATTGTTCTCTGATGAATCATTCGAATTACTATTCTCTACAGGATCCTCCTGATTATCAGAAGACTCATTAAACGGTGTAATAGTAAGATCCTGTTTTTCTAATGACTGAATTTCTTCAGATGACAATGTTGCCTGAACATCAGCTTTTACTTTTCCTTGACTTCCGCTTCCATTTTGATTTGTTTTATCAGAACATGCTGCAAAAGAGGATGCAATTGCACAAACAAGAGTAATTGCCAACAATTTTTTCTTTATATTCATTTTTAATATCTCCTTTTAAAAATAAATCCTTACTGATATTACATATTATACAATGATTTTTTAACAATGTCAACCCTTTAATTGTGAAAAATAGACGAAAATCAATCTTCAATCATATTATTTACAGCACTAACCAGTGCTTTCAGTGAAGAATCAATTATATCTGTAGCTATTCCCACACCCCAGAAATTTTTACCGTTATTGTCCTTTATTCCAACATACGAAACAGCTTTTGAAGTAGCTTTTTCCTCCATAGCATGCTCTGTATATGTATGGAGAACATACTCAATCCCCAGCATTTTTTTCATACATACGCTCACCGCATTAAGTCTGCCGTTTCCATGAGCTTTTTCATTTATAATTTCACCGTTATATTCAATAGTAACGTCTGCTTCAATACCGTCTTTCTGAACGTAATGAGCTTCTTTAAGAGAAACCGGTGATTGCTTATTAATAAAAGTTTTCTCAAACACATTATAAACCTCTGATGGCATAAGTTCTCTATGAGCATTATCCGAAACATTTTTTACCAGATATCCTACAGTTTCTCTCATATTCGGAGGCATAATAATACCGAACTGATTTTCCAGAATATATCCAATTCCGCCCTTACCTGACTGACTGTTAATTCTGATAACGTCAGCTTCATAAACTCTGCCAACATCTTCCGGATCAATAGGCAGATACGGAACTGTCCAGTGCTGACAGTTTTTCTCCTTACGCCATTTCATGCCCTTAGCAATAGCATCCTGATGAGAACCGCTGAATGCTGCAAATACCAGCTGTCCGCTGTAAGGCTGACGTTCATACACTTTCATACCGGTAATTTTTTCATAAATTTCTGTAATTTCCGGCAGATTTTCAAAATTCAGTTCCGGATCAACTCCCTGTGAAAACATATTCATAGCCAAAGTAACTATGTCAACATTACCTGTTCTTTCTCCGTTTCCAAACAGAGTACCTTCAATTCTGTCAGCACCTGCAAGCAGTCCCATTTCGCTGTCAGCTACGGCACAGCCTCTGTCATTATGGGGATGCAAAGAAATGATCAAATTTTCACGATCAATAAGATTATCACACATGTATTCAACCTGATTTGCATAAACATGAGGCATTGAATGAGAAACAGTAACCGGCAGATTGATTATGACTTTATTGTCTGGAGTTGGTTCCCATATTTCAATAACTTTATTGCAGATCTCAACAGCAAATTCCGGTTCTGTTCCGGTAAAGCTTTCCGGAGAATATTCAAAGCTATAGTTTCCTGATGCATTTTCTCTGTACTTTTTACACAGCTCTGCACCCATTACTGCAATATCAATAATCTCATTTTTTTCTTTTCTGAAAACCTGTTCTCTCTGCGCAACAGATGTTGAATTATAAAGATGAACTATAACATTTTTAGCGCCATCCAGTGCTTCAAAGGTTTTCTTGATAATATGTTCTCTTGATTGAGTCAAAACCTGAATTGTAACGTCATCAGGAATCAAATTTTTTTCGATCAGAGCACGGCAAAACTCATATTCAGTTTCAGACGCTGCCGGAAATCCAACTTCAATTTCTTTAAAACCAATCTTAACCAGATACTTAAAAAATTCCAATTTTTCTTCCAGAGTCATAGGATTTATAAGCGCCTGATTACCGTCCCTCAAATCAACGCTGCACCATATAGGCGCATGATCAATATAATCCTTTTCAGCCCATTTCATAGGTGCATTTTTTACTGGAAAATACTGTCTTGTGTACTTTTCAAAATTTTTCATTGTATATTTCTTCCTTTCTGTAACTATTGTCAGGAATGCAATTATAACAAAAAAGCTTCACCTCTTCTATACAAAGAGATGAAGCATAATACTCCACGGTACCACTCTTTTTGGCATACTATAATCTATGCCCACTCAGCTGCATCTGACAATGCATTTCTCTATAACGGGAGAACCCGTTTCAACCTAATAACTAAAGCGTTCAGCGAACTGCTCAGGGAGGAGTTATGACCATTTCGGAATACTGCCTTGCACCATACGGCAGCTCTCTGAAAATCCGTTCACGGCTTTATTTCCCGTCATTGCATTTACTCATATTATTATAATATAATATTTTTGCTATTTTGTCAAGTAGTTTTAAAAAATATTTAAAGAATTTTTTAGTAATCATTATCAGATAGTTAAATTAACTATCTGCTTTCTTATTAATTCTGGTAAAAATTATAATCCCAGCTATCAAATAAACTAAAAAAACTGCCGCTGATACGTATGAAATAATTATATCCCATTTTGTAATAATATCTCCGTCACTATGTTCAAAGCTATTATAAACAGCCAGCGCTCGTTCGCCTTTAAAATCAATGTTATCATCACGGGCATGACATCTGGAAAAGGTTATTGAATATCGGTAGTTACCGTTTACAGGTTCATCTAAAGACATTTGAATATTTATAGTATCAGGATATGGTCTGTTAGGAAGCGAATAATCAGAAATATAAATAATCTCTCCCCATGAATGATTATCGTAAGTCAGATATTTAAAAAAATAGGTTACTCCCCACACTGTACGGACAACTGCAAATATAAAAAGTAAAATTAAAAATCCCAAAACAACTATAAATGATTTACTTTTCTTTTTTTCATTCATCATTTCAACTCCACAATAGTAACTCCGTTTTCGCCCTCACCGTAAAGTCCCAGTCTGAAGCTCTTTACAGACTTCATGGATTTCAGTCTCTGATGAATTGCCGTTCTGAGAATACCAGTACCCTTACCGTGAATTATTGTAACCATATTAAGTCCGGAAAGAACGGCATTATCAATAAATGCTTCCATTTCATAAACGCCCTCGTCTGCACTCTTCCCTCTTATATCAAGTTCCATTGTACCACGGCGTTCCATTTTACTTTTAATATTTCTGGTAGAAACAGGTTTACTTTTATAGGTTACTTTCTGTTCTTCAATAAGCTTTAACTGCATAACTGAAACCTTTGTTTTCATGATTCCCATTTGAACATAAACATTTCCGCTATCATCCGGTTCACTGCATACAGTACCTTTCTTGTCTATGTCACGGACAAGTACTGTATCACCCTTTTTAAGCTTTCTGGGTAGTTTATAGCCGTCGTCACGCTTATCCAAAACAGGATTAGCACTGTCGTACATTTTATTAAATCTCTGCTTGCTTCTGCTTTTTGCATTTGCATATTTTTCTGAAAAGTCCTTTTTATCCTTTTCTTTCTTTATAGCTTCAAGTTCGTCAAGCAGACTATTAGATTCGGCTTTAACGCTCTCAATAATACTCATAGCCTGTAATCTGGTCTGTTCAAGCTGTTTCTCTTTGCTTTGTTCCAGAGCGTCCAGTTCTTCTTTAAGCTTCTGACGAGTTTCTTCGGCTTCCTGTTTTATAATACGCAGTTCCTCATTTTGACGTTCAAGCTCCACTCTGGATTGCTCAAGCTGCTCTACGACTTTTTCAAACCTTGTGTTTTCCTCGCTTACTAAGCCTTTCGCCTGTTCAATTACGTCCTCCGGCATACCCAATGAAGCTGAAATGGAAAATGCGTTTGATTTTCCCGGAGAACCTGTAATAAGCCTGTAGGTTGGTCTTAAAGTATCCAAATCAAATTCACAGCTTGCATTTTCAACATCGTTCTGTTCAATTGCATAAAGTTTCAATTCCTGATAATGTGTAGACACCATCATCTTAGCTCCCTGACATTTCAAACGCTCAATTACTGAAATTGCAAGGGCTGCACCCTCTACAGGGTCAGTACCAGAACCCAGCTCATCAAGAAGGATCAGTGAATGCTCATTGGCAACATTAATAATTTCAATTACTTTATTTGTATGAGATGAGAAAGTAGACAAACTCTGTTCAATACTTTGATTATCTCCGATATCCGCAAGAATATTTTCATAAACAGACACACTGCTTCCGTCGGACACCGGAATAAGCAATCCGCACATTACCATTGCAGACAGCAGTCCGGCAGTTTTAAGAGCAACTGTTTTACCTCCGGTATTAGGACCGGTAATGATCAGCGCCTGATAATCCTCACCAAGACTTATATCAATTGGCACTGCTTTTTTTGGGTCTAAAAGAGGATGCCTTGCCTTGTTCAAATGAAGCTTACCGTCACATGTAACCTCCGGAACAGACGCTTTCATTTTTGCTCCCAAATTTGCCTTTGCAAAATATAGATTCAGTTCTGTACAGACTTCATATCCTCCGATAATTTCTTCCGAAAATTCCCCGCACTCACGGCAAAGCTCTGTCAGGATTCTGTCGATTTCCTCCTGCTCCTGACTTTCAAGCATTCTTATATCATTATTAGCCTCCACAACTGCCATAGGCTCAATAAAAATAGTCTGACCTGTAGCGGAGGAGGAATGAATAAGTCCCTGTATTTTTCCTCTATGCTCGGCTTTTACAGGAAGAACATACCTGCCGTCTCTCATTGTAACTATATTTTCCTGCAATGCTTTTTGAACACTTTCAGATTTGATCATTTTATCAAGTGTATCACGAAGTTTAGAACCCGCACGGCTGATTTTTTTTCTGATAGCTGCAAGTTCCGGACTAGCAGCATCTGAAATTTCATCTTCCGATATAATAGAACGGTCAAGCTTTTCATAAAGATACTTGTTAGGTCTAAGCGAAGAGAACAGGTAATCAAGATCCGTCTGGATATTTTCACAATGTGAATACCAGTCAGATAAAGCAGTTATCTGTCCCAAAATACTTTTAATTTCAAGCAGTTCTTTAAGTGAAATTCTCGAACCTGAAGCCGCACGTCTGAGCGAGGCGCTTACATCTTTAACATTATAAAACGGCGGTGTTCCAAAGCGTACTGCAAGATCAAATGCCTGAGCAGTTTTATCGATCTCACGGCACACCGTATCATATTCCGTACACGGCTCCAGCTCCAACGCCATTTGTTTAGTTTTTTCATTAGCCGCCAAATCGGCAAGCATTTTTAATACCTTATGTAGTTCTAAAGTTTTATAATATTTATTCATAATTCTAATTTCCCAACGATTTATAAAATTCTAAAGTTTTAAATTCTCTTCCCAAATGTATCAGCAGATATTTTTCTGTCAATATCGAAAGCTTTTTCATGTTTTCATCAGACATTCTGAAATTGAACAGTCTGTTAAAATCTGCAAATACTATATGCCGCAAAGCATGTACCACAGATGCACTGATTCTTATCTGTGTATCGTCATAAGAACCTTTAAAGCATCCGTGACAATAAAGCTTAGTACTAAGCATATCAAAGCACATATAATCAGCAGTATAAGTCATACAAACTGGACAGCATACTATATCCGGCATCATACCAATTTCAGTCATAAACCTCATTTCAAAGACCGACTTTAAAAAACTGCATTCCCTTTCGCCGTTTGAAAGGAAATGCAGAGTATTCAAAACAAGTCTCATAACATCTTCTTTCTGCTCGTTCTGACCTGCTACGTACGATACCACTTCTGCCATATAATCTGCCAAAGCAAGTCTGTCAAGATCCTCTCTGATTTTATAAAAAAATCTTATTGGCTCACAGCTGTCAAGATAATATCTGCCCTTATCAGAGCGTACTGAGAATACAGAATAAGCAAAAAGCTGAGTTCCGCCTGCATTTTTACTTATCATCTTTCTTCCGCCCCTGACAGAAATTTCAATTACTCCCCGTTCCTTTGTAAGGACATGAATAAACTTATCATTTTCACCTACCGGATATTCCCTTATAACTATACCCTTGAGGGTTATCATTTCCATTTATGTCCCCCTCCTTTACTTCACGGTCAGCTGCTTTATATTCCAAATAATCTTCTACTTTTCCGGTTGACATAAAAATGTTCCATTTTTCATCAGTCATAAAAAGCTCCGTTCTTCCGTATGAAAATATTTTATACAGAAATTTATTTCCCTAAAATTATTTCCCAAACAGAGTATTTTTATATAATGTAATCAATGGAAATTGAAAAGTTATTTATTGATAAAACCAGTAACAATTTATTTACAGTTTTCCTTTTGGGCAGCCTTTTTCAAGTTTACACTTTTTCTTAACTTTTCTTTTAAATTTCATTTTATTTATTTTTTCATTCAAACCAAATAAATCTAAAATGATTTCACCGAATACTTCTAATACGATCTCAGCTACAACTTCAAGCATACTTGTCCTATTTTTCCGTCAAGCCAAAAGATCTTATAAGTCCCTCACGGTTTCTCCAGTCCTCTTTCACCTTGACCCAGCACTGTAAGTTAACCTTAATCCCAAAAAAGCCTTCCAATTCCTGTCTGGAAAGGGTAGCCGCTTTTTTCAGCATTGCACCGCCTTTTCCGATAACAATTCCCTTATGAGATTCTCTTTCACAGTATATAACAGCATCCACATCAAGAATATCCTTATCTTCACGTTCATGCATTCTTTCAACAGTAACGGCAATACCGTGAGGTACCTCATCGTTCAGCAGATTAAGCAGCTTTTCCCTGACAATTTCAGCGGCGATTACTTTTTCAGGCTGATCAGTTATCATATCATCCGGAAAGAAATGCGGACTTTCCGATGCAAGCTTCATAACTTCCTCTTCTACAATATCCACACCGTTATTTTCTGTAACGCTTATTGGTACAATAGCTTCAAGGCTGTACTTTCCGCTTAATTTTGCAATCATAGGTACAAGCTCGCTTTTATGTTCCAGAAGGTCTATTTTATTCAGCACAAATATTACCGGCATCTTTCCGGCAGACAAATCTGCAAGCATATTTTCTTCCTGTTCATTCATCGGCTTAGTACAGTCTGCCATAAATATCACAGCGTCAATTTCCGCAACTGACTCCTTTACAGCATTGAGCATATGTGTACTCAACTTATTTTTCGGCTTGTGAAGCCCCGGAGTATCCATAAATACAAGCTGTGTTTCTTCGATTGTTTTAATTCCGGTGATCCTTGTTCTGGTTGTCTGAGACTTACTGCTTACCGAAGCAATTTTTTCTCCTATTATTGCATTAAGCAACGATGATTTACCGGCGTTTGTTCTGCCGATTATAGTTACAAAAACTGTTTTTGTCATATAAATTTCCTTTATTATTATAATTCTTCCGTCACAAAAGTAGCGTCCCTTGAAATACCTAAATTTCCAAGTACAGTCTCTTCCTTTTCTCTCATAATTCTCTCGTCCAGAGGACTTGTCTCATGGTCATATCCCAAAAGATGAAGCATTGAATGTACGGTAAGAAATCCTATCTCTCTTTCCAGAGAATGGCCGTACATATTAGCCTGCTTTACAGCCATTTCAAGAGAAATAACTACGTCTCCCAGCAGTACTGCTCCGGTTTCAGCATTTATTTCAGTAGTGCCGTCTTCTCCGGTAAGAGGAAAGGACAGTACGTCTGTCTCTTTGTCTTTTGCCCTATAGGCCTTGTTAAGACTTCTTATTTCTTTGTTTGAGACAAATGAAACGCTTACTTCAGCGTCTTTATTAAAGCCTTCCGACGCAAGCACCGCCTGACAGCAGCGGCGAATGAGAAGTCTTATACCAACAGGTATTTTAACAGCATTCTGATTATTTTTTACATAAACCTTTAATTTTGACATAGTTATTTTCTCCTTTCATTATTATATTTCTCATATGCCTTTACAATATCCTGTACAAGCTTATGTCTTACTACGTCTTTTTCATTGAATTTATGAATATATATATCGTCTACATTTCTGAGAACTTTCATAGCTTCGATAAGTCCGGAGCTTTTGCTGTCCGGCAGATCGATCTGTGTAACGTCACCTGTAATGACCATTTTACTGTCGTTTCCCAGACGAGTTAAAAACATTTTTATCTGCTCGGAGGTAGTATTCTGGGCTTCGTCCAGTATAATAAACGAACCCTCAAGAGTACGTCCCCTCATATACGCAAGAGGCGCTACTTCAATTATTCCTTTTTCCATATATTTTGAAAAATTATCAGCACCGAACATTTCAAACAAAGCGTCGTAAAGCGGTCTGAGATAAGGATCAACCTTATCCTGAAGATCTCCCGGAAGGAATCCCAGTTTTTCACCGGCTTCAACCGCCGGACGTGTAAGAATAATTTTATTTACCTCATGTGCCTTGAACGCCTTTGCCGCCATAGCTACGGCAAGGTATGTCTTACCTGTTCCGGCAGGTCCTATACCCATTACGATAGTATTGTTTTTTATACCGTCTACATATTTTTTCTGTCCGACAGTTCTCGGCCTTACGATTTTTCCCGTAGCGGTAACGCATACTCCGTCCCCGATTAGCTCATTTACCTGTTCGGCGGCGCCGTCGGATACCATTGAAGCTACGTAACGGATTGTCTGTCCGGTAACTCTTTCACCGGTTTTGGAAATTTTCATTAAAGCTTCTATTGCCTGAGACGCTTTGGTCACATTTTCATCGCTGCCGGAAATCTTGATATCAGTTCCTCGGCTAAGTACGACAACGTCATACTGTCTCTGAATCATATTTATATTTTCATCATATGTTCCGAATAAATTAATAATCTGTTCTGTATCATTTACATTTATAATTCTTTCAGCCATCATAACACTCTTTTCTTATATTTTCGGATTTGCACCGGATTATTTTTCAATTATTTAATAATCAAAAGCAAATACTTATTTTGCAAATTATGCAAAAACGTATTTTTACAATACATGTTTAAAACTATTATACCATAAACTTATTTATTTTTAAATACTTATTTATAATTTTTTTCAAAAGTTTACATTTTTTTTAAAAATAAGTCATAAAATTATTAATTTAATTTACAATTTATTCCACATATATTTCATAATCCATTCCAATGGGTCCTTCAAGTGAATATGTTACAATATATTCCATATGATCTGAATTTATCTTCTTTTCAATATTTCGTTCAATAACCTTTATTTCTTTACTGTCATAAAAATTTTTTTCATAAAGCGCCGTTTTCTGCTGTAATTTTTTATCAGCTTCTTCATCACTATAGGTAATAGTATCGTACTCAAAAGGAGAATATGAACTGTGTACTATACCTAAAGGAATACTTTTTCCAAGAATCTGAAAATTATTTGTACTTTCACTGTAATCATATGTATCATAATCAACATCTTTAAAAAACAAAGGTATTCGGTAACCGAAAAAGTCAAAATATTTTTTAGTAACCTGACTTCCGGTATAAATTTGTCCGGATTCTTCAAAATCCTGTCTGAATGTCACCTCTGCCGTGTAAATTCCTGTAATTTTTCCCATTGCATGTTTTTTTATCAAATGCCCGTTTCCGGTATCTACCGTTCCGCTGACAATAATATCTCCCTTTTTTACACCGTCTCCGATTTTTTTAACAAGCTGTCCTGCATGCACCTCAATACCTGTAATCTGGGCGTCCTGTGCAGCCACAATATTACAAGGTATATCATCCCGCACCATTTCAGGCGGATCTACCGCTTCAGTTATATCTACAACTATCCTGCTTCCCGTATGTCTTATACCCGTCCATGCAATATCAGGTATACTGAGTCTCAGCTTCTGTTCGCAGCTTCTGAAATTTATATCCGGTATAAACCTTCCCTTATAAATCCCTATGTCAGTAAGCGCTGAGACGATCTGTTCTTCAGTAACTGCTGAATTTCCGCATACTTCTATTGAAACTACAATATTTGAAAGATAAAAAACAAATCCCAGCACAATTATAATTCCTAAAACAATACCAAACCGGAAGCGATACCCGCCGGCTTTAAACCGAAGTCCTCTTTTTTCAGTAATTTCAATATTGATGCCGTATTCTTCTGCAAGTTCAAAAATCCTATCCACGTCTCTCTTATAAACCTGACCGAAAAAAAAGCTATTCTTGCAATACTGAGAAGTACATACAATACTGCTTTCACGAATACCGTTTATAAATTTATAAATATTTTCTCCGCAAGCCTTAAAGCTTACTATACCTCTTATATTTTTCAGCATAGCTTTTCACCCGTTCTTAATCAGTTCAACCGACTGAATATTTCCGAAAATATAAATACCGTTTGAATTGAAATCACTGACCTTCAGACCGCTGCCCCATACCTGAATTATCATATCCCATGTTTTTACCTTTATAAATACATCATTATATTCAAGAATTTTTTTGCAGCCCTCAACTAATACTTCATGATTTCCGGTAATTTGTATCTGAGTATCCATATTGATAAATTTTTTTCCCTTTTGAATAATCTTTTCAGACATTGATACCACCTCATTTAATTATATTATCAAACATGCTGTAATATCCATAAAAAAATAAGCGTATATTTTACAGGTGATAAAAAATGAAAAAAATCAAAAATATTTTTTATGCGGCTTCTATAGTAACAGCAGTTTATTTTTGCCTTAAATATCCAATAGATATAGGTGAAAGCGTGGAAAATTCCATAAACAGATGTATGACGCTGATAATACCGTCCATGTTTATTTTTATGTGCATAACATCATTTATAACTAATTCCGGACTTCACAGATTTCTTGGCCGTCCTTTACGATTTATTTCTGAAAAACTTTTTCGTATTCCCGAGGAAGGTCTGGCAGTCTTTATTTTAAGTATGATCGCCGGTTATCCTGCCGGAACCAAGCTTGTAGCGGACAGCTTTAAAAACGGAGATATAAACGGCGAACAGGCAAAGCGTATGTACTGCTTTTGCTTTTCCAGCGGACCGGCTTTTATTTCCGGTACTGCAGCAGGAATACTGTATCCAAACTCCAATGCCGGATTGTTAATATTTCTGTCTGTAACTGCGGGAAATATTATCACAGCTCTTATTCTAAGTATAAACGCTCCGAAGGTCGCCAAAAAAAATAAGAGAAATATAACGTCTGTCAGCACTGGCTGTATAATACCGTCTGTAAAATCCGCCTCATCGGCAATGATACAGATGTGTATTATGATCGCGGCTTTTGGAGGCTTTTGCTGTATACTCAGACTTACCGGTATATTGCAGTATATTTCATTTTTTACAGGAAATATACTGAATAAAAATCCGGATGAAATTTACAATACTCTAATGACTATACTGGAAATCAGCAATATTGTAAATTTACCGCAAATGAACATTTCTCTTATGCCGGTCGCCGCATCGCTCTTATCCTTTGGAGGAATATGTGTTTTAATGCAGATTACTGCGCTTTCAGATAAAAATTTCAGTATTAAAATGTTTATCCGAACAAGACTAATTGCTGCGTTTATTTCAGGCACGGCATGCCGTTTTCTTCTGAGGTTTCTTAACATGCACAATGTTAAAGAAGCTGTTTCTTACAATATAATATCAGATAACAAATATTCTCCTCTTCCCACAATATTTCTGATCATCATGATGATAATGCTGCTTGGAACATTCAAAAATTCCGACAAAACAAAAGCGGACGTTTAAAAACGTCCGCTTAGCTTTATAATACTATTTTTTAATACTTTGTTCAGCCAGATATTTAGCAATTGCCGCCGCATCTGCCGCTGTAACTTTTCCATCACCATTAAAATCTGCATTAGGATATTTTTCAACAGTCAGTATTTCACCCCAAATAGATGCCTCTGCAAGTTTTCGTGCAATAAATGCCGCATCGCTTGCACGCACAACGCCATCTCTGTTGGCATCGCCCTTAAGAAGCCCCATATCTATAAAATTTCTGGAATATTTTTTCGCATAAGCTTGTGCAGTGGAATTTGAATAACCCCAAATTGCAGCGCTTGTCGGAAGTGTTAAAGCCTCATCATAAATTACGCAAGCAGAATTTTTTATAGTAACAGATTCTATCTTCGAATTATCAAAGGCACGTTGTCCAATTTTAACTACATTTTCAGGAATCGTTATTTTTACAAGACTATGGGTTTCTGCAAATGCCCTATATCTTATCTCTTTTACGCTGTTTGAAATATTAACGCTTGTTAAACCGGTACAATAATCAAAAGCACCGTCTTTTATTTCCTGAACACCATTCGGAATATCTATTTCCTTTAGATTTACACATTCACCAAATGTAAATTCCTGAATTTTCTTCAAGCTTAACGGCAGTTTGATCTCAGAAAATGCACATCTATAAAAAGCGCCGATACCAATACTTGTAATATTATCCGATAAAACAACCTTATTCAAAGCTTTACAAGAATCAAAAGCATTGTTTCCAATCGTCTTAACACTTGACGGCATTGTAACTGAAGTAATATTATTATTTTTTTTAAAAGAACCTTCACTTATATATGTTACTCCATTTGGAATAGTAACATTACCTTTTGCAGATTTTCCGTCTATTAAAATATTGTTGACCACAACAAGCGGGTCAGCAGTCCTTTTAGCTTCAAGCCACGGTGTATTTTCAAATGCCTCCTCAAGAACAGTTGTTACACTTTTAGGTATTTTAATATTAACAAGCTTTTCACAGCCATAAAAAGCTCTTGTTCCGATAGATGTTATTCCTTCAGGAATAATCATTCCGGTAATATTTTTCGAACCCCAAAATACATTTGTTCCTATACTGGTGACCTTTTTACCATTATATTCTGAGGGCAGCTGAACCCAACCTTCTGTAATCACATCGTTTCCTATAAATCCTTCGTGTCCTATAATTTCATAAGTATCGTCTTCTTTAAGTTTAAATTCACATGCAGAGGTCAGATCTGTGGTCTGTAAGTCTCCCGTATTCTGCAATTCTATATTTGCACCATAAGTGTTAAAAGGAATAACCGAAATAATCAATGCACATGAAAGTAAAGACGAAAAAATTTCTTTTAATTTCATATATATCTCCTACTAAATAAATTATAACATTTATAGACATTATTGTCAATAAATAAGAATTTCTTATTTATCTTTTCTGTACAATTACTCATTATTCTGATTATTCTCGTTTCCGGAATCTGTTGGAGCTTCAACAGTAGCACCTATGTAAGAACTTACATCAAATAATGCTCCGGCGTCTGAAGCAACTTTTGGCAATTCGCCGTTCCATTTGTCAATAAATTCCATCATTATTACCTTATCTGTCAGCTGTCCGTTTTTAAGGTTATACGCTTCCGCTTCAGCCTTTGCTTTTTCAATAGTCTGTTCAGCTTCAACTTTGATTCTTGCCAGATCCTGTTCAGCCTTTAAAGCTTCCTGCTGTGCGGTCTGCTTTGCTTCAATAGCTTTATTGAATTCTTCTGAAAAGTCAAAATTTACAATATTGAAAACCTCTATTGAAAGTCCGTAAGGATTTATTTTCTGGGAAATAGCGTCCTCCATTTCAGTTGATACTGTAGCACGATTAGTGATTAGCTGCTCCGCAGTATACTTTGCGGCAATGGATTTTACACATTCCTGTATTGCCGGATTTACTATTACATTTGTAAAATCAGTACCCACATTTTTGTAAATATCTGCCGAAGAAGATTTATTTACTCTGTAGTTAATTGATACTTTTGAGGAAATAGTCTGAAGATCCTTAGAAGCCGCATTTGATTCAACTTCCGTTTTCATAACTCTGTTGTCTATCTGAACTATCTGTGAAACAAAAGGCGCTTTAAAATGCAGCCCTTCCTCCAGAACGGTAGAGGATACCTTGCCCAGATTTACAACGACTCCGGTATGTCCGGGTTGTATTACGGTAAAACAACTTAATCCTGCAATAAGCAAAACCAGTATTACCACAGCTATGATTATAATTCTTTTGATAGATTTTGAACCTACGTTCACAACATTATTAGTATTCATTTCTATTTCTCCTTAATATTTAATTTTTAAATTATAACATATATCAATAAAAAAGTCAAAGTACTTGACAATATTTATTTAACTATGATAAAATAAAATTGTATATTTTTAATAAAGAAAGGAAAAGTTATGGACAAACAAATTGACAATTCTGAATTTAATGATTCTTCTGAAATTCAGGAATCATTAAATCTTCCGGTTGAAAATGAAACCGGACCTATTCCCGATCCTGAAGATTTAACTCTATCTAACGGAATAAACGACCCAGAAGAATTAACCGAAGAAGAACCTAAACCGCCCCTGAAGGAAATTGTTAAAGACCTTCTGATAAAACGAGGATATGAAGGAAGTATTGTAAGACTTCTTATAGCATGGCTATCCATTGCATTTTATGAAATTGTTACAGTAAAGGAAAGCTTCACCACTTTTGAATTCTTTACCGCAATTAGATTTCCTGTTTATATCATATATATAATAGGTATATTTATTATACTGAGCATTATAAACAAGCCCAAGCTTGACAAATGTCTGCTTATTCTGGTCACACTGGCTTACGGCTGCTATGCAATTGCTCAGGACGACAGCTTCTACTTTACAATAGGCGGATGCGTTATTATCGGTATTGTATGTACCTATTGTGTAGGCACATGGATAAAAGTAAGACTAAAAAAAGCTCCTACTATTATTATAATCGCTGTTTTAGGTCTGCTTTTTACTCTATTTACAGGAATACTTACTTCACTTAATCACTTAAGACACTGGTCAGCGTGCTACGATTTCGGCATTTTCTCACAAATGTATGAATATATGAAAGAAACCGGACTTCCGCTTACAACCTGTGAACGTGATGAGCTCTTAAGCCATTTTTCCGTACATTTCTCCCCTATATATTATATACTTCTTCCGATTTATATGATCTTCCCGACGCCTGTTACTTTACTTATGTGTCAGGCGGCAGTAATTGCCAGCGGACTTATTCCGCTTTATCTGCTTTGCAGAAAGTACAAACTTTCCAATCCTGCAATAATTCTCTTCTCATTATGCTATGTACTTCTCCCGTCTATGTCAAACGGCTGCTTTTTCTTTTTCCACGAAAATAAATTCTTAGCGCCACTGGTTCTATGGCTGGCATATGCACTTGAAAAAAATAAATGGATTCCCGTTATAGTCTGCGCTTTGCTCGTAATGTCGGTAAAAGAAGACGCTCCGGTCTATGTTGCAGTTCTCGGACTGTATTTTCTTCTTTCCAAACGTTCCCCCAAAAAAGGAATTGTTATTATGATACTGGCAATAATTTATTTCTTTACTGCAACCTACTGTATAAACAAATTCGGTTCCGGAACGCTTAATGACAGATTTAACAACTTCTTCTATGACGGTTCTGACAGCTTCTTAACCATTATAAAAGCTGTTATTATGAATCCTATGTATACTCTTTACGAATGCTTTAATGAAGACAGAATAAAATTCTTCCTGCAAATGCTTGTACCGCTGGGATTTATACCGTTTATGATAAAAAAACCGTCAAAACTTGTTCTTCTGATCCCGTTTATAATGTTCAATCTTATGGGTGATTATTCTTATCTTCACGACATAGGATATCAATATACCTATGGCAGCACAGCATTTTTAATTTATCTTATGGTTCTCAACTATGCTGAACTCAAACCCGGATTCAGAAATAAAGTACTTGCAATTGCCGCAGCTTCATCAATCTTTATGTTTATGGGCAATACCTACCATAGGACGGAAGATTTTAAACGATATAAAGACGACAAGCAAACAACAGAGAAAATTGACAATGCTCTGGAATTGATCCCTAAAGATTCATCAATTGCAGCTTCAACATTCCTTGTTCCGGCACTGTATGACTGCCGTGAGGTTTATGAATTAGACACTACAAAGCACAGAGATTCCGTTGAATATATTGTGATTGATTTAAGATATTCATCAGATTCATATTCCGCAGATAATTATATAAATGATCCAAATTATGAAATAGTTGCCAACGAGCCGGGCAGTGTTGTTATATTCAAAAATCTAACAATTAATTCATAATGATTTAAAAGTCCCTGAATAAATCTCAGGGACTTTTTTTGTTAGTTTTACACAAATTTTCAAAAAAATACATATAATTTTTTGATATTCTATTGACTGTTAAATCATATAATATTATAATAGTAATAGAACCTCAGCTAAAATAAAAAGAGGAGGAAAATTTAATGAAAAAAATTTTGTTTGCAGCGTCAGAATGCGTACCCTTTATCAAAACAGGCGGACTTGCAGATGTTGTAGGCGCATTGCCTAAAATGTTTAACAAGAACGAATTTGATGTAAGAGTTATTCTTCCAAGTTATACTTGTATTCCGTGGGAATTCAGAAGTAACTTTAAATATGTTCACCACTTCTACATGGATATGGGACAGATGAATTTTCGTCCTCATGTAGGAATAATGCAGTATGAATACGATGGAGTAACATATTATTTTGTAGATAATGAAGATTATTTTAAAAATGATGCTCCTTACGGCTCAACACTGTATGATATTGAAAAATTCATTTTTTTCTCTAAAGCAGTACTGGCAATTATGCCTGTTATTGATTTCAAACCGGATATTATTCATTGTCACGACTGGCAAACCGGTCTGATTCCCGTATTTTTAAAAACCTTGTATAAGGATAATCCCTTCTACTGGGGAACCAAAACAGTAATGACAATTCACAATCTAAAATTCCAGGGGATATGGGATATTAAAACCTTTAAAAAGTTTACAAATCTTCCGGCAGATGTTTTTACTCCGGATAAATTGGAATTTAAAAAAGACGCCAATATGTTAAAGGGCGGTCTTGTTTACGCAGATTACATTACAACAGTCAGCAATACTTATGCACATGAAATACAAACTCCTTACTATGGCGAAGGTCTGGACGGTCTGCTTCGTGCAAGACATCTCCAGCTGAGGGGAATTTTAAACGGTATTGACTACAATGTTTACAATCCGGAAACTGATGATAAGATTTTTCAAAAATATACAATTAAAAATTTTGAAATAAAAAAAGCTGAAAATAAGCTGAAACTTCAGGAAGAACTGGGTCTTCCTCAGGATAAAAATAAATTCATGATCGCAATAATTTCGCGTCTTACAGATCAAAAAGGTCTTGACCTTGTAAACAACATGATTGAACGTATTGCAGATAAACATACGCAATTTGTTGTTTTAGGCACAGGTGAAGCTAAATATGAAAATACATTCAAACATTTCCAATGGAAATATCCTGATAGGGTTTCAGCAAATATTTACTTTTCCGATGAACGTGCACATAGAATATATGCAGCCGCAGACGCTATGCTAGTTCCTTCAAGATTTGAACCCTGCGGACTCACGCAGCTGATTGCTTTAAGATACGGAACAATACCAATTGTCAGAGAAACGGGCGGTCTTAAAGATACAGTTGTTCCATACAATGAATTTGAAAATTACGGTACCGGCTTCTCATTTACAAACTACAATGCAAATGATATGCTGAATGTAATTAACTACGCAAAATCTGTATATTTCAATTACCGTGAAAACTGGAATCAAATTATAAAAAGAGGCATGGAAACTGACTTTTCATGGGGTAGCTCCGCACTTCAATATGAAGGAATGTACAAGTGGCTCAGTCAATAAAGCATTAAGTTTTTATTTAATGTTCATTTTCTTTAAAGTTTTATCGAATATATGCTATGCAATAAAAAATAATTATTCTATACCGCCTCAGTTTGTGTTTTATACACAAACTGAGGCATTGCATATGTACAGGAAATTTATCTTTTTGACAACGTTATCTTAACTAATTTATATTTTCAGTGTAAAAACATAATATTCTTTACTATAATTATTGTAAAAATAAAAGCCTTGTAAACTACGTATTTACGCAATTTACAAGGCTTTTGGAGGCGCCACCCAGATTTGAACTGGGGATCAGGGTGTTGCAGACCCACGCCTTACCACTTGGCTATAGCGCCGTCACATGGAGCGGATTACGAGGCTCGAACTCGCTACCTCCACCTTGGCAAGGTGGCGCTCTACCAGATGAGCTAAATCCGCATATAAAGAATATGAAATACGTCAAAAAGGACAAATGAGAACAATAAAAATTCAATTAAAATTTTTATTTGCATCATATTCTTTATGGTGCCTCCGGACGGAATCGAACCATCGACACGGGGATTTTCAGTCCCCTGCTCTACCGACTGAGCTACAGAGGCATTTGCCATATTGGCGACCTGGATGGGAGTCGAACCCACGACCTCTAGCGTGACAGGCTAGCGTTCTAACCAACTGAACTACCAGGCCATTAAGTGGTGGGAACAATAGGGCTCGAACCTATGACCCTCTGCTTGTAAGGCAGATGCTCTCCCAGCTGAGCTATGCTCCCAATTTTGACCAACATCAATTATCTCATGCAACGTTATTAATTATACACTATATTTTTTTATTTGTCAATACCTTTTTTAAAATTTTTTTAAATTTTTTATATCCAGTATTTCTTTTGAAGAAAAGCTGTATATTTTATTACAAAAATTGCAGCATACCTCAGTAATTTCCTGTTCTCTTGCCATACTTTCAAGCTCTTTGCTGTTTAATCCTGAAAGAATACGCTGTGTTCTCTCACGGCTGCAATCGCATTTGTAAACCGGTTCATTACTGTCCAGAATATTCGGTTCCAAACCTTCTAAAAGATCAAGTGCAATTTCTTCCGCTGATTTTCCCGACATAAACAATTCTGTCACTGATTTGATTTCACTGATATTTTTTTCAATAACTGAAATGCAGTTTTCATCTGCAAACGGAAGAAGCTGTACTAAAAATCCTCCTGCACATTTTACTGACAGGTCAGGATTGACCAGTACGCCAAGTCCGCACACTGTAGGAACTTGCTCGCTGGATACAAAATAATTTGCTATATCCTCCCCTATTTCTCCCGATATTATCGGAACCATACCGCAATAAGGTTCTTTCAAACCAAGATCCTTTGAAACTGTTAAGGTTCCGTTTGTACCGACTGCTCCTGAAACATCAAGCTTTCCAATACTATTCAGCGGAATTTCCACCACAGGATTCTGCACATAACATTTTACATTTCCCATTCCATCCGCTACTGCAATAAGCATTCCGGCAGGACCGCCGCCGTCAATTTTTACAGTTACCGAATTATTTTTTCCTTTTAATCCATATCCCATCATTGACGCTGCAATAGAAAGTCTGCCCAGAGCAGCAGTGACCACCGCACTTGTTTTATGAATACTTTCAATTTTATTAACTATATCTGTTGCGTCTAAAACCATTGATACAGCAGAAGCGTCTTTTGATATAGCTCTTTTTAAAATTCCCATTTTACACTCCTTTGCGAACAGCAAAAACTGCCCTTTCACTGTTTAGTCTTACAGGTTCAAAGCTGTCATCGTCATATATACCAAGTATTTCAAATCCAGTATCTATTAATGCACTTTCTACATCACCTAAAGGATATGCTGTTTCCTGAAAGCTTTCAGAATACCTTAAATATTTGTCATTCTCAGGCACAAAAAAGTCCAAGTCAATATTGACCGTACTGTTTTGACAGCTATTCTGCCAAACGCAGTAAACCTCATCTGCGTCATAAATAAATGTATGCTCACCCAGAACCGTTTTATGCTTATATTCTGTATTTATATCAAATAAAAATAATCCTCCGGGTTCAGTAAACATAAAAACTTTTCTGAAAACAACGCATAAATCCTTAAAGTTCTTAAGATGGTTTAAACTGTCCAGAGCACAGACTGTTATATCAGCATTTCCAAACAGATCCAACTCCCGCATATCCTGACATACATATTGTATATTCTTCTGATGTTCAATCTTTTTATTCATAGCAATTCCAAGCATTTCCGGAGAATTGTCTACAGCAATTATATCATACCCTAAATTATCCAGTTCCTCTGACAAGCTTCCTGTACCGCACGCTAAATCCAAAAGCAAACCGCCTTGTTTACCGTCATGCCGCTTTATAAGTTCGTCAAAATACAAGGCACGCTTTTTATAATCAATATTAGCGGTAAGAACATCATAAAATTCAGCAAAAACACCATAGCTTTTAATCATTTTTATCATTTCCTTTATTCATACGTTCGAATACTATGCTATATCCGTCGCACCCATAATTCAAAGAACGATTAACACGGCTGATGGTAGCGGTACTGGCGCCGGTTGCGGCAACAATATCATTATATACATGATGCTCGCTAAGCATTTTTGCTACCTGAAGTCTTTGTGATAGCGCTTTAAGTTCCAGCACTGTACATAAATCTTCAAAAAAATTATAGCATTCTTCTTTAGTTTCAAGGCACAATACAGCATCAAATAAATCGTCCATTGCCTTATCTTTTAATTTATTATTCACAGGCGTTCCTCCATTAATAATATCTGCTTTTTTTATTTTAGCACATTACAATGTAAAAGTAAAGAGTATAAAAATTTTTTTATAAATAAAAAGCGGACATTATCGTCCGCTTTAATTTTTATTATTCTTAATTAAACTGTAAACAGTAAGTCAGTATAAGTTGGAATCGGCCAGTATTTTTCAGGAACGTTCATTTCAAGCTCATCAGCAATAGCACGCAGATTCTGCATATCTGCAAATACTTCATCTCTATAATACCTAGCCAGTGATTCAGCTGAATCCTCATGATCCTTTGAAGCAATTCTCTTGGAATCAAGAGTATCAATAGCTTCATAAAGTGAAGCAGTCAAACCTGAAAGTTTATTAGCAAGTGATTTTTCAAGTGAACTATCAATTCCGGCATTCTCTTTTGACACTACAGAATCACACATGATCTTTGTATATTCAAGAGCCGCAGGAGCAATAAGCTTCTTAGCCATATCAAGCATTGTCAAAGCTTCGATATTAATAACCTTACTATAATTTTCCAAAAGAATTTCTTTTCTTGATTCAATTTCAGTCTTTGAATAAACCTTAAATTTTTCAAACATTGAAACATACTTTTCATCTGTATAATGCGGAAGTGCGTCAACAGTAGAAACAAGGTTAGGAAGTCCTCTGTTTATAGCCTCGTCAATCCATTCGTCCGAATAGCCGTTGCCATTGAAAATAACTCTCTTGTGTTCTTTAATAGTTTTTACCAGAAGCTTTTTAAGAGCTGATTTAAAGTCATCGGCTTTTTCAAGTTCATCTGCAAATTCGCTGAGAACCTGTGCTACAATTGTATTCATCATAACGTTTGTACAGGAAATTGAATCAGCTGAACCAAGCATTCTGAATTCAAATTTGTTTCCTGTAAACGCAAACGGAGAAGTTCTGTTTCTGTCAGTTGCATCCTTAGGAAAATTAGGAAGTGCGTCAACGCCGATTTCAAACGTCTTATCTGAATTTTCAGCAACAGAAGTACCGTTTTCAATAGCATCAAGTATTGCCTGAAGCTCATCACCGACAAACATTGAAATAATAGCAGGTGGAGCTTCATTAGCACCGAGTCTGTGGTCATTTCCTGCGGAAGCAGCGGAAATTCTAAGCAACGGAGCATACTCGTCAACACCCTTGATAATTGCGCAAAGGAAAGTCAAAAACTGCATATTTTCCATCGGAGTATCGCCCGGATCAAGAAGATTCTGACCGTCATTAGAAGAAATTGACCAGTTATTATGCTTACCTGAACCGTTTACACCTGCAAAAGGCTTTTCATGAAGAAGGCAAACCAAACCATGCTTTAAAGCAACCTTCTTCATAATCTCCATAGTAAGCTGATTATGGTCAGCAGCAATGTTAGATGTAGTAAATACCGGTGCAAGCTCATGCTGTGCCGGAGCAACTTCGTTATGTTTTGTTTTAGCATAAATACCAAGCTTCCAGAGTTCACAGTCAAGATCCTTCATAAAGTCAGATACTCTCTGCTTGATATTGCCAAAATAATGATCCTCCAGTTCCTGTCCCTTAGGAGCCATAGCACCGAACAGAGTTCTGCCTGTAAGCATAAGATCTTTTCTCTGATCATAATATTTTTTATCAACAAGGAAATATTCCTGTTCCGGACCTACCGTTGTCGTAACTCTTGTAGCTGTTGTATTTCCGAAGAGCTTAAGGATTCTCAAAGCCTGTTCATTTACGACTTCCATTGAACGCAGAAGAGGAGTTTTCTTATCAAGGATTTCACCGGTATATGAGCAAAAAGCTGTAGGAATATATAATGTATTGTCTTTAACAAAAGCGTTTGAAGTAGGATCCCACGCAGTATAGCCTCTTGCTTCAAATGTTGCCCTCAATCCGCCGGATGGAAACGAAGACGCATCAGGTTCGCCCTTTACAAGCTCTTTACCGGAAAATTCAAGAATAATATTGCCGTCCTCTGTAGGAGTGATAAAAGCGTCATGCTTTTCAGCAGTAATGCCTGTCATAGGCTGAAACCAGTGAGTATAATGCGTAGCGCCTTTTTCAATTGCCCAGTCCTTCATGGCATTTGCAACGACATTTGCAACATCATCATCAAGAGCAATACCAAATTTTTTTGTATTCATAACAGATTTATAAATGTTTTTAGGTAATCTGTCTCTCATCACCTTATCGCTGAATACATTACAACCAAAATAATCTGCTACTGTCTGAACTTCTGACATAAGAAAATCCTCCTTTAAAAATAAAAGACGCTTCAGCAGTATATACATATTTTATTACTGCCGAAACGCCATTGTTTCAAAATCATTTTATATTTAATTGATGTATTTATAATACACCCAAACTCATAAAATGTCAATAGCAACTTTTTAATTTATATTTTTTTAACATTTTTTTTATAAAAATCAGTATAAAACACAGCATTACGCACATTAAAACCTTTCTCTATTATTTTTTCGATAAAATTCATGCTAATTGAACTTATTTTTGTTTACTTTTTCTTTAAAATATGATATTATATAAAAATAGACATATCTTCACAAATTTCATAAGAAAGGATTTATGTTATAATGAGTACATACAGAAAAAGAAAACCAAGAATAAGATATGACCGTATTATAGGAGTAGCGGCAATTTTAATAGTATTGTTAATACTGCTGGTTTCCTGCTGCAAATCATGCGGCAAAAATGATGATAAAAAAGCCGGAAACACTTCTTCCATTGTGCCCACTGATAACAAAAATAACAGTAAAGACAGTGAAAGCAGCGCTTCGGACGACTCTTCCCTTGAATCCTTAGACAGTTATTCCACAATCAGCGCAATGCCCAACGATATATATACAGGCGATCTGATCCTCGTTAACAAACAGCATGAATATTCATTTCCTGCCACAGAAGAGGATTCTAACATCGTCCCTGTATACGAAATCAAGTCCGATAGCTATCAGGTCAATGACTATGAAACTTATCTGGATTCCAATACGATCAAAGCGCTTAATTCATTATTGGACGCTTTTTACAATGAATCCGGTCTGACTGACATAATGGTCATATCAGGATACAGAACAAAGGAATATCAAGACGACAAATACAATGCCGGAACATCAGACGTTCAGGGCGGATATTCTGAATATCATACCGGTTTAAGCTTTGACTTAGGCATATTCCCTCAGGATGAAAATTCATACTACTATATTCCGGACGGGAATTATGCGTGGATCGAAGAAAACTGTGCAAAATACGGTTTTATTGTACGTTATCCTGAAAAAAAGGAAGACAAAACAGGAATGGAATCAAAAAGCTACCAGTTTAGATATGTAGGCGTTCCCCATGCTGTTTACATGAGCGAAAACAATCTGTGTCTTGAAGAATATATTGATCAGGTGAAAAACTATACTTACGAAGGCGAACACCTTAAGGTAGCAGGAACAGATAAAAACTATGAAATTTATTATGTGGCTGCCGACCTTTCTTCAAATACTGATATACCGGTTCCGTCAGATAAAACGTATACCATTTCAGGAAATAATATTGACGGTTTTATAGTAACTGTTGAAATTTAAGAAACATTTAAACAATAAATGCCGTCGCTTGAGCGACGGCATTTTTACCGACCTAACCGGCAACAATAAACTGACTGCTTGCATATCCTGTTTGTCCGTTGTAATTCACAATATACCAGCCGTTACCTGTATCTCCATAAATAGTCACCATTGAACCGTCAGGAATAGAACCTATTATCTTTCCTCCCATTGACGGATAATCCCTTAAATTCAAAGTTGAACCTCCGGCTGCAACCATTCCTTTATAAACAGGTCCGGCATTTACAAACGGTATTCCAAAATAATCGCAAAGGGACTGTACAAGATTTTTGGCTATAGCGTCAAGATTGTTTTTCAGCCATGTAACATCTTCAACATTATCATGATATCCAAGCTCGCACAATACAGCTGTAGCACGAGTCTGGGTCACTTCTCCGAGACTGGTTGTCGGAACAGCTCTGCTTTTATCCGGAAGCGGATAAATACTTTTTAAATTATTTGCAATAATATTTGCAAGACGTTCACTGTCAAAGCTTCCGGGTGCAAAATAAATATCTATTCCTCTCAATTGTCCCGCAAGGCGTTCTGGGGCAGCATTTGAATGTAATGCAAGATGTACATCATAATAAGCTGAATTTGAATCAGCAATTGCACCCGTAACATTACGGTCAGGATCATTTCTGACATATGTTATCCCGCTTGACCTTAGATACGGCTCCATTTTGTCGGCAAGAAGATTCATATACTGTTCTTCATTTCCGCCGGTTACATATTCATTCCATTCCTGTGTGGAAGGACTTAAAAAAACTTTAGGCATAAAAATAAACTCCCTTACAGCAAATACATCTATATTTTTCCTGATTATCAGACAGGATAATACATTATATGCTGTAAGGAAGTTTTGGTTAAATCAAATCATTCTTACTTATCGTTTATATATTCCATAAAGTCCCCAGGCTGACAATGCATTTTACAGCAGATTTTTTCAATTATATAAATTGATATTTCTGATCCGTTTTCAAGTCTGTAAATTGTCCTTGGTGTAAACATTTTCCGGAGTTCCTCAATATTAAGATTCTTTGATTCAGCCAGTTTAAAAAATTTTTTATATGATAACATGATAACATGCCAACCTCCCTTATTATATGTTATCATAATAAATATTATAAATTTTATCTAATTTATTAACATTTTGTAAATTTATAAAGGAACATAATTTATGAAAAATCCATTTGAATTTTCCTGTGATAATAAACGGTATCATACCCTTTCTTATCATAACAAACAAACATTTAATGTAAAAATTTTTAAAGCTGTTATAGACGCAGGATTTACCTGTCCCAATAAAGACGGCTCTAAAGGTATCGGAGGCTGTATATTCTGTGACGGCGGAAGCGGTTATTTCACTAATTCCTATTTAAAATCAGTAGAAGAACAAATAAAAATGGAACTTAAAAGAATTAAGAAAAAAAATCCGAATGCCCGTGCCATTGCTTATTTTCAGGCAAATACCAATACCTACGCCGACGTTCAAAAATTAAAAAAAATATATTTGCCGGTACTGTCTCAGCCAGATGTAGAAGGTATCTCCATAGGCACACGGGCAGACTGCCTTCAGCCACAAATCCTTGACTTTCTGGAAGAGCTTTCGCATAAAACCTATCTTACGGTAGAACTGGGCATGCAGACGATTCATGACAATACTCTGAAATTGATAAACAGAGGCTATAACCACAATGAATTTTTAAAAGGCTTCTTTTCACTGAAAAAAAGAAACATAAGAACCTGTATTCATATTATCAACGGTCTGCCCGGCGAAAACATAGATATGATGCTCGAAACTGCCCGTAATGTTGGAAAATTGGAACCGGACGCACTAAAAATTCAGTTACTTCACGTTATAAAAAATACCCCGCTCGAAGAGATGTATAAAAACGATATGCTTAATGTAATGTCAAAAGAAAACTACATTTCTACTGTTGTAAATCAACTGGAATACATTCCGCCCCAAACTGTTATAGAAAGAATAACAGGCGACGGAAATAAGGATAAACTTATTGCACCCTTATGGAGTACAGACAAAATTTCAGTTCTCGGAGGAATTGACAAGTTACAGGCTGATTCTGACAGCTGGCAGGGAAAAAAATATAAAAAACTTTAAAAATCACTTGATTTTTCTTTTTTGATATGATATAATTATAAATGTTAGTGAATTATCAATAGCACTACTGTCTAAGGTAACTGATGGGCTGCTGTGTTAATCATAATTGTTAAATTGAAAGAGGTGACAATCATGAAAGAAGGAATCCATCCGCAGTTTGAAAAAACTACAATCACTTGCCATTGCGGTAATGTAATTGAAACTCGTTCTACTAAGAAGGACATTAAGGTTGAAATCTGTTCAAAGTGCCATCCGTTCTATACTGGCAAGCAAAAGCTTGTTGATACAGGTGGACGTGTTGACAGATTTAAAAAGCGTTTCAATATGGACAAGTAAAAATAAGGACGGCTATGTGTCGTCCTTTTTGCATTTTCGGAGTTAAATTATGAATTACACAACTATCAAAGCACTGGCTAAAGCGTCTTTTATTGAAAAGCGTTCAGAATTTATAGGCTATTTATGTCCTGTTTCTACTAATGATGAAGCAGTTAATTTCATAAATAATATCAAGGCGGAACATAGAAAAGCCAAACATAATGTTTATGCTTATATATTGCGTGATAATAACATAACACGATATTCAGACGACGGCGAACCTCAGGGTACTGCAGGTATACCTGTTCTGGACGTTTTACAAAAACATCAACTTACTGATATATGCTGCGTTGTAACCAGATATTTTGGCGGAATTCTTCTAGGCGGCGGCGGACTTGTGCGTGCATATTCACACTGCGCCTCGCTAGCAGTAAACGAAGCTGATATTTTAAACATGTATTTTTGTAATACGGCAATAATCACAATGGACTACGATTTATACGGCAAAATCAGTTATATTCTTCCTGAATTTGAAACAAAGCTAATTAGTTCAGATTTTGGAAATAATGTGAAAATTACTGTAAATGTTAAATCAGAACTTTATGATTCATTCTGCAAAAAATTAACCGACATTACAAGCGGAAAAATTTTAATTGAAAAAACAAACGAACTATTTGATAACTTTTGATAACCGCACACTTCCATGTGCGGTTATCATTTTAATTTTACACCATATTCGACATATTTTGGCGAATATTGCGATAATTGTGACGTTAATTTGTCGAATTTTATGATATAATGTAAATATCAAAATAAAAGGAGAAAAAATATGAGTAATTTAAAATTGATAAAATGTAATGTATCAAAAGACAGTCAGAGGATATATTTCCTGTCGTCCTTTAATAAGACAATTGACGGCTTAACAGCGGTTACATACAATATTTCTGCATCAGACTGCTATAATGTCTTAACGATCGAAGATATTTCTACTGATTTAAAATTGTGCGAAAAAATTCTTTCTGAACTGTCTGAAAAATCAGTCCAGCAGAACGAATTAAAGGAATTTATTGTAAATTACCTATCTGATAATCAATGATTATCAAAATAGCTTTTGGGAAAGATTTGTAGTAAACCTATATTAGATAAAAATGCCTTTTATAAACTTAAAAGGCATTTTTATTTTTCTTCAATTTATATGATTTAATTACTTTAAGACGTGAAAATTCCTCACGTTCCTTTTCTTCCAGACTTTCAAGAATATATTTTACCATTCCTTCATATCTTGGAATCAATATATTCTGTAATGCGTTTGCTCTGCGCTGTGCTTTTTTTATTGCTGTAGCAAGACGATAGATACTGTTATCAACCTCCGCTAACAATACAGTCATATCTTTAACCTTGGAAAAAGAAACATATGCTTTATCAAGCTGTGAATTTGTATAATAAAACCCATAAGGTACTTCTATTTCTCTGCGCTCAAGCGTTACATTAGGAATGTCAACACCCATAACACTCCTGTAAGTAACTGTAATACCGTCCTCTATGGGAACACTTCTGGCAATTTTATCAATAACGCCAAGGGTAATATTTGCATCCTGCAAAGCAGCATACGCTTCTTTATAAGTATCCTCAATGGAATTTCTCAAAGACTTTGCTTTGTCCATAAGCTGCATCATTTCTCTTATGAGAATATTGCGCTTTCTGTCCATAAGGTCATATCCCAGACGGCAAAGCGCTAAAGTTTTGCGTGCTTTAATCAGATTTCCTTTAGTTGGAAAAATCTGTTCTGCCATAAAGATACCCCCTTTGATGCACTATTTACTTAAACATTTGCAATGCTTTTTCAGCGTCATAATATTTGTTCAGCATATCCTCGTCTATTCGGTCAAGCTCACTTACCGGCAAAAGTGACAGCAAAGCCCAGCCTAAATCAAGAGTTTCTTCAATAGACCGATCTTCATTAAATCCCTGAGTGATAAAATACTTTTCAAACTGCACGCCGAATTTCATATACTGACGGTCAACTTCAGACAGTTCTTCCTCACCGATTACCGATGCCAGAGCTCTTGCGTCCTGAACCTTTGCATACGCCGCAAAAAGCTGATTAGCAACTGAAGAATGATCAAATCTTGTATAGCCCTCTCCGATACCGTCCTTCATAAGTCTTGAAAGGGACGGTAAAATCGAAATCGAAGGATAGATACCGGTCTGGTCAAGACTCCTGTCCAGAACGATCTGACCTTCGGTAATATATCCAGTTAAGTCAGGAATCGGATGAGTAATATCATCATTAGGCATGGTCAGAATGGGAATCTGTGTAACGCTGCCTGTAGAACCCTCGGCAATCCCCGCTCTCTCATAAAGTGACGCTAAATCAGAGTACAGATATCCAGGGTAACCCTTACGTCCGGGAATTTCACCTTTTGAAGATGAAAATTCACGAAGCGCTTCACAATAGGAAGTTATATCGGTCAGAATAACAAGTATATGCATATTCTTTTCAAAGGCAAGGTATTCAGCTGCCGTAAGAGCACATCTGGGAGTCAATATTCTTTCAATGATCGGATCGTTTGAAAGATTCATAAACATTACAACCTTTTGCTGAACGCCGCTTTCCGCAAAGGATTTTTTAAAATAATCCGCAACATCATTTTTAACGCCCATAGCTCCAAATACGACTGCAAAATCCTGACCGTTTTCATCTGCGATCTTTGCTTGTCTTACGATCTGTACTGCAAGCTTATTGTGAGACAGTCCGGAACCTGAAAAAATCGGAAGCTTCTGCCCTCTGATAAGCGTCATAAGACAATCAATTGAAGAGATACCTGTTCTGATATAATTTCTTGGATATGTTCTTGAAACAGGATTCAACGGCTTTCCGTTTATATCAGCAAACTTTTCTGGATAAATATCTCCCAGTCCGTCAATAGGTTTTCCCGAACCGCTGAATACTCTGCCCATCATTTCCTCAGACAAAGCAAGCTCCATTGGTTTGCCTGTAAAGCTTGTTTTAGTATTAGTAAGAGAAAGCCCTTTAGTACCCTCAAACACCTGAAGAATAGCTTTTTCTCCGGATATTTCAACAATTCTGCCGACTCTTTCCGTACCGTCGCTTAAACGAATATTTGCAATTTCATCATATCCCACGCCTTTAACATGATCAAGAGCCACAAGAGGACCGTTTATTTCGCTCAGTCCAATATACTGAATACTCATACGGCACTCCTTTCCTCTTCATTGCTTTCAAGCTTATCAAATACTGATTTTATTTCTTTTTTATAATCATCGAACATTTCCAATTTATCATTTGGTATATCGTACTTTATTTTAATAATCTTTTCCATTAAGCCGGTACTGGTAATTTGCTCCATAGATACTCCTTGTGATAAACCTTTTTTGGCTTCATTGTAAAGAGTAAGGATAACCTCCATCATAAGCTTCTGTTTCTGAAGCGGAACATAAGTATCGTCTTTATGATATGCATTCTGCTGAAGAAATCCAACTCTTATAACCCTTGCAAGGTCTATTACCAGCTTTTGTTCATCAGGCAATACGTCTGCACCGATAAGCTTTACTATTTCCATCAATTGGTTTTCTTCTATTAGAATATTTGAAATTTCCTGACGAAGCTGTAAAAAATCCGGTCCTGCTTCCCTATCATAAAATTCAGAAAGATCATCTATATATTCGCTGTAGCTTGTCGTCCAGTTAATAGCAGGATAATGTCTTGCATAAGCCAGAGATTTGTCAAGCGCCCAGAAGCAGCGCACAAAACGCTTTGTATTCTGAGTTACAGGCTCGGAAAAGTCAGAACCCTGCGGAGATACCGCACCGATTATTGTCACAGAACCTTCTTTTCCGCAAAGTGTTTTCATGTAACCTGCTCTTTCGTAAAATTCCGAAAGACGGGACGGCAGATAAGCAGGAAATCCCTCTTCTGCCGGCATTTCCTCCAGACGTCCGGATATTTCTCTTAAAGCCTCTGCCCATCTGGAAGTGGAATCAGCCATTATAGCAATATGATATCCCATATCTCTGTAATATTCGGCAAGAGTGATTCCTGTATAAATTGATGCTTCTCTTGCCGCTACAGGCATATTTGACGTATTGGCAATAAGTACTGTTCTATCGGTAAGAGGACGGTTGGTTTTCGGATCTATAAGTTCTGAAAATTCCTCCAGTACCTGAGTCATTTCATTTCCTCGTTCGCCGCAGCCAATATACACGATAATATCAGCGTCGCACCACTTTGCCAGCTGATGCTGAGTCATAGTCTTACCTGTTCCGAAACCGCCGGGAATTGCGGCGGTACCGCCTTTTGCAATCGGCAGAATGGTATCTATGATTCTCTGTCCTGTAATAAGCGGACGTGAAATCATAAGCCTTTCAGCTACAGGTCTGGGCTGACGTATCGGCCATTTCTGGCACAGTGTAAGCTCATGAACTTTACCCTTATTATCTTCTATTTTGCATACAGTATCATTTACACGATATTTACCGTTTTCAGCAATCCATATAACCTTTCCGCTGAGAAAAGGAGAAAGCATACAATAATGCCTGATAACAGGCGTTTCCGGACAGGAGGCATATACGCTTCCGCCTGTCAGTTCTGTTCCGACTGTAACTTCCATTGTAACGTCATATATTTTTTCCGTATCAATTGCCGGAACATTAGATCCTTCATTAATAAATGCCCCGCAAATTTTTTCAATTTCTTTTAAAGGACGTTCAATTCCGTCAAAAATATTTGAAATTATTCCCGGTCCCAAAGTTGCGCTCATAGGCGAACCTGTATTAAAAACCGGTTCGCCCACTTTAAGTCCTGTCGTCACTTCATAAACCTGTATTGTTGTAAATTCTCCGGTTATTCCGATAACTTCCCCTATGAGCTTTTTTTCTCCTACATACACCATCTCAAGCATAGAAAAGTCTTTGGTATCTTTAACCTTTACAACAGGTCCATTGACAGAGTATATTTTATTCAATACCGATCACACTCCTAATCAACTGAGATTTTCATTTCTGAATTTGTACCTGCTGCTGAATTGTTTTCTTTGTTCTTTTATCGCACTGTCAAATGTCTTATCTACTGCAATACCGTTTTCAGTATCGACAATTGATATTCCACCCATTACTATATCAGGATCAGTTTCAACTTTACAGCCGGATATATCCTGCAAAACATTACTGTACTTTAAATCCTTTTCGGAAATCATTATAATAAAATTCTCATTTATCTTTTCATTTTTCACAAGATTTATAAGATAATTTTCATATTTTTCCGAAACGGTAAATTCACAAATTAGTTTACTTACTGCATCAAAAATTTTTTGCGCAAGATTTTCTCTCTGCATGAGAGAATCAGTTTTCAGCTGCTGCTGTTTTAACGCCAGCATTCTGCGGTACTTCGATTCGATATCCCTGACCGATCTTTGAATTTTATTATATGCATTCAACAGTTCTTCATCTTCTGTTTCTTTCACCTGATGGTTTTTTTGAGTTTCAGCCTCGGAAATTATTTTATTTATTTTTTCATCAACCTCATTATTTACTGAATTTACAAATCTGTCAAGCTTTTCAGCCTGTATTTCATTCATCACACCGCACTCCTTGTTTATAATTTAAGTCCTATAGCATCGCTTACATACCTGTTAATTGTATCAGTAATATGAGATGTGGCATGTCTGTCCGGAATTTCTACAATAAGAGGCGATTTATAATTTAATTTTATGTCATATACCAGTTCACTGCAAAGCTTCACAAGCTTTTCCGTCATAAGTATAATTGCAATTTCTTTATTACGAACAGCCTTTTCAAGTTCTTCTTTTACTTCATCCGGTTCATGAACAACTGCTCCGCTGATTCCTGCCAGTCTCATTCCCATTTGAGTATCAATATTATCGCTTATTAAATAAAATTTCATATCAGTATACCTTAACGATTTTTATAAAATTAAAGTGCATTAAGTATCATAAATGAGATCAAAAATCCATATAAAGCAACGCCCTCGCCCAAGGCCACAAAAATTAATGCTTTTGAAAATGACTTTGGCTCTTCTGCAACTGCTCCGATAGCGGCCGGTGCAGCAGAGCCTACGGCAATACCGCATCCGATAGAACCCAGACCTACAGAAAGTGCTGCGGCAAGATACCCCAGACCCGCATTTCCGATTACATCGTTTACTGTTTCAACAGCTTCAGCGTTTACAAATCCGCCCACAGGAAGGATAATTCCCAGTGCCAACACTGCAAAAAATGAGCATATATTTACAACAAATGCAGTTTTAGCAGCGCTGTTGCTCTTTTTCTTTTTAAGAATATACACCACGGGAAGAATCAGCATTACAACAGCAAAAAGAGGCAGCAACATTATTTCATAAATATTCATAATAAAATAACTCCTTTAATCAATATTTTTATCATAATTTATTTTTACCGGTTCAAAGGGCTGACCGTCTCCATCATAAAAACGAGAAAATACTTCATAGAATTCCAGTCTCAGAACCTGAATACCTACAATAAGACCTTCCATACCCATTACAAAAATATTTCCGATAACTACAACAACAGGAGACGCACCCGCTGAAACGCTTTCTGAAAGAAGCATCACAACCGACATCATTCCGGCATGAGAGAAAATAAATCCTCCTATTCTGACAAATGAAAGAGTATTGGTAGCGTACCCTAAAATAAATTCAAACACTTCAAAAAAGTTAGACGCAATAAAATCTCCTATTCCGCTTTCTAGTTTAAATTTCTTACCTGAAACCAAACAACCCAGCGGTTCCCTGAAAAACATTATTACCAGCGGGATCACTATAAGACAGATTACATACGGAGCTGTAAAAAGACTTCCATTTCCTATCATCATAACTGCAACCCCCGCTAAAAGCGAACTAAACAGTATAAGCCCCGCTATCCCGTTATTTCCAAACAATGCCTCAGAATAATCCCTGTGTTTCAAGCTAATAAATATGTTTATAATTATAGATATCAAGATTATAACTATACCTATTACAATTGCTCCAAGCAGAATAACCATAGTATTGTCCATGATTTCTAACGGTTTATGCTTAAGACCCATTGATTTATACAAAGGGTCAAGAGCATGCTCAAATCCAAACACAGAACCGTACACCAAACCAAAAAATGCACTGGAAAGTCCTACACGCTGTAAAATAGCGCCAAGCAGATTTCCCTTTTTTCTGTACACAAAATATCCCACCAAGGAAATAACCAAACCTTGTCCCAAATCACCGAACATAATTCCAAACAATAAAGTATAGGTAACAGCTACAAGCATAGTAGGATTAAATCCGTTATAGGACGGTAATCCGTACATTTCAACAAACATTGAAAACGGTTTAGAAAATGAATTATTTTTAAGCTTTACAGGCGTTTTCTCAATATTCCCCTCGCCTGCCGGCTTTATAACAAGCGAAACGGTATTGATACTGTCAAAAAGCTTTTTAAATTCCTCTATACATTTTTTAGGAACAAATCCCGTCATATAAAATTTTTCCTTATAGACAGTTACATTTCGTCTCATCTCAAACAAATCATATAAGTATTTAATACGGCAAAAGTATTTATTAACAAGCTCTCCCTTATCAGAAATCATGCGACTGCGGCATTCTACAGCAATACTTTTCTTCTCTTCCATTTTTTCAATTTTCCGGCTGAGATTACTGTATTCTTCTTCAGGTGTTCCGGTAACAAAATCAGGTAGCCAGATTCTTTCAAAATACAATGATTTAAAAATATTATCTGTTTCCTTTATACTGTCAATCGGAGCTAAATAAAATCCCCATTTATAATTCCCGTCATCGTCATACGGCATAAATATAAATGTTTTATTATCATAATATGACAATTTCAAATAGCTTTCACACGGAAGTCTTCCGAATCTGACTTTTATATGAGAGCAGTTCAGCAAACGCTCCAAATCAATATGCATACCCTTTAAATGCTTCATCTGAAGCATTGCCTGTCTGCATTCCTTGATTTTTGAGTTAAGTTCATAAATCTCATCGCTTTGAATTTTGAATTCCTTTTCCAGTTGAGTAAACGACGAGTCAATATCCTCTGTAGTCATAGCTAAAATATCATCGGTACTTACCTCATTAAAGCTAAAATTTTCACCGATATTTATATCCACTATTCTTTTAAGCAGATCTTTATATGGATTTTCTTCATCAAGACGAATAAATTCTTCATTGTTTCCGGAGGTTTCCTTAGAAGCGTCAGTCATATGAAAACACCCGCTTTCAACACATTTTGCAAGAACTCTGTCAAGGTCTTTCATAACGCCGACAATTGTCAGAAACTCCATTTTCTCTATTGACATTTTTTCACCTCCGTATCTTATTTTATTGTATTACAATAATATCAGACATATAAGATATACTTTTATTATATCTTATACTTTCAACAATATTAACAATATTATTTAATTCTACTTCAGACAGATACATAAGAGAATAAAGACTTACGGCTGCATTTTCAGAAAACATCAGCGCTCTTCTTGCCATACTGCATTTAAGTTTTACCAATTCACGTTCAAATTGTTCACTCTCCATATTTTCATCAAGATTATCCATGCGCCTTCCATATGACGTCTTTGACAGCATACGCAAAAACTCTTCTGGAGATGACGTTTCAAACAGTTCAGACTGTTTTTCACGTCCCAATCTTCCATAGAACGGAAGCATATTGTCTTTCAGAAAATTTATATCCGCATTAAAATATTTTTTCATACGATAAGCATTTATAATATTTATAACGTCTGTCTGAATATTGAACTGATCAAGCAGAGCTGTCTGAGACGTTCCGCTGAAATCTTTTTTAGCTGTTTCAATAAGCCATTTCATATAGTATGTTCTTAACATTACCTCACATTTTGTATACGGAATAATACCGTTTTTATCCGTTTCAATATTTTTAATAATATTGTAGTAAGGCGTATGTCTTATAACGTTAAGAAGCTGCCTAAAATCAGATGCTTTTGCCAGTTCTATGAGATCAAAGCTTGCCTTTTTTAGAAGATACGCATGCATAGATTCAATATAAACATCGCTGCTGTCGTTATTCAAATAGAGTATTGCTTTAAGAAGCTCGCGAATCTCAAAACGCACCATAAGGAAATTATAAAAAGGTTCTTCATTTAAATGTTGAAATCTGCACAGACGTTCATATTGGTCATAATACGCTTTATTCAGCAGAGATTCAAGAAATCCCCGATGTATAACTGACGTGTCAATATTGGAAAGTACGGCTGAAAAGTGAGTATTGCGTTTTAAATATTCTGCCGCTTCGCTGACTTTTTTCTTTGCAGAAAGTTCATAATAATCATTTTCTTTAAGCCGTTTACCGTAAACAGCTCTTATTTTTGCGACAGTTGCATTCTTTGAAGCTTTCATTTACTCACCTACTATTTCTGCCAATATTTCCTTTTCTATTGTTTCATGATTATAATCATAAAAAGCGTTCATTTCATTAATTTCATCATTGAATTTTTTTTCAAGCTCTGAAACTTCCTTTTCAAATTCCGACTTATTAAAATCCTCTATCTGAGAAATCCTCATATCGGCATCACGTTCAATTTTGGTTCTTATTTCCATACACTGCTTTTTAGTATCTTCAATAATCTGATTTCTTTTTTCAGACGCTGAATTTATTCGTTCAGTTGCATTCTTATCTATTTCAATGATCCTGTTTATAACACTTTCCATAAATCATAACCTCGTTAATATCAGTTTTTAATACTGTGCATAGGCGCAGGTATTCTTCCGCCTCTTGAAATAAATTTGGCAGGAGATTTTCTGTTTATATTCATTACCGGTCCGCTGCCTAAAAGACCTCCGAATTCCAGAGTATCGCCGACATTTTTTCCAATTGCCGGAATAAGTCTTACAGCAGTAGTTTTATTATTAACCATACCGATAGCCGCTTCATCGGCAATAATTGCGGAAATTGTTTCGGCAGTAATATCTCCGGGAACAACTATCATATCAAGTCCCACTGAGCATACGGCTGTCATTGCCTCAAGCTTTTCAAGACATAGAGCGCCGTTATTTACAGCATCAATCATACCTGCGTCCTCAGAAACAGGAATAAATGCGCCGGACAGTCCGCCCACATTTGATGACGCCATAACGCCGCCTTTCTTTACAGCGTCATTAAGCAGTGCAAGCGCTGCTGTCGTACCGTGAGTTCCGCACGATTCAAGTCCTATTCCTTCAAGAATATGAGCAACACTGTCTCCTACTGCCGGAGTCGGTGCCAAAGATAAGTCTACTATACCAAAAGGCACTCCCAGCATTTCAGACGCTTTAGAGCCCACCAGCTGTCCCATTCTGGTAACCTTAAAAGCCGTTTTCTTTATTATGTCAGCAATTTCGTCAATTGATGCATCAGGATGCTTTTCAATTGCCGCCCTCACTACACCCGGCCCTGAAACTCCAACATTAATAACACAATCGGGTTCTCCCGTACCATGGAAAGCTCCCGCCATAAACGGATTATCCTCAGGAGCATTACAGAATACTACAAGTTTTGCAGGACCTATACACTGATTGTCAGCGGTTCTTTCAGCGGATTGCTTTATAATTTTTCCCATCATTGCAACTGCGTCCATATTAATACCGGTTTTGCTTGAACCTACATTTACTGACGAACAGATATTTGAAGTAACTGCCAGTGCTTCGGGAATTGAATTGATAAGCTCAATATCTCCCGCACTGAAACCCTTTTGTACAAGAGCCGAATAGCCGCCTATAAAATTTACGCCGCATGTATCGGCTGCCCTTTGAAGCGCAAGAGCGAATTTAACGGGATTCTTTTCCGTACATGCCGCTGAAATTATTGCTATAGGAGTAACAGAAATTCTTTTATGTATAATAGGAATGCCGTATTCCTTTTCTATCCGCTCTCCTGTTTTTACAAGATCCTTTGCTTTTGAAGTAATCTTGTTATAAACCTTTTCACATGCCTTGTCAATATCGCTGTCAATACAGTCCAGGAGAGAGATTCCCATTGTAATCGTTCTGATATCAAGACATTCGTCTTGAATCATTCTGATAGTCTCAAGTATATCGTAAATGTTAATCATCTAAATAATTCTCCTTAAAAATTATATACGGTGCATAGAATTAAATATATCCTGATGCATAGTATGAATTGAAAGATTCAGTGATTTTCCCAATTCATTAAGTTTTTCGCCAAGTACCACAAAATCAGTATTCATTTGTGATATATCAACCATCATAATCATAGCGAACATATCCTGAAGTACGCTCTGTGTAACGTCCATAACATTTGCATTATATTCAGCACAGACATTGCTTACCTTTGCTAATATTCCTACATTATCTTTTCCGATAACAGTTATAACCGCTCTCATAAATATCCTCCTTAAAATACCGGTCAAAAACCGCAAATAATAATTATAAATATAATTATACCACATTCAAGTCTAAAATAAAAGAGTTAAAAAAATTTTATTTAAGAAAATACTACGTATTATTTTCATGCGCCTTCTTATGTCTCTTTTTTATCGTATTTCTGGTTATTGCAGACAATTTCTCAACTGTTGTTTCAGGAAATGACGCCAAAAACAATATGCTTTGTTCGTGGGCAGAATGCTCGTCCAGTTTTAAAATTTCTGTAAAAAAAGTATTTATTGTATTAAAATTAACAGAAAGATTTTTTGCAGTTTCCTTTCCTAAATCGGTCATAATAACGCTTGTTGCATATTCAGGTTCTATTAGCTCAAGTCTTGCCATACATTTTAACATCTTGCTGACGCTGGGTCTTGTAACAGAAAGACTGTTGGCAATATCAACAGAACGTACTGTTTTAAGCGTTTTGCTTAATTCATATACTGTCAGTAAATACTTATACTGTCCGGCGCATAATTTCATATCCGCACTCTCCTTTATTTTTATATAAAATCATTTTAACACTTTTAAGAAATATTTTCAATATTTTCTTTTTATTGACTTTATTAATAATAAATGTTAAAATAAAATAATTCTTTAAATGGTGGTAAATATGAAAAAATCAAAAATATTAATTATAACTTCATGGACGGCAGTTATACTTTGGATGCTGGTTATATTCTGCTTTTCCGCACAGAATGCAGATCAATCGTCAGGCACAAGCGGTGGCTTTGCTAAATTTCTTGCAAAAATACTTTATCGTGACTTTAACACTATAGATAAACCTTCTCAGGATATCCTAATTAATAAATGCCAATTTATTGTCAGAAAAACCGCACATTTTACTGTTTATGCCACTTTAGGTATACTTACTTACATGGCTGTTCGTATTTCTAAATTTAAATTTTCATATTTGATCTCTTCTGTTATTTGTCTGGCATATGCGGTAAGCGATGAAATTCATCAATATTTTGTACCCGGCAGAAGCTGTGAACTGCGTGACGTATTTATAGATTTTTCCGGTTCCGTTCTGGGAATCATATTAATTGCTATTATATTAATTTTTTTCAGAAATATCAAAGCAAAAAATTAAATTCTTTAATTTTAAAAAACTCTTGACAAATCAAAAATTCAGGCATATAATATTAACATAATGTTTTTAAATTCTAAGAGCAAAGGTAAGTAATCTGCAAAACGATGTTTCAGAGAGCCGATGAATGGTGTGAATTCGGTACATACGCTGTTTGATGAATGGATTTGTGAGAAGCATAGTGAACAAAGCTTTTTAGCTTCAAGTATCTATCGCCGTTGTTCCCACGTTACAGGGATAGGATATTAAGGATTGATTCCAGCGTATCTGAAAAAGGAGAGTTTTACTTTAACTCTTGAATTTGGGTGGCACCACGATGTCTATCGTCCCTTATGAGGATGATGGGCTTTTTTTATTGCCTTTTGCAAGTTTGCCTAAGCTAAAAAAAGGAGAAATAATTATGATTTATCCGTCAATTGAAGAAGCAAAGAAAAAATACAGTGAATACAATGTATTTCCGGTTGTAAGGGAAATACTATCTGATTCATTTACACCTATTCATATTTTCAAAGCTCTGAAAAGAAATGAAGAAAATGCTTTTATTCTTGAAAGTGTAAATAACGGCAATCAATGGGGACGTTATTCCTTTATTGGTATTAACCCGAAAATTGAAGTAAAAATCAACAAAGGTACAGCAATGCTTACTGAAAACGGAATAACAACCGAAGAAAAAATTTCAAATCCCGTTAGTTTTCTTCAAAATATTCTAAATAATTATAAAGCCCCTAAAATTAAAGGCATGCCGAACTTTACAGGCGGATTCGCTGGTTATTTCGGATACGATACAGTACGCTATACGGAAAAAAAGCTTGTTAATGTTCCGGAAGACGACACTCTGATGCCGGACTGTCATCTGTTCCTTTATGATGAAGTTGTAGCCTATGATCATCTTAACAGTAAAATAATAATTATAATAAATATTTATAATAATGATAATATCGAACAGCAGTACACAGATGCTGAAAAGAGAATGGATAAAATTACTGATAAAATAAATTCTTATTTTGAAAGACCAAGAAATATCGGCACTACCAAAAATATTACGGTAAACTCTAATGTAACAAAAGAAGAATTTATAAACAATGTAGAAACTGCAAAAAAACATATCGTTGCAGGAGATATTTTCCAGATAGTATTATCCCAAAGATTTGAAATTGACAATCCGCCAGATAGTTTCAATGTTTACCGTATGCTGAGAGCTACCAATCCTTCCCCTTATCTGTACTATTTCAAAAACAAGGACTACAATATTGCCGGTGCTTCTCCGGAAATGCTTGTAAACGTAACAGACGGCATTGTAAAAACTAAGCCTATTGCAGGCACAGTACCACGAGGAAAAACCGAGGAAGAGGATCTGGCGCTGGAAAAATCACTGATTTCCGATCCGAAGGAATGTGCAGAACACACAATGCTTGTGGATCTGGGACGTAATGATGTGGGTAAGGTTTCAGAATTCGGAAGCGTTGAAGTAACAAGCTTTATGAAAACCGAAAGATATTCAAAGGTTATGCATCTTGTTTCCGACGTAAAGGGAAAACTTAGATCCGATAAAAATGCTCTTGACGCATTAATGGCAGTACTTCCGGCAGGCACTCTTTCGGGAGCACCAAAAGTAAGAGCTATGGAAATCATTGACGAGCTTGAAAATAAAAGAAGAGGTCTATACGGCGGTACGGTAGGATATATCGGCTTTGACGGTAATATTGATACATGTATTGCAATACGAACAGTTTTATTTAAAAATAAAAAAGCCTATATTCAGGCAGGTGCTGGAATCGTTTACGATTCTGTTCCCGAAAAAGAATTCTGTGAAACTCAGAACAAAGCCAAAGCAATGATCAATGCTATAGAGGAGGCAACCGCTTTATGATACTATTAATAGATAATTATGATTCATTCACATATAATCTTTATCAATATATCGGCGAATTATATCAGGACATACAGGTTGTAAGAAATGATGAGATTACACTTGACGAAATTGAAAAACTTTCACCTCAGGCATTAATAATTTCTCCCGGTCCTGGTTATCCGAAAGATGCAGGAATTTCAGTCGAAGCAATTAAGCACTTCAGCGGTAAATTACCGATTCTGGGAATTTGCTTAGGACATCAGTCAATATGCGAAGCTTTCGGAGGCACGATTATTCCTGCAAAAGAACTTATGCACGGTAAATCAAGTAATATAAAAATTGATACTTCATCGGCAATTTTCAAAGGACTTCCCGAAACCATCGTTTCTGCCAGATATCATTCATTGATTGCAGACAGCAGCAGTATTCCAGATTGTCTTAAAGTGACCGGTACAGATTCAGCCGGTCAGATCATGGCTGTTGAACATAAAGAACATTCCACATACGGTTTACAGTTCCATCCCGAATCAGTGCTTACCGGATACGGTAAAATCATAATTAAAAACTTCCTTTTACAAATAAAAGATATTAATTTAAATGAAAAAGAAGTTTCAGAAGAAGAACTACCCAAAACAGAATTAAAATCATTAATCTCAAAAGTGGTAGATCAAAAAGATCTGACACTTGAAGAATCAATGAAAGCAATGAATATTATCATGAGCGGAAGAGCAACTGACGCACAAATTTCTTCATTCCTTACCGCACTGCGAATCAAAGGTGAAACTATTGAAGAAATCACCGGTCTTGCTAAGGTAATGAGAGAAAAAGCAAATACCATTGAAGGCTGTAAAGACGCTATTGACATTGTAGGTACGGGCGGAGACTTGTCTAACACATTTAATATTTCAACCACATCTTCATTTGTAATAGCAGGCTGCGGTGCTAAGGTCGCTAAGCACGGTAACAGAAGCGTTTCAAGCAAAAGCGGCGCTGCTGACGTACTGGAAAATCTGGGCGTTAAAATCACATCTTCTCCAGAACAGGCGAAGGAAATGATAAATTCTATCGGTATATCATTCCTTTTTGCACAAAGCTATCACGGTTCTATGAGATTTGTTGGTCCTTCAAGACGAGAAACAGGAATCCGAACAGTATTTAATATATTGGGCCCTCTTGCAAATCCTGCAAATACAAATTATATTCTTCTGGGCGTCTATGACAAAGAACTTTTAAAACCGATGGGTGAAGTACTCATAAATCTGGGAATTAAAAGAGCAATGCTGGTATACGGAAACGATAAGCTTGATGAAATATCAATTTCCGATAATACATCTGTATGCGAAATACAGGATAATGAAATGACATTTTACGAGCTAAATCCTGAAGACTACGGATTCAGCAAAGCATCCAAAAAAGAAGTTGTAGGCGGTACTGCCGAAGAAAATGCACAGATCACTCTCGGCATTTTAAACGGTAAAATAAGAGATGCTAAGCGGGATATTGTACTTCTCAATGCTGGATGTGCTTTATATGTATGCGGTAAGGCTGAATCAATCAAAAGCGGCATAGAACTTGCCGCCGCAAGTATCGACGGCGGTTGGGCTGCGGCAAAGCTTAATCAGCTTATTGAAAAATCAAACAGTTTTTAATGGTGATTCATATGATTTTAGACGATATAATTGAAAAAAGAAAAATTCAGTTGGAAAGAGAAAAATCGGCTGTACCATTTGCGGAAATCAAAAAAAAGGCGCTGAATATTGATACTCCGTGCTGTGATTTTTACAAAGCTTTAAATGGTGAAAAACTATCTGTAATTTCAGAAGTAAAAAAAGCGTCTCCTTCAAAATCTGTAATAAAAGAGGATTTCAAACCTGTTGAAATTGCAATTGCATATGAAAATGCAGGCGCTGACGCTATTTCATGTCTGACAGAAGAATTTTACTTTCAAGGAAGCAGTAAATATCTTCAGGAAATCAGAAAAGCAGTAGATTTACCGATACTTAGAAAGGATTTCATTTTTGATGAGTATCAGATTTTTGAGGCAAGAGCAATAGGCGCTGACGCTATACTTCTCATAGCCGCCGTACTTGATAACGATACCATGAAACATTTTAAAGATATCGCAGAAGGACTGGGCATGAACTGTCTTTTTGAGGCTCACAGCGAAAAAGAGCTTGAATCAATTTTAAAGTGTTCCCCTAAAATAGTGGGAATAAATAACAGAAATTTAAAAACCTTTGAAGTAAGTCTTGAAAATACAGTACGTTTAAGCAAAATGATCCCTGATAAATGCTTACTGGTTTCAGAAAGCGGAATTGCTGTCAACGATGATATGAAAAAGGTTAAATCAGCCGGAGCCGATGCCGTTTTAATCGGTGAAACACTTATGAGAAGCGGAAATATCAACGATACTATGGCTTCATTGAGGAAAGATGTATGAAAATAAAATTATGCGGAATAAGACGACTAGAGGATATCCGATATGTAAATGAATTCAAACCCGATTATGTAGGTTTTATTCTGTCCCAAGGCTTCAGACGCTCTATAGGTCTGGGAACATTCTGTGAACTTAAAAGTTATCTTGATAAGAACATCAGAACTGTGGGGGTATTTGTAAACGAACCTTTGGAATACATTTTGAAATATTATGCCGAAGAACTTGACGTGATTCAGCTTCACGGCGATGAAAATGCCGAGTATTTACAAGAATTAAAAAAAATGGTAAAATGTAAAATATGGAAGGCTGTCAGAGTAAAAAATGCTGAGGACATTACAATTGCAGATAAGTTGGGTGCAGATCTTCTGCTTCTTGACAGCTTTTCAGCAAATGAATACGGCGGAACAGGAAAAATCGCAAACTGGAGTATTATTAACAGCGTTGATATAAAAACCCCTTTTTTTCTCGCAGGAGGTCTTAATAAGGATAATATCTGTGATGCCGTCAGAACAGTTAAACCGTACGGTATAGACATCTCCGGCGGAATCGAAACAGACGGTTTCAAAGACAAGGAAAAAATAGAAAATATTATGAAACTTATAAGGAGTGGGAACTTTGAATAAAAAAGGTAGATTCGGAATTTACGGCGGGCAATATGTTCCGGAAACAGTTATGCATGCCGTATGTGAACTTGAAGCAGCATATGAGCATTATAAAAATGACAAGGAATTCTGTGAAGAACTCAAAGCTCTTTACAGAGATTATGCCGGACGTCCCTCAATGCTTTACTATGCAGAAAAAATGACTAAGGATTTAAATGGTCCTAAAATTTATATCAAGCGTGAAGATCTGAACCATACCGGTTCACACAAAATAAACAACGTTTTAGGTCAGATCCTTCTTGCAAAGAAAATGGGCAAAAAGCGTATTATTGCGGAAACAGGTGCAGGTCAGCATGGTGTTGCAACTGCTACTGCCGCAGCTCTTTTCGGTATGGAATGTGAAGTATATATGGGCGAAGTTGATATGGAAAGACAGTCTCTCAATGTTTACCGTATGGAACTTCTGGGAGCAAAGGTCACTCCGGCAAAAAGCGGTACCGGCACTCTGAAAGATGCAATCAATGAAGCTATGAAAGACTGGGCTACAAATATCGAAACAACATATTACTTAATAGGTTCTGTTATGGGTCCTCACCCTTACCCTGAAATGGTACGTGATTTTCAGAAAATCATAAGTAAAGAAATAAAAGAACAGCTCTATGAAAAAGAAAACAAGTTACCGGACTGCGTTGTAGCCTGCGTAGGAGGCGGTTCTAATGCCATGGGGGCTTTCTACAATTTTATCGAAGATGATTCGGTAAGACTAATAGGTGCAGAAGCTGCCGGTAAAGGTATTGATACCAAATATCATGCCGCTACCTCTGCCAAGGGCAGTAACGGTATTTTTCATGGTATGAAATCAATTTTTCTTCAAAATGACGAGGGACAAATCGATGAAGTATATTCTATTTCTGCCGGTCTGGATTATCCCGGAATCGGACCTGAACACGCTGATCTGTTTAAGAGAAAAAGAGCAAAATATATGCCTATAACTGATGAGGAAGCTGTATGTGCATTTGAATATCTTTCAAGAACAGAAGGTATTATTCCCGCTATAGAATCTGCACATGCAGTAGCTGCCGCAATGAAAATTGCTCCTTCAATGAATAAGGATCAAGTTATGGTTATAAATTTATCAGGACGAGGAGACAAAGACGTTTATCAGGTTGCAAGATACAGAGGGGTGAAATTAAATGAACAGGATTGATAAAAAACTTCAACAGTTAAAAGCAGAAAACAAAAAAGCTCTTATTACTTATGTTACATGCGGAGATGGCGGCTATGATACGACTGAATCTGCCGTTTTGAAAATGGCTGAAAACGGCGCTGATATTATTGAACTGGGCGTACCGTTTTCCGATCCGATCGCTGAAGGGCCGGTTATACAGGCTGCAAGCGAACGTGCATTAAAAAACGGTACTACGTTAAAAGGAATCTTTGAGATGGTTAAGCGTCTCAGAAGTAAAACAAATATTCCTTTGCTTCTTATGATGTATGTCAATTCAATTTTTCGTTTCGGTACTGAAAAATTCTTTACAATGTGTGAAGATACAGGCATTGACGGTGTTATAGTACCAGATCTTCCATTTGAAGAAAAAGAAGAAATTCAAGAATCAGCTGATAAGCACAGTATTATTAACATAAGTCTTATTACCCCCACATCAACTGACAGAATAAGTATGATTGCAAAAGAAGCTAAAGGATTCGTTTATTGTGTTTCGTCAACCGGTGTTACAGGTATGCGTTCGGGATTTACTACAGATTTTAACCAATTTATAGGTGAAATTAAAAAGCATACTGATACGCCATGTGCTATAGGATTTGGTATTTCAGGTCCGGAGCAAGCAAAAAATCTCAAGCAATATTGTGATGGCGTAATTGTAGGAAGCGCTATTGTAAATATAATTGGAAAAAATGGCAAAGATTCTGCCGAAATGGTAGGTAAATTTACAAACAATTTAAGAACTGCGCTTGATGAGTAAGGATGTGTTATTATGGGAACAAGTGCGTCTGAAATATTTGATTTGAGAAACTTTTATTATTATAAGTGCGGAAATATTTTTAGCGGAAGTCTTAATAATTTCAATTATAAAATTATTCCCAAAGAGAATGAATTAACTGTTCTTATATGGCACGGTATGTTGTGCTCCGAACTAGCAGAAATTGAAATTGAAAAAAACTTTCCTCTTGATGAAGATGGATTTGCTAATATGATTCAATGGTTAGAAAATGAATATAAAAAACAAATATAAAAATAACCGTTTATGTTTAAAAGTACATAAACGGTTATTCTTAATCATACAATATTTCCATCTGACGATAAGATAGATCCTTAAAGCCTTTTGATAAATATAATTTTTTCGCCCCAATGTTTGACTCAGTTATTTCAAGACGAAAACGTGAAATTTTATTTTTATATTTTTCAATAACAAAATCAATAAGTTCAGAACCGATTCCCTGAGATCTAAATTCAGGTTTTACATAAATTTCATCAAGCCAAACTACCATTCCGCCTGCTTCATTGGAATATGTCAATGCAAGAAGAATATAACCGACAGTTTTATTATTTTTTTCACATACATAAGCTTTTGCAAAATCTAAACCTTCCATTAAAAGATTAAATGTTTTTTCCATATTAGATACAGGAATAGAATGATCAACGCCATCTGTATTATAAAAATCCATGCACATTTTAATAAAATCGATTTTATCATCCGATTTTATTTCACGAATCAATTATATCACCTCATATATTTAAACAGCAAGTGAATATTCACTTGCTGTTTTGAATTATAATAATTAATTATTATTCTTTTACACCGCCAAGTGCAACGCCTTCAACAATGAAACGTGACAGTAAGAGATAGATAACTACAACTGGAATAATTGATAATGCAATACCTGCATAAATTACACCATAGTCAGCAATTTTATCATTTGACTTAAGCATATTAATCATCATAGGCATTGTTATCTGTTCAAACTTACGTGAAACAAGGATCATTGATGGCTGGTAGAAGTTGTTCCAGTTTTGAATGAAAGCAAAGATTGCCTGAACAGCAATAGCTGGCTTCATCATAGGAATAGCAATTGTAAGGAATGTCCTAAATTCTCCGCAACCGTCAATTCGCGCCGCTTCGACAATATCAAGCGGGAAAGAAGATTTCAAATACTGCCTCATAAAGAAAACAATAGCAGGAGCAGCAATTGTAGGAACAATTAAAGGAATAAACGAGTCCGAAAGTCCCAATTTAATCATAAACTGCAAGAAACCAACTGATGTAACCTGCATAGGAACCATCATAACTACAAGGATAAATGTATATGCCGGTCCTCTAAGTTTAAAATCATATACAACAAGACCATATGCTGTTAAAGCTGAGAAGAAAACACTAAGAACCGTACTGCCTACAGCAATAATAGCACTGTTCTTGAAACCGATAAACGGATCAAATTGAAACATTGGGTCATTAAGAAGCTTCTTAACATTTGCAGCAAGATTACTTCCCGGAATAAATGAAACAGAACTAATAATATCTACATGTTTACGTGTTGCATTAATTATCAATATGTAAATTGGAACAAGACAAATAAGAGTCAAAATAATGCAAATGACAAAATAAACCATAGATTTAGCACGGAGCTTAGCCGAATAATTTTCCTTTGGCTGACTCATATCTCCATACCCCCTAAACCTTTTTGTTTTGCCTTAAGAGCTTTCATATTAGCCTTACGTTCTTTCTTCCTAGCCGCTTCATCTTTATCACGATTAAAAAAGAAAGTAATAGATCCTAGCACAATTGTAATTACAAACAAAATAACAGATGCTGCTGCTGAGAATCCATAGTTTGGATTCGGCATTTTTTCACGAAAATGCTCATAAATAAATACCGCAACAGTTTTCGTATATTCATTTCTCTGCGTACCTTTAGTATACATATAAGGAATATCAAACATCTGTAAGCCACCGATCATTGATGTGACCATTGTATATAACATTATAGGTCTAAGGAGTGGCAAAGTTATCTTTCTGAATACCTGACCACTGCTAGCGCCGTCAATATTTGCAGCTTCAAACAATGATGGATTCAATCCCATAATACCAGACATGAGCATGATCATAGTATTACCGAACCACATCCAACACTGAATAAACATTATCATGCCTCTGGACTGCCAAACGCCTGTTACAAACTTAATTGGATTATCAATTAAGCCTACACTAAGTAAAAGATTATTTATAGGACCATACTTAGATTCAGCAAAAAGTGAAAGATATAGAGCAGCAACAGATGCAGCAGTAATAATATTAGGCATGTACATTACTACTTTGAAGAAACCTTTTCCCGGAATTTTAAGCTTTGCGTCAGTAAACCAAACGGCAAGCAAAAGAGAAATAATAATCTGCGGGATAAAGTTACCAATCCAGACAATAAATGTATTACCTAATGTCTGAAAAAATGTTTCATGAATAGCCGATGCTGTACGTCCCATGTTACCAGTACCGAACAGCAAAGCTTCAAAGTTGCCCAAGCCAATAAATTCATCAATTTTCTTACCATTGCCCTTAAAGCTAAGAATAAAAGTATTGATTAATGGCCAAAGCTGGAAAAAACAATATACCAAAAAGAAGGGCAAAATAAAGAAATAACCGTATTTAGCATAGCTGATTGAACGAATATTTCTTTGTGCAGCAGATGCCATAAAGTACACCTCTCTCTAAGAAATCAGATTAATAATACATGTATACGGGATGGATTATACCACCCCGTAGGCATGTTAAAGAAAATAAAATAATTTAATTATTCAACTGTAATATCTGTAACAGATTCAGCTACTCTATCCTTAAAGTCTTCGATACAAGCAGCTGCATCAGCTGTTTCACCTGCGCAGTAAGCATTTACTGCATCAATGAATGCCTGCTTAATTGAAGCATCATAAGGAGTGATAAGACCGTTCAGATTGATGTTCTTACCAGTTTCGTGAAGAACTGCGAACTGATCCTGACCACCGAGAAGTGGGTTGCTGTTAGAACCTTCGCTAACAATTTCTTCCATTACAGCCATGTTATTTACATAGTCAGGCTTGCCGAGAGCATACTTCTTCATAGATGTGTTATCAACTGTGAAGTAGTTGATGAAGTTAGCAGCCATATCTGCATTATCTGTCTTAGGTGATACGCAGATCCATGTACCGCCCCAGTAGTAAGGTGTAGGTCCCTGGCATACGTTCCACTTGCCGTATGTAGCACCGCCTTCACCGCCTGCAGCAGAAAGAAGGATTGATTCGCCGAAGCCCCATGTTGATACAAAGTAACCCATTGTATCGTCTGTCTGGCCTGCAGCCTTCCATTCGTCTGTCCACTGGTTAAGTTCTGTAACATAACCATTGTCTCTCATATTCTTAGCAAGATCAATAAATGTGTTGCAGAAATCGTCAACAGCAAGCTTATCATCTACAACCCATGGTGTAGATCTGTTAGCAGCGAATGCCTGCCAGATACCGCCGAGTGTTGTTGTCAGAGCTGTCTTGTTGCCTGAAGCATCATATACTTCCTTAGCTGTAGCCTGGAATGCATCCCAGTCAGAAACCTTAGCCTGCATTTCTTCAGGTGTCTTAACGCCGAGGTATGATTCAGCCAGATCTGTTCTGTAGCACCAACCACCAGGAGCTGCCTGCCATGAAACGCCCTTGATTACACCGTTGGAATCCTTACCGATATCCATTGTATATGCATACTGACCAGCAAATGCGTCATCTGAGAAACCAAGATCGCTCATAGGAGCTGTTGCTGAATCGTCGTTAATGTACTTGAGAGCCCAGTCAGCTTCAACCATGAAGATATCAACGTCAGAACCGCCGAGGAAGTACTGGTCATACTGAGCAGAAGCTTCACCGCCGCCAACACCGAAGTTTACAAAGTTGATCTGATCATCTGTGTAGCCTGTATCAGCCTTCCACATGTCGAGCATAACATTTACGTCATCAGGTGTCCAGCAAAGGATTGTCATCTTGTCGCCGCCTGTTGGAAGTGAACCTGAATATGTAAATTCGCCCTGTTCAGCAGTTGAGCTTTCACCTTCAGAAGAAGATTCAGAATTTGATGATGATTCACTGCTGCTGCTTTCTTCTGAAGAAGATGATGATGAAGATGAGCTGCTATCACCACATCCTACAAATGCTGTTGCAGAGATTGCAAGAGTAGCAACCAGTGCTAATGTTCTTTTTAATTTGTTCATTGGTAGTTTTCCTCCTTAATAATTATATTATATTTTAAAAATAAAATATAATAAACTGTTTGTTTATATGAAAACCGTCAAATGTGCTTGACAGTATTTCCCTTGATTAAATGACCGCCGACTATAATATTATGCTGACTAAACGGAATTTCAATTTTTTTAATAATTTTAATCAGCAGATCTGCAGCTGTACGACCTATTTCATATGTATTCTGACAGAACGTTGTAAGACTCGGATTCATCAGCTGCGTCATTTGAATACCGTCATAACCAACAATTGAAATATCGTCTGGAATCGTCTTACCGACTTTTTTAACAGCATTCATTGCTCCTATTGCAGATAAATCGTCTGGAACAATTATACACGTAGGGGGATCAAGAAGATTCATCATTTCCCCAGTAAGTTTTTCAGTAATTTCAGAATCAAGATGTCTGCCCTGCTTCAGATAGTCAGGCTGAAGCTGAATTCCAAGTTCTTTTATTGTGTCCCGATATGAATTAAGTCTGGTTGTTGTAACCTGTGAGCTGTCACCGTAAATATACGCAATTTTTCTATGACCGCATTCATAAACATATCTTACTATAGCGCTTATACCTTCGGCATTATCTGATGATACGGAATAACCGTTTTCATTTCTGAAATCAATAGAAACCATGGGGATATCTCCATCCATCAGTTCTCGGACTTCATTACTGTAAAAATCAACGCATGCCGCAAGAATACCGTCAACACACCTATAAACGCAATGCTCGTAATACGACATAGAACTGCCGCCTATCTGACCGCATATAAACGTTATATCATAGCCTTTTTTCTCAGCCTCGACTCTGAAACCATCAAGAACAGCTGAAAAATAGCAATGCGTCAGACCGCTTTTAGCTTTGTCATTAAGTAAAACACCAATGTTGTATGTCTTGTTTGTTTTCAGTGCCCTAGCCTGAGCATTCGGAAGATAGCCGAGCCTTTTGGCAGTTTCGCAAACAAGCTGCTTCGTAGCAACACCGACATCACTATGATTATTCAAAGCTTTACTTACTGTCGCTATTGATACTCCGCATTCTTCTGCAATGGTCTTTATTGATACCATTATGACATCGCCTTTCCGTTCAAGTGGTATAAAAATTCTTGAACACTATGAAAACTGAAAAATAATCGAACGCTTTCGTATCAATAATATACAATATTGACAACGAAAAGTCAATGCCTAACATCAATCCTTAATATTTTTTTAGCGATTTAAACAAATTAAATATTTTATTTTTGTGCATTTTAACGTATAAAATACAAGTTATAGAATATAGTTACAAAACGGTTAAAGTATATTTTTTGTTCAATATTAAAAAAATATATCTTTTTTTGGTGTATTTCCACATTTATTCTTTTAAAAACATACCATTCATTTATAATAATGTGCATTACATTAAACATATAACTTTTTAAAAACGAATTTTACTTTACGTAAACATAGTTTTTTATATCTTGGAATTTTTCCGGCGTCATATTTTCAGCATAAAGCAATTCATATATATTCTGAAAATAGTGTATACTTGTCCTCAGCTTCACAATATTTTCCGCTGTCATAATATCGATTCCGGGAAGCTTCTGAAAATCTTCTGCCGATGCCGTATTAATATCCAAAACAGGTATTACAGCTTCCGATGTTTCCGCTGTCTGTTCAGTAAAATTTTCCATTGGCGGAGACACAGAGTTTTCAGACGGTATAATTTCCTGAGCAACAAACTCCTCTGCTTCCCGTACATCTTCAGTTTCTTCTTCGTCCATTTTTTCATATGTTACATATATATGCGGCTCTATCGCACTGTATGTCCCCTCACCTATTCCGCTGACATTCATTATTTCATAAGTACTGTAAAACGGTCCGAAAGCGTTTCGGTAATCAACTATTTTCTGTGCTGTAATTTCGCCGATGCCTTTAAGCTTCATAAATTCTTCCACAGACGCCGTATTCAAATCAAGATACAAAAATTCCGTTTCTGCTTCTGTTATAACAGGAATGCTTTCAGATACAGCCGCTGTGGACTCCATAACACTATTTTCATTCTTAGCCGTCGATGATTCGGCAAAAGATGAAACAAATTCCGTTTCCGGTTGTGTATTTTCCCAAAATTGATAATAATCAGATACATCAGGCGTTTCCTTTTTGCTTTCCTTTGAAAACAGAACAATAGATACTGATATAAAAATCAAAAAAGATATGCTGAAATATAAAATAAGGTTCTTTTTCATAAAATATACTTTCCATGTAATTCGCTTTATATAAGCGTTATTCGACACAATTCGACATTTTCAAGCCGTAAAAAAATTATTTTAATTATATTTAAACATTGACTTTTTTATCACATCACAATATAATTATAAATAAGAAATTAAAAATATTTTTAGTATACGGAGGATTTTATGACTACTGCTGCTATTACGTCAATATCGGAAACAACTACAACTACGGAAACATCTGTTGTTACCGAGTCTTTTCAGGAAATCCTATCCAGCGCTATAAACAGTCCGGTCAAGGAAACTGACAAGCTGGAAATAATCATAAGCGCAGTAGGCAATAAAGCCAAGGACATGCTGCCTTCTCTGGGAACTGCAGCTTTAACTTTTTTAATAGGAATATTAATCACAAAATCTATTTTAAGAATTTTTAAAAAATGCCTAAATAAGGCAAATATTGACGCAGCGGCTATAGGGTTTATTTCCTCTATACTCAAAGTACTTCTTTATATTATAACAATAATTATTGCTTTGTCAATACTTAATATACCAATGACGTCAATCATAGCTGTTTTAAGCGCTGCCGGACTTGCTATAGGACTGGCTTTGCAGAACAGTCTGTCAAATCTTGCCGGAGGATTTATAATATTATTTTCCAAACCGTTTAAGTCCGGAGATTTTGTAGAGACTAATTCTGCCTCCGGAACAGTAGAAAGCATAAGTATTCTTTATACAAAAATTCTCACTACCGACAATAAAACAATATATATACCCAACGGAAAGGTTGCTGATTCCCAGATAATAAATTACAGTGAACAAAACAAACGCCGAGTTGATTTTGAATTTGGAATCAGCTATTCAGACGATCTTGAACGCGCCAAAAAAATTATTACAGAACTTGCTCAAAAGCATGAACTTATTCTCAAAGAACCCGAACCGCCGTTTGTAAGATTAGGGGTTCAGGCAGAAGATTCTTTGCAAATTGTTGCACGCGTATGGACCGCAACAGAAAATTACTGGCAGGTAAAATTTGATTTTACCGAAATGGTAAACCAGGCGTTTAACGAACATAACATAACTATTCCGTTCAGACAGCTTGACGTACATATTCATAAAGGAGACTCATTAAAATAATGGAAGATATAAACCAGAATATATCAGTACAGCCGGAGCCGCCTCCGGTCAGTAAAAAAAAGAATAGAAGCGGCTGCATATCAAAACTTGCAAAACTGACGCTTATTCTGTTTATAGTATGGTGGTTTAATAACTGCACTCTCAAAACAACCAAAGCAGAAATAAAATCCGATAAGATAAAAAATGAAATAAAAATTGCTGTACTCAGCGATCTGCACGCTTCCGATTATCCGTTTTCAATAAGCAATGAAAGAATCGTTAAAAGAATAAACAAAATAAATCCGGATGTAGTATGCGTTCTGGGAGACATGCATTCAAGCAACGCATCGGAAGATGAAAAACAAATTTCTATGAACCTTATGACAGATATAATCAAAGACGGCTTTAAGCTTTATTTTGTTCTGGGCGAGCATGACGACAGACACAATGAATATGTATCTAAAATGGAAAAAAACGGAATAAATGTGCTGGATCAGGAATCTGAAACTATTAAAATAAAGGATACTGAAATTACTTTTTATGGCATAAGCAACGCCTACTTCTCTCCAACATTTGATCTTTCTAATGAATTTGAACTGAATAAAAATACATATAACATATTACTTGCACACATCCCAATGTATAAAGATTATGAATCATTCGGTGCAGACCTTACTCTTTGCGGCGATACACACGGCGGAGTGATTCAGATACCGTTCCTGGGGCCTGCATATCATAACAGCCAAATACTTCCGGAACTTTTCGGCAGTAAAGAAAACGTGTACGATAAAGGTCTGTTCAGCTACAGCGGCGGATATATGTTTATTACCTCAGGTATAGGAAATTACCCGATTCCTGCAAGATTTAACAATCGCCCCGAGATTGGTGAAATTATAATAAAACCTGAATGATTTAATATTTTCGTTTATTAATACTGTTTTTTATTTTAATTTTATTTTTTTCTTGCAAAACGGAAAAAAATAGTGTATAATAATAATTATGTATTATAAATTTTAATATAGGAGAGTGTTGCAATATGGATCTGACCGCTCTATATTCCATGGCTGAAAAGCTTGAAATCAGCTATGTAACTGCCGTTGTAATCACCGGTCTCAGCGTTGTTTTTTTAGGTCTTGTCATTCTTATACTTTTTGTTTGGGCTTTCGGCAAAATTTTTACTTCAAGAAATAAGCCTACCCCAAATGAAAAAGTTCCTGCACCCAAAGTAACTGCGCCTGCACCCGTAACTGCGCCGGTTAATGTTTCCAACGATAGTGAAGATGAAATTATAGCGGTTATTTCTGCTGCCGTTGCTTCGATGGGACAGGCAGACGGAAAGAATTACAGAGTTAAATCTGTCAAAGCCGTTAAAAACAGACCTTCAAGATCTGCATGGTCACTGGCAGGCGTTCAGAACGATACTATGCCGTTCTGATTCAATCAGCATAATTTTATGAAAGGATTAATTATCTATGGGTGAAGTTTTCAGTATCTTTATAGATACCATTAAAGATCTTGCTCTTTCCAGCGGTATTGCTCATATGGACTGGAAAAGCGGCATAATGATTCTTATATCATTCGTTTTTATGTATCTTGCAATTGTAAAGCAATTTGAACCGCTTCTTCTTCTTCCGATTTCATTCGGTATGTTTTTGACAAACCTTCCTGAAGCGGGTATGTACCATCCGGAATTATGGGCTAACGCTTCCAATATCGACTTCGGACAGGTATTGCATGAGGGCGGTCTTCTTGATATTTTATATCTAGGGGTCAAGCTGCAAATATATCCTCCTCTTATATTCCTGGGAATTGGTACAATGACTGACTTCGGTCCGCTTATTGCCAATCCGAAAAGCTTTTTGCTGGGCGCTGCCGCACAGGCAGGTATCTTTCTTACATTTATCGGTGCCGCAGTGCTTGGATTCTCAGCTGCTGAATGCGGTTCTATAGCCATTATCGGCGGCGCTGACGGTCCTACAGCTATCTATGTTTCAAGTAAGCTTTTAAGCGGCGGCGGATATAAAATAAGTACCGGTACAATTGCTCTGGCTGCTTATACATATATGGCTCTTGTTCCTGTTATCCAGCCTCCGATAATGAAACTTCTGACAAGCAAAAAAGAACGTGCAATAAAAATGCCTCAGCTTCGTCAGGTTTCAAAAACAGAAAAAATTATTTTCCCTATTGCAGTTACGTTAATTGTTGCACTTCTTGTTCCTTCAGCTGCCCCGCTGGTTGGTATGCTGATGCTGGGCAATTTGTTTAAGGAAAGCGGTGTTTGCAGCAGACTTGTTGATACAGCTCAAAATGCTTTGATGAATATTATCACTATATTCCTCGGCATTTCTGTTGGTGCTACAACTCAGGCTGACAAAATTATTAATATTGAATTCGGTAAGGTTATCATTCTCGGTGTCGTTGCATTTTCTGTAGGTACTGCATGCGGCGTATTGTTCGGTAAAATCATGTGCAAGGTTACTGGCGGCAAGGTTAACCCTCTTATCGGTTCAGCAGGTGTTTCTGCCGTTCCTATGGCTGCCCGCGTTTCACAGAAGGTTGGTGCGGAAACTGATCCCACAAACTTCCTGCTTATGAATGCTATGGGACCAAATGTTGCCGGAGTTATAGGCTCCGCAGTTGCTGCCGGAATTCTTCTGAGTGTTATTTAATTATATATAAAATTAATAATCGGTCGACATGACCGATTATTTTTTTACAAGATTTTCACTTGACTTATTATGCTGCATGATTTATAATTTACTTTGGAAGCTATATAATAATAATGAGGTGTTAAAAATGATAAGTGCCGTAGGTTCCAAAAAAAATATTCTTGAATTACCGTTTTATAACTGTATTTCTGATATTTTTGAAAGTAAAGAAATTCAAAAACTAGGTGATATAACTCACCATATATATACTACAAGACTTCAGCATAGTCTTAATGTTGCATATTATAACTATATTATATGTAATTTTTTTGGTTTTAATGCTGTTTCTGCCGCCCGTGCCGGACTAATGCATGATCTTTTCTATTATAACCGAAAGGAAAGAGTTAAACATAAAGGTGAAAAATCACATTGTGCACATCATCCGGTTTTAGCTGCTGAAAATGCCAGAGAAGTATTTGATGTAAGTCTTCTTGAACATGACATTATTGTAAAACACATGTGGCCAATGACATTTAAGCTTCCCAAATACAAAGAAAGTTATGTTATTGTATTTGTTGACAAATATTGCGCACTACTCGAAGTAATGTCACCTAAATACCAGAAGATCAAAAACAGATTTATTAAAAATAAAGTTCAAACTGCTGTTTAATGCTGTATTTAAGAAAGGCGCTGATATATAATCAGTGCCTTTTATTTTAAATATACTTAAGTGTGTCAATAATTATATCAGAACAATTTTCTACACCGAATTTTCCGCTGTTAAGACAAATATTATAATGTTCCTTAAGTCCCCAAGTATGACCAGTATTGCCGCTGTAAAAAGATTCGCGGCGCTTGTCATTCTTTTTTATAATATATTCAGCAGAACCAGGACTCACACCATATTCTTCAATAACACGCTTAATGCGGCTTTCCATATCAGCATAAATAAATGTATGGAAACATGAATCAAGATCACGAAGAATAAAATCCGCACACCTTCCAATAATCACACAACTTCCTGAAGAAGCCATTTTATTTATTATTTTTACTATTTCATTGTATAGAATATTTGACTTTGATATAATATTATCTATTTTTTTACCGGATTTGGACGCCAAAGATAACTTATATAAAAAACTTTGTGAAACTTCTTCCTGCATGCTTTCCAGATATTCTTCCGGAACATTGCATTTTTCAGCTGCTTGTTGAAGTATTTCCTTATTGTAGCATGGTATACCCAATTTGTCGGCCACCTTTTTACCGATTTCAAGTCCGCCGCTTCCAAATTGTCTTTCCAAAGTTATTACTATTTTTTTATTCATCGAAATCATCCCCATTACAATTTGAGTAATATTACAAAAATAATACAAAGTTGTTGAACTAATTTATTTATTTTTATGAATTATATTATACCATGTTATTTGATAAAATGCAAGTATAAATATATTTTTTCTTTAAATTGTCATAATTATAATTATATAATATAAAAAATATGATAGGGATAATTATGTAAATTAATGAAATTAAAGATCCAGAATCTAAATGTACCAAAATTTTAATTAATACTATACATATCAAAAAGGCTGCGCATAATATATACGCAGCCTTTCTCATGTACCATTTAATTATTATTTTAACTAATCTTCGCAATTTTTAGATTTAATTCTTTCAGTTATAAAATTACCTATCTGATCTTCTTCAATGCCTAAAACAAAAGCAAATTCCTGGTGAATTAAATGTTCAGCATCCTGCATCATTCTTTCATCGGCAGCAAGGAGTTTTTTACCCTTTAATCGTTGATTTTCCTGTTGAATATATAAAGTATGCATCATTGAAATAATCTGATGGTAATCGTCGCTTCTTAGTACAGAGTTAAATATATTTTTTCTTGTATTTTTATCCTCGTACCATTGCGTTTCAGCTTCAGGCATTTCATCAATCAAACTATAAATTTCTTCCTTAGTAAGCAGGTTTCTTACTTTTGATTCACAATTATTGCATGGAATATAATAAGAAGAATTTTTGGTTCTGATTGGTATAAGCTTAAAATATTCAATTTCATCAACACCGTTAAAGCATTTTTTTACTTTGCTTTCAATCCGACAGATTTCCTTTGAACAGTAAACAACATAATTTCCGATATTATAACTCATTTTTGCACCTCGCTAACTGCAGTTAAGGTATGATTTATGTTAAACTTTACTAATAATATTATACCATATTTGAAATTGATTTTCAAAGGTATAATTGCATAAAATTCCTTTACTGATAAATTGGGTACAATTGTAATAATGCATAAAACCGGACGTGCTGTGAAGGAATATGAATATGCAGATGACCCTCAAACCAATACCGAAAATCCCATGGTTACAACCGAGTTCAGCATTCAGCATAATTTTATGCCTTGGAAAATACCATACTTACCGATATAAAGCCGTCTTTTATTTCAGCAAAAATCTCTCCGTTCATCTTATGCATAAGCTGTCGGTTGATGTAAAGTCCCAGACCGCTGCCTTTTTCGTTCTCAGCATTTTCTCCTCTCCAGAAGCTCTCAAAAATGTGAGGCAATTCGTTTTCAGAAAGGGTACAGCCGCTATTCCTGACTGTAATAAGCAAGCAGCCGTCCTCCTCTGAAATCTGTATATCTATGCTTTTTCCGTCACCATATTTGATTGCATTCTCCATCACATTCTGCAAGACCTCAACGCTGCGGTCAAGGTCACCTTTCAGCAGACGATCCATATAACTTCCCACGAAAAAATCCGTTCTGATGAGCCGTAGCTTTTCCGTATAATACAGCTTAATCTTACTGATAAGCTCCGACAGATAGAATTCGCCCATTTCCACTTCAAGGCTTAGAAAATCCTCCCTTGAGGCAGTAATGATCTGCAAAACGTAGCTTTCTATCTCGTCAGCTTTGGTATTGATGCTTTCGGCAATTTCAATCTGTTTCTCTCTGCCGTCATACAACCCCTTTGAAAGTGCCTTTGAATAAAGCTTTATCGCAGACAGCGGCGTTTTGATGTCATGTGACAAAGATAAAAGCAGCATTTTCTTATCCCTCTGCAAATCAAGCTCACGCTGTTTCTGTTGCTCCATATTTTCACGAAGCAGATCAACACCCCAGATAAATCTACCGAAAAAGCGGCTTTTATCTTCTTTTATCGGACACGTAAGATTCCCCTTTGACAGTTCATAAGGAACGTTTGTCAGATTTTCAAAAGGCAGCAGAATCTTTATCCGTATAAATATCAGAACTCCTATAATCATCGCAGATAGAATACCCAGAATAATATTTACCATAAGCATCACGCTGCTTTTGTCCGACTCCATATCCGTTGTATAGTCGAAACGATAAAGCACACCATTTATTTCACGGATCGTATAGTCGCTGTCGGAATCATAAAATTTGTCTCTGTATTTTTCAATATGCGTAACATATTCGCAGCCTGACATATCCACACTGTCAAAACCGCTTTGTTCAATTTCAAATACAAGCCTGTTTATCTCTACACGATATGGCCTGCCGCTGTCTGTATTATCCGAAGAAGCAAATAACAGATTGAATACGGCAAAAATCAAAATTATCATTGCAATTACAGCGACGAATATCTTATTAAACGCTTTCATATTTGTAGCCTACGCCCCAAACGGTCAAAATTTTCTTCGGATTTTTCGGATCATCTTCAATTTTCTGCCGAAGCCATTTGATATGTACAGTAAGGGTCTGCTGCTCCGAAAAGCTGTCACTGCCCCAGATCTGATTGAAAATATATTCCTTGCTCAGAGCCTTACCCTTGTTTTCCATAAGAAGCACAAGCAGGTTAAATTCCTTTGATGTCATTTCAACGAGTGTACCGTTTTTGTACACTGTACGGCTGATCTTATTTATGCGGATATTGCCGTCGGTCAATTCGGAGACAGCATATCTCCGCTTAAATATTCCACCTATCTTTGCAAGCATGATGTCAATATCATATGGCTTTTCAATGTAATCATCCGCACCAAGAATAAGTCCGTTAAGCTTATCCTCCTTTTCTGTTTTTGCACTTACAATAAGAATAGGTGTGTTGCTTTCCTCACGAATTTTTCTGCACACCGCAAAGCCATCCATACCCGGCAGCATAATATCCAACACAACAAGCCTTGCGCCGTACTTTTCATAAATCGACAAGGCTTTTTCACCGCTTTCCGCCATAGATACTGTGTAATTTTCCGCACGAAGAAAATCACACAGCAATCCACTCAACTCCTTGTTATCTTCCACAATAAGAATATCAGTCATAATAAATCCTTTCAAAGATACGACTGCTGATAATATCTTACCATCCAAGTTCCAGCAGCCAGTTATTCAGTGATCGTTCACGCTCTCTCATCTGAGAAACGTTTTCGTATCTGTCTAAATTATACTCGCCTTTTATGTTTCCGTCAACTATGTAAAGCGCTCTTGTACATTTCGCTGCAACCTTTACATCGTGAGTGACAAGCATTATTGTCGTACCTTCATCGTTAAGCTTCAAAAGCTCCTCCATTACCTCGTCGGAGGAGGTGCGGTTCAATGCACCCGTCGGCTCATCGGCAAATATCATTTTTGGTCGGTTTATCATACTGCGGCAGATACAGGCACGCTGAAGCTGTCCGCCGGAGACTTCATTAATGTCATTGTCGGCAATATCAATAATGCCCAGCTTGCGCATAAGATCCTGACCGTGCTGTACGGTCTCTTTGCGTGTTTCAGTATTCTTTTTCGACTGGCAGGCAGGAAGAATAATATTGTCCAGTACGGTCAGATTTTTCAGCATATACATCTGTTGAAATATAAATCCCATTTCATCAAGCCTAAGACTTGCAAGTTCTTTCTCACCCAATTTAGCAATATTCTCTCCACAGAAGTCCACTTCACCGGCAGTGATACTGTCCATCCCCGAAACGGCATAAAGAAGCGTGGACTTGCCCGAACCTGAAGGTCCCATAATTGCCACCATTTCTCCTTCAGAAACAGTAAAATTTACATTTTTCAGAACGTTATTCTGGCGTTTATTTACGATATATGTTTTACATAAATCTTTAACGTTTAAAACTGTATTTGTATTCATAGCTGTTCTCCTTTGATTATTCAATATTTGAGGCTTCCGCAGCAGAAACTTTTCTTAAATTCTGCGCTGAAATAAATGCGGCAAGTTCCGTTACGATCAGCACGATCAACGGATAGAACACATAAACCTCCAGAGGCATTATATCAAAATGAATGCTGTATGCTCCCATCATTTGGAATACAGGCTCAACTGTCAACTTTGAAAGAGGCGTGGAAAGACACGTACCCAAAACAATTGATATCAGCAAAACAATTCCAATTCGTATGGTCTGCCATGCAACAAGAGAAGAATTTTTAAAGCCTATGGCTTTCAGTACTGCAATTTCACCTTTTTCTTTTATAATAAAACTTTTTACCATAAGTAAAACAACCAGTATATTGATGCACAGAATTATACTTAGAATAAGTTTTTTTACACCTTCCAGCTGTCCGGCAACATCGCCTATCATATAGTCGATATATTCACCGGCATTATAAATCTTTGCATCATGATATAATTCCTTAAGCAGATATTTTCTTTCTATAAGTGTTTTGCTGTCGGGATCATCAGTATATTTTATCTGAATGCCGAAACCTCCTGCCGCATAGTTATAATCAAGCTGCTCGTCCTGGTAAAAGCGTATGCCTTCACCCAGATTGTTCATGGACTGATTGATAGCAGTTACAGTGTAGGTTTTTACTTCTTCACCTATTTGAATATCGACGTCATCGCCGATCTCTGCACCAATATTGTCTGCCACAATATAGGAAATTGCTACCTCGCCGTTATTCTGCGGAGGGGTTCCCTCAAGGTATGAATACATATCCGCAGTAACCTCTCCCTTACCCTGAAAAGCAAGAGAAGACATTTTTTTATCTCCATGTGCAATACTAAACCGGAACATTACCTCTTGAAATACATCCGCTTCTATATTGTTTTCACTAAGTTTTTTCCTGACATCGTCAAGTCTGCCGCTGATCATTTGTTCATTGCTTCCGTCAGCAGAAAATAACAGTTCCTGAGAAATTACGTGATCACAGTCTGCCATGTTGAACATTGTAATTAATTTATCCGATTTTAGTGTATTGATAGTGTTTACAGGAATAATGATCAGTAGCAGTCCCACAGTAAAAATCAAAATCATTGAAAAAAATCTTTTGGGACCGCTTAGAATATCATTTATTGCCATAAAAGGTACGGGAGAAAGTTTTGATTTGCTTAGATGAATAAATCCCTTGTTTTTGTAACGTTCGCCTGTTTTACCGCTTCTAATTGCGTCGATCGGCGAAAATTTCCTGATCTTTCTTGTGCAGAAATAACAAAACAAAACAACAACAACCGCAGTACTTACAGCGCAGGCAGCATTCAGAATAAATTTACCATCACTTGAAATAATGATATTTTGAGAAGCATTTTCTATCAGGAGTTTGCTGAACGGAAAGCTGAGTACAAATCCGATTGAAGCACCAATGACAGATATTGCAAGATATTTTACTATGTAAAGCTCTCTGATTTTGTTGTTTGTAATTCCAATAGCTTTCATAACGCCGATTTCACGGAATTCCTCGCTCATCGTGAAGTTGATTGTAAAATGAAGAATAACCATAGAAATCAGAATAAGACATATGCTGACAATCAGAACAACAGCCGCTATGAGCATATCCATAATGTACATCCGCTTGATTCCCGAATAGTTCATATTCATAATCATCTGCAAATCAAGATTATAAAACTTATCCATAAATTCAGTATCGTCAGTATAAACTCCAATAGAATCCATCATATCTGCCTGCTCACTGCAAAACAGCTTAAAGTCGTTTTCACTTACCAGAAAACGCGTCATCCCAATCATCGCCGAACCAAAAAGAGCATCCTTTATATACCCCTTTAAAGTAAATTCCTTTTTAACGCCGTCTGCTTCTACTACAATTTTACATCCTTCATAAAAATTATTTTCATCAGAATTGAAAATTTCGGCGGTAACATAAATTTCGCCGTCATTTACTTGAGTCAGCTCATTGGAATTCCTGTCAAATACCTTTGTACCGTTTACGGTCGATAGGCACAGGCTGTTTCCGTATTCAAACTGATCCCCGCTGATATTAACATTGACAGGATCAATTTGAAGAAGCTCTGTACAGCTGTAAAAATAATCATTGTCTTCAGCGAAAGTCTCAAAGCTTTTGATTGCTTTTTCGTCTGACGTTGCAAACCAATAGTCGGGTACGTTTGCTTTTTCAAAATAGCTGTCCAGCGCAGTTGAAATTGTAAACAAATTGTTTGCACTGCTTGCAATAAACGTTGCCGCCATAGTAATGAAAATCAAAAGAATGACATTCATGGTCTTTTTTCTTTTCAGGTCTTTTTTAAGTATTCGCAAATACATTTTCATACCCCTTTCATCGTTGTGATTCAATTGTAGCATGAAAATTATTAAATAATCCTTAAATCTGATCATAGTAATCGCAGCAACATTCAGTTCTTATTTATGCTGATCAATTGGCTGCAATTGTAATAATGCATAAAACCGGACGCATAAAACGTCCGGTTATTCCATATTATGTTTTCTTTTTTTAACAATTAGTACCACGCTGAAAATTCCGATAACAATTACACCAGCAGCAATACTGAATATAATTAAATAATTATTCATAGTATCATCATTATTATTTTCAACTGTTACTTCTTCGATAGGCTTTATAGGAACACCGCCCATTGTCATCGGATCAATAACATCTATATCAAAAGTATTATCCATGGCTTCCATAAAATCATTAGCTTTGTAAACTTTTCCGTTGTCAATTCTGTTTCCTATTTCTTCCAACATAAGAGGCGCAGAAAAGTATGGTACAACATATTCATTTTCAGTTGTTTTAATATATATAATATCCAGATAATATACAAAGGAATTTGCATGTATAATATCAATTATTTCTCCGTTTATCTGTTCCTTTGCACGTTCGGTTTCAGCATTAAAATCTATTAATTCATCAGGATTGTCTATGCTTTCAGATCCTATTGCTTTAAGCTTTCCGTCTACAGGATACAAAGTTACCAACTGTCTTTCTGTTGGAACAAATATTCGATAATCATCAGTAATCAATGAAGCAAAGTTATTATTTTCTTTATATGTGTCTATCATATAGCCATCTATACAATAGCTTTTATAGGCTTTGCTTAAATCATAATTTTCCAGTCCATCGAAGTATCCTTCAATATCGCTTTTTATGGAATATGAAACGGCATCTTTATCTTGTAAATTGTCGGCATAATAATCAAGGGCTGATTCAGCTTGATCTAATTCGTCGGAACTTATAGAATCGGTCTGAGTTATTTCATTTGTACTGGACTCATCAGCAAACGCAATTGTATTTAAGCATGATAAGTATATTGCAGAAATTAATATACTGATTATTTTATTTATTTTTTTCATATAATTCCCTCCTATTCTGTAAAGCAAACCATATCGTATCTTCTGTTGTTATAAGAACCATCACAGAAAGCATTAAAGTAACATTGATAACTTTTGTTATCAGCAGGATCATAATAACCTATAAGCTTTGAATTATCGTTGGCAACGTAAACCATATGTACAGGTGTAGCATGCCCGCCTGTTCTTCTTGTTCCTCTATAATATCCACCACAAGCAATAGGAATATGCTTTTTCATTATTTTTCCAGAAAATAATGCTATAGGAAATGCTTGTTCATATCCAACATAATTATATTTATTCATTGTGAAATAATTAGCTGCCTCGGCTATTTCAAATATTGAACCGGCTTCGTCTATGACTCGTCCTTTGACAGATAATACTGCACCTGTTTGTGTTAATGGAACTGGGTTTAAATAGTATCCGCTGCATTGTGCAGAAGCAGCCCAACACCAGTTACTTCTCTCCTGAGGAAATTTTTTATAATCTCCTATACTATAAGTAGTTGTGGCGTATACAGGTTGTACTAAAAAGCAATAAGTTAACATAGCGACAATTGTATTAAAAATAACTTTTTTTATAGATTTTAATTTCATTTAAATCACTCCTTACTTTTATGACTAATAAATAAACGACCTAATAGCTAGCTACAACTAAATTATATGACTATTACATAAAATTGTCAATATATATATTTATATTGTTATTGAAATGTAACTTATTGTATAAAAATAACAAAGAAAACTAATAAAACCGGACGCTAAATATCCGGTTTTATTATTAATTATAATTCCCAAGAACAACGTCAAGAATACGGTCTGCCGCTTGTTCCTTTGTCATAAAAGGAAGTTCATTTATTGAATCATTTGTAATAAGTGTAATTATATTGGTGTCCGTACCGAATCCGGCGCCTTCACATTTTAAGTTGTTCGCTGCGATCATGTCACAATTTTTCTTTTCAAGCTTTTTACGTGAATTTTCAATTAAATTTTCAGTTTCCATTGAAAAACCGCAGATAAATTGTCCGTTACGCTTGTGCTTGCAGACTTCCTTAAGAATATCTTTAGTACGTTCAAGCTTTATTTCCATATCACTATCGGATTTTTTTATTTTTTGGTCAGAAACATTTTTCGAACGGTAATCGGCAACAGCTGCCGCCATAATAATTATATCCGCAGAATCAGCATTTTCTATTACTTCATTGTACATTTCTTCGGCGCTTACAACGGGTACCACATTAACAAACGGCGGAGGCTGAATTTGCGTTTTTCCTGTAATAAGAGTCACGTCTGCGCCTCTAAGCATTGCACGGTTTGCAATGGCATATCCCATTTTGCCTGTCGAGTGATTGGTAATATACCTTACAGGATCTATGGCTTCACAGGTAGGTCCGGCAGTTACAAGTACTTTTTTATCCGATAAATCTTTATTGCATGCGATTGATCTTAAAATATATGAAATCAGTACTTCTTCTGAGGGCATTTTTCCTGTTCCGATCGCTCCGCATGCAAGGCGTCCGCTTTCGGGAGGAATAACTGTCCAGCCGTATTTTTTTAGTTTTTCAATATTATCTTGTACAACAGGATTTACAAACATATTAGTATTCATAGCCGGAGCAATAATTTTGTCGCACCGACATGCAAGTGCAGTAGTAGTCAGCATATCGTCTGCAATACCGTTTGCCAGCTTACCGATAACATTTGCGGTTGCCGGAGCTATCAGCAGTACGTCTGCTTTCTGGGCGGCTGAAATATGACGAATATCAAATTGAAAATTTCTGTCAAAGGTGTCAACCATGCATTTGCTTGAAGTTAGTGATTCAAAGGTGATCGGTGTAATAAAATTGCATGCGTTTTCAGTCATCATAACGTCTACATCGGCATGAAGCTTTATCAGACTGCTGCATACTCCCGCCATTTTATATGCAGCAATTCCGCCCGTAACTCCTATAAGAACGGATTTTCCTTTCAGCATTTCACTTCCTCCTTTTCATTTTTATATATGATATAGAGTCCTTTCAGCAAAAGATTTTTATCATAAATAATTTTTGGCTTACAGTATGGAATTACTGCTCCTGCATTTCCGCCTGTTGCAATTATTTTTGGATCAAAATCAAGCTCGTCTGAAATACGTTGGATCAAACCGTCAATTTGTGCGGCAGTTCCATAAACAATACCGTTTTCAATTGAGCTTACGGTATTTGTGCCGATAATTCTTTCTGACGGGGTACCAAGCTTTATTCTTGGCAGTTGGGAGGTATTGTTTATCAGGGAGTTAAGAGATGTTCTCACACCCGGAAGTATGAGTCCTCCTAAAAATTGGTTTTGCGGATTTATTACTGAAACAGTTGTAGCTGTTCCCATATCTATAATTACCAGCGGTGCTCCGTATTCATTTATACCTGCGGCGGCATCCGCAATACGGTCGCTGCCAAGCTGTGACGGATTGTCAGTGATAATTTCAATACCTGTTATACTTTCTGAATTGACTGTTATTGGTTCAAGTTTAAAAATATCGGAAACAGCTTCTTTTAAAATATCTGTCAGAAGAGGTACTACGGAAGAAATAATTGCACCTTCAATTTTACTTTCGGAAATACTGTGGCTTTTAAGAAGAGTTTTTATTTCTTCCTTGTAATTTACTTCTAATTCTGAAATGTCAGTCACCGTTTTTCTACTGGCAATAAGTTCGCTGTTATTTATAAGTCCCATTACCACTGTGGAGTTTCCAATATCAACAGCAAGTATCATAATATTGTCCTCCGATGTATCAGACTATTTGACCGTGTTTTTCACAGTGTTCTACACTTTTACAGTGATTATTTTCGTCTACCATAATAACATTAGGAACATGCTTTTGAGCTTCTTCAGGAGACATTTGAGCGTAAGCCATAATAATTACTATGTCCCCAGGCTGTACGCATCTGGCAGCCGCACCGTTTAAGCAGATAACTCCGGAATCAGCTTCGCCGCTGATAACGTATGTTTCAATGCGGCTTCCGTTGTTAACATCAACAATCTGTACCTTTTCATATTCAAAAATTCCTGCCGCTTTCATTAGTGACGAATCAATCGTTATACTGCCAACATAGTTTAAATTAGCTTCGGTTACTGTTGCACGGTGAATTTTACTTTTAAGCATTGTTACTGTCATCAGCCGCATTCCTTTCTATAATAAAATTGTCGATAAGTCTTGTTTTTCCGATATAAACAGCCGCAGCTACAAGTATTCTGCCGTCTGCTTTATCAATAGGCTTTATTGAATCGGCGTTTACTGCTTTAACATAGTCAATTTTGGCAAGGGGTTCTTTTTCAATAAGTGATTTAATTTGTATGATTACTTTATTTAAGTCAATTTCTCCGGATTCAATAATTTTTCTGCCCTCATTAAGGCTTCTGCTGATGACAAGAGCCGCTTTACGTTCGTTTGGATTTAAATATGTGTTTCTTGAACTCTTAGCAAGTCCGTCCTCTTCACGAATTATAGGACAACCTACAATCTCAGTACCTATACTCAAATCTCTTGTCATTCTGCGAATAACAGCAAGCTGCTGAGCGTCCTTTTGACCGAAATATGCCTTGTCAGGAGTCACGATATTAAAAAGTTTGGAAACCACAGTGCAGACTCCTCTGAAATGTCCGGGGCGGCTTTTTCCGCAAAGCTCGTCTGTAGGACCGTTCATATCCACAAACGTACAGAAATCCGGTTCATACATCTCAGACGCTTCCGGAGCAAAAATAAGATCTGCTCCGGCTTCACGGCATTTTTCGGTATCCCTGTCAATGTCACGGGGATATGAAGCGAAATCCTCGTTTGGTCCGAACTGAATAGGATTTACAAAAATGCTTACAACTACCTTGTCATTTTCTCCAGCGGCATGTATTAAACTTTGATGACCTTCATGGAGATAGCCCATTGTGGGTACGAATCCGATAGACAAACCCTGCTTTTTCCAATCTTTGATTATTTCTCTGACTTCATTTATAGTTTTTACTATTTTCATCTTTATGCCTCGCTTTTTTTGTCCAGATTATTAAAGTCGATATCTTCCTTTAGAGCAAAGGAATGCTTATTGTCCGGAAAGTTTCCGGACTTAACTTCGTCTATATAACTGCTGAAAGCATCTTTCATTGATTGTCCGATTTCAGCATACTTTTTTGCAAATTTTGGAGTGAAATCTGAATACATACCCAACATATCCTGATAAACAAGTACCTGCCCGTCACAGCCGTTACCTGCGCCTATACCAATTGTAGGCACGTCTAAAATTTTGGTAATATAAGCTGCAAGCTTATCCGGTACGCATTCCATTAAAACTACAAATGCTCCTGCATCCTGCATAGCTCGTGCGTCTTTAATGATTTTAGCGGCGTTTTTTTCATCTTGTCCTTGTACTTTAAATCCGCCGAATTTATTGACTGATTGAGGAGTCATTCCTATATGTGCCATAACAGGGATTGAAGCGTCGGTGATTGCCTTTACATGAGGAGCAAATTCAAGTCCGCCTTCAAGCTTTACTGCATTTGCTCTGCCTTCCTTCATAAGTCTGCCTGCATTTAAAACAGCATCATATACAGAAGTCTGATAAGACATGAATGGCATGTCTGAAACTACCAAAGCGTTTTGAGTACCTCTGCTGACAGCAGCGGTGTGATGAATCATATCATTCATAGTAACAGAAAGTGTGTCTTCATAACCCAGCATAACCATACCCAGTGAATCCCCTACCAGAATTATGTCAATACCGGATTCATCAATCAGTTTTGCTGTTGAATAATCATAGGCAGTCAACATAGTGATACGGTCATGTTCAGACTTTTGCTTCAGAATTGTTGCAACCGTTTTTTTCATAAATTTCTCCTTTTTACGCATTTCAGCGTTGTTTTTTTACCGTACTGAAATTTTAAATGATATACGCCGTTTATTTAAACGGTCGCATTCACACATCAGAACGATTAAATTTTATTATAACATATTTTATAAATTATTACAATAATAAAACGTTAAAAGAATCTAATTGTAGATTCAGGCAATTAGATTTTATGTATTTTTATTTAATTTTAACCAATCATATTCTTATAGAAATTTATAATGCGGATAATGTTTGAAAACAATTTGTTTATTTTTAATATTGACGAAAGTCTTACAGTGTGTTATTCTAATATAATAAGTCAAATAATGTAAAATTATATTTTTTTGAGGAGTATCAAAAATTATGTTACACTGGATTATTATGATTGCCGGACTGATTATAAGCTTCATTCTGCTTGTAAAGGGCGCTGATTTTTTTGTAGACGGTTGTGTTTCTATTGCACGTCTGCTTCGGGTTCCTGATTTAATTATTGGTCTTACTATTGTTGCTATGGGGACAAGCGCTCCTGAGGCGGCTGTGAGTATTTCAAGTGCAGTTTCCAATTCGGAAAACGCAGGCATTACAGTTGGTAATCTGTTAGGTTCAAATCTTTTAAATATATTGATTATTCTTGGAGTCAGCGCTGTTATAGTTCCGATATCTGTACAGTCGTCACTGCTGAAAAAGGATTTTCCGCTTTTGTTGGGTTCAGCAATTATAGTCCCCTTGCTGTTTATTACAGGTGGTATGAGGGGTACACGTTTCAGTGGATTTGTACTTGAAATAATGTTTATTATATTTATGGTATGGACTGTTATTAATGCTAATACAAGCCGTAAAACAGTTATTGACAGGCGGGAAGATCAGCAGCCTGATGAAAAACCGCTTTCAGTGCCGAAAAGTATTATTTATGCAGTCGGAGGACTAGCTGTGGTAATAGGCGGAGGTCAGCTTGCTGTTTATTGTGCAAAAGACATAGCTCATGGAATTGGAATAAGCGAATCGTTAATAGGTCTTACCGTTGTTGCTTTGGGAACTTCTCTTCCCGAACTTATTACATCTGTTGTTTCCGCAAGAAAGGGTAAAAGCGATCTGGCACTTGGGAATGTGATTGGTTCAAATCTATTTAATATACTGATGGTAATGGGGCTGTCAATGATAATTGCTCCGTTTGACGTTACAATGAAAAATGTTATTGATTCATTGTGCGTACTTGCTGCAAGTATAATATGTTATGTTTTTGCAGCAACAAGAAAAAAAATCGGAAGAGCCGAGGGAATGGTATTTATACTGTCATATGCAGTTTACCTGACTTATATAATTGCCAGAGATGTAATTTGAATAATATAATTTAATACCGTCTTGCAGCATTGAAGCTGTAAGACGGTATTTGTATGTCCGCAAGCATGCATATTAAATTACTGTATTGAATATTTATATACAAAACAGTAAGGACGTGTTATAGTGAAAAGAAGATTGTTAATAATATTATGCATATTGATCGGTATAACGTGCGGCTGTGCAGAGAAAGCCGGAACTGACGCAGTATCAGAAGCGACGGTAACCCTTGGAGTACAAACCATCGAACAGCTTCAAATAAAGGAAACTGCGGAACAAGACGTAAAATCTGATTATGATCCTCTAAATTACGAAAATCCGAAAGCCATATGGTTTACTATGATGGATTATAAAAGTATTCTTGAAGAAAAAAGCGAAAAAGAATTTACAGATAATGCAGCATCAATTCTTAAAAAAATAAAGGACGCCGGATTTAATACAATTTATGTTCATGTACGTCCATATAATGATGCATATTACAAATCGGAAATTTTTCCGAGAGCGGATTATTATTCAGATGAAATGAATTATGATCCTCTTGAAATAATAATAAGCGAAGGACATAAAGCTAAACTTTCCGTACATAGCTGGATCAATCCCCTCAGATGTCAGACGGACGCACAGCTCAAAGAACTGGATAATAAATATATTATAAAGCAATGGTATGATGATAATTCAAAAAACGGTACCTACATTATAAAAATCAATGACAGATGGTATCTTAATCCGGCTTATGAGGAAGTGCGAAATTATGTAGCTGACGGAGTACGGGAAATAGCAGAAAATTATAATATTGACGGTATTCATATTGATGATTATTTTTATCCTACACAGGAAGAATCATTTGACACGGCAGCATTTAAAGAATCGGGTAATTCTGATTTAAAGCAATGGAGAACTGAAAATATTGATAATCTGGTTAAAGGCGTTTATAATACTATAAAAAACGTAAATCCCAATATAATTTTCGGAATAAGTCCCCAGGGAAACATTGATTCAGATTGTAACGTTCTTTATGCAGATGTAAAAAAGTGGTGTAGTGAGGAAGGATACTGCGATTATATAGTACCGCAGATTTATTATGGTTTCGAAAATGAAAGTCTGCCCTTTGAAAATACAGTTAATGAATGGCTGAAGCTTAATACGTGTGATAATGTAAAGCTGATAATCGGAATATGTACATACAAGATCGGCAAGGAAGATAAATGGGCTGGCAGCGGAAAAAATGAATGGAAAGAAACCAAAGGTATACCCGCAAAGCAAGCTGAATTTGTTTTTAAAAACAAAACTGACGGCATAGCGGTTTACAGTTATGAATCGCTTTTTGCAGACAGTATAAAGGAAGAACAAAATAAGTTAACTGAAGTATTGATTAAAAATAATCAGGGGGAGTGAAATGAAGCGAAATAAAAGACAGATCCGTAAAGCAAAATATTACAATCTTATAACATCAATATCATCCGGTATATTGGTAATAATATCTCTTAGCTGCGTTTGTTCATACTGTATAAGCAAAATTGATATGCCGGAAAGCGCAGTTATTATTATGATTGATTTTGTGTTGTGCGCCGGAGGTTTTATTTCAGGATTTCAGTTTGGCAAGGTTAAACGCCGTAAAGGCATAGCAGACGGTTTACTTTGCGGCATATGGCTTGGTTTAATAGTAACAATTTTCGGATTATTTTATGCGAGAAAATTAGTGCTTTTAACAATGCTGAAAAATTTACTTTTTTTATGTATTTCAGGAGCGATCGGCGGAGTTTTTGGCGTAAATACTAAAATTCGCAGACCTCCGTATTAAAAAATCAATTAACAGGAATTTTTATGAATTTTTTGCAGAAACCTATTGAAAAAAGCAAAAACATATGATATAATAAAAAATAGTTTAAAAATAATTGGAGGTTTTTTATGAAGCATATTAAAACTATTAATAAGGCTAACCTGAAGGAAACAGCTAAAAAGGGCGGCTGCGGAAAGTGCCAGGCTTCTTGTCAGTCGGCTTGTAAAACTTCCTGCACAGTAGCAAATCAGAAATGTGAAAGATAATTTCTGCTGGTTTGATTTTGAAAACCTGTCTTTACAAGCATGGGTTCTAAAAGGGACATTTAAACAGTGTCCCTTTTAAATTTTTTATGAGGTGAAATCAATGATACATAAGTATAAATTAAACGGTTATAATATAGTTCTGGACACTAATAGCGGCGGAGTACATGTTGTTGACGATATAACATATGATCTGCTGGACAATGTCGAAGCACCGTTTGAAGAAAAATGTCCGCAGAACGTTGTTGAAAAGCTTTCAAGATTTTATCCTGAAGAGGATATAAATTCTTGTTATGAAGAAATCGTTCAGCTTTATAATGATAAAATTCTTTTTTCTGAAGACGATTATGAAAAGTTTGCAAAATATTCAGTAGCTTCTCCGGTTAAAGCAATGTGTCTGCATATTGCACACGACTGTAACCTGAGATGTGAATACTGTTTTGCGTCTACAGGAGATTTCGGCAAAGGCAGAAAGCTTATGACCTTTGAAACCGGTAAAAAGGCAATTGACTTTCTCCTTGAAAAATCAGGAGACAGAGAAAATCTTGAACTGGACTTTTTCGGCGGAGAACCCTTAATGAACTTTGAGGTAGTAAAGCAAATTGTCGAGTATGCAAGATCCAGAGAAAAAGAATACGGTAAACGATTCCGATTTACAATTACTACAAACGGAATGCTTTTAGACGATGATAAAATTGATTTTATCAATAAAGAAATGTCTAATGTTGTTCTTTCAATTGACGGACGTAAAGAAGTCAATGACAATATAAGAAAGAGAGTTGACGGATCAGGTTGTTATGATGTTATTCTACCTAAATTCAAAAAGCTGGTTGAAAAAAGAGGTGACAAGGAGTACTATGTAAGAGGTACTTTTACAAAGCACAACCTTGATTTCTCTGAAGATGTATTTAGTCTTTATAACGAGGGATTTGATCAAATTTCAGTTGAACCGGTTGTGTGTGAACCGGAAGCGCCATATGCACTTACAGAAAAAGAATTATCGGCGATCTTCAGCGAATATGAAAGACTCTCCGCCAGAATACTTGAGAATGAAAAGCATGGAGGTAAGTTTAATTTCTTCCACTTTATGTTGGATCTTGATCAGGGACCATGTGCAATAAAACGTCTGAGAGGCTGTGGCTGCGGAAATGAATATGTCGCTATTACGCCTGACGGAGATATTTATCCATGTCATCAGTTTGTTGGTCTTGAAGAGTATAAAATGGGTAACCTTGACGAGGGTACTTTTAACCTTGATATGAAGGCTGAATTTGCGGAATCCCATGTATATACTAAACCGGAATGTAAAAAGTGCTGGGCAAAATTTTATTGCAGCGGCGGCTGTAATGCGAATAATTATATTTATGCAGGAGATATACATAATGCGCATAAATTTTCGTGTCAGCTTGAGAAAAAGCGTCTTGAATGCGCTATCATGATGAAGGCTGCCAGACTGGAACAGAACGCTGATTAATATATAAATAAAAACTTCCATTCAGTTAATACTGAATGGAAGTTTTTATTTATAATAATATTCTTTTAATTGCTATGGAATCAAATACGTTAAGTTTTTTATCATCATTTACATCGGCATTTTTTAGTGCCTGATCTTTAAGTACCGAAGCCTTGATCAAATGTTTATTGAGGAGTACTACATCGGCTATTTCAATAGTTCCGTTAAGATTCACATCTCCCTTAAGGTCAGATGATTGAGAGCCTGTGGTGTCCTCGGTAGGAAGAGGATTAACCGAACCGTCAGAATCCAGATTGCTGCCTTCAGATTCTGCATAGGTTTTGTAATAATCTGAAACGGAAATACCTGTTCCATTTACACCTAATGGCTTTTGATGGTCAAGGCTAATATATTTGCCTGTTTTGCTTGTCTGCCACAATGAAGGTTCAAACAAATCATATTTTTCATCATCCCAGACTGTAAAACTGCTGTCGAGCAGACCGCCTGTGTCGCCAGAATTTGGATTAAGACACCAGAAAGTATGGTTAATATGGTTATCAATCATATAATCACGAAGCAGTTCCATCCATTTCTGGTTTTTTCCACCGTCCATATGACCGCCCCATTCTCCGATAAGCAGCGGAGCAATATCCTGATCGTTGATATAAGCCCATGTGTCATACCAGTAATCGTCAAGGAGAGTCTGAGTAGTAAAATCCTTATCGAACCATGTCTGATTGTAAACAGACGGACCGTAGTCATGAGGTGAATATACTATCTGGCTGTTTCTGCTTTTCGATCCGAAATCAATCGGATAATCCTTAACGCCTCTGAGATTGCCGCCCCACCATGCGCCGTACCAAGGTGAAACATCAGCGGAAGCTTGCCAAATATCCGCAGTATCATAAGTATAGCCCTTTTCCGTTTTCGGATACTGCTCAACACCCTCAATAAGAATAAGAGCATTTGGATTTACGTCAAGTATGGAATTTCCGCATTCCGTCGCTGCAAACGCCCAGTTATTCAGATCCTCTGAATCGTCCCACTTGGCAATATCTGTAGGACATGTGGTACCGTTATATCCGCGTTTTCCATGAGGCTCATTTTTTAGATCGTATGCAATAATGGTATCGTCATTTTTATATTTTTCAGCCAGCCATGTAACCGATTCGATCCACATATCATAAGTTATTTCTTCGCCGGTTTTTGAATTTGCTGCCATGTTGTCAGCATCTGCGGCACTTGGTTCATAGTACCATAAATTATAATTGTGACCAGAGTTATGAGACGCAGGACTGTGTATATCGATTAGGGCTTTTATACCGTATTTTTTACATTTTTTCATTAATACGTCAAAAATTCCCATACTATCCATTGTATCACCGTTTTCATCGCAGAAGTCCGGATTAAACATATAGTAAGGATCTTTTGATGCCGTAAGACCAACCGGTTTATAAGGTTCTCCGTTCATCCATGAGAGCAGAAGCTCTGTGGAAATAGGAAATCGAATTATATTAATACCGTGATCAGCAACAGAAGAAAGCAATTCGTCAGCATCAGCGCTCCAAAGTCCGTGAGGAAAATTTTCAGTACAGTTCATACCGAACCAGTTAGCTCCTGTCAGCCATACCTGATTTCCGTCTTTATCGTAAAGTCTGCTGCCTACGGCGTGAAGCCAGTCGTCATTGTTATCGTCAACGGCTGCTGAAGATGTAAATCCGCCGAAAGCGGATGTCATACTTGCTGCAGCGACAGTAAGAAGAGTAGCAACAGCAATAAGCTTCTTTTTAAAGTTCATATTATACCTCCTATTCAAAATAAAAAACCGCATTAATATACAATTTAATTATACGCTATAAATAAAAAAATGTCAAGAAGTTTAACTCAAACTATCTAAAATAACAGAAGCTATATATTCAGTTGAAACATCATAAGATTCTCTGTTTTCAATAAGAATTGCAAAAGCAATGGGAAAATCCTTATCATCAACAAATCCTGTAAGCAGAGAATTTTCTTCTTTACCGTCCTTGACTTGTGCCGTACCGCTCTTAATACCCAATGTATAGCCCGGAATTTTACCGGTATAATTCAGACCGTTTTCAAGCATAATGTCCTTTACTTCCGAAGCAGTCTGAGAAGAAAACAGTTGTTCCGAATAATTTGTAGATGCGTTTTCAACAGTCCTGCCGTTTACATTAGTTACATGATCTATCAGATAAGGCATGGTAGATTTTCCGGATTCATTTGCTATAGCGCTTTGCCACATCATAAGCTGACACGGGCTTACAAGACTTGTACCCTGACCGATACAGCTCCACTGGGTATTAAATTCATTTTTATCTTCAAGAGTTGTTGAGGCCTTAGCGCTTATAATTCCGTTAATAGAAAATTCCGTTTCCTCAGAACCGTTAACAGAGTATCCTAATTTTTTATAACAATCTTCAATATTGGCAAGAGACCAACCGGAGTCTTCAACCAGCTGAGCAAAAAACGGATTGCAGCTGTTTGCAAACGCTTCACGGATATTCTGTGTACCGTGACCGTATTCATTATGACATACTATATCAAGACCTGTATTGTTTGTATACACTCCGTTACAGGTAAAGGATTTTTCCATAAGTGCATCCATACCCATAGTTTCCACTGCGGAAATCAGTGTAGCAATTTTTTGTGTAGAACCGGGCACGGTTTTGTAAAATGCCTTGCATAAAAGACTACCCTCGGCAAGATCCTCATAACCTTTAAGAGGATCAACAGACGGACGGCTTACACAAACAAGAATTTCACCTGTTTTATAATTATAGGCTATAGCACAACCGTCCTTATCCCCGAAAGCGCTGTAAACTTTTTCGTTGGCTTCATGACTGAGAGTGGAATAAATTGCCGCCTTCCCGCCTTTATATGTTATACCTGATGTAAAACTGTAATTGCTGAGCTTTTCAATATTTTTAGCTACCAAAGTATTGGTCATCTGACCGCTGGCGTCGCCGATAAGATTTCCCAGATCTTTAAAATATCCGTCCGGATACTGTCCGTTTTCTGCATTGTCATCAAAAATGATATCTCCGTTTCTATCGTAAATATATCCTAAATTTCTCGATCCCGAATTACTTATATAAAATGAAGCTTCCATTTGTATTTTGGCAATCAGAACTATCATTCCTATGATAAATACAGAAATCATAAGAGTAATAAGCCGGCTTCCTCTTTTTAAACTTTTCATACTGTAGTCCTCCTGCCTGAGCTTTGCATCTGCGGTTTTTGCGGTACCGGATAAACCATAGCCTGACCGGCTTTAAGAAATCCTGCCATCAATCCGCAGGACAGCATAGAACTTCCTCCTTGGGATATAAACGGTATAGTAACTCCTGTAAACGGAATTATATTGCATGAACCGAATATGTTCAGAGACATCTGCGCTATAAATACTGCTGCAACTCCAACTGAAAGCGTTGTGTGGAAATAAGATCGAGGAGTGTTTATCAGAGCTGATACAATAATAAGCAATATCATGAATACTGCAAGAAGAGCGGTAAGAAGTCCCCATTCTTCACTGATCGAAGAAAATACGATATCTGTGTCAGCCGCCGGAACTTTGTAAAGTACTCCGTATCCCGGACCTTTTCCGAACCAGCCTCCCTCTGCGATTGCAATAAGCGCCTGACACTGCTGCCAGCCATTTCCGGTAGGATCACTCCAGATGTCAACATGCAGTCTGTCCTGAACGTAACTTGGCGCAAATTTAAGAGCAATTATGACAACAACCAGTCCGGCGGCGCTGATTCCGATAAGAAGTTTTTTGGAAAGCTTGGCTTTTGGGTAGCAGATACGCATTATAAATCCGCATGCCGCCACGGCTGCAAATGTCGGTAGACTTCCCAGATCTCTGCACCACCATTGAAGAAGTACGATCAGAGCTGTAATCCCAAGAAGTATCCAATTATCATAAACGATTCTTATTCCAAGTATTTTTTTCTTATTTTGCTGTGCCGCAAGAGAAGTGGCAAAAACAAGAGCAAAGAAAGGTTTTATAAATTCAGACGGCTGAATCGTTATGAAGCCTAAATCGATCCACATGCCCCTACTGCCGGTAAACAGTAATATAGATATTACAAGCGCTCCTATAATACCGTAGAAAATATACTTATGCTTTTCAATAAATTTATAATTTTGCGCAAGTTTAAAGCCTATCTGACAAAATACAAGAGCCAATACGGAAAAAATAAAGTGTTTTACTGCAAATCCGACTTTTCCGAAGCATGACTGAAATATAACGCTCATATTCAGTACCGTAATAAGAAGAATATCAAAAGTATATGTATTTTGTTTTAAAAATTTTAAAATAAAAAAATACAGTATATCCGATCCAAGTATAATTGCCGAAAGAATTATAGGTGACATAATGCTGTCATATTGTCCTTTGATAAATACAATAGTAAGCATTGAAATATGAGTCAGCAGAGACAAAAGTGTAATAATCGTATAAGATAATCCGTTTTTATACATTTAAGCTTTAACCCTCCTTATGTAAAGCGCTTTTTTACCGATTTTTATTTCATCGTTATTCCTGAGCTTTTTTTGTTTTACTCTTTGACCGTTTACAAACGTGCCTGATGTTGAATCGAGGTCGGTAATAGTCCATATACCGTCCTCAAGGCTTAAAAGAGCATGATATCTGGATACGGACATATCCGAAAAACGCAGATCCGCTGAAATATGACGCCCCATAAGTACTTCCTGTGAATTAAGAGTGAAGTTAAATTCTCCGCTGTGATCCATAAGAACCATATGTCTAGCTGCTCTGCTCCACTGCTTCTGCACTGTCTTTTTTTCCTTTGCACAAAAACAGATAATAACGAGCGCACATATATCAATAACAATCAGTCCGGCGGCAGAAATAATTTCCTTGAATGCGGAAAGTTCTTCCGCCATTTCACTTACAAATTCCGTAAAGCTGTCAAACATAAAATTTCATTCCTTTCTAATTAATCGTATTTAAATAATTATAATATATTTCAAAGAAATTTTCAATATAAATAAACCTGTTTTTTGTTTCTTTATAAGGCTTGCAAATTATGACGAAATAAGATATAATATATTGTGACACAGTGAAAAAGAAACCTGTCTTTCAGCAATTTCTGCTGATTGCCATAGTATTATAACTGAAAGGAGAAAGTATTTATTATAAATACTGCTAATAGAATATGGAAGAAAAAGCAATTAAAAATATAAATACTAAGACAAAGGATTTGATATTGCCTGCGGTCGCTATGAGAGGTCTTGTTTGTTTCCCGAGATTTGTAATGCATTTTGATGTTGCAAGGGAAATGTCCGTCAAGGCTGTTGAAGCTGCTCTGAAGAATGACAGGCTGGTTTTTCTTACTGCTCAGAAAGACGTTTATGTTGAAGAACCGCAGGAAAAGGATTTATATAATATCGGTGTTGTCGCAGAAATCAGACAAACTTTAAAAACACCGGATAACGTAATGAGAGTTCTGGTCGAAGGGCTTTACAGAGCAAAGATCAAAGAGACTGTAAATGAAAACGGTATGTTTGTATGTACAGTTAAAAAGCTTCCGGATTACAGCCGTGAAAAGCCTGATCCTGTGGATCTGACTGCGATAATGCGTTCTATAAAGGATATTTTTGAAACATACGGAGAGCTTGTACCCAGAATGCCTAAAGAGCTTATCAATTCAATTATGTGTCAGAATGATCCTTATAAGCTGTTTGAAAATATCGCATATAATATGAATCTGGATTTTCAGGATAAACAAATGCTGCTTGAAGAATCAAATATTCTTTCAAAACTGGGCATGCTTTATGCAAATATTGTGCATGAGGTCGAAGTACTTGAAATTGAAAAACAGATTCATGATGAGGTAAGAAGCAATCTTGATAAAAATCAAAGAGAATACTATCTCAGAGAACAGATGCGGGTTATTTCATCTCAGCTTGGAGAAGACGATTCTCAGGAAGAAGCTTATGAATACATGGACAGAATTTATGAGATGAATCTCGCACCTGAAATTACGGAAAAGCTTATCAGAGAAGCTGACAGACTGCTGAAAACATCGTCATCATCTCAGGAATCCTTTGTTATAAGAAATTATCTTGATACAGTACTAGAGCTTCCCTGGAACACTTCCTCAAAAACCAAAACAGATATTAAAAGAGCGGCAAGGATTTTGGATAAAGACCACTACGGACTAAAAAGGGTAAAGGAAAGAATTCTGGAAAGCATTGCGGCTTATGCAATGGCGCCGGAAGTTACGGGTCAGATAATATGTCTTTCAGGACCTCCCGGGGTTGGTAAAACGTCAATAGGAAAATCAATTTCCAAGGCACTTGGTAGAGAATATGTTAGGGTATCTTTAGGCGGTGTCCGCGATGAATCAGATATCAGAGGACACAGGAAAACATATATCGGGGCTATGCCCGGCAGAATTATTAATGCAATAAAACAGGCCGGTACTAACAATCCACTGATACTTTTTGATGAAATCGATAAAATGGGCAATGATTTCAGAGGAGATCCAGCTTCTGCTATGCTGGAAGTTCTTGACGGTGAACAAAATAAGGAGTTCAGAGATCATTATATTGAACTGCCATTTGATTTGAGCAAGGTGATGTTTGTTACAACCGCAAATACTACAGACACTATCCCTAAGCCTCTTCTTGACAGAATGGAGCTAATTGAACTTACAAGCTATACAAGAGAAGAAAAATTTCATATTGCAAAGGAGCATCTTGTTCCGAAGCAGCAGAAAAAACATGGTCTGAAGGGCACACAGATCAAAATAAACGATGCCGTCATATATGACCTGATAGATTATTATACAAAAGAGGCCGGAGTCAGAAACTTAGAAAGAATGATTGCGGGACTTTGCAGAAAGGCGGCAAAGGAAATTGTATCCGGAAACGCTAAAAAGGTCACATTCACTTCAAAAAATCTTGAGTCATATATCGGCGCAAAAAAATATTTTGACGATGAAAGATCAACTGAAAATGAAATCGGAGTTGTAAACGGTCTTGCATGGACATCTGTAGGCGGTGTTTTAATGCCTCTGGAAGTGCTTATACTGGAAGGCAAGGGAACTATTGAAACTACGGGTTCGCTCGGAGATGTTATGAAGGAAAGCGCAAAGCTTGCGGTAAGCTACGCAAGAAGCGTTGCTGATAAATATAATATCGCACCTGATTTTTATAAAAACAAGGATATCCATATTCATGCGCCTGAGGGAGCAGTTCCGAAAGACGGTCCGTCGGCAGGAGTCACAATGGCGACAGCTTTGGTGTCCGCACTTTCCGGTATTCCGGTAAGATGCGATGTTGCAATGACAGGAGAAATCACTCTTCACGGTAAAGTACTGCCTATAGGCGGACTTCGTGAAAAAACAATGGCGGCGTATAAGGCGGGAATCCATACGGTTATTATTCCGTCAGCCAATAAGGGAGACCTTGACGAGGTTGACGATGCCGTAAAAGCTTCAACAGAATTTATTTTTGCTTCAAATCTGGAAGATGTTCTCAACGCTGCTCTTTATAAAAAGAAAGATGACAATATACAGTCCGACCTTATTATACCTCCTGATGAATCAATAGGAAATCAGACAATATCAGTAAGGTCATAGGAGGATTTGATGAATTATAATAAAGCGGAATTTTCTGCGGCTTACGGAACTTTTTCACAGCTTCCTCCGTGCGAGCGTATTGAAATTGCTTTTGCAGGACGTTCAAATGTTGGAAAATCCACGTTAATAAATAAAATCTTTAACAGAAAAAATCTTGCAAGAGTAAGCTCAGTACCCGGAAAGACTGCAACTATTAATTTTTACGGTCTGGAAAATGTTTACTTTGTGGATTTGCCTGGTTACGGATATGCGAAAATTGCAAAATCTGAAAAACGCCGATGGTCTGAATTGATTGAGGGTTATCTTAATTCTGACAGAGATATAAGACTTATTTTTCAGCTCATAGATATGCGTCATGCACCATCGGCAGACGATATTCATATGATCAATTATCTAGTTGAAGCTCAGCTTCCGTTCATTATTATTCTGACAAAGGCGGACAAGCTGAAAAAAATGCAGCGTATTGAAAGAATGGAAGCTTTTAAAACAGAAATTCCATACTTTAATGATATTCATATTATTCCGTTTTCATCTCAGACCTTTGAGGGCGTAGAAGAAGTAAGGAGTATTATAGAGGAAATTGCTAGTGAAGATTCTGAAGAAATCTGAAGTATTAAACCAAATTGAAAGGAATGTTGAAAATGTTTGTATCTGAAAATCTGGGAGTTAATGAAAAAGGTCATTTGACTGCCGGCGGAATTGATACTGTTGAACTTGCAAAGCAGTACGGCACGCCTCTCTATGTCATGGACGAAGCTTTGATAAGAAAGCACTGTCAAAGTTATAAAAACAGCATTGATAAATTCTACGGCGGCGAGGGACTTGTATGCTATGCAAGCAAGGCGTTTTGCTGCATGGAAATGTGCAGAGTTATGAAGGACGAGGGAATCGGTCTGGACGTCGTTTCCATCGGAGAGCTTTATACTGCTGAAAAAGCCGGATTTGACTGTGATAAGATTTGTTTCCACGGCAATAACAAAACTGATGAAGAGCTAGAATATGCAGTTGATTTAAAAGTCGGAAGAATTATTGTTGATAATATTTACGAACTGAAAAGACTTGATAAAATTGCTGAAAACAAGGGTGTTAAGGCAAATATCATGTTTAGAATCAAGCCGGGTATTGACGCTCACACCCATAATTTTATCAGAACAGGTCAGATCGACAGTAAATTCGGCTTTGCACTTGAAACCGGAGAAGCCATGGAAGCAGTTAAAATGGCCATAAGCTGTCCTAATATCAATTTAAAGGGTGTGCACTGCCATATCGGATCTCAGATTTTCTCCATAAATCCTTTTGTTGAAGCAGCCGAGGTTATGCTGAAATTTATTGCAGATATAAAAAACGAAACAGGTCATGAGGTTGTTGAACTGAATCTGGGCGGCGGTTTTGGTATTAAGTATACTGAAAATGACGATCCGGTTCCTTATGAAGCTTATATGGAAAAGGTTTCTGCTGCCGTTAAAGAAAGCTGTGAAAAGCTTGGTATCAAGCAGCCGTTTATACTTATTGAACCCGGACGTTCAATGGCAGGTCCTGCCGGAATCACTCTTTACACATGCGGCGGAGTAAAAAACATTCCGGATATAAGAACTTATGTATCTATTGACGGCGGTATGACGGATAATCCAAGATATGCCCTTTATCAATCAGAATACGAAGCTATTGTAGCCAATAAGGCGGACAAACCAAGAAATACAAAGGTCACTATTGCCGGAAAGTGCTGTGAAAGCGGCGATTTGATCGGTGAGGGCATGTCCTTGCAGGAAGCTGAACCGGGTGATATCATCGCAGTATGTGCAACTGGCGCTTACAACTATTCAATGTCCTCAAACTACAATAGAATTCCTAAGCCGGCAACAGTTTTTATAAATAACGGCGAATCGAGAGTTGTTATTAAAAGAGAAACTCTTGACGATATTATCAGAAATGACATGTAAGTATTAAAAATACTAAAATTAATTATAAAGAAACTGCGATATTTCACCTTTGTGAAATATCGCAGTTTCTTATTTTATATACATTCTTTTAATTATCTGCGGCTCAATCGGTTTGTCCGACATATCGGTTTTAGCTTCAGCAATTTCATCTACAGTCTCCATACCGTCAATAACCTTACCAAATGCTGCATAATCACCGTCAAGATGAGGTGCGTCCTCATGCATGATAAAGAACTGTGAACCGGCTGAATCCGGCATCATAGAACGTGCCATAGAAATTACGCCTCTTGTATGCTTTAAGTTATTTTTTACTCCGTTTGAGGCAAATTCTCCCTTAATTGTCCAGCCAGGACCGCCCATTCCGGTACCTTCAGGACAGCCGCCTTGAATCATAAATCCGGGAATAACACGATGAAAACATAAACCGTCATAGAATCCCTGATTTACCAGCTTTTCAAAATTTTCACAGGAAATCGGAGCTATTTCAGGATAAAGTTCTAATTTGATTTCCTTACCGTTCTGCATTTCAATTATAATCATTTTTAACCTCCAGAATTTTACTGTTATTATTATAGCATATTTTTAAAACAAGAGCAAGTTTAAATAAACCCATTTTTATTTTAGCATTTTTATTTTAGCATTTTTCTTTTTATCACTTCATATAAATAATACATATATTCATAAGGAGTGATAAATTTTGAATGCACCGGAACATTTCCCGTTTTCTGTAAGACCGCTTCCCTACCCTGCAAATTCACTTTCTCCATGGCTGGACGCAAGAACCCTGAAAATACACCACGATGGTCATTATACCGCATATGTAAAAAAATTAAACGATATTCTGAAAAATTATCCCCAATATCAAAATCTTCCTCTTGAAGCATTGATATTAAAACAGGCATTTCTGCCTCCGGAAATAAGAACCGACATAAAAATAAACGCCGGAGGAGCGTTTAATCATCAGCTTTATTTCAGCAGTATTATTCATCCGTCAAAGGGTAAAATCACCTGTTCCTTTGAAAAAATAGTGTGCGACAATTTCGGAAGTATGCAAAATCTGATTAATAATTTAAAAGAGGCTGCAAAAGCCGTTTTTGGTTCAGGATACGCTTACCTTGCTTCTGATATGTCCGGAAAAATGCATATTATTATGCTTAAAAATCAGGAAACTCCCATAGAACAGCGTCTGAATCCTCTTCTGCCTATCGACATATGGGAACACGCTTATTATCTTCAGTTTCAATATCATCGTGACAGATACATAAATAATTTCTGTAAGGTGATCAATTGGAAAGAGGTAGAAAAAAATTATTACTCATGATTCTTTATTTTATCTGCAATAAACATAACAGAGGATATAATCATAAAAGATAGAATTGTCCCCAGTATTGCTCCGGACGTATCAATTATTACGTCCTTTGCCAGCGGAGTTCTGCCGGGGACTAAGCTTTGATGAAATTCATCCAGAATTGCATATATAAAGCTAAAAGATACGCTTATTATTCCGGAAATCAAGTATCTTTTTTTCCATACTGCAAAAACAAAATATATGGTCATACTCATAATAAAGTACAAAGAAAAATGAGCAGTTTTTCTTATAAATAAATTAAGCTGACTTGTAATAGTATTCTGAATATCTGCATTCATTGTTTTATAGTCTGAAAATATAGTTTCCGCAATTTTACGAGTTACATTTTTACTTAATATATTTGTACTGCCGCTATCCTGTGAAGAAAAATAAAATATAATACACATACATAATACTGACAGTATAACAACAATAAATAATAAGATTTTTTTTACCTTCATTTTTTCCTCCGTTTTCAGCAGTGATAAATGTATAACTATTTTATCACATTTTTCATGAAATGTAAACAGAATCTAAAATTTCTTTTGTAACATATTGACATATATTTCTTAATGTAATAAAATAAAAAAAGTAAATACGAAACAGAGGTTAAAATAATGTTAAAATTTCATAATTTCAAATTTAGTTTCAGAATATTTTATATCCTTTTATCTGCAATTGTAAGTATATGCATTTTGTTCGGACTCTATCTAATTGTCAGATCGGCAAAAGAAAAAACGATTACCCCTGAAATAACTCAAAATATGCGTACAGAAACAATAGCGATAGAAAGTCCTACGGAAAAAGAAAGCAATGTAATCAATATTAAATATCCTGACGGTCTTGAGACAGCAAAAAAATTCGATAAATTAATAGCCAGTAAATATTGCGTTCTTATAGATATAGAAAATAATAAAATCTTGGCTGAAAGAAATGCAGACGAAAAAATGTATCCCGCTTCAATGACAAAAATAATGACTTTAATAGTAGCTGTGGAAAATATGGAATCACCAGACGATACTTTTACCATGACTTACGACATTTTAAATCCTCTGATTAATGAAGACGCTTCTCTTGCCGGATTTGAAGAAAATGAAACTATAACAATAAAGGACATGCTTTACGGAGCTATACTTCCCTCCGGAGCGGAAGCTACAGTAGGTCTGGCAGAAGCTATAGCCGGTTCTGAAACAAACTTTGTCCGAATGATGAATGAAAAAGCCGAAGAAATGGGACTTAAAAATACTCATTTTACCAATACAAGCGGTCTGCACGATGATAATCACTACAGTACCGCTCTTGATATGGCTGTAATTCTGGAATACGCATTACAGAATGATTTATGCCGTGAAATTTTATCTACATACCAATATACTACCTCAAAAACAAAAGAACACCCAAAGGGTATTCTTTTGGAAAGTACTATGTTCAGCAGAATGTACGGCGACGAAGTTGAAAACGTCACCATTGAAGGAGGAAAAACCGGATTTACTTCTGAAGCACAGCACTGTATGGCGTCCTTTGCAATAAAAAATAATAAAGAATATATTGTTGTAACAGCAATGGAAGACGATAAATGGGGTTCGGTTTACGATGCATTTGACATATACGAACAATATCTTCCTTAATTAAAATTCTACTGTTTCAACATTTGAAAGTGTTGCCATATCTGCTGATTTAAACTGTAAGCCTGAAAGCATATAAACATAGTCGCCTATTATTATTGCTCGGTTAAACGCATCATATTCCATGTCGTTTTGAATTTTATTCAAATAATTAAAATGCCCGTCTTTATATGAATAGAAAATATAATATGATTCATTTTTATTTTCGGAAGAATAATAGCTATCTTCAGTTACAGGAAAACCTATAATATTTTTTTCCGGATCAATAAGCATCGCCTTACGTTCCCATACAGCTTCAGATGATACATATTCATGTTCATAATCGGCATTTATTTCCACAGTATCCAGAGCCGATAAGTTTTCCGGATCAGTATTGTCAAACATCGTAAGCTTTACACCTGTTAATGTTCCGTCATTATCTGCACTCTGACCAAAGCCAAGCAGAAGATTATCAGACCATTTCTGCATATAAGAACTATAACCGTTTATTTTGAATTCGTCCATAATAACAGGATTATGAGGATCTCTTAGATCAATTGCATAAAGAGGATCCGTCTGACGAAAAGTTACAATATAAGCTGTATCACCTTGAAAATTTACTGATTTTATAGTTTCATCAAGACCAAAGTCTTTTATTTTTCCCGCCTCTCTCAGCTCCATATCAAGTACATACAGATAATTGTTGTAATCCTGTGAATCCCCAAACACACCATTCCACGAATTATTCCGCATATTAACAGTAGTCGCTATTCTTAAATATCCGTTATATTCACTCATTGAAAACTGATCGTTTACATATCCCTTAACCTTCCCTGACGCCTGCGGAGTAATTTTACCGCTGTTTATTGAAAATCTTGTTATTTCAGTATCTTCATATCCAAATGTCAAATAAAGATTTTCATAAGAACAGTAAACAGTACCGGAAAATCCTGCAACAGATTGTATATCAGTCGGTTCATAAGGAGTTTCAGCATTTAAATTAAACGCCGATATATTTGCAAATGCAGAACTGGAATAAAGAACATCAGGATAATATTCAGGGATCATTATACAATCCGGTTCTACATACTTAACCTCTTGATTTACCGAATATCTGGGAATATATTTTTCAAATTCTTCAGATGTAAAATCTTTACTGCTATAATATTTTTCTGTATTTGAAACAAGATATAAATAACCGTTATCCGTCAGGCGCACATCATTATATGATCCCTCCTGCATATAAGTTCCGATAAGCTGAGGATACTCTCCGGAAGTATAGAACGAAATGCAAGTATCATTGTAAATCAATCCGCAGCAGTCGTTTTCTTCACCGTAATTAACATCCTCACTAAAATTATTTGCCGAAGATATTACAATCAGTATATTATTATATAAATACATATCGTTAATAGCTTCCTCATCTTTGTGGAACTGTATTGTATTGAGAAACTTTCCGTCCTTAACATTGGCAGCATTGATTACATTTCCGCAGGCATAGTAAATATTATTGCCGTCAGTCTTGACTATGTCTGCTTCAAGAACTCCCGTTTCCTGATTGTAAGTATCCGAGTAATCCTTTTTCTGTTGTGACGAAACATTTACGGAATTCTGATTAACCTCTTCTTCCTGAACAGAGTCCTCTGCAATCGCTCCGTCCGCCATAACTTCATCCTCTACTATATCATATCCGTAATAACCGTTTGATTTTATACGTGACGCTTTCTTTTCTGCAAGTTTGAAATAATTGTATACCTCACTGTAATCAGCTGCATATTTCATTGAATCGACAGAATCAGCATCATTTAAAGAAGATTCCGAAACAAGACATTTATCACCGTCATGATTATATTTCAACATATAGCCAAATGCAGCGCTTACAGTAACAGCAAATGCTGCTGCAATCGGAATAACCCTCATAGCCGTACGCTTAAAATTAATTTTATTTTTTCTTTCGCCGGAAAATTTATCAAGCATAATTTTTATTGATTCAGGTTTAAGCTCTTGCGGAACATTTTCCGATTCCAGTATTTTTTTTATATTTTTATCGTTATAGTTCTCACTCATATTTGCCTCTCCTTTCATACCGTTAAGCTCAGTCTCAATTCTTTTTTTATTCTTGAAAGTCTGGAACGTACCGACGATGATTTTAGTCCGTATATCTTTGCTATTTCTTCACTTTTATAACCGCCCAGTACCGACAGAGAAAGTATTCCTCTTGATTCGTCATCAAGATTATCCATTGCCTCCTTAAGCTCTGAACAATTAAAATCAAATTCTGAATTATATAAAATATCTTCGTTCAGTTCTGAATTATCTTTATAATATTCTCTTTGCTTTTTCTTTATTTTAGAAAAAAGTATTTTCATAATCCAGCTTTTAAATGCGTCTTCATTTTTTAATTTGCCAATTGAAGCAAAAGCGTCGATTACCGTCTCGCTTACTGCGTCATAAGCATCGTGACGATTGCGTAAATTATACAGTGCCGTATGATACATTTCTTTGTAAACTATTGAATATAATCTTGCAAAGGCTTCTGTATCCCCTTTCCTTGCCAGACTTACATCGTTTTTAAAATCCTTCATAATTCCCTCCTTTTGAATCGATTCATAATATTAGTGTTTTTTCAAGTACAAAATGCTGCAAATATTTTATATTTTTGGAAATCTATACAATTTTCCTGCTTGGTTTTTGTTAATTATAACATATTCAATTTATTTTGTAAATTAAAGATTTTTATTGAAATTTTAATAAAAATATGATATTATATAAATATATTCAACAATTTTATATAAAAAGTAATAAAAATGAATAATTAAGGAGTGTTTAATGTGAAGAAAATCAAATCATTTATTTTATCCTGCATGCTTATCTTTTCAACAATTTTCGGCGCACTGGGATATGAATCTATAGTTTTAGCCGCCGATACCGCCCTTTATCCCGCACAGGCTGTAAATTTTACTGCCTACACAACCGCACGTAATCTTAACAAATCAAGTACGTCATTAAATACACAAATTGCTTCGGGCAGTACAACCGAAAACTGGCGCATTGATTACGTCTCTTCAGGCGTTTACAATATTGTAAACATGTCTGACAACAGTTATCTTACTGCAAACGAAACAAAATGCATTACTTCCTCCGCTAGTGGCAATTCCAATCAGCAATGGAACATTATCGGTACTGATAAAGACTTTTTAGGAAATTATCTGTATTATAAAATTGTAAATGTTTCTACGGGTAAGGCAATTACATATTACCAAAAAGATAATAGTATAGGTCTTGATCAATATACAAATGACGGCGCTCAGAAATGGAAGCTTAACTGCTATGGTCTTGAGGGATTTGCGGCAAACAGTAAAATGATCGAAGGCGAAAAGGCCGGTACTATCGGAGGTCTTCTGGGTGAAACTGTTTTTGTTTCGGATATGAAATCAATGAAAGAAGCACTTCTCAGAACTGAACCTCTTACAATAGTACTGACTGCAAATATTGATTGCAGCGGTGAAAATTATGACTGGATGATTGAGGACAACAAAACGATTATCGGATCTTATCAGGCTAATCAGATGCGTGACTGCAAGTTAAGAACCAACGATTATTACGGCAAACTTGATCCCAGTGATAACATAATTATAAGAAATATGAAATTTCAGGTAGAGGTTAATCCTAACATGCTGGTACTTGCAATTTATTCCTCAAAAAATATTTGGGTCGACCACTGTACTTTCAATTCAGATTTAAATAAAAATCGTGATGAAGTAGGAAAATTCATTTGGATCAATACGCCTTTTGACGGAAAAGATTTAAGCCGCAGCCCCGACTGCATTACATTATCATATAATATTTTCAAAAACAGATACTGGACTATCGCTTATGGTACTCAAAACGGCGAAACAAACAAATGCCGAACCTCTGTTATGTATAACATGTGGGATTCCTGTATAAGAAGATGTCCTCAGATAGGAAACGGTACCGGACACATTTACAACAACTACCACGTAAACAACGACGGTTCAATAAACGACGGAACTTCACAAATTATTCCCGGTGAAGGATCTGTGATTCTCAGCGAAAACTGCCGCTTTGAGGGACTAAAAAAAGTTGAAGCTGCAATAGACAAAAACGCAAAGTATAAGGATTCCGGTTCATACACAAGCGATACATTGACATCTGAGCCTTATCCTCTTTCTAACAATCTAGGTTCATATACTTCTCATTCATGGAATCCCGGAAATGAAAATTACGGATATTCTCTTATCTCAGCATACAAAAGCAACTCAAAAGATGTTAAAACATTCTGCTCACAGTACTCAGGATGCGTAAAGTCCTCTTCTGCACTAAAATATATTTATGACTCAGATTGTTCATCATTTATTGAAAAAACTATTTCTTCACCTTTCCTTACAGAGGGATTTGATTCACAATACGGTACTTTGACAACTGAAATAACTGCCGCCGTACTTAAAGAAGGAGCAGTGTACATGATAAAAAATGCAAACAGCGGTATGTACATGGAAGTTAAAGGCGGTACTGCCGCAGATGGTACTAATGTTCAGCAATGGGGAGCAGAAACATCAGCCTCTCATAATACATGGCGTGTTCTTTCAGCCGGTGACGGTTATTACTACCTTTATTCACAGATTGACGATAAAATAACCTACCTTCTTGATGTTAACGGAAACAAGACAGATAATGGTACAAACATAGGTATATGGTCTGCAACAGACGCCGACGCTCAGAAATTTAAATTTGTACAAAACAGTGACGGAACATACCAAATCAGAACTAAAACATCAAATGATACTTCATGTGTTGAAATAGCTGATGCAAGTACATCAAGCGGGGCTAATGTTCAGCAATGGACTGCAAACGGAAACAGCTGTCAGAATTGGATCTTAGAACAGGTTGAAGATACCGGCTGTATTATGGATACTAACGCTGTATATATGTTCAAAAACAGTAACAGCAGTCTTTATATGGAAGTTCAAGGCGGTACTGCCGCAAACAATTCCAATATTCAGCAATGGGGCGCAAATGGTGTTTCAAAGCATAATTCATGGACCTTGAAATCATTCGGAGGAGGATACTATTACATTATTTCTCAGCTTGATGACGGTAAAACATATTATCTGAACATTGAAAACGGTTCCGGAATAAACGGTGCAAATGCTGAAATACTTACAAACAATAAAACAAGTTCTCATTTGTTTAAGTTTGTCAAAAATCCTGACGGCACTTATAATATTTTAACAAGAGCCTCAAAAGACATTTGTGCTGTTGAAGTTGCAGACGCTTCAAAAAACAGCGGTGCGAATATTCAGCAGTGGGAGGTGAATTCAAACAGCTGTCAGAAATGGATTGCAGAAAAATCACCTATTGTAACAACAACCGTAACCACAAGTGCAATAACTACAAGTATAACAACTACAAAAACTACAACATCTCCAATAACAACTACTTCACCTATAACAAGCGATGATGTACAAAAAGGAGATATAAATTCTGATAAATCAGTAAATGTATCTGATATTGTCTCATTGCAGAAATACCTTATAAAGACTGAACAGTTAAATGAATCCGGATTTAAGGCAGCAGATTTAAACGACGACAATAAAATAAATATATTTGATCTTGTTATTCTGAAACGTATTATTATAAGCGGTTGAAATTTATACCCAAAAGGAGTATAATATAATTATATTAAATTTTTCGGAGGTAAATATGAATAACGCTTTTAAACCAGCTGATATACTTGTTCCTAAAAAATCTGTTGATATGAATAATTGGTCGGTTATTGCATGCGATCAATATACCAGTGAACCTGAATACTGGAAACAAACCAGTAAAATAGTCGGTCAGAACTATTCATCATTAAATTTGATTCTGCCTGAAATTTATCTTGAAGATGAAAATGTTAAAGAAAAAATTGAAAATATTCACAAAAATATGGATAAGTATTTAAGTGATGACATATTTGATGAGTATAAAAATTCTATGATATACGTTGAAAGAATTCAGAGCAACGGTATTCTGAGAGCAGGTATTGTTGGAATGATCGACCTTGAAGAGTATGATTTTTCAAAGGGCAGTACCTCACAAGTTCGTGCCACTGAAGCAACCGTAATAGAAAGAATTCCTCCGAGAATAAAAGTCCGGGACGGCGCATTACTTGAGCTTCCTCATATTATGATACTTATTGACGACGAAAATAATACTGTTATTGAACCTTTTGCAAATTTGAAATCTGAAATGAAAAAACTATATAATTTTGAACTAATGCAAAATGGAGGAAAAATAAGCGGCTATTTAATTGATGATCAAAAATGCTCGGAAATTATCCGTTCTCTTGACATGCTCGGAAATCCTGAAAAATTCAGTCGGAAATACGGTTGCAGCGACGTACTTCTCTATGCTATGGGTGACGGTAATCACTCTCTGGCTACGGCGAAAGAATTTTATGAACAGCTGAAACGTAACAATCCTGAAAAAGATTTTTCAAATCATCCCGCAAGATATGCACTTGCTGAAATTGTAAATCTTCACAGTCCGGCACTGCAATTTGAGGCCATTCACAGAATTATTACAGATACCGATACAGATATACTTATTAAAACTATGAACAATGAGCTTCAAATATCCGAAAAACAGTCTGAACAATCGTTTATGTATATTGTAAACGGTAAAGAACATACTGCATATATCCATAACCAAACCTCCAACCTTACAGTTGGAAGCTTACAAAAGTTTCTTGACAGCTATTTGACAGAAAACAGCGGAAAAATCGACTATATTCATGGTAAGGATACTGTTAAAAAACTTGCAAATCAAAAAAATTCAATTGGATTTATACTGCCGGATATGAGTAAAAGCCAGTTGTTCCCTACCGTAATAAAAGACGGCGCATTGCCAAGAAAAACATTTTCTATGGGTCATGCGCAAGATAAACGATACTATATTGAATGCCGCAAAATTAAAGACATTCAGTAATATATATCTTATCTCAGAGTTATTACTGCCCGCAGATCCTTGTCTGTGGGCTTTTCTGCCGACTTATCGCTCATTAAATTTATTCAGAAAATAATATATTTTAATTTCAAGCATCTATTGATTGTCTTGACATAAATATATAATAATGGTATAATAATTGTACAAAAATCGACAAAATTATAAAGAGAGGAAATAAATGAAAAGATTAAAACACCTTACCGCCTCAATTCTTGCGGTATTGACATTATTCCCTGCACTGAACGTTTCCGCCGAACTGCAAGGCAATGAGCGTAAAGATTTAACATACTCGGAAATGCAGTATCATGAATTTGACGAAAGCAAGTTAAAAAATGCCGCAGATGAGCTCACAGAAATTGCTGATAAAAATATATCCGGCAAAGAAAAAAGAGTTGAAGAATTAATAAATATAATGTTCGATGAATACGATCTTCAGGCAACACTATATAATATCAGATACAATGATTTTTACACTGATGTGACAAATGAATCAATTGAAAAGGAACTCCCTGAAATCGAACAAAATTATTCTGAATACTACGATATTATTTTTTCAGCATTGAATAAAGCTTATAATTCAGATTATCAGGATTTAATGTTTGAGCTTCTAGATCAGGATATAATAACTGCAATTACTTTTTTTCATACAACTGATGAAAAATATACCGAACTCTCAAATGAAGAATCTAAACTGGTTCTTGAATATGAAAGTCTGAATTCACAGGAATACAGTGTCGAATATAAAGGTCGCAGCTGGACTGCTGATGATTTATACAACAATCCGCCTGAAAACGAAGATGAATATAACCGTATTTCAAATATGATTTACAGTAAAAAAAATAAAGAACTTGGTGAAATTTATCTTAAGCTTATAAAAATCAGAGATAAAATCGCTAAACTATACGGATACCCAAACTATGCAGAATATGCTTATGAATCCACATATATGAGAGATTATTCACTGGATGATATTGATGAGGTTTATAAAGAAGTCAAGGAAAGCTTTCCGGATCTATATAATAAGCTTTACAATCAGCTTAGTCTGAGCCTTTATACAACCGGACTTGCAAATCAAACCTATAACGGTGAGGAGATACTTGATCAGATTGAACCATATTTTGCTGAAATTGGTTCAGAAATTTATGAAAATTTTAAATACATGAGAAAGTATCATCTTTATAATATTGATTCACTTCCAAATAAAATGGAAGCCGGATATACCGTTTCATTATATTCATATGCCGTACCGTTTATTTTTAACAGTCCATACGGAAACTACAATGATTTCAGGACAATGATCCATGAATTTGGTCATGCAAATGTCGATTATACCCATCCGACCCGTGCTATTTACGATAATACATTCGGCAATTCACTCGATACCCTCGAAATTCATTCTCAGGGAATGGAAGCTTTGTTTACTGAATATCACGATGATATTTTCGGCGAAAAGCAGGGTAAAGCGTTTACAGACTTCACAATTTATTCAATGGCATCATCAGTTGTAGAAGGCTGCTTGCTTGATGAATTTCAAAGATATGCCTATGAAAATCCCGATTGTACTCTTGAACAACTCAATACAAAATATATGGAACTATGCGGCGAATATAATATAGAATACAGCACAGACGTCGCTTACTCTTATGACTGGACAGAAATTTCACACAATTATAACTCGCCTATGTATTATATCAGTTATGCAACGTCTGCACTGTCTTCTCTTGATTTATGGATTAAAGCGTCAGATGACAGAGAGTCTGCAATAAACACATATAAATCATTAATTGACTGCGGTGCATACACGCCGTATATTGAATCAATTGAAAGCTGCGGTCTCAGAAATATTTTTGAACCCGGCGTTGTATCCGAAATCGCTGAGGAAACAGAACTTGTTCTTAAAAACGGTACTCTAAAGTCAGATGAAGAAGAGACCTCTGTTGAAATTACAGAACCGTCTGAAGAAACTGAAACTGCAAATACGGTTACTTCTACAATAAAAAACAAAGCAAAAACAAAAGGAATGGCAATTCCTATGCTGTTTTCACTAATTGTAATTTTATTTGTTTTGGCAATATTTATTATGATTATAATACTGATTACTTCTATAATTAAACATAAAAAGAATAAAAAACAATAATATGTAAATATAAAAAATTTACAATTTATTCATAAAAATAATAATATAAATACATATAATAAGTATAAAATTATATTAGGAGTTAACTTCTCAATATATTTAAGAAGATGTATTATGGTATTAAAAAAAATATTCGCAGCAACATTATCTATAATAACTTTATCAATAAGCATTAACGGTATGACAGCAAATGCTTATTCTGCTACGAGAACAATTGATAATGATGCTATTACAAGCGGATATGGAAATCAAAATAATGGATTTTCATATATTACTGCTGATTATTTATACAATGGAGATGCAAGAATTGCTCCAAATAATTCTAACCTATCCTACACATGGACTTATCCTAAAATTTCAAGTTCTGCCACTCATTGTACATGTAAAATGCAAGTATATTTAAAACATGCAAATTTTACAGATAATGCAGCAAAATATTATATTTATTTATCACAAAATGCAGGTGTAAAAGTGGGAACAATCAATCAAGATAGAGCGGCATCTGGTTGGTCTACAATACAAAGAGCAAATATTGCTGTTCCAAATGTAACCTTTTATAGTTCTGAATCAGCAGAAGTTGTTCCTTCCGGAGGAAAAGGTAATAATACAGGAGCAGACGCTATTAAAGTTACTATTACATCATAAAGGAGAAAATTATGAGAAAAAAATTAACTTCTATTGTTGTTTTATGTTCAACAATATGTCTGGTAGCAACAGGCATTGTCGCATATGCAAATGTTTCTGATTCAAGTTTTTCTTCAAGAAATCAAAAAAGTACTGATAATATGATCTCTGAAACTATACCCGAAAATGAAACAGTAAATGCATCCGCCAGAAAATTGAATACTGCTGTAAATTATAATATAGCTTCCAAGGATGATATTTACCATATGATGCTTAATACTATTGATTATTATGATAAAGTTTCCGGTACTATTTATTTCCCTGCACCGGGAGATTTAAATCTAGTAAATACTGTTGAATTTCAAAGTGTATTGTCTGAAACGAAAGCATACTCACACTACTCGCAAGCTTATGCAGACAACATCACAGCTGAGAGTATTGAAAATATTTCATCAGAAGCTAAGAATACCGACAATCTGGTCTGGGATGAAAAATATTATTGTAATGCTGATGAAAGTATAAACTTAAATTGTTTAGAAAAAACATATAAAACACTTTCATATGACACTATCGGATTAGAGGCTGTTTGTGAAATTCCCGATGATGAAAGAATCACTGAAATTGACGGTGAACCTTGCTATAATTACCGAACCAATCCTACTAATGTACCCGAAGCAAGTATCTGCATTTTCCCTCAGGAAATGACATTCGGCTATTTGGCAAATCAAAATTTATGGAGCATAAATGGTACTAAGGTAATTGATGATAAATTATGTTACCATATCTCTGGAACAGCTGAAGAAGATTATGGCAGCAAGTTTAATGTATCAACTTTTGAACTAATGGTGGACGTCAATACCGGTGTATTAATTCAGTATATTGGATATGATGATAACGGTGAAATAAGCGATTATATATATACCGAGAATATTTCCTTTGAAAACAAAGCAGATAAAGTTGAAACGTTTTCTAACAATGAATTGACCGGTTACGAAGAATATCAAAAAAATTAATATAAAAAATGGCTGACTTAAAAACGTCAGCCATTTTTTATTTTACATATACAAATAACCCTTTTATTCACAGTACGTTACAGAATAAATCTTATTCCCAAATTCAGACAAAGACACTATTTCATTGTATTTGTTTAATGGATCCATACACAAAAAGTTTTTTTCATCAGAGCCAACTAAAAGTACAAAATGATAGTTTCCGGATTTTGGCATTTTAACATTAACGATCTATATTAATAAAAAGTAATTTTAACTTAATTCAACTATTTCATCAAATATTTCATCTATTTCATTTTTTAACTGTTCTATATCCGTACATTTTTTATTCATAACTTCAAAATCGCTGTATACTTCTTCTCTGGTTATTTCCTCCTGCAAATTGTCAAGTTCAGACTGTTTTTCTTCAATCAAAGTTTCAAGTTCCCTTACACGGGCTCTTCTCTTGGCTTCATGACTTCGCTGCTCCTTAGACTTATATGCTCTTTCATTTTTCTCTTTATACTCCTGTTCAGCTTTGGCTTTGCTTTCAGCTTCTAACGCCTGACGGGCAATCTGTTCCCTTTTATTATTTATTTCAAGATAATAATCAAAGTTTCCGTTATACATTTCTGTACCGTCACTTCTTATTTCCAAAATTTTTCCGGCAATTTTATTAAGTAAATATCTGTCATGAGAAACGAATATAACAGTACCGTCAAACTCGTCAAGAGCTCTTTCTATCGACTCTTTTGAAGTCAGATCCAGATGGTTTGTAGGTTCGTCCAGAATAAGTACATTCCCTTTTTCAAGCATCATAAATGCAAAACATACTTTAGCTCTTTCCCCGCCGCTTATAACTCCCGTTTCCTTAAAAACGTTTTCACCTTTAATTCCAACACTTCCAAGCAAAGACCGTATTTCAAGATCGGTAAGCAAAGGATAATGCCTATGCAGTTCGTCAATTACAGTATTACAAGGATCGAGATTTGCACTTTCCTGCTCAAAATAAGAAATCTTTACATTTGACGCCCATCTCACTTTTCCTGAATGAGGAAGAATCCCTTGAAGTACTTTCAGAAAAGATGATTTTCCGATTCCATTATCACCAATAATTCCTAGCTTCTCTCCCCTTTTAATTTCAAAAGAAATATGCTCTGCAAGAATTTTTTCAGAGGTACCGCTGCCAACTCTGATATCAACATCCTTTACGTCAAGTATATCAAAAGGCGGCTGAATTTTATACTCAAACTTAATATTAGCGCTATTTGACGCAATACTTGGTTTTTCAATAAGCTCCATACGTTCCAAAGCTTTTTCTCGGCTTTTAGCGCTTGCAGCCGTTGAAGCTCTTACTTTATTCTTAGCAATGTATTCCTCAAGCTTTGCAATTTCTTTCTGCTGAGCTTCATATTCCTTTTGCTGACGCTTTACACTGTCACTTTTCAATAAGGTATAAGCCGTATAATTACCTTTATATCTTGTAAGGACGCCATATTCTATTTCGCAGACAGAAGTAACTACCTTATCAAGAAAATATCTGTCATGAGATACTATGAGTAGCGCTCCTTTATAGTCCTTAAGATATTCCTCAAGCCAAAGCACAGTTTTAAAATCAAGATGGTTTGTAGGTTCGTCTAATATAAGCAGATTTGGTTCTTCAAGCAGAAGTTTTGCAATTGCAAGACGAGTTTTTTCACCACCGCTGAATCCGCTGATAATTCGATTATAATCATTTTCGCTGAATCCCATACCGTTTAAAATTGTTTTTATTTTAACGTCAATTGTATATCCGTCATTGGATTCATAATATGCCGAAAGCTTTGAATATTCCTCCGAAATTTCTTCGTTGATTTCAGAAGATTCTTTCATTATATGTTCCAGTTCTTTCATTCTCTCCAAAACAGAATCAAGATAACTGAAAACGCTTTTCATTTCATCTATAACTGTACTGTCCCTGTCCAAACCGGACATTTGCTCCAAATATCCTACCGAAGTTTTAGAGGCGAATGATACTATACCGTCTTTTTCAGTAGAACGATCCGGAAGCTCCTTTCCTGTGAGAATACGCAATAACGTTGTTTTACCGCATCCGTTGATTCCTATAAGACCTATACGGTCCTTTTCATTTACAGTTAAATTAATATTTTTTAAAATATGTTTTCCATTATAGTATTTATTTATATTTATTAAATTTACTAACATTGTAATTTTCTCCGTTTACAGTTCAATTGCTTTAATTATATCATATTAATAAAAAAATTGCAATTAATTTGTCAAAATATTCATAAGACAATCAATAGACAAGTGCTTTTCAGTATAGGAAAAGTCCAGAAGCAAATCAATATTTTCAGAACAGTATTCAATTTCTTTAGACACTAGACATGCCTTTTCAATTAAAGTGTAATCATCCGGAATCCATAAAATTGTAAGACAAAATATTATAGTAAGCTTTATTATTGAAATAATATCTCTGTCGTATACTGCGGACAAAAAGTGACGATATATAAAATATACTGCTAGTTGCTCATACTCAGTAATATTAATTTTCAATGTACTTTGAAATTTTAAGTTTTTTACAGCGTTTTTCCATTGCTCATTAAGAGGAATAAGTTCTTCAAGTATCCTTTTAAAATTATCAAAAAAAGCTTCTTTGTATTCTTTTTTTGGTATTTCCAATTCAGTATAACCGTCAATTTCAGCTTGAATTTTTTCACCGTATAAAAGCATTTCAATCAATCGTCTATTCATATTTTTATTACGATTCTGCAATATTTCAAAAATTTTATTTCGTATTTTTGTAAGGTATTTTAAAAAATTTTGATCATAATCAATTTCATACTCAGATTCATTAATTTGATATGTAATATATTTAACCTTATTTTTTTGTGACAGAATAATTTCTGCTGCTGCAATGCAGCCTATTCCAATGCCTGTTTCCCTTTTATCGCCAAAGCAATTATGAAATCTGGGGTGCTCTTTACATATGTCACACAAAAAATCCTCACCTTTTTCAATTATAAGCTTACATAAATTATTCTCATCAAGAAACGGACAGCGTTCATTTTCAGTAAGCTTAAAAGAATAACTGCCGTCTTCTGATAATACAATATTATTTTTTAAACTCATTGCCAGACTGCCCGTAACATTTTTGTATTTTTCATATGTTTTACTATCAATATCTATTTCCCATCCTATACAGCAATTATCAGAACACTTACTCGCAATACATTTAAATTTATTATAATACTCCGGTATCATTACAAACATATATTTTACCTTTCATAAGTTTTTATTTCATTTTAAAATAAAACTCCTGCGAGGTTCATTCGCAGGAGTAAATTTGTTTATTCAGGAACATAAGTTGTTAATTTAACATCCATTCCGACAAGCCACTGATTCAACAGTACCAAATCGGCAATTTCGATTGTTCCGTTTCCGTTTGTATCAGCTGGACTTGGAGAAGGTGGAAGAACAACCATAGGTACTGGATGGCTTAAATTATTTAATAACATTCTTCTAAGCGCAACAGAATCAAATACATTAACCCTTTTGTCTTCGTTTACATCGCCCGGAATAATATCAGGTTTAACTTCTTCTGTTGTCTCCTCTGTAGTTTCTTCAGTAGATGGTTGAACTGAATTAACCGGAACAGCATACAGTCCATAAATTGTTGCATCACCGGCATGAGCACTTACGTACAAATCAGATATACTGCCAATATCTGCAGAATTTGAATCAAAAACTTTTTTTATATCTTCATATGTATAATATAAAACAAAATCAGAATTCAAATCATTATCAGATAATATATAGTACCATCCGTTATTGCTTGTTTGAGCAACTATTGCAGGATCAATCATTGCATCAAATACCATAGCATACATATAATCCTCATTCAGATACTGCTGCCAGCCTGATACCTTATCAGGAGTCCATGCAGTCAAAGCATTTCCGTCTTTATTATAATACAACTCGATCCAGTCATCGCCTATTTTAACATTATCCCATGAAAATTCCGGTGCTACATATTCTTTATATTCCGGAAGATTGTAGTCTGATACTCCTACAGTATCCATCATAGCCGCAATTACAGGCGCCGAATTAGGATACCATGTATTTGTAAGTCTGTAAATATAACCATGAGCCTCACCATTATCGCTATTACCGTCCGCAACAACATTATTATCCCAAAGTACGCATGGAATACCTGCATCCTTAGCCATTGACAAATAATCCTTAGCCCAGTTTATACGAGATTCTGTGTTGTTAAAGTCAGAAGCACTGAATTCACCCATTACAATTGGAACATTCTTTTCAGCTATAATGCTTTTATAACTGTTAAACATTGTCTGAAGCTCAGTTTTATAATCGCTGCCGTAACCGCTTGCACCCGGATATGTATGATTTGCCATATTACTTGTATCCATACAGAAGAAATAAGGATTATAAGCATGAACTGACAATGCTACATTTCCTGAATTTTCAGGAATTTCAATTGCCCTTACAGTTGAAACGCTGTTTCCTGCATGATAACCCGGAAGCATCAGAAGTCGTTCTTTATTATATGAAGAACCTTGACCTCTTACCGCATCAACAAACACCTTATTGAGTCTGTTAATATAATTCCATGAATTAGCGTCACCGTCTCCCCATTCAGAGTTGCTTGGATTATTTGTTTCACGAGGTTCGTTCATACCTTCAAATACAAGATGCTGATCATAATCCTTAAATGTTTCAGCCAGGCACGACCATATGTCATTCAGCTTTTTAGAAGCGTCATTATATGTTTCATCAGTAAATTTAGCTACGTTTACCCAATTCTCATGATGCACATTAAGAATTACAAACATATCCATATCATAAGCATAGTCAACAAACTGTTTTACATAAGCCAGCCACTTAGTATCAATTTTATAAGTGTTTGTTGATTCGTCAAGATACAGATGCTGATACCATGTGGTAGGGATTCTAATAGTATTGAATCCTCCGTTTTTAACTGCTTCAATAAGTTCCTTAGTAGGTTCAGGATTTCCCCATGCCATTGCAAACTTTTTAGGTGAAGAATCCATAGTCAAATTGTCATTTGTAGAATCAAGTGAATTACCAAGATTCCAACCAATTACCATCTGAGATGTAATATCAAATGCCGACTGTCCTGTTAACCCAACCGCCTCCGCAGTATACTGGTCATTTGCCTGATTGCCGAACATACATACGCAAGACATAATACATGCAGCAGATGTAATAACCGACAAAATTTTCTTCTTCAAACTCATCATAAATTCCCCCTTAATAAAATGTATACTTCCAATTTTACTATAAATATTGTACATTATTTTCTCACAATTGTCAAGCGTTTATATAACTTTTTAAAAAGTAAAGGGTATTATAAAATAATACCCTTTACTGCTTATTTTTGTTTTACGTCTGTTACTTCCGGCTGTTCTGCTGTATTAACTTTATCTTTTCTTTTATTACTGTCAATTGATATAGAAGAAAAAATGATTATCGCTACAAACACAACAAATATTAAACCTTCACAAATTAAAAGCGGCATAATAAAATTACCGATTTCTACCTTAGGCTCTTCTCCTGTGGCAGGCACAAGTATATTGTAAGCTTCTGCAAATACTATATTTTCGTAATATTCATCTGATGTTGTATTTGTTATATCAATAATATTTAAAATTTTATTGTATATTTCTTCAAGTCTTTGTTCAACATTTTCAATATCTTCTGATTTCTTAGAATTATTTTCCTTAAGAGCGCTTAATCTGTCTTTCACATATGATATATTCTGTTTGCTTCTGGAAACAGAATCCTGAACTTCCAGTTTTTCTTCTATGAGGTCATCATATTTTTTAGAAGCCTGAGTATATGAATTCTCAGTATTTTCATCGTTCATTCCAAAAATCAGCAGCTTGTCTTTTTCGTATGCATCAATTGAGTCAGTAATAGATTTGAGCTTTGATTCACTGACTTTTAATTCACGTTCCAACTGTTCAATTCTATATTCATAATAAGTAATAAGCTGTTCCTTATCATTAGTTATATTATTTATTGTAATATATGATGACAGCGAACTTAAATCAGCAGATTTAATAGTATTTACAGCTGCACGCAAATCACTAAATGAATATCCGGTTACATTTGAACGAAAATTTGTCATATCGTTTCTTTGCAGTTTTTGGATATATAAATCCAGATCATCAAGTGTTTCATTAAAAACATCAACAGCTGCAGGATAATCATAATCTTTATAATCAACTGCAACAACAGAATTTCCCAAAGCCTTATTAAAACCGTACGTTTTAAAGAAATAATCCTGATACGAATCCAATATACCGTCCAATATCTTTTTGCCTTTATTAAGGTCTATACCCGCTAAATTATAATCAAATGTTATAATATAATATGAGGGATAATATCCAATTTCCAAAAGAGAATTAACAGCGTCCAAAGCAGCGCTGCCGCCTTTGGAATATACGCTTTGATATAATGAAATTTTATCAAGTGCATCACTTGGGATAACGCCTTTAATGGAAATATTTCTTCTTACATTTTCTACATACGATAAAGGTTCGTCTATATTTGTCAATGCAGACTCAATTATATTAGGAGACTTTATTTTATTTACATCAAACTCATTCCCATCAGGAGCCAGACCTGATTCTATACCGGAATAATTAAAACCTACTAATGCGGTAATCTTACTTGTACTTGTATTTCTTTTAAATGCCAGCACTCCGCCTGTTATAACAGCTCCTATAAACACTGATATAACTATCCATATAAATAAGTATTTTTTTATCTGTTTGGATATAGTACCCAGAGATAAAATTACTTCATCAGAAGAATCTTCCTGCTGTTTAAGGGTAACGCTAATATTTTTTTCATTATCCATTTTTTCTTTTCCCTCCCTTACGCTTTTTGTGCTTTTTAATATTACTGATAATATTGTCATAAGGTATATAAACTGCTGCTGCCGAAACAACTAGATATGCTGCCATGAGAATTAATTCAATAGCTAATATTATATTTACAGAATCTTTTACAGACGATTTTATTACATAAAACACCGATTCTGTAGCAGGCGATAATATTTTATATGCATTTGAAAACAAAACTTCTTCAAAATATTCCGTAGCTGTAATATTAACGGCTTCCAACATAGTATGAATTTTATTATTCAACTTTTCAAAATCTTTTTCGACCAGTTCAGAAACTCCTGATTTTTGTGTTCCGCTTTTAAGTGACTTTATACGATTTTCATAAAGACTTATATTTTGCTCGCATGTTGATAAATTAGTTTCTGCCCTTACTTTATCATCTATCATATTATCATATGTATCAGACGATTGATTAAGAGTCGCATTAGAACCGTCAGTAGCATTGCCGAATATCAAAATAGAATTCTTTTCATAATTACTGATAGTATCATTGATTGACTGAAGCCTTTCCTTATATATATTTTTTGATCTTGTAAGCTCCTCAATCTTAAATTCATAATTTGCAATAAGATTTTCTTTATCCTTGGTTACATTATTATAAACAATATATGACAGAATCATATCCAGATCTTCTGTTCTTATTGTTTCAATAGACTGCGACAAATCAGCAAAAGTATATCCGCTTTGATCTGAACGAAAACGAATATTATCGTGTTTAGCCAGATCATCAATATATTCCTTCAGTGACTTAAGCGACGAATCAAAAACCGATACTGCGTCTACATAGTCATAATCGTTATAATCAATTGAAATCACTGCATTTTCCAGTGATTTATTATATCCATAGTTTTCAAAAAATTGATTACTGTATTCTTCAGTAAGACGATTTAAAAATAAAACGCTGTCCTTACGGCTCAATCCTGCCTTACGGCAATCTAATTCAATGGAATACTGGGTAGGATAATATGTACTATCCTGAATATTTTTAGATGAAACTATTTCATCAGAATCATAAACCGGTGTATAACTGGTTATTCTATCAATAACATCTGAAGGTACAAGTCCTGAAATTGCAATATTATTATAGATTGCTTCAGGGTCTGCTTCGGACATTCCAAGATCATCTAAACATTTTTCAATTAAAGTTCTAGATTTTATCTCGTTTACATCAAATTTATTTCCCAAAGGATCCATTCCCGCTTCAATACCGTCATAACTAAAATTAACTAAAACAGATACCTGTCCGTTAATAATATTAATTGTAATGCTATATCCTAAAACAGCAGCTGCCAGCACCATTGCAGCTATGAGCCACGGTATAAAATACTTTTTTAATTTTTTAAAAAATTCCTTTGCAGATAAAACAGAACAGACATCTGTTTTATCTGAGGATTGTCTTCTTTTTATCTCCCGCATTTTAACCTCCATACAAATATATTATCAAAATTTCTGTTTTTATTTAGAACTTACGGTGTTTATTATATCACATATAATCTTTTTATGTCAAGAAATTATGAATATGTTGTTTTTGGAAAATAAAAAAGACGGTTTTACCCGTCTTTAAAACTTTGTTCCCCGCAAGCGCAGACGGCTTACAGCAGTAAGCCGTCTGAATACAAAAACATTCTCGCTCAAGAGGACATCGTCTGTGGTTATATATATAAATACAACTCACAAAATTATTTCATCCTTTTCTTTGTCATACTTAAGTATACGGTGATAACATTCAGTAAATTCCGAATCCTTATAATATCGGCTGGCGGATCTTTTATGTACAAACTTTTTAGATATATCCGGAAAATGAACCGCTATTCTTTTAGAGTACATATACAGCTTTTCTCCGCCTACACATACTTCTATTATATAGTATATATTTTCTTCATTCATATTTTATACTCCTGTAATAATTATAACTTACTTTTATATTGTATCATATTTCGGCAAAAAGCACAATATATTTTTGGAATTTTTTGTCAAATAAAATTTAAATATTTCCATGTTGCAATTTATGATTTTCAGCATACACTAAAAATAAGCAGGTATTCCGTTCCGCTTCAGGATACCGGATGTGGCTTATATGCCCTTAGAAAAGCTTCGGCGTCCGGAACCGAACATCTGCTTTGATATATATTTACTGCGGTAATTTAATAATTACCGCAGTTTTTTTCATTTTTTCTTGCAATTTCCTCATATTTTTTCTTAGTTGCCATTCCTCCCCTTATATGACGCTCCTGTTTGTTTTTTTCAAGTATTTTTTTAACCTCAGAATAAAGCTGAGGCTGTATTTTTATCAATCTCTCACTCACATCTTTATGTACTGTACTTTTACTGATTCCGAATTTCTTTGCTGTTGCCCTTACGGTAGCATTGTTATCCAATATGTATTGTCCCAATATTATTGCTCTGTCATTCGGCTGCCCCTTCAATCAACTCACTCCAATGCACTTTTTGTTAATTATATGCATCGGTTTTGAAATTTATTATTAATGATAAAATTTACGGCATCATTCCGTCCGCAAACATAAAATACAGTCCTAAGCACAAATATCATCATGCCAAATAATTGTAATTTAAAATAATATTTAGTTTTAAAAACTCATAAAATTTTAATAAATACACTCTTTAAATTTATGCAAATTTCCAAAGTTTATATAAAATATTATACTTTATATGTACAGGACTTGACATTTTGGTTAGATTATGCTAATCTAAATAGTACAAAGGTTAGCAAAATCTAACTATTAATTTGCTTGCTGTATCAGGAGGAAAAAATGATGCCTTTAACATTTGCAAACGCAGGAGAAGAAAATATAATAAAAAAAGTCGGCGGCAATCCGGAAACGAAAAAATTTCTGGAAAACCTTGGCTTTGTTGCCGGAAGTACCGTTACGGTGATAAATGAATCCGGCGGAAACGTAATAGTTAATATTAAAGAATCAAGAGTTGCGGTTTCAAAAGAAATGGCAAGCAGAATTATGATATAATTTTAATGGAGGAGAAAAAATGACATTAAAAAATGCTAAAGTCGGTCAAACCGTTAAAGTAAAAAAACTAAACGGTGAAGGCGCTGTCAAGCGCAGAATTATGGATATGGGAATCACAAAAGGAACAGAAGTATACATAAGAAAGGTAGCACCGCTCGGTGATCCTATTGAAGTAACAGTCAGAGGATACGAACTATCGCTTAGAAAAGCAGACGCTGAAATGATTGAAACGGAATAATTCCGTTTTATTTTTGATATCAAGTTAGTATAAACTAACTTAGAAAGGATATATTGATTTATGGAGATTAAAATTGCACTTGCAGGAAATCCAAACTGCGGTAAAACAACACTTTTTAATGCTCTGACCGGCGCAAATCAATTTGTGGGAAACTGGCCGGGCGTTACAGTTGAAAAGAAAGAGGGTAAGCTAAAAGGTCATAAAGATATTGTTATTACTGACCTTCCGGGTATATATTCACTTTCTCCCTACACCCTTGAAGAGGTCGTAGCCAGAAACTACCTTATAGGAGAAAGACCGGACGCTATTTTGAACATTATTGACGGTACAAACCTTGAAAGAAACCTTTATCTTACAACACAGCTAGTAGAATTGGGAATCCCTGTTGTCATTGCGGTAAATATGATGGACATTGTAAGAAAAAACGGAGATAAAATTAATATTGCACAGCTTTCTAAAGAGCTTGGATGCGCAGTCTGCGAAATCTCCGCATTAAAAGGCACCGGTATTAAGGAAGCTGCAGAAAAAGCAGTTGCAGCAGCAAAAGCTAAAGAAAACACTGTTCCTCAGCACAGTTTCTGCGGATGCGTTGAACATGCGATCGCACATATTGAAGAAGCATTTTTACATAATGTTCCTGAAGAACAGCAGAGATGGTATGCTATAAAAATATTTGAACGTGACGATAAGGTTCTGGAACAGCTTTCAATTCCTGAAGATGTCAAAAATCATATTGAAGAGGATATCGCTTCTGCCGAAAAGGAAATGGACGATGACGCAGAAAGCATTATTACCAATGAACGTTATATTTACATAAGCTCAATAATAAAGGGATGTTATAAAAAGAAAAATAAAGGCGGACTTACCGTATCTGATAAAATAGATAAAATAGTAACAAACCGTTTCCTTGCATTGCCGATTTTCGCAGTAGTTATGTTTATCGTTTATTATGTATCTATTACTACAGTAGGCGGTTGGGCTACTGACTGGACCAATGATAGTTTGTTTGGTGAAGAAAGTTGGAGTATTCCTACACTTCTGGGCAATTTGCTTGATAAGCTCAACTGTGCTGACTGGCTTTATGGCTTAATAATTGACGGTATTGTCGGCGGTGTGGGCGCAGTACTGGGATTCGTACCTCAGATGCTTGTTCTGTTTATTTTCTTAGGATTCCTTGAAGCATGCGGATATATGGCGAGAGTTGCATTCGTAATGGACAGAATTTTCCGTAAATTTGGTCTTTCAGGTAAATCCTTTATTCCTATGCTTATCGGTACAGGCTGCGGAATCCCAGGAATTATGGCAAGCCGTACAATTGAAAATGAACGTGACCGTCGTATGACGATTACAACAACTACATTTATTCCATGCGGAGCAAAGCTGCCTATTATCGGATTGATCGCCGGTGCGCTTTTTGATAACTCCGGCTTAATTGCAGCATCTGCATATTTTGTGGGGATAGCAGCTATTATAATTTCAGGTATTATGCTTAAGAAAACTAAAATTTTTGCTGGAGATCCGGCACCGTTTGTAATGGAACTTCCTGCATATCACCTTCCAACAGTAGGAAACGTACTTCGTTCAATGTGGGAAAGAGGCTGGAGCTTTATCAAAAAAGCCGGTACAGTTATTCTCCTCTCAGCTATTGTACTTTGGTTCCTACAAAGCTTTGGATGGGAAAATGGCTTTGGCATGGTCGAAGATCTTGATAATTCCGTTCTTGCAAAAATCGGTAAGGGATTTGCATGGATATTTGCACCTCTTGGATGGGGTGAATGGAAAGCTGCTGTTGCTACTGTTACAGGTCTTATTGCAAAAGAAAATGTTGTCACTACTTTCGGTCAGTTATTCCACTTTGCAGGAGAAGAACTTTCGGAAAACGGTGATGAGATCTGGAGTGAAGTTTCAACATACTTTACAGCTCTTTCAGCTTACTCATTCTTAGTATTCAATCTACTCTGTGCACCATGCTTTGCCGCAATGGGTGCTATCAAACGTGAAATGAACAGTGCTAAGTGGACATTGTTCGCAATCGGATATCAATGTGTATTTGCTTACGCTGTTTCATTGATAATTTATCAGGTAGGCAGTATTTTTACAGGAAACGTAAATGTTTTCGGTTTAATTGTTGCACTGATCCTTATAGCATTTATTATATACATGCTAGTAAGACCGTATAAGGAAAGCAATAAGCTTACCGCAAAAGTAAGAATCAAATCATAAACAGTAATTATATAAACGGGCGGTAATTTTTACTGTCCGTTTAGCATATATTCAGAGGTGAGATTATGATTAATTTTTTAGTAAATAATATCGGCACAATTATCGTTGCCTTGATTATTTTAATAATCGTTTCTTTAATTATAACAAAACTAATCAGAGATAAAAAGAAAGGCAAAAACTCCTGCGGATGCGGATGTGAAAATTGTCCAAGTGCGGGAATATGTCATAAAATAGATAAAACTTAAAATCATAAATAAATGCTTGCAAACTAAACTACGAAATTTATGTTTGCAAGCTATTTTTTATGTTATTCATGTTTATTAACGTATAGTATACAAAAAAACAAGCCCATAAAGGGCTTGTTTTAATTACTCAACTACCGCCTGCGAATCATTGTTCACAGGTTCCTCAGGATTATCAGCCAGAGCCTCTGTAGGTTCTTCCGTTGGCTCTTCTGTAGGAGCCTCTGTAGGTTCTTCTGTTGTTTCTTCAGGATTATCAGCATAATAAATCGTCAGAACTTCATCAGAATCCAGATCTATTTCACTTCCCGGATCAGGTGAAACACGTATTACATATCCGTTTTCATAATCAAAATTGATTTCAGAAACCTTAGTATACTCTATTCCACGTTCTTCTACAAGTTTAATATAATCATCAAGCTTCCAATTTTCAAATTCAGGAACATAAGCTCTGGTTTTACCGCTGCTGACCTTAACTTTAATTGTCATGCCTTCTTTAATAGGCTGACCTATTTCAATTTCCTGCCAGAAAATAATTTCTTTCGGATAATCGGCATTTTCTTCATAAGTAGCTTCTAAAGTTACATTATATTTCTTTTCAAAATTTTCCTTTATATCCTCATATTTTTTATTTACAAGGCTAGGCATTTTATTATCAGCTTCCGTTTCTTTTGTTTCTTCCTCAGTTATCTCTACAATATTATCCGTAACGGAGCTGCTGTCAGTCATGCTGCTTACTGTATCACGAATATTTGAATTCTCATTTCCACCGCCGAAAAGCTTTACCATAATTACAATGATTACAAGAATAATGGCAACCAACAAAACGCCTATAATTATCGGCATTTTTACTTTATCAAATGCAGATAAATTTTCATCTCCACCTTCGACATCTCCATCGTCATAATCATCATAGTCATCGTAATCATCATAATCGTCATCATAATATTCATCATTCTGATTATAATCGTCATAAGGAGCATTATTCGCCATTTCCTGACTGCTTTCCATTATTCCGTTACGTGAAAGCGACAATGTCTGAGTCTTGCTGAATCCGGCAGCAGGCTGATCAAATAGTCTTGTTACTAACTCAGTTATAGTCGGTATTCTGTCTTCGCCGAGGATATTCATACCGTCCATAATAACATCAGAAACATGCTTTGGTATATTTGGATTAAGCTCCTGAGGAGTATACAGATTATCTCCTTCAAGCCTGATATTTGCAGGATCAGGTTTTGAACCGGTAAGTATCCTGTACAATACAGCACAGATACCGTATACATCTGTCCACGTTCCCTGACGGCTTGCAGCTGAATACTGTTCAGGCGCTGCGTACCCGGGGAAAATTTCCGTTTTCAATTCAGTATTTATAGTCCGGACACCTGATATGCAAAAATCAGTCAGCTTAAGCTCGCCTTTATCGGTAACATAAATAGTTTCCGGACTGATTCCTCTGTGCAGAACTCCGGCATTATGTACAAGACTTAATGTTGTAAACAGCGGCGGAAACATTGCCGAGACTTCACTCCAGCTAAGTTCTCCTGCATTTTCTTTCAGATAATCAACCAGTTTAACTCCTTCTATGTATTCGTAAACCGCATATGTTGTATTATTTTCAGCAAACAAATCCAGAGTCGGAGTCAGATGACTGCTCAGGCTTCTCATTTTAGCTAAAGACTTATTCAGTTCAGTATATTCAGCCATTAATGCTTTATACTGTGCAAGATTATTATAATTAACACTGATAGTCGGTTTCCCTTTTACTCTCACGCAAAGTCCGTCAGGCATATATTCGTTAAGCAATACCTTGCAGCTTACTGCCGTATCATAAGCAATATACGTTGCTCCTTGTCCGTTTGAACTAAGAAGCTGTCCTACGAGATATCTTTCATGAAGTATAGTTTCAGGAGCTATATATGCAGGAAGATACGGCGTGTTTTCAACATAACCGCACTTCGGACAAACCCGTGATGTACCCTTATATTCCATACATCCCATACAAAGTTTATTCTCAGACATTAAAAGCCTCCATAAGCAAATTTAATTTATTGCAGTTTAATTTCTAGTGTTTTATCAATACCCTAAATTATTTTATCAGTTATCCGGTTAGTTGTCAATATTTTAGCCGCCTAAACCTTCAGTTGTTTAAGAATTGTATTAATTCTGTAATCTTTTTTAATCATTTATAAATAGAAAAAAGAAAATTTTGTAAAACTATATCAGTTATATTTTTATAAGACCATCATTTACCATTTCCTGTACAGCAAGCATTACTCCTGTTTTTCCGCTTGAATAAGTTATACCTCCCTGCATCCATACTGCATATGGATCTCTTATAGGAGCGTCTGCTGAAAGTTCGATAGAAGCTCCCATTGTAAACGCTCCTGCCGCCATAATAACCTGACTTTCATATCCGGGCATGTCCCATGCTTCCGGAGTCACAAATGAATCAACAGGCGATCCCTTTTGTATACCACGGCAAAAGGCTTTCAAAAGTTCAGGATTTCCTAGCTTTACAGCGGTAATAATATCGCTTCGTTTTTCACTTTTTGACGGAAAGCTTTCAAATCCCAGCAATGAAAAAATACTAGCGGCAAAGTCTGCCGTTTTAACAGCATTCGCAACTATTTCAGGAGACATAAAAAATCCCAAAAACATTTCTCGGTTCTGCGACAGCGTACAGCCGACCTCTTTGCCCATTCCCACACATGTGAGACGATAAGAACACAATTCCACTAGATCCTTATTACCGGCAATATAACCGCCTGTTCTGGCAATACCGCCGCCGGGATTTTTTATAAGCGAACCGACAATTAGATCTGCACCGACTTCAGTAGGTTCTTTTACGTCAACAAATTCACCATAGCAGTTATCGACCATTATTACTGCGTTTGGATTTATATTCTTGACAGTCCTGCATATATCTTTTATATCGTCAATACTCAGTGCCGGACGAAGAGAATATCCTCTTGATCTTTGTATGTATGCAACCTTAGCGTCCGATATTTCTAAAGCAATTTTATCTAAATCAGGTTTACCATCTGACATTAAGTCAACCTGTTTATATTTAACACCATAATCTATAAGCGAACCACTGCCTTTAGTTCCAGCAATACCTATTACTTCTTCTAAAGTGTCATAAGGCGCTCCCGTAACAGATACCATTGTATCTCCGCTTCTTAAAACTCCCCATAATGCAGTAGACAACGCATGAGTTCCGGACACAAAATTATGTCTTACAAGTGCATCCTCAGTACCGAAAGCCTGTGCATAGACCTTGTCAAGCGTTTCACGTCCCATATCGCCATAGCCATATCCTGAGCTTCCGTAAAAGCACTGTTCACTGACCCTGTTATTAATAAATGCCGACAGAACTTTAGCCGTATTATATTCCTTTATTTTGTCAGTTACGGAAAAATCACACAGATTCTCCGCTTTATCCGCAAGCTCAATGATCTTTGAATCAAATCCAAAAAAATTATTAGTCATTAGTATTTAATTTTCCTTTCTCAGCGCTTTCGTTTTTATTGTCTATCTTCTCAAGAACATATTCACTGGCATTTACTTCAAATCCAATTTCACGGTAAAAGCTTTCCCGTGTATCAAGCGCATTTAAATATGCCGTTTTATTTTGTTTTTCAAGATAACATGCCAGCCATTTTAAAAATTTACGGGCATATCCGCTTCCTCTGGCTGAAAGTCTGGTAGCAACCTGTCCCACTAAAACAGTACCGTCAATATCGTAAACTATTGAAGCTGTAGTACTGTTTTTATAAACAAATACATGGCTTATACCATGGCGTACTCTATGAGAAGTATCTGTTAGCCAGAGCGGATATTCTAAAAGATTCGGAAATCCCTCTGACAGTATTTCATAAACTTCATCAAGCGGCGGATCAAATTCAATATCGTTTTCATCTACATCAATATTTTTATCTCCGGTAAGCCTGAACCATGTTCTGTGCAGACTGTGATAGCCGTCGATTCCAAAAAGCATATTTAAAGCATTCTGATTTCCCTCAATTCTAAATGGCTGATGCATAGCTGCAAACCCGCAAAGCTCCTCTTTTTCAAAATTGCTGCCGCTTATAAGAAGAGTAGAATTAATGATAAGCAATACCGAACCCGACTCATTTACATAAAAACGGCAGAAATCGTAATCCGTTCCATAAGCTTCAAGATAGCTGAGCATTTTTTTCCCCAGATGCGTTTTGGAAAGCGCTTTGCAGTCAATATCATTCCTGTCGCTAATACGGCGTATCATAAAACAGCCACCTTTTTCAACAGTGCTTTTACCATTTCATAGCATGACACCAAATCATCCTTTTTAACAACGCATGACGGCGAATGTAAATATCTGCACGGTGCGGAAACGGCAATGGTTCTGACTCCGTTTCCCGATACATGAACTGCTCCGCTGTTATTTCCTCCGGCAATCATAGTTTTAGTTTGACACTTTATATTTTTTTCCTTTGAAATTTCAAACGCATAATTATAAAGCTCTCTGTCATACATGGTACTTCTGTCCATAAATGACACTACAGCGCCATCACCCAATCTGCAAACTTTTTTATTGTCAGGAACGCCTTCTATATCAGCTGCAGTAGTAGCTTCAACGATTATTGCTATATCGGGATCTACTCCGAATGCCGCTGTTTTTGCACCACGCAGTCCGATTTCTTCCTGTACCGTAAATGTAAAGTATGCGTCATACTCAAGATCTGATTTTATCAATTCAATTAGCAAAACGCACCCGAACCTGTCGTCAAGCGCTTTTGACTTTATCATGTTATCTCCGAATTCAATATAATCAGAAGAAAAATAAACTATATCGCCCGGCATTACATACTTCTTAGCGTCATCTGCATTTTCAGCGCCAAAATCAATATAAAGACTATCAATCTCAGGCTTTTTCTCACGTTCATCTTTTGAAAGCTTATGAATTGCTTTAGCTCCTGCCACTCCAACAAGCTTTTCCCTGCCGACTATTACCTGTCTGCCGATTACAACAGAAGCATCTACTCCTCCGACTGTATCAACTGTCAGTGTCCCATCACTTTGAATTGACGTAACAATTAATGCAACCTCGTCCATATGAGCGTCAAGCATAATTTTTTTCTGAGGTACTTTTTTACCTTTTTTAAATGCAATTATATTTCCCAAATTATCAATGTGATATTCTGCGTAATCCTTAATTTCATTTATTATATATTCACGTACTGCATCTTCATTGCCCGATGTACCATTTAGCAGACACAATTCCTTTAAATTATCAAACATTGCTTACACTCCTTATATAAGCGGCAATAAGTCTGCCGGTATTTTCAACATCGTCGATCTGAATAATCTCAGACGGAGTATGCATATATTTCAGCGGTATTGAAACTGTACACGCCTTGCAGCCTGTTCTGTTCACACTGAACTGATCTGCATTTGTAGAAGTCAATCCGTTCATGACCTCCAACTGATAAGGAATATTTTCATTTTTGCTGATTTCTATAAGCTTATCAGATATTTCCCGTGAAAGGGACGGTGAAATACCGATCATAGGGCCTTGTCCCATTTTTCCGCATTCAGATTCTTTATCGCCAATGCAGTATGCAAAGCTTACATCAACTGCAAGCGCAATATCCGGATCAATATCAAAGGCTGCTATTTTTGCGCCTCTCTCCCCTAATTCCTCCTGAGCAGAAAAAGTTACAGAAAAACTACACTCGTATTTTTGATTCCTTAAAAGCTCCAACGCATACAAAATTGAAGCCACACCGCTTCTATCGTCCAGTGCCGGACCTGTAATACGGTCATTTAAAAGTTCTTTTGGCATTGATGCAAAGGTTATTCTATCACCCGGTTCAACAATATTTGACACTGCTTCAAAGCTCATACCGGTATCAATATAAAAATCCTCAATTTTGTTTATTTTATTATCACTGCCTGACAAATGCGGAGGAGTTGAACATACAACTCCTGCAAGTTTTTTCTTCCCGTGTATACACACCTGCTGTGCCGGAAGAAGACGTCTGTCTATTCCGCCCACATTTGAAAATCCAATAAATCCACTTTCATATATATTTGTAACTATCAATCCTACCTGATCAATATGAGCATCAATTAATATATGAGGCGTACCGTTTTTTCTATTTCCAAAATTACCGATTACATTTCCGTTTTTTATAAAACAATCATCAGTATAATTTTTCAGATATTTCAAAGCATACTGTGCAGCACAGCTTTCCTCTCCGGACACCCCGTCAGCAGATGATAAATCAAATATTACATTTTTCAGTTCAAGACTCATTATTAAAGCTCCTTTACAAGATTCTTATAATGAATTCCACGTGCTTCAAAATTAGGATACATATCAAAGCTTGCACAAGCCGGAGACAATGTTACGACATCGCCGCTTTCTGATATTTCCCTTGCTTTCTGCACTGCTTCTTCCATACTTGAAACATGATAAATTTCCAGATTTTCAGGATCATATGACGAGGAATCAGTTACGGCTTTCTCAATTTTTTCAGCCGTAACTCCCATAAGGATCAGCTTCTTTACCTTTTGATTAACGGTTTCCGCCATAGGTTCAAAAGGTATTTTTTTATCATAGCCTCCGGCAATAACTATTAACTTCTGATCAAAAGAATTGAGTCCTGCAAGAACACGTGTAGGGCTTGTAGCGATACTGTCATTATACCACTTTACTCCGTCAAGTTCTCTTACAAATTCAATTCTATGTTCAACTCCGCCGAAATTTTCAGCCATATCTCTTATATCTTCAAGTGAAACTTCTCCCCATACTGCACTGATAGCCGCAAGGTAATTTTCAACATTATGAATGCCCGGAATCCTTATGGTATCTTTGTGAAGAATCTTTTCAGTAATGCCATAATTATTATAGCATAAATAACCGTCATCAGAAAGAAAAGCACCGCATTCCGGTACATCTTTCCTTGAAAATTTAACAAGATGACCTCTTACTATACTTTCAAGATCATTAGTTGTTTCATTATCAAGGTTAAGTACAGTCTTACTAAAAGCATTCTGATGAATAATAAGATTTTTCTTACTGTCAATATATTCTTCCATTGTACCGTGAACATCAAGATGATTAGGCGCAATATTTGTAATCACTGCCACGTCCGGAGATTTTCTCATTGAAATAAGCTGAAAGCTTGAAAGTTCCACTACCGCCGCATCATTCTCATTTATTTCTTCAATAAGAGGAAGCAGCGCTTTACCTATATTTCCGCCCTTATATACCTTTTTACCGGATTTTTCTAGAAGTCCGGCAATTATTGTAGTCGTTGTAGTTTTACCGTCCGAGCCTGTTACCGCATATATTTTACAAGGACATAAATCAAAAAATACTTCCATTTCAGAAGTTATAACTACACCCTTTTTTCTTGCATCTGCAAGCTTCGGATTGTTGAAATACATTCCGGGCGATCTGAAAACAACGTCAAAATCAGTAAGAGTATCCAGATAAGTGTCGCCCAGACAGAATTCTGCGCCAAGGCTTTTGAGCTGATTATAAACATCTCCCATTTTGTCAGGATCTTTTCTATCGCATATAGTTACCTGAATTCCTTTTTTGAGAAATAATTTAATCAAATCTGTATTTGTAACTCCAACGCCGATAAAAGCAATTTTTCTGAATTTCATTTCATAAAAAAAACGTTCTATTTTACTCATAAATAAACTCCAGTCTGAAATATTTTGAATTCTTTTCTATTATATACATTTTCGGGAAAAATAGCAACTATTTTTTATCAGAATCTTTCTTAGTACCGCACAGTCTCCTGCATAATACCGACAATATCAGATAAGTAACTGCTCCAAGCACTCCGGACACGATATCTCCCATTGTATTTAAATTACTTCCCTGCATATTTATATTTAAAATATTATCCGCAGTAAACTCATATATTTCCCAAAATCCGGCGCATGCCGATGAAAAGAAAAATGAAAATGCCAGCATGACAGGTATATCTTTTTTGATACTGCGCTTTTCAAATATAAAAGAAATAATGATCATTCCCGCTTCAGCCAATAAAATACCGCTCAGATAATGAACAAATCTATCATAAAAACCAATATATTTGTAAAGGTTAATTACTGAACCCAAAGCAGCAGCAAAAATATCAAATAATATTGCAAGAACAAAAAATCGTTTCGGAAATTTCCATGTCACTGCTGAAACTATAACAACTGATACAAACGATCCGATAATCTTAACGGAAGTTGTTTCAATAGACGTAAAGACTGATAAAATTGTACAAATTACAGTAATCAAAAGTCCCGCAGCTGAAATAATTAATCTGAATTTCATATCTTTGCTTTTCATACAAACCCTCCTTTTTATTACTTTTCAACAGATATTCCCACCATAACAGTTTCCTCATCAATATTATTCCATACCGAATGACTAACTGTTCCTTTAACTAAAAAAGACTCATCTTTTTTCAGTATTATTATTTCTTTACCGTAATTTATCTTTGCCTCACCCGAAGTTACAATAAATAAATGGTCATGAGAATGAGTATGAGGTTCAGTAGGACCACCGCCCTCTTTTTGCAAATAAGCTATTGAAACGTCCTTTATCTTTCCCGAATTTCCGAATAATTTTTTTGCAAGAAAATTCACATGATCAGGCGGTATCATAAATTCATTCATAAAATACTCCTAAAATTCTACTTTCAATCTTTGTTTTTCTTCCTCAATGACAGCAATTCACGTATAAGTATAGGAAGAAGCAATATAACGGATATTACCAACCATACAGCAAATACCTTTTTGCTTATAAAAAATAAACGATCAAATATACTTAAAATTATAATAGAAAGAATACCAGCTATACCAATATAGCTTACAATTTTTTTAATCATTTTTTCTCACCGCCTTTTATCTTATCCCAGTACATTTTAGCAGACTGTTCCTGCTTATTATCTCCGTATCTATAATAAACCTTTCCTTTCAAAGCATCCGGCATATATTGCTGCTCTGTCCAATGATTGGGATAATCATGGGGATACTTATAAAACTGTCCCTTAACTTTAACGTCATCACCGTCAAAATGCTTATTTTGAAGACATCTTGGGAAATCAATCGCCAATCCTTTGTTTACATCATCCATAGCCGAATTTATCGCTTCGTAGGCGCTGTTCGACTTAGGTGCAGTAGCAAGGAGAACTACTGCCTGAGCCAAAGGAATTCTTGCTTCCGGTAGCCCTAACTGCATGGCGGAATCAACACATGATTTTACAATAGTCACCGCATTTGGATATGCAAGTCCCACGTCCTCGGATGCAATGACAAGCAATCTTCTTGACAATGAAATAATATCTCCTGCCGCCATAAGTCTTGCGGCATAATGCAAAGCAGCATTTTCATCTGAACCTCTGATAGATTTTTGCAAAGCAGAAAGTATATCGTAATGCTGATCGCCGTCACGGTCATATTTCATATTGCTTCTCTGCGCAAGTGCCGAAACTGTTTCCATAGTAATTTTAACAAAGTCCGGATAAATTTCTCCTGCAAGCGTACTGAGTTCTACAGTATTGACTGCTTTTCGAACATCTCCTCCGCAGCTTACTGCTATATGCCTAATTACATCATCATCAAGTTTATAATTTACACCGTTTTGTTCTGACAGCAAAGTGAATGCTCTAAGTACCGCCTTTTCAATTTCTTCCGACTCAGGAGGTTTAAATTCAAAAACTGTAGAACGGCTGATAACCGCATTAAATACTGCAAAATAAGGATTTTCAGTAGTTGACGCAATAAGAGTGATCTGACCGTTTTCTATATATTCCAATAAACTCTGCTGCTGTTTCTTATTAAAATACTGTATCTCGTCCAGATACAGCAGAATTCCATCAGCACCGGCAAAAGTACCTATCTCGGAAATGACATCTTTAATGTCGGCAATAGAAGCAGAAGTACCATTTAACTTATGCAGCGACATATTAGTATTTTCAGCAATAATTCTCGCAACTGTAGTTTTTCCTGTACCTGAAGGACCGTAAAAAATCATATTAGGTATATGGCCGCTTTCAATAATACGTCTCAACGGTTTCCCGTTTCCAATCAGATGCTGTTGACCTACGACTTCATCAAGAGTTTCAGGACGTATCAAATCTGCCAGTGGGGTATTCATAAACTTCACCTCTTTTGAAAAAACAGCGGCAGTTATAAAACCGCCGCTTAAAGCTTTTATATTATTCGTACAACGGATATTTTGTACAGATTTCAGTAACGCCCTCACGGATAAAGTCAGCTTTGTTTTCAAAATCCTTAGCTGCAAGGTAAATATATTCTGCAATTTTTTCCATTTCAGCTTCACCAAGACCTCTGGTAGTAACTGCGGGAGTACCAATTCTCAGACCGCTTGTAACAAACGGCTTTTGAGGATCATTCGGAATTGCATTTTTATTTACTGTAATATAAACTTCATCAAGACGGTGTTCCAGTTCCTTTCCGGTAATATCAAAAGGACGAAGGTCAACCAGCATAAGGTGATTATCAGTACCGCCTGAAACAAGATCGAAACCTCTTTCAACAAGTCCCTTTGCAAGAGCCTGTGCGTTCTTTACTACCTGCTGCTGATAGGTTTTAAATTCCGGTTTAAGCGCTTCTCCGAAGCATACTGCCTTGCCGGCAATCACGTGCATAAGCGGACCGCCCTGTATTCCCGGAAAAATTGACTTATTGATCTTCTTAGCAAGTTCTTCGTCATTTGTAAGAATAAGACCGCCTCTGGGACCTCTTAATGTCTTGTGAGTTGTAGTTGTAACAACATCTGCATAGCCCACAGGTGACGGGTGACAGCCTGCCGCAACAAGACCAGCAATATGAGCCATATCAACCATTAAGTAAGCTCCTACAGATTTAGCGATCTCAGACAGACGCTTGAAGTCAATAATTCTAGGATATGCACTTGCACCTGCAACAATAAGCTTCGGCTTATTTTCCTTAGCCAGTTCCTCTACCTTGTCATAATCAATTTTTTCATCATCGCCCAGACCATAAGAAACGAAATTAAAATATTTTCCTGACATATTAACCGGTGAACCGTGAGTCAGATGTCCGCCGTGAGCAAGGCTCATACCTAAAACCGTATCGCCTGGTTCAAGCAGTGCAAAATAAACGGCTGTATTAGCCTGCGCACCCGAGTGAGCCTGAACGTTTGCATATCCGGCACCGAAAAGCTTTTTAGCTCTTTCAATTGCAATATTTTCTACAATATCAACACATTCGCATCCGCCGTAATAACGCTTTCCCGGATATCCTTCCGCATATTTGTTTGTGAGTACTGAGCCCATTGCAGCCATTACTTCAGGTGAAACAATATTTTCACTGGCAATAAGCTCCAGATTTCTTTTTTGTCTTGCAAGTTCCTTTTCCATAGCCTGTCCCACTTCAGGATCAGTCTTAGAAAGAAAACCAATTGTATCCATCAGATTATCGTACATACTAAAATTCCTTTCAAGTTTAATAGTAATATTATACACTAATAAAATCCAAATTTCAATACCATAATCCGAATTATACAATTTTTTTCTTTAAATCGTTTTTCTCAGGAAACAAAGCGCCGCATTATAAATCAAAACCGGTTTGATATTATTTCTTACAAGCAGTTCTGCAAAACTTACTGCTACTCTAACATCGTCTGAAAAATCATCAATAGTTTCTTTGAATTTAATCAGACCTTTTTTCATTTCAGCCTCAATGCCGTATGTAATCTTTTCATTACCATACTGAATAACTTTTGTAGACGTTACTCTGTAAATTACTCTGTTTCCTCCCAGAACTTCCATATAGTTTGTTTTTTCCTTTGAAATTATTTTTTCTCTTTTTAATGTTGCCTGCATGTTTTTTACCGTCCTTTCTTTTAAGTAACTAAATTATAACATGAAACCCCGTTTATTTAAACGGGGTTTTTTTAGAATATTTTGTTGGTTTAAGTTGGAATTTTGATAAATTAATAAGTAGTTTAATTGCTGTGTTTCCTAAACGAAAGCTGAAATAGAATTAATCCCACTGCAAAAAACAATGCCAATGCGCCAATTCCCAAATTTGCATTTCCTGTAAGCTGCGAAACCAAACTGATCGTTGTTGTTCCAATGAAAGAAGCACCCTTACCACAGATATCCATTACTCCAAAATATTCTCCTGATTTTTCCGGCGGGATCATTTTGGCAAAATGACCTCTTGACAAAGCCTGTATACCTCCCTGAAACATACCGACCATCAATGCCAGTATCCAAAAATGCAGCTGTCTTGACATAAAAATAGCAAAAATTGAAATAAAGAAATATGCACAAATGCAAATTGAAATTAACAGCCTTGAAGAAAAGTCCCGGGAAAGGCGTCCAATCAAAATTGAACTTGGAAACGCTGCGATCTGTGTAACCAAAAGCGCTATTAGCAATCCGGTGCTGTCTAATCCCAGTGCAGAACCGTAAACTGTTGCCATTTCAATAATTGTATATACGCCGTCAATATAAAACAAAAAAGCAAGCAAAAATAAAAATATCTGTTTATTTGCAGCAATTTCCTTCAATGAATTCCATAAGTTATGAAATGTACTCTGAATTCCAAAACGACTGTCCTCAGCATAATATCTCTGGCGATAAATACGCAGTAACGGTACGGAAAAAATTATCCACCAAATGGCTATAACCGCAAACGATATAATCATTGCAGTATTAATAGACAATCCAATTATATCTGATCCCAATACGAGAGTAAGACATAGCAGAAACGGTATACAGCTGCCAATATATCCCCAAGCATATCCTTGTGCCGAAACCCTGTCCATACGATCAGAGTCAGTAATATCCGGAAGCATGGAATCATAAAAAATCAAACTTATTGAATAGCTCACCTTTGCCAATGCAAATACAATTAAAAATAAAAGCCACTTTTTAAATAATCCAAGACACAAGCATCCCACAGCGCCAATTAAAACGGACACCAAAAACAACGGTTTTTTTCGTCCTTTTTTATCCGAAACTGCGCCTAAAACCGGACCGGTCAGAGCAACTATAAGCGTAGATACAGAAACAGCATAACCCCAATATGCAACCGAATCCGAAGAATTAACACCGACTTGTTCTGCCAGACCATTGAAATAAATCGGAATCAGTGTAGAAACAAGAAGAATAAACGCTGAATTTCCCACATCATATAAAATCCAGTTTCGCTCTGCCTTTGACAGCTTAAATTTCATTATACTTCACTTCCTTGATATTGAGAACCAAAAGAATAAGAATACCAGTTCCTCCAAGGCAATTCCGCAAATAAATTATCTTTATATTCATTAATCATAGTAACTGCTTTATCTAAAGCATTAATATAAAGTCGGCAAAGTTTTTTATTACTGTCAGAACAATTCAAATTCGGTGTCAGATTCATGACAAGTCCATGCATCTCCTTATCGTTGCCTGTAACTTTTAAAAGCGTATAAATAAATTTTCGTTTAGGTCTATGAGGTGCGATTAAAAGGTGATTATAAAAAATCATAGAATGCATTGCTTTCTGTATTTGAAGTGCATTAACATTTTGAAAAAAGTCCGATATAATACGTGCGTTTAACAAACCTGGCTTTATATGCTTTGTAAGAATCTGAGTCAGCGGATTCTTTTTATCATGCACCAGCAAATATCGGTCAAATTCCACTTCAATTTCTGCATGACGTATTCCGCTTTGTCTTATTTTAGCGCTGATATAGCCGTGACATTCCCTATCCAAAGCAAAATGACAAAGGAATCCATAAATGTAAGCAAAATGCGCTGCCGGATTTTCTGATCCCATAACTGTTTTACCAAACTTTGAAAATACAAAATACCCTGATTTATCGTGCATAGAATAACCTATCCGATTTACTTTATTAGAAAACAAGGGGTAATAATAAAACAAAATATCAGGGCCATGCAATCCAATGTCAAACAAACTTTTGTACGGTTGAATTTCAGAACGGATTTTTTCAGGCAGACGGCGATATACCTGTTGTCCGAAGCGGTAGTGTGCATAGGTTGACGGCATAATATTCTCCTTTATTTATATACAATAAAATCTACATATAATTTATTATACTTAGCAGAGCTTATATTATACTATTACACTTTAAAGAAGAAAATGGGTATAAAAAATATGGAGTAAAACTCACCATAAAAACTGGTTTTTACTCCAAATTCTGATTACTTATACATAGAAGTTTTAAGCTTTTTATTCGCATTAGATATACGTTCCTTATCTGGAGGACATACACCGTTAAGCGAATACGGGATACCTAAAGTTTCCCACTTAAATGCACCTAGTGTATGGTAAGGAAGTACTTCCACACGTTCAACATTATCAAGCGTATCAATAAATTCTGAAAGCTTATCAAGATCTTCGTCAAAATCGCTAAGCTGAGGTACAAGTACATGACGGATCCATACAGGTTTTTTTATTTCAGACAAATATTTTGCCATATCAAGAATATTATCATTACTAAATCCGGTAATATAACTATGACGTTCATTATTAATTTCTTTTATATCAAGCAGTAAAAGATCCGTATAGTTCATCAATTCATTAAATTTTGAGAAAAACGGTTCATCGCGTGTAAAAGGATTTCCGGCGGTATCAATAACGGTATGCACGCCGTATTCCTTTGCTCTTCTGAAGAAATCTATCAGGAAGTCAATATGCAGAAGAGGTTCTCCGCCGCTTACTGTTATTCCTCCGGAATCTTTCCAGTAGCTTTTGTAGCGCAGGGCACGTTTTAACAGTTCATCGGAAGTCATTTCTTCACCGTCATTCATATTCCAAGTATCCGGATTGTGACAGTATTTGCAGCGCATATTGCAGCCCTGTAAAAAAACTATAAATCTTACTCCGGGACCGTCGGCAGCGCCGAAACTTTCAATTGAGTGAACCCGAACTTTCTGTACATCATTTTGATCCATAAAGATTCCTCCATATTATTTTTATACCTCGTGCTACAGCAAATGCACAAAGTATAATCATTTATATACAACGCAAAGTCTCTCCGCATCAGCGGGGAGACCTGCATTAATATTATTTCATTTTTTATTATTTTATTACATCGTTTCATGACATGTTCTTGAAATAACATCAAGCTGCTGTTCACGGGTAAGGTCGATAAACTTAACTGCATAACCGGAAACACGGATAGTAAAGTTTGCGTATTCTTCCTTTTCAGGGTGTTCCATAGCGTCAATAAGCTTGTCTTTGCCGAATACGTTTACATTAAGATGATGTGCCCCCTGATCAAAGTATCCGTCAAGAATATTTACAAGATTTGTAACCTGCTCGGACTCTTCATGACCCAAAGCGTCAGGATTAATTGTCTGTGTATTTGAAATACCGTCAAGTGCATATTCATAAGGCAGCTTTGCAACGGAATTAAGTGAAGCAAGCAGTCCGTTCTTTTCAGCGCCGTATGATGGATTTGCACCAGGTGCAAGCGGTTCGCCGGCTTTTCTTCCGTCCGGAAGTGAAGCTGTAGCCTTGCCATAAACAACGTTTGAAGTAATGGTAAGGATTGATGTTGTAGGCTCTGAATCACGGTATGTATGGCACTGTTTAATCTTTCTGAGGAAAGTTTTCAGCAGCCATACTGCAATTTCATCAGCACGGTCATCGTCATTGCCGTATCTTGGGAAATCGCCTGTAGTTTCAAAATCAGTAACAATACCGTCTTCATCACGAATAGTCTTAACCTTAGCGTATTTAATAGCGCAAAGTGAATCAACAACATGTGAGAAACCTGCGATACCTGTGGCAAATGTACGTCTTACATCCGTATCAATAAGAGCCATTTCGGCAGCTTCATAGTAGTACTTGTCGTGCATATAATGGATCAGATTCAATGTATGAACATAAATGCTTGCAAGCCAGCTCATCATGTCGTCAAACTTTGCCATTACCTCATCATAATCAAGATACTCCGAAGTAATAGGAATATATTTCGGCCCTACCTGTACCTTTGTCTTAGCGTCAACACCGCCGTTTATTGCGTACAGAAGGCATTTTGCAAGATTTGCACGTGCACCGAAGAATTGCATTTCCTTACCCGTCTGAGTAGCAGATACGCAGCAGCAGATAGCATAATCATCGCCCCACTCAACACGCATAACTTCATCGTTTTCATACTGAATAGAACTTGTACGCACGGAAATAGCAGACGCATAACGTTTAAACGCCTCCGGAAGATTTGATGAATAAAGAACCGTAAGATTAGGTTCAGGTGAAGGTCCCATATTTTCAAGCGTATGCAGAAAACGAAAATCGTTCTTAGTAACCATATGGCGACCGTCAACGCTCTTTCCGGCAATACTCAGCGTTGCCCAAACAGGATCTCCTGAGAACAGTTCATTATATGAAGGAATACGTGCAAACTTAACCATGCGGAACTTCATAACCATATGGTCGATAAGCTCCTGAGCTTCTGATTCTGTAAGCTTTCCTTCGTCTAAATCACGCTGAATATAAATATCAAGGAATGTAGAAATACGTCCAACGCTCATTGCAGCGCCGTTTTGTGTTTTGATTGCTGCAAGATAACCGAAATATAACCACTGGCATGCTTCACGTGCGTCCTTGGCAGGAGCTGAAATATCGAATCCGTATGATTCTGCCATTACTTTCATTTCTTTAAGCGCTTTTATCTGCATGCTTATTTCTTCACGCTGTCGGATAACGTCGTCACGCATTTTACCGTTTCCGCAGAAAGCAAGATCCTTGGACTTTTCCTCAACAAGCATATCAATACCGTAAAGAGCAACTCTTCTGTAATCGCCCACGATACGTCCTCTTCCGTATGTATCTGGAAGACCTGTAATAATCTTGTTCTTGCGGGCTGCACGCATTTCAGGCGTATATGCGTCGAATACACCCTGATTATGCGTTTTATGATATTCTGTAAATATTTTATGAAGTTCAGGACTTGGAGTATAGCCATAAGTTTTACAAGCTTCTTCAGCCATTTTTATTCCGCCGAAAGGCATAAATGCACGTTTAAGAGGCTTATCTGTCTGAAGACCTACGATTTTTTCAAGATCTTTCATACTTTCATCCAGATATCCCGGCTTATGCGATGTGATTGTTGAAACAATTTCTGTATCCATATCAAGAACGCCGCCTTTGGCACGTTCTTCTTTCTGTAATTCCTTAAGTTTTCCCCAAAGCTTATTTGTAGCTTCAGTCGGACCGGTTAGAAATGATTCATCGCCGTCATAAGGAGTATAATTGTTCTGAATGAAATCACGGGTATTGATTTCTTCCATCCACTTTCTTCCTTTAAATCCGTGCCACTGTTCAAAGTTTGCCATATTATAACCTCCTATTTAATAAAACAGCCTTAAGCTGTAGTCAGCAATATTTTATACTGTAAATCTATGATATGCAATATATTCAAATAAGTTAGCTTTTGCTAACCTAATAATATAACTGCAACTTGTTATATGGTTTTATCCCTCATCCCAACATTAACATTGTAACATCTGAGCACAAAAAAGTCAATATTAATATTTATCAAAATGTTCTCCATATAACAATAATATTTAGTATAAAATAGGAATTATTATTATTTTTTTAACTAACCTCTGAAGTATAGTCGATTTGTTAATTATGACGTTTGGGTCTAAATCACATAATCATCTCCACGGTTATTTCCCGAATGCATTAATATATCCTCAATAGTAATGTTATCCACGACATTGCAAATCGCACTGTATAGCTGCTCCCATACAAATAAAGTGCTGCATTCCGATGCACGTCCGCAGGTATTAACATTGTCCTCAAGACATGAAACCGGAGCTAAACTTCCTTCCGTCAAACGCAAAATCATACCTACTGTATAGTATTTAGGCGGATTGGTAAGCTTATAGCCTCCCTGCGCACCCCTTACGCTTTTTACAAAACCTGCACGACTCAGAAGAATAACTATTTGCTCCAGATATTTTACACTAATGTTCTGACGTGCGGCAATCTCTTTAAGAGGAATAGCAGATCCGTTATCGTTTGCTGCTATATCACACATCATACGAAGTGCGTAGCGTCCTTTTGTAGAAATTTTCATTTTTATATCCTTTCCCATAAGTTTAATACTACAATTCACAGCTATTATATATTATATACCGCTGATACATAAAAGTCAATCTTTTAACTGCCTCTAAATATTACCATAATAAACGGGAAGTATTGAAAAAAGTGAATTTATATGATATTATTAATAACAGTTTATTTAACTTAAAGCGAAAGCAGTGATAATAATTGTTCTGTACCAGTATAAACTATAAAAGTGCTGATGCCGAAATGCGCAAAAATTTTGCATTTTCTCTCGATATACAACGTGAATTTATGTCTGAACTTATGAAGGCAAAATGTATTTCTCAATGTGTAATTTTATGTACATGTAACCGTACTGAAGTATATTTCTGCGGCAGTCCTGCGGCGCCTGAATACGTTGACAAGCTTCTTGCAGAATACAGTAAGATACCGAAAGAAATTTTCTCTGCTAAAAAAAGATTTTATCAAGATGAAAAATCCATTATACATCTTTTTAAAGTTGCCAGCGGAATTGACTCTATGGTCATAGGTGAAGACGAAATACTGGGGCAAACCAAAAAAGCTTACCATTCAGCTAAAGAAGCAGATACCGTATCACATGAATTAAATATCATATTTCAGTCCGCTATTGCATGTGCAAAAAAAATTAAAACGGAAACTGCTTTATCGAAAACCTCTGTTTCGATTGCTTCGCTGGCTGCAAACGAAGCTGTTAAACTTGGGGGAAATATAAATGTTCTTTTAATCGGCGCAACCGGAAAAACTGGTACTACAGTACTAAAAAATTTAATATCGCATAAATCCATAAATATAACAATAACTTTAAGAGAACATAATCCTGACTTTAAAATAGCTGCAAATCCAAGTATCAATTTAATTAATTATTCACAGCGATACAAATATATAAGCGACGCTGACTGCATTATCAGTGCCACATCAAGTCCTCATTATACTATAACCCTTTGCGAACTTCAAAAATATTTAAACAAAAATAAAAAACGCTTATTTATTGATCTTGCAGTACCGCCGGATATTGACAGCAGTATTTCATGCTTAAACGACGCAGAACTTATCGGAATCGATTATTTTGAAAAGCTGTCTGAAAGCAACAATATCTTAAAAATGAACAGTGTTGACACTGCGTGTGAGATAATTGCCAAAGAAACGGATACACTGAAAAAAGAACTTTATTTTCATAACTTTTTGCCGTACATTGAATCAGTAAAAAAAGAAATCCGTTCAAAGCCTTTCGAGGATATTATCTATAAATTCAAGTCGGAAATGAATGCTGAACAATTTGCCGAGGTTTTAAGAATCATGAAACTATATGGAAAGCAGTGATATTATGGGGTACTTCCCTTTTTTTATTGATATTAAAGGCAAAAAATGCATAATTGTCGGTGGCGGAAACGTTGCGGCTCGAAAAATCGAAAAGCTTCTTCCCTTTGAACCGGACATTACCGTAATTGCCCCTGAAATTTCTGATGACATTACAAGTTTAAACGGTATAAAAATTGTTAAGAGAAAATTTAAGGACGACGACATTAATGGCGCTTTTTTTGTAATCAGTGCGTCAGACGACGAGCAGCTTAATGCACATATATTTAAACTTTGCAGAAAAAAAAATATTCTGGTTAATACTGTTGATGATCTTGATAAATGCGGTTTTATTTTTCCAGCAGTTGTTCATAAAAATGATATTACCGTCGGGATTTCCACCTCTGGTAAGAGTCCGATATTTGCGTCATATTTACGCATGAAAACGGAAAATATGATTGATGAAAAATGTCTGGAAACTATCGAAATACTAGGAAAATTCCGTGAAAAAATAAAACGGGAAATTTCATCTGAAGCAGTCAGGAAAAAAGCTTTTGAAAAAATATTGAAAATGTGTATTGAAAGTGAAAATTTACCCGATGATATACAGATTTTTAATATGATTGAAGAAATAAAAAATCTCCATTTTGTTAAATAAAAATTATAAGTAAATCGAGATTTGAATGGGGTTATAGTATGGACAATATTATTGTAAAATTAGATGAGCAATCGGTAAACGAATTTTGGCAATTAAGAATGGAACTATTGAAAGAATTAGAAGAAATCAATAGAAAAACAGATATTTCTGAGTTGGAATCCGCAACGAAGCAATATTACTTATCGCATATAAACAAGGATTTAATTAGTTGGGGGATATTACACGAGAATAAACTTGTCGCAATAGGCTCTCTATGTTTGTTTGAACGTATTCCATATGAAGAAAATTTAAACGGATTAGAGGGTTATATATTAAATATATATACTTCTCCAAAATTTAGAAAGCAAAAATTTGCAAATTGTATTTTAAATGAAATAATAAATTATGCTTCAAAAATTCATGTAAAAAGATTATGGCTTAATAGCAGTGAGCAAGGAAAGAAATTATATGTTGAGCGAGGATTTATAAAGAAAGAGAATGAAATGGAATTGTTTTTATAGCAATAAATCCTGATTTATATCATGAACATAAAATGAAATTGAGAGATAAAAAGAGTATGAAAATTAAAATAGGAACACGAAAAAGCAGACTTGCAGTGGCTCAGACTAATATGTTTATAGAAAGATTAACATCTTTTTTTCCGGATGCAGAACCAGAAATTATTTATATCAGTACTAAAGGCGACAAAATAATTGATAAACCTCTTTCACAAATCGGCGGCAAGGGAATCTTTGTCTCTGAAATTGAATTGGCATTACAGTGCGGAAATATTGACGTTGCTGTTCACAGTGCCAAAGACCTTCCTGCATTTCTTGGAGAAAATCTTGAAATTTCCGGCGTATTGCCCAGAGGAAATTATCGAGACGCTATTGTTACACAAAAAGACACACAAATCACTGATATAAAAGATTTCACTGTAGGTACAGGAAGCTTACGGCGCAGGCTTAATCTGAAAAAAATATATAATGAAGTAACATTTAAAGATATTCGGGGAAATGTAGACACACGCCTTTCAAAGCTTGAAAACGGAGAATACGATGCTGTTATTCTTGCGGTGTCAGGTCTGGAACGTCTTGGAATTAAAACAGAAAATTACAGTATCACTGCTTTTGATTATATGGATTTTCTTTCTGCTCCATGTCAGGGAATAATTGCACTAGAGAGCCGTAAAAATGATTTTATAACGCCTGTGATACAAAAAATTAACGACATTAACACCTTTAAGGCTTTTGAAACAGAACGATGTGTAATAAGAACCTTAAACGCAGACTGTTCAATGCCTGTGGGAGCATATTCTGAATTATGCGGCGGAAAAATTACGCTTACAGTTTCGAAAGATATGAATAAAATACTGTCCGGAACCGCCGACATTTCCCATAACCTAGAACTTGCAAAGGAGTTGGTTTTAAAGTTATGAACAAGCTTGGTAAGGTTTATCTTGTGGGCGCAGGCTGCGGTGATTACGACCTGATCACTCTGCGCGGAATGAATTTATTAAAAGTATGCGATACCGTTGTTTACGACAGCTTAATCGACTCCCGACTGCTTGATTTTACAGCAGATACCACCGAAAAAATCTGCGTAGGCAAACGTGCCGGACATCACTGCGAAAAACAGGAACGGATAAACGAAATACTCGTTGAAAATGCTTTGAACGGCAAAGCTGTCGTAAGATTAAAGGGCGGAGATCCTTTTGTTTTCGGCCGTGGAGGAGAAGAAATTCTTGCTCTGAAAAAACACAATATTCCATACGATATAGTACCAGGGATAACTTCCGCCATAGCTGTTCCGGAACTGGCAGGAATACCGGTAACTCACAGGAAAATGAGTCGTGGCTTTCATGTTATAACAGGACATACTGCCGAGGACCTGATTCCTGAAAATATCAAAAAGTATGCATCAACTGATGAAACTCTGGTTATTTTAATGGGACTGAATAATCTGTCAAAAATTACAGAAACTCTGATTTTAAACGGTAAGGATAAAAATACACCGGCGGCAGTTATCTCCCACGGAGCGTCTGCTAAGCAGAAAACAATTAGAAGCGACTTAAAAAATATAGCTGACGAAGTTAAAAAACATAAAATAAAAACTCCGGCTGTCATAATTATAGGAGAAACTGCCGCATTTGATTTTTCAACAAATATCAATCGTCTGCTTACGGGTGTCTCCGTTTCTGTAACTGGAACAGAAAAACTAGTGGATAAACTGTCAGAACAGCTGTACGCCCTAGGTGCTGATATTAACAAGCTTGATTACCTGCAAATATGTGAATACGGTAATAACAAGATATTTTACGATTCTCTTTTAAATATTCAAAAATATAGTATGATCGTACTTACCAGTATGAATGGAGCAGAAATATTCCTTAAACATTTCAAAAAACTGAAAATTGATATCAGAAAGTTAGGAAATGTAAAATTTGCAGTTATCGGAAACGGTACGGGAGAAATACTTGAAAAAGCGGGAATATATCCTGATATCATACCCGAAATATATACTGCAAAAGAATTGGGCAAGCGTATTGCCGAAACCGTTTCCGAAACTGATAAGCTTCTGATACTAAGAGCAGAAAAAGGTTCTTCTGTCCTTACAGATGTTCTTGACAAATCGGGAATTATATATGACGATATAAAAATATATGATGTGAAGATGAATAATAAAAAAGAATACGATGAGAAAATTAATTCTAATTTTATTACCTTTGCAAGCTCATCAGGCGTAAACGCATTTTTTGAAAATGGATTTTCACTGTCTGACAGTACTGAAATTATATGTATCGGCGAAGTAACATCACAGGCCCTTATAAAAAAAGGTATTGATAAATTTTATATATCCGATATACAAAACGTTCAGGGTATTATAGACACAATATTACGGGAGGTAAAAAATGAACAGATTCAGACGTATGAGAGCGAATAATCAGCTCAGAAATCTTGTGCGTGAAACGCATCTTAATAAAAGCGACTTTATATATCCCCTATTCGTAGTTGAGGGAAAAAATAAAAAAAATCCTGTGGAATCAATGCCGGGTGTATTTCAGTATTCTATAGACAGACTTGATGAAATTTTAAAGGAAATAGACAGCAGCGGAATTTCCGGACCGCTTATTTTCGGTATTCCTGAACATAAAGATGAGCAAGCGTCCGAAGCATATAACTGCAATGGAATAACCCAAAAGGCAATACGTTATATAAAAAAGAAATATCCGGATATGCTCGTCATAGCAGACGTTTGCTTATGCGAATATACGTCGCACGGTCACTGCGGAGTTGTAAAAAATGATAAAGTATTAAATGATGAAACTTTGCCGCTGTTATCTGCAATGGCAGTAAGTCTTGCTCAGGCAGGAGCGGATATAATCGCTCCGTCGGATATGATGGACGGCAGAGTAAATGCTATACGTCAGGCTCTTGACGAAAGCGGATTTTATGATATTCCAATATTGTCCTACAGCGCAAAGTTTGCATCCGCATATTATTCACCATTCCGTGACGCAGCTGAATCAGCGCCGTCGTTCGGCGACAGAAAGACTTATCAGATGGATTATTCAAACGGACGTGAAGCGCTGCGTGAAATTGCCGACGACATTGAGGAGAGCGCCGATATGGTAATGGTAAAGCCTGCCCTTGCCTATCTTGATATTATTAAAGCTGCCCGGGACAGATACGATTTACCGATTGCCGCTTACAATGTCAGCGGAGAATATTCAATGGTAAAAGCCGGAGCAAAACTGGGCTGGATAGATGAAAAAAAGATTGTTATGGAAAATCTTACAGGAATAAAACGTGCCGGAGCTGATATTATTATTACATATCATGCTCTGGACGCTGCAAAATGGCTGGAGGAAGATATATGAACATTTCCAAGTCTCAAAAACTTTATAGTCAGGCTCTGCAATTTATGCCTGGCGGAGTAAACAGTCCTGTACGCGCATTTAAAAATGTAGGCAAAACTCCACTGTTTATTGAAAAAGCTAAAGGAAGTAGGATATATGACGCTGACGGTAATGAATACATCGATTACGTTTGCTCATGGGGTCCTAATATTCTCGGACATGCATATCCGGAAGTAATTGACGCAGTAAAGAAAAGCTGTGACAAAGGCTTGACATTCGGCGCATGTCACAAGGGAGAAGTTGAACTGGCACAGATTATTCAGAAAAACATTCCGTCAATGGAAATGCTAAGATTGGTAAATTCGGGAACGGAAGCTGTAATGAGCGCTGTCCGTACGGCAAGAGGATTTACTGGGCGTGACAAAATAGTAAAATTTGAGGGATGCTATCATGGACATTCCGACGGTCTGCTGGTAAAAGCAGGCTCGGGACTTCTTACAAATTCAATACCTGACAGCGCCGGAGTACCTGAAGGATTTACTGAAAATACCTTGCTTGCAAAATACAATAATATTGATTCTGTTGCTGAACTTTTTGAAAAATACGGAAGCGATATAGCATGTGTAATTGTAGAACCGTGCGCCGCAAATATGGGCGTTATACCGCCAAAGAAAGGATTTTTAAAATTTCTCAGAGATATAACCTGTCAGTATAATTCATTGCTGATTTTTGACGAGGTTATCACCGGTTTCAGATTAAGCTTAGGCGGAGCGCAGAAATATTACGGAATAATACCAGACATGACGGCTCTCGGAAAAATAGTCGGCGGCGGAATGCCTCTTGCAGCTTACGGTGGTAAAAAAGAAATTATGGAATGCGTAGCGCCGTCAGGATCAGTATATCAGGCAGGAACACTTTCCGGAAATCCAATTGCCGTTTCAGCAGGACTTGCAACGTTAAAAATTCTTCAGAACAATCCGGACATATATAATGAACTTGAAAGAAAATCGTATCTGATAGAATCTGCTGCAACAGATTCCGGACTGAATGTAAACCGAGTCGGTTCTCTGTTAACCGTTTTCTTCAATAATGCTGCAATTCAAAATTACGATAATGCAAAACAGTCTGATACAAAAAAATATGCCGAATTTTTCGGATACCTTCTGGAAAACGGAGTCTATACCGCTCCGTCACAGTTTGAAGCTATGTTTGTTTCTGCCGCACACACCGATAAAGATATCGCATACACATGTGATATTATTCACAACTTCAAATAAAATACGATTATAAACGCTAAATAAACTTTAATGTTGCTAAAAAAATCAAAATATGATATAATAAAATTCAATTGACATATTGGGAGGGACAAATACTTGAAAAAATTTTTTAAAAAAATATTTAACAGAAATTTTCTTATAATACTGCTTCTTGCCGTTCAGGCTCTTTTTATGCTTGCTTGTTTTTTTAAACTTTATGAATATACTAATCTGATCTATGGCGCACAGACTATTCTGTCTCTTTTAATGGTATGCTTCGTTATAAACAAAAAGGAAACTAATCCTGCATACAAGCTTTCATGGACCATTCTAATTATGTTGATACCTATCGTTGGAGCACTAATTTATATCCTTCTTCATGCAGAACTGGGTACTCTGTTCTTCAAAGGGAAAAAAAATCAGATCATAAAAATGACAAAACCATTGATCCCTCAGGACAAAAACATTCTATATGATCTTGAAAGAGAAAGTATTTATATGGCTCATCTTGCAAAGTACGTAAATGATTACGGTGGATATCCTATATATAAAAATACGACTGTTGAATATTATAGCGTCGGCGAAGAAAAATACGCTTCTATGCTTTATGAGCTTGAAAAAGCAGAGCGTTTTATTTTTATGGAATATTTCATTATTGATCATGGCAAAATGTGGAATACCATACTTGATATTCTTGAAAGAAAAGCAGAACAGGGCGTCGAAGTAAGGCTTTTATACGACGGTATGGGAAGCCAGTTTCTTCTGCCTAATCACTACGATAAATATCTGGAAACCAAAGGTATAAAATGCCGTATATTCAATGAATTCAGACCTTTCCTTTCAACTGCGCAAAACAACCGCGATCACAGAAAAATTTTGGTAATAGACGGAACGACTGCATTTAACGGCGGCGTAAATCTGGCTGATGAATATATAAATGAAAAAGAACGTTTCGGTCATTGGAAGGATACCGCAGTAATGCTTAAAGGCGAAGCTGTATGGAGCTTTACCGTTATGTTTATCCAAATGTGGGAATTGAAAACCAAACAACTGAGCGATTATGAAAAATACAGACCGGCAAATATATCCCAATTTAATCGTATAAGCGAAGGATACGTTCTGCCGTACGGCGACTCTCCTACTGACAATGAACCTGTAGGAGAATTAGTATATCTTAATATTATTAATAAAGCCCAAAAATACGTTTATATAACTACTCCGTATTTGGTTATTGACAATGAAATGATAACGGCGTTGGGATTTGCAGTTAAAAGCGGCGTTGACGTAAAAATTATAGTCCCTCACATTGCAGATAAATGGTATGTAAATATATTGAGTTGGAATTATTATAAGGAACTTATTAATCTGGGTGTTAAGATTTATGAATATATGCCGGGCTTTATACATGCGAAAAATTTCGTTTCAGACGACAGTACTGCAATAGTGGGAACAATAAACATGGATTACAGAAGTCTGTATCTTCATTTTGAATGCGCAACGCTGATGTATAAAACACCTTCTGTTTCAAGAATTAAAATGGATTTTTTGAATACTCTTGCAAAATCACGAAAAATAACCATGGAGGACTGTAAAAAACGTCCTTTAATTAAAAGGATTATCGGCGGAATTTTCAGAATGATCGCTCCCCTTATGTAATTCTTTATAACAAAAAATTTAGCCGTAATTATACGGCGGAATGGAGAAATATTATGAGTGAATGTACACACGACTGTTCATCATGCAGCCAGGACTGCGGTGAAAGAGACAAAACAAGCATGCTGGAAAAGCCGCATGCCCAAAGCAGAATAAAAAAAGTTATAGGTATTGTCAGCGGAAAAGGCGGCGTAGGAAAATCAATAGTTTCATCAATACTTGCCGTAAACATGAACAGAAAGGGATTTAAAACCGCTGTTCTGGACGCTGATATTACCGGTCCGTCTATTCCTAAAGCCTTTGGTATAAAAGAAAAAGCAGCGGGTTCTGAAGAAGGCATTTTCCCGGCTGAAAGCGCTACAGGTATTAATATTATGTCTGTAAATCTTATGTTGGAAAACGATACGGATCCTGTTATTTGGAGAGGTCCTGTTATCGCCGGAGTAGTTAAACAGTTCTGGACCGACGTAATGTGGGGAGATATTGACTATATGTTTGTCGATATGCCTCCGGGAACCGGCGACGTTCCCCTTACAGTTTTTCAGTCTATACCAGTTGACGGTATCATTGTAGTAACTTCTCCTCAGGAGCTTGTCTCAATGATTGTTGCAAAAGCCGTTAAAATGGCTGAAATGATGGATATTCCTGTTATTGGTATAGTTGAAAATATGAGTTACGCTCAGTGTCCTGACTGCGGTAAGAAAATAAATATTTTCGGCGAAAGCAAGCTTGATAAGGTAGCGGAAGAATATAATCTGAAAGTACTGGGCAGACTTCCGATTGATCCGAAGCTTGCAGCAGCCTGTGATAAAGGAGCTATTGAGCTTTATTCCGGAAACTGGTTAGATGAAGCGTCAGATATAATTGAAAGCGTTGAAAATCGACAGTGCGATTGAGTTAAGCAATAAAATTTCAGCACTTATAAAATAAATTTTAAGCGGACGGTTAAACGTCCGCTTAAAATTTTGTAAAAAGCACTTGACAAATTTAAAAAAATGTACTATAATTATAAAATGTATCAATATGACTGAACAGATTTCTTGACAAAATAGTATAACATATATTTGATTTTATGTCAAGATGCTTTTTTGAAAAAATACGGAATTAAAAAAATCCGTGAGAAGTAATCCGTTCCGGCAGTAAAAAAACTGCTGTAAAAAACAAGGAGGTCTCCGCCTATGGTAAATGTCAAGCCAAAGCAGCTTGGAAAGAATGTCAGAATGAGCTTCGGTAAAATTAACGAAGCGTTGGAAATTCCGAATCTTATCGAGGTGCAGAAAAATTCCTATCAATGGTTTAAAAATGAAGGTTTGAAAGAAGTTTTCCGTGATGTTTCCGCTATTACTGATTACAACGGAAATCTGGTACTTAATTTTGTTGACTACAAAATTGACGATACTCCAAAATATACCATTGCCGAATGCAAGGAAAGAGATGTGACCTATGCAGCTCCGCTGAGAGTTACCGCTACACTTTGGAATAAGGAAACCGGCGATGTTAAGGAAAGCGAAATTTTCATGGGCGATTTTCCGCTTATGACTGAAAGCGGTACTTTTATCATCAACGGTGCTGAACGTGTTATTGTTTCACAGCTTGTTCGTTCCCCCGGTGTTTATTACTCTTTTGAAAAAGATAAAACAGGTAAGGATTTATTTAAAGCTACCGTTATTCCTAACCGGGGCGCATGGCTCGAATACGAAATGGATTCAAGTGACGTTGTTTACGTAAGAATTGATAAAAACAGAAAAATACCTCTTACAACATTTATCAGAGCTATCGGCGTAAGCTCAGACGAAGAAATTTTCGATCTTTTCGGTTCGGACGACAGATTGGCTCAGACCATTCTTCAAAAAGACGGAACAAAGAACAATTCAGATGCTCTGATCGACGTATATAAAAAGCTTCGTCCGGGCGAACCGCCTACAGTTGAAAGTGCAATTGCACATCTAAATAATCTTTTCTTTGACGCCAAGAGATACGACCTCGCAAGATTCGGACGTTATAAATTCAATAAGAAGCTAGGCATAGGAACACGTATTTCCGGTCATATCCTTTCCAGACCCGTTATCAATCCGCTGACGGGTGAAATCATGGCTGACGAAGGAGAGAAAATTTCCTTTGATAAGGCTATGGAAATTGAACAGGCAGGTGTGTACGAAGTTTACCTGACTGTTGAAGTAAAAGAATACTATGTCACTGAAACCGGCGAAAACGCTACCAGAATGGTAGAAAAAGAAGTTAAGGTTATTGGTAACGGCATGGTAGATATTACCGGATATGTTGATTTTGACGTTGAACAGTACGGCATTAATGAAAAAGTTTCTTTCAAGGTTCTCAAGGATATTCTTGAAACATCTGCTGACGCCGAAGAAATTGAGGAAAATGTCAAAAAAAGAGTTGACGAGCTTGTTCCAAAACACATTATTCTCGATGACATTTACGCTACGATCAGCCATTTTCTGAATCTTTGCGAGGGTGTCGGATTCGTGGACGATATCGACCATCTCGGAAACAGACGTATCCGTTCTGTAGGCGAGCTGCTTCAGAATCAGTTCAGAATCGGTTTTGCCAGAATGGAAAGAGTTGTCAAGGAAAGAATGAATCTCCAGTCTCAGGATATGGAGACTATAACTCCTCAGGCACTTGTAAATATAAGACCTATAACTGCCGCAATCAAAGAATTTTTCGGTTCATCACCGCTTTCGCAGTTCATGGATCAGAATAATCCTCTCGCAGAGCTTACTCATAAAAGACGTCTTTCAGCACTTGGTCCCGGAGGTCTTTCAAGAGATAGAGCCGGATTTGAGGTTCGTGACGTACACTACAGCCATTACGGAAGAATGTGTCCTATCGAAACTCCCGAAGGACCTAACATTGGTCTGATATCATATCTTGCTACATTCGCAAGAATTAATGAGTACGGTTTTATTGAAGCACCTTACCGAAGAGTTGACAAGGAAACCGGCGTTGTAACAAACGAAGTTGTCTACATGACCGCTGATGTTGAGGATAACTTTATAGTAGCACAGGCCAATGAACCGCTGACAGAAGAAGGCAAATTAGCAAGACCTAAGGTAAACGCCCGTTACCGTGACAAGATCCTTGAATGTGAACGCGAGCTTGTCGACTATATGGACGTGTCTCCTAAGATGGTTGTATCAGTCGCTACCGCTATGATTCCGTTCCTTGAAAACGACGACGCTAACAGAGCGCTGATGGGTGCAAACATGCAGAGACAGGCTGTACCGCTTCTTAAAACTGAAAGACCTTATGTCGGTACAGGTATGGAATATAAGGCTGCTGTGGACTCAGGAGTATGTATTATTGCAAAGCAGGACGGTATAGTCCATTCAGTAAGCGCCGACGAAATTATCATAAAAGACGATGTCGGTCTTGAGTATAGATATAAGCTTACTAAATTCAAGCGTTCCAATCAGGGAACATGCGTAAATCAGAGACCGATAGTTAATAAGGGCGAAAGGGTTGAAAAAGGTCAGGTTCTGGCAGACGGTCCTGCAACTGCCGACGGTGAGGTTTCACTGGGTAAGAATGCTCTAATCGGTTTTATGACTTGGGAAGGCTACAACTACGAGGACGCTGTACTGCTTAACGAGAACCTAGTTAAAAATGACGTGTTTACGTCTATTCATATAGAAGAATATGAAATTGAATGCCGTGATACAAAGCTTGGTCCGGAAGAAATAACAAGGGATATTCCAAACGTCGGCGACGATGCTCTTAAAGACCTTGATGAAAACGGTATTATCAGAATCGGTGCAGAAGTTCATGCCGGAGATATTCTTGTCGGTAAGGTTACCCCTAAGGGCGAAACAGAGCTTACGGCTGAAGAAAGACTTCTAAGAGCTATTTTCGGTGAAAAGGCAAGAGAAGTAAGAGATAATTCACTTAAAGTGCCTCACGGCGAATCAGGCGTTATTGTTGACGTTAAAGTATTTACAAGAGAAAACTGTGATGAATTAAGCCCTGGTGTAAATATGCTTGTACGCTGTTACATCGCTCAGAAGAGAAAGATATCAGTCGGAGATAAAATGGCCGGACGTCACGGTAACAAGGGTGTCGTTTCGAGAATTCTTCCACAGGAGGATATGCCGTTCCTGCCGGACGGTACACCGCTTGATATCGTACTGAATCCATTGGGCGTTCCTTCACGTATGAATATCGGTCAGGTTCTTGAAGTTCATCTGGGTATGGCTGCAAAAGCACTTGGCTGGCATATTATGACTCCTGTATTTGACGGCGCTCACGAAGATGATATCAGAGCATGCTTCAGAGCAGCAGGAATGGACGAGGACGGTAAAACCATACTTTACGATGGTCGTACCGGAGAACAGTTTGATAACCGTGTTACAGTAGGATATATGTATTATCTCAAGCTTCACCATCTAGTTGACGATAAGATCCATGCACGTTCAGTAGGTCCGTATTCACTGGTTACTCAGCAGCCGTTGGGCGGTAAGGCTCAATTCGGCGGTCAGAGATTCGGGGAAATGGAAGTTTGGGCGCTGGAAGCTTACGGTGCTGCTTATACCTTGCAGGAAATTCTGACGGTAAAATCAGACGATACTGTAGGACGTGTAAACACTTACGAGTCAATTGTAAAGGGACAAAATGTTCCGAAACCGGGTATTCCTGAATCCTTCAAGGTTCTTATCAAGGAACTTCAATCACTTTGTCTGGACGTCAGAGTACTTGATGAAAACCAGGAAGAAATTGATCTTAAGCAGTCATTTGACGATGATGATATTATACCTCAGCCTGTATCATTTGAAGATGAAAATGCAGATGCAGACACATATAATGATACAGAAATGGAAGACGCCGGATTTTCTCTGGAAGACAATGAAGACGATGATGAGATTCTGGAGGATCTGGATGATTCTGACTCCGATGATATGTTCAGCTTTGATCTTTCAATGGACGATGATGATATCTAATACTACGCACATTGGAATAGCCATTTCCCGTGCGACTGACTAGGAGGTAACGGTTTGGAATTTAATACTTTTGATTCAATAAAAATCGGTCTTGCATCCCCTGAGCAGATAAGAAGCTGGTCATACGGTGTTGTTGAAAGACCTGAAACTATAAATTACAGAACCCAGAAACCCGAAAGGGACGGTCTTTTCTGTGAAAGAATATTCGGACCTACCAAGGACTGGGAATGTCACTGCGGAAAGTTCAAGAAAATACGTTTTAAGGGTAAGGTCTGCGACCGCTGCGGCGTTGAAGTTACCCGCGCAAAAGTAAGACGTGAAAGAATGGGTCACATCGAACTTTCAGCTCCGGTTTCACATATATGGTATTTTAAGGGAACGCCTTCCAGAATAGGTCAGGTGCTTGAAATATCACAAAAGCGTCTTGAAGAAATTCTTTATTTTACAAAGTATATTGTTCTTGACCCGGGCAATACCGGAGAACTTATTAAAAAGCAGCTCCTTTCCGAAAAAGAATATCTTGACGCCAGAGAAAAATACGGTGATGATTTTGTTGCCGAAATGGGTGCGGAAGCTATTCAGAAGCTTCTTCATGAATATGATCCTGAAAGATACGACGTATATAAAAACAGACTTATAAACTCAGGAAAAATATCTCTGGGCGGAAAAAAAGCGGAATGTACACATTCTCCTCTGACATGCGAATGTGATGAATGCAAGACTTTTGCTGAACTCGATACTGAGTGGAGAAACAATCTTGAGGTTGTTTCAGACGATCTGAAAGAAGAACTTAAAGGTCTTCCAACCGGTCAGAAGAAAATCAAGCTTTTAAAAAGACTTGAAATAATCGAAGCATTCAGACTTTCCGGAAATAAACCGGAATGGATGATACTGAATGTAATTCCGGTAATTCCTCCGGATATACGTCCTATGGTTATGCTGGACGGCGGACGTTATGCTACTTCAGACCTTAATGATCTTTACAGACGTGTTATAAACAGAAATAACCGTCTTAAGAGAATGCTTGAACTTGAAGCTCCTGATATCATTATCAGGAATGAAAAAAGAATGCTTCAAGAAGCCGTTGACGCTCTTATTGACAACGGCCGTCACGGCAGACCTGTAACAGGTCCTAATAACCGTGCGCTGAAATCACTATCTGATATGCTTAAGGGTAAACAGGGACGTTTCCGTCAGAATCTTCTTGGTAAGCGTGTAGACTATTCTGGACGTTCGGTTATCGTAGTCGGACCTGAACTTAAAATGTATCAGTGCGGTCTTCCAAAGGAAATGGCACTGGAGCTTTTCAAGCCTTTCGTACTGAAAAGACTGGTAGATACAAAGGTCATTGCTAATATAAAGAGTGCAAGAAAAATGGTTGACAGAGCTTCAACAGAAGTATGGGATGCTCTTGAAAATGTAATTAAGGATCACCCTGTAATGCTCAACCGTGCCCCCACGCTTCACAGACTGGGTATTCAGGCGTTTGAACCTGTTCTGGTTGAGGGACGTGCAATCAAGCTTCATCCGCTGGTTTGTACAGCCTTTAACGCTGACTTTGACGGCGACCAGATGGCAGTTCATCTTCCTCTTTCAGCAGAAGCACAGGCAGAAGCACGATTCCTTATGCTTGCAGCAAATAACCTGTTAAAACCTTCCGACGGTTGTCCTGTTGCTGTACCTTCACAGGATATGGTACTTGGCTCTTATTACCTGACAATGCAGAAGGAAGGAGAAAAGGGCGAAGGCAAGGTTTTCAGAGACGTTAATGAAGCTCTTATGGCATATCATGAACACGACGTTTCACTTCATGCCGCAATCAAGGTAAGAATTACAAAGGATATCGGCGATAAAACAGTTTCCAAGATAATCGACTGTACAGTAGGACGTCTGATATTCAACGAAAGTATCCCACAGAATCTGGGATATGTTGACAGAACTAATTCCGATAAGCAGTTTGATCTTGAAATTGCATTCCTCGTAGGTAAAAAACAGCTTTCAAATATTATTGAAAGATGTATAAGAATTCACGGTACAACTACAACCTCGGAAGTGCTTGATAAAATCAAGGCTCTCGGATTTAAATATTCAACACAGGCATCTATTACCGTTGCCGTTTGCGACGCTACGATACCTCCGCAGAAAAAGGATATTCTTGCAGAGGCTGACAAGAAAATTGATGTTATCACAAAACAATACGACTACGGTTATATTTCATCAGAAGAAAAATCAAAGAAAGTAATCGACGTATGGAACAAGGCTACCGATGATGTTACAACTGCACTGAAAACAGGACTTGATAAATATAATCCTATTTTCATGATGGCTGATTCCGGTGCCCGTGGTAGTATCAATCAGATAAGACAGCTTGCCGGTATGCGTGGACTTATTGCAAATACTTCCGGTACTACAATCGAGATTCCTATCAGAGCCAATTACCGTGAAGGTCTTAACATTCTGGAATACTTCATTTCTTCACGAGGCGCCAGAAAAGGTCTTGCCGATACCGCTCTTCGTACCGCCGATTCAGGTTACCTTACAAGACGTCTTGTCGATGTATCACAGGACGTTATTATCAGTGAGCATGACTGTCATGCTGCCGACGGTATTGAAGTTTATGAAATCAGAAACGGCAATGAAATTATTGAACCGCTGATTGAAAGACTTTTAGGAAGATACCTTGTTGACGATCTGAAAGACTCTGCAACCGGTGAGATTATTATGTCCAAGGATAAAATCATTACTGAAGCAGACGCAAAGAGAATCTGTGAATCCGGCGTTGAAAGAATTAAGATCCGTTCTGTTCTTCATTGCAAATCCAAACACGGCGTATGTGCGAAATGTTATGGCGCTAACCTTGCAAACGGTAATCTTGTTGCCGTTGGTGAAGCTGTCGGTATCATTGCCGCACAGTCAATCGGTGAACCTGGTACGCAGCTTACAATGAGAACTTTCCATACAGGCGGTATTGCGTCTGCGGAAGATATTACACAGGGTCTGCCTCGTGTCGAGGAACTGTTTGAGGCAAGACGACCTAAAAATGCTGCTATACTTTCTAAAATTGACGGCGTTGTTCATATTGAAGAAATCAAGACTACCAGAAATGTTATCGTCGCAAATCATGAAACAAATGAATCTGAAACGTATATGGTACCTTATAATTTCAAAATCAGAGTCAAGGAAAATGAAGTAATTGAAAAGGGTACAAAGCTGACTGAGGGTAACGTTTATCCGTCTGATATTCTCAGCATTCTCGGTGTTCAGGCAGTTCAGAATTATATTATTCATGAAGTTCAAAAGGTTTACCGCTTACAGGGTGTTGACATCAACGATAAGCACATCGAAGTAATCGTTCGTCAAATGCTCAGAAAGATCAAAGTTGACGAATCAGGAAGCAGCTATCTTCTTCCCGGAGCAATGGTTGATAAAAAAGAAGTGGACGCTATTAACAATTCAATCAGAGACAGAATGGAAAACGGAGAAGAAAATCTTGAATATGTTACCGTTCTTCCTGTACTTCAGGGTATTACAAAAGCGTCTTCAAGCTCCGACAGTTTCCTGTCGGCAGCATCATTCCAGGAAACAACCAAGGCTCTCACTGACGCCGCAATCAGAGGCAAAAGCGATAAGCTTCTTGGTCTTAAGGAAAATGTTATTATCGGTAAACTTATTCCTGCCGGTACTGGTATGGATATTTACAATAAGGTTTCGGTTGTAAGAAATGAAGGATATGGAGCTGAACAGCATTCTTCATCACCGTCTCCGACAGTTACAATCCCTAATATATAAAATTACGGTCAAAAGCAAGTATTTTTGACCAGCGGCATAGTCCTGTTAAAGGATTATGCCGCTTTTTGTAATTTACCATATAAAATATTTTATCCAAATCCATATAATGTGAACCAAGCTAAAAATATACATACTTGGAAAAAATATTTTTCTCTTTAATTTGATATTTATTTACATTTTCCCTCAAACATGATATAATATATGTAATTGTAAATTACATACCGGAGGGGCATTTTATGTTTGCAAAAATTAACAGTCTTGGTCTTTTCGGACTGAATGCATTCAATGTTGATGTTGAAATAGAAATAAGCCGTGGAATTCCGGCATTTGATATCGTAGGACTTCCCGATCTTGTAGTAAAGGAAAGCCGTGAAAGAATAAAAGCATCTATGAGATGCTGCAATATAGAATTTCCCGTGGCTAAGGTAATGGTAAACCTCGCCCCTGCCGGAACAAGAAAAAGCGGTTCTGTTCACGATATTGCTATACTTGTTGCCGTACTGAAAGCCGCAGGCTATATTAAAGAAAACCTTGACTCCTGCTGCTTCATCGGAGAACTTTCATTAAACGGTACCCTGCGTCCTATAGAAGGCGTCCTGCCTATGGTTCTGCTTGCAAGAGAAACCGGTTTTAAATCAGTATTCGTACCCAAGGACAATGCTTTTGAAGCTTCCGTTGCTGAAGGTATCGAAATATATGCAGCCGAATCTGTATCACAGATCCTTGACCATTTTACAATGCGTACAAGAATTGAAAAACAACCGAAATTCATACCTGAAAATAAACCGGAAAACTATACGTTTGATTTTTCAGATGTCAAAGGTCAAAAAACAGCCAAAGCAGCTCTTGAAATTGCCGCAGCTGGAGGACATAATGCACTTCTTATCGGTACTCCCGGAAGCGGAAAAAGTATGCTGGCAAAGCGAATGCCTTCTATACTTCCGGAAATGACGTTTGAAGAATCAATTGAAACTACAAAAATACATTCAATATCCGGATTGCTCGACCCCAAATCGCCGTTAGTTACCGAAAGACCTTTCCGGACTCCCCATCATACTATTTCTGCCGCCGGTCTTGCCGGAGGCGGTTCAATACCCAAACCCGGAGAAATTTCTCTTGCTCATAACGGTCTACTTTTTCTGGACGAACTTGCGGAATTTGACCGCAAAACACTTGAAATATTAAGACAGCCTCTGGAGGACGGAAAAGTCACTATTTCAAGAGCGGCAGGAACAGTGGTTTATCCGGCATCAATAATGCTCATAGCAGCAATGAACCCCTGTCCCTGCGGCTATTACGGACATCCCGGAAACAAATGCCGTTGCTCTCACAAACAGGTTTCAACATATCTTTCCAAAATATCCGGACCCCTTCTGGACAGATTTGATCTGCATATTGAAGCCGCTCCTGTTGAATTTCAGGATCTTTCATCAAATAAAAAAGAAGAATCCTCTTCTGAAATACGAAAAAGAGTAACAAAAGCCAGAGATATACAAAATGAAAGATTTAAAAACAGTAAAATAAACTGCAATGCAAATATAACTCCTGACAGGCTTCAGGAATTCTGTATGATGAGTGACAGCGCCAAAGCTTTTATCGGAAACGCTTTTGACAAGCTTGGTTTATCTGCAAGAGCATATGACAGAATTCTGAAAGTTGCAAGAACAATTGCTGATCTGAAATCCAGCGAAATAATAGAAAAAGAACATATATCCGCTGCTATACAGTTCAGAAGCCTTGATAGAAAATATTGGAATATGGAACAAGACAACAGTAAATAATTTCAGAATCTATTCGTGAATACTCATGAAAACAGATTCTTATTACTCGGCAAACAGAAGAAAGGTAAAATTATGAATACACTTGTTAAAAAAATCTCCAAATACTATAAACGTCTTGATAAGGGACTGCTTATAGCAGTAACGGTATGTGCGCTGATAGGCGTAATTATGCTTTATTCCATGTATAAAGTCGGTATAGGAGACATTGAAAAGCGTACCTATATTATACAGCTTATATCTACCGGACTCGGAATTGCAGTATGCTTCATTATAGCGTCAATTGATTATCATCATCTGGTTAAATTGTGGTTTCTATATGCTCCTGCCTCTATTGCTCTTGTGCTGCTGACTTTTACCGGTCTGGGTCTCCAGCGCGCCGGAGCAGATGACAGAGCATGGCTTAATCTGGGATTCACTACCCTTCAGCCTTCGGAATTTCTGAAGCTTGCTTTTATTCTTACTTTTTCATTTCATCTTTACAAAGATGAAGAAAACATAAATCATCCGCTTCATCTTTTGTTACTGATTATTCACGGAGCAATACCAATCGGGCTTGTGGCGCTGCAAGGAGACTACGGTACGGCTATGGTGTTTATTCTTATGTTTGTAGTAATGCTGTTTTCAGCAGGACTTTCTATAAAATATATAATTGCTGCGATTGTAATTACTCCTCCGGCAATATATCTTATCTGGAACTATGGATTACAGTCTCTTCATAAAAATCGTATTTTAGTGCTTATACACCCGGGAACTGATCCTATGGGACTTGAATATCAGCAGAATTTAGGTCTTGCCGCTCTGGGTTCGGGAAAATTATTTGGTAAAGGTCTCTTTGGAAATAAAGATGATTATGTAATTGTTCCTGAAATGCACAACGACTTTATTTTCTCATATATTGGTCAGGTATTTGGATTTGTAGGAGCAATTGCAGTAATCTTAATACTTGCTTACATCTGTATAAAAATACTTAATAACAGCAGAAATACAATGGACAAGCTGGGAAAGCTTATTTGTCTGGGGACATTTGCTATGATCTTTACTCACTGTTTTATGAACATAGGAATGGTTCTGAAAGTAATGCCTGTTATCGGAATTCCTTTGCCGTTTTTCAGTGCCGGCGGAACTGCGCTTCTCAGCATGTATATAGCAATCGGACTGGTTTTAAGCTGTTATGCGCACAATGATAAAAAATACAGAATGTTTTATGATTACGATTAAAAATAATATTATTAATTGGAGATTTCTATGAATATTAAAGAGATAATTGACAGAATCTCAAGCACTCATATGGCTGAAAAGAAAGATATTATTGCAATTATAGAAAACAACTCTAATGATGAATATCTTTTTGAATCAGCTGACAACATCAGAAAACAAATATACGGTAAGGACGTTTATATCAGAGGATTAATTGAACTATCAAATTACTGCAAAAATAACTGCCTTTACTGCGGTATACGCCGTGATAACCATAAAATTAACCGGTACAGACTGACGGAACAGGACATTCTGCTGTGCTGTGATACCGGATATGAGCTTGGCTTCCGTACCTTTGTGCTGCAAGGCGGTGAAGATTCATTTTTCAGCGACAGCGTACTTTGCAGTATCATCTCTAAAATAAAAGAAAAATATCCGGATTGTGCGGTAACCCTTTCTCTCGGAGAGCGCACAGAAGAAAGCTATAAAGCATTATTTAATGCCGGGGCAGATAGGTATCTGCTGAGACATGAAACTGCAACTAAATCACACTATGAAAAACTTCACCCTGAAGAAATGTCCTTTGACAACCGAATAAAATGTTTGAAAACATTAAAGAAAATCGGTTTTCAGACAGGCGCAGGATTTATGGTAGGTTCCCCTTTTCAAACTCATGACAATCTTGCGGAAGATCTGCTGTTTATTAAAAAATTAGAACCAGAAATGGTTGGAATCGGTCCGTTTATTTCACATAATGAAACACCATTTAAGGATTTTAAAAACGGTACTCTCAGAGATACTCTGGTTATGGTAGCTCTTACCCGTATTCTCCTCCCCCATGCCTTGATCCCGTCAACTACCGCCTTGGGAACTATAAATCCCAAAGGAAGAGAACTTGGACTAAAAGCAGGAGCTAATGTAGTAATGCCGAATCTGTCTCCGGTAAAATTCAGAAAGCTTTATTCCCTTTACGATAATAAAATCTGTATGGGAGATGAAGCAGCAGAATGCAGAAAATGCCTTGAAAGACGAGTTGAATCAGCTGGATATAAAATTGTAACAGACAGAGGTGACTGGCGTGCTTAATGAATTTTCCAGAACAGAACTGCTCCTTGGACAAGACGGTATGAAAAAGCTGAAAAGTTCATCAGTTGCAATTTTCGGCGTAGGAGGAGTTGGATCTTATATTGCCGAAGCTCTTGCCAGATCCGGTGTGGGAAAGCTTATACTTATTGATAATGACGAAGTGACAATAACTAATCTGAATCGCCAGCTTATTGCTCTTCATTCTACAATCGGAAGAAAGAAAGTAGATGTTGCCAAAGATAGACTTCTTGATATAAATCCGCAGGCAACAGTCGAAGCATTGGATTGCTTTTATACCGGCAGCGAAATTGATTTATCCGGATTCGACTACATTGCCGATGCTATCGATACCGTTTCTTCTAAGCTTACTTTGATTGAAAATGCAAATAAGCAAAATGTTCCTGTTATTTCTTCTATGGGTACAGGAAACAAACTTGATCCTACAAAGCTCATAGTAACCGACATATACAAAACAGAAATGTGTCCCCTTGCAAAGATCATGAGACATGAACTGAAAAAAAGAAATGTAAAAAAACTAAAAGTAGTTTATTCCACGGAAAAACCTTGTGAACATAAAGCAGAAAGCAAGGAAATAACGACAAAGCGAAAAACTATAGGAAGTGTTTCATTTGTTCCGTCAGTTGCAGGACTTATTATTGCAGGAGAAATAGTTAAGGATATTGTAAACAGAATTTGAATAAAATGAGACATGTTTAAGGGATATAAGCAAAAAATTTCCCGAATTAATACAAAAAGAATTACAGAAATGGGATTTATCTTCTAAAAGTGTAGTTCAAGTATATAAATTTGCAAGTAAATTTTTGAGTAAAAAATAATATTATGTTATTAAGTAATTGCTGTTTTACTGCAACAATAATATTTACAAAATCTATTGCAATTTTTATCGAAAAATGGCATAATATAAATATTAAATTCAATCAAAGGAGTTAAATATGAATCATCAGCTTTGTTTAATTTTGAATTTCGGCGGTCAGTACAATCAGCTGATTGCAAGAAGAGTACGTGAATGCGGAGTTTACTGCGAGGTTATCAGCCGTAAAACTCCAATTGAAGAAATAAAGAAAAGAAAACCAACAGGTATCATTTTTACAGGCGGTCCAAACAGCGTTTACGCTGAAAACGCTCCAAGAATTGACAAGGAAATTTTTGAATTAGGTATCCCTGTTCTGGGTATATGCTACGGCTGTCAGCTTATGGCTTTTACTCTTGGAGGTACTGTATCTACAGCTGAAATGAGAGAATACGGCAAAACTGAAACAAATTACGATGTACAAAGCAAACTTTTCAATGAACTTCCTGAAAAAGGCATTTCATGGATGAGCCACACTGATTACATATCAAAGCTTCCCGATGGCTTCAAGGCTTCTGCATATTCTGATTCCTGTCCGGCAGCAGCTATTGAAAATGAAGATAAAAAGCTGTACGGCATACAGTTCCATCCTGAAGTTAATCATACCGAAAATGGCGTAGCTATGCTCAGAAACTTCCTTTACAATGTATGTGGATTCACAGGCGATTGGTCAATGGAAAATTACGTTAAAACAGCTATTGCCGATATCCGTGCTAAAGTCGGCGATAAAAAAGTCTTATTAGCCCTGTCAGGCGGAGTTGACAGTTCTGTTGCTGCCGCACTTCTGTCAAAAGCAGTCGGAAAACAGGTTACAAGTATTTTTGTTGACCATGGTTTTCTTAGAAAAAATGAGGGTGATGAAGTCGAAAAAGCTTTTGCAGACTGGGATATTAATTTTGTAAGAGTTGACGCATCAAAGTATTTTATAGAAAAGCTTAAAGGCGTTTCCGATCCGGAACAGAAAAGAAAAATTATTGGTGCTGAATTTATAAATGTTTTTGAAAAAGAAGCTAAAAAAATAGGTACTGTAGATTATCTTGTTCAGGGAACGATTTATCCTGATGTTATTGAAAGCGGCGATGATGACGAAGCAGCAGTCATAAAATCTCATCATAATGTCGGAGGACTTCCCGACCATGTTGATTTTAAAGAAATTATTGAGCCATTACGACTTCTTTTTAAAGACGAAGTGAGAAAACTTGGTACAGAACTTGGTCTGCCTTATGAACTGGTAAGCCGTCAGCCGTTCCCTGGTCCAGGACTTGCCATCAGAATTATCGGTGATCTCGATGAAAATAAGGTTAAAACACTTCAGGAAGCAGACTATATTTTCCGTGAAGAAATTGCAAAAGCCGGATTAGATAAAGATATTCATCAGTATTTTGCAGTGCTTACAAATACTAGAACGGTAGGCGTCATGGGTGACGCAAGAACATATGATTATGTTCTTGCTCTCAGAGGGGTTACTACAACTGATTTCATGACCGCCGATTTCGCTAAAATTCCATATGACATACTTGAAAAAATATCTGCCAGAATAGTTAATGAAGTAAAGAATGTTAATAGAATTGTCTACGATATTACCACTAAACCACCTGCTTCAATAGAGTGGGAGTAAATTGAGAGGTCGAAAAAAGCCAGTGTTTATGCGGGTTTGCGGCGTTTCAATAGGTCTTTTGATAACAATTTGATAACGGTTGTATAAGAGCCATTATTCTTGTAATCCAGTGGTTTTAGAGTTACAGAATGATTGACAGACGGTTGTGCAACAAATAAATCCATATTTAGAAAGCCCTTAGCTGTGGGTAGTAACTCATGGCTAAGGGCTTTTTGTCGTTTTTATTTATCGGGTTTGAGTTTGTCTTTGAATGCTTCGACTAATGCGTCACTAAGCTCCTTTGAGGGAACTTTCGCCCAGATTTGTGTGGTATCGAACTTCGGATAGTGATAACGCCAGTTGTCGTATTCTTCCCTGCTGATTTCCTCGGAAGATAGTTTGTCTGCCTGTTCTTTCCAAGCACAGAGCATTTTTGAAAACTCGGCAGCGTCCTTGCCTTTGTCCTTGTTGACTTTCAGGCAGACTTCTCCGTCTGCTTCGCTGACGGTAAGACCGTAAATATCTTCAAGGGTAAATAAGGTGTGCATAAGACCGATGTAGCTGTCAATATCGGGAACATCAAGAGCCTGCGGGGAAACATCAAGCACCTGCGCCAATGCAGCCGTTAAGTCTGCTTTTGGTTTACGGGAGCCAGTTTCGTACTGTGCCAGACGTACATCTGCGCTCCGTTCGGGAAAGCCGACAGCCGTACCAAGATATTTTTGCGTCATACCACGCAAAAGCCTGAAAAAATGTATTCTTTCGCCAATAGCCATAGTGTTTACACTCCTTGCTTATGTACTGTAATCAGTATAGCAGATATGTTTAGGAATTGTCAAGAGGAAACGAAACAAAAAAGTTTAATGTTTTCCTCAAAACCTCTTGACACAAGCGTATTTGCTTAGTATAATAGAAAATGCTAAGCGGATATGCTTAATAAAACTAAATGACCGTCCGAGTAGGATACTTCGCCAAGACCTTTTGATTTATTCAAGAGTGAGCGAGATAACGCCGCTGAAATGGGGGCAGGAACGATATTCGGGGAGAACGGCAACTTGAAAATCTTATGAAAGGACTGACAATATGGAAAACAAATTTATTCGTGCCGATGATGTGGCACAGGAACTAAGCGTATCAAAACCCTATGCCTATAAGCTCATCAGAAAGCTGAACGAGGAACTGAAAGCACAGGGATTTATTACGATTGCAGGGCGTGTCAACCGCCAGTATTTTTATGAAAGGCTCTACGGAGCGGGAAATCCACAAAGGGATACCATTATGTCCTGCAAAGCAGGACGGGAAAAAGGAAAGGAGAGTAAATAATGCCAGTATTCAAAAATGAGGACAACGGCACTTGGTATGTGATGGCAAGGTATGTGAATTGGAAAGGCGAACGTAAGCAGAAATGTAAGCGGGGTTTCGCTACAAAGAAAGAAGCGCAGGAATGGGAGCGAATGTTCCAGTTACAAAATTCGTCTGACCTTGATATGAGTTTTGAAGCCTTTACGGAACTGTATATCAACGATGTGAAAAACCGTCTGAAAGAGAACACTTGGCTGACAAAGGAGCATATCATTCGCACGAAGATACTTCCTTATTTTGGCAAGCTGAAAATCAGCGAGATTTCCACAAAGGAGATTATCACTTGGCAGAATGAAATGTTTGCTTACCGTGATGAAAAGAAAAAGCCGTACTCACAGACCTATTTGAAAACGCTGCACAATCAGTTGTCGGCTATCTTTAATCACGCTGTACGCTATTATGAATTGCGTTCCAATCCTGCCGCAAAGGTGGGAAATATGGGGAGTGAGGAACACAAGGAAATGCTGTTATGGACGAAAGAGGAATATAAAAAATTTGCCTTTGAGATGATGGATAAGCCGGTTTCCTTTTATGCCTTTGAAATGCTCTATTGGTGCGGTATTCGTGAGGGCGAATTATTAGCCTTAACCGCCGCCGATTTCAACTTTGATAAGGAAACGGTAACGATTAACAAATCTTATCAGCGTTTACACGGCGAAGATGTGATTACCACGCCGAAAACGAAGAAAAGCAACCGCACGATTAAAATGCCGCATTTTCTTTGTGAGGAAATGCAGGAGTATCTCGGTATGCTCTATGGATTGAAAAAGAAAGACCGTATTTTCACGGTAACGAAAAGCTATCTTCATCACGAGATGGACAGAGGGGCGAAAGCAGCAGGCGTAAAGCGCATACGGATTCACGATTTGAGGCACAGCCATATAAGTTTGCTGATTGATATGGGATTTTCGGCGGTAGCGATTGCTGACCGTGTAGGACACGAAAGTATTGACATCACTTATCAGTACGCGCACCTGTTTCCGTCCAAGCAGACAGAAATGGCAAATAAATTAGACGATTTAGGGAAAGGAGATTTTGACAATGTCGGCTAAGAACAGAGATAACAAAAACCGTTGGAGAAATATCACGGTAGGGTTTCGGGTATCGCCCGAAGAAAACGAACTCATTAACAAGGCGGTTGCTTTATCGGGCTTGCCGAAACAGGAGTACTGTTACCGCCGCTGTTTGAGTCAAGATGTGGTGGTACAGGGCAATCCAAGAGTGTATAAGGCTCTCAAAACAGAACTTGCCGCTGTCCTTGCAGAGTTACGAAGAATTGAAGCAGGGAACAGCATAAACGATGAACTGCTCAATGTGATTGAACTGATTACCGTTATCCTCGGTGGTCTGAAAGGAGAAGATGGTAATGGAGAATAAAAGAGAAATGACTGCTCCGAATGTATCTGTTGGCGCAGATACGGAACAGCCAATTCAAAAGTGTACTGACCATAGTATATCCGACTATGACGAAAATATCAAGAGCTTTGAGGAAATGCAGAGGGAAATGCTGCGGCAGTTATCCCCTTCGTATCTCAAGACAGTATCAATGGCAGCTTTGTATGACACCGTATTTGATATACAGACGCCGCTGATTGACGGTCTGCTCCAGAGGGGAACTTACCTTTTTGTAGGTTCCCCAAAGGTGGGTAAAAGTTTTATGATGGCACAGCTCGCTTACCATATCAGCACAGGAACGCCGCTGTGGGATTATAAAGTGAGAAAAACAACGGTGCTTTATTTTGCACTTGAAGATGATTACCCTCGCTTGCAGAAACGGTTGTTTCAGATGTTCGGTGCGGAAGAAACAGGCGATTTATATTTTGCAACGGAGAGTAAAACGGTCAATGGCGGTTTGGAAGAACAAATCAGAGGATTTATGCAGGAACATCCCGACACGGGTTTAATAATCATAGATACCTTAAAGCGTGTCCGTGAAGCTGGCGGGGCAGATTACAGTTACGCAAGCGACTATGACATTGTGGCAAGGCTCAAAGCGTTGGCGGACAGTTATAAAGTTACAATGCTTATCGTTCATCATACCCGAAAACAGAAAGCGGAAGATATATTCGATATGATTTCGGGAACGAATGGACTGATGGGTGCGGCGGACGGAGCTTTTGTTCTCAGCAAGGAAAAGAGAACTTCCAATAATGCCACGCTCGATGTGGCGGGCAGGGATCAGCAGGATATGAAAATTCATCTTGTGAGAGATACCGAGCGTTTGGTGTGGAACTTTGAAAAATCGGAAACGGAATTGTGGAAAGAGCCGCCTGAGCCGTTGCTCGAAAAAATTGCAGTTACTCTTTTTTCGGAAAGTAGCAGATGGGAAGGAACGGCTTCAGAACTTTGCGAAAGGCTTAGTGTGAATATAAAACCGAATGTGCTTTCACTTAGGCTTAGTATCAACGCAAGCAGGCTGTTTCGTGATTACGGTATCCGCTATCAGAACAGCCGCACGCACGATGGCAGAAAGGTTTCGCTTTGGAAAGAAACCGATGGGGCGGCGTGACAAACGGTGTCAAAGGTGTCAATGTTTTGGGAGTGGCACTGGTATCTTAAACATTGTCACCATCGTCACACATTGGACCATAGTCAATAAGCTGGACACAAAAAGGCGAAAAGAATTAAGAGTAAAATAAA